>Ga0233425_10000078_pt1 | contig 239755 bp, 188 predicted proteins | sample Watercolumn_Towu_2_FD_181712 | JGI IMG/M metagenome (GOLD analysis project Ga0233425, IMG submission 181712) | Freshwater microbial communities from Lake Towuti, South Sulawesi, Indonesia - Watercolumn_Towuti2014_140_MG | ecosystem: Environmental > Aquatic > Freshwater > Lake | place...
CAAGATACTTTGGCCGATGAATAAGTGATGGATGATGCATCGGATGAAGTAATTGAAGGACCAGCAAAAGTTGTAAATACCATATTGCCTCCATATACTGTACCCGATGCGTTGGTAGCAAATGCTCTTACGTAATACATGGTGGAAGGAATAAGGTTTCTCATTTTACATGTGAATACCCCTATACCCTGTCCGTTTACTTTTACACTGTCTGCTATCGTAGGGTTTTGTTTTACGCTCCAGCAGATTCCTCTTTTAGTCACAGGGTCACCATTGTCGGCAGTAATAGTTCCACCATAAATAGCCGAGTTGGACGTGATACTGTCTACACTCAGTCCAGAGGTGATAGATGCTAGGTTTACAACTTTTGTTTCAGGTTCTGGAGTTGGTTTGCAGCTAAATAGCGCCAATGTGAATGCAATGAAAGAAAGGGTGGTAGAAATACAGGCTTTCATCAGTTTGTAATTTTTTTAGTTGTTAGATGGAACTCGCACATAAATATCTCCTTGTGTGTCAAAGATTATTAGTCGTGCTAGTTTCATATTTTTTTGATTTGTTTTGATTAAGATGCAAATTTAGAAAAAGATTTTAATAAATAGATACAAAGCATATTTCATTTACATTACAAAATCTTCACATGCTTTTTCATAATCATCGGGTCGGCCGATGTCTAGCCAATAGCCGTCATGTACTTTTACACATGCAGGATTGCCTTTGTTGATTAGGTCTATCATCAGATGGTCAAATCCGTAGAAAGTATCAGTCGGAATTAGTTCCAGAATTTTCTTATTTGCCATATACACACCCATGCTTACTTGGTAAGTGTTGGTAGGCTTTTCGATAAATTTTACCAGTTGGTTGTTGGCGTTACATTCCAACACTCCATAGTCCACCTTCTGTTCCCTAACGTAGCCAGATACGGTGAAGATATTGGATTGTGAGCAGTGAAAATTGTAAAATTCCCGAAGGTCTAGATCGGTAAGCACATCGCCGTTCATCACCAGAAAATTTTCAGGCAAATCCTTGATGAGTTTCAAAGGCCCCATGGTACTAAGTGGTTTGTTTTCCAGAGAATAGTCTATTTTTATACCCCACTTGGAACCATCGCCACAGAAAGCTTTGATTATCTCCGCCATGTGATTGATGGTGAGTGTGATGTGGTCAAACCCAGCCTCTACGAGCTTACGGATAATGATCTCCAGTATCGGCATTTCACCTACAGGCACCAATGGTTTGGGTAGGCTGATGGTATAGGGTTTGAGTCGGGTGCCTTTTCCACCTGCAAGTATTACGGCTCGTTTAGACATTGTATATATCGGTTTTGAAGTAAGATTGATTTTGGCGTATCCACTCGATGGTTTCTTTCAGACCCGATTGGAGGGTGTATGCTGGAGTCCAATTGGTGTTTGCTTTGATTTTTGTATTGTTACAAAACAGGCGTTCTACTTCACTTTTGTCAGGGCGAATGCGTTGTTCGTCGCTTATAATTTCTACGTTTGTGCCTATCAAGTTTGCAATCAGTTGTACCAAATCACCGATGGTGATTTCTTCGCTCATGCCTATGTTGGTAATCTCGCCAAACAGTCCATCAGCTTTTGCTATTTCCAAGAATCCATTGGCGGTGTCTTTGACAAATGTCAGGTCGCGTGTGGGAGTAAGGTTACCCAGTTTGAGTGCTGTCTGTCCGGCTAGGATTTGTGAAATCACTGTTGGGATAATAGCTCTTGCTGACTGGCGGGGACCATAGGTGTTGAATGGACGCACAATTTTCACGGGAGTGTCAAACGACTTGAAGTAGCTGATGGCCAGTTGGTCTGCGGCTATCTTAGTAGCTGAGTAGGGCGACTGACCTACCATTGGATGCAGTTCGTCGATGGGTACATATTGAGCTGTACCGTAGGTTTCGCTGGTACTTGTCACCATTATTTTTTCTACTCCCAGTTGCCGACCTGCTTGCAATACGTTGTACGTGCCGTCTATATTGGTTTTGATGTAGGCTTGTGGAGAAACATAGGAGTAAGGAATACCTATCAATGCAGCCAAGTGAAAAACGGTGTCACAGCCTTGCATGGCGGCAAATACTGAGTCGAAATCGCGAATGTCACCCGTGATAATTTCCACTTGATTTTTTGCGGTACTACTGTCCAGCCATCCCCATTTGTTCCACGAATTGTAGTGAACAAATGCTTTTACATTGTATCCTTTTCCAACTAATAATTCGGTAAGGTGTGAGCCAATAAATCCTCCAGCTCCTGTTATTAAAATGTTTTTCATCGATTTAATATTTGCTCCTAAATCCCCCTTAGGGGACTTAAGGAATATTTTGTAAATAATTATACTGTGGTTTATCCATCTTTTTGTTGGATTTTGGCTTTATACCATCTTTTTTAGTCCCTCATATATAGATATTTTGGGCTGCCATCCCCATTCATTTTTTATTTTTGATATGTCGGCTATGGTATCCATCACCTCGTTGGCACGTTGCTCATTGGTGCAAGCATATTCAATAGGGTGCTCAAATAAGCTTTGTACTGTTTCTACTATTTCTTTTACCGAATGGCTCATTCCCGTTCCAAGATTGTAAGTGTGTAGGCTGGTGAGTTTATTCTCTTGTTCCACTACCGTCATCACTGCATTCACTATGTCTTCAACGTGTATATAGTCTCGTTTAGGTCGGTCGTCTTTCACAATTATTTTGCCTTCTTTTGCTTGCTTGATGATGCTCGGAATAAGGAAGTCGGGGTTTTGTCCCTTGCCGTAAATATTGAAAGGGCGAAAAATAATGATGGGCGTCTTGAAATCCCTATTATAACCCTCGCATAGGCTTTCGCAAATTACCTTTGTCTGCGCATAAGGATTGAATGCATGTATCGGATGCTTTTCGTCAATGGGTTGATACTTTGGATGACCGTAAACGTATGAGCTGAAATAGAGTAATTTAGCGTTGTTCAAACGGCATAGTTCCAGCATGTTGAGCGTTCCACTGAAATTCACATCATAAAATCTTTTAGGGTCGGAATAGGAGGCTGGCACAAAACTGAGATTGGCAAGATGGATAATCAGGTTCATCCCTTCAAAATGTTTCACCTGATCCCAGTCGCTCACATCAATACCATTGGCAATATCGGCAAGCTCCAACTGATGTTTGCTGGATTTTATTTTTTCCAGTAAATATGAACCAATAAATCCTGAATAACCGGTAAATAATATCTTCATTTGCTACCTGATAGTTTGAAATTCAAAGATACTACAAACTTTTTGGACACTCAAATTTTGAGCGTTTGATTGCTGTATTTGGTTATTGAGAATGATTTGGTATTTTTGTAAAAAAAAGTTTAACCATGCCTTCTCAACGACTTATCCTTTATATAAAACCCAATAATTCATCTTTTATAAAAGGTGATGAAGAGATATTTAAGAAAAAATATAGAGTTCGCTCTTTGTTGCTGGAACAGAGCAAGGGGAATGCCACTTATGCACTCAATATGCTGAAAATGGTATTTTTCCTTATGGGGAGTATGTTTTATAGAAATGTAGTTTTTGTGTCATGGTTTGCCGATTACCATTCAGCATTGATGGTGTTAGTAGCCAAATTACTGGGCAAAGATTCGGTGGTATTTGTTGGTGGACAAGAGGCGGTGTCCTATCCCGAACTCGGTAAAGGCGTGTACAGAAAGCCTATCAGAGGAGCATTCGTGAAATTTGCTTTGAAAAACGCCAGTCTTGTTATAGCCAATCACAAGTCCTTGCTCTATCATGAAAACTATTATTACCAACCACAGTTTCCTCACATTGACGGCATACAGCACTATGTGTCAGGATATAACACTCCTACCGAAATAGTATATAATGGGATTAATAGTGAGAAGTTTATTAGAAATTCCAGCATAGCCAAAGTTGGCAATCGCGTACTGACGGTAGGTACGATGAGTCACGAAGGCGATTTTTACAACAAGGGCTACGATCTGTTCATAAAAACAGCTCGTATTACACCCGAACTGGATTTCGTTCTTATTGGTCTAAACCCCAATTATCTTACTTGGGTGGAAGAAAATTATCAAGTGTCTACCATCTCTAATTTGAGAATCATTCCTTCCTTTTGCCCGCAAGAAGTCCTTAGCGAAATGTACAATCAAGCCACAGTGTTTGTTCAAGCATCTATCACCGAGGGAATGCCCAATACGCTGAGTGAAGCTATGCTACTAGAATGTGTACCTGTTGGCTCAAATGTTAACGGCATTCCCGACGCTATTGGTGATACAGGTGTGGTGATAAAGCAGCGCGATGATACAGTGCTTAGAGATGCCATTCATTGTGCACTAAAAATGAATTCCGGTAAGTTGGCTCGTCAGCGAGTGCTGAACATGTTTTCTTTTGAAAAGCGAGAGAAAGAAATCATAGAAATTTTCAATGCTAGGTTTTAAACAAATTTCTTAATTTGCTCCATGACAAGTTTTATTCCATTTTCAAAAAGTGCTGGTTGCATTTTTTTTAGTATGCTAAGATAAATCACCACCGCCACTATGCTTTGTAGGGCAAACAAGACGTAAAAATTATCCACTACCTTCGAAAGTAAAAATACCACCACAGCTATCGCTATACCTATCAGCATGCTTTTGATAAAATCTTCCAGTTGGTGTTTCAGATAATGCGTAAGGTTTTTTTTGAGATAAAAAGCCGAGAAAGCGTAAGCAATGAAATTGGCAGCTGCATAGCCACAAAGCATGGTCTCAATGCCGTACTGAAAGCTAAGAATCACCACCGCAATGGTCAGACTTTTTTTGATGATTTCAATTATCAGGGTGTTGCGCGATTCGCCACGGGCATTGAGGGCATTGATGTTGAGCGTATAGAGCGGACCAAAAAGTGAAGCTAGGCACAGCAACTGAAAATAATGCTCTGAAGGTAGCCATTTATCACCAAGTAGGGTGAATATCAGTGGTTTTGCCATGGCTATGAGCGATATCATTACAGGAAAGGTAACCACAGATACTTTGGTGGCTATCTCGCGAAAAATACGGCGGAAGCGCTCGTTATCGTGCTGAATCTGAGTGAATAGGTTGTAAGTACTTCCTACCAGTATGGCCTGAAAACTGAAATTGAAAGTCTCGCTCAGCTTGTTGGACTGCGAATAATAGCCCGTTTGCTTGGTGCTGTAGTATTTTCCGATAAGAAACACAAACAGGTTGTTAAACAGCACGTTGAGCACCGATGTTCCCAATATGTTGATGCTGAACTTCCATAAGTTTTTTATCACCGATAACGAAAATAGCAAGCGCGGTTTCCATTTGACAAAAAGATAGAACGAAATCATGCGTAACAGATGGTAACCTACCTGCTGGCACACCAACGCCCATACTCCCCAGCCCATGTAAGCCAACAGCATCCCCACAGCACCACTCACTCCAGTAGAAATAAGATTCACTTTAGCTATAGTTTTGAAATCCAGTAGTATGCCCAGTTTTATGAACGGTATGAGGTAGAACGCATTGAATAGTATGGAAAGGAAAATGATTCTACTGAGCGAAGTAAGCAATGGTTGATTGAAGTATTGTGCTATGAGGGGGGCGGTGAAAAATAGCACGAGATACAAAAATACCGATACGCCGATGTTGAAATAAAACACTGTGTTGAAGTCCGTCTCGTTGGCGTCTTTTTTGCGCACCAGTGCCAATCCAAACCCGCTCTCCACTAACACAAACGAAAGTGCCGAAAATACCGCTACCATGCCCATCAACCCAAAATCGGACGGCGAGAGCAAGCGTGCAAGAACCATTCCGATGACAAACTGTACAGCCTGCTGCCCAAATCGGTCGATGGTGCTCCACGTCACTGCACCCAGCATTTTTCCTTTTAGGTTGTCTGACATTTTTTCTTCTTGTTTTTAATTCCCCCTCTCCTTTGGAGAGGGTCGGGGAGAGGCTGATTTATTAAAAAACAATATTCACTATCTTTCCTGGTACTACAATGATTTTCTTCGGTGTTTTACCTTCCATGTGTTTCGCAGTTTGCTCGTTGGCGAGTGCTGTGGCTTCTACCGTTTTGGCATCCATGTCGGCTGGGAGTTCTAGCGTAAATCGCACTTTGCCATTGAAAGATACCGGATATTTTACGTTGGCTTCCTTCAGATATTCCTCGTTGCACACAGGGAAAGTGGCATCACACACGCTGGTGCTATATCCTAGTGCATGGTACAATTCTTCACTGATATGTGGTGCGAAAGGTGCAAGTAACACCACTAGGGGCTCGAGGATTGATTTATTATTACACTTCAAAGCCGATAGTTCGTTGACACAAATCATAAATGCCGACACTGATGTGTTGAAAGAGAAATTCTCAATGTCGAATGTGATTTTCTTGATGGTTTTGTGCAATGTTTTCAATTCTTCGGGAGTAGGAGTGGTGTCGTCCACTACCAATGTGCCGTCTTTGTAAAATAACGACCAGAAGCGCTTTAAGAATCGATGCACTCCGTCTATTCCGTTGGTGTCCCACGGTTTGGATTGCTCCAATGGGCCTAGGAACATTTCATACAGACGAAGCGTGTCAGCTCCGTATTTTTCTACTATATCGTCGGGGTTGACTACATTGTACATGGATTTTGACATTTTTTCCACTGCCCAGCCACAGATGTATTTCCCATCCTCGAGTAGGAATTCCGCATTGGCATATTCGGGCAACCAGTTTTTAAATGCTTCCAAATCCAAAACATCGTTGGAAACAATATTTACATCCACATGAATCTCTGTAGTTTCGTATTGATTTTTAAGGTTGAATGATACAAAAGTATTCGTGTCTTTGATGCGATATACAAAATTACTTCTGCCTTGAATCATTCCTTGGTTGATTAACTTCTTGAAGGGTTCGTCTTCGCATACCACGCCGAGGTCAAACAAGAACTTGTTCCAAAAGCGACTATATATCAAGTGCCCAGTGGCATGTTCGGTTCCTCCGATGTACAAGTCCACATTGCGCCAGTATTCATTGGCTTCCGGACTTACCAGTGCTTGTTCGTTTTTAGGATCCATGTAGCGGAGGTAGTATGCCGACGAACCCGCAAATCCAGGCATGGTGCATAGTTCCAGCGGATAACCGTCCATTTCCCAGCCTTTAGCCCGACCTAGTGGCGGTTCGCCTTGTTCGGTTGGAAGGAATTTATCTATTTCGGGTAATTCTAACGGTAGCTTGCTTTCGTCCAGCATGTAGGGCATATCGTCCTTGTAATATACAGGGAATGGCTCACCCCAGTATCGCTGACGGCTAAATATCGCATCGCGCAAACGGAAATTGACTTTTACATCGCCCAGTTGTTGTTCTTTGATGTGTTTTTTAGTTGCGGTGATGGCTTCTTTTACAGTCATGCCGTTCAAGAAATCAGAGTTAATCATGATTCCTTCCTTAGCATCAAAGCTTTCGGTGCTCACATCGCAGCCTTCTATCAGTGGTATGATGGGCAAGTTGAAATGTTTGGCAAAAGCATAGTCACGACTGTCGTGAGCAGGTACCGCCATGATAGCTCCAGTACCATAACCAGCCAATACATAATCGCTTATCCAAATAGGAATTTCATTTCCTGTCAATGGATTCACAGCATAGGAACCGGAGAAAACTCCAGTCACTTTTTTATCGGCAAGTCGCTCGCGCTCGGTGCGTTTTTTAGTAGCCGTAAGGTATGCTTCTACAGCGTCGGCTTGCTCATTAGTGGTTAGTTGTGCTACCAATTCACTCTCAGGGGCAAGCACCATAAATGTCACTCCGAAAATAGTGTCGGGGCGCGTGGTGAATACAATTAAACCATCCAAATTACTAGAGGGGAGACTAAACTTGACCTCAGCACCTTCGCTGCGTCCAATCCAATTTTTTTGCGTTTCTTTCAATGACTCTGTCCAATCTACCGTGTTCAAACCATCGAGCAGGCGTTGTGCATAGGCGGATACCCGCAAGCTCCATTGGCGCATCACACGTTGCTCTACCGGATGTCCTCCGCGAACTGATACTCCTTCGCTAACTTCGTCATTGGCAAGTACTGTGCCCAATGCAGGACACCAGTTTACTTTCAAGTCGGCTAGATAGGCTATTCGGTAATTAAGTAATATTTCTTGTTGTTCTTTCTCCGATTTTTGTTTCCATTCGGAAGACGTAAAACTTATTTGCTCACTACAAGTAGCTTGAATGCCTTCCGTTCCATTGGTTTCAAAAGCTTTTACGAGTGATGCTATAGGCTGTGCTTTCTGGAACTGGGTGTCGAAATAGTGATTGAACATTTGGATAAATGCCCATTGCGTCCATTTGTAGTAGTCGGGTTCACAGGTTCTTATTTCTCTATCCCAATCGTAGCAGAAGCCTATTTTGTCCAGTTGCTCACGGTAGCGCGCTATGTTTTTCTTGGTGGTGATAGCAGGGTGTTGCCCGGTTTGAATGGCATATTGCTCAGCCGGCAGTCCATAAGCATCATAGCCCATAGGGTGAAGTACGTTGTGACCAGTGAGGCGTTTGTATCGGCTGTAGATGTCAGATGCAATGTATCCCAGTGGATGCCCTACGTGAAGCCCTGCGCCCGAAGGATAAGGAAACATATCGAGTACGTAAAATTTGGGTTTCGTAAGGTCTATTTCCGTTTTGTAAGTTTTGTTTTGCTTCCAATTGGCTTGCCACTTTTGCTCTATGTCTCTGAAATTGTACTCCATGATATGCTTTTAAATATAGTAGAATGAGTTAAGTTGAAAAGATTATTTTTATAAATTTCAACCCACAAAGTTAGTAAAACTAGATGATATTTCAGTTAAGTTTGAAATAATTGGACTTCATGTTGAATAATTCAAACTAAGTTTGGAATTGACATAAAAAAAAGTGTATTTTTGCTTTTTAATAACTAACTCTCAAAGATTTTAAATGACAATATCATTCAAAGTGCCCGAACCAACTTTACGAAGATTACCTTGGTATCTGGCTTATGCTAAATTAGTTTTGGGAAACGGTGAAATGTTTTTGTCATCAACTCAAATTGCAAAAAACATTGCTGTTGATGCTTCAATGGTAGCAAAGGATTTGTCATATGTAAAAATCACTGGTAGAACAAGAGTTGGCTATGATGTAAAGGAACTGGTTAGTGTTTTGGAAAAATTTTTGGGTTTTACTAAATCACACAAAGCTTTTATATTTGGAGTAGGTAGTTTAGGTGGCGCTTTGATGCACGATAATGGTTTGGAGCAGTTTGGATTGGAATTAGTAGCAGGATTTGATGTAAAGTATGAATTAGCAGGTACGAGCATCAATCACATTCCTATTCATCATGTTGATAGATTTAAAGAGCTTCAGTCACAAACGAATATTAATATAGGTGTTTTAACTGTTCCAGTTGAAAAAGCACAGCAAGTATCAGAAATGATGATTGACGGAGGGATACAGGCAATCTGGAATTTTACCCCTTATAGAATTCGTGTTCCAGAAAATATTATTGTTCAAAATACTTCGATATATGCTCATTTGGCAGTGATGTTCAATAGGTTGAATGAAATTAACGAGGAAGAACTAAACAAAACGTCAATTTAGGAGAATATTGAGCAATATAAATTAAACCTAAATTTCGCACTAGAAAATACTTAATAGCTATCTAATACCTTTTGCACAAACAATATAGTCCAATTTCGACTTCGTTTCATTGATACTATTTGTTCAGTTGGTATAATTAGTTTTCAAGACCTTTCATTAATACCCGTGGACTAATTATACTTTCTATAGTTTAATGCTTTGGCAATACATAATATTTAGTAGATTGAGTCATTTTAGAAATTGTACTACTAAATTTGTGCCAACCGTATTAGAGCGGTTTTTGCCCTATTGGAATCATTCAATCGTTTTTTTAACTTCTAATGATTAATTCGGCTTTAATCTATTACTGAATTACAGGGGTATGATTAATTTTTGATTTGTAAGTTTTTCTTTAAAAGTGGGACAAGCAATGTGATACATTTATAATCAATAATAAACTCATGAAAATATTTTGTATTGGTCACAACTATACAGCTCATAATAAAGAGTTAAATTCCCTGACGCCTACAGAGCCTGTAGTTTTTATGAAACCTGATACGGCCGCATTACTTAAAAATAAGCCCTTTTATATACCTAATTTTACAAATGAATTACATTATGAAACTGAAATTATTATCAAATTTAATCGAATAGGAAAGAATATAGCCCAGAAATTCGCTCATAGGTATTATTCAGAGATAGGATTGGGGATAGACTTTACAGCCCGTGATGTTCAAACCAAGTTAAAGAAAGAAGGAAAACCATGGGAAATTTCAAAGGCATTTGATAATGCAGCTGTTATAGGAAATTTTTTGAATGTAGAAGAATTTATCGATGTCCAGAAAATAGATTTCCGTTTAGATATAAATGGAGCCACTGTTCAACAAGGAAATACTCAGGATATGATATTTTCTATAGATAAACTTATCAGTTATTTAAGTTGTTACTTTACAGTCAAGATAGGCGATTTATTATTTACAGGTACACCTGCAGGTGTTGGAACTATTAAAGTAGGTGACCGATTGGAAGGGTATATTTTTGATAAAAAAATGTTTGATTTCATAATTAAATAGTTTTTATTTTTTTTATTTACAAATAATAAAGTGCTTCATTTGGGCGTTTGTCACAAAGTAGATTACTTATACGCATTACTGAATCGAGCTTTTAAATTATTGTTAAGCTCATGTTTTAGATTCTCGTTTCATAATTTATTACAACCTAAAAGTGAACACATGAAGAAGTCATTATTTTTATTTATAATACTATGTTTTTTGGTAACTGACATTACAGCTCAAATACTGGAAACATCTGCTTACACCATTAATTGGACAGGTATTCAAACATGGAAAGCTCAAAACTATGCCAAGGCGGTTATTAGTTTTGAAGGAGCTGTATATCCTACTTCCCAAGCATTACCCTATTTTGTGACTAAAAAGAGTGTTCAAAAAAGTGTTGATTTGAGAGCAGAAGTTGTCAATCCTCAATTTATTCCTCTAAGCGACTCAGAATTACAGATTATACAGTCCTCCATATTTACTCATGATTTACAGATTGTTTCTAATTTGATTGAAGATGAAGGTGTCCAATATCAGGAGTTGAAAATTTTGCCTTTTGTTAATCACAACGGTAAGTTGATGAAATTGAAGTCGTTCGAAATACAATATTCATTTTCACCAAAAATGGCACCTGCTAAAAGTCCTCAAAAACAATCATTAGCAATTTCCAATTCGGTACTATCAAGCGGTAATTTTGTAAAAATTAAAGTTTCAAAAACTGGAATATATAAGCTCAGCTTTGAATCATTGCAGAAAATGGGTGTTGACCCAGCCAATGCTCATGTATTTGGATATGGTGGTAATGTGTTGAGTCAGAATTTGATTGAAAATAAATATAATGATTTGCCTGAGTTAAGTGTATATGAATATAAGGGAGCAGATGGTGTGTTCAATGCAGGAGATTATATCTTGTTTTATGCAAAAGGTCCTGTAAAGCAAATTTTTAATTCTAATGAAGGATTTTTTAGACATAAGAACAATTCATATTCTACTCATGGATATTATTTTGTATCCTCCAATGTTGGAGTTGGAAAACGAATTGGACTCAAACCTACTATTGATATAAGCCAAATGATTGTTGATACCATCAGACAGTTTGCTGACTATCAGGTATATGAGAAGGATTTGATAAATTTGATTCCACATGGTTCAGGTAAAGAGTTTTATGGAAATAGTTTATCGTCCAATGTAACTCTAAATATCCCTTTTTCGTTCCCAAATGTGGTTGGTTCCAAAGATGCACATGTCTACTTAGATTTAGCTATAAATTCTCAAGTAAGCTCATCTCTAAAATTTTATATTGATGGTGTAGAAAATTATAGTACCTCCGTTAATGCGAATACACCATCACAATATAATTATAATAATGCAATCGAATCAAAATCATATTATCTGTTTAATCCAACCAAGGATGATTTTAATTTTGGCATAAAATACTCTTCAAGTGTTAGTGGATCGACTGGTTATCTTAATTATGTTGGAATTACGGCTCATCGACAATTGAAAATGCATGGTTCTGAAATGCCTTTTCAATCAATAGAATACCTCGATAATGGAGGTGCTGGAAAATTTTTATTAGAAAATGCAAATGCAAATTTACAGGTTTGGGATATTACTGAACCATCAGATATTAAACTCATTAATAGTACAATTCAAGGTTCTATACTTAGTTTTATTGATGGTACCAATGATTTTACTCAATATCTTGCATTAGATCCTACATCAGCATCTGCTTTCCCTGAACCAGAGGTGGTGGGCGTAATTTCAAATCAAAATCTTCATGGATTGTCTCCAGCTAAGTTTGTGATTATTACAAATCCTCTTTTCTTAACACAAGCAAATCAATTAGCAGAAGTGCATCGTACTGTAGATAAAATAAGTGTAGCTGTTGTTACTACTGATCAAGTCTATAACGAATTTTCATCCGGCACACCCGATGCAACAGCAATACGTATGTTTATGCGTATGCTTTACGATAAATCTATTACCACCAATGATTTAACTAATCAACCTAAATACCTTCTTCTGTTTGGTAAAGGAACTTATGATAATCGTAAACTAATAGCCAATTCGGGTAGTAATCTAGTAATTACCTATCAGGGTGACAATTCCTTAAATACTTCTGATTCATATGTCTCTGATGATTATTTTGGAATATTAAGTGACTATGAAGGTGTTAACGAAATTATTTATGGAAAAATGCAATTGGGAGTTGGTAGATTTCCTGTAAATACAGCACAACAGGCAACAGATGTGGTAAATAAGACAATTGCTTATATTAAGAATGAAGAGCAGGGACTATGGAAAAACCAAGTGTGTTTTATTGCCGATGATGAAGATTTAGCGGTATTTAAAACTCAAGCCGATGAAATTGCAGAGACTATGAAAAAATCTAATCCTGCTACTCAAGTAAACAAAATATATTTGGATGCTTTTAAATTAAATAAGACTGCTTCTGGAGGAACTTATCCCATGGCAAACACCAAGTTCGAAAATTTAATCAATTCGGGTGTTATGATGATTAATTACACTGGTCATTCCGGAACAACAGGATGGGCTGCAGAACGAATTCTTTCAAATGATGATATTGTGAAAATGACCAATAAAAAGTTACCCTTGTGGTTGTCACTTTCTTGTGATTTTTCAACCTTTGATCATGATATTGTTTCAGGTGGTGAAAATATTTTGTTAAATCCCATTGGTGGTGGTATAGGATCACTTGCTTGTGCTCGATTGGCATGGGATAATCCTAATTTTAGAATTAATAAAGAGTTTTGTAAGATTTTTTTGAATAAGATAGATGGTGAAAATCCCAGAATAGGAGATTTGGTTAAAATCACTAAAAATAATTCTCTATCTAGTGCAAGTTTTAGTAAGTTGGCATATGTCTATTTTGGTGATCCTGCGGTACAATTGCATTTCCCCAATGATTATACTGTTACTACTACTTCTATCAATGATGATACAACTTTATTAGCTGATACTATTAGTGCATTATCTATTGTAAAAGTAAAAGGTGTTATCAAAGATACTATGGGTGTACTTCAGTCCAATTTCAATGGTATTGTTAATGCTGTTATTTACGATAAGGAAATGACGATAAACATGCTGAACAATCATAATGAGGATTACTCAAATTTACCTGCTAGTCTTAAATACATAGATCGTCCTAATATTTTGTTCTCTGGAAAATTCCAAGTTGTAAAAGGCAAATTTGAATTTACTTTTAAGGTACCAAAAGATATTAAGTATAATTTTGGCAAAGGTAAAATTAATTATTATGCTTGTGATACTACCAATAAATTTGAAGCACAAGGTTATTTTGAGAATATAGTCGTTGGGGGTATTGATCCTAACTCAAATCAAAATGTAACGAATGGTCCAGAAACAAACATTTATCTGAATACAACTAATTTTGTGTCTGGAGCTAAAGTTAATGAAACTCCAATCTTTTATGCTACAGTAATGGATATCAATGGAATTAATACTGTAGGTAGTGGCATAGGACACGATATAACACTTTGCATCGACAATGATCCTCAGATGGTTTATAATCTAAACGAAAATTTTGTTGCAGATCTCAATAGCTACACATCAGGATCAATAAGCTATAAACTCCCCGAGATTGAAGAAGGGAAACATTCGATGACATTCCGCGTTTGGAATTTGATGAATGTGTCAACTTCTAAAACTATTGATTTTGAAGTTGTTAAGGGGTTAGCTCCCATGATATTTTCCGTTACTAATGTCCCAAATCCTGTGATTAATGACACCCGATTTGTTATTGAACACGACCGACCTGAAACGATCCTTAATGCCACAGTTGATTTGTTTGACTTAACAGGAAAGAAAATTTGGAGTAGAACTCAGCCTACTATTGATGATATCTATTGGAACGTATCAATGTCAGATGGTGTTAATATTCAACCCGGTATGTATATTTATAAAATTAGTATCTCAACAGCAAATAGTGGTGTTTATTCCAAAACGAATAAAATGATAATTTTAAAACAATAAATTGAATTTTCTTCGTTTTATAAAATATATAAGTAATTTTGTAGTCCTTGTTTAAGAAAATAGCTAAAGTCCTAATTCAAGGTTTTTTGTATAATAATAACAGACCTATAAATTCTCAGTAGGAGTTGGTCTTAAAAATGTAAAATGATGAAAAATGTATTCCTGATTCTCCTTTTTTTTGTAGCAATTGTATTTGTAGAGAATGTTCAAGCTGTAGAGATCCAAAGCAATTCAATTAATACAGGTGTACCTGAACTAAGTATTGCACCCGATGCTCGTGCTACAGGTATGGGTGATGTAGGAGCTGCTACAAGTCCTGATGTCTTTTCACAATATTGGAACCCTTCTAAATATGCATTTATGGAAAGTCCTATGGGTGTTGCCTTCACATACACTCCATGGTTAAGAAAACTTGGTATCAATGATATGTATATGGCTTATATATGTGCTTATAATAAGCTAGATGATCGTCAAGCCATTAGTACTTCTTTGAGATACTTTTCTTTAGGTAAAATTCAATCAACAACTCAGTCAGGATTCGAAAGCGGTAGTATGTATCCAAACGAATTTGCATTTGATGTGGCATATTCAATGCAATTGTCATCAAAACTGTCTGCAGCTGTTTCACTTCGGTATATCAATTCCGATTTATTAAATGGAACCAATCAAACGGCTGGTGGATCATCCAATGGAAGGGCTATTACGGGTGCGGCTGATGTGTCACTTTTCTATCGAACTCCTGTAGCAATGGAAACTGGCGATGGTAAGCTCGCATTGGGTTTTTGTATTTCAAATATAGGAGGTAAAGTATCCTATGACAAAGGTCAAACAACTAACTTTATTCCTACCAATCTTAAAATCGGAGGGTCGTATGAAATTCCTATTGATACATATAATAAAATATCTTTGAATGCTGATGTTAATAAACTGTTAGTGCCAACTGATTATTCTGTTTACGGTGATACAACAAAGTTGAGTAATGTTAGTTCCATTCAAGGTATTTTTAAGTCATTTGAATTAGGACCTGTAGGTATGCAAGAAAAATTAAGCGAAATCCAATGGTGTGGTGGAGCAGAGTATGCTTATAACAATCAATTTTTTGTTAGAGCGGGATATCATCATGAATCTCAATATAAAGGAAATCGTAAATACATGACTTTTGGTGCAGGTTTCAAGCTGAATATATTCCAAGTCGATGTATCTTATGTTTACGCAAATATGCCGAATTCTGCTCTTGACCAAACATTAAGAATTTCACTTGCATTTGATTTAAATGGGATTAAAAATTTGGCTGATTGATACCACTGAAATGTGATTTTAAAAGGCTCAAATACAGTGTTTTTTCAATATTTGAATCGTAATTATAAGTAGTAATCGGTTGGTTAATTCATTTGAATTTTTCCAACCGATTTTTTTATCATTATTAAATATAAATCAATGAACGTAAAAGGATTAAGAGTTGGATTTGGTTATGATGTACATCAATTTTCTCAAGATAGAGAACTTTGGTTGGGAGGTGTTAAAATTCATCATACAGTGGGATTACTTGGGCATTCAGATGCCGATGTATTAATTCATGCATTGTGTGATGCCCTTCTAGGTGCTGCCAATTTAAGGGATATTGGTTATCATTTCCCAGATTCATCTTCTGAATATAAAAATATTGATAGTAAACTATTGTTGTTGCAGACTATGGTCCTTCTAAGAGAAAGAGGCTATGAATTTGTAAATGCCGATTGTACTGTATGTGCTGAAAATCCAAAACTTAATCCCCATATAATATCGATGCAACAATGTTTGTCAGAAGTGATGGCTGTGGATGTTGATACAATTTCAATTAAAGCAACTACTTCCGAAAAAATGGGATTTGTAGGTAGAGAAGAAGGTATAGCAGTTTATGCTACTGTTCTGATTTATAAAGATAGAGTCTGATACTTTTTCATTATTTTACAGCATAGATAATGTGATTAAAAATGGTGCTTATCTAACTAACACTATGAGTTCTCATAATACGTTTGTATTTGCAAAAATCAGGCATTTCTAGAGTTTGGGAATTAAATATTGTGATATTATACTAGAAGATATTGTTTGAGTTTTTTATTTTTACTTAAGCTTTAAATATTGTAGTTTTATCTATTTGATTATATAAAAAGTCTATATACTTTTATGGTGTAATTGAAATATAGTTAAGTAATTTTGTTGCATAAAATTATAATTTAAAAAAAAGTATTATGTCAGTATTAGTCGGTAAAAAAGCTCCAGCTTTCAATAGTAAAGCTGTAATTAATGGAGGAGAAATTGTTGAAAATTTCTCTCTTGATCAATATGAAGGTCAGAAATATGTGGTATTTTTCTTTTATCCAGCAGACTTTACATTTGTATGTCCTACTGAATTATTAGCATTTCAAGAAAAGCTAGGAGATTTTTCTGCAAGAAATACAGTTGTAATTGGAGCTTCCACAGATTCAGAATTTTCTCATTGGAAATGGTTACAAACACCAACTAATGAAGGTGGAATAAAAGGTGTTACTTATCCTTTGGTTGTTGATCAAAATTTGAATATTAGTTCGAAATACGATGTATTGATTGGCAGTGAAGAATATGATGACAACGGTGATGTTGCATTTGTAGGCGAGCCAAAAGCATATCGTGGTTTGTTTTTAATTGACAAACAAGGTATAGTACGTCATCAATTAATTAATGATTTACCACTTGGTCGTAATGTAGACGAAGTACTAAGATTGATTGATGCATTGCAATTTGTAGAGGTGCATGGAGAGGTTTGTCCTGCAAACTGGAAAAAAGGTGAGAAATCATTAAAACCTACACAAGAAGGAATTGCGAGTTATTTGTCTGAAAAATAGTTTTCTATTTAATTTGTTTTTTTGATTCGGGGCACCATCTCTTTTTAAAGGGGATGGTGTTTTTTTTAAAACTTCTAATGATTAATTCGGGTTTAATTTTTTCATATTGTATAGAGTAAATCTTTCAAGTAACTTTTGAGTAATCTTTATGAATTGACTATTTCGAGTGGGTTTATACTATTGGATTCATTTGTTCGCGTTTTTAATAATATCAAAAGTTTAAAACGAGATTATCAAAGATAATATTGAATATGACCTTTAGCTTTGATTAAATAGATTGTGTTTTCTAGATGCACTACGGCATATTTAACTATATTTGTAAAGAAATTTAACAATATAATATGGATTGGATTCATAAAGGAAGCTTGCTTATAATCATTAGTGTTTTTTCTGTTTCAGCTTTTGCGCTTAAGCCAGAATGGCGAATAGGATTCAATTATTTTTTTGATAATACTGAATTTGCAAAATCCACCTATACAAAAGATCAAACAATGTCAGGTACCCATATTTCTCCAGAGTTGGGCTATTCTATTGACTCCACTCAGTCTGTTTTTGGAGGAATTGATCTTTTAAAGATTTCTGGTTCACAACATGTTGTTGATATCTTTCAACCGATAGCATATTATCGATACAAAACACCAAAGATGTGTTTTTATGCAGGTGCGTTCCCTAGACATGAATTGTTGAGCAACTATTCAAGTTTATTTTTTCAAGATTCAGTAGTCAATTTTCGTCCCAATCTAAATGGAGTGTTTTGGAAATTGGGTTCAAAGAATGCATTTTTAACCTTATGGATGGATTGGACAGGATATCAAACTTTGACCCAGAGAGAGTCCTTCTTTGTTGGGAGTTCAGGAGCATATAATTTTGGTGGTTTTTTTGTTGATTTTCAGTCATATATGTTTCATTTGGCAAATACATTAACAACTCAGTATCAGGTTTCTGATAATATTTTAGGTCATTTATCTTTAGGGTTTAATCATTCCAATAAAATGGGTTTAGATACTTTGTTAGTGGGAATTGGTGTGCTTGGAGGAGTTGAGAATGATAGATCTCTTCATCTAGAACAAGCTAGAACTCCGATAGGAGCAGTGTTTCGTTTTAATTTCGAATATAAGGGTATAGGTACAGAAAATTATTTATATTTAGGCGATCAAAGAAATGTATATTATCATAAGTTTTCTACTAATTTATATTGGAATAACCCATTTTTGCAAGGGTCGTTTTATGCTAATAATCAGTTGTATGTTAATATAGTTAAAAGTGATGACGTCAAAATTAGATTGGTCTCACGTCAACATTTCTCAGAAGGTAAGGTTATGACAGAACAGTATTTTACAACCTTACTTAATCTGGAATCAATACATGATAATTTGAGAAGACAACGGAAGTTTTTTTATAAGAGATTGCTAGAAAGATAGATCATTAAAAATCAATGTATGTTAGTCAAATCATTTGGAGCTGCGGTCCAAGGTATTAATGCCACTATTGTTACAATAGAAGTGAATGTAAATCAAGGTATTAAGTTCTTCTTAGTTGGTTTGCCAGATAATGCCGTAAAGGAAAGTCATGAACGAATAGCATCGGCTCTTGATTATACAGGATACAAATTACCACGTAAACAAATAGTTATAAATATGGCTCCAGCAGATATTCGTAAAGAAGGTTCTGCTTATGATTTACCATTGGCAATTGGTATGATGGCTGCTGCTGAAGCAATAAAAAGTGAAGAACTTGACAAATACATCATCATGGGTGAATTGTCATTGGATGGTACAGTGCAACCAATTAAAGGTGTTTTGCCGATAGCAATCAAGGCACGTGAAGAAGGTTTTAAAGGCTTTATTCTTCCCAAACAAAATGCAAGAGAAGCAGCTGTTGTTAATAATCTGGAGGTTTTTGGAGTAGAATCTATTTCAGAAGTATTGGAGTTTTTTGATGGTAAACTTGTATTGGAACCTACCATTGTTAACACCCGTGATGAGTTTTTTGACAATCAGCGTACGTTGGATATTGATTTTTCGGATGTAAAAGGGCAGGAGAGTGTTAAGCGAGCCATGGAAGTGGCAGCTGCAGGCGGACACAACATCATCATGATTGGACCACCAGGTGCTGGTAAGTCGATGTTGGCAAAGCGTATTTCATCAATTCTTCCACCACTTTCACTTCACGAAGCATTGGAAACAACAAAAATACATTCTGTGGCTGGAAATATTGATGGTAATACATCACTAATTTCACATCGTCCTTTTAGAAGTCCGCATCATACCATTTCCGATGTAGCATTGGTTGGAGGTGGTGCATTTCCACAGCCAGGTGAAATATCCTTGGCACATAATGGAGTGCTGTTTCTCGATGAGTTGCCAGAATTTAAACGCACTGTTTTAGAAGTGATGCGACAGCCATTAGAGGATAGAAAAATTAATATTTCAAGAGCAAAATTTGCTGTGGAATATCCTGCCAGTTTTATGCTTGTTGCATCCATGAATCCATGTCCTTGCGGATATTATAACCACCCTGATAGAGATTGTGTATGTGCTCCAGGAGTAGTGCAGCGTTATTTAAGCCGTATATCGGGTCCTTTGTTGGATAGAATAGACCTTCATATCGAAATAATTCCAGTACCTTTTGAAAAACTTTCGGAAATGAAAGAATCCGAAAGTAGTGAAAAGGTGCGACAAAGAGTAATGAAAGCCAGGAAAGTGCAGGAAGAACGATTCAAAGATATTCCTGGTGTGTACTGTAATGCACAGATGTCGTCAAAGCAGATGAGAACTTATGCCCAGCCCGATAGTGCAGGTTCTGAGCTGTTAAAGAATGCTATGCTCCGACTCAATCTTTCAGCCAGAGCATACGATCGTATCATAAAGGTGTCGCGTACCATTGCTGACCTTGAAGCTTCAGAATCTATTTTGTCTCATCATATTGCAGAGGCCATCAACTACAGAAATCTTGATAGAGAAGGGTGGGCAGGTTAGAAAAATACTATTTAATCCTAATGTCGAATTAGGTAAAGGGTATATCTTTTTGTTTTGAAAACTTAAGTGATTCTAAAGCTTATAATGATTGATTTGTTTTTTGATATTTATTGGAGTTTGTTTTTCTTTTAAAAAATATCATTTTTGAACTTTTAGTTCGAATAAAAATCATTGAAATTGCACTTGTAGCTACTCCCATCACTAAGGATCCAATTATCCCTTGAATAATATAACTTTGAATATTAAAGTTTTCTTTTGCAAGTTCTGTTGTAGCGTAATAGCCTAGTTCTACTGACCTTTTAATTATATTTGGGAAATACTCTGGTGTGATATAACAAAAAGTAATCCATTGCGTGATTGGACTCAAAAATGAGATGAAGGTCGAGAGTAGGATACCAGATATAAGACCTTGAACATACTTAAAGTCATTTTTGTAAAACTTTGATTTTTTTTCAATAAGTGCAAGTACCATTATATATATTGCTGGAATGGCAAATAGATTGGTTATATACATATGATAATCAATGTACTTACTGTGTAATCCAAACATTTTTTCAAGTACCATCCACAGTATTGAAACTAGACTGAAAATAATAGCCCATTTCAATTCAATCTTTATTCTATTCATACCCTTTGTCGTGATTATATTTTGAATCTAGCAAAATCAATTGCTTAATTCATTCTATTCAATAGTTAAACCTTAGCTAGTTTGACCTATAATACAACAAACTGACAAATAAAAATGTTTCTAATCCTCTAAAAATACTACTAAACGTATCTGATATTAGATTTGAAAATCATGAGTGTAGTGTTTATTTTGATACTATATTTTTTTGAATACCATTAATTTATATTTCTTATTTGCAGAAAAGATAACAGGGTCGACAGTTCTTAGGTTTTTGTCAATTTTTTCCTTCAGTATTGGCAGTGAAGATTTGATTGCGTAATGAATACCAGGGCCTTTAACCTCCAACTTCTCTAGTGCGAAATGGTATAAAGGTAAACCAATATTATTACCCCAAAGGTGAACATAGGCAATAGTAGGAAGGATATTGGGTGTTATGTCCTGTTCGAAAGTTAATTGCCAACCATAGGTAGTAAGTTTCTGCAAAAATGAGTCCCAATAATGTCCTGATTTTTCGGCCCCATCACCTATTCTAAAATAATCACATGCTATCCATGTAGCATCAGGTTTTGAGATTTTATGTAATAGGGGCAATGATTTATCCAAGTCTAGATATTGTAAACTTTCTGAAGTAATCAATGTGCCGTATTTATTGATGTTTTCATTGAATGGAATGTCCTCGAATTTACAATGATAGTTTTTAATTGTAGGATATTTTTTAGTGATATAATGTATTTGAGTGTTGTCTGGTGTTAAGGCAGTAGGTTTTAATCCTTTGTCAGATAAAAGTTTGAGTAATCCTCCCATGCCACAGCCAATGTCTAAAACATCATCTTGGGTATTTTTAATCTGTTCAAGAAGAAGTTCAGCATATCGATGCTGTGCATTGTAAATGTCATTCAATGAAATATCTTCTGGTTTGATATTGGGATCGTCAAAATATCCATAATGAAGAAAATCACCTTTGAGGATTTGAGAATATAATTTTAATTGTGCATCGTCTCTAACACGTTCTACTTTTTTTCGGTTTCGTTGTAGTTTGATAATTCGAAATAATTCAAACGGGTTTAAGACTTTTGACAGAATGGGTTTGATGATACTCATTTGATTGATAATTTTTTGAACTAAATTTATAATATGTAAAGATAGGAAAAAAAGATAGCATTCATTCATTTTATAATGTCATAAGATGCTTGCTTTGTTATCTGGTAGAGTTTATAGATTTTGAAAATATATTAGTTGATTGAATATTTCGCTTCATTAATGTAAAATCTTTAATAACTAAGTATTGAAAAATATCAGCAAAGTATGCTTTGAATAGAAACGATAACATTATAGAATATTTTTTATTGGATAATAAATTTCTCTGCTTCATCAATGATGTCAATTTTACCTACGTCGAGCATTTTATAGTCCATAGGTACATATCCTTTTATGGAGTTTGTTGCTGCAATGCTCAAATAAAAATCCATGATTGGAAAATTTTCATCAAAGCTAATCATTCTCTCAAACACCTGTGGTGATAACACCTGAATGCCTGAAAATGCAAATTTCTGAAAACTTTCAATACTTTCAAAACGTGTTGGTTTGGTTTCGCCAGTCTTTTCGTTGATCCATCCTTTAAGTGTCAATTGTTCCTTAAAAAGTAAATATCTGAAGGTGTCTCGCTTACTCACTACCAGTGTAGCAACGGCGTCGGATGCCAAATGAGATTGATACAGCGCTCCTAAGTCCAGGTTGGAAAGGATATCTACATTATGTACCAAAAACGGCTTTCCATCGTCAAAAAACCACGCGGCTTTCTTCACACCGCCACCTGTGTCGAGTAGCATTTCCCGTTCGTCAGACACCTCGATGCGAATGCCAAAGTTGTTATTCGACTTGAGAAACTCGATTATCAAATCGGGGAAATGATGTACATTGACAATAATCTCATCAAAGCCTGCCGACTTGAGTTTTAGGATTACATGTTCCAAGAGTGGTTTGCCAGCAATAGGAACCAATGCTTTGGGAAGTGTGTCTGTGAGCGGTTTGAGACGTGTGCCCAGTCCCGCAGCGAATATCATTGCTTTCATTTTTTTTATATATTTTGCCTGACGGCGTCTATCGCGCAGCAAATTGCTGTTCTATGTTTTGTTCTCTATGGATGAGCTGTACTTCCACACCGTATTTTGCATGGATGTGTTCGGCAACTTTTTGAGCCGAATAGACCGATCGATGACGACCGCCTGTACATCCAAAACTTATCATTAGGTTGGTAAATCCTCTGTCCATATAGCGTTTTACGGAGGCATCGGTAAGAGCATAGGCATGATCCAAGAACGAAAGAATTTCACCATCATCTTCCAGGAATTTAATCACCGACTCGTCAAGCCCTGTAAGACTTTGATAGCGCTCGTACTTACCAGGATTGTTCACAGCACGGCAGTCAAACACAAATCCGCCTCCATTGCCAGAGTCGTCGTTGGGGATGCCTTTCTTGTACGAAAAGCTGTACACTTTTACCACTAATGGTTTGCGCACTTCCACTTCACGAAACTCCTTGAGTTCGGTCATTTGTATAAGCACCTCCACTAAATAAGGGAATTCTGTAAAATCATCTTTGAGAATGTTTCGCAAATTTTCAATAGCAAACGGAATGCTTTGGAGGAAATGTGGTTTCTTTTCAAAATAGCCTCTAAATCCATAAGCACCAAGTACTTGTAGTGTCCTGAAAAGGACAAAGTATCGCAACTTTTGACGAAATGCTGCGCCGTCAGTCGGAATCAATTTGTTTAACGCTTCTAAGTACACATCCAGCAGTTCCTCACGTAGATCGGCACTATATTGAGCTTTGGCTTGCCATAGGAAGGATGCTACATCGTAATACAATGGTCCTTTACGTCCGCCTTGAAAGTCAATGAAATAAGGCTCACCATCCTTAATCATCACATTACGACTTTGAAAATCGCGATACATAAAGGTGTTGGTCTGAGAGCAAAGCAATAGCTGAGAAAACCGATTGAAGTCATCTTCCAGGAGGTTTTCTTGAAAATCCAAGCCAGTAGATTTGAGAAAGCAGTATTTAAAATAATTCAAGTCCCATAGAATAGAACGTTCATTGAACTCGGGTTGAGGATAGCACACCGAAAAGTCCATACCTTCAGCACCTTTCACTTGAATAGAAGGCAAAGAACGCATAGTTTTGCGCAACAACTCTTTTTCAGGTTCACAGAAGACACCCGTTTTTCGCCCTTCGGCGATGGCATCAAACAGTAAGGTGTCGCCTAAGTCTTCCTGAATATACACCTGTCCGTCAGTGTTTTTAGCTAGAAATTTGGGAACGGGCAAACCTTTAGAACTGAAATGTTGTGCCATTTCAATAAAGGCTCTGTTCTCATCAAGTGAAGTGCCTTCTACACCAATATAAGTCTTCTCCTGTGTGTGAATGCGAAAGTATTTACGATTAGAACCCGATGCTGATAGTTCATTTACTGATGTAATTGGCTGACTAATTGATATTTGGAAAAGTTGTTCTAGTAAAGTCATATAAGTAAATTGGGACGATTAAGTGAACGGAATCTGAGTATAAAGATACTTTAAGTTTGGGAAATAGGAAAATGAGAACCTAGTGAAATATAAAGGAAAATAAATACCCTTATGAGCTAAGCGCATAAGGGTAGATATAGGTCTTTGAATGATGATTTTTATTCTATACATCTATGGCATTCACTTCAACCAGTAATTCATCTTTCATAACAGATTGACCAGAAACAACATGAATTTTTTGGATAACTCCATTGCAAGAAGCGGTAATTTCGTTCTGCATTTTCATGGCTTCAAGACTAAGGATGGGTTCACCTTCGTTTACTAAATCGCCTTCTGTAAGAAAAATATCAACAATTTTCCCTGGCATAGGTGATGCAATATTATTGGCATTTATTTGTTTAATATCTTTATCTATCATTCCATGTCGAATGTAGGAAAAAATAGATTCCATACTGAACTTGTATTCAACGCCATTTACTTTAATTAATATTTTATTTTGATCACGTGAAACCAGTTCACAATTATATTGTTTGCCGTTGAAATTGAAATAGTACTGAGAATCAATATGATCTATGAAGTTAATCTCTTGTTCTTCGTTGTCAATTACTGGTTTCGAATCTGTAGGTACATAGATTTTGTAACGTTTACCATTTTCACGCAGTGCTATAAAAAGTCTAGAAGCATCTCTTCTATATACGTATGAAGTTCCCATATTAAAATTAATTTATTCGTTTGTTTAAGACCCATACATTTAATGAGTCGTCATCATATACTGTTGAGTTGGATGCAATTTGAAGATGTTCCTTGGCATAAATAATTGTAGCAGCTAAAGCACCTATCATTTCCTCATTGTCATTTTCGAGCATCTCTGGAGTATAGTTTTGATCTACCCATCGGGTGGTATAGCGTGCTGATACAAATTCCGGATCTTGAAGTACTAGTCGACAAAAAGGTGCTGTTGATTTCAAACCTACCAAATTAAATTCATCCAATGCTTTTAAAGTCTTTGATATTACCTCTTCACGATTATCAGCACTGACAATTATTTTGGCAATCATCGAGTCGAAGTAAGGTGTAACTACCGAACCATTTTGAACACCAGTCTCAATCCTTATTCCTTTGCCGCGAGGGAAATGAATTTTTTCAATAAAACCTATTTGTGGACTGAATCTATTTTGAGGATCCTCAGTGTTGATTCTACATTCTATTGCCCAACCATTAATTTTGATATCTTCTTGTTTTAAAGTAAGTTCTTCACCCAATGCTACTTTGATCTGCCAATCAATCAAATCAACTCCTGTTACCATTTCTGTTACAGGGTGTTCTACTTGTATGCGAGTGTTCATTTCCATAAAGTAAAATGACCCATCTTCATCCATGATGTATTCTATAGTGCCTACAGAAAAATAGCCTATTGCCTTAGCAAATTTCACAGCCATCTCACCCATAGTATTTCTCATTTCAGTAGTAATACTTGCTGATGGAGCTTCTTCTACCACTTTTTGATGTTTGCGTTGGAGTGAACATTCGCGTTCGCCTAAGTGAATCACATTGCCGTGTTTATCACCTAATATCTGAAATTCTAGATGTTTTGGGTTTTGTAAGTATTTCTCGATGAAAATATCTCCATTTCCAAATGCGTTTACAGCTTCATCGTAAGCTGATTTGAAGAGGCGTTCCATACTTTCGGCCTTTTCAACAATACGCATTCCACGACCACCACCTCCAGCAGAAGCTTTAAGAATTACTGGATATCCAATTGAATCAGCAAATTTCTTAGCAACTTCAGCATCAACTACAGCTCCATCACTGCCAGGTACTAATGGTAGGCCTGTTTCGATGGCCATTTTTTTTGCAATGGTTTTTATACCCATATTTCGAATCAATTCGGGTGAAGGCCCGATGAAATTCAATCCATTTTGTTCACATAATGCAGCAAAATCGGGATTCTCTGATAAAAAACCATAACCTGGATGTACCAAATCAATTTGATTGGCTACGGCCAATTCTACAATTTTGGCAGCATTTAAAAATATTGCTTTATCATCATTGGCATCATAGGCATGAATTACCTCATTGGCATATTTGAGATAAAGTGCATCAGGTTCTTTGTCGCTTAGTAATACTACTGAAGTAATACCCAATTTGTGAGCTGAACGAATAATTCGAATAGCAATTTCGCCACGATTGGCGATTAAAAGTTTTTTTTTCATATCCAAAGTTTAGCCTCCGCAAATCCGCTATCAATGAGGGATTTGAAGTTGGAATTAAATCTTCTTACACTTGTGTGTATCTAAGAATATTGTTTTTAATGTGTGTAAACCAGTATTAAAGCTGAAAATAAGGCATCATTCAGCAATTTATCATTCTTTATAGTGGAATGCTTCCGTGCTTCCGTGCAGGTTTGGCGTATTGTTTGTTTGACAATATATCAAATGCCGTAATTAAAGTCTGCCTAGTTAATGATGGAGTGATTACTTCATCAATTAGTCCCAACTCTTCTGCTCTATAAGGATTAGCAATTTCTTGCTTATACTTTTCAGTTAGTATTTTTTCCATAGCCTCACGATCAGGTGCTTCTGCTAATTCTTTTCTATTTACTATTTTGATAGCACCAGCAGGTCCCATTACTGCGATTTCGGCACTTGGCCAAGCAAAGTTAAAGTCACCGCCAGTATTCTTACTGCTCATCACAATGTATGCTCCACCGTATGATTTACGAAGTATTACCGTAATTTTTGGAACTGTAGCCTCGCAGAAAGCATACAATAATTTGGCACCATGACGAATAATTCCTGTATGTTCTTGTTCAATACCCGGTAAAAATCCAGGTACATCTTCCAAAATTAAAAGTGGGATATTATAGGCATCACAAAAGCGAACAAAACGAGCTGCTTTGACGCTGGCATTGATATCTAAAGTTCCAGCCATTACTTTAGGTTGATTGGCAACGATTCCAATCGATTTTCCATCCAAACGAGCGTATCCTATTACTATATTCTGAGCATATTTCTCATGAACTTCGAAGAATGTATCTTTATCAACAATGATATTGATTATATCTTTTACATCATAGGGACGATTACTGTCGTCGGGTATAATTTTGTTCAGAAATTCTTGGCGAGATTCGTAAAATTGAACATTTTTTGAAATAGGAATTGGATCGAAATTATTAGATGGTAAATAAGATAGTAATTTACGAACGTACATGATAGCATGTTCTTCGTCGTCATACACAAAATGGGCTACACCACTTTTTTGTGCATGTACATTGCCACCACCCAGTCCTTCCATGTCAATGTCTTGGTTTAAAACTTCCTTGACTACATCAGGTCCGGTTACAAACATATACGATGTCTGATTGGTCATAAATACAAAGTCAGTCAATGCTGGCGAATATACAGCACCACCAGCTGCAGGACCAAGTATGACACTAACCTGAGGTATGATACCCGATGAGCGAACATTGTTTTTGAAAATTGTAGCATATGCCGATAAACTTTTTATCCCTTCTTGAATGCGTGCTCCACCCGAATCAATCAATGCTACCACTGGTGCTCCTAGTTTGAGAGCCATGTCTTGAATCTTTGCTATTTTCATGCCGTGAGCATAGCCTAATGATCCACCCAATACAGTAAAGTCTTGAGCATAAGCAAATACACTTCTACCCTGGACAAGTCCTCTACCAACCACAACACCATCACCAAACACTGATTGCTTTCCACTCATTGAACTTTGAGTTGGCGCAACAAAAGCATCAAATTCAAAAAATGTACCTTCATCAAACAACACATTAATACGTTCGCGTGCTGTCAGTTTACCCTTGATATGTTGCTTGACAGCAGCATTACTCTCCATTTGATGCAAAGCCTTGATTCTTTGCTCAAAAACTTCATTTTTACTCATTATTTATAAGATATTTTGCATTAAAATAAGTTACATAACTACAAAGTAACTAATTAATGTTGAATTTTACTGTTAATTGAAACATTTATTAACGCTATAATATTTTTCAATTTCCAATTTTAATCATTTAAAACATGTAAGTCTATAAACGAGTTTCTTTTGTTTTTTGTTCAAAATACTTGGTTAAACTACTTCAATAGAATGGTATTGAAAAATTATGATTGTAATCGAAAAATCGTTAAATAATTATTTCAGACCTTTTTGACTATAAGTAGCTCTATGTATTATTCGCTCTTTTTTTGTACATTTGCACGAATTTGAACAAAATAGAAAAGATGAGTATAGAACTTAGTGAACAAGAACAATTTAGACGTCAAAGTCTAACAGAATTGCGTAGCTTGGGCATAGATCCCTATCCAGCTGCGTTATATCCAACAGATGCATTTTCTACAGATATAAAAGCTGAATTTAAAGACGAGGAGTCTGGCAAACAGGTATGTATAGCCGGACGTATCATGAGCCGAAGAATCATGGGTAAAGCCTCATTCGTAGAACTTCAAGACTCCAAAGGCAGAATTCAAGTATATGTTAGCCGTGATGATATTGCCACCGAACAACAACCCGAAATGTACAATGTGGTTTTCAAAAAACTACTGGATATTGGTGACTTTATTGGCATCAATGGATTTGTCTTTCGCACCCAGATGGGTGAAATAAGTGTTCATGCACAGGAACTTACCGTGCTCAGTAAATCACTCAGACCACTACCGATAGTAAAGTACAAAGACGGTGTAGCCTATGACGCATTCGAAGACCCAGAACAACGCTACCGTCAACGCTATGTCGACTTGGTGGTAAACGAGGGCATCAAAGATATTTTTACCAAACGTACCAAAGTGTACCAAACCATGCGCGACTACTTCAATGCACAAGGCTATCTGGAAGTAGAAACACCTATACTCCAATCCATACCCGGTGGTGCATCGGCACGTCCGTTTATCACGCACCACAATGCATTAGACATTCCTCTTTACCTGCGTATAGCCAATGAATTGTACCTCAAACGCCTTATAGTAGGTGGATTTGAAGGAGTGTACGAGTTTTCCAAAAACTTCCGCAATGAAGGTATGGACCGAACTCACAATCCTGAGTTTACGGCTATGGAAATTTATGTAGCTTACAAAGACTATAATTGGATGATGGAATTTACCGAAAATATGATTGAAAAAATATGCTTGGAGGTAAATGGCTCAACTGAACTTACCGTGGGCGACAAGTCAATAAGTTTCAAGACACCGTTCAAACGTATCACCATGATAGATGCCATCAAAGAGCATACGGGCATTGACATCAACGGAATGGACGAAATCCAACTTCGCGAAGTGTGTAAACAACTGCACATCGAAGCTGATGATACAATGGGTAAAGGCAAACTGATAGATGAAATATTCGGAGAGAAATGCGAAGGTAATTACATTCAACCTACCTTTATCACCGACTACCCAATAGAGATGAGCCCGCTATGCAAGCGTCACCGCAGTAATCCTGAGCTTACTGAGCGTTTTGAACTAATGGTCAATGGCAAAGAATTGGCAAATGCCTATTCGGAACTCAACGACCCAATTGATCAGCTAGGACGCTTTCAAGACCAGCTCAAACTAAGCGAAAAAGGCGACGACGAAGCCATGTTTATTGATATGGATTTTGTACGCTCGCTAGAATACGGCATGCCTCCTACCTCAGGAATGGGAATAGGAATGGACAGACTGGTGATGTTGATGACTGGCCAACAAGCCATCCAAGAAGTGCTCTTCTTCCCTCAAATGAAACCTGAGAAAGTAGCTAAAAAAGATGGACCTGAAAAATTTATGGCATTAGGAATACCTGAAGAATGGGTAGCAGTGGTTCAAAAAGCTGGCATCATCATGGTAGATGGGCTGAAAGAACTCAACCCAAACAAATTTCATCAAGACATTTGCGGACTGAACAAAAAACATAAGATGGAGCTCACCAATCCTACTAAAGAAGAAGTGGCAAGCTGGATTGAGAAAAGTCAATTGTAATGCCCCTAACACCTAAAGGGGAAATAATACTAGACTGTTGAGAATATAAAAAAAATTACGAACTTAGAAAATTGAACTATCACTGTAGAATATTAACTACAGGCTAAACTTATAAGATGAACGATAAAAGTAGAATTGCTGTCATAGGCGGTGGGAGTTGGGCCACTGCAATTGCAAAAATCATTCTCACCAATTGTGATTCGATCAATTGGTACATGCGCCGACAAGAGCAAATCGATGAGTTTGTCCGTGTTAGTAAAAACCCGTCCTACCTCACAGGAGTGAAGTTTGACACTGACAGGATTAATTTCACCAGCGACATCAACAAGGTTGTGAAAAGTTCCGACATTTTGATTTTTGCCACTCCATCGCCGTTTATGAAACAGCACTTGAAAAAACTGAAACGTGATTTGAGTGGCAAATTTATCGTATCAGCAATAAAAGGTATTGTTCCAGACGAAAACATGATAGTGTCCGACTATTTTGAACAATGTTACAATGTACCTAAAACTAACATTGCTGCACTTGCAGGACCGTGTCATGCAGAGGAAGTAGCCTTGGAAAGACTTTCCTACCTTACTTTGGGATGCAGTTCGCGAGAGAAGGCAAGGTTGTTAGCTCAAAAATTCAATACCAGTTTCATTCATACAACTATCAGTGATGATATTACCGGTATTGAATATTCATCTGTAATGAAAAATATTTACTCTATTGCAGTGGGTATATGCCATGGATTAAAGTATGGTGACAATTTTACGGCTGTTCTTATAGCTAATGCTATACAGGAAATGAATAGATTCTGTAACGCTATAAGTCCAGGACATCGTGATATTGACGAATCGGTATATCTAGGTGACTTGCTAGTAACGGCCTATTCTAAATTCAGCCGCAACCGCATGTTTGGAAACATGATAGGTAAAGGTTATTCAGTGAAAACCGCCCAATTGGAAATGGAAATGATAGCCGAGGGCTATTATGCCACCAAGTGCATTCACGAAATCAACGAAAAATATCATGTGAGCATGCCTATATTGGATGCAGTATACGAGATTTTATACAATCGCTGTTCGCCAACTATGGAAATTAGAAAGTTGACCGAAAATCTCCAATAAAAAATGGTATTGACTCTAGGCTCTCGACTTTTGACTAACTTACAAACATTTATTTATCAACATATTCGTAAGGAAAACAACAGATAACTTACGATAATAGACCTACAAAAATGGAAAACATCAAACTATCTATCGACAAAGCTTTCGGATTTGTTTCCAAAGAAAGCGTAGCTGCCTACGAACTACAAGTAGCCGAGAGCAATGCCAAGCTTCACCAAGGCACAGGACTTGGCAATGATTTCCTTGGCTGGCTCAACCTACCATCGTCTATCGACGATGCTCACCTTACCGACATCGAAGCTACGGCTAAAATCCTTCGTGATAATTGCGAAGTGGTAGTGGTAGTGGGTATCGGAGGTAGCTATCTCGGTGCCAAAGCGGTGATTGATGCCTTATCCAACAGTTTTGACTGGTTGCAAACTGAGCGCAAATCACCAGTAGTGGTATATGCAGGACAAAATATTGGCGAAGATTACCTTTATGAATTACAACAATTGCTAAAGACTAAAAAGTTTGGTATCGTTTCCATTTCCAAATCTGGAACAACTACCGAACCTGCTTTGGCATTCCGCCTTCTGAAAACTCAGCTCGAAGAGCAACAAGGTAAAGCTGCAGCCCAGCAGCTAATAGTAGCCATCACTGACAAATCTCGCGGTGCGTTACGTACATTGGCAACTCAGGAAGGTTACAAAACTTTCGTTATTGAAGACAATATCGGTGGTCGCTTCTCAGTGTTATCGCCAGTAGGATTGCTCCCTATCGCCGTGGCTGGATTTGACATACGTCAGTTGGTAAGCGGTGCTTTGAAGATGGAGCAAGTATGTAGTCAAGATACTCCATTTGCCGAAAACCCTGCTGCTCAGTATGCTGCAGTGCGAAACGCCTTGTATCAAAGTGGCAAAAAAATAGAAATACTTGTCAACTACCACCCAAAACTACACTTTGTGTCTGAGTGGTGGAAACAGCTTTTCGGCGAGAGCGAAGGCAAAGATGGCAAGGGTATTTTCCCAGCTGCAGTGGACTTTACCACCGACCTTCACTCAATGGGACAATGGATTCAAGATGGCGAGCGTAGCATTTTCGAAACCGTAATCACTGTAAATGAAAGCAACCACACCACAGTGTTCCCAACATCGGCAGATAACTTGGACGGACTCAACTTCCTTGCAGGTAAACGCGTGGACGAAGTAAACAAAATGGCCGAACTTGGTACTATGATTGCACACTTGGACGGTGGCGTGCCTAACTTGAAACTAGAATTACCAAAATTGAACGAATATTACCTTGGACAGATGATTTATTTCTTCGAAAAAGCTTGTGGTATTAGTGGTTATCTGCTGGGTGTCAATCCATTTGACCAACCGGGAGTAGAGGCCTACAAAAAGAATATGTTTGCACTGCTCGAAAAACCAGGCTTCGAAGCCGAAACGAAAGCCATCAAAGCAAGACTGTAAACCAACTTCAATAAACCTCAAAGACTGCTCGGAAATTAAATCTGAGCGGTCTTTTTGTTTTGATACAGTAACTCATTTTTAATCAGGATGCAATCAATTGTGATCAAATAATAGGAGTTGTTGGGGTTTGATAAAAAATTATGACAACGCAATTACCGCGTACACATTATTCGTGATGAATATTCATATTATAAAGTTTTAGGATATGTTTTAAATAATCCCAGCAATTGTGATAAAGATAGGTTGAAACAATTTTCTTATACTTATTTTTGTAGGAGTGAGTCTGAAGTTTAAGTTGTAAATTGAAGAATTTTAAGATCGACTGTAACTATATATCAAAACATGATGAAAAATATACATCTTGTTTTGTAAATTCAATTTTAATATACATCATTTAGAATGAAAAACTTTATAGAAACTAAAAGGCTGATTTTACGTGAACTGCATTTTACTGATCTTGAAAATATGTATGAACTCCATTCCAATGTACAAGTTCATCAATACTTAGGGAACAAAACTGTAAATTGTAGGGAACAAGCTGCTGAAATTATTGATTTTGTTAGACAACAATACATTGATAATGGTATTGGAAGATGGGCAATGGTTTTAAAATCGACAAATGAATTTGTGGGTTGGTCTGGACTCAAATTTAACAACACGATAACCAATAATCAAATAAACTATCATGACTTGGGATATAGATTATTACCAAAATTCTGGGGAAATGGTTATGCAACGGAAAGTGCTATCGCATCGTTGAATTATGGATTTGATATACTCAATCTGAATGAGGTATTTGCTGCTGCTCATATCAATAATTTGGCATCAAATTACATCCTAAAAAAGATTGGTTTTCAATTGGTTGGTGTATTTATGTATGAAAATGAAATGAATAATTGGTACGTGATCAATAGGAGCTTATGGGAAACTAAATCTAATGCGTATTTTGGGTTAAAGTAATAAACTGAAGTAATAAGTGTGACATTCGTAGAAAAAAAAGTTGTTTTAATTAGATTGTTTGTTGAATTATCTGTTGAATTTTTTAAGCCAAATGCTCCATTTATCAAAATGCCGAGGTTGATGTTATCCTTAATATTGTATCGAATGTAAATTCTGCATTTATCACTAATCCGTCTTTAGGAAGTCCTAAACCAAAAATCATTCCTCTTCTAAATTATCCTTATTCTTGTTCGTAAATACACAATGTACTTCATATTAAAAGCAAATAAAAAACTACTCGTTTAATAATTGCTGATTTATTGTTATTATTGTTTTGTCAATACCATATCCAACAATGTCATGGCTGCCATAGCTTCTACGATGGGTACAGCCCTTGGTAATACACAAGGATCGTGACGACCATGAGCTTCAAGGTCCACTTTGTTGGTGTGGATATCTACCGTTTCTTGTCGGATGGAGATGGTAGCTACAGGTTTGAAAAGTACTCGGAAGTAAATATCTTGACCATTGCTAATTCCACCTTGTATTCCACCTGAATTATTAGTTTTAGTGCTGATTTTTTCCCCTTCTTTTACAAACGCATCATTCATTTGTGAGCCTTTTAGACTTACTCCATCAAATCCTTTTCCGTAGTCAAATCCATGAGTGGCATTGATACTCATCATAGCTTGTGCTAAGCGAGCTTGTAGTTTGTCGAATATTGGCTCACCTACACCAATGGGTACGCCTTTGATGATACATGACACAATGCCTCCGATGGAGTCTCCTTCGGTTTTGAGATGATGTATATAGGCTATCATTTCTTCTGCGGTATCAACTTCTGGGCAACGAACAATATTGCTTTCAATTTTGGATAAGTCAACACTGTCAATATTCCCTTTCATCTGAATATGACCCACTTGAGAGGTAAATGCCACAATTTCGATCCCTTGTTTTATCAATACTAATTTTGCAATAGCACCAGCTACTACACGTGATGCCGTCTCACGAGCTGAACTTCTACCACCTCCACGATGATCGCGTAAACCATACTTTTGTTGATAGGTGTAGTCTGCATGAGATGGTCTGTATACGTCTTTTAAATGATCGTAATCATTACTTTTTTGATTCTCATTCCAAATAATAAATGCAATTGGAGTGCCCGTTGATTTACCTTCGTAGATTCCAGATAGAAACTCTACTTTGTCACCTTCCTTACGAGGAGTAGCTATGGATGATTGACCTGGACGTCGGCGATTCAACTCATTTTGAATAAATGATTCGTCTATTTCAATTCCTGCTGGGCATCCATCTACAATGCCTCCAATACCTTTCCCATGTGACTCACCGAATGAGGTGAAGGTGAAGAGTTTACCTATAGTATTTGACATGATATGTTTGTTACAAGTTATAGGACTATAGGCTGAAACGTATTTTGTTTTATAACTAGCCTAAATGCCTGTTTGATCCACAAAGTTAGTAGAAAATATCCAAAAAATAAAACTGGATACCTGTCGATTTCACATCAATAGGTATCCAGAATGTATGAATAGACTCAATTTAAATTAATGGCATCCGCAACCGCTACCGCAACCGCCACCAGAGTAAGCATCGTCACCGTAGCTTCCATCGCCACATCCACCATCTCCACAGCTACCGCTACCGCATCCACCATCTCCACAGCTTCCACTACCACATCCACCACTACCACATCCACCACTACCACAACCGCATCCACCGCTACCGCATCCACCTCCTTGAAGTGACGCAAGTTCTTGTTCAGTAGCTTCACGAACTTCCAATACTTTACCTTTGAAGTGTAAAGTTTCACCAGCGAGTGGGTGGTTTAAATCTACTTTAACGTGTTTGTCAGTAACTTCTACTACTTGAGCGTTGATACGATTGCCTTCATTATCCATCAAAGGCACTACATTTCCTTCAAATACTACTTCGGCATCAAGATTTCCGTCTACTTCAAAAATGCTGCGGTCGAGATCTAATACACTTGCATCATCATATTCGCCATAAGCATCTTCAGTATTGATTGTGAATTCAAAAGTTTGACCCTCTTCTAAACCAAACATGTTTTCTTCAAATTTTGGTAACATCATACCTAGTCCAAAGATGAAGGTAAGAGGTTGTTCGGGTGTGGCTTTTTCCATAAGTTCCAATTCACCCGCATTTTCGCCATTTACGAATAATTCGTATTCGGCAGAAACAAAATTGTTAGCTGTAATTTTCATTTTTTTTCGTTTTATTTGTAAATAATTTTGTCAAATACTTTGTATGTTATAAACACTCATTTGCTTGTGATAAATAACTCAATACCACGTTGTATTGTTCGTTCCAGGTAAATTCTTTTTCTCATATTTTAAATCTTGTAGCATAGATGCATCTACAGCTAACTTGAATGTGTACGATTTATACGGGCCAAAAGGTACCGCCATTCCAGTCATTGTCCAACAATGCAATTTACGTGTTATATTGATACTAGCGTATGAAAATTGTTTGTATTTAAAATCATAAGATGTTGATGAGCTAAATCGCCAATTCGGTGAGAGTGAGATATTCCCAGATAGGCTTAATCCATGAGACAACTCCATGTTATATTCCTTTTTTATTTTATCGAATGTACTCATTCCGTATCTTACATTGTAATTTACACTTAAACTCCAAGGAATTTTAACCTTCGTATATCCATCTTTATCTTTATCCTTTGAGTCATTTTCGGTAGTGTTGTTTGTTGGTTGATTGTTTGGATCAACTGGAATTTTATTCGAATTGTCGGTGTTATTAGTGTCTTTGTTTTTTGGATTTTCAGCCTTTTTCTTTTTAGGCTTGAAGGTGTCATTGCTAAAAGTATAACTAAAAGCAGTGCTTGTACCTTCAAATACTGGAAATTGACCATAATCCCATCTTAGTTTATCAATCATTCTAGGATTCCCTAGTTTATCTACTCCATAAAAATAGGGATTGAAAGTCCCTCCTAATGCCAATGTATATGCATTTCCAAATTTTATTCTGATGTTTGAATTTAATTTGGACCATTTAAGTGAATCTGCAACAAAATTATAACTACCCGTAATAGTGAAATTATCAATCAAACTAATTTTGGTGTATGGTTCTAAGCCAGTAGTGTCTTTGTCATTTTTTACTTTCATTTCTAGATTATTGGCTAATGTGAAACCAATACTTCCACTTTCACCTACTGATGGCGTTCCGTACATCATTCCAGAGTAGTATGAATACTTAATACGATCTATATATTCACCAGTTGATGAGTATCTGTCGTAATAATCGTAATAGCCAAATTTTGAATCAGAAAAGTCCGGTCTATAATTAAAACTTATTGATGGGGTTAGCATGTGACGAATACGGTCTACATTATTACCAAAAAGCTTTCTTGAAGGTATATAAAATCCATATACTCGGGTTGCTAATGAAATGCTTAAATTATAATCCCAAACATTACTGAATTTATTTTGTGTATTGCTAATAATTTCTCTTCCGGATTTTTTATCCCAAGCTCTTTCAATTGATTTGAAATACATTCTGTCAGTGAAATTTGCAGATCCGGTTAGATTAAAGTACTTCAAAATCGTATATGTGGCACTAATAGGCACATTGTGATTCATCCCATTGTTCCAATCAGTAGCAAAATCAGAATTTAACACCTTGTATTCTTTAGTATTGATGCTATTAGCAAAGTTAGCTGTATATTGAAGACTTATTTTTTCATACCACCTATCTTTTCCACTAGATTCTTTTCTCTTAAAAGGAAAAATTCTACTCAAATTAAAATTTATATTTGGCAATGAAATACTTATGGACGTGTCTCGTGTTTGTTGGTTTACTTGAAAACTGCTTGTAAAGCTAACTGGACTTTCTGGAAATCGTTGGGAAAATGTGATACTGGATGATTTTTGGTTTTGAGAGTTTTGAGTCATGTTATAATAACTGTTGATGTTATTACGATAGTATCCGTTGGTTGAGAAATTTACACTAGAAGATAAAGTAGAATAGGGATTGAGTTTAGGGTCTTGTGAATGCGACCATTGAATACTTGTGTTGTTAAATTTATTATAATCTTTGGTGTTGATCTCACCTGTTACATCTTCTCTGAAACTTACATTGAAGTTGCCTCTGAATTTATATCTTTTGGTATATCTCGAGCTTGAATTTAGTGCAAATGTACCCTTGGTGTATATTTCGCTTCTAAGTTCTAAATCAACATAATCATTGATAGCAAAATAATAACCTCCATTGGTAAAACCAAATCCACGTGTTAAGTCGTCAACATAGGTGGGTAATAATACTCCTGAAGAGTATTTACTTGTAAAAGGGAAGTATCCAAAAGGAATAAATATTGGAAGTGGTACGTCAGCTACTACTAAATGAGCTGGCCCAGTAACAACATATTTCCCAGGTCTAATTTTGGCTTTCGAAAGGCTGAGGTAAAAATCCGGGTGTTCGGTGTGATCACATGTAGTGTATTTCCCGTCGGCAACACACATATAATCTTCGACTCCTTTTTTAGTTTTATCACTTATAATGTATCCTTCTCCTTGTTTGGTAACCGCTTGACGAATAAAACCCTTTTTAGTTTTGAGATTGTAAGTGAGATTTTTGGAATTATAATCCGAACCACCTTCCTTAAATATAGGATCTCCTATTGTTTTGCCGATACTATCTAATGTTCCATGAGCATATACCATACTACTATCCATTTTTACACGTATGTAATTGGCTTTCAGGTTGATGTTTTTGTATGTGACATCTCCACTTCCGTGCAAAATACCTGTACCATTTCCAATGATAACTATTGAATCTTCGGCAGAATAGCTTATTACTGCATCAACGGTTTCTGATTTTTTGGCTTTTTTTGAGATTTTTGTGGATGGTAATTTATTGATTATACTGTCAGAAGTCGAGACGATAGAATCTTTTAAATTTGATTGAGTATTCGATTGTCCATAAAACCTAAAAGGTATGGTAATGAAAAAAAATATGAAGTAAAACCAATGTAAGTGTTTTATTTCTAGATTTATACAGAGGAGCATTCCGTTGCTTTGTAGGGTTATATTTACGATTGCAAATTTAGTCAAAAAAAAGGAGTCCTGTTAACATATACTTTTATTTTTATGATATATTTGAAAATTTACTATTGTTTTAAGACATAATAACGGGATAAAAGCATTACTTTTGCATTTCTAATTTGTATAGTATTTTGGGTACAAATGAATGTAAATTAATTGATTACCATAGCTTCAATTCTAGAAGTTATAGAACTAAAAGTAATACATCTTTTTTTATGTTGAATTGATACTTGCTTTTAATGTCAATTTTTATTGATGAGTAACTAGAATAATGTGTTTTTTTTAATAGGGTTGTGTCGTTTTACTTCTTCTAGTTGTGTTGTTAAATACCTAGTAATAAGTAAAATAATGAACTGTAAAATTTATTATTGTAAGATTCCTTTTTTATGTTCCGAAAAATTGTTGCTATCCTTACATTATATTTAATAGCAGGTTTTATCTATGCACAAGATGCAAGATTTGTAGTTGTAATAGATGCAGGACATGGTGGTCATGATCCTGGAGCTATAGGTGATATCTCTAAAGAAAAGGATATAAATTTGGCAATCTCACTTGAATTAGGAACCATCATTGAGCAAAACTTCAAAGATGTAAAAGTAGTTTTCACTCGTAAAATTGATGAATATCTTACCTTGCAAGAAAGGGCTGATATTGTAAACAACAATCATGCAGACCTCTTTATTTGCATACACACAAATTCAGCTAAATCCACTGCTGCCTTTGGTACAGAGTCCTTTACCTTAGGTTTGGCCAAATCAAAAGCCAATTTAGATGTCGCAATGCGTGAAAACTCAGTAATACTACTCGAAGATAACTACAAAACCAAATACAAGGGATTTGATCCCACTTCGGTAGACTCATACATCATGTTTGAGTTTATGCAAGATAAATACATAGACAAGAGTGTGGAGATTGCTTCGTCAATTCAAAATCAATTTTCAGTATATTGCCATCGTTCCGACAGGGGAGTGCGACAGGCTGGTTTTTGGGTTTTACATCGTTCGGCGTGCCCAAGTGTATTAGTCGAAGTGGGTTTTGTCTCTAATCCTTCCGAAGAGCGTTATTTGAACTCACCTAAGGGTAGACGTGAAATGGCTACTGCAATTTATAATGCAGTTGTTTTGTATAAAAGAGACCACGATAAAAGATCCGGTAAAAGAATAAGTGTCAATAGCCCAAAGGTAGAGTTGCCTACAAAAATCAATCCAACTACTACTGACAAGAATGATCAAATGTCAGCGGAAACTCCAAGTTCAAAAAATATTGAATCCACTGCCTCCTCAAACGATAAAAAGGAAGAAAATAAATCTAAAAATGAGAATGTTACAAATCAAAATCAAGCAGAGATAAGTGCCAAAAATTCAGAAGGAAGTACAAAAACTAAATTGTCAAAGGTCTTGTCTGAAGTTTCTGAAAGTACGAAAGTTAAAAAAGATAGTGTGGTTGGAATTAGATTGAAATCAGACAGTAGTCAGATTAAGAAAAATATCAAATCAAATTTGGCATATATTCCAAATCAAAGTACACGTATCAAATCAAATGATCAAAAAACGAATGCACCAAATAATAAATCAATTAAAAATAGGATTAATATAGTTAATTCAGATTCAGAAAATGAGCCTGAAAAAAATCTAAAATCAACACTCAATGCAAAAGATTCTATCCAAAACAAACGCATTGAAGTGAAAAAGCAAATAGAAGATTTAAAAAGCGAATTGCCTGTATTTAAACTACAAATATTAGCATCTGCCAAGTCCCTAAAACTCTCGTCCTTAGAATTTAAAGGACAGAGTGGAGTTGAAATGTTTGAAGAAGGAGGTTGGTTTAAGTATACAATTGGAAAGGAAATAGATTACAAACAGATATTGAAATTGAAACATTCAGTTCAAGAGAAATTTCCCAAGGCCTTTGTGATAGCCTTTTATAAAAATAAAAAAATATCCGAACAGGAAGCATTAAAAATAAAATTAGAAAAATAAAGGGTGTTTGCCCACAAATGAGTTTAATTTCAATTTAACATTATCATTCAATTCCTGGACATTTGTTGAAACTAGGAATGGAGTATTTAAACAATCACAATGAAAAAGCTTTTAAGTAGAGAAATGAGAGTTGGTCTTATGGCCGTAGTTGCAATGTTTTTATTATATCTAGGTTTGCATTTTCTGAAAGGAATTGATGTGTTTTCACCAGTAAATTCATATTATGCTCAATTCGAAAATTTAGGTGGATTGGTAACCTCTTCGCCAGTATATATCAAAGGTTACAAAGTGGGACAAGTTGAAGACGTGAAATATGATTTCTCAAAACAAAATCCTTTTGTAATAAAAATATCTGTCGCTAAAAATATTCAATTACCCAAAGATGCCAAAATAGAATTATTCGATGAAGGTTTGATGGGGGGTAAAGCCATTCAAATTGTATTTGCACCTATTCGTGGTGATCAATTTTTTGTTGCTAATGATACAATAGCCTCGCAGGTCGCTACAAGTATGATGGCCTCTATTGCAGATAAATTAGTCCCAAAAATTGAATCTGTAGCTTCTCAAACCGATTCATTAGTACGGTCGTTTCGTCGTTTAGCTGATAATAAAAGCATCGATAAAAGCTTATCATCCTTCGAACAAACTAGCTCAAATCTCGAATCAACTTCATCTAAGTTAAAAACAATGATGGGTACAGATGTACCCAAAGTGATCAATAATGTTGAATTGTTAACTACTGATTTGAAACAAGTTTCAGGAAGTTTAAAAAAGGTAGACTTTAACACAACATTTGTTAGTTTAAATCACAGTATGGATAATTTAAATAAGTTCTCTGAAAAATTGAATAGTACTGAAGGTACTTTAGGCTTACTTTTAACGAATAAAGACCTATATCAAAGTCTGAATAAAACTGTAAATGCAGCAGATAACTTGCTGACTGATATAAAATTAAATCCAAGTAGATATGTTAATGTATCTGTATTTGGGAAAAGTGAAAAGAAATAATTATTATTTAGAATGATTATAAATAGATGTCTGTATTTGATTTTTTTTTACTACAATTTAAAATAGCCGAAACGACTTGTTTTTAAGTCATTCGGCTTTTTCATTAAATTGGTATGAATATTTGATTACAAAATGTCAACTTCTTTAAAATCAACTTGCTTAGCCACCAAATTTCACTTAAGTCATTGATATTAATTGCTTTGAGTTATGGTTTTGTAAATGAGGATGTTACATATATGTTAAAAATCTGTTACAGGAATATTGTTTGGATATTTCAATTTTGTTTCTGAAATTTGTATCAGTCAAGAAAGTGAAAAATATCGCAGTTAATTTTGATGAATTTAGTCAGAGTTTTTATTCAAATTTCACGTAACCTTAAATAATTTCATATAATCGATGAGTACACAACACGAACAATTGTGGCAAAGATGCTTGAATGTGATAAAAGATAATATCTCAGAGGTATCTTTTAATACATGGTTTGCACCAATTGTAGCATTGAAATATGAAAACAATATTTTTGTTTTACAAGTACCCAGTCAGTTTTTCGTGGAGTATATTGAGGAAAAGTTTATCGACTTACTCCGCATGACATTGTATCGCGAAGTAGGAGTAGGTACAAAGCTTGAATATAGGGTGTTGATTGATAAGGCAAGTGGAGCAGGTCCTCAAATTCCTAGTGCAAATGATAAACCACTAGTGAAGCCCAAATCAAGTAATGCAGCTTATGTGAGTCCTTATTCCAAACCTACTTTACCTGAAATTGATCCACAATTAAATTTGTCCTTAAATTTTAATTCTCTTATAGAGGGAATGAGTAATAAATTGGCACGTTCTGCAGGGATGAGCATCAGTCAGGATCCAGGTAAGAGTACGTTTAACCCGTTTTTTGTGTACGGACAATCAGGTGTTGGAAAAACACATCTTGCCAATGCGATAGGTATAATGGCAAAACAATTGTATCCTGATAAGAGGGTACTTTATGTAACAGCTAATACATTTCAAACACAATTTACAGATTCAGTACGAACTAATACTCAAAATGATTTCTTGAACTTTTATCAAACCATCGATGTGTTAATCGTGGATGATATTCAAGAACTGGCAGGTAAAACTGGAACTCAAAATACATTTTTCCATATTTTCAATCATCTTCATCAATCAGGCAAACAATTGATATTGACTTCTGATCGTTCACCTGTGGTGATGGCTGGATTGGAACAAAGATTACTTACACGCTTTAAATGGGGTTTGTCTGCTGAGATAGAGAAGCCAAATTTCGAACTTCGAAAAGCAATTCTAAAAAGCAAGATTTATCGCGATGGTCTCGAAATACCTGAAGATGTTGTAAATTTCATAGCTGAGCATGTGGTAGATAATGTTCGAGATTTGGAAGGTGTGTTGGTTTCGATACTTGCTCACTCTACACTTGCGGATATACAGATAGATGTTGATTTGGCTGAGAAAGTAATCAGTCGTATTGTAAGTATTACGAAGAAAGTAAATACTGTAGAGAAAATACGTGATGTAGTATGTCAGTATTATAATTTATCTGTTGATGCTATTTCTACCAAAAGCAGAAAGCGTGAAGTGGTTCAAGCACGCCAGATAGCTATGTATCTCTCAAAGCAACTTACCAAAAATTCATTAGCATCTATTGGATATACCATAGGGCAACGAGATCATGCTACTGTTTTGCATGCATGTAAAATCGTAAATGATCAAATGGAAATAGATAAGAATTTTAGAAGTTGTGTTAAAGAAATAGAAGAACTTTTGAAACAATAATTATTCTATATATTACCAACAAAAGCCACTTTTTAGTGGCTTTTGTTGGTAATATATTAACCTAAGATGGTATAAAATAATTTTTTTTTGTAATTTTACATCCAAATAAAAATTATAAGAACATGATATTTAAGTTTACTTTACTGTCGGATGAGATAGATGAATTTGTACGTGTAATAACGATTGATTCGGAAGCGAAATTTATTGATTTAAATAATGCAATTCTTGAGTCAGTTGGATATGATATGACGCAAATGACTACATTTTTTATGTGTTCTGATAATTGGGAAAAAGGGCAAGAAATAACTCTGCTTGAAATGGAGTCAAGTTCAGAATACGATAATTTGGTTATGGATCAGACATCGTTGGACGAACTTTTCGTTGACGAAAAGCAAAAATTACTTTTCGTATTTGATGTTTTTTCTGAAAGAGCATTTTTTATTGAACTTTCAGAGATTATTACTGGTCAGGATACTGATGTTGCTAAATGCATTGTAAGCAAGGGGGAGGCACCAGTTCAATTACTGGGTGAGAAAGTGATTGATGTCTCTAGTGCTCAAAAAGCTACAATTGGTGAGGATTTCTACGGAGATCAAGATTTTGAATTGGATGAATTGGATGAAGAAGGGTTTGGTGAAATGAATTTTGATGATTCGAGTTTGTTTTCTGAAGATCCTAAGTTTTAAATGAAATAATAATTGACTTTAAGAATTGACAGAGAATAACGATGGATTATTTTCTGTCTTTTTGTTTAAATGTACATGATAGATAATCCACTTTTGGTAGTTGTATTAGGTCCTACTGGTGTCGGGAAAACGAATATTAGCTTAAAACTGGCTGAAATTCTAGCTTGCCCAATACTATCATCCGATTCTCGACAGTTTTATAAAGAACTGAAAATTGGTACTGCAGCACCCACTGAGCAAGAATTGCAACGAGTGAAGCATTATTTTATTGGTTCGCATTCCATTCATGATGAGTATAATGCTGGTCAATATGAACAGGATGTGATGAATCTTACCAATTCTATTTTTTCTACTCATCAAACAGCAATGCTTGTGGGTGGTTCAATGATGTATATAGATGCTGTATGCAATGGGATGGATGATATTCCTTCAGTTCCTGTTGATATTCGTGAGCATTGGTTGAATGTGTTTGAAACCAAAGGATTGGATTATATTCAAAATCAATTACTCGAATTGGATCCGTGTCATTACCAACAGGTAGATATCAAAAATCCGAAGAGAATACTACATGCATTAGAAATTTGTACTCTTACAGCTAAGCCTTATTCTGAATTACGTACTGGGGTGAAAAAAGAACGTCCGTTTCGTATTCTTAAAATTGGGTTGAATAGACCTCGTCCTGAATTGTATGATAGAATAAATAAGAGAGTGGATATTATGATGTCAGAAGGTTTGCTTGATGAAGCAAAGCAGTTTTTTGAATACAAGCATTTAAATACATTGAATACTGTAGGTTATAAAGAATTGTATGAGTTTATGCTAGGAAACTGGAGCTTGGATTTTGCTGTAGAAATGATAAAGCAAGATAGTAGAAGATATGCTAAGCGTCAAATGACTTGGTTCAACAGGGATAAGGATATTCACTGGTTTCACCCTGATGATGATGCCCAGATTATTGATTTTGTAAAGACTTTTCTGAAATGAAAATTTTAAATAATACTTCTTTATTGGCATACAATACATTCAATATTGATGTGAATGCAAAGTGTCTGATGGAATACGACTCAGTTGAAGAGTTGATTTCTATTCTGGATAATGAGGTGCCTAAATTCAACCGATTTATACATATTGGTGGTGGGAGCAACTTGTTGTTTATAAATGATTTTGAAGGATTGGTGGTCCATTCGTTGATGAAAGGTATTGAAGTAGTGAATGATGATGATAACTTCGTATGGGTGGAAGCGCAGTCTGGAGTGATGTGGGATGATTTTGTAGCCTATTGTGTAGAAAATGGTTGGGGAGGAGTGGAGAATTTGTCCCTGATTCCTGGTGAGGTAGGAGCGGCAGCTGTTCAAAATATCGGTGCTTATGGTGTGGAGGTCAAGGATGTGATTACTCAAGTTAATGCATTGGAAATTGATACGTTGAAATCCAAACAATTTTCAAATGAAGCGTGTGAGTATGGATATAGGCAAAGTGTGTTTAAGTCCAAACTAAAGGGGGAATACATCATCACTTCGGTGGTGTTTAAGCTAGAAAGGATACCTCAATTCCAACTTGCTTATCAGCATTTGGAAGCAGAAGTTTTAAAAAATGGAGCAGTTACGCTCGAAAATGTTCGTAAAACCATTATTCAGATTAGAGAGAGTAAACTTCCAGACCCAAAACTGTTGGGTAATGCAGGTAGCTTCTTTATGAATCCTGTGGTTAGCAAAGAGTTGTTCGCAAGTATCCAAGCCAAACACCCAACTATGCCTCACTATTTTGTGTCGGACACAGAAGAAAAAATACCAGCAGGTTGGCTTATTGAACAATGTGGTTGGAAGGGTAAACAAGTAGGGAGTGTAGCTGTGTATGAAAAACAAGCACTTGTAATTGTGAACAAAGGTGGCGCCACAGGCGATGACGTAGTCCAACTGGCAGCCAGTATCCAACAATCAGTACATGAGTCTTTTGGTATAACTTTGAATGCTGAGGTTAATTATATTTGACAGTAGGCAAACAAAGAAAAACAAAAAGGATTTGTAGTTTTTCTTCTTATTTAAAAATCTTTCGTTTGTTTAATTCCTCTTGATATTTTTTTGCATTTCGACTGTGTTCGTCCCAGTCGGAAGCGAATTTGTGCATTCCATTCAAAGTTTCAGAAGCGCACATATAAATGTAGTTGTGTTTGCCGTAATTCAGCACTGCATCTATTCCAGCTTCGGTGGCCACTCTAATAGGGCCAGGAGGTAAGCCTGTGTTTTTATAAGTGTTGTAAGGCGACTGGGTGCGTAGATGTCCGAAGAGTATGCGTTTGATAGTAAAGTCGCCTACAGCGTATTTCACTGTTGGGTCTGCTTGTAAAGGCATCTCTGCTTTCAGACGATTGATATAGAGTCCAGCCACCATGGGGCGGTCTTTGCTGTTATTTGTTTCTTCTTCAACGATAGAAGCCAAAGTGCTGACTTCAGCTAGCGTAAGAGGAATTGAGTCGGCTTTGGCTTTACGTTGAGGAGTCCAAAACTTTGTGTATTCTTTATACATCCTATCGAAAAGATTATTGGCATTGGTATTCCAATATATTTCATAGGTGTTGGGTATAAATAGTGCTATTGAGGTGTAGGGGTTTAAATGGAATTGTGATAAATAGGACGAGTCATTCAGAAGCTGTAGAATACTTGTTGAATCTGCCATTAATTGTTCAGAAAGTTTTCCCGCAAGTTGTTCTTTTGTCCTAATATTGTTAAATGTAAGTTTGACAGGAGTTTGCTTACCACTTCGAAGCATACGTATTAATTGGAAGTTATTCATCCCATTTTTGAGTTCGTATTTTCCAGATCGTATTTTCGAACCGTATCTTAGTATTGTTGATGCTTGATAAAAAGTAGAGATGTTAGATGTTTTGGTTGAGACTTTAATATTGTTTACTACATCTTTGAAATTGCTGTTATCTTTGATATACAAATAGTTTACCTTAGAATTGAAGGTGTAAATACTTGGAAAGAACAAAACATAAGCCAAGTAAGAAACAATGATTACGAGCAAAGTCATTACCCAACTCAATTGTTTTTTCCAACTTGTTGGGAAACTGCGTTTTTTTTTGGTTGTTGACATATTTTTAAAACTAATCTAGCGCTAATAAGCCTTTGGAACTACAAAATTACAAATTTGTTTTTGATTTTTTTGAAAAAAAAAGCTTTGGTAATCCAAAATTACGTGCTATATTTGCACCCGCTAAGCGAAAAGCTAGAAGGAAGTTTGGGTGAGTGGCTGAAACCACCAGTTTGCTAAACTGACGTACGGGTAACCGTACCACGAGTTCGAATCTCGTAGCTTCCGCAATCCTCCGCCAATGACTGAAAAGTCATTGGCGGTTTTTGTATATATTTACTTCTTAAATTTCACTATCTTTGTGCATAAATATTAATAGATACATGAAATTTGAAGAACTTCCACTTTGTGAGAGTGTGTTAGAAGGTTTGCGAGCCATGAATTTTAAAGAAGCCACTCCTGTTCAGGCCGAAACCATACCTGTTATCCTACAAAAACGTGATGTCATTGCTTGTGCTCAGACAGGAACGGGCAAGACGGCAGCTTTTATACTTCCATTATTACACAATCTACAATCCGAATCGCATGCTGAGCATGCAGTGAATGCCATTATCATGGCACCTACACGTGAATTGGCACAACAGATAGACCAGCAGATGGAAGGGTTTTCGTATTTTTCTCCTTTTTCATCAGTAGCCGTGTATGGTGGTAATGATGCTCAAGCATGGGATGTGCAGCGCCGTGGGCTTACCAAAGGTGCCGATGTGGTGATTGCTACACCAGGACGTTTGTTGTCGCATGTTAATTTATATGAGATTGATTTTTCACACGTGAAGTATTTTATTCTTGATGAAGCTGATAGAATGCTAGATATGGGATTTTTTGATGATATCATGCAAATTGTTAATCGCTTACCAAAGGAAAGACAGACCATTATGTTTTCGGCAACCATGCCACCTAAAATTCGTCAACTGGCCAAGACTATTCTAAATAATCCTGCTGAAGTTAAAATTGCTATCTCTCGTCCACCTGAAAGTATTATGCAGACTGCATTTGTCTGTCACGAATTTCAGAAACCTAATATTGTGAAACATCTTTTTGCCTCAGAAGAACCTAATAAGGTGATATTATTCTCAGGTTCGAAGATAAAAGTGAAGGAAGTAACTAAAACTTTGAGACAGATGGGTCTGAAAGTTGATCAGATGCACTCGGACTTGGATCAAGCACAACGAGATAAGGTGATGCATGAGTTTAAGAATAACAGAGTCAATATTCTTGTGGCCACTGATATTGTTTCAAGGGGTATTGATATTGATGATATCACTTTGGTGATAAACTATGATGTGCCTCATGATGTGGAAGATTACGTTCATCGTATTGGTCGTACTGCTCGAGCAAAAGCAGAAGGAATGTCAATTACATTTGTGTCGCAGGAGGAACAATACAAATTCAAACAAATAGAAAATTTTCTTGAGAAAAATATATATAAAATACCTATGCCCGATGAATTGGGAGAGGCACCAGCTTACGAACCAGAGAAATACAGACATGGACATAAGAAATTCGCAGGTGGAAAAGGTAAATTTCAAAGAAATAGAGCAAAGAAAAAATAGAATGATTTAATTGCGTGTATAAGATGGATGTTGATTTTCCATATTCAATTTATAATAGGCTACAAATTATTGAACAAATGAATGACCTAGCTCATAGGCATGTACCATTTCTGTTTCTTGTTGATTATAAAGCTGAAAGAGGATATGTTATTAAGATGGATGAGCTGGATAAGAATTATTTGAGATTTGATTTCCTTACATCTCAACCGAAGAGGAGTGAACTAAATTCTAGCTTTTTTTGGGAACCCAAACCCATAGAATTTGATACTTTTGTCGGGAAATTTGAACAATTGGTGAGTCAAATCAAACTTGGCAATTCCTTTCTGATCAACCTCACCCAACCCACTAAAATTAGCACTAATTTATCCTTGCTTGATTTTTATAATCAGGGTCAAGCCAAATACAAGCTGTGGTTGAAAGATCAATTTGCAGTTCTTTCACCAGAGACTTTTGTGAAAATAGAGGATGGTCGGATTCGTTCTTTTCCCATGAAAGGAACCATTGATGCCTCATTGCCCAATGCCGAAAAAACAATTCTAAATGATGCAAAGGAGAAAGCCGAACATGCTACTATTGTAGATTTGATTCGTAATGATTTAAGTCTGGTAGCCACTGATGTGAAGGTGAAACGTTATCGCTATTTGGATCGAATTACCACTCATCAAAGCAGTTTGTTACAGGTGAGTTCAGAAATTGAGGGTGTTTTACCAGATGATTATTTGTCGCATCTAGGTGATATTCTATTTTCCATGTTGCCTGCTGGCTCTATCTGTGGCGCACCAAAGCAAAAAACACTTGAAATTATTGAAAGTGTAGAAGGATACCAAAGAGGTTTTTATACGGGTGTATGTGGATATTTTGATGGTAGTAAACTTGACAGCGCGGTGATGATACGTTTCCTCGAACTAAGCTCAGAAGGATTGGTCTATAAAAGTGGTGGAGGTATTACTGCATTGAGTGAGGCAAGAAAAGAGTATGAAGAATTAATACAGAAAATTTATGTCCCAGTTTATTGAGAGCATACAGCTATGTGATGGGGCATTTAAGCGCCTTGAGTTTCATCAACAGCGAATAAATGCAGCATTCGCGGATTTCTATCCTTTGTTGTCACCCTTTTCATTGCACGATTGTCTTGCTCAATCCGATTTCCCTGCCGATGGACTGTATAAATGTAGAGTGGAATATGATGAGAAAGTGAGTTTGGTCGAATACATACCGTATATAATCAGAGAAGTTAAGTCGTTAAAGTTAGTGACTACCACTTTACCTTGTTTGCCTTATAAAATGGTAGATAGAACAGTGTTGAATAAGCTTTATGCCCAAAGAGGTGAATGTGATGATATTCTGATGGTTCGTAATGGGCTGATAACCGATGCTTGGGTGGCCAATGTAGCATTGTACGATGGAGAAAAATGGTATACACCGCGCTTGCCAGTATTGATGGGTACTCAAAGAGCTGCATTGATATTTTCAGAAGAAATTTTTGAGAAAGATATTTATATTGATGATTTAATGAACTTTAAGAGTATTCGATTGTTTAATGCAATGATAGAATTTGGTCAGATAGAATTGAATCCATGGTCAATTTGTAAATAGCGTGATTTTAGAATTGATGTAATGTTTCATCTGTTTATAATTTAATTTTAGTTGTCAGATGGAACTCTCATTACAAAATTTAATCATGCCCTAGTGGGTCAAAGTAGATTAATTTTTGTCATGCTCGTTTCCTTTTTTATATTGATTTGAAACAAAAGTTATCAAAAATATTTCACTTTGCATTTGTAAGTTTGAAAAAATACCTTATCTTTGCATATCATTTAGAAATAATCGATGAACAACAAAAGCTTACATATTCTCCTACTCGGTATTATTCTGTTGCGCAACAATTAGAAGTGGGTTCGGTATGTAGTTTATACAATATATTATAAAAAAGCCTTTCTCACTTTGGTGCGAAAGGCTTTTTTTGTGTAATAATTAATAGCAAGTAAAGAATTGAAATATAGGTTTTTTATAATAACCAATTTCTTAAATTTTTGAACATAAAGACTAGAAAATATGGAAAGATTATTTGTCTTTGATACCACCTTACGAGATGGTGAACAGGTTCCAGGATGTCAATTGAATACGGTAGAGAAAATTCAAGTAGCACGAGCATTGGAAGCATTGGGAGTAGATGTTATTGAAGCTGGTTTTCCTATTTCGAGTCCGGGAGATTTTAACTCGGTAGTAGAAATTTCGAAAGCAGTTACATGGCCTACAATTTGTGCTTTGACACGCGGTGTGCAAAAAGATATAGATGTAGCTGCAGAAGCTCTTCAATATGCCAAGAAGAAGCGAATACATACAGGTATAGGTACATCTGATTTTCATATCAAGCATAAGTTTAATTCTACTCAAGATGAGATTTTGGAGCGTGCAGTAGCAGCAGTGAAACACGCAAAAAAATATGTTGAAGATGTAGAGTTTTATTGTGAAGATGCAGGTAGAACTGATAATGTATATTTGGCACGTGTAGTTGAGGCTGTAATTAAGGCAGGAGCTACGGTAGTAAATATACCTGATACAACAGGATATTGTTTGCCTCATCAATATGGCGAGAAAATAAAGTTTTTGATGGAAAATGTGAATGGTGTTCATAAAGCCATTCTTTCTACTCATTGTCATAATGACTTGGGATTGGCTACAGCCAATACCATAGCTGGAGTTATCAATGGAGCACGTCAAGTGGAAGTCACTATGAATGGTATAGGAGAAAGAGCTGGTAATACTTCATTAGAAGAAATTGCCATGATTTTGAAATGCCATAAAGGATTAAATATCGAAACTCAAATCAACACTCAAAAGATACATCCTACCAGCCGTATGGTTTCAGGATTGATGAATATGCCAGTTCAAGCCAATAAGGCTATCGTTGGAAAAAATGCCTTTGCTCATTCTTCAGGCATCCATCAAGATGGTGTGTTGAAAAATAGGGAAAGCTATGAAATTATGGATCCCAAAGATGTTGGTTTGGATGAGAATTCCATCGTGTTGACTGCTCGTAGCGGAAGGGCAGCATTGAAGCATCGATTGGGAGTGTTAGGTGTGCCTGTTGAAGGAGAAGAGTTGGATAAAATTTATCAAGACTTTTTGAGTTTAGCAGACAAGAAAAAGGATTTGAATGATGTAGATATTCTTATGTTGGCTGGCAAAGAACATAGTATGCATGAAAACATTAGACTTGATTACTTGCAGGTTACATCTGGTGTAGGTGTGAAGTCAGTAGCAAGTATAGGAATTTTTATTGCCAATGAGAAGTTTGAAGCAGCTGCATCTGGAAATGGACCTGTGGATGCAGCTATTAATGCTTTGAAGCAAATAATCAAACGTACTATGACCATACAAGAATTTACCATACAGGCTATCAATAAAGGTAGTGATGATGTTGGTAAAGTTCACATGCAGGTAGATTATAATGGCGCTTTGTATTATGGTTTTGGTGCAAATACAGATATTGTAGCAGCATCGGTTGAAGCTTATATCAATGCTATTAATAAATTTGTTCGTTAATTGCTTGATGATATAATAAAATCAAATAATAAAATTAAATTGATTCTTCAATTATTATGTCGACACCATCAATCAAGGAACATTTTGAGTCAGAGGCTGCTGAGTTTGACAATACCATCATCAAACTGATACCGTATTACGAGCAGATGTTAACAGCTATAGTAGATAGTGTTGAACAGGATTTTTCGGCCAAGTTTCGTGTGTTGGATTTGGGATGTGGAACAGGTACTTTAGCTAAAAAAATGATTGAACGATTCCCAAATGCTGAAATTACATGTTTGGATATTTCACCAAAAATGATAGAATTGGCAACTTACAAATTAGATAATTTACCAAACATCAAGTTTTTAGTTGGCGATTTCAGTAAAACAACATTTGAAACATCATTCGATCTAGTAGTTTCATCCTTGGCAATTCACCATATTCAAACCGATTTGGAGAAAAAAGATTTTTATAAAACAATTTATACAACTTTAGCTCCTGAAGGACAATTTATTAATGGAGATGTGGTATTAGCCACTTCATTATTTCATCGAACTATCAACATATATAAATGGGTGGAATATATGAATAGAAGCATATCTATGGATGAAATACAAAACAAGTGGTTAGTTGCTCACAAAAATGAAGATAGACCTTCTATTTTAATGGATCAACTTAAATGGCTTGAAGAAATTGGCTATCGAAATTTAGATGTGTATTGGAAGTATTATAACTTTTGTGTTTTTGGAGCAAAGAAAGTGATCAATGCCTAATATTTACCATCAACATCTACTCAAATAAAGTAATTTTAATAGCTAACCTGAAAAGGAAAGAATAAGATTTCTCTAAATACCGATAAATTAATTACCAACTATAAGAATGATAAAATATAATACAAACAGATGAAAACATTATTTGACAAAATTTGGGAAGCCCATGTGGTTTCGACAGTTGAAGACGGTCCAACACAGTTATATATCGACCGTATGTATTGTCACGAAGTGACAAGTCCTCAAGCATTTGATGGTATACGTAAACGTGGGCTTAAGGTTTTTCGCCCAAATCAAATTACATGTATCCCAGATCACAATATTCCTACTATCAACCAAGAAGCACCAATAGCTGATCCAATATCCAAAAAACAGGTTGATACACTTGAACGCAATACCAAAGAATTCGGGTTGACACACTATCATATGGGTCATGAGAAAAATGGTATTATCCATGTTGTAGGTCCTGAAAACGGATTGTCTCTTCCTGGTATGACCATGGTTTGTGGTGATTCGCATACTTCTACACACGGTGCATTGGGTGCCGTAGCTTTTGGTATTGGTACAAGTGAAGTGGAAATGGTGTTGGCTACACAATGCGTGTTTCAATCCCGTCCCAAAACCATGCGTATCAATTTTACAGGAAAGTTAAATGCCGGAGTTACTTCTAAAGATTTGGCTTTATATGTAATTGCACAGTTGACTACAGGAGGTGCTACTGGATATTTTGTAGAATATGCAGGAGAAGCCATTGAAGCTATGTCCATGGAAGAGCGATTAACTGTATGTAATCTATCTATCGAAATGGGTGCACGTGGAGGTTTAATTGCACCGGATCAAGTTACTTTTGATTATATCAAAGGTCGTGAGTTTGCTCCTAAAGGTGAAGAATGGGAAGCAGCTTTAGCAAAATGGAAAGAATTAAAAAGTGATGCAGGTGCGGTATTTGACAAAGAAGTAACTTTTGATGCTACATTGATAGAACCTATGGTAACTTATGGTACCAATCCTGGTATGGGCATAGGTATCAACGAAAGCATTCCTACATTGGAAAGTGTAGATGAGGCTGGTCGTATTTCTTTTTCCAAATCATTGGAATACATGGGTTTTACTGCAGGTGATAAAATGATAGGTAAAGCTATTGACTATGTATTCTTAGGTAGTTGTACCAATGGTCGAATTGAAGACTTCCGTCAGTTTGCAGGTTATGTAAAAGGTAAAAAGAAGGCCGACAATGTTATTGTTTGGTTGGTGCCTGGTTCATGGGCTGTTGATAAACAAATTAAAGCCGAAGGATTGGATAAAATACTTGTTGATGCAGGTTTTGAGTTACGTCAACCAGGATGTTCGGCTTGTTTGGCAATGAATGATGACAAAGTGCCAGCTGGTAAATATGCAGTATCTACTTCCAATCGTAATTTTGAAGGTCGTCAAGGACCAGGTGCCCGTACCATTTTAGCTGGTCCACTTGTGGCAGCTGCAGCTGCGGTAAATGGATGTATTACTGATCCAAGAGCATAAGAATTGGAACGCAAATGACACAATATGTGTGATTGCTGTGAATATTAAAAGTGAATTCTAAACAAACATAAAAACCGCTACCTCTCGCGGTTCTCTCCCATGGGGGAGTTAGAGGGGGCTAATATGGAAAAATTTGTAACATTATCATCAACAGTTGTGCCACTTCCTATAGAGAATGTGGATACAGACCAAATCATCCCAGCTCGCTTTTTGAAAGCAACCTCCAAAGAAGGATTTGGAGATAACTTATTTCGTGATTGGCGTTATGACAAAAACGATCAGCCAATAGCAAGCTTTGTACTTAACAATCCTACTTATAAAGGTGAAATTCTTGTGGCAGGTAAAAACTTCGGATCGGGTTCTAGTCGTGAGCATGCTGCATGGGCTATTGCCGGATACGGATTTAAAGTGGTGGTGTCAAGCTTCTTTGCTGATATTTTCAAAAATAATGCTATGAACAATTTTGTTCTACCTGTAGTGGTTTCAGAAGATTTCTTAGCAGCTATATTTGACAATGTTAATGCTGATCCATCCATTACACTTACTGTAAATTTGGAATCACAAATTATAACAAACAATACCACTGGTAAATCAGAGTCCTTTGCCATTAATCCCTATAAAAAGGAATGTTTTTTACAAGGATTGGATGATATCGACTATTTGATTTCAAAGAAAGATATGATAGAACAATACGAATTATCACGTGTATAGTTCTGGTTTTCAGTCTTTAAGATAATTGTGTAGTAATTGATAATGTAGATGTTACAGAAAATTCATACATTTGATGTGTGATTTTGTAACATGTGTTCATATACCCATAACTTGATTTTATTATGATAGAAATAATGGATACTACGCTCCGTGATGGAGAACAGACATCCGGAGTCTCATTTGGTTTTCAAGAAAAATTAAGCATTGCTCGATTATTACTAGAAGAATTGGGTGTTGATAGAATTGAGGTAGCATCAGCCCGGGTCTCAGAAGGAGAATTCAATACGGTCTCAAAAGTTACTCAATGGGCAGATGCTCACGGTTGCTTAGAAAAAGTAGAAGTGTTGGGATTTGTTGATGATAGGATTTCACTTAATTGGATTAAAAGTGCTGGTGGTAAAGTGATGAATTTGCTATGCAAAGGTTCATTAAACCACTGTACTTTCCAACTCAAAAAGAGCTTGGATGAGCATATTGCCGATGTGAAGAAGGTGCTAGCTAATGCTGAGGAAATGGGCATCACTGTCAATATTTACCTAGAAGATTGGTCGAATGGTATGCGAACTTCAGAGCAATATGTATATGATTTGGTAGATGCTCTGAAAGATCAGCCGATAAAGCGGTTTATGTTGCCCGATACCTTGGGCGTACTTAATCCCAATGAAGCTTATGATTTCTGTAAGCGTATGGTAGTTCGATATCCAGATTTACATTTTGACTTTCATGCTCATAATGATTATGATTTGGCTGTTGCCAATGTTTATGAAGCTGTGAAAGCAGGTGTTAAAGGTATTCACGTTACTATCAATGGGCTTGGGGAGCGTGCAGGCAATGCCCCACTCTCTAGTGTACTCGCCATACTTCACGACCATCTAAAAATGGATACCGACTTGCATGAGGAAAAAATCAATTCAGTTAGCCGTGTCGTAGAAACCTATTCGGGTATAAGAATTCCAAACAACAAACCTGTAATCGGCGAAAGTGTTTTCACACAAGTAGCTGGTATTCATGCCGACGGTGATAATAAGAAAAATCTGTATTACAACGATTTACTCCCCGAACGATTTGGACGTAAACGTGAATATGCACTCGGTAAAACTTCAGGTAAGGCTAACATCTTGAAAAATCTTCAATATCTAGGAATTGAACTGGATGAAGAAATCACTCAAAAGGTTACTGCAAGGGTGATTGAACTTGGCGACCGTCAACAGACGGTGACCCTCGACGAGCTGCCCTACATCGTAGCCGATGTGATGAACAGCGATCAGATGGAGCAAAATATTAAACTGTTGAATTACTCACTTGCTGTAAGCTCCGATAGTAGGCCATTTGCTAGCGTAAAACTAGAAATTCATGGCGTGGTTTATGAGGAATCGGCTTATGGTGAGGGTCAATACAATGCTGTATCGCGTGCAATGTGGAAAATATACAAACCATTGGGAAAACAGGCCCCTGACTTGTTGGATTATGTAGTAGTGATTCCGCCCGGTGGTAAAACAAATGCACTTGTACAAACCATTATCACATGGAGGTATAACGATAAAGTATTTAAAACCCGCGGATTGAACGGCGACCAAGCTGTAGCAGCTATCCAGGCGACTATGAAAATGCTTAACATCATTGACAAATTGTAAGATTCAATAAGATAGTTGCCTAACGCGATAATAGCTTTGCAATAGTTACTACCTGATAGTTGCCTTTGGCACTATTGATCCCAATGAACTATATAAACCTAATAAACCAAAAATATTAAATATTAATAATAGGAATGAGTACTTCAAAAACATTAAACATTGCCGTATTGCCAGGTGACGGTATCGGTCCAGAGATTATAGAACAGGCATTGAACGTAACCAAAGCCGTTTGTGCTAAGTTTGGTCATACGCTTACTTATGAATATGCCATAGTAGGAGCATGTGCTATTGACCAAGTGGGTGAGCCTTATCCATTGGCTACACATGAGCTATGTATGAAATCAGATGCTGTTCTTTTTGGCGCTATTGGTGACCCTAAATACGACAATAACCCTGCTGCTAAGGTTCGTCCAGAACAAGGATTGCTAAAAATGCGTAAAGACCTAGGACTATATGCAAATATTCGCCCTGTGACAACTTTTCCATCGTTGATACACAAGTCACCACTGCGTGCCGACTTGGTAGAGGGTGCCGACTTTATGTGCATTCGCGAGTTGACTGGTGGAATGTATTTTGGTCGTCCACAAGGTCGTGCCGAAGATGGCAATACTGCTTATGATACTTGTATTTACACCCGCGAGGAAGTGGAACGCATCCTTCACCTAGCGTATAAATATGCTGGTCAACGCAACAAAAAAGTGACCATCGTGGACAAAGCTAACGTACTAGCTACTTCACGTCTATGGCGTCAGATAGGTCAGGAAATTGCACCACAATATCCTGATATTGAAACCGAATACATGTTTGTGGACAATGCAGCCATGCGCATCATCCAATGGCCAAAAAGCTTCGATGTATTGGTAACCGAGAATCTATTTGGTGACATCCTTACCGATGAGGCTTCGGTAATCACAGGTTCGCTTGGTATGCTTCCATCAGCATCGGTAGGTATTCACACTTCGGTATTTGAGCCGATACACGGTTCGTATCCTCAAGCTGCAGGTAAAAACATAGCCAACCCATTGGCTACCATCCTTTCGGCAGCATTGATGTTTGAATATGCATTTGGCATGACCGAAGAAGGTGCCGTGATACGCAATGCCGTAGCAGCCAGCATGGATGCAGGTGTAGTAACCGAAGATATTGCTGACGGTGGAAAAGCCTATTCTACATCCGAAGTAGGAGAGTGGATTGTAAAATACATCTCAAAATAAATAGAGTAAAATTTGAAACAGCAAAGCCCGATGGACCTATGTCTGTCGGGCTTTTTTATTTCTATGAAAAGTTATGTAGAATAGTTAAAATATATCTTGAATAACAGTTGTGATATAAACCTTTTTGCTAATTTTGAGATAGAAACAAGCGAAAAATATAAATTTACACTTCGAAATCATTTTCCGATATGTGGAATAACCAAAATTTCTCAATAAATTATATTATTCTGAATATCAAAGCTATACAATGCTTTCAAAATTTCATATAGTGGATATAAGTGGAACTCAGTTCCACATACAGGAAAACTAAGTAAACATATTTCGGTGTTAGAGCGCATTTAAAAAGACACGCACACAGATAATTATGGATTCAGAAAAAAAATTTAGGACAAAGACAGGATATTGCCACATTCTAGCTGACAAAATCATCCTGACAAGAGACGGAATTATTGGAAATGTTGCTAAAGTGACTGTTGGAAACAATATTGTTAGGATTCTAATAATCTATGGATTGATTGCTCTTGGATTAATATATTTTGCGATTGATAATTATAACAAACAGGACAATTTTACAGCGATTTTCCTTTTGTTGATTGCAATCTATTTGATTTATGGGATTTTTAATAGTTTAAATAACTCCGCAACTCCAGTGATTGATAGGGATTCAATTCAAAAAGTTAAGTTTATAAAAGGGATTGCGGGATTGACTAGGGCTAGATTTGTTGTGATTTTCACTGATGATAATGGTAAAACTAAAAAGCGGTTGATTATGCTGCCAGGATCATTGACTGGTGGGCAAACTGAGACGGACATCGCATATAATGTAATGATTGAAGAAAAACTAATAGAAAAATAAACGCGCTCTAACAACGGGTCATAAAACATGCCGGTTTTAGTGGGTTTTCGAGCGTTTCTTTCCGCATCGTGTTTTGTCACGTGGGATACATTAACAGCTCCGCAATCCGGCACATTTCATACCCTCGACCGTTAGCGGTCAGGCTAAAAAAGGACGGTGCAACATGGACAATGAATTAAAAAATAAGATATGCAAGCAAAAGAAACAAAACTCCAAGACATTATTGAAGGTACAAAACAATATGTAATTCCTTTATTTCAGAGAACTTACAGTTGGACTCCTAAGGAATGGGAAGTTCTCTGGAAAGACCTTGTTGAGCTTTGTGAAATGGAAAATCCTAGAACTCATTTTATTGGTTCTATTGTTAATATGCCGACTGTTTCTGTGCCTGAAGGTGTTGCAAAATACTTGTTGATTGATGGACAACAAAGGTTGACAACGATTTTCATTTTGCTGACTTTATTACGAAACAAAGCTAGAGAAAATCAAAATATTCGTTTTGCAGACGAAATAAATAACACTCTACTTGTTAATCAATATAAGGATGGCGCTGACCATTACAAATTAATGCCAACCCAAGTAGACCGAGAAACTTATCAAAATTTAATAAATGGTAATCCAAATGAAATAGAAAATCAAATAACAAAGGCTTATTTATTTTTTGAAAAGAAAATCAGACAAGTTGAACTTGAACCTGAAAAACTCAAAAAAGTTATTACCAGTTATTTCTCGGTAGTTAGTATTGTTCTTGACGCAGACGATAATCCATATTTAGTTTTTGAAAGCCTTAATGCGAAAGGACGACCTTTAACACAAGCAGACCTAATAAGAAACTTCTTCTTTATGCGAATTCATATAGATTCTCAGGAGGAAGTCTATAAGAGTTTTTGGTTACCAATGCAAACTGCTTTAAATGAAGACTTGACCGAGTTTATACGGCATTACTTGATGAAAGATGGAAATATAATAAAACAAGGTGATGTATATTATGCTTTAAAGGACAATGTTTCTACTTCAAATGCAACTGACTATTTAAAAAAACTAAAAGAATACTCCACTTTTTACCAAAGGTTCAAATATCCTGAATTTGAACAAGAACCAGAACTTCAAAGAATGTTTAGACGACTAAATAGAATTGAGGTAACAACGGCATATCCTTTATTACTAAACATTTATAGTAATTACAATGAGGGGAAAATTGACAAAAACGGATTTGTAATTATTCTAAAAACATTAGAGAACTATCTGATTAGACGCTTTGTATGCAATATTGCTACTAATCAGTTGAATAAAATATTTCCAACAGTATATCCATTAATTCAATCTAAGTATTCCGACAATATTATTGAGGGCTTTAAAACAATATTGCAAGGAAAAGGCTACCCAAAGGACAACGAATTTTTCTTACGCTTTAGAGAAACTAAGTTTTATGGTGGTGGTGATAGAGTAGTAAAAACCAAACTGATTTTAGAAACTATTGAAAGTAGTTTTAATCATAAAGAGGCTGTTCCATTTGAAAATTTAACAGTCGAACATGTTATGCCTCAAACCCTTTCAGAATGGTGGCAAAGCCATTTGGGCGCAGAATGGGATGAAACTCACGAACTATATTTACATACTATTGGCAACCTAACATTAACAGCATACAACACAGAACTTTCAAATGATGATTTTCTAACCAAAAAACAAACATTGAATGAAAGCCATCTTGATATAAACAAGTATTTTGCTGATATTCCTGCTTGGACAAGAACTGAAATTGAAAGTAGAGCGGAAAGTCTTGCAAAAAAGGCACTTTCTATTTGGAGTTATTTCGGACAGGAGAATTCATCATCAACAGACATACAGGAAGTTACGGGCACAACTCCGACAGGTCTTAAGATTTTAGGTCAGCATTTTGAAGTTAAAACATGGCGAGATGTTATGGAACAAACACTAAATGTTGTTGCCGACCTTGAACCAGAAAAGTTTGAAATTATTGCTCACAATTTTCCACGGTATGTTGGCAAGGACAAAAATAAATTTAGAGCAATAAGACAACTTCAAAATGACTATTTTATTGAGGTTAATTTATCGGCTCAAAGTATTCAAAAACTATGTTACCAAGCTATGGAGACAATTGAATTAACATCGGATGAATGGGAGGTTTTAGTTCAATGACAAATTGGAAGAAAATAAAGCCCGAACCGCTAACACAGTATATACAAAATAGGCGCGATAGTAGTAAATTCAACGGTAGTAACCCGCTTCAAATTTGTAACGGTTTGATAAGTTCGAAGCCCGCAACCACCTACTTTGCATATACTCAACCGTTAGTAACAAGGGGGGAGAAGAATTGAAAATTTCAATTAGCTGAAAATCAATTGAAAACCTTCAAGTAAACAATAAATTATGAGTAAACTGCTTAACAACAATCTATTCCTTATCAAAGAGCATATTGGTCTTTTGAAGGCAGCCAATAACTACGACATTTACAATCCCGAAACATCAGAAATGATTATGACATGCAGGGAGGAGCAACTGGGGATATTAACCAAGCTATTCCGTTTTACAAAATACAAAATCATGACTCCCTTTCATGTAGAAGTGAAAACAACGCAGGGTGAACAGGTATTGACAATCAAACGCGGTGCATCTGTTTTTGGTTTCTCACCAGTGACAGTGTTGGATCACAATGGAATAGCGTTAGGTCAACTACGAAGAAAATTCAGACTTGGTGGTGCCAAAATTGATATTACCGATATGATGGACAATATGTTATTCACCCTGAAGGGAAACCTGATAGGATGGGAGTTTGTCATTGCCAATGAAGATACCGAACTGGCTACTATCTCCAAAAAATGGGCAGGATGGGGTAAAGAGCTTTTTACGTCGGCCGACAATTATGTACTTGCTCTAAACAATAATGTAGTGAAAGATGAGGTAAAAAGACGCCTTATTCTTGGTTCGGTATTGTGTGTGGATTTCCTGTTGAAGGAATAATCCGCCAAGATGTTTATTTAAGAAACATCCATGCTGACATAAGTCTAAGCTTATATAACAGTTTACTTTTCTGCCTTTTGAGAAAATAGAAAAGGTTAATGACTCCTCCAAACCACGATATGTCAACACCGAGTCTAGGGTGTCGTTTTAAACTATAGCAAGTTTACAGCAAAGCCTCTATATCTTTGTATAAATCTTCTGGTTTGGATACAGAACCATATCTTTTTACGGGTTTGCCGTTTTTGTCAAGTAAGAATTTGGTAAAATTCCATTTGATGTCGTCGCCCAATGTGCCTCCTAATGAAGATTTTAGGAATAAAAAAACTGGGTGAGTGCTTTTTCCATTTACGTCAACTTTCTCGAACATAGGAAAAGTAACACCATAGTTGATGGAGCAAAATTCACCAATTTCTTTTGAATCGCCAGGTTCTTGACCGCCGAACTGATTGCATGGAAATCCTAGTATCACCAGTCCTCGGTCTTTGTATGTTTTATATAGTTTTTCAAGTCCTTCGTATTGTGGAGTGAAACCGCACTTGCTAGCTGTATTCACTACCAGTACCACCTTGCCTTTGTATTGTTCCATACTAATTACTTTTCCTTGAAGAGAATTAGCTTTTAATTCGTAAAAAGATGTTGCTATGTTAGCTTTTTGTGCCTTAGTGCAAGAAAAAAATGAGCAAATGGCTAACATTGTAGCCGTTATTCCAAATGTTTGTTTCATATTCAGTCCTATTTGTTTATTAAAGTTTAAAACAGTTCTATCGTGATTTATGTTTATAGGTTGAGAAATTATTAATTGATCATTACAACATTTTTTACACTAGCAGTGTTTACCACAAATATACAAGTATTATTTTAAAATTTCTCCAATAGAACTGGTTCCAAATAAGATTACATTCCTGCAGATAAGTAATTGTTTTAGTTTTTGTACTATCTTCGTGTGAGAAAACAGTGATATTCGAATCTTTATCATTATTTTTGTTTTGTTGAGTGAGTAGATGAAATCAATAATTATCTGTTAAGTATTGGTTTTTAATTTATTATAGTTTTCGGATAACATGCTCAAATACTCATCATCTCTTGTGTAAGTTTATTTGTAGTGCTCGTATCATGCTGTTTCTGGTTTTTGCATTTGAATAATTGACCATCAAGTAGTTATACTCAGGATGCCAAATTATAGTATTTTTTTTGAATAAAGTTTATATACTCTAATAAAATATAGTTATGAATCATTTGTTGTTTATGAATTTAGGAGCTGGCGAAATCATCATTATAGCTCTTGTAGTATTGTTGCTCTTTGGAGGTAAAAAGATTCCAGAATTGATGCATGGAATAGGTAAAGGTGTCAAAAACTTTAAAGATGGTATGAGTGACATCGAATCAGAAATAAAAAAAGAAGCATCTAAAGAAGCTACAAAGATAGAAAAAACAGATTCAATGAATTGAATATGAGTGAAATGTTGTCAGGTGAGATGAGCTTTTGGGATCATTTGGAGGATTTGAGAAAGATTCTTTTTCGTATTCTGGCTGTTGTTCTCATTGTCTCTGTAATGTTGTTTTCTTATATGAAGGAGATTTTTGACTTCATAATCATTGCACCTACTCGAAGCGACTTTTTTTTTTACCAATGGCTGAATCAGCTTGCAACTAAATTCCCCTATTTGCCAGATTTTTGTTTGGGTACGTTTCAAGTAAAAATTATCAATATCAATTTAGCCTCACAGTTTCTAATACATATGTCCACATCCTTATGGTTGGGGCTAGTGATTAGTTTTCCTTTTGTTATTTATCAGATTTATATTTTTGTCAAACCAGCACTCTATAGCTATGAGCGAAAAAGTATTGGTTGGGCAATTTTTTTTGGTAATCTGCTTTTTTATATGGGTATTGCCTTAGGTTATTTGATGGTATTCCCACTTACTTTACGGTTTTTGGCAGGTTATGAGTTAAGTTCATTTATTGACAATAGTGTTTCATTAGATTCATACATTGATAGTTTTCTAATGCTTTGTTTCATGATGGGACTCGTATTCGAATTGCCCTTATTGTCTTGGTTATTATCCAAAATGGGTGTTTTGCACCGTCAATTTTTCAATAAATTCAGAAAGCATGCTGTTGTAATTTTACTTCTTCTTGCAGCTTTTATAACTCCATCGAGTGATCCCTTTACATTGATGGTAGTATTTCTTCCACTATATGTTCTTTGGGAAATTAGTGCCATGGTGGTGAAGAAGTAAACGAGTAGTCAAGAAAACAGTAGACAAAAAAAACAGTAAACAATTCGTTTACTGTTTAACCCGAATTAATCATTAGAGGTTTAAAAAAACGCAGGAATGATTCCATAATGGTAAACCCCGCTCTAGCTAGCCCAAGGCTGTTGAAAAATGGCCTTGGGGACTTATTAGAGCGGGGTTTAACTTAAAGTAAATTACTTTTGTAGAACACCCCAACTAGATTGCTACTGTTACTTTCTCTGTAACAATCATGTAGTATTTTGCAAAGTTTTCGTCTTTCATGTGCTCAATTAATTCTGCTTGCCATTTTTTAGCTTCTTCCGAAAGTGCAACAAGTTTTTTGTTGTTTTCAAGATGTTCAGCATCTTGTTTTTGAAATTTGGCCATGTCGTGAAACTCATCGAGCCATTTTTCATATTTGATCATAAACTTTGTTTGCTCTTCTGTGAGTTGATAGTTTTCTTTTTTGTCTGTAATTAAGCTCTCAACTTGAGCCAGTCCACTCGCAGTAACTGCAGTTGCTGAAGCAATAAGTCCAAGACGTTTTAAGAAATCTCTTCGTGTGCTTTCGTATCCATCCATTGTATAATAGTTATTAGTGTTTTATTTAAATATATAAACCTATGTGTTTTTACAAACTGATTTAAATTATTTCAACCATTCAAAAAGAACATTTTAGTTCAATATTAATTGAAAAATCTGAATACATGATTTTTTTCGATATTATTTATAATACATTTAGGCTATTAAAAGTTTAGTTTACTTTAGAAAAAAATAGCAAATAAGATATAGAAGGATAGTAATTTTCAGCTTAATAAGGAATGAATTTGTAAATATTTCAATTTTTATTTTTCTTTATGCTATGTTATTGAGAATAATTTAATAGCTTTACGAATGCATTTTGTTAAGTTATTAGATTGAACAAAATTGATATTGGTGTGTTAAAGACTTGTTCTAATCTAATAATATTGCACTAGATTTAGAAGAATTTAATTTTATCTCATCAAAAAACATAAATTTATACATCCCGTATTTTTTACATAAATAGATCGAAGAATGGTAGGAAATGAAGAACAGCCCAAAAAGCGAACCCGACGAGAGTTTCTTCAACAAATAGGAATTGTCGGCCTAGGATCAGCATTAGGAGGATCGGCCATATTGGCAGCATTTAATTATGATAAGAACAAAACTGATAGTCAACGAATCAGGGTTCTTACAGCTCAAAATGAATTGCATGAGATAAATCACGGTGATTTACACGATGTAAATCCTCAAAAGCCAGTACAGTTAACATATCTCCAACAGCAAGGTAGGGAAGGTTTAGAGGGTAAGAGATTCGTAATGGTAATTGACTTATCCAAATGTCAAAATGCTCGTAAGTGTATGGCTGCATGTCAAAATGCTCATCATCTTCGTCCTGAGCAACATCACATCAATGTTTTGAAAATGGAGGAGACCGAAAATACACCTCCATACTACATGCCAAAACCCTGTCAACATTGTGATAACCCACCTTGTGTAGCCGTTTGTCCAGTAGATGCAACATTTAAACGTCAAGATGGTATTGTGTTGATCGATAACGAGCGATGCATCGGTTGTAGATTTTGTATCGCAGCTTGCCCATATAGTGCTCGTATTTTCAACTGGACAGAACCTATCAATGCTCAAGTTGATAAAGATTTGGAATATAATGTTGAATTAAACGTGCCTCAAAAAAAGGGAACTATTAGCAAATGCTTGTTTAGCGCCGATCAGGTACGTTTAGGCAAATTACCATATTGTGTGTCGGCTTGTCCAAATGGCGTTTATTATTTTGGTGATGAGAATGAAGATGCTGTTACCAATGGTACAACCAAAGAAACATTCCGTTTCAAAAAATTACTTGAAGACAATGGAGGATATACTTTAATGCCCGAGCTTGGGACAAAACCACGCGTGTATTATTTGCCTCCAAAAGGAAAATCAGTACCATTTAAGGAATCAGACAAAGAGGAAGCTGCCGAACGCCTTCATCATACTTAAAACAGTATAACCTGTTTTAATTGTATGATTGGCTTTCAGTTAATACATGGATTCAAAATCTCAGTAACCGAAATTAAAATTAGTATATAGATTATGTTAGAACCATCAAAAAAAGATAAAATTACATCCGACTTATTACGTTCCATTCGCCTAACAAATAGTTTTAAAGCATGGATGGCTTTTTTGACAGTAGCGCTGATTATCTGTTTAGGAGCATATGTAATGCAATTGAATAAAGGATTAGTTGTAACTGGTTTAGGTGATTATGTGTCATGGGGCATGTACATTTCCAATTTTGTGTTTTTTGTCGCTACTAGCTTAATTGGTATGTTGATTAGTGCTGTACTAGGTTTATCGGGTCAGAAATGGGCTTCACCTTTAGCGCGTATGGCAGAAATCATTGCACTAGCATTTGCTGCGGTAGCTGGATTAGTAATTGTATCTGATATGGGGCGTCCTGATAGATTGTTGAATGTATTTATATACGGAAGGGTACAGTCGCCTATTGTATGGGATATTACAGTTGTTACGGTTTATGTTCTTATTAGTACATTATTTCTGTATATTCCTCTAATCCCTGATTTGAAGATTTGTCACGATAAAATTGAAAAATTGCATCCACTTGCTCGTAAAGCTTATAAAGTATTATCTTTAAATTATGTTGGATCTCATGAACAAGATCTTATAATCAAGAGGTTAACACGTGCAATTGCTATTTTTATTATTCCAGTTGCATTTGCAATACATACAGTTACATCATGGTTGTTTGCAAATACATCTAGAGTAGGGTGGGATTCAACAATTTTTGGTCCATATTTTATAACTGGCGCATTTGTGTCAGGGACATCGGCCATAGTGATAGCAATGTATTTTTTTCGTAAAAACTACAAACTTGAGGATTATATTACACATGACCATTTTGATAAAATAGGAAAGCTTTTGGTATTGGTTTCTTTGGTTTACTTGTACTTTAATTTAAATGAATACATGGTTCCAGGCTACAAGATGAAGCGATTCGAAGCTTTTCATATAAATGCTCTCTTTACTGGTGCACATGCATTTTTATTTTGGTCTGTACAGCTTTTTGGATTGGTTATACCAATCATTTTGTTGATTTTCAGTAAAATGAGAAAACCTTTACCATTGTTAATAATTGCTTGTTGTGTTTTTGTTGGTGGTTGGTTCAAAAGATATATAATTGTTGTTCCTACAATGGAACATCCTTACTTACCCATTCAAAATGTGCCTTTGAATTTTAAAGTATATTCACCCACTTTGATAGAAGTGTTGGTTACATTTGCTCCCATGATAATGGTATTACTAATAATATCTACATTGGCTAAAATTATCCCTATTATTCCAATTCAAGAAACTATTGAAGAATTGGAGGAGGATGCTAGTCATTAATATTTTGAATTAAATATGAAATCTCAACAATGTATATCTACTAAACAAATAAACATTAGTTTATTGCTTTTGATTAGCCTTGTAAGTTTCAATCTTTCAGCTCAAAACTGGGATGTTCCAGCAGATAAGAAAGTGAAAAGTAGTAGTTTCAAGTTTGACGAACTTAGTACAAAGGAGGGTGAAGTTATTTATGTGAAAAAGTGTGTGTCGTGTCATGGCACACCTGCCAAAGGGAATATGCGCCGATCGTTTAAACCTGTTCCTCCTGATTTGGCTTCGTCTGGTTCACAATCCTTGACTGATGGAGAATTGTTTTATATACTCAATACCGGTAGAGGATTAATGCCTTCTTTTGCAGGTGTAATTACAGAGACTGATCAATGGAAAGTAATTTCATATTTACGTAGTTTTAATAAGTCGTATAAGCAAGTTTTTTCAAAACCTACATCAAATCATACGAAAAGTAAATAAGGTTTGAAGTTTTAAATGATTGACAAATAAGGAAATAGAATATAATAATATGATGCAAGAAATCAAGACATTTGAGCTAAAGAAAGCAATAGTTTTTTTATTGTTAACTGTACTGAGTTATCATGTAACTGCAGGAAATTGGAATGTACCTTCGGATAAGAAGGGGAAAAATTGCAATTTTAAGTTTGATCAAGGAACAATAAAAGAAGGAGAACTGATTTATACCAAAAACTGTGCTTCCTGTCATGGTAATCCATCCAAAGGTAATGTATTGAAATCATTAAATCCTATTCCACCAGATTTGGCAATGGACGGTACTCAACAATTAACTGATGGTGAATTGTTGTATATTCTTAATACTGGGAGAGGTTTAATGCCTTCATTCAAAGATGTTCTACCAGAAAGTGATCGTTGGAAAGTGATATCATACATTCGAAGTTTTAATAAAAACTATGTACAAGTATTATCAAACACCGACCCTAGTAAAAGTGACAAAGTAAAAATTTCGATGGTGTATAATGAATCAACGAATCAAGTTCGAGTACAAGTTGTTGCCAAAGAACAAAATGCGAATATCCCACTCAAAGATGCAGAGGTGTTGCTGTTTGCAAAACGATATTTTGGAAAATTACCAATAGAAAAAGGAATAAAAACAGATGCAAATGGACAAGCTAGTTTTGTGTATCCGAAAGATCTGCCAGGAAATAAATTAGGTGAGGTGGAATTATTGGTAAAAGTAAACGATGAGGTATATGGTGAAGTAGAATCATCATCGAAATTCAAGATTGCTGTTCCTACTGATAAACCAGCACTTACTCAGCAACGTGCCATTTGGGGTGTGTTGGCAAAAGCTCCAATTTGGATTATTTCACTTTATCTCTTTGGTGTTTTATCTTTTGTTATTTTTCTGTCATTTTTAGCGAAAAATCTTTTTGAATTTTGGAAAAAAGGACAAGAATAAGTTCTTGTTTTAAATACTATGACTCAAATAATGCTTTAGTACAGTTAGAGAACATTTAGTATTTAATTTTTGAAATAGTTTCAATGTTTACAATAGAACAAATTGAGTTTGCTCACAGTAAAGTAAAATCAGGCGTAGATTTCCCAACCTATATAAAGGAAATCAAAGCTATGGGAGTAAAAGAATTTGAAACTTGGGTGAAAGATAGTCATACCACATATTTTGGATTGAATTACTTCTCAGTAAAATCTAAACCGAAGTATGAAGAATTGGAAATAGCATCCAAATGTGATAGAGATAAATTTATTCATTATTTAAAGATTCATCAACAAGGAGAAACTGACTATTTCACCTTTTGTAAACATGCGGCGGAAACTGGGGTTGAAAAATGGGTAGTTAATCTTGATGTTATGACTTGTGTCTATTTCGACAGATCAGAAAATAAAATTTTATTGGAAGCTGTACCAATATTATAAAGTATTATATTGTGTAATTATTGGTTGTATTATAATAGTGTTGGAAAATATCTTTCTGATGATTAATTACAATTGTGTCTTGTTTTAAATCAATATAACATTAGCAATTCAATAAATTATTAACAAGCTCCTGATTTTGTTTAAAAAGAGTGTTCGTCTATTTGTCGAAAATGGGAGATAAATCTAATCAGATGAAACAGTTAAAAACATTTTCGATCATTGCTCGAATCTTATTTGCATTACCTATCGGAATGATGGGTTTGAATCACTTTCTGATGATACCATTGTTTGCTCAACAGTTGAAAGAATCATTAATACCTAATGGGGTGTTTTTAATTATGATTTCAGGACTTATGTTAATGATGGTAAGTGTGTTTATCATATTTAATAAATTTCTAGAAATAGCTAATCTTTGGTTGATTGGCTTGCTCCTTTTAATAATTTGTACTATACATATCCCAACACTTTTTTCGTCTGATTTCAATGTAGCACAGTTGGCTTATATTGAATTTTTAAAAACTACAAGTTTATTGGGGGCTGCAAGTTTGATTGCCATTTATCTATACGATAAGAGGCAAAAGGAAGCAGAAAAGAAATGAAACGAGCATGACAAAATTTTATCTACTTTGACCCACTAGGGCATGATTTAATTTTGTCATGAGAGTTCCATCAGACAACTAAAATTAAATTATAAACAGATGAAATTAATTCTATAAATTTGATTGAATAACTACCATCTATGATTAATCGAATAATTTCAATAATAGTAATATTGTTTTGCACATTTTATACTCTTTCAGCTCAAGTTGATCAGTCACCAGAAGTAGGAGTAATTGAACATTTAGGTGCTACTATACCGTTGGATCTTCAGTTTTTGAATGAAAAGTCAGAGAAAGTCACCCTTAGACAATTAATCAATAAGCCAACAATACTTTCTTTTGTATATTTTGATTGTCCAGGACTATGTAGTCCATTACTCGAAGGAGTAGGTGCTGTAATCAAAAAGTCAGATTTGGTACTTGGGCAGGATTATCAGGTAATTACTATAAGTTTTAATTTTAGAGATACACCCGAAAAAGCAAAAGCAAAGAAGGATAGATTTGTTCAACGCTACTCAAAAGGACATCAGGATGGATGGATTTTTTTAACAACTGATAGTTTGTCAATAACAAAAATTACTGGGTCAACAGGGTTTATTACAAAAGCAGTTGGATTTGATTTTGTTCACCCCTCGGCTATTATTGCAATAAGTCCTAAAGGTATAATAACAAGATATTTATATGGCATTTCATTTTTACCTGTTGATTTCAAGATGTCCATATATGAGGCAAGCAAAGAGCAAACAGGATCTTCAATTCAAAAGGTAATGATGCTTTGTTATACCTATGATCCAGAAAACAAAAGATTCGGATTGGATGTTACAAAGATTACAGGTTCAATAATTATCTTTTTTCTAGTAGTTTTTGTTATAGTTTATCTTTTAAACCCTCGAAAATATAGGAAGAAAAAAACAAATTAATTAAAAATTTATATAATGAGTCACGTATCAGAAAAGGTTGAATATGTAAGCTATCTTGAACATCAAGGTAAGTACAAAGGTATAATGTCATGGATAATGGCTACAGATCATAAGCGCATAGCTTTGCTTTACATGTATTCAATAATGTCATTTTTTTTCATCGGTATTGTATTGGGAATCATGATGAAGTTAGAAATGCTAACTCCAGGTGAAACTATCATGAAAGCTAAGATGTACAATAGTGTATTTACGCTACATGGTATTTTAATGATTTTTATGGTTGTAATACCAGGTTTATCAGCAGTATTTGGAAATTTCTTTTTGCCCATTCACATTGGAGCAAAGGATGTTTCTTTTCCAAAACTCAATCGCTTTTCATGGTGGATATTTGTGATAGGCTCGATAATGGCGGTTTTATCACAGGTTTTAAAAGATGGTCCACCTGATACTGGTTGGACATTTTATGCTCCTTATAGCACAACAACTAGTTCTAACGTAATAATGGCTACTGCAGCAGCATTTGTATTAGGCTTTTCGTCAATATTAACTGGTTTGAATTTTATTGTAACCGTACATCAATTACGAGCACCTGGAATGAAGTTTTTTAATATGCCTTTATTCCCTTGGTCATTGTATGCAACTGCTTGGATTCAATTATTGGCAACACCCGTTGTTGGAATCACACTATTGATGCTTATTGCTGAGCGTGCTTTTCATATCGGTTTCTTTGATCCTGCATTAGGTGGTGATCCATTGTTATTCCAACATTTATTTTGGATTTATTCTCACCCTGCTGTATATGTAATGATGATTCCTGCTATGGGTGCGATTACTGAAATTATTCCTACATTTTGTCAACGTCAAATATATGGTTATAAAGCTATTGCAATTTCAAGTTTGGCAATTGCTGGAGTTGGGTTTTTAGTGTGGGGACACCATATGTATACTTCAGGAATGAGTGATACTGCACGATGGTTTTTCTCATTACTTACATTTATAGTGGCTGTTCCAAGTGCAATAAAGGTATTCAACTGGATTTCTACAATGTATAAGGGTTCTATAGATATTAAACCTCCATTTTTATATGCTTTAGCATATATTTTCCTATTTATTATAGGTGGTACCACAGGTTTACTATTAGGATCTGTTGCTACCGATGTTCAAGTTCATGATACTTCGTTTGTAGTTGCACATTTCCATTATATTATTTTTGGTGGTATGGGTTTTGCATTTTTTGGAGCCATACATTATTGGTTACCAAAAATGTACGGTAGAATGTATGATTTTAAAATGGCAAACATAGGTTTGGTAGTAAATTTTATAGGTTTTAATTTATTGTATTTCCCTCAATTTATTATTGGAATACAAGGAATGCCTCGTCGCTATTTTGATTATCCGGCTAAATTTCAACCAGCTCAAATTGTTTCTTCAATAGGAGGATTTATTTTAGTAATTGGAATAGTGATTATGGTTTATACATTAGTAAAAGGAGCTCGTAAAGGTGCTCCAGCACCAGCTAATCCATGGCAAGGCTCAACTCTAGAATGGCAAATACCCTCACCACCTTCTGTAGAGAACTTTGATGAGGAACCAATTATAAAATCAAATCCATACGATTATAAATAGGATAGTTAATAATATAGAAACAAATTACAATGAGTGAAGGAATACAACATTTTGAAGAGCACAGAGACGACGAAGCTTCAAAACTAGGAATGTGGCTATTTATTTTTACAGAGTTACTACTGTTTGGCGGACTTTTTTTGGTATATTCTGTTTTTAGGATGCAATATGCACAAGCTTTCTATGAATGCAGTTTAGAACTAAGTGTTTTGATAGGCGCCATCAATACAGTTATTTTACTTGTTAGTAGTATGACTGTTGCTATGTCAATGACAGCATTGCAAAAAAACGATATCAAATCTTCGTTACTACTATTAGGTGTTACTTTATTTTGTGCTGCAATTTTCTTAGTAAATAAATACTTTGAATGGGGTGCTAAATTTCATCATGGCCTGTATCCTGGATCGGAATTGATGAAATTGCTTGATAGAGGACATCATTTGTATTTTAGTTTGTATTTTTTTATGACTGGATTACATGCTTTGCATATCATCATCGGAATGACATTGTTATTTATTTGTGTATTTAGAATAAAAAATAAAAGCATTCATAGTCAAGATTATGTTTTCTTAGAAAATAGTGCATTGTATTGGCATTTAGTGGACTTGATTTGGATTTTCTTGTTTCCATTGATGTATCTAATTTCATAGAATAATACTGTAAAACTTATTTTCTTTACTTTTAAACTTAATATTTGATTTTTTATGGCAAATAATACTACCCATGTTATTGAATATAAATCACTTTCAATAATTCTTTTAATCCTATTATTTCTAACTTTTATCACCATTACCATAGCAACAGTACAATTGGGTCCGTTGACTCTTACAGTAGCTATGTTAATAGCATGTGTTAAGTCGTTTATTGTACTTTCAAATTTTATGCATTTGAAATACGAAAGTTTACTGCTACGTATATTAGTTGCTATGGTATTTGTATTGTTTGCACTGATAGTGGCTATTACTTTTATTGATTATGCATTTAGATAATTTCCATTTTTTATTCATATAATTTACAAGTTTTCAAATTACTAATTTATTAGCTATGTTTAATAAAGCTTCCAATTTTGTCAATGGTGTTGATTCAGCCTTTTTGATTATCATGTCGATATCGATATTCTTTTTGGTCGTTTTGACTGGTTTAATGATCTTTTTTGTTATAAAATACAATAGAAAAAATGGTAAACCAGCTAAACAAATTAAAGATAATTTTGCACTAGAATTTACCTGGATAGCTATTCCAATGATACTTGTGCTGTATATGTTTTATATAGGTTGGAAAGGCTATATTCCTATGCGTGTTGTACCTAAGGATGCTATTCAAATAAATGCTGTTGGTAGTATGTGGAAGTTTAGATATGAATATCCTGAAGGTAAAACTTCAGATACACTGGTGGTACCACTAAATAAATCAATTTTAGTGAATTTGAAATCTATAGATGTGCTACACGGATTCTCTGTTCCTTCGTTCAGAATAAAAGAGGATATGGTACCAAATAAGCCAAATTATTCATGGTTTACTGCTGGTGAATTAGGCGATTATGATGTATATTGCACTGTTTATTGTGGTTTAAATCACTCTAATATGCTTAGTGTAATACGTGTTGTTACTCCCGAACAGTATAATGAATGGTTCAAAAAACTTCCTGTAAAACCAAAAGACACAGCTAATGGTCAAGTTATACTAGAAAAAAATGGTTGCTTGGCATGTCACTCTTTGGATGGGTCAAAAGTGGTAGGTCCAACATTTAAAGGCTTGTATGGATCTATGCGTAAAGTAACTACCAACGGTACTATTCGTGAAGTTAAAGCTGATGATGAATATATTAAATCATCTGTTGTTGATCCTAATGCAGACGTAGTAGATGGTTATTCTGCAGGATTGATGCAACCTTATAAGTCAATTTCGGCAAAAGATATTGAGCAAATATCTGAATACTTGAAGACTCTTAAATAGTGAATAAATATTTTACAATATTATTTGATTTAGTTAAGTACAAGGTTACTTTAGCTGTTGCTTTCACTACTATAGCAGGGTATTTGATATATAGTGGACATTTTAATGTCGATGCAATTGTTCTAGGGATATCAATATTCTTTTTGGCAGGAGGTGCTAGTGCATTGAATGAATGTCAAGAGAGTAAATATGATATCCTAATGGAAAGAACCAAGAATAGACCAATTCCTGCAGGATTGATTACTTTACCTTTAGCTACTACAATTTCAATTTTATTCATTCTGCTGGGTTTATCACTTCTCTATTTGTGTTTTAATACAACTGCGGCAATTTTGGGACTAATTAATTTAGTGTGGTATAATGTTATTTATACCTATTTAAAACGCTATTCATCATTTGCTGTTGTTCCAGGTTCAATGGTTGGTGCTATTCCAGTTGTTATTGGATGGACTGCTGCTGGTGGAGAATGGTATGTTTCATCAATAATTTTTATTGCATTCTTTTTGTTTATTTGGCAAGTTCCACATTTTTGGTTATTGATGCTTAAGTATAGCGATGAGTATGAAAATGCTGGATTTAAAACGATTAATAAGGTAGTAAGTCCTACAGGTTTAAAAAATATAATTTATTCTTGGGTTATAGCAACAAGCTTTTCGTCCATCATAGTGCCCTTGTTTCTAATACATATATCGCTTTATTTTTTTATACTGGTTTTTATACTAAATCTTATATTTATTGGAGTCTTTACTAAACTAACATTTGGAGATATGATTGAGTTAAATTTTAGAAAGTCTTTTATATCTATAAATATTTATATGTTGTCATTTCTATTTCTGCTTATTTGTTTTCATGTATTCTCATAAAACTCGATATTAAATTTTATCCTATTTATAAGGCTTACATATTTTTAGATTATATCTAATTTCGGATATCGTAATTAGTGTTAAATCACAGACTCTGATTGAGTATGTGATTTTTTTTTCGAATAAAAACAGTTAAATTTGACAATGAAAGTAGTGCAATGATTAAACTTTCTAGAAGTGACAATTACTGGAAAACCAAAAGGTAACTACCAAAATATCGCTTAACAGCTAGTGGAATGAAACTCCCAATCGAATTAAAAATAAATATTCATATTCGTTGATATTATACTATGAAACGTGCATGACAAAATTTAATCTACTTCGACCCACTGGGGCATGATTAAATTTTGTCATGAGAGTTCCATCTGACAACTAGAATTAAATTATAAACAGATGAAAAAACTATTCAAACTATTCTTGCTTGTGTCATTATCTATTAATACGCAAGCCCAATCAACGAAATTTAACACCATCCTTTACGGAGCTGCCTATTATCAAGAGTACATGCCTTATGACCGACTCGACAAAGACATCGAAATGATGAAAGAAGCTGGCATTTCAGTAGTTAGAATAGGCGAATCTACGTGGAGCCTCTACGAACCACAGGAAGGAAAATTTGAGTTTGGGTGGCTCATTCGTATTCTTGATAAAATGCACGCTGCAGGAATAAAAGTTATCCTAGGAACACCCACCTACTCCATACCAGCCTGGATGGCAAAAAAATACCCGGAAATATTGGTAGAAAAAGCCGACGGTACTAAAATGGGATATGGCATCCGTCAGAATTTTGATATCACCAATCCTGATTATGTGAGATTGTCCGAAAGAGTGATTCGGAAAATGATGGAAGGATGTGCAAAACATCCTGCTATCATAGGGTTTCAAGTGGACAATGAGATTCACAACTACGGAGCTAACAACAAAAGCTATTTCGATAATTTTGTAAAATTCATAAAAGATAAATACAAAACCACCGACAACCTGAATAAATCATGGGGACTCAATTATTGGGGAATGACCATCAATGATTGGAATGACTTGCCTTCCAGAAGAAACTCCACCAATCCGTCCTACAAACTTCAATGGGACCTTTTCGGACAAAAAGCAGAAGCCGATGTGCTTAACTGGCAAGCACGAATTGTAAAAGAATACCAACGTCCCGACCAATTCATCACCCACTGTTTTATGCCTTGGATATCGAGTGTAGACCAAGTGCGTGGCACTCAGGAAATGGAATTTCCTGCTCTGAATGTATATCACGGCACACAAAAGGAAGTGAAAGGAGAAGATGTGATGTGGCCAGATGATTTTTTCCGCTCGTTGAAAAGAAGAAACCATATCGTTACGGAAACCAATGCGCAAACCATCAGTTGGGATTCGCGTCAATATCCTCCTTTTGACGGACAGCCTCGCTTATTTACATACTCTCACCTTGCTGGAGGAGCCAATATGGTGGAATACTGGCACTGGCACTCCATTCACTGGGGGCAGGAAACGTATTGGAAAGGCGTATTGTCGCACGACTTAGAACCCAACCGTTTCTACAAAGAAGTATCAGTGATAGGTAATGAACTTAAAAAGATTGGACCGAAATTGGTAAATCTCAACATCAAAAACGCTGTAGCCATACTTTATAGCCGTGAGTCGGAATTTAGTATCGGGTATATGCCTCTAAAAGATGGTAATACGTACATGGAAATCCTCAAACAAATGCAAAAAGCTGCATTTAGGCTTAACATAGGTACTGATTTTGTGATGGCAGAAAATGCAGATTTCACAGGCTATAAAGTACTTATGGTACCGCCACTTTACGTGGCTACAGATAGTTTGTTGAAAAAAATTTCTGACTATGTAAAAAATGGAGGTCATGTAATCATGGCATTCAAAAGCGGATTTTGTAATGAGAACTCCGAAGTACGTCACGTAAAGGCGCCTGGTCCGCTGCGCGAGGCTGCTGGATTTTACTATCAGGAATTCTCCACTATCAATACATTAGGATTAAAAGATAATCCATTCCAAGTGTCGGAAGATGCCAATAAGGTGTACAACTGGGCAGAATACCTCATACCCGAAACCGCTAAGGTACTGGCCTACTATGCTGACCCCAACTTCTCAAAATATCCTGCCATAACCGAAAATAAGTTTGGAAAGGGTAGCCTAACGTATGAGGGATGTATCCTTTCGGACGAAATACAATCTAAACTTTTGCAGAACAAAGCATTAGAGTTGGGTATCACCACCAATGACCACCTGACATATCCTATTGTGACCAAACATGGTGTAAACGAAGCTGGTAAAACCATTCGCTATTTTCTGAATTATTCGGGTGATGAGAAGATATTCAACTACACTCACAAAGGAGGTACAGATTTACTTACCAATACCACTATTAAAAAAGGAGACAGCGTAAAACTTCTACCTTGGGGTGTGGTGATCGTAGAGGAGTAAATTTGATTGACCAGAGTATATATATTCTTGTTATGACTCTCGGTTATAAAACTCAAATTTTGTATCTTTGCACTAAAAGCCACATATGTTTGCAACAGCGATTGAAAAATTTATTCAGAGCCACAATTATCCTACTTTTTGTCCCAAAGCCATACTGTTTGACATGGACGGTGTTCTGATGGACTCTATGAAATTTCATGCCAAGGCGTGGGTGGAGTCAATGAAAAAATCAGGTTTTGAGTTTTCAATCACTGAGGCATATATGAACGAAGGTAGTACTGGTCACGCCACTATCAATAGGGTGTTCATACGTGAAAAAGGAAGAGAGGCAACTGAAGAAGAAAAAAAAAGAATTTACAAATTAAAATCGGAGTTCTTCGACGCATGTGGCAAAGCTGAACGAATGCCTTATGCATTGGAGTTGCTTCAAAAAATCAAAGCACATAACACAGAAGTACTAGTGGTTACTGGTTCTGGACAACCCAGTTTATTGGATGGACTTAACTCTCATTTTCCTAACATCTTTCAGAAAGAGAAAATGATCACGGCATTTGATGTGAAGCATGGTAAACCCCATCCCGAGCCTTACTTGATGGCATTAGAAAAAGCAAATGTACACCCATGGGAAGCTGTAGTGGTGGAAAATGCTCCGATGGGTGTAGAATCTAGTAAAGCTGCTGGCATCTTTACCATAGCTGTCAATACTGGACCACTTGACCCATCCGTTCTTTCTGATAAGGGAGCTGATATAGTGCTGAGTGGAATTGAGGAACTGTACGAAAAATGGGACACTTTCCTTCAAGCTTGGCATAATACTGCTCATTCGTAAAAGAAAGATTTATAGATCAAAAATAATCAATCATTCAATCGCTTTATCCTCTAGCCAAAAATGAGGTTGCGCAAGAAGCTTAATCCTATGCAAATAATAAAATATCCAGCTCGTAGTGAATGGGAATCAATCCTTACTCGTCCTACATTCGACAATTCTACTTTGTTTAGCACCGTTCAAAAGATTTTGGACGATGTTAAATCTAGTGGGGACAAAGCAGTGAAAGAATATACCGCGCAGTTTGACAAAGTAGTAATCGAAAACCTGGAAGTGACCAAAGTAGAAATTGCCGAAGCCGAAAAGCTAGTGTCAACACAACTGAAACAAGCCATAGAAATGGCTCGCCGCAACATTTGGAAATTTCACAACGAGCAACAACGAGAACTTCCTGAAATACAAACATCTCCAGGAGTTTTCTGTTGGCAAAAGGCCATTGCCATAGAGAAAGTAGGACTTTATGTACCGGGTGGTACAGCCCCTCTTTTCTCAACAGTGCTTATGCTCGGCATACCTGCACAAATAGCTGATTGTAAAGAAATAATCCTCTGCACACCACCCAACAAAGAAGGGAAAATACATCCAGCAGTGCTTTATGCCGCGAAAGTAGCAGGCGTACATAGAATTTTCAAAGTAGGTGGTACACAGGCTATTGCAGCTATGGCCTATGGTACAGAGTCCATACCGAAAGTTTACAAAATTTTTGGGCCTGGTAATCAGTACGTGACAGCAGCCAAACAAATAGTGTCCCTAAGGGATGTAGCAATCGATATGCCTGCTGGTCCATCGGAGGTAGAAGTGATAGCTGATGATTCGGCCAATCCTGCTTTTGTTGCTGCAGATTTGCTTTCGCAAGCTGAACATGGAGTGGATAGCCAATCCATTCTGATTACGATTTGTGAAAATCTAGTGGAAAAAGTTCAAGAACAAGTAGCCATACAATTAGAACAATTACCACGCAAAGAATTAGCCGCAAAAGCTCTAGAAAATAGCAAGATAATTCTAGTAAAAACATTGGAAGAAGCAGTTGAAATGACCAATGAATATGCTCCTGAACACTTGATTATCTCCACACGCTATTACATGGGGGTGGCAGCAAATATTGTGAATGCAGGTTCGGTCTTTCTAGGTAATTATACTCCCGAAAGTGCTGGTGACTATGCATCTGGAACCAATCATACTCTACCAACCAATGGCTATGCAAAAGCATACAGTGGTGTGAATCTTGATAGCTTTGTAAAGAAGGTTACCTTTCAGCAAATCTCACCAGAAGGACTCACTAACTTGAGCAATGCCATTATCCTAATGGCAGAAAGCGAAGAACTTATGGCTCATAGCTATGCAGTAAAAGTGCGTCTTGCTCATGACGAGGAAGAAGAACCATTTGACAATTGCACAAGAAGATAAGAAAATCCCCCTAAATCCCCCTTGGGGGACTTTTGAGTTTGTGCGTCTAAGAAATTCTATCGCACAGCAAATTTCACAGAGTAAATATCCAAAATATGAAAAAACTAGACCAACTATTACGTAATAACATACGCGACCTGCAACCTTATTCCTGTGCAAGGGATGAATTCAAAGGTGAAGCATCTATATATATGGATGCCAACGAAAACCCTTATAATGCACCTTATAATCGCTATCCAGATCCACAGCAATGGGAACTAAAACATAAATTATCCAACTTGAAAAATATCCCTGTCGAAAATATATTTTTGGGCAATGGAAGCGATGAAGCTATTGACCTTTTGTATAGAGGGTTTTGTGAACCACGATTGGATAATGTAGTAGCAATAGAGCCGACATATGGAATGTATAAAGTAAGTGCTAGCATCAATGATGTTGAATATCGTACGGTGTTATTGGATGATAATTTTCAATTTTCAAGTCAAAGTATCTTAGATGCCTGCGATGTTAATACCAAACTGGTATGGCTTTGTTCTCCCAACAATCCAACAGGAAATAATCTTGATGCAAAAGAAATACTTAGTTTGTTAAATAAATTTGAAGGAATTGTAGTAGTTGATGAAGCATATATAGACTTTGCAGGTGTTGTGAGTTTTTCATCGTATCTGAATCAATACCCAAATTTAGTAATTTTACAAACTCTTTCTAAAGCATGGGGAAGTGCAGCTATTCGATTGGGTATGGCTTTTGCGTCAAGTGAAATTGTGTCGGTTTTAAATAAAATTAAGTACCCTTATAATGTTAACTTACTTACTCAAGAATTTGCACTCGATGTTTTAAATAGTTTTGAAAAAGTACATGCTTGGGTTGAAATTTTACTTGATGAAAGAAAAAAGCTAATTCGTATGTTGGAAGAATTACCTTTGATTCAACATGTTTTTCCAACTGATGCGAATTTTGTATTGGTGAAGGTATCTGATCCTAACGCATTATATAATTATTTGGTGAATCAAAGCATTATTGTAAGAAATAGAAATAGTGTGAAATTATGCAATGGATGTATTCGAATTACTGTTGGAACACCCAATGAAAATGCTATACTAATTGAGGAACTGGAGAAATTTGGAATATAACCATATTTTATATATCTCTTTTTTTACTAACTTTGCCGACCATTCAAATTTGACTTAATGATTGTAATTATTATAAAAGGATTGCTTATCGGACTTTGTGTATCTGTACCTGTTGGACCGATAGGAATGCTAATAATACAGCGTACTTTCAATAGAGGTAGGGCTCATGGAATTGCAACTGGACTTGGAGCAACATTCTCTGATTTGTTGTACACTATTATAGCCTTATTTTTTTTAAGCTTTGTAATTGATTTTATTGACGAATACAAGAAAATCATACAATTTGTAGGCAGTTTGTTAGTTGTTGCTTTTGGAGTTTATACGTATAGAAGTCATCCTCATCGAATAAAATCAAACGATACCAAGAAGCATTCATTATTTGGAGATTTTATGACTTCGTTTGGACTTACCTTTTCAAACCCCTTGGTGCTATTTCTACTAATTGCACTTTTTGCTCGATTTCAATTTATTGATAATCAAACTACATTTTTAATTTCAGTAATTGGTATCTTTTCAATTTTAATTGGTGCCTTGTTGTGGTGGAGTGTTCTTACGTATTTGGTAAGTCATTTCAAAAGCCGTGTCAATACAAAAGGTTTAATTATAATTAACCGTTTAACTGGTTCAATTATAATGATTATTGGATGTGTAGGAATTGTACTTTGTTTTATTCAATAATTATAAGCTTTAATTCTAAAATTACTTAAACCCATATTACGCATTAGAAAATGCGAAGTCGCATCAATTTAGTCCAAGCTTTTTTCAAAACTTCTAATAATTGATTAGGGTTAAATGAAACGAGCTTGACAAAATTTAATCTACTTTGACCCACTAGGGCATGATTAGATTTTGTCATGAGAGTTCCATCTGACAACTAAAATTAAATTATAGACAGATGAAATAAAAAATCACATCTAGTTTCAGTATTCAAATATCTTTTAGTTTTAATCTTGACTATCAATAGTGTAAAGAATGGGAATGTGTAAGTTTTTTTATTTATACTATTTCAACCCTATTTTACATAAATAAATTCATAATTTCTTTCCCCTTGCTAATTAAGCTTATTTTAAAATCCTCTCACGAATATATGTAGGTTATACCTATAATAAATAATACTTTTGTTATTTTTAAACTTCAAATGATTAATTAAGGTTATAATAGATATAAAATTGCTTTGATTTATTATCTTTACTTTCAAAAGTAACAGTGTTAAAGTTATTTTTTAAGTATTAATCTGTTTTTTTTTGAGTCAACCATTTCAATAAATATTGATAATTAACATATCCAATTATTATTATGACAAGTAGATTATCTAAAAAACAATTAAATAATTATGGAGCTATCGCATTATTCATTGTTGTAATATGCATTTTAGTGCTATTATTTCCAACAGAAAGTAAGTTTGTTTATCAATTTGAAATAGGTAAACCATGGACTTATGAATTGATGACAGCTTCTTACGATTTTCCAATCTATAAGTCAAAACGACAGTTGGAAGTTGAAAAATCTGAACTATTGACGAATTATACTCCATTTTTTAAAACAGATACTTCAGTAGTTAATCAACAAGTAGACAAGTTGATTGAAGACAGTAAAGGACAAAAGCATATTTCATCCTCAAATTTGATTTTATTATCAAAAAAACTCAAGTCAATATACTCAAAGGGTATAATTACCATTGATATTTATAATATGTTAATGCAGTCCAAGACTAAAGCAATAACATGTATTTATCCTAATAGGGTAACTAGATATATTGAGTGCAAAGATGTATATACGTCTCGCTCTGCTTATGAAGAATTAATTTTAAATGCACCAGATGAAATAAAGTCTTATAATGTCAATGAGTATCTTGTTGAAAATTTAAAATACGATAGTACAACATCGGAAATTGCAAAGAATGACATACTCAAAGGATTGTCTTTGACTTGTGGTATGATACAGACAGGCGAAAAAATTATTGATAAAGGCGAAAAGGTAAGTCCTGCTACCTTTGATATTTTAAGATCATTCAAAATTGAATTTGAGAAGAGAAACACATATACCGAACAAACATTACTTGTGAAAATTGGAGAAATAATTATTGTTATTTGTCTTATTGGTTTGTTTTTCTTATACTTATTTTTATTCAGACCTAGACTTTATAAAAGCTTATCAAGTTTATTATTTTTAAATCTTTTGATTGTACTCTTAGTAGGGATAACTTCATTTGTTATTCATTATTCCTTGGATTATTATATGATTCCATTTGTTTTACTTCCTATAATTACAAGAGTATTTTTTGATCCTAGAACAGCACTTTTTATTCACATTATTACCATGATGATAATTTCATTTATGGTAGCTAATTCATTTCAATTCCTAGTTCTTCAAATAGCTGCAGGTATGATGGCAGTATCAAGTTTGAAAGATATGACACAACGTTCACAGTTGGCCCAGTCGGCTTTGTATATATTTCTTATTTATTCGGCCATTTACTTGTCATTTGAATTTATTTCCGAAGGAAGTATACAAAGAATCGAATGGTCGCCAGTGAGAAGTTTTGCTGTGAGTAGTTTTATGATTTTATTTGCATTTGTACTTATTTATATTTTCGAAAAAATATTCGGTTTGATATCTTCTATTACCTTACTGGAACTTAACAATATTAATAGTGATTTGATGTTACGTTTTGCTGAAATTGCACCAGGTACTTTTCAACATTCTCTTCAAGTGTCAAATCTTGCAACCGAAGCCGCAAAGAAAATTAATGCAAATAGTTTGCTTGCTAGGACAGGTGCTTTATATCATGATATTGGTAAAATGTATCACCCCGAATTATTTATTGAGAATCAGGTAGGTGGAACAAATGCTCTATTGGAAATGGATTTTGAAACAGCCTCAAGAATGGTAATACGACATGTAGCTGATGGCATTCATATTGCAAAGAAAAATCACTTGCCTGAACAGATCATAAGTTTTATTGCTACACATCATGGTGTAAGTAAAACCAAGTATTTCTATAATTCGTTTGTGAATGCTAATCCAGGTGTTACGCCTAACGAGGATGCATTTACATATCCTGGACCTCGACCATATACTAAAGAAACTGCCATTGTGATGATGGCAGATGCTGTAGAAGCTTGTTCAAGAAGTCTTAAAGTATACACTGTAGAGAGTCTTGAGGCTGTAGTTGAAAATATGATAAACACTCAGATAGCTGAAGGTGAGTTTAAGGATGCTCCAATTACTTTCAGAGATGTTGAAATTGTCAAATCGGTATTTAAAGAACGCTTAAAGAATGTTTATAATAATAGAATTGTCTATCCCAAACTAAGTAATTGAAAGGATAAGTTAGTTAATTCAAAAAGGATAAAAATTGAATTACTTTGAAATTAATATATTAATAGATTTTGCAATATTAAGCGCAGTTGTAATTGTACTAAGGTCAGTAAATAATAGTCCGTTTTCGCCAGCATAGTGGCTGTGCCCAATAGGTTTCATAAAGTAAATAGGCATTAAGTTATCTGTGTCAAATTCGGCTTCGTATATCAATGCTGGCTGACTTGAAGTTTTGTATTCAGAGTTGTCAGGATACAAGTTGTTGGTCCAGAATTCATTCCAATCCCATGGTTGATTCACTTCTAACAATATTTTGTATTTTCCTTTTAGCACCTTTTCAGTCTTTGCATGTATAGAGAAAGAACCAGTAGGTGTTGCACCAGTATATGCATCAGGTACGGGTTGTCGTGGTGTGGGATTGTAAGTACCATATTCATTTTTAATACTTCTTTGATGTGCCCAATAGGGGAGAGCAGCTACTCTTTGTTTTTCACCTTTTTCCCATTTTTCAGCTTTTCTATTTGAACGTTTAAATACTCCCTTTCCTATACTTTCTGCTACATATAGTGTTTGTATGTATTTACCATGTTCATCGGCAAGCCATATTGCATATAGTGGATGATTATGACTCTCACCGGCATTGAAATGTATCGTAATGGTTGATCCTGAATTTTCTATTCCATATTGAAACTCATCAAAATTATCAGTATTAGATGCAAGACAATTAAATGTTAGTCCCAAAGCTAATATTAACATTGAATAATTAATTTTCATATTAGTATATATTTAAACTTTCATTTTTAATACTTTACAATTAACCCAAGTGTAGGTAATATAGTGCCTCCTAATGAATCGAACGTTCGAAGACCTTGCTTGTTTGGATTTCCTTGTGGGTCAGGAATAATGTTCCCATTCTCATCTAAATTAGTATAAATTGGAGCATTCTGAGTTTTGAAATTATAAGCATTCTGAACGTCAACATAAAAATTTAAAACCCACTTTTTGAAGTAAAATTCTTTGTCAATTCTTATGTCCAATTGATGTTTTGAAGGAAGCGAAAGTGAGTTAAACTTACTATAATCCATAAAGGGTTGTTTGTTGATGTTCCAAGCTGCTCGGTTATATGAAATTGAGTCGATGGGAGTATATGGAGCACCCCCTATAAATCGCCATCTCATTGCTATGTTCCAACTTTTAGGGAGTTTAAAATTGGCTATAAGATTGAACATGTGTCTTGTATCCCATGCCGAACGGAAGTAAGTTACTTGAGATGAATCAGTAAACTCACTTCTGAAATAGGTATATGTTGCAGTCAAATTGATTCGTCTCATGTCCATTATTTTTGCCAATAGCTCAACTCCGTAAGCTCGACCTTTTCCTTTTGAAACGATTTGTTCATCACCTACCTGACCAAAATTTGTTCCCTTGCTTGCAATACTCAAACCATCCTTAACAGATAATGGGTAAAATTCATATTGTTTATAAAAACCTTCAATACTTATTTTGGCATTGTCCATTGGTCTATATTCAAATCCTAAAATAGCTTGATTCGAAATAGTATAACGAAGGTCTTCTGTTTTATTTACTAAGTCACCATTCGTATTTTTATAGCCCAATGAAGTATATGCTGGCTGTAGAGCATACCTTCCTAGGTTTGCATTAAGATCAAGAGTTGGTGTCAATGTGTATGATAATGAAAATCTTGGGGAAAATTGATTTAACGGATTGCTCATATTTCTATTATAGTTATTCCCCAGTACATTTGTTCCAAGTGATAATTTTAGTCGTTCATTTATCAATTCTTTAGATGCTTGAACAAAAGCCATATATCCAAAAAGATTAATTTCAGTATCATAATTGAAATCTACAACTTTGTTATTAATAAAGAGTTGACGATATGTTTGATTTGTATAGTGAGCCAATCTAAGTCCTGCTCCGTATGAGAATTTTATTGGTAAATCAGGATAGCTTCTCTCGAAACGAAGTTTATTTTCAGCTTCATCCGATTCATAATCTGAGACTTTTGGATTTGACTCAATATTGTCCTTGTATTTGAAATTGATATTTCGTAACATATTTCTACTTGCAACCCATGTGTCAAAGTAGTTGTCAGAAAAATGTTTGTAGACAAGTCCTACCGTATAATTCCATTGTTTATATGTAGGAAGATATGAAAGAATGTAGTTTTGGGATTCGGTAGGATTTTGAATGCCTGTATTCAACACCATATCATCAATAGCCCCAATTCCTAAAAATGTAATTTCATTTTTTTTGTTGATTTTAGTTTTTATTTTTATTTGAAAGTCATTATAGGTAGGTAAAAAAGGTAATCCAATGGCACTAAACAGAAATTGTAAATAAGATTGCCTAGCAGATGCTATAAATGTGGTTTTTTTATTTATAGGACCTTCTAAAGTTAAAGCAGCATCAGATGCACCTACTGATAGTTTTGAATGTATTTTGTCAGTACTGCCGTCTTTTTGTTTTATTTCCATTACAGAGCTTAAAGCATTGGGTCTATTTGCAGGAAATGCACCCGTGTAAAAACTTAATTCTCTTACAAAATCAGGGTTTATAATTCCAACTGTACCTCCCGATGAACCTTGAGTAGAAAAATGATTAATTACCGGTATCTCTATTCCGTCAAGATAAAATACGTTTTCTGACGGTCCTCCACCTCTTACGATTAAATCATTACGATTTGGATCCGTAACGCCAACACCTGGTAATGTTTGAATCACCTTAGATACGTCTCTGTTAGCACCAGCAGTTTTTTCAATGTCCTGAACACCTATTGTGAGTACAGATATTGGACTCTCAATTTTTTTAAAATTAATGTTTTGTTTGACTACTACTTCATTCAATTGTTGAGATTTGAATAACATAGGGATTTCAATAAAACTCGTTTGATTTCCCTGTACTTGAATTTCAACTGACAAAGTGGTTTCGTAACCTAAAATGCTAGCTTTTAGTTTTTTAAAGCCTGGTTCAACTCCAGTGAAAATAAAATTACCATCCAAATCGGATGTGGAGCCAATGGTGGTTCCCGCAATTTGAATATTGGCAAACTCTAATGGTTCGTTTGATTTGGCATCAAAAACCCTACCTTTGATAATTCCTGTTGCCCCAAAAATTGATAGAGAGACGAAAAATAAAATTATGGAAATAATATATTTATTCATGTGGTTCGTAAGTTGATAATTGATAATGTAAATAAAACATTGATTAAAAATAAAAGTTTTAATCAAATAACTATTGTCTTATAGATAGTATCAATGTATAGTGTTTTGATTCAATGTTTTTGTGATTGCATCATATATTGGTACCATATAACCTGAATTGAACCGACATAGTAAACATATATTTCCGATAGGTTTTGCACTTTCCCAGTGGGTTAATTGTGGAACTCCTTGATAGCTGATATTAGATAAAAACGACTTGTCAGCTTTAAATATACTACCGAAATCTTGAATCTCAAATTTTAATAATTGCATGTTGAATGATTCAGTTTCAAATTCACATTTAAAATTGGCTTCTTCGATGCATTCTGTTCTCAGGTAATCTTCTCCTTGTCTCAATGAAAAGAATATTGTCTGTTGAGTATGGATCAAATTATTTGGTATAGGTCCTTGAAATACAAGTATTTCGTCGCAGAAAATTTTGATTGTTTTAATATATGAGCTTAACAATAATGAACTGTGAAAAATATCATTGTAATTATAAAATTCAGTCCAATCATTAAATATAGTCGTGTCAGAAATTGAATATGTCCCTACAACCAGTTCCGCAGAAACACCTTCCAATATAATTTTTATTTTACTCATCGATCATCTTTTTAGATTTGGATTTTGAACTTTTTACAAAGTTAATATATGATTAATAATAAGAAAATGGTTTGTTGAGATTTTCTCAACAAACCATTTTCTTATAAATTCTAAGCGTTTATCAGTCAACTTGAAAATCAGAATTATTTATTTTACCATTATTTGTTGTGTAATGCTCTCATTATCAATTATGCATTTTATAACATATGTCCCTGATTGGATGTCTAATGGAAATGTATTTACACTTTTACCTGAAAATGAATTTTTGTCAATTAATTTTCCATCTAAACTAAATATTAGTAAGCATCCATTGGATTGAGATTGATTGTCAATGTGTATGTTACGTTGAATTAATGATAGATTTAATAATTTATTGTTGGAGCCAGTATTGTTATCTGATGTGGATATGCCATTGTTATTTATAACAGGTGATGTTACAATTTTAAATCTTGCATTATTAGTAGAATAAGGTTGTGAAGAAAACCTGTATTCTGTATAATCATCAATAATATTCACTACTGTGTTATTCAATAAATCAATTAAATACATTTGGTTGTATTTATTGTTGGTATTAAGTTGTGATATTTTTAATACATATTCGGAGTCTTCTCCTGATTTTAGACCAAGAATAGTATTGTCAATGTCACTTATTGCATCAATTTGATAGCTTCCGTCTTGTTCTACTGCAAATAGGTTAGGGGTATTTGTTGGACAATTCATTTTAAAAACATCCCAGCCATTGTCAAAACATTTGGTCGAATTTGGGTTGGTGAAAATCCAAAGTCGATTTGAAGTTCTACTACCGTAAATATCCAATCTAGTACATATTTTATTGTTTGCTTTTGCTCGTTTTATTTCTGTGTTTTTTTTAATTACAGAGCTGTATGGAAATGAAACAGTTGCCAGAGCATTGTTAGATACCGCTTTTATCATTACAGTAGATGTAGAAGGGATTTCACCTGGTATACCAAATATACCTGCAGTATGGATTGGGGCAGGAGTATAGTATCCTGGTGCTGATCCAGGTTGGCCTGATGCTCCTTCCCAATCAGCCCTAGAACCTGTATTGTACAAATAGACTGTGTTTTCAATAATTCCAGCATCTGAACTGCCAAATTCAATTTGAGTTATGTCAATGGCTGCAGTATAAGGATTGGCTATCAAGTGCCAGCCTTTATAGTCAGACCCTATGGTGTAGGTTAATTGACCACTGTGATAATCTCTGTTTTCGAGTTCGCCTTTTACTATAATTGTTCTTGGTGATGGGTGTACAATTTCATATCCTGTAAAGGAAGTTAAAGCGGTGCTTGCTGATTGTTGAACCCACAATAGACTTTGTCCTTGAATATTTTCATTGTAAATCCTTACAATAGAACCATCAAAAGTTGGGCTTGTTATAACTGATTTCATCGGTATTCCGAAATATTGCCATTTGTTTACACCGTTATGAACAAAAGCTTTGGAATACAATTCAACTGTTCCTTTTACTCCTGTAGCATTGGGTATAATTAACGAAGCAGTAGGAGATGATTCACTGGCTTGTAAATAGATTCTATCTGTGTTACCGTCAGTAGTAACTTGATTATTAATGGTAAGACATTTATTCGCAGGTATATATAATTGTCTGGTAGTTAGATTTGTTAAATTACCTATTGTCCGATCTTGGTCTAGTTGCAAGTTGTTCAGTGCATTTGTTCCAAAATTTGTAGTTGTAGCAAATTCAATATCCCCTCCAGATGCAGGAATATAATTGGCTGTCCAGTTGCCAGGTGTCCCCCAGTTGGTATCAATTGAACCTAGCCAGTAATTTTTAACAATCATTGAAATTGGATTGGATACAGATGTTGGAACAGTTGTGCATGGGTCGTTTGATGTCATTTCACATGTTACTACATCACCATGAGCAATAGTAGTAGTGGTGAAAGTAGAGCTGTTTACTCCAACATTTACGCCATTAATTTTCCATTGGTAAATGGGTGTAGTTCCTCCATTTGTAGGTGTTGCAGTGAATGTTACTTCTTGTCCAGCATTGATAGGATTTAAAGAAGCTGCAATGCCTACACTTGAAGGTGCGCTGTTACCAACTTGGATGTCCATAGTTTTGACAGTTGTGAGAACTATATTGAATTTAATATCGTCTATTGCAAAATCATTTCCACTTGCTGCTGTGTTTTGATTCACTAGTGATAATGTAACTGATGAGCTTGATCCTGATGAAGCACTATATGTGAATTGTTGCCATTGACAATTTGTATTTACTACTGTATAGGGCGAACCAGCTAATACTCCATTGACAGATAGCTGAAGTATGGATGGATTGTCGACATGAACTGTTTGAACCCAGTATGAAAATTGGTACGATGCACCTGGTATTACTGAGATAGTTTGCGACCATACAGCTACACCTGCAACTGTTGCTCCATTGATTACCATTTGTTTGCCTGTTCCTGTTGTGTGATCACCGCAGTTTGAAAATGCTGGGTGTACAGTAGTGGGACTAGCTACAACTGCATACCTTCCTTCGGTTTGGAGGTCGGCACTGTTGGTATAACTGCTATTGAAACTTGTATTCCCTGCTTCAAAATCACCATTTACAATTAAGTTGACAGGACTAACATAGGTTCCTGTCATGGTATAAGTTCCTGACATGGATCCAGAAGCGTTAGCAATAGTAGGGTTTTGTAAGCTAGAACTAAATCCATTTGGTCCTGTCCATGAGTAATTTGTTAGATTTGATGGTGTAGTGTTTAAGTGAATATTTGATCCTGAGCAATATGCTCCGTTGGTGCCGTCGCCAGATCCAGAAATACTTGCATTGGGTGTAATGATACCACTACATTCAACATTGATATCTGTTTTTCCGACCGATGATACAACCATGTTTGCTGGGGAATATGCACCCATTGCAATACCTGCTTTCATTCTTACATATATTGGAGTAGGATTCACAACACTTCCCGATTTAGTAATACTTATTGGTGTAGATTGAAATCCTGAGCCAGAAACAGTTGAAATTTCAAAATTGCTTGGAGGGCTTACGATAATATCATTTGTCAAATTTTCTCCTGCTATAGTTAGAATTTGTTCTGTTGAGGGACCAAAACTTTCTTGATAAGTAAAGCCATACAAATTGGTAGTTGATGTCAATATACCGTTGTTAAGTCCTGTGAAATCTCCAAGTGTTGAAACTGCATTGGCAGTAATTGTACTTGCTGTTACAGCACCATAATTGGTCCATGTGCCATTGAAACAGCTAGTTGTCATATTGTTGTATGAGCCAACCAAATCATCTCCCGAATAGGTTCCAGTAAGTGAACATGAATAGGAGGTAATACCAGAAACTCTAATCGACCAATATCTTTTTAAATAATTTGAGATACTGCTGATACTAGCATGTTTTGTGTTGGATAGTTTAATAGCCAAATATGCTCCTGCAGCAAATGTTCCTGTGGCAAAGTTCAATGTGATAGGTGAATATTCGGCAGTACCAGTATTGTCACCCATCGGGAACGTATAAGAACCTGTAGTTGTAAACATTTTTCTAATTTCTCCTGAGCCATCTGCCACTATCATGTTCGATGCATTTAAAGTTCCTCCTACAGCAGTGGCTGTCGCAGCTAATATAAGATTGTAATTACCTATTGAAAATTTACCATTGGTGAGTGTGAGTGTATTAGAGATTGTTTGATCAGCACTTAGTGAAATTCCACCTACATTGTTTATAGTAAGATTATTAAAAGTACTTGAACTTGTACCACCTATTGTTTTTGCCGAACCAATCATGCTGATGGTTCCAGTTGATGCAGTAAATGTACCTCCATTATTTATAAAGTCCCCAGAAATGCTGTGTGTGAAATTTCCGCTAGTAAATGAAGTTCCACTGTTTAAGGTTAAATTTCCCCCTATAGAAAGACCTGTAGCACCAGTAGCCGTAGCAGTACCATCAAAGGTAAGATTACCATTTATAGTATTCATGGAGCCTGATAATGTCTTGGTTCCAGAACCAGAAAGAGTCAAATGATAATAAGTTGCATTTCTTACGGTCTGTGCTCCATTATAAGAATAAATCACAGTAGAGCCTGTGGTAGTGGTGATTGTTGGATTGTCTGTGTCAGCAAAATCTCCATTAAATACTAATGTTCCTGCACCTGTAAAAATAAAACGACATCCTGTAGTATTGTTAGTTGTAGTGCCATTAATTGTTACAGTACCTGTAGATATGCTGATGATATTGTTTCGGGTAGTGACAGTTGATTTCATAGTTAATGCACCAGCAGTCAAAGAACCTGCTCCAACAGCAATTGTAAAATTTGTATTGTTTGCTGACGGTCTTTCCATAGTAATTAGTCCAGTTACAGTCAATGTATTAACACCACTAATTGTAACTCCACCTGTGTTAACAGTAGAAAGTGTATTGCATTGGGCTGCCTGATCTACGGTGACAGTTATCCCATTGTTGATAGTCACATCATCGCTTGATGTAGGTACAGATGAGCCTCCCCATGTTGCAGTAGAACTCCAATTGCCTGATACAGATGCTACTCTTGCAGCGGCTTTTAGGTTTTGTTCATTAACAAAGCCTATCATAATTACAATAGAAAATATCTTTACTATTGAATTAATATCTAAATGTAGATTCAAGGTTTTCATAGCATTAGGTTTAATCGAGTGAAATAGAATTTTTTTTCGTATCAATTCTTTGTCCTTAGATAAAGAAATATTGTGATGTAAGTTGATGCCAAAAATCAACCTAATGAGCATAAATAAGTGGATTGATGAATACTTTCTATATGAGTATGGAAAAATGTTAAAAATAAAGTTGTTTGAATTTTATTATTATTTCATTATGAGGTAGCAAAAAACACTGACTTTGATTGAATAATTGAAATACGCTTCTACACAAATATAATTAAAAATGAGCTTTTGTGTTCAATATTTGCATCTTTAACTTTGATAATGATAGAATGAGATAGGTTGTTGAAATGTCTATTTAAAGGGCAATTTTACACTTAAAATTTTCAAACACGAGGTACAAGTCAAATTCTCTTTTATTTCTATGATTTTTAAAGGTATTACTCTTGTGGATAAGTTTATGGTGAAAGTGAACCGCAATTGATAGTGATTTGTAAATTGTTAATGTTATAAAATAAATACAGTATATGACAAGTGAAATTCACTGTTATTAACTGTGTGTTGGTGTTCATTGCTTTTGTACTAAAAAAAATCGATTTGAATTTTCGGTGATAATAAACCAAATAAGATTTTCTTATTACTTTAGTTCAATTTCTCATTGATTGATTTGCAGAAAATTAGTTCAAAAATTATTCAAATAATTTGTCAAAATAAAAAACAATTACTAAATTTGCACCCTCAATTCAGACAAGGTAAACAAGTAGCAATGCTTAAAAGCAACTCACCTTACTGATGTAATCTAAAAATGTTCATAAAATGTACGCAATCGTAGAAATTTTGGGACAACAGTTTAAAGTCGAAGCTGGTAAAAAACTGTACATCCACCGCATGCAAGAAGCTGAAAGAGGCTCTGAAATTGAATTTGACAAAGTGTTATTAATTGACAATGATGGTACTGTTCAGGTAGGTGTACCTACAATAGCTGGTGCTAAAGTTGTCTGTGAAGTAAATTCACACCTAAAAGGTGATAAGGTAATAGTTTTCCACAAAAAGAGACGTAAAGGATACCGTAAACGTAACGGTCATCGTCAAAGTTTTACTGAAGTTTTAATCAAAGAAATTGTAGCTTAAACCCCATAAAAATTTAGAAGAAAATGGCACATAAAAAAGGAGTTGGTAGCTCAAAGAATGGTCGTGAATCAGAAAGTAAACGACTTGGTGTAAAAATATTTGGTGGTCAATTTGCTAAGGCAGGTAACATCATCGTTCGTCAACGTGGTACTGTGCATCACACAGGTGAAAACATGGGTATAGGTAAAGATCATACATTGTTTGCTTTAGTTGACGGTATCGTAGAATTCAGAAAAAGAAAAGATAATAAATCTTACGTATCTATCAGACCTATAGAAGCTAATTAAGCAATTTCAATCCTTTATGGATTTTCCTTGCTTGTAGTTGTACAATTTAAAATCTCCTGTCGTTTTACCGTGGTGTAAAATTGCGGGAGATTTTTATTTACATCACAATTCTCAAACTAATATAATCAGACTCGAAAAATAGAGAACATCATGCTGACACTAAAGTACATTACAGAAAATACACAAGAGGTAATCAATCGACTTGCAAAAAAACATTATAATGCTAACGATATACTTGCTCAAGTATTAGACTTAGACTCAAAACGTAAATCTACTCAGGTGAAACTTGATGCTGCTTCAGCCGAACTTAATAATATATCTAAAGAGGTTGGGATTTTATTTAAACAAGGAAAAGCAAACGAAGCTGAGCAAGTAAAAATTCGTACAGTAGAACTTAAGGATAATATCAAATTACTGGGTGACCAATTGACTGAAATTGAACATTCACTTACTAATTTATTGGTACAAATCCCCAATCTGCCACATCATAGCGTACCAGATGGTAAGCATGCCGATGATAATGTGATAGAGCAAAGCGGTGGTATTACTTCTATTCTACACTCCGATGCTGTGCCTCATTGGGATTTGGCAAAAAAATATGATCTGATAGATTTTGAACTAGGAGTTAAAATTTCTGGGGCAGGTTTTCCTGTTTATAAAGGTCAAGGTGCTAGACTTCAACGTGCTTTAATCAATTTCTTTCTAGATAGCGCTCGAGATGCTGGTTATTTAGAAGTACAACCACCCTATGTGGTGAATGCTGCTTCTGGATACGGTACTGGTCAACTTCCTGATAAGGAGGGTCAAATGTATCATTGTCAACTTGACGACCTATACCTTATTCCTACGGCAGAAGTTCCTGTGACCAATATCTATCGTGATGTGATACTAAATGAAAATGAATTGCCTATCAAAAACACAGCTTATTCGGCTTGTTTCCGTCGCGAAGCAGGATCGTATGGTAAAGACGTAAGAGGATTGAATCGCTTGCATCAGTTTGATAAGGTTGAGATAGTTCAAATTCAACATCCCGAAAAATCATATGATTCGCTTAATGAAATGGTAGAATATGTAAAAACATTGGTCGAAAAACTTGAACTGCCATGGAGGATTTTGAGGCTTTGTGGCGGTGATATGAGTTTTACATCTGCCCTCACATTTGACTTTGAAGTTTATTCTGCAGCACAAGAGCGTTGGCTCGAAGTAAGTTCGGTTTCTAACTTCGAAAACTATCAAGCAAACCGTCTTAAATGTCGTTTTAAGGGTGTGGATAAGAAAACAACTTTGTGTCACACATTAAATGGTAGCGCCCTGGCATTGCCACGAATAGTAGCGGCATTGCTTGAAAACAACCAAACTCCTGAAGGTATTCGTATCCCTAAAGCATTAATTCCTTATACCGGATTTGATATGATTCGATAGTACACTGCTATCCTTACTTCAAACGTTCTCCGCTTTTTTACTTGCTATATTAAAAACGAATTTAATATAGTTTTTGTGGATTATTTCAATCGATTTGTCATACTATCGATTGAAATAACATTATGGGCACAAAAAAAAGCGCCAAACGAATAATTGTTAAGCGCTTTTGCTCTCCCTCTTGGACTTGAACCAAGGACCCTCTGATTAACAGTCAGATGCTCTAACCGACTGAGCTAAGGAAGAATTTAAAAATGTTACATTTTCTTGTCAAATGCGTTGCAAAAGTAATAGGTTTTATTGAAATATGCAATATCTTTGTATAAAATTTTCACACAAATATCATGAAAAAAATATTAGGTTTAGGTAATGCGTTGACAGATATATTGTTGCAGATTGAGAGCGATACGATTTTAAGTCAAATAGGTTTGCCAAAAGGCAGTATGCAACTGATAGATGAAGAGAAGGTACTTGAAATAAGTGAAATATTCTCTGGATATTCAAAAAAAATGGCAGCAGGAGGCTCAGCCGCAAATACCATTTGTGGGATTACTAAATTAGGAGGTAATGCAGGTTTTGTAGGCAAGGTTGGCAAAGATCAAATTGGTGAGTTTTTTTGTACTGATTTGGTTAAGAATGGTGTGTTACCACAAATGCTAAGAAGTTCTAATCCATCAGGCTCGTGTACCGTATTGGTGTCACAAGATGGAGAAAGAACGATGTGTACATTTTTAGGAGCTGCCAGTGAGTTACTTCCTTCAGATTTGACTGTTGAGATGTTTAGAGGCTATGATATTTTACATATCGAAGGCTATTTGGTATTCAATCAAGAATTAATACGAACAGCTGTTCAAATGGCCAAAAAAGAAAATTTACTTGTTAGTATTGATTTAGCTAGTTATAATGTTGTAGAACTCAATCTTGAATTTCTCAAAGATATCGTGTCCGAATATGTTGATATTGTTTTTGCCAACGAGGAAGAGGCACGGGCATTTACTGGTCTCGAACCTTACGAAGCATTGTTTAAATTATCTGAACAATGTTCAATTTCTGTTGTTAAAGTAGGCAAGGATGGGTCTTATATCAAATCGGGAGATCAAGTTCTGCGAATTTTACCACATACAGTTAATTGTATTGATACCACAGGAGCTGGTGATTTGTATGCTGCAGGTTTTTTATATGGTTTTTCCTTGAATCTTGACTTGAAAACATGTGGAAATATAGGTTCTTATGTATCTGCCAAAGTAGTAGAGGTTTTAGGTGCAAAAATGAATCAGGAAACATGGATTCAAATCAAAAATAAGGTTTTGAGTTTATAATAATAAAAATATTTTTTCGAAATTAGTGATTAGCTTTTTATCGTAGAATAAAAATTGTAAAATATATTAAGTTTAAATTTGTTTACTATGGAAATAGTTGAGGAATTGGTACGTTGTAGGCCTTGTGGTTATGTAATGAAAGAAAGTGAATTGAATGGAGGTGTCTGTCCTGCTTGTGGATTACCACACAATGTATTTGAACCCTATCGTGAAAGAGTTTCTGCTAATAGATTATTTATACTAAGCCTCGATATTCACCCAATTGCAATCCACTTGTCACAGACATTTGTTGGATTAATACCTTTGTTGATATTGTTTCATTATGTTTTTCCTGGATATAAAGAAACGATGGTTCATTCTGTGATTGATTTTTCGATTTTTATGTTACCTCTATCATTGGTAATTTCAACGATTTCAGGTATCATTGACGGGTTGACACGTTTTAAAACCTTAAGAACACCTCTTTTGGTCTCAAAAATCTATTATAGCGTAGCGATTATGTTTTTTTCTTTTATGCAATGGTTTACATACACACCTGGACAATATGATTATTTAACTCTTGGTTTAAGCTTTTTATCCCTGTTTTGTGCAGTAAAGCTTGGTTTGATGGGTAAAAAATTACTTGATGTTATTCTACCAGGTACCTACCAGATTCGTAAAAAGAAGAAAGCAAAACCAATTACAAGACCTGTAGTCCCAATTCCAAAGTCCGAAGATTTGGATGATTAAACCCAAAGTACACATTAGAAAATGCTTAATCCCTATCTAATTAGTTCCCAGGGCTTTTTTCTAATTCCTTTGACTAATTAGAACGGGGTTTACATTCTTGGAAGTATTTTTAAGTTTGAAATTATATAATTAAAAAATCCTCATCTGACAATTATTTCAGATGAGGATTTTTAATTAAATGCTAATTATACTTATTTTCTGCTTACTTAGTCTCTTTTTTAGAGCAAGCTTTGTCTTTTTTGCAGCAAGCTTTTTCTTTGCTAGAGCATTCTTTGTCTTTTTTGCAACATTCTTTTTCTTTTTTGCAACAAGTTTTCGCTTTTTCAGCAGGTTTTGCATCTTGAGCACTTGCCATTACTGGAGCTAGAAGAAAAGCAGAAATCAATAATAATCCAAAAAGTTTTTTCATTTTTCTGTTAATTTAAAATTTGTACTTGATAATTTAAATAATGATGTAAATATAACTATGATAGATGTAAAATGTTATGTGATTATGGTATTTTAACACTATTTTAATATAAGTTTGATGATATGGCAAATGATGTGATATTTTTACATTCGGCTTAAATTTGGATGTCGTTGTTTGATGTTGATCCCATAATAAATCAGTTTTACTAAGGTGTTTATTTTTTAAGTTGTCAGATGTTTTATGGTGGGAACTAGCACGTTATCCTATCCTTGTATCATAGTTATTTTTGAATTGCTCCATTCAATCATGTTTTTTAATTTTTCTTGATTTCCCATCTTTTCTGATACATTGAAAAATCGAAAAAAATATCATATTTAAAGTTCAAAATTACAAAATTATAAATATTTCTTTTGTAATTTTATGCCAACAATCATAAATGAAGATGTATGAAAAATTATTTAAAATTCAATTTGAAAGGAGAGAAGTTATTTCCCATTTGGTTTTTAATTATTCTATTGATTTGTGTGCCAATCTTTTTTGTTCTTTGGCAACTTGTTCAGTATAATTTGATTCAGGACAAAAAGGTCTTGCAATTAATACCTTTGGTGTTACTCTTTTTAATTCTGCCATTTTTGTTGTATTTTTATGTAGCTAAGATGTTTATAGAAAGTTTCGAGTACAATGGGGTAGCTTTAGAATTTTCAGGAACTTTCAAAGAATTTGCAAAGCTGTTTTTTAAAGGACTGCTTTTGTCAATTATTACCTTGGGCGTCTATATACCTTGGTTTATTAAAAATATGCAGAAGTTTTTTCTTCATAATAGCTCATACGAAGGATATCGGCCAGAATTTTTGGGCAAAGGATTTAAATTGTTTCTAATTATTACTTTTCTTGCAATAGTGCCAGGTGTTGTTTTGAATTTTATGCAAAAATCGATAGTACTTTTTCATACTCCATTATTAATACTATTCATATCAGGTCTTGTGTTAATGTTAAGAATCATCATTATGATGCCGTTCTACTATTATTGTAATAAGTGGAATTTTGATGCTCGCTTCAAAGGTCTGTCTATTCTTTGGAATACCGAAACTTGGGATGCCATTCTAGAAATGTTAAAGCAAAGTTTACTTATGTTATTTACCATTGGCGTTTATTATCCTGTAGGTTATCTTAGAATATATAAATACTTTGCTGAACGCACTGTAGCTGTGAATGAGAATGAGAATTATCACTTGGGGTATGATCTCGAACCAATGGCTGATTTTAAATTTATCTGGGGACAAATTTTGTTGACCATCATTAGCTTAGGAATCTATTTCCCTTGGGCCTATTGTAAAGTGATCAGTAGGGTAGTTGGGAAAACGTATATAATTAAGAATTAATAATTATCAATTGATAGTTGGAAATCTGATTGAGGTTCATCTGTAATATTTAAAAGCGCAAACCGAAGAAATATCGTTTTGCGCTTTGTCATTTTATTTCAATAAACTAAAATTCTAGCTGTATTGATTTACTAGTCTTTCTACTTCATCGATGATGAGTTTCTCGAAAGCGTCAACTGTCATTGTACCCATGTCACCTTCTCCTTGACGGCGAACGGATACTTCTCTGTTTTCAGCTTCTTTTTCGCCCACGATTAGCATGTAAGGGATGCGTTTCAATTCGTTGTCACGTATCTTGCGGCCTATCTTTTCATTGCGGTCGTCCACTGTTACACGGATGTCCTTAGAGTTCATATCTTTGGCTATCTGGAATGCATAGTCGTTGAATTTTTCACTGATAGGTAGTATCACCACTTGGTCGGGTGTCAACCACAATGGGAATTTACCAGCAGTATGTTCTATAAGAACAGCCACAAATCGCTCCATAGAACCAAACGGCGCGCGATGAATCATCACTGGGCGGTGTTTTTGGTTGTCTTCGCCGGTGTATTCTAACTCAAAACGTTCTGGTAGGTTGTAATCCACCTGAATAGTGCCCAACTGCCAACGACGACCGATGGCGTCTTTCACCATAAAGTCAAGTTTAGGTCCGTAAAATGCAGCCTCTCCATATTCTACTTTGGCATTGAGTCCTGTTTCTTTGCAAGCGTCGATGATGGCTTGTTCGGCTTTGTCCCAGTTTTCGTCACTACCGATGTATTTCTCACGATTGTTGGGGTCACGAAGTGAAATTTGTGCTTCGAAATTTTTGAATTCCAGTGCATTGAAGATGATAAAGATGATATCCATCACCTTTACGAATTCTTCTTTCAACTGGTCGGGACGGCAAAATAAGTGTGCATCGTCTTGCGTGAAACTCCGCACGCGTGTCAGTCCGTGCAATTCGCCACTTTGCTCGTATCGGTAAACGGTACCAAACTCAGCAAAGCGCAAAGGAAGATCTTTGTAAGAACGTGGTTTGAATTTGTATATCTCACAGTGGTGAGGGCAGTTCATCGGTTTTAGCAGGTATTCTTCGCCTTCCTCCGGAGTGTGGATGGGCTGGAAGGAGTCCTTGCCGTATTTGGCATAGTGACCAGAAGTGACATAAAGCAGCTTGTTGCCTATGTGCGGAGTCATCACCTGTTGGTAGTCAAATCGGCGTTGGATTTTCTTTAAGAAATCTTCCAAACGCAGTCTCAAAGCCGTTCCACGCGGCAACCACATAGGAAGTCCTTTACCTACGTTTTCAGAAAACATAAACAGCTCCAATTCTTTACCTATTTTGCGGTGGTCGCGTTTTTTAGCTTCTTCGAGCAACACGAGGTATTCGTCCAACATTTTCTTTTTAGGGAAAGTGATGCCATAAATACGAGTCAATTGTTTGCGTTTTTCGTCACCGCGCCAGTAAGCACCCGCTACGCTGAGCACTTTGATGGCTTTAATTTCGCCTGTATTGGGTAAGTGTGGTCCACGACAAAGGTCGGTGAAATTGCCTTGAGAATATAGTGTGATGGTGCCGTCGGTAAGGTCTTGAATCATTTCGGTTTTGTACACCTCGTTGATAGCGCCAAAGCGAGCCAAAGCGTCTGCTTTGCTGATATCCGAACGAACTATAGCGGATTTGCGAGCTGCCAGTTCTTGCATTTTGGCTTCGATAGTAGGCAAATCGGTCTCTTTGATAGTGGTTTCACCTGGATCTACATCATAATAGAATCCGTTTTCAATGGCTGGACCTATACCGAATTTAATGCCCGGATACAATTCCTGCAATGCCTCGGCCATCAAGTGTGCTGAGCTGTGCCAAAAGGCATGCTTCGCCTCTTCGTCGTCCCACTTGTGGAGCTTGATGGCGGCATCCGAATCTATTGGTCGGGTTAGATCCCATATATCGTTGTTTACTGTGATGGCTAGCACTTCTTGTGCCAAGCGAGAGCTGATGCTTTCAGCTAGTTGAAGTCCGGTGATGCCTTTGGCAAAATCACGTACCGAACCGTCGGGGAATGTTACTTTAATCATGTTTCTAGAACCTTACAAATGGTTTTTAAGTTTTGAAATGCAAAGTTAAGATTAATTCGTGTACTGCATTCCATCAACGGATAAAAACTTGTGTTTTCCGACACTTTTTGAACCTAAATAAACTAATCTAATGATACGAAAAACTTTTATATATTTGTTTATTGCCATTCAGACAAAAAGAAATCCGGAATTGAAATAAAACTGAAAAATGAAGAGAAGTTATTACCAAAACTCGTTAGACAAATATTTAGCAGAAGATGTAAATTCAATTTTCGGACAGCTTGCTAAGAATCACCAATACGACCTTGAAGACCAACAAAAAAATGCTTGGTTCAAACAAATTGACTTATTAAAAAATTCGCTCAAAGATATTCAAGGAAACATTTACTTCGAGTTTTCAATTCCACGAATGGGGAAGCGGGTTGATAATATTTTAATTTCTAACAATTTAATTTTTGTGATTGAGTTTAAGATTGGCGACAATCATTATATGAAAGACGCGCAATACCAAACAATAGATTACTGCCTTGACTTGTTGAATTTTCACGAAGGCAGCCATGAAAAGACAATTATTCCAATTTTGGTTGCTACTAAAGCTCCAAACGAAATAAACGACATTCAACAATCTGTTCAACTAGACAATTGTGTTCTTTGCAATGCCAACAACTTTGAAAGTACTTTAAAAAACATATTAACAACTCAAACACCTAAACAAAAAATAAATGTATCCGAATGGGAGAATAGTACATACAAACCAACACCGACAATTATTGAAGCTGCACAAGCATTGTATAAAGGACATAACGTTCAAGAAATTTCAAGAAGTGATTCAGGAGCAATAAATCTTTCACGAACAGCAAAAGCAATAAACAGCATTATTGAAACTGCAAAGGCAAAAAAACAAAAATCAATTTGTTTTCTTACAGGTGTTCCAGGCGCAGGGAAAACGCTTGCAGGTTTGAACATTGCAAACGAACGTCTTAAAGCAGATGAATCTGAACACTCAGTTTTCCTCTCAGGAAATGGACCTTTGGTTGATGTGCTAAGAGAAGCGTTGACACGTGACTCTGTTGAAACTGCTAAAGAAAATGGTGAAAAACTAAAACGAACAGATGCAGAACGTGAAGCAAAAGCATTTATACAAAACATTCACCATTTCCGAGATGACAACTTAGAAACAGAAAAAGCACCTATAGAAAAGGTTGTCGTTTTTGATGAAGCCCAAAGGGCTTGGCAAAAAGAGCAAGTTTCAAAGTTTATGAAATCTAAAAAAGGAATAGAAGACTTTGAAATGTCCGAACCAGAATACTTGATTAGCGTAATGAATCGCCACGAAGATTGGTGTGCGATTGTTTGTCTAATTGGAGGTGGGCAAGAAATCAATACAGGCGAAGCTGGTGTTTCGGAATGGATAGAATCATTAAGACAAAAATATTCAGAATGGAATGTTTTCTATTCAGACAAAATTCTAAGCGAAAAGTCAACATACTTAAACGATGAATTACTAATAAATTGGTTAAAAGCAAACGGAAATAAAGAAACAGATTTGCATTTGGCTGTTTCTGTTCGTTCTTTTAGAAGCGAAAAGGTTGCTTTGCTAATTCAAAATATTCTAGAAAACGAAAGTGAAAAAGCAAACGAAATTTTCAATTTTATCAAAAATAGTTATCCTATCTTCCTAACACGTAATTTAAATAGTGCAAAAAAATGGCTGAAAGATAATGCAAAAGGGACTGAACGAATTGGAATTGTTGCAAGTTCTGGCGGACGCAGATTACGTGCAGACGGTATTGATGTTAAAAATGAAATTGAACCTGCAAATTGGTTTCTAAACGGAAATGATGACGTTCGTTCTTCATATTATTTAGAGGATATTGCCACAGAATTTGACATTCAAGGTTTAGAAATTGATTTTACTTGTCTTGCGTGGGATATCAACTTTTATCACAACGGAACTGAATGGAACTACCAGAATTTTAAAGGTTCAAAATGGCAAAACATCAATCAAGATTCTGCTAAAAACTATCTGCTAAATTCTTATCGTGTTTTACTAACAAGAGCAAGACAAGGGATGATAATATATGTTCCTAATGTTGACAATACTGACCCAACAAGACCAAAAGAGTTTTATGATAATACCTTTGAGTATTTAATAAAATGCGGACTGACAACAATATAAGATGTACACGAACTACTAGTGGGTTCGCAGTAGCCGTCTCTCTAAGACATAATAAAAGCTATCTGAGGTTGACTCAAAATATTAGATAGTTTCCAAACTTGCAAAAGGTTATAATCTGGATATTAGAATTTCTTTAGGTGGGTAATGATACAAAAAATGCCGAGAACATCCTCACGGACATTCTCGGCAGCAATGAACATTTTACGTGGTTGTGAAATTCTAAAAATATAAAGAAAATTATTTTGAACTTTTACTATTTTACCTGTAGGATGAAATTTTTCAAGGTTGCTTTATCAGTGGCACCCAGCTGGCGAGATATTTCCTTGCCGTCTTTCAAGATAAGAATGGTGGGTATGCTCATGATTTGAAATTGGGCTGCTACGTTTTGTGCTTCATCCACATCCAGTTTGCACACTTTATAACCTTCAGGTAGTTCTTTAGCTACTTCGTCAACCAATGGCGACATCATCTTACAAGGCATACACCACGTAGCCCAGAAGTCTATTACTACAATTCCTTTGGATGTTTCTGCTTCAAAATTTGCATCTGTAAGGTGTGTTACCAATTCTTTGTGTGTGGCCTCTATCTTTTTGTTAGTCTGACGCAAAGTAATTACCAATGTAGCTATCATTGCAATGAAAAGTACGATTCCAAACATTATTATTTTCTTATTCATGATTTTTTGGTTTTAATTGTTGAGTCGTTGCATCATTTGTGATATGCCACCCGCATTTTCGGCGTTGGTAAAGCCCATGTGTTGCAACATACGCAGGGCATATCCCGACCGTCCTCCAGAGGCACAATAAAGTGTGATGGGTCGATTGTGGTCTCCAAGTTCGTAAATGCGATGTGGTAATTCATCCAGAGGTATGTTTAATGCTCCGGGGTAGGCACCGCCTGCATATTCTTCAGGTGTACGTACATCCACTATAAGTGGTTCATCTGTTTTTGTTTGTTGTTCCATTTGCATCATCATGGCATAAAGTCCGCCACCATTTTTAACGTTTGAAAATCCCAATTGTTTAAGTGTACCCTCTGCGTATGCTGACCGAGCACCCGAGGCACAATAGAGGGTTATCTCTCTGTCTTTATTGCCAAGTTCAGCCACGCGACTTTGAAGTTGATCAAGTGGAATATTAACAGCATCGGGATACGCACCGGTGATAAACTCATCGGGGGTTCGTACATCTACAATCAAGTGTCCTTCTGGATTGCTTTGAGTTACTGTTTTGGAATCCAAAGTTTTATCAGTTTGGGAATCGATGTTTTTCTTCTCAATAGGGAGAATGTCTAGATTTATATTGTTGTATCCAACAGCCGAGGCTTGACGTTGTAGAGAAATGTGTCCGCCAGCAATGTTGGTTACATCAGAATATCCCATTCCTATAAGAGTACGAAGTGCTTGATGTCCTTTTTTGCCAGTTTCACAATATACTAAAATGGAGCGTTGGGCTGGTATTTGGGTAGCCTGCTGTGCAATCAATTCAACCGGAATATGTGTTGCGCCTTCAATATGGCTTTTCTTAAACGCAAATACGTCTCTTACGTCAATGACGAAAGGCGATTTTTTATGTATAAATCCATCTACTTCACCAGCGGTGATGGATGGACTGTAGCCCGACTGACGATTTTCGGCAGTGTAAGCAGCCATATTGATGGCGTCGTTAGGTGTGCCGAGGGGAGGAGAGTAGGCCAAATCCAAATCGGCTAAGTCATGAATGCTTAATCTGTTGGCTACTGCTGTGGCGAGCACATCAATTCGTCTGTCGGCTCCTTTGTATCCTGCGGTTTGACCGCCAAGTAAAGTCCCTGTTGTAGGATCATAAATTAGCATCACGCTTACATTTTCAGCACCAGGATAATAGGATGTGTGATGTTCCTTATGTATCACCACCGATTGTACATCCATGCCCGCTCGGAGCGCTTGTTTAAGGGAAAGCCCAGTGGTGGCTGCTACTGCGTCAAATACTCTAACAATAGAAGTGCCGAGTGCTCCAGCAAAAGGGTGTTTGCCTCCGAGTGCATTTTCTGCAACTATTCTTCCTTGACGGTTTGCAGGACCTGCAAGAGGAATTCTCACTTTTTTCCCATTCACACGTTGTGCAATTTCCACCATGTCACCTGCAGCAAAAATTGAAGGATCGCTTGTTTGTAAATACTCGTTTACAGACAGTCCGCCAGATACACCAATTTCCAATTCGGCTTGCATTGCTAACTGTAAAGTAGGGCGTACACCCACAGATAGCAATACCATATCAGCACTTATTTCTTCTCCGTTGTTGAGAGTAACAGAGTTTTTTGTGATTCCTGTCACCGATTTATTAACATGTATCTGTACTTCGTGAGCCTGCATCTCAGTTTGGATAAATCCTGAAATTTCGGCTTCCATCACTGGCATTACGTGCGGAGCCAGTTCTATTACTCTCACCTTTATTCCACGTTTCACTAATGCCTCAACCATCTCCAGTCCTACGAATCCACCGCCTACAACCACGGCATGTTTTGGTTTCTTGTTTTCTATATGGTCTTGTATTTTGTCCATATCCGCTAGTGTCCATAACGAAAATACATGATCCATGTCGGCACCTGGGATTTCGGGTGTTATAGGTCGTCCGCCTTGAGCAAGTATGAGTTTTGTGTACTCGAAACTCGATTCCACACCTTCTTTTAAGGCGATTACTTTTTTGTTGTCTCTATCAATTTTTGTGACCAGAGTGTTGACATGTACATTTACCATGTATTGAACTTTGAAACTGTCTGGGCTTTGAAGGATAAGCTTTGAGCGGTTTTTGATGTCACCTGCTATGTAGTAAGGCAGTCCGCAATTGGCAAATGAGATATCGGGTCCAGCTTCCAGTAATGTAATTTCTGCAGAGGCTGACAATCTACGTACTTTTGCTGCTGCAGTAGCTCCAGCTGCTACGCCACCTATAATGATTATTTTTTCCATTTATTTATTTTTTCTGTGATTCAAGTTAATTAAATTTTTGAATTTAGACGTATCCATCCACCACCATTATATACATTGGTATATCCATTAGATTGTAAAATGCCTTTGGCAATGCTACTTCTAGTTCCTGAAGCGCAACAAGTGATGATGATTTTGTTTTTGTCTTTTAGCTTAGTTAAATTGCCAGTCAGTTGGTCGAGTGGAATGTTAATTGAGCCTTTAATATGCCCCCCATTGTATTCTCCTTTTGTACGAACGTCTAATATTAATGCTCCGTTGGCTACTAAAGTTGCAAAATCTGTAGTGGGTGCTATGCCCAACATTCTTTTTATTGATTCAAACATTTTGTTTTTGATTCTGTTTAATTACTTTTTATAAATTATTCTTTTATCTGATATTTAAGCCAAAAATCAGGCTATTGATTTTTAGGTTTTTATTTAAGTCAAGCTTGTTGTTGACCAAGTAATATTTCTGATATTGCCTGTTTTAAAGTCGTTTTAGGCAATGCACCATGCGCAATTTGTGGTTGTCCGTCCATTGGGCAAAACAAAATGCTTGGTATACTCCTGATTCCAAATGCTGCTGCAAGTTCTTTTTGCTCTTCGGTGTTCACCTTATATATTGATATTTGTTCTTTGTACTCATCTGAGAGTTCTTCTAGGATAGGAGCAATCATTTTGCAAGGACCACACCAGTTCGCATAAAAGTCTACGATGCAAGGTTTGTCACCCAAATATTTCCACTCACTTGGGTTGGATTCATAGTTGGCTACTTTAGCCAGAAATTCGACTTTAGTTAAATGTGATGTTGCCATAATTTTAAAATTTTTTTTTTATTTTGTTGCTTTGATAATGCAAATGTAATTATAGTAATTTAAATTACAATAGTATCACTAATAAATTATTTTAATATCACTATTGTTTTTGTGAATATGCTTGTAAAATACCTTAATTTGCTTATATTTGCGTAGTTTAAAAATTTTGATGTACATGCTTTTCAAAAACGCAATTCCACCAGTATATGCCCAAGAGTTATTTGACCATCCTGAAAAAGTATTGGAATTTGTGGCACATATCAAATGGCAAGATGGCTATACTTGTCGTAAGTGTGGAAATATCAACTATTGTGAAGGTAAAAGTCCATTTTCACGAAGATGTACAAGGTGCAAGTTAGAGGAATCGGCCACAGCAAATACTATTTTCCACAATGTGAAGTTTCCACTCAATAAGGCATTTTATATTGCCTATAATGTGTGTGTGTTAGGCAAGGAATTGTCCACATATAATTATGCTGAGATTTTGGGAATCAATCAAATGACTTGTTGGAAATTCAGAAAGCGCATACAGCAATGTGTGATGAAAAAGCAAGATGCTCATGATGTGAAAGATATATTGCTCACCGATATTAAAACCCTTTCGAGTTATAGTTGATGATATTCGAAAAATGGTATTTTTTTAGCATAGTTCGAACTGAAAGGAGTATATCTCCTTAATGTGGTTCGGTTGAGTGAAACATATTCTATGTGCAAAGATGAAAATACTCAAGTTTATGTTTATAAACAACAAAAATTTAATGCTCTGTCAAATCTAAAATAATAGGTGTTTGATTTTTTTAAAAAGCTATTTATTAATCAAGATAATTTAAAAATACTCAACCAACTACCTAAAAAATCTGAACTGAAAATGGACGAACTGCTCATTATGGGTGACAAGCCAATAATCGATTAGAGTAGAAGGAGGGTCTGTCTAAAAGTGGGAAATATAATTACATATTTTGCTAGTAAAATATAAAAGAATTAGTAATTTTCAAAAAGTAAATTAAGATGTAAATTTTCATTGTTGATTCACGAAAAAATTGTATCTTTGCGCCTCGTATTTTTTAAGTCAACATAATGTCTAACCTACTATTTATTAGTATTAAAAACAAATTTCAGTAATGGAAGAAAATCAAAACATCGTAGAAGATGTTATCACACCAGTGATTGAAACAGTTATCGAAGAAGTACAATCAATTAAAGTTGAAGCACCTGTAGTGTTGGTTCAAGATGAAGAATTTGATTGGGATGCTTATGAAAAAGGCTCTGTTCTTACTGCACAAGCAAAATCAGACCTAGAAAATGTATATGACAATACTTTGAACGCGATCAAAGATAAAGAAGTGGTTGAAGGAACAGTGATTTTGATCAACAAGCGTGAAGTAGTTGTGAATGTAGGATACAAATCAGATGGCGTAGTTCCAATGAGCGAATTCCGTTATAATCCAGAATTAGCTGTAGGAGACAAAGTAGAAGTTTTCATCGAAAGCCAAGAAGATAAAAAAGGACAATTAATCCTTTCTCACAAACAAGCACGTGCAACACGCTCATGGGATCGTGTTAATGCAGCACTTGAATCACAAGAAATCGTTAAAGGTTTTGTAAAATGTCGTACTAAGGGTGGTATGATTGTAGATGTATTCGGTATCGAAGCATTCCTTCCAGGTTCACAAATCGATGTGAAACCTATCCGTGATTACGATGTATTTGTAAATAAAACAATGGAATTCAAGGTTATCAAAATCAATCACGAATTTAAAAACGTGGTGGTTTCTCACAAAGCTCTTATTGAGGCTGAACTTGAACTTCAAAAGAAAGAAATTATTGGTAAACTTCAAAAAGGACAAGTTCTTGAAGGAACTGTTAAAAATATCACTTCTTACGGTGTGTTCATTGACCTTGGTGGTGTAGATGGTCTTATCCACATTACCGACCTTTCTTGGGGACGTGTTACTCATCCAGAAGAAATCCTTACATTGGATCAAAAATTGAATGTTGTAATTCTTGATTTTGATGATGATAAAAAACGAATCGCTCTAGGACTAAAACAATTGAACGCTCATCCATGGGATGCATTGAATGCTGATTTGAAATTGGGTGACAAAGTAAAAGGTAAAGTAGTGGTGATGGCTGACTATGGTGCCTTTGTTGAAATTGCTCCAGGTGTAGAAGGACTTATTCACGTGTCAGAAATGAGCTGGTCACAACACCTTCGTTCGGCTCAAGATTTCTTGAAAGTGGGTGATGATGTAGAAACTGTTATTTTAACACTGGATCGTGATGAGCGTAAAATGTCATTGGGAATCAAACAATTGAAGTCAGATCCTTGGGAAGATGTTGAAACGCGTTATGCTTTAGGAACAAAACATACTGCTAAAGTTCGTAACTTTACTAATTTCGGTGTGTTTGTAGAAATTGAAGAAGGTGTAGATGGTCTTATCCATATATCAGACTTATCATGGACTAAAAAAGTGAAACATCCATCTGAATTCACTCAAATTGGTAGTGAAATCGAAGTGGTAGTTCTAGAAATCGATAAAGCAAATCGTCGTTTAAGTCTAGGTCACAAACAAATGGAAGAAAATCCTTGGGATGTACTTGAAACAATGTTTGTAGTAGATAGCATTCACGAAGGTATTATTGTTGAAATGCTTGACAAAGGTTCTGTGATTTCTCTTCCTTATGGTGTTGAAGGTTTTGCTACTCCAAAACACTTGGTAAAAGAAGACGGATCACAAGCTCAAGTAGATGAGAAACTAGCATTCAAAGTTATTGAGTTCAATAAAGATGCTAAACGAATCATCTTATCACACAGCCGTATTCACGAAGATGTGAAACGAGCAGAGAAATCTGAGAGTACATCAGTTGTAGAAGATGCTGACAAGAAAACAGCACCAAAAAAAGCAACCAAAAAGAAAGAAGCGCCTGTAGCTTCTACTTCAATGGCAGAAAAAACAACTCTAGGTGATATTCAGTCACTTTCTGATCTTAAGGATAAAATGGACAGTGATGCTGCAGAAAAAAATGCAAATTAATTAAAACATAGATGTATTTGTTTCAAATGCAAAATGGATAAAGCTAATTAGATAATAATTGCTTATTTCGTAAAATAAAAGGTAAAGGCTTGTTTGAACCAAGTTTTTGCCTTTTTTTTATTTAATAGAAAATATATTTAATAAGATTTAATAATATAACACCTTTTTTGCTTTAATTAATTATATTTGTAGACGTCTTTATAGTTAAAATAAAGCTGAAACAAAATAATCAATACCATGAAAAAGTACTATAATAGAAATTCAATCGCAATTTTGCTGGTTTTTATATTAAGTTTTTCATTTAGACTTTATGCTAAAGAAATACGAATTACTTTTCAGAGTGTAGGAGTCAAATCAAGTTATGACAGTGTGTTGGTATTGAATCAGAATACCAATGCAGAGGTTAAGTTGTTGAATTCACAACAATTGATATTGATAGATACACTGCAAAAACTACCTACAACTCATAGTGGTGAGGTAGAGATGGTATGTAATGAGAACGATCAATTGGTTTATAAAGCATTCTCAGGTAAGAATACAACAATTATCATTGATACTCCCAAAAAATCCAAGTTAGTATTACTTAATTTTATAGAATGTGTCGATATAGATGGTAACCATTATGCAGTTGTAAAGATTGGTACACAATGGTGGATGGCAGAAAACTTGAGAGTAACAAAATATAATAATGGTGATTTAATACCAAATATGATTTCAAGTGAATCATGGAGAGTAATAAATACAGGAGCACAATGTAGTTATCTGAATTCTGAGAATTATGATACACTTCATAAATACGGGCGTTTGTATAATTGGTTTGCAGTATCGGATAAACGTAAGTTAGCACCCAAAGGTTGGCATGTTCCATCAGATAAAGAATTTATCGTACTTGAAACCTATGTGAGTTATAATCTAGGAAATTCAACTTCTACCCCAAAAGCATTAGCATCAAGTCACGATTGGAATAAATATCGAAAAATTGGTACCATAGGGAAAAATATGGAGCAAAATAATAGTTCGGGATTTACGGCAATGCCAGGAGGTTTTAGAAGTTATAGTAATGGTAAATTTTTGCATATTGGGGACTATGGTTATTTTTGGAGTTCAAGTGAGAACCAATCCCAAGGGGCTTGGGTCAGGGGGTTGGATTTTCGAAGTGATATAATCGCTGGTGGAAATGGATGTAAATTGCACGGTTATTCTGTGAGGTGTATTAAAAATAAATAGTGATATTATACTGAAATCAAATCGTAAGAAAAACACCATACAATCGTATACAAAGATGGCTTGCTAATCACTAGCAAGCCATCTTTTATAAATCCCGGTTATGAGATCTTTTCTATTTCTTCTTGAAGGTCAATTTCAATTCCCTTTTTGTCGTAAAACTTGTATTGTAAGAAGCCTAACTTTTGTTCGGCTAACACTTTACAACCTCTTCCGAATTTTTGTTTCCATTTCCATTTTTGAGATAAAATGCCTTTAGAGATATAAGCATCAACGTATGGATGGAGATGTAATGTGAATTCCTTAATGTTTAATTTGTTTACCAAATAATCTATTTTACTTTCCAATTGGTCGGTTAATAGTATAGATGGTTGAGTTTTTCCTTTACCAAAGCAAGTAGGACAATTTTCTTCAATGTCAATATGGATGGCTGGTCTTACACGTTGGCGTGTCATTTGCAGTAATCCAAATTTACTTAGAGGTAGAATGTTATGCTTGGCTCTATCATTGACCATGTTTTCTCGCATTCTATCAAATAGCTTTTGACGATTTTCATTTTCATGCATGTCAATAAAATCCACAACAATTATTCCTCCTAAATCCCTTAATCTGAGTTGACGTGCTATTTCATCAGCAGCAGCAAGATTTACCTCTAGAGCATTAGCTTCTTGTCCATTACCGGCTTTTGATCTATTACCACTGTTAACATCTATCACATGTAATGCTTCAGTATGTTCGATGATAAGATAGGCACCATTCTTAAAAGAAACTGTTTTGCCAAAAGCCGATTTAATTTGTTTTGTAATACCAAAACTGTCATAAATTGGAATTTCATTTTGGTACAATTTTACAATGTCTTTTCTTTCGGGCGCAATAAGTTCTACGTAATCACGAACCTCATTAAATACATCTTGATCATTGATGTGAATGTGTTTGAAATTGGTGTTGAATAAATCTCTAATTATCCCCACCGTGCGACCTAATTCTTCTAAGATGAGTGAAACGCCTTTTGCTTGCTGAGTTTTAATTACAGCTTCTTCCCAGCGTTTTACTAAAATTTTTAACTCATTATCGAGTTCTGCGACTTTTTTTTCTTCAGCAACCGTACGTACTATAACTCCAAATCCTTTTGGTTTAATACTTTGAATTAGTTGCTTCAATCTTAGTCTTTCTTCTTCAGTTTTAATTTTTTGTGATACAGAAACTTTATCAGCAAATGGTATTAAAACAAGAAATCTTCCAGCAATAGATATCTCAGCAGTCAATCTTGGGCCTTTTGTAGAAATTGGTTCTTTGGTAACTTGAACCAGTATTTCTTGACCAGTTTTTAGAATGTCGTTGATTGATCCATTTTTGTCTATTTCTGGTTGTAATTTTACTTTTTGCATCACAGGCGTTTTTTTTCGGTCGCTTGTAGCCTGTGTTGTAAAGTTAGTAAGAGTGTTGAAATTGGAACCTAAATCAAGATAATGTAGAAAAGCATCTTTTTCGTAACCGACGTCTACAAAAGCTGCATTCAAACCAGGCATTATTTTTTTTACCTTGCCCCAATAGATGTTTCCAACAGAAAACTGTTCTTGTCTTCCTTCTTGGTTCACCTCTACAAGGCGTTTGTCTTCAAGCAGCGCAATAGAAATCTCGGATGTCTTTACATCCACTACTAATTCGCTGTTCACTTTATTTATTTGATTTTTGGTTATACGAAACAAAAAACAAACTTACAGCATAATTGTTTGCATATAAGTTTGTTTTCTATGGTCTTTAGTGATAAAGTCCAATAGACTATTTCTTTTTATGTCTGTTTTTTCTCAGTCTTTTTTTTCTTTTATGAGTAGACATTTTATGTCTTTTTCTTTTTTTTCCGCTTGGCATCTTGTTGTTTATTAATATGTTGTGAATAATTATTTTACCACGTTAACGAATGTTTTTGCTGGCTTGAATGATGGTATGTTGTGTGCAGGTATGATGATAGTGGTGTTTTTAGAAATATTGCGTGCTGTCTTTTCAGCTCTTTCTTTAATAATAAAACTGCCAAATCCTCTCAAATACACGTTTTCATTCTTAGCAAGCGATTCTTTTACAGTCTCCATAAAAGCTTCAACAGTTGTCAATACAGTTACTTTGTCAATACCTGTAGTTTTAGCAATTTCGTTTACGATGTCTGCCTTAGTCATTTCGGTAAATTTTATAAGTTAGTTAATAATTGATTTGTTCTGATTTTTTTAAAACGGACTGCAAATATATTGCTTTTATTCTGATTAATAAAACAATTTACTTTGTTTTTTACTAAAAAAGTTGATACAAGACTTGAATTGACCCTCTCGATTGAGATTACTTGAACTAAATTGTATTTAGTTAGTATTCAAATTATTGAATGAAGTGAGTGTGAAACTATAATGTGTTTATTTTGTTTTATTTTATTCAAGTTGATAAAGGATACAACCAAACTTATTTCTTGTTTTGAATTCCTTTTTTGTTTCATCATATAAAATTAAACAATGTATGCAAGAAGTATTTTCCAATACTTTGATTAATTGGTATCAATTAAATAAAAGAGATTTACCCTGGCGAATGACTTCAGATCCCTATTTGATATGGGTTTCAGAAATAATTTTACAACAAACACGAGTTGCTCAAGGAATTGATTATTACCATCGATTTGTTAGTTTTTTTCCAACAATAAATGATTTAGCATTCAGTAGTGAAAATGATGTTTTAAAAATATGGCAAGGTTTGGGTTATTATTCAAGAGCTAGAAATATGCATAAAGCAGCTAAGTTCATAATGAATGAATTTGGTAATGTGTTTCCAAGAAAATATAAAGATGTTATTTCCTTGCCAGGAATTGGAGAATATACTGCTGCAGCAATATGCTCATTCGCTTATGATGAGCCATGTGCTGTGGTTGATGGTAATGTCTATAGGGTGTTAGCTAGAGTTTTTGGTATTGATACTCCTATAGACAGTGCAGTTGGTAAGAAGTTGTTTTTTAAAAAAGCAAACTCACTTTTAAACCTGGAATGTCCAGCTATTCACAATCAAGCTATAATGGAATTTGGAGCACTTCAGTGTGTGCCTCAGTCGCCCAAATGTATAGAGTGTCCATTAAATTTGAGTTGTTGGGCGTACTTAAATAATACTGTTGAGCTCCATCCTGTGAAGAGTAAAAAATTGAAAATTCGAACACGTTATTTTAATTATTTAGTAGTAAGGCATGGAGATTTTATTAGTATTCGAAAGAGAGAGAAAAATGATATTTGGAAAAATCTATATGAATTTCCTTTGATAGAGACGGATGAAGAAGTCGCTTTAGAAACACTTATTGAGTTGTCAGAATTTAAATCATTGATAAGCTCTGAAAGTGATATACTAATTCAATCTTCCCCAAAAATGTCAAAACACAAATTATCTCATCAGTTAATTGTTGCAAAGTTTTGGGAAGTAGAACTTTCAAAAAAAAGTGGTGATAAAAGTATCTGGGTTCATAAGTTGGAAATAAGTAATTATCCTGTATCAAAATTAATTCAAAATTATTTTGAATAAGATTTAAGTGCATTGAATTTTAGTAAAGAGTTCGTTCAAAAAGTTTTGTGCAATATAAACTACTTGAAATATTATATTGATTTTGATTCCTAAGATTTTTTTCTGCCAATATTTTTTTTATATCTTTGCTTTCTATATGTTTCAATGAATAGGTAAGTAAGATGCGAAAACTCATAAATATCTTGTTGTTTTTTTTATTGTTTTTTACATCTTGTGTTACCACACGTGAATTATACTACTTACAATCACCACAAAAAGGTATAAATACAATTCCATCCTATAAGGATTCTATTCCATATCAAGATTATCGCATTAAGGTGGAAGACCGACTTTTTATACAAGTTTATTCCACTGATGAAAAGACCAGTACACTTTTTAACGGGGGTCCATCTTCTGGAGGTATGAATATGATGTTAAGTTCAAATTCAGAAAATATTGATTTATTTGCTTACATAGTTTCTGAAAAAGGAACGATTCACTTACCAATACTAGGAGATTTATATGTTCTAGGAAAAACGATTAGAGAAACAAAATATTTTATTGAAGAGTCATTAAAGGAAATTTTACCGTTTAACTCTGTAGATGTACGATTATTAGGTCGTTATTTTAGTATTATTGGAGGTGGTAGCTCAGGCAGATTCCCTATGGTAAAGGAAAAAATTAATATATTTCAAGCAATTGCAATGTCTGGAGATTTTGGATTTTATGTAAATAGGTCAAAAGTTAGAATAATAAGATTAACTCCAAAAGGGACCGTTATCAAAATGCTTGACATTAGGAGTGCTGATATTATACATTCAGAATATTATTATATTGAACCTAATGATGTTATCTATTTAGAACCACTTAATGCCCAGTTTTTTGGTGTAACCAATGTATGGACATTTTTAAGTACAGTTATAACTACATTTTCATTTGGATTACTAGTATATAAAATTATCGTTCCAACCAATTAAATCTCCTAATTACTTTAGATATGCAGTTTACAATGATATTTTATAAAATTAGGAAGGTACGTTCAAATAAAAATATTTTCAGTTTTTTAATGTATTTTTTATGTGCTTTATTTTTTACTTCATGTTATAATTATAAGAAATTAAGGTTGTTACAAGATGATGATAAGACTTTACCCATATATGAAAAACAAGATTTTGAAGATTATAAGATAAAAGTTAATGATGATGTTTATTTTCGTCTTATAACTTCAGATGAAACTATTTCTAAGTTGATATCTCCCAATAGTGGTAGTTCTAATTCTCAATATATGGTCTCATATAGAGTTTATACTGATAGCACTATTGATATACCATTTGTTTCTCATATAAAAATTGCAGGACTTACATTAAAGGAAGCTGCTTCCGTAATTCAAAATAAAATAAAAGAATTAATACCAGATGTGGAAGTTAAAGTTTCTTTAGCAAATAAAACATTCACAGTTATTGGCGATATAGCAACTGGAACATTTCCAGTTTATAGGAACCGGTTGACAATTTACCAAGCTCTGGCAATGATACGTGATATGGGTGAAACAATTGACAAGGCTAATATTACAATAATAAGGGAAACCAAAAATGGGACTCAAATACTTAAATTTGACATCAGACCCAAAAGTATCATTGAATCTAAATACTATTATATTTATCCCAATGATATTGTATACATTAGACGCTCATTCGAAAGTTTTTATAAGGTAAATTCGTATACGGGATTATTGGGTATAGTCAATTTTTCAATTTCATTGTTTTTGACAGTTCTCAACTACAACAATTAATACATATTATTTTTTAATCCAAAATGGAAGAACAAAAATACGAAAAGCAGTTTACTGAAGAAGAGCAAGGTGGTGGGTTTGATATCATGGAATGGGTATTTTATTTCCTGCGCCATTGGTATTTATTTGTACTTGGTATTATTGTAGCTTTAGGTACTGTCTATTTAAAAAATCGAACTTGGTTGCCTAGTTATCAGTCTGCAGGTACAATCATGATCGAAGAATCAAAAGGTCCATCTGGAGGAAATGGTACTCAAGCTTTCATGCAGGGTTTTGGCGTAGAAGCAGGGTTTCGTAATGTTCAAAATCAAGTATTAATGCTTTTTTCAAATGATTTAATTGGCAGAACGGTAGATAGTTTACCATTTCTGAAAGTTGATTATGTTACTCAAGGTAATTTTAAAACTCGCAATCTTTATAAGAACTCACCTATCAAAATCGAATCAGATTTTATTGCTCCCGAATCATATAATTTGAGATTTAAAATAATTCTTCACTCAAATTCTAAATTTACAATTACAGTTGAAGATGATAAGAAGTTTAAAGATTTGAAAATTGAAGGTCGATACGGAACACCGATTCAACATAATTTATTTTTTATAACTGTCAATAATTTTTCGGGTAATTACGAAGATGCAGAAATGTTTTTCCAGTTTCGAGACAGACAATCATTAATTAATGATTTTTCTTCTAGATTTGGTCATAAATTCATTGTGGATGGGGCATCTGTATTACAGATTTCACTTGAAAGTGAAACGCCTGAACGAGATATTGATTTTATAAATAAATTATCGGAGTTGTTTTTGGCTGAAAATCTAGAAAGGAAGAATGATGCAGCAAATAAGACGATGAAGTTTATTGATAATCAACTAGGTTTGGTTTCAAAATCCCTTTCAGAGTCAGAAAGTAAAATGACAACTTTTCGTCAAAATAATAAAATGATGAATGTCTCATCTCATTCTTCTGAGTTGCTTGGAAGAGCCTCTCAATTTGATGAAAAAGCGGCGGAATTACGTTTGAAAGAAACTTATTTTGAATACTTAACAAAGTACATAAAGTCAAATATGGATGAAGGAATTATTATTGCTCCATCTAGCTTAGGGCTCAATGAACCTTTGTTAATGAATTTGGTTCAACAAATAAATGATCTTCTAATTAAGCGTTCAGATTTGTCTCCCAAAAATGTGTATTTTGCAAAATACACCAAAGAAATTGAAAATGCCAAAATTGGTATTGCTGAACTAATTAAGAGTATGAAAGCTTCAATGGAAATTGAAAAACATGATTTTAAATCACGAGTGCAATCAGTTAATAAAGAGATTGAAAAACTTCCTTCAAAAGAGATGGAAATGATTTCGTTGGAAAGAAAATATAAAATGGATGATAGTTATTATACTTTGTTCTTACAAAAAAGGGCTGAATCTGAGATTCTAAAGGCTTCAAATTCACCAGATAACATCATTTTGGATAAAGCAAGGGTAATAGCGACAGTAAATTCAGACGTTCCATCTAAAAATATATTGAAGTATTTATTGTTTGGTATTTTAATTCCATCTCTTTTTGTAGTTGCAAAAGAATTAATGAATAATACAGTTCGTTCATCGAGAGATGTAGAAAAAAATTCACCTTTCCCTTTAATTGGAGCTGTACGTCATACTCAAAGCAATGACCCTATGGTGGTTGCAAAGAATCCTCGTTCTGCTTTTGCAGAAATGTTCCGAGTGATTCGAACCCGCGTTGAGTTTATAGTAAAAAGAAAGTCAAACATCATGATCATGATTACTTCAACTGAGTCAGGTGATGGAAAAACCTATTTTTCTATCAATTTGGCTGCTGTGTATGCTATGATAAGCCCTAGAACTGTACTTGTCGATCTCGATATTAGAAAGCCATCAGTAAATCAAAGGTTTAATATACTTCAAGCAAATGGTGTGAGTAATTATTTAATCAATCAATGTACTCTTGATGAGGTAATGTTGAAATTACCAGGTGTAGATTTTGATATATTACCTGGAGGTACTATCCCACCAAATCCAGGTGAGCTGGTTCGTTCAGAGAAATTAGTAGAAATGTTTCAGGAACTAAGAAAGCGTTATGACTATATTATTGTAGATACTAGTCCCATAGGAATTGTTACAGATGCCTATGCGATTGCATCTCTCTCAGATATAAATTTATTTGTGGTACGGAATGAAAAGACAAATAAAGGCTTTTTCAAACGTTTAACAAATCAGTTGAAGATTGATAATATTCCTCATACTTATACTGTGATGAACGACGTAATGACTGATGGAAAGCGTTACTCTAAATACAATTCTTATGGCTACCGTTCATATTCTTATGGATACTCCTATGGTTATTCTTATGGATACTCTTATGGTTATGGGTACGGATATACATCTAAGCGCAGAAAAGAAGCTGCAGCAAAATATACTAAATATTATGATGATGATAGTGAAATATAATTTTAATTTATAGATTAAAATAAATATGCAAAAAATTGCTTTAATTACTGGAATTACGGGGCAAGATGGTGCCTATTTGGCAGAGTTATTATTGAAAAAAGGTTACAAAGTTCATGGTATTAAGCGCCGTTCATCTTTGTTTAATACAGATAGGATAGATCATTTATACCAAGATCCACATGTTGATGATAGAAATTTGGTGCTACACTATGGTGATTTGACTGATTCAATGAATTTAACTCGTATCATTCAAGAAACTCAACCGGATGAAATTTATAATCTTGCTGCTATGAGTCATGTGAAGGTTAGTTTTGATACTCCAGAATATACTGCAAATGCCGACGGAATTGGAACTTTGAGATTATTGGAGGCTGTACGACTTCTGAATTTAACAGAGAAAACTCGAATTTATCAAGCTTCCACTTCGGAACTTTACGGATTGGTACAGGAAGTTCCTCAAAAAGAGACAACACCATTTTATCCACGCTCTCCTTATGCAGTGGCTAAAATGTATGCTTATTGGATTACCGTCAACTATAGAGAAGCATACGGGATTCATGCAAGCAATGGGATTCTTTTTAATCATGAATCTCCATTACGTGGAGAAACATTTGTTACACGTAAAATCACACGTGCTGCAGCACGTATAGCTATGGGTATGCAGCAAAAATTGTTTTTAGGAAATCTTTCCTCTAAGCGCGACTGGGGACATGCTAAAGATTATGTGAAAGCAATGTATCTCATTCTTCAGCAAGACCAACCAGATGACTATGTAATAGCTACAGGTATAACTACAGAAGTTCGTGAATTTGTTCGTATGTCTTTTGCTGAAATTGGAGTTGATATTGCCTTTAAGGGTGAAGGTGTGGATGAAAAGGGTTACATTGCTTCTGTAAATGACGACTTGTTTGTAGGACGTGTAGGTGCAGAGTTCCTTGAAAATATAAAGTTGATTAATGGCCCAGTTGTGGAAGTAGATGCAGCGTATTTCCGCCCTACGGAAGTGGATTTATTAATTGGTGACTCTACTAAGTCTAGAACCAAACTGAATTGGACTCCTAAATACGACTTGAAGGGACTTGTAGAAGATATGATGCTGTCTGACGTGAAATTGATGAAAAAGGAAACCTACCTTAAAGAAGGTGGTTTTAATGTGTTGAACTATTTCGAATAATGATTTTTATTTTACATGGATAAAAATTCTAAAATATTCATAGCTGGGCATAACGGCATGGTGGGATCTGCTGTGGTGAGGAACTTAAAAAAAAGAGGTTTTGAGAATATTGTTACAAGAAGTAGATCTGAAGTAAATCTGCTGGATGTAAATGAAGTGTCACGTTTTTTTGAAGTTGAAAAGCCTGAATACGTAGTTTTAGCAGCTGCCAAAGTTGGTGGTATTGTAGCCAATAATACCTATAGGGCACAGTTCATTTTTGAAAATCTGACAATACAGAATAATGTGATTCACCAAAGTTATTTAAATGGTGTAAAGAAGCTACTTTTTCTTGGTTCTTCATGTATTTATCCGCGTTTGGCAGAGCAGCCAATGAAGGAAGATGCACTCTTGACTGGATTATTGGAAGCTACTAACGAACCTTATGCAATAGCAAAAATAGCTGGTATAAAGATGTGTGAGGCATATCGTTTTCAGTATGGATGTAATTTTATTTCGATTATGCCTACCAATCTTTACGGACCCAACGATAATTATGATTTGGAAAAATCTCATGTTTTGCCAGCATTAATACGTAAGATGTACCTAGGTAAATTTTTGATGGATAATAATTGGGATGGTATAAAGAAAGATTTAAGTCGTCTTCCAATAGAAAACGTAAATGGTCTATCTTCTGAATCAGATATTTTGGCAGTTTTGAAAAAATATGGCATAGGTATCATTGATGGAAAGGTATCTATTACATTGTGGGGAACAGGCTCACCCAAACGAGAGTTTCTTCACGTAGATGATATGGCCGATGCATGTGTTCACTTGATATTGAAATATGATGCACCCGCCACCATTCCTTCACATGTAAATGCAGGATGTGGTGAGGATGTTTCTATCAAAGAATTAGCTGAAATTGTAAAGAAAACAATAAATTATTCTGGCGAAATAATTTGGGACTCGGAGAAGCCAGATGGTACGCCTCGTAAATTATTAGATGTGTCAAAACTCGCCAACCTTGGTTGGAAGCCATCTATCAACTTAGAAGATGGAGTTAAACAGGTATTTGAATCACTCAAATTAGATTAATATCGATGAAAATAGCAATAGTTGGAACAGGTTATGTTGGGCTAGTCTCAGGCACTTGTTTTGCCGAGATGGGTGTAGATGTTACTTGTGTGGATATAGATTCACTAAAAATTGAAAACCTAAAAAAAGGTATAATTCCTATCTATGAACCTGGGTTGGAGGATATGGTGCATCGAAACGTTAAATCAGGACGATTACACTTTACCACTCAACTCTCTGAAGTACTCTCAGAAGTAAAAGTTGTTTTCAGTGCTGTAGGTACTCCTCCAGATGAAGATGGAAGTGCTGATTTGAAATATGTACTAGAGGTTGCAAAAACTGTAGGACGTAATATGAATCAATATGTTCTACTAGTTACCAAAAGTACTGTACCTGTAGGTACTGCTCTTTTAGTAAGAAAAGCAATTCAGGAAGAATTGGATAATAGAGGTTTGAAGATAGAATTTGATGTAGCATCTAATCCAGAATTCCTAAAAGAAGGCGATGCTATTAAGGACTTTATGAGCCCGGATAGAGTGGTGGTGGGAGTGGAAAGTGAGAAGGCTAAAGAGCTTATGACCAAGCTATATCGCCCATTCTTACTCAATAATTTTCGAGTTATTTTCATGGACATCCTTTCATCTGAGATGACCAAATATGCTGCTAATGCGATGCTGGCTACCCGTATCAGCTTTATGAATGATATTGCCAATTTGTGCGAGTTAGTCGGCGCAGATGTAAATATGGTGCGAAAGGGTATTGGTACCGATCAACGAATAGGAGGTAAATTTCTTTATCCCGGTTGTGGTTATGGTGGATCATGTTTCCCCAAGGATGTTAAGGCGCTGATTCATACTGGAAATAAAAATGGATATGACCTTAAAGTGCTGAAAGCAGTTGAAGAGGTCAATGCCTATCAAAAGGAAGTACTCTTTAAAAAGTTGCAAAAACATTTTAATGGTGACCTTGAAGGAAAGACAATTACCCTTTGGGGCTTGTCCTACAAACCCAACACGGATGATATGAGAGAGGCTCCGTCACTTATGATTATAAAAAGGTTGTTGGATGCAGGATGTAATGTCCGAGTATATGATCCAGTGGCTATGCATGAAGCTGAAAGGATAATTAAAAATCAATATTCTGATGTATCAAGCGTTTATTTTTCAAAGGATATCTATGATGCAACCCTAGATTCAGATGCTTTATTATTAGTGACAGAGTGGAAAGAATTTAGAATGCCTACTTGGCAAGTTGTACGCAAATCTATGAGAGGAAATCTAGTGTTGGATGGTAGGAATATTTATGATAAAGTAGAGTTGGAAGAAAATGGTTTTAGCTATGAAGGAATTGGATGAGTCCGAGCAGGGGTATTCTACAGTAATTAAACCAAAGAATAGTCTTTTTGAGATTGATTTTAAGGAACTTTGGCATTACAGAGATTTATTCTCTATGTTTGTCAAGAGGGATATCATCACCCAATACAAGCAAACTGTACTAGGTCCGTTATGGTTTTTTATACAACCAGCTATCACTACTATTATGTATATGGTGGTGTTTGGGGGTATAGCTAAAATACCAACAGATGGACTTCCACAGCCATTGTTCTACCTCGCAGGTATCGTTTGTTGGCAGTATTTTGCTGATTGTCTTAACAAGACGTCTACAACTTTTACAACCAATCAGGGAATATTTGGGAAAGTCTATTTTCCACGACTAATCGTTCCACTTTCTACAGTAGCATCCAATCTACTTCGTATGGGTATTCAATTCTCACTTTTCATCGTCGTATATATTTATTATGTAATACAAGGAGTAGGAGTGCAGCCCAATATGTATGTCTTGTTGTTGCCCTTGTTGGTTGTTATGTTAGCAGGCTTGTCTTTAGGATTCGGAATCTTAATCTCATCTATGACTACTAAATACAGAGATTTGACGTTGTTGTTTGGGTTTATAGTTCAACTTTGGATGTACGCCACTCCCATCATATACCCACTGAGTACCATGTCGCCCAAGCGCCAATGGATTATGGCATTAAATCCATTAACCTCTATTGTAGAGGCTTTTAAGTTTGGAACAATGGGTGTTGGCACTTTTAGTTGGTGGCAGTTGGGTTATAGTTTTACGTTTATGGTAGTGCTTATGGGTACCGGTATTGTAGTATTCAATAAGGTGCAAAGAAGTTTTATGGATACAGTATAAAATTTGGAAGAATGAAAAATTTATCGGAACAGAATAGAATTAACACTTTAGACACTTTCAGATTTTTGTCTATTCTCAGTGTGATGTTGTTCCATTATTTCTCCTTATGGATACCGTCAATGAATCGTCCATCCTTATATCCTTATGGAGAGAAATTTAATTTCTTTTCTTATGGATATTTAGGTGTAGAGTTCTTTTTTATGATTTCAGGGTTTGTGATTGCATTTACTTTGACCAAAACTACTTCTTTTAGAAATTTTTGGATTAAAAGGTTAATTAGACTGTTTCCAGCAATGCTAATTTGCTCAATTTTCAACTTTGTAGTTGCGGTAATTTTGGACACAAACTCTAATTTCCCAAATTCTCATAGTTTCAAGAACCTAGTTTTTAGCCTCACTTTTCTATCTCCTGAATTGATTAATGAATTTTTTTCAAATTCATTATCTGTAAATTATTTGAACGGGGGCTATTGGTCATTATGGCCTGAAATTCAATTTTATTTTGTTGCTAGTATTTTGTTTTTTTTTGATAAGAAACACTTTGTTAGAAACATCTTTATTTTCACGATATCTATATGGTGCATAAATTATGTATTGGTTAGAATTTTTGAAAATGTGCATTCTACTAATAAATTTCATTTACCAATAGCTATAAATACAATTACATATTATAGACGATTTACTGATGTGATATTTAATTATATATTTAATTCATTTTATTTTGTTTTAGGGATCTGTTTCTTTAATATTTATTCAAAGCAAACTATAAAAATCACTCTATTTTATATAACCATTCTATTGTTAGCTCGCTTTTATTTTTACCCATTAAATGGTAATTCAGAGATGATTCCAACTTTAATTATGTTAACATTAATTTTGTTTTTTCTATTATTTTCGTTTTTCCCTGATTTATTTTCATTTCTGAATATTAGATTAGTGTCAAATGTTGGGGTAGCTTCATATTCTTTATATCTATTGCACGAACCTTTAGGAACAATTGTTAATAATAAATTTGGAATGTATTTCGGAAATTTGAGTGTTTTATTAGCAATAGCTATGATTGTAATTTCAGTTTTATTAGCACTTGTGAGTTATTATTATGCTGAGAAACCATTGGGTGTGCTTTTAAAAAAGAAATTAATTACCAATTAAGATGAAAAAATATGTCAGTTGAAGCTATTAAATTTGAGAATATATCTAAACAATATCGACTAGGATTGGTGTCAACACTGACATTAAGCCATGATTTGAATCGTTGGTTTCAGATGAATATTCGTCGGCGGGAAGATCCTTATTTGAAAATAGGGGATGCTAATGATCGATCTACCAAGGGTGATAGTGATTACGTTTGGGCATTGCGTGATATAAATTTTGAAGTGCAACAGGGTGATGTGTTGGGTATTATAGGAAAGAATGGTGCAGGAAAATCCACCTTACTAAAAATACTTTCAAAAGTAACAGCCCCTACTACAGGAACAATAAAAGCACGAGGTAGAATTGCTTCATTACTTGAGGTGGGTACTGGTTTTCATCCCGAAATGACTGGGCGTGAAAATATCTACATGAATGGCGCCATAATGGGTATGACGAAAGCCGAAATTGCCCGTAAGCTAGATGAAATTGTTGATTTCTCAGGTGTAGAGCGTTATTTAGATACTCCTGTAAAACGCTATTCTAGTGGAATGACCGTTAGGCTTGGATTCGCTATTGCTGCACATTTGGATCCTGAAATACTTGTTGTTGACGAGGTTCTAGCCGTTGGAGATGCAGAGTTTCAGAAGAAAGCAATAGGAAAGATGCAAGATGTATCTCAAAAGCAAGGTAGAACTGTTTTTTTTGTAAGCCATAATATGGCTGCGGTCAAGAATCTTTGTCAAAATGGAGTAGTTATGAAAAATGGCATGCTCGACTACAGAGGTAAGATTGATGATGCAATTGACTACTATTTAAGTCAAATACAATCTCAATCAATCATTGGTATAAATCATCGGGAGGATAGAACTGGAAATTTTGAAATAAAGGCAACTTATTTAAAACTTAAGAATCTAGATGGGGAGGAAATACATTCTGTGATTTCGGGACAAGATTTTATAATTGCTTTGGGATATGAAAAAATGAGGAATGAAATATATTCAGGCGTTAATATCTCATTCTCATTGAAAGATTCCAATGATATCCCTTTATTTTTACTTCACAATCGTATGACAGGCGAAAAAATTAACGTGATAAAGAATGAAGGTGAGTTTAGTTGTGAAATTAGGAACTTTCCTCTAAATGAAGGTACATATTGGTTGTCTTACTCCATAATGACTGGTTATGTTTTTCATGATTTATTACAAAATGCAATTGAAATAAAAGTAGAAAAAGGAGATTTTTATAATACGGGTGAATTAGCACCAGTTGAATTTGGATATTTTTTGTTAAACTCACAATTTAGAATTTTATAACAATGGGTATAGTAAGAATGGGAGTACCAGAAGATATTGTTTTATATCTTAAAGAAATTTGTGATATAGAAACATTTGTTGAGACAGGAACATTTCATGGCTGGACAAGTTATTGGGCTTCTTCTCATTTTAAAATGGTTTATACAATCGAGTTCTCTAAACCCATCTTTGAACAGACAATTAAGCGGCATGCTGGTTTGATTAATGTGGAATTTATTTTTGGGGATTCTAGAAAGGAATTGCCTAAAATATTTGAGAAATGTCAGAATGAGGCAATTTTTTGGTTAGATGCTCATTGGTGTAGTTTTGGTTCGTATGGCGAGGAAGATCAATGTCCTTTAATTGAAGAACTTAAAATTATTTTGGCTTCTAATGTTAATCATTGTATTTTGATAGATGATGCTCGGCTCTTTTTATCACCACCAGCTTTACCTAATTCCACAAATTTTTATCCAACAATAACAGATATTACCATGATGATGAATAAATCCAATTATCATACAATTATCTATGAGGATGTAATTGTTTGTATTCCAGAGGCATATAAGTCTGATTTTGTGAAATATATGCAAATGAAGATTACGGTGGATGATAAGTTGTATTCTCAAAAATTAATAAAGATGGAGAAATCGAAGCAGTTTCGTAGATTGATTAAAAGAATTATTGGTTATAAGTACTTTGTAAGATGATAAATATTGTTCGAGTCAAAGGTGGACTAGGCAATCAGATGTTTATTTATGCCTTTGGATTGAGCCTAAAGAATCGTTACCCATTTTACTTTACACTATTTGATATTACTGAGTCCCAAAATTCACTTAATGGTTTTGAATTGACTGATGTTTTTTGTAATATAAAACCGCAATCAACATTTATTAATAAACTACATAGAAAGTTTTTTCGATGGGTTACTACTAAATATCAACATAAAATTATACATGAAAGTGTTAGTCATTTTGGTAAATATTCGGAAGTGTTCTACAAACTGAAGTTCAGTTTATTTAATGTTTATGAAGGATATTGGCAATCAGAAAAATACTTTGATAAAGTTCAATCAGAATTAAGAAGATTGTATACATTCAATTTTGAAAAACTTTCATCTGAGACATTGGATTATCTTTCTTCAATAAAATCTACGAATTCAGTTTCTGTTCATATTAGAAGAGCTGATTATCTTCAACATGAAGATTTTTATGGAGGAATTTGCACCTTTGAGTATTATAGAAATGCAATCAAGTACTTCATGAAAAATATTGATAATCCAATATTTTATTTTTTTTCAGATGATATTGAGTGGGTTGTTGAACAGTTTGAAAATTTACCGATATATAAGTTTGTAAATATCAATCATTCCAATGATAATTGGCAAGATATGTATTTAATGTCGCAATGTAACCATAACATAATAGCAAATAGTACATTTAGTTGGTGGGGTGCATGGCTTAATAGTAATCCGAAAAAGCTTGTTTTAGCACCACGTAAATGGTCAAATATGTATGAAAATATTGATATATATCCTCCTGACTGGATTAAGATCTCATTTGAAAATAAAATTGAATAAGTTATTTGTTTTTAAGTATACATACTATTGATTTAGCATATTCAATTTATTTCAATAACTATGTTTATTAAAGATGTGGTTTAATAAAATTTTGTTGTTTTTCATGCCACAGAGAATAGTGTAAATTTGAATTAGAATAATATATCGTACATGTCAGATTTGATAACTGTTACAAGACCGTTTTTACCTCCTTTGGAAGAGTATTTGCCCTATTTAAATCAAATTTGGGAAAATAGATGGTTAACTAATAATGGGCCACTCCACCAACAATTGGAAATTGAACTGGCTAAATATTTAGGAGTTAAATATATTTCTTTGTTCTCAAATGGGACTTTAGCCTTAATATCGGCACTTCAAGCACTCGAAATTCATGGAGAGGTTATTACAACTCCATTTAGTTTTGTTGCCACTTCTCATTCATTGTGGTGGAATAAAATTACACCAGTTTTTGTCGATATTGATCCAGATACATACTGTATTGATCCTAAGAGAATTGAAGCAGCAATTACTCCACAAACTACTGCAATTTTGCCAGTACATGTTTATGGAAAACCTTGTAATACAATCGAAATCGAAACAATTGCAAGTAATTATGGACTAAAAGTTATATATGATGCAGCTCATGTATTTGGGGTAAAGATTGATGGTAATTCTATTCTAAATTTCGGGGATTTATCCGTCTTAAGCTTTCATGCAACTAAAGTATTCAGCACTGTTGAAGGTGGAGCAATAGTTTGCCACTCAGAAGAAATGAAGCATCATATTGATAATTTAAAGAATTTTGGCTTTAGAGGTGAAACCGTTGTTGAAGAACCAGGTATAAACGCCAAAATGAATGAGCTTCAGGCTGGATATGGATTATTGCAATTAAAATATATTGATTCATTTATTGAGAGACGAAAACATATTGCAGAATTATATTCATCTCTTTTTAATGGGATAAATGGAATAAAGTTGCTAAAATATGATTTAAATGTTGAATCAAATTACTCTTATTTTCCAATATTTATTGATGAAGAATTCGGGTTAACAAGAGATCAAGTGTATGAAAAGCTGAAAGAAAACAATGTGCTATCTCGAAGATATTTTTTTCCTCTTATTAGCAATTTTAATCCATATGTGAATTTATCCTCAGCATCGAAAGAAAATTTATTAGTTGCTAATGAATGTGCCTTACGCGTATTATGTTTGCCCATTTATGTTGATTTAAGTGATGTAGATGTACAACGAATTGTTAAAATAATTATTCAATGAACAGTATAAACTCTTTTTACTCTCAATCAGAATTGTTAGAATTAGGCTTTAAATCTTGTGGAATTAATGTTAATATAAGTAAGAAAGCCTCTTTTTATGGTATTGAAAATATTGTAATTGGTAATAATGTACGTATAGATGATTTTTGTATTCTTTCTGGTCAGATTACATTAGGTAATTATATACATATATCAGCATATTCTGCACTTTACGGCTCAATGGGTATTGAAATGGAAGATTTTTCTGGCTTGTCTCCAAGATGTACAGTTTTTTCTTCAACAGATGACTTTTCTGGCTTTTATTGTGTTGGTCCGCTTTTAGATTCTAAATTGACCAATATTACAGGTGGAAAAGTGAAGATTGGTAAATATGCACAAGTAGGTGCAGGATGCACAATAATGCCAAATCTATTTATATCTGAAGGAGTAGCTGTTGGAGCTATGAGTTTTGTTAATCAATCTCTTTCTCCTTGGACTGTTTGTTATGGGATTCCAGCTAAGGAAATTAAGAAAAGAGGCAAAAAAATCATAGACTTATTACAATGATAAAAATAGATGATTTATCTCCAATCTTGGTGTCTGTTTACAATCGAAAAGAACATTTTGAAAAAACGATACGACTTCTCTCCCAAAATAGGATGGCAAAGGATTCCATTCTATATATTGTTTCTGATGCGGCATCAACTGAAAATGACAAGGAAATTATCAATCAGATAAGACAATTTATTTTTTCTATTAATGGATTCAAGTTGGTGATACCGATATTGAGAGAAATTAATTTTGGAGCTCATGAGTCTATATATCAGGCTATTAATTTCGTTTTGGGAGTTCATGGTAAAATTATTTTCCTCGAAGATGATATTAATACTTCATCAGATTTTTTAGAATTCATGAATTCTGCACTTTCATTTTATGAAAACGATAACAGAATAATTACTGTAACTGGGTATGCTCCACCATTTAAAATACCTTTTTGGTATAGAAAAGACGTATGGGTAAATAGGAGGCAATGTGCTTGGGGATTTGGAACATGGAAATCCAAATGGGATAAGATTGATTTTAATCATTATGATAGATATAACGAATTAATTTCAAATAAAGCAAATTTAAACAAGTATTCTGAAGATGGTTATGATTTGGTTGATATTTTAAGATGTGACTCACAAAAAATCTATACTGCAATGGATATTCGTATTTGTTATTATCAGTATTTGCATGATAAATGGACATTATATCCAGTCAAATCTAAAACGTATAATGCTGGTTTTGACGGTTCGGGAGTTAGATGTGGTATATCTAATGAATATGAAGTGTCATTAGAGGAGAGTGGTTATAATGTAAAATTTCCTAGATCGATACATTCAAATATATTTTTAAAGTTGCTTGCAAAATCATTTTACGATAAAAAAAGTGTTTTAGAAATAATTTTCCCATTGCCTTACAAATTGTTGAAAATATTTAAAAGCTTGAAGAAACGATTTATAAATAAATTAAACCTGTGATGAAGATTATTATTAACAGAATACTCAAATTATTTAATTACAAAATTAGTAGAATTGAGCCTCGAGATAAAAATGCTTACTTTCTTAATAATTTAAATGAAGAGTTAAAAGCTAGGCAAATTTTTTTGAAATATTTTGGTGTTAACGTTTTATTGGATGTTGGTGCCAACACAGGTCAGTATGCCAGTTTGATGCGTAGAATAGGTTACAAAGGTAAGATTGTTTCCTTTGAGCCTTTGTCTTCTGCTTTTAATGAATTGAAAAGAAATTTATATACCGATAATAACTGGATTGCTGAAAATTTTGCATTAGGTAGCAAAGAAGAGGAGTCAATAATTCATGTTTCGGGGAATTCCTATAGTAGTTCTTTGTTAGATATTTTACCATCTCATATAGAGTTTGATACAAATTCACAATATATTGCTGAAGAAAAAATATCCATAAAGAGATTGGATGATATTTTTTCAAATTATTGTTCTGATTCAGATGTTGTAATGTTGAAAATTGATACTCAAGGCTTTGAAAAGATGGTGTTGGATGGTGCATTAGAATCATTAAAGTCTATTAAATTTCTCCAATTAGAGATTTCAATTGAACCTTTGTATCAATATGAAATACTTTTTGTAGAAATGATAAATTTTTTGGAAGGGGTTGGTTTTTCCTTGTTTGCTTTAGAGAACGGAATCCGAAATCCTAATTCAGGTAAATTATTACAGGTTGACGGAATTTTTGTGAGAAATATTTAGTTTACAATATCAGAAATGTTAGACAAGTAAGTCTAATCGGAAAATAAATATTTGATCAATCACACCAAGAATACACCTATAGATACTTTTTGTCGCTATAAAGAAAATTTAATTAAGGAATGCATAGTATTTGTCCTAAAATATCTGTTGTTACCCCTAGTTATAATCAAGGTCAATTTCTTGAGGATACTATACTTTCTGTTTTGGGGCAAAATTATTCAAATTTAGAATATATTATAATCGATGGTGGGAGTAAAGATAATAGTGTTGAGATTATTAAAAAGTACGAGAAGAAAATAGCCTATTGGGTGAGTGAAAAGGATAACGGACAGGCTCATGCCATAAATAAAGGCTTCGAGAAGGCAACGGGAGATATTTTATGTTGGTTAAATAGTGATGATGTATGGATGCCGAATATTTTATCTAGTGTTGTAGCACATTTAGACATTTCTAAAGCACAGATTTTAAGCGGAAACTGCATTCATTTTGAACAAACTAGTATTGGTATAGAAACTCAAGGCTATGATGTAATTAAGTTTGCAGAAGAGTTGGAATTATTGGAGGGTGATTATCTTATTCAACCTTCAACATTTTGGACTAGTAGAGCTTGGAATACTGTCGGGGAATTGAAAGTGAGTATGAATTTTGTGTTTGATTGGGATTGGTTTATTAGGGCACAACAAATGAATGTTGAGTTTAAACTCGATTCTAAACCTTATTCAATTTACCGGGTTCACTCTAGTCATAAAACGGGTACAGGTGGTGAAAAAAGGCGACAGGAAATCATAAATATTTATAAGATATATAATCAGGATGCTAATTTATTCTTGATTGAAGAGTTGACAAAGGATAAAAAAATGTTGTTGGGACTACCTTTTAAATTCTTGAGATTTTTCATGAGTTTTTTTAGAATACAGCTTTCAGATATGGACTTTATACGAAGTATGAATGCTAAAAAGTACAAGCGGTTTTCTAAAAGAAAATTTAAAGCCATGTATTACCAGGCGAATGTAGATTTGTAGTATTAATTTATATGCTTTTATCAATTATATCTATCACTAAAGACAATATTGAGGGGTTGAAGAAAACGATAAGCAGTGTTTTCAGTCAATCTTTTCTTGATTTTGAATACATAATTGTTGATGGTGCTTCATTAGATGGAAGTGTTGACTACTTACTTTCACTTGAGGATAACCCAATTGCATTTTCGTTTCAATGGATTTCAGAATCAGATACTGGTGTATATCATGCTATGAATAAAGGTATTGGACTTTCTAAAGGCGAATATCTATTGTTTTTAAATGCAGGTGATTATTTAGTTAATTCTACTGTTTTGTCAGATGTATTTTCTTCACCTAAAATGGCTGACATACTCTATGGTAGATGCAATATCTCAAAGGGTAATAAGATTGTTTATACAACAAATCCACCTGATCATTTGACATTTGCTACAATATACAATGAAGGTTTAGCTCACCAAGCTACCTTTATTAAACACCAACTTTTTGAAATGTTTGGTCTGTATGATGAAAGCTATCGATACAACGCAGATATCGAATTTTGGTATCGAACTATCGTTTTGGAACAAGTCTCAACTCAAAAGTTAGATTTTGTAATAAGTGATTATAATTTAGACGGTATCTCTAGTACTGATAATCAGACTACTTTATATAAAGAGGAAATGGATAGGATTTACTCACACCCAACATTGAAATTTTATTTACCAGATTATAATTTGTGGAAGTATGAACGTCAAAGTATGGAGATGTATTATTGGGTAAAACAGAAAAAGTTGTTGCAAGCGTTATTAAAACTTATATATTATATGGCTCTTTTTTTTAACACAAAAGTACGAATACCGAGATTTTGAGTTCGGAAATTTGTTTAGATATTTTTATCATAACTACCAACTTTTCAAATTATTATAGTATTTCTTCTATTGAGAATACACAAATTTGCAATTCCATGTGGATTTTTGTAAGTTTGTTTATTAAAGAGAATTGAATGTTACTCCCTATATTAAGAGGAAGATTAACGATATAGGACTTTTGTGCTCAACAATCTCAAGGGATAATAAAACAATCTTATTATGTGTGGTATTTCTGCAATATTTAGTTTTACTTCAATTACAAATTCAGATAAACGCAAATTGACATTGATGAATCAGGAGATGCATTATCGTGGACCTGACGAGTCGGATGTTTGGGCGGATGAAGTTTGTGGATTGGCACATACTCGATTGTCCATTATTGGATTAGATAATGGACACCAGCCATTATTTAATGAGGATAAAAGTTTGGTTCTGATTTGCAATGGTGAGATTTATAATTATGTCGAACTAAGGGAGGAATTAAAGGAGGCTGGTCATCAATTCACCACTGACAGCGATTGTGAGGTTATCTTGCACTTATACGAAGACTTGGGTGTGGAATGTTTGCTCAAGTTAAGAGGTATGTTTGCTTTTTGTTTGTGGAATATTCGAACTCGTCAATTATTTGTTGCACGCGATAGGGTAGGTGAGAAGACACTTTATTATGCTCAAATTCAGACTGGTTTTGTATTTTCAACTGAGTTAAAAGCTATTCATAAACATTTTTTAGGTAAATCCCAATTAAATATAAAGTCCTTGGCTCAATGTATTCGCTATAATTACCCAATCGACTTAAAAAATACACATATTGAGCAAATAAAGCGCATTCAAGCAGGTGAATATGCTTTGGTAGATGTAAATGGAATGGAGTTACATCACTATTGGAAGCGCGACATGACTCCGAGATTTACAGGAACTCGAGAAGAAGCCAAAGCTGAGATTCTCAGATTGATGCGTGAATCAGTTCGATTGTGTTTACGAAGTGATGTGCCTGTTGCAATATTGTTGAGTGGGGGGATTGATTCGAGCGCAGTAGCGGCTTTTGCCAAAGAGACCGGGAGAGAGGTACATGTAATCACAGCAGGTTATAAAGGAGAACATGTAAGTGATGAACGCTCCATTGCTCGACAATTTGCGGTAGAAAAAGGGTTGATATGGCATGAAGTAGAATTAGATGCAGCAGATTTTAAGGATGTTTTTTATGAATATACACAATTTATAGATGAACCAATTTCTGATATTGCTTCAATAGCTCAGTGGGCCTTGTATAAGAAAGCTAAAGAATTAGGTTTTACAGTACTATTGGGAGGATTGGGTGGAGACGAATTGTTTTATGGGTATCCGAGTTGGAACCAAGTGGCTGAATCACTGAAAATTTCTCGGAAACATAAATCTCTGTTTCCATGGAAAGGAAAGAAGCTCGATTTTATTGTTTTTATTCTTAAGAACTGGAAGTATGTGCTTTATGCAGGTTATCCAAATAAAATTGATGAACAAACTATAGTACCCTGGACCTATGAGGATTATTGCAGATTTGTCGAAAATGCTTATCTTTGTTATAATCATCAAATCTATCTACTAAATGATGTTGATGTTAGCGCAAGATTTGACACTACTAAGCCAGAGATTGAGGCAGTGTATCAACACAACTTCGAAAATTTTATGGGAGGGATGTGTCTATACTTAGCTGATAGATTGGGGATGGGAAATGCTATTGAAATTCGCTCACCATTGATTGATTATAAGTTAATCGAGTTTGTTTCGAGTTTGTCAATTGAGATGAAATACGATTCAAAAATGGCAAAATCACTTTTGAAAGAAACTTTAGAGGGAATTATTCCAAGCAATATACTTTATGGTAAAAAGCAAGGGTTTACTCCGCCAATTTCTTATATTAATGAAATAGTAGCAAAGAGTAGCTATAAATACATAACCTCGGATTTCAAGTTTTTTAATTCTATCTTAACAGATAGGGTAATTTGCAACATCTATAGGTGATAATATTCATTTATTTATTTTATTTGTTTTATGCTTGCGCCAGTAGTACTATTTGTGTATAACCGCCCTTGGCATACAGAACAGACTTTATTAGCATTAGAAAAAAACGAATTAGCTAAAGAGTCTGTTTTGTATATTTATTCTGATGGACCAAAGACTTATGCTGATGAAGAAGAATTTACTAAAATACAAGAAGTTAGAAGAATAATAAAATTAAAAAAATGGTGTAAAGAAGTTATTATTGTTGAATCAGACGTTAACAAAGGACTAGCCAGATCTGTCATTTCTGGGGTGTCAGAAGTAATTAACATATATGGTAAGATAATTGTCATGGAAGATGATTTAATAGTAAATCATTTTTTTTTAAAGTTTATGAATCATTCATTGGAAACTTATATTAATAATCATAAAATTTTTTCAATAGGAGCTACAACCTATAATTTCAAAATTCCAAAATCATATAAAGATGATATATACATTCTAAGAAGATCTGAAAGTTGGGGATGGGCTACTTGGGATGACCGTTGGAATAGTTGTGATTGGTTTAATTTCCCTTATAATGATTTTTTGAGTGATAAAACAAATACGCAAAAATTCAATCGACTTGGAAAAGATTTAACTCCAATGTTGCAAGCAAATTACGATGGAAAAATAGATTCTTGGGCAATATTGTGGGATGCATTTCATTTCATCAATAATGCCTACTGTATTAGACCAATAAAATCGCTTGTAACGAATATCGGATTTGATAATTCTGGTACTCACTGTCAAAGTGTCAATTCAATTGATAATGTTTACAATGGCGTAATGTATGAAAAAAATGAATATGAGTTTATTTTACCAGTTAATTTGAAACATAATAAAAAAATTGAAAGGAATTTTGTTAGTATTTTTCAAAAAAACAATAATTTAAATGAACACTTATATTTTTTATATGAAAAGTTTAAAAAACATATTATTAAACTACGGAAAAAGATTGTATTTGGAACACTATCTCTGTATCAACCTCATAGTAATGTTTTCGGTCTTAATAGAGGAAAATCAATAGATAGATTATATATTGAAAATTTTCTTGAAAATAATTCTAGATTTATTCGAAATCGAGTTTTAGAAATATCCGAAGATACTTATACTAAGATGTTTGGTAAGGATGTTTTTAAGTCTGATATATTACATGTAAATAATTCAAATCCTCATGCAACAATAGTTGGTGATTTGACAAACTTAGATCTTTCTTTTGAGAACCAATTTGATTGTTTTATATGTACTCAAACATTAAATTTTATTTATGATTTTAGATCTGCAGTAATTGGGTGTCATAAATTATTGAGTGAAAATGGCACTTTTTTAGGAACTGTTTCTGGAATTTCTCAAATTTCAAGGTATGATATGGATAAATGGGGAGACTATTGGAGATTTACAGACCTTTCTGTTTTGAAACTATTTGAAGAAGTATTTGGTGTGGGGAATGTAAAGATCAATATTTATGGCAATGCTCTTGCTGCTACAGCATTTATTCAAGGAATGGCACAAGAGGAGATTTTGTATAATGATTTACTTATGAAATCAGATCCAAACTATCAAATCATTATTGGAATTAGGGCTGTTAAGAAATCATAGAGTACTAAAATGAAAGTTTTAATAGTAAATACATCAGATAATAAAGGCGGAGCTGCTATTGCTGCAAAGCGTATTCATTCATCACTTATTATATTAGGAGTGGAGTCAAAAATGTTAGTTCTTCAGAAATCTACTAATATTTCTAGCATTATTCAATATGATTCTATTATCACTAAAAAGTCTATATGGTTAAGATATATTTCAGACTTTATTTGGAAATTAATAAGATATTTGAAAAAAAGAATGCATTTGATAACTAATGTTCTGCCAGGAAATATAATTTCAACGAATGGTAGGTATGCTATAAGTTCATATGTAAATGCTAAATGCTTTGATGTTGTTCATTTACAATGGATAAATGGTGGTTTTATAGATATTAAAGATGTGAAAAATTTTAAAAAACCAATTGTTTGGACTTTACACGATGCAAATGCTTTTACAGGTGGATGTCATATTTTTTATGATTGCAATAATTATATTACTGATTGTTCAAATTGTAAATATATCCTTAATTTTAAGGACAAAACGAAATTATTTCTACTTATGAAGGAGGAAGAAATTAAGCATTGGAATTTACATGTAGTTTGTACATCAAGATGGATGTACGAGGCAGTAAAGAAAAGTAGGCTTCTGAGAGATAAGCCGATATACTTAATTCCTAATCCAATCAATTTGAAAATTTTTAAACCGATAGATCAAAATAGTGCAAAACTTCTCCTAAATTTGGACAAAGATACCACATATATTTTATTTGGAGCCAATAATGCAATTGATGATAAGAATAAGGGATTTTATTTATTATTAGAGGCTTTAGAATTATTAGAACAGCATTTGAAAAATTACAAAGTACTTGTTTTTGGATTCGGAACAAAAACAATTAAAGGTGCAAATTTGAATGACAAAATACATTATTTAGGTGAATTGGAAGGTGACATTAGTTTGGTATGTGCTTACAATTCAGCTACAGTAACAATAGTACCGTCAATATCTGAAAATTCACCCAATATTGTTTTAGAAAGTTTTGCATGTGGTACACCAGTAGTTGGTTTTAGAATTGGAGGACTTCCTGATATGATTGACCATCTGGAAAATGGCTTTTTAGCAGAACCATATTGTTCTTCAGATCTTGCCAAAGGTATATTATGGATTGTTGAAAATTCAGATGATAAAATGTCATCTAAAGCAAGAGATAAATCTATAAAAACAAATGATGAAAAACTAATTGGAGAGCAATATATTGATTTATATAATCGTATTCTGTCCCAATAATAATTTATAAACATGTATTTATCTATACTATTGACATTATTTTTGCTTTTAAGTTATTTTGTTAGGTTTTATCCTAGACAAATATGTAAATCTTCGTCATTAAGAATTTCAATATATACACCAGATGAATTTAAATATAAAAATGATTGTTTGCACCCATGTGTAAGATATATTGAGGGTGGATTTGTAAATAATAAATGGTGGTTAGTCCAAACTCCATACTATATGCGGAATTCTTTATTGGAAAATCCATTACTATATTGTTCAGATGAAAAAAACTTTCCCTTAAATTGGAAATTTTCTTCAATTGTAAAAGATACACCAGCGATTGGTTTTAATTCTGATCCAACTATATTTTATGAAAACAATAAACTTTGGGTATTTTGGAGAGAATATCAAACCGAAAATTGCAAGGAAGTTAATGCAGATATTGTAACATTTGGATCGTATACAATAGATGGTTATAATTTCTCACAGTCTAGACCATTTTTAATAAATATAGGTACAGATGAAGATAAAGAGCAATCACCTATATTGATAAAAAGAAATGGGAAATATCAATTTTATACTGTAGATTATAGATATTTTCCCCAAAAAGGGTGTAATGGTATTGCTATTTGGGAAGGAGATTGCCTTGAACAACCAAATTTTATATATAAATATACTCTTAAATTTAGCTCTGTATACACTTGTGATAAATATAAACAACTAAAATTATTTGGAACTTATTTATTTATTCCTAAACCATTGTTAAATGAACTTTGGCATTTTGATTTAATTGAGTATAATGGACTTCTACTAATTCTTTGGGTTAGTGAATGGGGTGATAATATTATGTTAAGTTATTCATTTGACTATGAGAAGTTCAATCACTTGACTTTACCTTTAATAAATTCGCATGTATCGCAGCAGTTTTATTTATACAAACCAACTGGAAGTGTCGTTGATAATGAACTATGTTTCTATTATACTGCAGTTTCAAAACAAAGCGTAAATTGCAACGAATTATTTATGAATAAAATTCCATTATCAAAGCTCGGAATATATAAAGTTTCATGATAAATATGTTCACAGATATTTATGAGAATTAACAACAAAGATCATGGGATTGTACTAAAATATCATTCTAAGTCTAAAAATTGACTAATATTTTTTTAGTAGATAACTAAGTACTTACATATTATACTAATAGTGGATTTGGAGAAATAGCAAATGAAGGTTGTTATTGTCGGATGACCCCGTATCTTTAACTAACTACCAATTTTATAAATAGCATGAACAACAACCTAACAAAATAGGCGAAAATTCTCAATATATTTAAGCAATTTGAGACAAAAAGTAACTTTCTGAATCAAATTTGTAGTCCACGTTTAAGCGATATTCAATTAATCGCTTTAGATATACCTCAGAATCACTAAGTATTGATTCTGAATATAAATTATTTATAACTATGCCTAGTTCATTAAGTTCAAAAATTGAACGCTGTGTTTATAATCGTCGAAGACGAAGGTTATTTTATGTAAAAGAGCGAATCCGCAAAGCGATAGCGGAAAAATTGACTGCTTCTGAGAACTATTTTATAGTTGACAGTATGCCTTTGGAAATCTGCAAACTAAGTTGTTCATCCAGAACTATCATTTGTAAAGAAGACTTTCTGACAAGTCCATCCAAAGGGTATTGTTCAAGTCAAAAGTTGCATTTTTATGGTTACAAATTACATGTAGTATGTAGTTCAACAGGTGTTTTTACCAATTTTGAACTCACTCAGGCCGCTGTACATGATATTCATTTTTTGAAAAACATAAAAATCAACATGTCTTCTTGTGTTTTGATTGGTGATAAAGGTTATTTAAGTGCTGATTATCAACTTGAATTATTTACTTCAAACCAAATAGAGTTAGAAGTGCCAATGAGAGTTAATCAACATGATTATCAAAAACAACCTTATCTACTGAGAAAAGCTAGAAAACGAATTGAAACGTTTTTTTCTCAACTGTGTGACCAATTTATGATTCGTCGAAACTACGCTAAGTCTTTTGATGGTTATAAAACAAGAATACTATCAAAAATCACCGCTGTAACGGTTATTCAAATGATAAACAAATCATTAAACAGAAATATCAACAATCTAAAATTACTTGTGGTCTAAATGCACTATGGGTTATCATAATAGAAAAATCTGACTGTAGAGTTTTGAGTAGCGTTAAAGATTTATATTATTAAGTTCCGACATCTTTACCTTTTAATATTACGATTTATGTCAATGGGATCTTTTTTAAAATCTAGAATCTAGAAATTGATAAGTATTTAATTTTCTATATGAGACAGATTACTATTAAAACCTTTGTTGTAATAGTTTTCAATTTGAATGTGTGAGGTGTTTTTCTGAGTAAAAAAAATAATTTATGGTAAAAGTAAATTTAACAACTAATTTGATATTGTTATTTCTTAAAATTCTTAAGAAATTGAGATTAATTGATAAATTTAACTTTTATGTCAAAAAGTATCATAATGGTAAATCATATGCTTTACCAATAGATTCAGGACTAGGACTTTCAAGTTATATTATAAAGGAAGATTGGTTAGATCAACTAATTTTTCTTTTTAAAACGAGTGAAATTGATAATTCTTTTGTGGATGTAGGTGTAAATACTGGACAGACTCTTTTAAGATTGAAAAGTGTTAATAAAGATTTTGAATATTTGGGATTTGAACCAAATAGTTCTTGTGTTCATTATGTGAAAAAACTTGTTAAGATGAATAATTTTACTAATTGTACGGTTTTTTGCACAGCACTTTCTAACAAAGTGGATATATTAAGTCTTGGAAAGTCAACAATTTCTGATCAAAGTGCATCAGTAGTTTCCGAATTAAGACCAAACTATTTTAGTGAGAGCGATGATATTTTGTCATTTGATTATGATTCTTTTTTTAGGGATAAAAAAATTGATCTAGTGAAAATTGATGTAGAAGGTGCTGAACTTGAAGTTATAAGTGGTATGAAATATAGTATTATGGATTGGAAACCAATTATAATATGTGAAGTACTTGATGCATATTCTTTAGATGCTTTGAATTTTACCCAGGTAAGAGCCAACAAATTATGTGAATTATTAGAAGAATTAGATTATAAAATTATACATTTAGAAACTAATAAAGTAAATGATTTAATAGTTCGTTTTACTAAGGTTGATGAATTTATAATTAATTTATGGTCTAATAATAGTTATTACTTGAATGATTATATTTTTTGTCCTTCTGAGTGTATTGATTTGGTTGTTAGCAAGTTGAATTTTGTTTTGTAAATTTGCACAGTAAGTTAATAACAAATGTAAGTACATAAATTTAGTTTTAGTTTTTCAATAAAAAATTCTATATGTTTACTATTATAATTCCTCTTTATAATAAGTCAAACTACTTAGTTAAAACGATACAATCTATCGTAAAACAAACATTTCAAGAATTTGAATTGATTATTATTGACGATGGGAGTACTGATGATTCGTTAGAGCAGTTACGACTAATAAGTGACAAGTTAAGACATAGCCATCCTGTTTTTTTTGATAAATTGAGAGTTTTTGAACAGGATAATCAGGGTGTTTCAACTACACGAAATAGGGGAATATCCTTAGCAAAATATGAATATATAGCATTTCTGGATGCAGATGACTGGTGGGAACCTACTTTTTTGCAAGAAATGGTTGAATTGATTAATGAGTTCCCCAATGCAGGTATCTATGGAAGTAGTTATTTCAAAGTTAAGAATGTGAAAAGAGAAAGGGCCAATATTGGAGTAGAACCAGCATTCCAAAGTGGTATTATTAATTATTTTGAGTGTTATGCCAAAACTTTGTGGATGCCATTGTGGACAGGTGCAGTGATTGTGCCAAAGAAAGTTTTGGTTGAATTTTGTGGATTTAAGAAAGAATTAAAATTAGGTGAAGATTTTTATCTGTGGACTCAAATAGCTGGTAAATATCCAGTCATATTACTAAATAGAGCATTATCTAACTACAATCAGGATGTTGAAATACAACATCGGGCAGTAGGGGAAAAATTTTATTTGCCATCAGAACATGTCATATATCAAGATTTTAGTTTTCTGGAGGGCAATAAGCATTTTAAGATATTATTTGATAGATTGGCTGTTTATGCCCTATTACCCTATTATATAGAAAACATAAATTTACATGAAGCTCGTAAAATTATAAGTTCAATTAATTGGAAAAATGTTAATAGAAAATACTTCTATAACTATAAGGTTTTACCTAAATTTATTGTTGTTGTGTGGTTTAAACTTAGAGTAATTTTATCAAGAATTAACAGACTAAGTATATGAAAACAAAAGTTATTGTGGACCCAAGCTCCAATATCGTTTATAGTAGTTTTTATTTGCTAGGTTTGTGGAAAGTATATGGGAAATCGAATGTTAAGTTTTCACTTAATGGCTTTTCACAGATTCAAGGTCATGCATTGAATTTTAATTATGTGATTCATTCTTCTGTAGGTGAGGAGCGAATTAGTATTGATATGGATGATTCAACTGAAATAAAAATGGATTTGTATTCTTGGTGTGATGTATATGCCAAAGTCAATACTAATTGGCATGAAATTCCAACAGAACTTCAGAAAAAAGTTGTATCAATACCACCTGGTTTTGGAGTCAGAATTTGGGGGCTTTGTGGAACAATATTTCATGCACTGAATAATTATAGAATTGGCAAAACAAATTTGAATATGAGAAAATTTCTTGGAAAGTACAAGAAATTAATACAAATAAGAATGCCATTGTCATCCTATGAATATATACCGAGTAACCAAAAATATATTTTTCATGTCAGTACTTTATGGCAAAGTGATGAAAATGTTCGCAATGATGAAAGGGTAAATAGAATTCGAGCAAAGTTTATTGAAGTGTGTCGTAATATTCCCGAAATCCAATTTGAAGGAGGTCTTCATTTTGGAGGCGGATTTTCATTAAATCCCCAATTTGAACCATATATTTTTAAGGAGTATATAAGTAATTGGGAATATATAGAAAAAATAAAAGCATCCATACTTGTTTTTAATACACCAGCATGGTTGAATTGTCATGGTTGGAAATTAGGGGAGTATCTTGCAATGGGGAAAGCAATTATATCTACACCATTTTATAATAATCTGCCTGAAGAATTGGAGCATGGAGTAAATATTCATTTTATAAACGACTCTGAAGAGGATATGAAGGCAGCGATTGAATTAATAATTCATGATAATGCTTATAGAGAAAAACTTGAAAATGGCGCATTGGCTTATTGGAGTAAATGGTGTACACCCCAAAAGGTGATTGAGAATTTGCAAGGTAGATGATCGTTGTATATCTAAATTCTAAGTATTGAATAGTATTATTTGAAATAAATATATTGTAAATTTTACCTTTTAGACTATTGAAAAATAAGAAAAAAATATTGATTGTTTTTGGAACAAGACCAGAGGCTATTAAAATGGCTACATTAGTAAAGGAGTTTTTGAAATACCCAGACTGTTTCGATATAAAGGTCTGCGTAACAGCTCAACATAGGCAAATGCTCGATCAAGTACTGAGATTATTCGATATAGAACCTGACTATGATTTAGATATAATGCAGTCCAATCAGGATTTATATGATGTAACTTCAAGAGTATTATTAGGGATGAGAGAAGTTTTGAAAGATGTTAAACCAGACATTGTTTTTGTTCATGGTGACACGACAACTTCTATGGCAACATCATTAGCTGCTTATTATCAACAAATTCCTGTTGCGCATGTAGAAGCTGGACTTCGAACAGGTGATATCTACAGTCCATTTCCTGAAGAAATTAACAGACTCTTAACTGCAAGACTTGCAAGCTATCATTTTAGCCCCACTACTTTATCGAAATCAAATTTAATGCATGAAGGTATTTCAGAAGATAAAATTAAAATCACTGGTAATACCGTAATAGATGCTTTACATTTGGTAGTAGAAAAAATTAATACTAATCCAAATATATCAAAAGAACTAAACTGTCAATTGGCAAATTTTGGTTATGATACAGACCGTCTAGATAATAGAAAAATGGTGTTAATAACAGGTCATAGGCGCGAGAATTTTGGTGATGGATTTTTAAATATTTGTAGGGCAATTCGTGAACTTGCTGAAAGATATTCAGAAGTAGATTTTGTTTATCCGGTTCATTTGAATCCCAATGTTCTCAAACCTGTGAGTGAGATATTAGGAGGTGAAAATCAAATTGAAAATATTTTTTTATTAGAGCCTTTGGATTACTTGCCTTTTGTATATATGATGAAACATGCTTACCTCTTACTAACAGATAGTGGGGGTGTACAGGAAGAAGCTCCAGGTTTAGGAAAGCCAGTTTTAGTGATGAGGAATTCATCGGAACGCCCAGAAGCAATTGAAGCTGGAACTGTAAAATTAGTTGGAACTGATAAGTTAAAAATTAGTTGTGCTGTCAGTGAACTGTTAGACCAGCCTGATTTGTACAGTAAAATGTCTATGGCGAGCAATCCTTATGGAGATGGCAAGGCATCAAAAAGAATAGTGGATTTGTTTATAGATTAGAGGTTAGAGTAGGGCATACTGAAAAACGCCGTTAGGAGTTAAGCTGCCTTACTCACAGTGAACAAAGTGAGCTAATTTTCAGCATAGTAAACATGGTTATAGAACTATCGACTGAAATAAAACCCCGTAGGGTTTGAACGTAATGATATTTTGATGTTGAACCCACTAAGGGGTTCAAGTCCTTTATATAAAATCCACCCAGTTGAAACTGAGGGTTAGTTACAGATAATCCCTATGGAATTGACATTTTTGTCTGAATAATGAAGTGCATAGATTTTGAGCATTTTGATTCAAAAATCTTGACCATTAATTCAAAATTGTAATCTTATTTTTGCAAAACATCAGTAATATGATATTTTATCAGCAGACTCTAAAAATCAGTGTTGGGATATATTGAAGAGACGCCAACGCTGTGATCTGAATAATATGAAATATTCGTTTTAAAATATCTCAATAGCTAAAATGGATAACACACAAGGCAATGTTTTGATTATAAACATACCAAAATTCATAAAAAATAAAATATAAAAATGATTCCGAAAATAATTCATTATTGTTGGTTTGGTCGGGGTAAAATGCCTGAATTGGCTGAGAAATGTATTGAATCTTGGCATAAATACTTGCCTGAATATGAATTGAAATTGTGGAACGAAGATAATTTTGACATACATTCAGTACCTTATGTGGAAGAAGCATACAATGCAAAAAAATATGCGTTTGTAACCGATTATATAAGGCTTTATGCGCTTTGTCATTTTGGCGGTATATATATGGATACAGATGTTGAAGTTCTTCGGTCTTATAATAATTTGCTCCATTTGCCAGCATTTTCAGGCTATGAGAGTAATAATCGATTGACTTTTCCAACAGGAATGATGGCAAGTGAGGCAAAAGGACTATGGGTTACTGAACAACTAGAGTTTTATAAAGACAAACATTTTCTATTGTCGGATGGGAGTTTGGATATGACAACTAATGCCATTATAATTACTAATATTATGGTTGCGAATGGTTTTGAACTCACAGGGAAATATCAAGTATATAAAGATGATATGCATTGTTTCCCTTGTGATTATTTTTGTCCACTTAGCAGTACCCGAGTTTTGAAATTAACTGAAAATACTTATTGCATTCATCATTTTGCAGGCTCGTGGAAGGAGCAAACTCTATTTCAAAGAATAAAATTATTAACTGTCAAATATTTGATTGGGTATAAGCTTTCTAATTTTATTGTTAATCAAAAACGGAAGTTGAAAAAATATTAGTTCTTTATTTGCTAGATTGCCTTTATTAATTTCATTAAACTTATCGATTATATTTGTAAACTTTTCATATGCCTTCATACCTACCACTATATTTAAGAAATCGTTCTGTAAATCTTTACATTGGAGTTTTGTTATTATGTAATTTACTTTTTATAAACAATCGAATACCACTTATTTTTGGACTGTTTGGATTAATTGAAGTTTTTACATTTTTCTATTTATCCAATCAATTAAGTCAAAATTGGATTCAAATTTCACAGAAAACAATCAATACTAAGATTTTTATTTTTGGATTTGGTGTTCGATTATTATGGGTAATATTTAGTTATATTTTTTATAATGTTATGACAGGGCAACCATTTGAATTTGCATCAGCTGACGCTAAAGGATATCATGATGAAGCAATTTGGTTTTCTAATTTAATAAAAAACAATGAAATAAATGTTTACTTTGATTATATAAAGGATCGATATTCTGATATGGGTTATCCATATTATTTAGGCTGGCAATATTGGATAACTGGTGGATCAATTATACTAGCAAGAATATTAAAAGCAATTTATGGCGCATATACATGTGTGTTAATTTACAAATTAGCTCAGAGAAATTTTGGAGAAGAGGTCGGTAGACTTTCGGGGATTTTCTGTATATTGTTGCCAAATTTAGTTTATTACTCAGGTCTACACACAAAGGAAGTAGAAATGCTTCTTTTATCAACTTTTTTTGTTGAAAGAGCTGACTTTGTTTTTAGGCAAAAAAAAATAAATTTAAGATTGGTACTTCTGATAATTGTTCTTGCAGGATTTTTGTTTTTTTTTAGAACAGTTTTAGGCTTGACTGCATTATTTTCATTGTTGTCTTCTGTTTTATTGTCTAGGAATCGAGTTGTTAAAATTGGTAATAGAGCATTGATGGGAATCTGGGTGACTGTTGCTGTGATGTATTTTGCAGGTGGAAAAATAGCTAATGAGGTTGAGAAAATTTGGGAAGCTAGAGAATCCAACCAAACTTCGTCGTTCACATTTCGTGCTGAAAGAACTAATGGAAATAAATTTGCTAAATATGTTTCAGGTGCAGTTTTCGTGCCATTAATTGTTGTTATTCCTTTTCCTACATTAGTGGGTACGCCAAATCAAGAAAATCAACAATTGCTAAATGGAGGTAATTTCGTCAAAAATATTCTTTCTTTTTTTTTTGTTGTTGGGCTTTATTGGCTTGCTAGAAATAGGCTACTGAGAAATCATGTATTATTATTAACTTATACTTTTGGATATTTAATAATTATTGCATTAAGTGCTTTTGCACAGGCTGAAAGGTTTCATCAACCAGCTATTCCATTAATTATGATTTTTGCAGCACTGGGAATTAGTAAATTAAATAATAATATTAAACCTATATTTTCGTGGTATATGTTATTTCTTTTTGTTGCGATAATTTATTGGAGTTGGTTTAAATTAGCTGGTAGAGGAATGGTTTAGGGCCGTAATTAGCTAAATGCATAAATATAAGAATGTTGGATGAAAAATCTTGTTAATTTGAAAGTTAAATTTTAGATGAGGGTACTTGTTGTTTGTAGTGGAAATTCAGGAAAAGTTTCTCCTTTTATTTTGGAACAAGCAGAGGCTTTGATGGGTTTGGGTGTCGAGATTGATTTTTTTTTGATAAATAAGAAAGGAATTTTGGGTTATTTGCATGAACGAAAAAAACTCCTTTTCAAAATATATCAATTTTCTCCTGATTTGATCCATTCTCATTATGGACTGTCTGGATTGTTTTCATGTTTACAGCAAAATGTACCAGTTATTTCTACTTATCATGGTAGTGATATAAATAATAGGGGAGTGTTCTTGTTTTCGTTAATTTCAATTTTACTTTCAAAAAAAAATATCTTCGTTTCAGAAAGAATTTATTTAAAAGCCTTTACATTTTACAAATTGATTGGATTTAAGCGCTTTTTTACAAAAAAAAGTATAATTATTCCTTGTGGAGTTGATCTCGAATTGTTTTGCTCAATTGAGAAAAATGATGCGAGGCTGAAGCTCGGACTTGATATAGAAAAAAAATATGTGCTGTTTGCTGGTTCATTTGATAATAGAGTTAAAAATGCACCTTTGGCTAGAAATGTGATAGAATTGTTAAATAACGTTGAATTGTTGGAGTTGAAATTTTATACTCGATTACAAGTTGTATATCTACTTAATGCAGTAGATTGTTTATTAATGACCAGTTTATCAGAAGGTTCTCCACAAATTGTTAAAGAGGCATTGTCTTGTGGATGTCCAATTGTATCTGTTGATGTAGGTGATGTGAAAGAATTGATATTGGGATTGGAGGAATGTGCAGTTTGTAGTTATGAGCCCAAAGAAATATCAATAAAGTTGAATAGTATTTTGAGGAATGGAATTCGAATAAATGGTCGTGATTTGTTAGAAAGAAGGGAAATGGGGTTGAGGCAAGTAGCTCAGAGGATTATCAAATTGTACAATTGAAAATAAAGTTTAACAAAATCTGATATTTGACTACTGAAAAATAAATTTGTGACATTTGATGGTGAATAACTAAATGAGATATTTATTCTTGATATTATATTATGGGTTCGCAAGATACCTGCCAAAGTCTACTTTCCCTTTGGTAGGTAGGGTATTTATGTTGATCAGGAGGTATTTATGTAGTAGGATTTTTAAATCATGCGGTTCAAGTTTAGTAGTAGAGAATGGTGCATATTTTGGGAATGGGAAAGACATTACAGTTGGTAATGAAGGAGGTTTTGGTACAAATTTCAAGTCATTAAATAGAATATTGAAAATAGGAAATCATCTGATGATGTCTGAAGATGTATTGTTTCTAGGTGGTGGTCATAATTTTTCAGAACGGGATGTACCCATGGGTCATCAAGGTTTTGGTGGTAAAACTGAATTAGAAATCGGTAATGATGTATGGATAGGTGCTAGAGTAATAGTACTGCCAGGATGCAAAAAAATAGGGAATGGTGTCGTGATTGGTGCTGGTTCGGTAGTCACAAAAGATATTCCTGATTTTGTAGTAGTAGGTGGAAATCCAGCACGAATTTTAAAACATAGGTAGAGACATATTGCAAAGCATGTGTCAAATATAAAAATTGATGAATAATATTACATTACATACTACTGTAGATGAGATTGATTCTGAAAAATGGATGAAATTAGCTTGTGATTCAGTATGTACTTCATTTTTTCAGACCATTGAATGTTATAGATTTTACAATACATTATCATTTATGACTCCATTTGTGATAGGGGTTTCTGAAGATGATAATTTGACAGGTTTAATTTGTGGCTATATAATAGCAGATGGTAATCCAATAAAAAGATATTTTAGTAGAAGGGCAATAATTCCTGGAGGTGCTTTATTATCTCAAACTATTTCAAATGAGGCATTATTTCGATTGTTAGAATCAATGAAAAAAGAATTGATTGGGAAGTGCATTTATATTGAATTTAGGAATTATACTGATTATTCTGTCCATAAATCCGTATTTGAACAATCTAGTTTCAAGTATCAACCACACTTGAATTTTCATATTTCAACGCCAGATGCAGATACAGCACTAAAAAATCTCAGTAGTACTAAAAGAAGAGACATAAAACTGTCCAAAAAACAAGGTGCCGAATGGATAGAAACAGTTGAACATAAAGATATAATTGAGTTTTATGAACTTTTGAAAGATCTTTATTTAACTAAAATAAAACTCCCACTATTTCCTATTTCATTTTTTGAAAAACTTATACTAACTGGCATAGGTAAACTTTTCATAGTTAAATATGATGGTAGAATTATTGGAGGAAGTGTTTGTATTTTAAGCTCACCAAAAGCAGTGTTTGAATGGTTTGTATGTGGATTGGACGGACAGATAAAAAACATCTTTCCTTCTACATTAGCTACATGGGCTGGAATTGAATATGCGGCTTTAAATGGGTATCAAAGATTTGATATGATGGGAGCTGGAAAACCAGATGAGGGTTATGGAGTTAGGGAATTTAAGAGTAAATTTGGTGGTGAGTTGGTAGAACATGGTAGATATATTTTTGTTTGTAAAAGTTTATTGTTCTTTATCGGAAAAAAAATCATTAGTTTGATTAAAAAAAGGTGATGATGGTTGGATTGATTTCTAAGTTAAATATTGATTTTAGTTGTACAGATTTGTTTGATGGTCTATTAGCTATAATGCAATCTAAGAATAGGAATGTATCCGAATGTACTATTTATTTGAATCATGCCCGAACAGGTCTTGGAGTTGCACTTAAAGCATTACAACTTCCTAAGGGTTCAAAAGTAGGTATAGTTGCCTATAATTGTCATTCTGTAATGAATGCAGTATATAGTTGTGGGTTTGATATTGTGTTTATTGATATTGATGAAAATTTGAATTTGGATTTGAATGATTTGCGAATTAAATCTCATAATATTTCAGCATTAATTGTAACGCATCTATTTGGAAATGTAAATAATATCAATCAAATTAGAGAAATTACTAATAATATCCCAATTATAGAGGATTGTGCTCATGCATTCATGTCTAAAGGACAGGATAATGAAGCTGGTAAGTTTGGTGATATTTCAGTTTTTTCTATCGGACAAGGGAAATTTCCGGCAGTGGGAGATGGTGGGTATATGTATGTGAATAATGATTTCTATTCAAAACAAATCAATCATGAGGTGTCCAAATTGAAACATTTTGGTTTGGTCAAAGAAATTCTAAATTTGCTTAGAAATTTAGCTCTTAGTTTTTTTCATAATCCTATAATCTATAAATATATAAGTAAGCCTTATCTGAAGAAAGGTGTGACAGTAGTCAAGAAAAGTGAAACTCATGGTTTAATGTTGAAATCAAATTATAAAGTATTAAAAAAACGCTTGTGTCGAATCGACTTTGACTTGAAGTCACAACGTGAATTTACTGCAGAAATCATCAAGACAATCTCAAATTCTAAATTAGCCGATTACCTTAGGTTTTCAATTGATTTGGATTATTCCAATTGCTTTATGTTTCCAGTATTAGTAAAAGAAGAGTACAAAGATAGATTTGTAAACTATTTTTATAATAAAGGAATAGAAATTACAGGTCATTTCGCACTTTGGAAAGAATGGGCACTGGAATTTGATTATGTATCTAGAAGTTGCCCAAATGCAGAAAAGATTTCGCAACTCCTTCATATTATACCCTGTCATTACCATCTTTCTGAAAGACAAAGAAAACAGATATTGAAATCAATTGAAGCGTATGAGTAAATATCTTTTTATGATCAGCCATCCGGCTCATTTTCACATGTTCAAACACACTATTCGTAACTTGCAGATTAATGGTCATGACATATTAGTGATTATACGTCCTAAAGATATGCTTGAGCAGCTGTGTGTTGATTACGGTTTGCAGTTTATTAAAACCAAGGATCGACCCAAAAGATTTGGAATGTTTGGATTGGCAATTTCATTAATCGGTAAAACAATTGAGGTATGGAAAATTGTTGCCAAGTATAAGCCTCAATTATTAATTGGTTCAGATGGAGTGCTAGCACATGTTGGCTTTTTGAAAGGTATCCCATCATTCGAATGCTATGAAGATGACGCTCAGGCAATAAAACTCTATGCTCTGATGTTTTTCCCTTTTTATACTAAGTTAGTATCGCCACAAGTATGTGATGCTTGGTGGTGGAATCATAAGAAAATTGGGTATGAAAGTTATCATGAATTAGGATACCTACATCCCAATCAGTTTACACCAGACCGATCTGTAGTAGAAAAGTATTTTTCTTCACAAACCACCTATTTTATAATTAGGTTTGCTCAATTAACAGCTCATCATGATGTGGGGATAAATGGCATAACTACAGAGATTGCAGAAAAGATAGTAGCTATGTTATCACCTCATGGTACTATTTATATTACTTCAGAACGGCCTTTAGAACCTCAATTTGAAAAATATAGAATCCAAATCAAACCATTGGAAATGCATCATGTGATGTCTTTTGCAAGTATTTATATTGGAGATAGTCAGACTATGGCTGCAGAAGCAGGAGTTCTGGGTACACCATTTGTTAGGTTTAATGATTTTGTAGGAAGATTGTCATATCTTAACGAGATAGAAGATAAGTATTTGTTGGGTTTTGGTCATAAAACAAAAGATGTGGACGGATTTTATAATTCGATACAAAAGTTGATTAATACTCCTAATAGAAGAGAGCTCTATCAAGAACGAAGAAAAAAAATGCTATCTGATAAAATTGATTACGCAAAATTTCTCACATGGTTTGTAGAACACTACCCAGAAAGTAGTAATGTGATGAAAACTAATCCCGATTTCCAATTTAATTTTAGATAATAATTCAATGAAAATCATTATAGTAGCTGGCGCCCGTCCTAATTTTATGAAAATTGCACCACTGATGCATGCTTTAAAAGGACATGATACAATACAGCCAATTTTGGTACATACAGGACAGCATTATGATGTGAAAATGTCGGGACGATTTTTTGAAGAACTAAATATACCATCACCTGATATAAATCTGGAGGTTGGATCTGGAAGCCATGCAGTTCAAACAGCCCGTATTATGGAAGGGTTTGAAAAGGTTTGTTTGGAAATTGAGCCTGATGCGGTACTGGTTGTAGGTGATGTGAATAGCACTTTGGCATGTACACTTGTTGCTTCAAAATTGGGAATTAAAACGATTCATTATGAAGCGGGACTACGAAGTAATGACCGTACTATGCCAGAGGAAATAAATAGGCTTGTGACAGACGCTATCAGTGATGTATTTATTACAACCAGCGTGGATGCAGATGAAAATTTAATAAAGGAGAATATACCCGCCGAAAAGATTTACATGCTTGGTAATTTAATGATTGATTCATTAGTTGCCAATCTGGATTCTGCTCGATGTACAGAGTTGAAATTCAATCTTTTAAACAGAACAGAAGCTATCCAGTTAGACTCTGACTTTGAGGAAATGAGATACGGTGTTCTTACTTTTCACAGACCAGGAAATGTCGATAATAAGGATGTTCTGACGAAGTTGGTAGAGATTTGGGGACAAATCTCGGAATTAATACCACTGATATTTCCTGTTCACCCACGTACGTATAAGAATATTCTTGAATTTGGACTAGAATCCATAATCAATCGCTATCCAAAATTGTTTTTTATAGAACCTTTAGGATACCTTCAATTTATTCATCTAGTGAGCCGCAGTAAATTCACATTGACTGATTCGGGTGGAATTCAAGAAGAAACCACCTATTTAAATATTCCTTGTCTAACACTACGACCCAATACCGAACGTCCAATTACTGTTTGGGAGGGAAGTAATACGTTAATAGCTTTAGAGAATATTATTGATGAAGTCAAATTAATCATTGAAGGTAAAGGCAAAGTGGGTAAAGTTCCTCAATTTTGGGACGGGAATACGGCACAGCGTATAGTAGATTTACTAGTGAGAGGAGTATAAACTTATAATTTAATTTTAAATGAAAATACTAGTATATTTAGGTCACCCAGCGCATTTTCATAATTATAAAATATCGATTAAGGAATGGCAAAGTAATGGGAATGAGGTTTTTATACTTATTAAAAAGAAGGACGTACTGGAAGAACTGTTACTCTCTGAAGAATTTAGATTTTGGAATATCTTATCAGAAGGTAGATCTGATACAAAAATGGGAATTTTTTTAGGTACATTAAAAAGAACCCTTGCATTGTTTACCTTTTGTGTAAAGCATAAACCAGATATTCTAACGGGAACCAGTGTTGAAAATTCATTTGTAGGAGCAATTTTAAGAATCCCTGTGGTGAATATTAATGAGGATGATGCTGCGGTTGTGCCATTATATGCAAAACTAAGTTATCCACTTGCAAATGTAATATTGAATCCGAATGTTTGTAATTCAGGAAAATGGAATAAAAAGGCAATAAAATACAATTCCTTACATGAATTGGCATATTTACATCCCGACCACTTCTCGCCAAATAGATCTATAGTTGATAAGTATTTTGATTCAAATAAGAATTATTTTCTTATACGTTTTGCAAAACTAACCGCACATCATGATATAGGTAAGACAGGAATATCAAATGATATAGCTCAACAAATAATAGATATTTTACAACCTTTAGGTGAAGTTTACATTACATCAGAACGTCAACTTGAGAAGCAATTTGAGCCGTTCAGAATTAATATAGCCCCCAAAGACATTCATCATATTATGGCATTTACAAAGCTATTTATCGGTGATAGTCAAACGATGGCTGCAGAAGCAGGAGTATTAGGTATTCCCTTCATTCGTTTCAACGATTTTGTAGGGCAGATTGGTTATCTAAATGAATTGGAGTTGTCGTATAAGTTAGGAGTAGGTATTAAGACTTCTGAAATAGAGAAAATCTATTCAACAATCCAAAAATTAGCTAAGCAAAGTGATATCTATGAGGAAAATAGAATCCGACAAATGAAATTGTTAAATGATAAATTTAATTTTCAGAAATTTCTTTCTTGGTTCATCTCTACATATCCAGTTAGTTACAAGGTTATAAAAAAGAATTCTAATTATTTGTCATTTTTTGAAAATAAGTTGTACGAAAAGAAGGTTTTTGATTTTAAATTAAATTCGGAAGATTCTAATTTATCTGTAATCAATGCAGCAATTTCAAATAATGATTTCACTTTAAATCAATATAGATTATTATTACAGTCTTCAAAAGTTATGGGTTATAAATTTTTCACCTTTGAAGAGTGGTGTAGTGGAAAAGCTGAAGGCAAATATATAATTATGAGGCATGATGTAGATCTAATGGCTGAGCGATCATTGGATACTGCTATCGTGGAAAATGAGTTAGGTATCAAGTCTACCTATTATTTTAGAGTAGTACCTCAAAGTAATCAACCTAATATCATTAAAGAAATTGTTAGATTAGGGCATGAGGTTGGATACCATTACGAAGACTTAAGTATAACAAAAGGTGATATTGATAAGGCCATCGTGCTATTTAAAGAGAATCTAGAGTATTTTAGACAGTTTTATCCTGTTAAAACAATCAGTATGCATGGAAGCCCTTCATCAAAATGGGACAACAGAGATGTATGGAAAAAATATCACTATGTTGATTTTGGGGTGATTGGTGAACCTTATTTTGATTTACTAGCTCCTAATTTAAAGTTGGAAAGGCGAGTGGTTTATTTTACTGATACTGGACGAATGTGGAATGGTGATAAGTACAATGTAAGAGACAAACCAAAGCAAATATCTCAACGAGACGATTTAAATCAGATTCATACTACATCAGATTTAATCAATTGGCTGGATGGAGCTAAAAGGGAGAAAATTATTATGATCACTACTCACCCACAACGTTGGACTAATTCATTATTAGGTTGGACAAAAGAACTCATTGCCCAATCGATTAAAAATAGAATAAAGGGAAATTTCTATGTGAAGGATACAGATGATATGTCATTGTGAGTTTCGAGCTAAAAAATTTTCGCTAACTTTGATAAAAAAATACCAGACATTTAAAGAATTATCTCTTCTTACAAAGTTGACAATTATTTAATTAGAAGTGAAATTAAATATCTTTAAAGTAAGCATACGTATTGTTTGGTTAATCTTTGATATTGAATTTTTTATTTGTATAAGGTTGATAAGTTCCTTACGATGAAGTTAAGTGTAATTACAATTAATTATAACAATCTGGCAGGACTACAGAAAACAGCTCAGAGTGTTATTTCTCAAGTCTATGACGATTTTGAGTATATAATTGTCGACGGTGGAAGTACAGACGGTAGTAGTGAACTATTGATTTCTTTGCAAGAAAATGCTCTAATGAGAGGGTTAGTATGCAAATATGTTTCGGAAACTGATAGAGGTATATACCATGCAATGAATAAAGGTATTGCAATGGCGAGTGGCGATTATCTCCACTTTCTAAATTCGGGCGATTGGTTACTCTCAAATGACGTTTATAAATCCATTTTTTCAGATTTAACAGAAGATGTCCCCATACTTTATGGTAATATGCTTAAGGTTTTAGCTAATGGACGAAGAGTTCTAGATAAAGAAGTTTTAAATCTTTCATTCCATACCTTTTATCGTGGTTCATTAAATCAGCCTGTTTATTTTCATAGCAAGGAACTTTTTCAGAAATATGGTGTTTTTGATGAAAGTTTTAGGATTGTAGCTGACTGGAAATGGTATTTTCAAGTAGTGTTGGTTGAAAAAACTCCATTGACTTATAAAAATGTTGATGTGGCACTTTTTGATATGAATGGAATAAGTTCTATCAATAAATCATTAGATGCAATGGAAAGAAGTAGGTATTTATCAGAGATTTTACCAACATTTGCAATTGAAGCTTTTGAAAACCGATTAGAGTCAATCGAAATGTTAGATCGATTAAAGAAATATCGTTTGATTTATGCATTCATTGGAATATTAGAACGGGTTTTATTTAAGTATGAGCGATTTTCTACAAAACTTCGTTTTATTTTTTATCACAAAAAATTATTAAAAATCAAGAATTAGGATTATGATTAATACATTGAAGGGAGTTAAAATCGACCTAAAATCTATAGCTAATTTAGTTAAGAAGTTTCAAAGAAAGAATGTAATAAAGAAGTATTTTTCATCACATGAAATTGTCAAAATCCATTTAGGAAGTAATGTTTCTAATGTAGAAGGGTGGCTTTGTTCGGATATAGCTCCAGGGTTTTCAGGTTCAATTTATCTTGATGCATCTCAGAAATTTCCTTTTGAAGATACTTCGGTAGATTATATCTATTCTGAACATATGATAGAGCATTTAATGTTGGAACAGTCTAATACTATGCTCTCAGAATGTTTTAGGGTATTAAAGAACGGAGGTAAAATTAGATTAGCTACTCCTAATCTTTCAAAAATAATTGGTTTGTATCTAGATAATTGTGATGATAAAAGTCAGGAGTATCTAAAGTGGATAAGTACAAATTTCTTAACAAATTCTGCGGATTTTAGTAAGGTAGAAGTTATTAATCAAATGTTTCATGGATGGAAACATCAATTTCTCTTTGATGAAACTTATATGAGAAAATTTCTAGTAAAGAAGGGTTTTAGAAATATTACAACCTGCGCTTATGGAGTTTCAACGGATGATCATCTTAACAATTTGGAGACACATCATATAAATGTTGGAAATTTTGATATGGTTAAATTCGAAACTTTAATTTTAGAAGCAGAAAAGTAATATAAAATGCAACATCATTTTAATATTTTTTACAGACCTTCAAGAATCTACTTAATTGTTGACATTTCATTGTTGATATTGAGTCTCTATATAGTTTTAGATTGGTTTCCGCTTACAACGAATAGACCTTTTGACAAGTATTCGTTGCCTTCGCTTTGCTATATATTTACCTGGTTTATTTGCTCATACTTACTTCAGAGATACAAGCCTATTAGTAAACAAAAGTACTTCCGTACATCATTTAGCCTTTTTTACACCACTGTATTTATTTATACATTATATCGCTTTTTGATCTTTGTATTTTTTGATGAATTTTCAGAAAATGTTCTGTTGTCTATCACTATTGGTGCCTTTTTACTCAATTACTTTTTCATCACGATTTATTTTGCATATAAATATGCGGTTGAATATCAAGATGTTAATCAGATTGTAGAGCCCAGGGTTGATGCCATAGCGCATAACGGAAATCAATTGACTGAAACAGATCTGAGGGAATTATACGATACCATCTCTGCTCATAGTGGCAATAAAGTCCTGGGTTTTTTACAACAAGTTTCTAATTTGAATAATTCAAATACATTTGTTTGTGCTACAACTGAAACGGATGTTTTACGATTCCAACCTTATTATCAATACAGTACAATTATTCAGTTAGAACGGCTAAATAATATACATGGTATTATACAACTTTTCAGTTTGGTCAACAATAAATTACCTGATAATGGAATTTTTATCTGTTGTTATCAGTCAAAAAGTACGTATAAAAGAAAAATTTTAAGTTCCTATTTTCAAGGTATTAACTACTTAGTATATTCTTTTGATTTTATCATTAAAAGAATTGTACCAAAAATATTTATCACAAGAAATATTTATTACCTTATTACCAAAGGTAAGAAGCGTATTTTGTCAAAGGCCGAAGTTATTGGGCGTCTTTATTGTGCTGGGTTTAAATTGATTCAAGAACAGAAAATTGGTGAACTGACTTATTTTGTTGCTCAGCGCTTTAAACAACCTGATATAAATCTAAATAGAACATATGGTCCATTAATAAGATTACGTCGAAGTGGAAAAGGGGGTGAATCATTTGTGGTTTATAAACTAAGAACAATGCATCCATATTCAGAATTTCTTCAGGAGTATATATACGAAAAGCATAGTTTAAAAGAGGGGGGAAAATTCAATAGGGATATTCGAGTTACTACAATTGGGCGGTTTTTAAGAAGATATTGGCTGGATGAACTACCCATGCTCTATAATCTTTTGAAAGGTGATATGAAGTTGGTTGGTGTGAGACCACTCAGTGCGCATTACTTAAGTTTGTACAGTAAAGAATTACAGCAACTTAGGTCTGAGTTTAAACCCGGTTTATTGCCACCTTTTTATGCAGATATGCCAAAAACAATTGAAGAGATTGAAGCATCAGAATTTAAATACTTACAGCTTTGTCATTCACAAGGAACATTAAAAACTGATAGCATGTATTTCTTTTTAATCATAAGAAATATCTTCTTTAAACGTGCAAGAAGTGCATAAATTTCAATATTATATGAAATATATCATTTGTGTTTTTATATTACAGATTTTGATTTTAAGTGTGGTTTACTCTCAAAATATACCTTTGTCAATAAATTATACCAAGGTATATGATTTTATGGATGAGTTAGCTACAGATGGATTATTTGAATTAAATTCGGCAGTAAAGCCCTATTCAAGGGAATTGATTGCCCAAAAATTATTAGAAACTAGTTTTCATGTTGAAAAGTTGAATACTCGTCAAAAGAATGAATTGAAGTATTATTTGAATGAATTTGCATTAGAACAAGATAAACTTCCTGAGTCAAAGTTGAATTTAATAAATAACTCCAGCTCTAAACTTTCAATAATTCAACCAGCTTATCAATATAGGGATTCCATTATGCGAGGACGTATACTCCCTATAATAGGAATGCATATCTTGCATAACGGTAATGGTAATTTAACAAAGCGATGGTATGGAGTGGAGTTTCAAGCTATGATGGGTAAGCACCTGAGCGTTTTTGGTAGCCTAAGAGATATTTCGATGGCTGGGCCTGTGGTCAATAATGTCTTTATGGCTAGATTATCAGGAACAACATACATAAATGATTTGCCAGGATATGAGTATAAGGAGGCAACCTATGGAGGCGACTTTAGTGATTCAAGAGGTGGAATAACTTATGGTTGGAAATGGGGATTTTTAGGATTGATAAAAGAGAATATTGCATGGGGTGATAACTCACATGGTTCAAACATTATTTCTGGAAGAGCTCCATCCTTTCCAATGATTAGCTTGAATTTGAAGCCTACTAAATGGTTTGAAATGAATTATATACATGGTTGGCTGGTGTCTAATGTTGTTGATTCATCCCTCAATTATACAAACAATATGGGAACTCAAAGTTTTAGAATGAAAAACAAATTTATTGCAGCTAATTTTTTTACAATTACACCAGTAAAAAACTTGAAATTTTCTTTTGGAAATTCCATCATCTATGCTGAGCGAAATATACAAGCCGCTTATTTAATACCTATCGGTTTTTATAAATCAATGGATCATACTTTAACTAAGGGCTTGGCTTTGGAAAATCAAAATTCACAATTGTTTCTTAATGTAAGTTCAAGGAATATTAAACATTTACACTTATATGCATCGGTTTATGCCGATGAAATAATGTTCAGTAGGTTCTCACCCAATAGTCCAGATAAAAATCCAATATCATACAAAGTTGGTGCATCAATAATAAACTTCCCGATACAAAACGTATCACTGCATGGAGAATTTACGCATAATAACATAATTTGTTATAAACATTCTGTTCCAGCATTAACATGGGCTTCTAATTCTTATAATCTGGGTAGTTATTTGGGCGATAATTCGGAGGAGATTTATGTGGCTTTGAAATATAAACCTTTTAGAGGTTTTGATATAACTGCCTCATACTTAAATGCTATCCATGCTGGTGAATACGAATATATTAATAGAGATAAGGATGGTGTAAATGTGATTACAAATATTTTGAGTCAGCCTCAAGTAGGTGAAGGTAATCCAACTTGGACAAACCAGACTATTGCATTAGGTATTCAATATGAAGTATTTAATAATGCTTATGCTATTTTGAATTTTTCGATGTCTGATATCAGAGCTTTTGATAACAATAATTCAAATCCATTAGTGGGAGAATTAGTTGGAACCGCCCAAACTTATCTAGATAAGTTTACACCAAAATATCTACAAGGAAAGCAATCAACCATTACAGCTGGTTTCTCAATAGGTTTTTAAAACAATGATCTAAAATATGAAACTACCTACAATAATTGGAATCACTGGTGGCATTGGAGGAGGAAAATCTACTATTTCAAATCTTCTTATGGAGCAAGGTTATAAGGTATATATAGCCGATAATGAGGCTAAGAAACTTCAGAATGAGGATGCCGAGATTATTGTTAAAACAAAGAAACTTTTTGGAGATCATATTTATACAAAGGATGGGCTAAACAGAAGGCTAGTTGCCGAATTAGTTTTTTCAGATTCAAGTTTATTGTTGCAAATAAATAGCATCGTTCATCCAATAGTAGAAAGAGAAATTAAACAATGGATAGAAAATAACTCAAATGAACAATTTCTATTTGTTGAGTCAGCAATTCTGATTGAGTGTGGATTGAATAAAATTGTTGATGTTGTTTTACTAGTTACTGCATCAGAAGAAGTTAGAATCAAACGAGTGATGCAAAGAGATAGACTAACATATGAACAAGTTAGATCAAGAATTAAGAATCAGTTGAATGATAATCATAAAATTCCAGTGGCTGATTATGTTATTTATACTGATGATCAAATACCATTGATGAATAAACTAAATAGTTTTCTATCTACTCTATAAATCTATTCATGACTGTATTGTTTTGAATATCTTAAATTTTGTTCTACATAGTTTTCTTCATAGCTTATTGTCACATCTGTAATTTCTCCAATGCTGTTCTTTACTAATTTATATACTGGGTTTACAAAACCTCTATAGGGTGCAATATTTAATTTCTTAAAACGTTCTAACACTTCAGAATGTAGTTCAGGATTAACTTTAACAGCATATTTTTCAATTATATTTTTACCTGCTTCATAGTCCCCAGTAGAACGGATTCGTTGAATTTCAGCAAGAAGTTCGCCAAATAAAGTTCTTAGTTGCGCATAATTGTTGATTACAATGTATGATTTTCCATTTCTTTTCTTTATTTCGATAACATTATCCGATTTTCCTTTTTCAAAGGCCCACATTGCTATCAATTGTCTGTTGCGCATATGTGCTTCTTCAATGTTTTTGCCAGGTAGAATTCTTGTGAGTTGAGTCATCATTCCATTCATCATAAATTGATAGTACTCTGCTTTGTATGCCTCCATATTAGGTAATAAACCTAATTCAACTAATTTAGGGTCAGCCATATAGTATAATCCAAATAAATCAGCTCTAGCTTCTTCTATAGCTGAGCCATAGGCTTTTAATGCATCTGGATCCACTCCAGGTAATAGTTTTCCAGATCCATGTCCAAGACATTCATGGAGGTCGGTGTGCAAATTATTGGTAATTGCTGCATAATCTTTGGCACGTTTTAATTCTTCCTCACTCCACATAAATTCTTCTGCAAAACCATTTCCAAGGGAAACACTATGATATGCTTCGGTAATGTTCTCGATGGTTACTGATTTAGAACCATAATCATGTCGTATCCAATTTGAATTTGGAAGATTGATTCCAATAGGAGTTGCAGGATAGCAATCGCCAGCTAGTATGGCTACCGTAATTACTTTGGCAGATACTCCTTTGACGGTTTCCTTTTTAAATCGAGTTTCTATTGGAGAATTATTTTCAAACCATTGTGCATTCGAACTAATAATTTCAGTACGTTTTGTAGCGGCAATGTTTTTAAAATTTACCAAAGATTCCCAGCTCCCTTTAAGTCCAAGAGGGTCGGCATATGTTTCTGTAAATCCATTTATAAAATCAACTTGAGATTTAATGTCCTGCAACCAAAGTATTGAATATTGATCATAGGTTTTCAAATCACCAGTTTGATAGAATTCTATCAATGAAGATATTACATTTCTTTGTTGCTCGTTTTCTGCAACAGTTTTTGCTTTTTCAAGCCAAAATATTATTTTATTTATACTGTTGGAATATAATCCACCTACTTTATAAGTCAATTCTTTGATGCCTTCATTAGATTTAATTAGTTTTGAATTTAGTCCATATGAAATTGGCTTAGAATCGTTTGCCATTTTCAACTTGTTGTAAAATTCTTCCACTTCATGTTGATTCAATCCTTCATAGAAATTTGTACTTGAGGTTAGAATTAAGTCTACTCCGCTTGCTTGATTAGTACGTTTTGGACTAATTGTGGAATTGAAAATGATAGGAGTTAGCTCATTTGCTAAATCTTGAGCACTTTGACCGTTTTTTAATGGTAATTTTGAAGGTTCAATTGATAGGACTTGCTTAGTAAAAAAATCCTCTGAAAAATAAACCTGAAATTTGTCTTGCGAGTAATGGTGATGTATCCCATTTCCCATCCACACCTGTTTTAAATAGGTAGTGAAGTTTACAAATTCTACAGAATTTTTGTCCCCAGAATAATGCTCAAAAATACATTCTAATGTTTTTCTAATTAAGAGATTATGTTTGTTGTGTTGGTCGTATAATATGTCTCTTCCTTCAAGTGCAGCTTCATTTAAGTAATAGATTAATTCTTTTTGTTGTAAACTCAATGTTTCAAAACCAGGGACTCTGTATCGAAGTATTTCAATATCAGCAAATTTATCAGCAGTATAATTAAAGGGGGTAAGATTTGCTTTGTTGTCTGAACTTTCAGCTATAGTAATAGATAGAGTAGCCATGATAGTGAATAATAAGTGTTTCATTTATTTGAATTTTAATCTTTGCAAAATTAACTAAAATCAAAACAGCACACAATAATATTTGTTCACAAATCAAACTACTAGCATCAATTCTATATCTTTGTATTATGTTAGAAAATTATTTAACAAAAAAAATTAAGGACTATTTGCCCTTTGAACCTACCGAAGAACAAAATACTTTGATTTCGCTTTTAGGCACATTTTTAATGTCTAATGATTCTGATAAAGTGTTTTTATTAAAGGGATATGCTGGTACTGGTAAAACATCAGTGGTCAGTGCTTTGGTAAAAATGATGAACGAACTCAAACAAAAAACTCAATTGTTAGCACCAACAGGAAGAGCAGCAAAAGTAATTGCTAATTATTCAGGATATGCTGCATTGACAATCCATAAAAGGATTTACAGACAGAAATCGATGGCCGAATTTAGATTTCAATTAGCTGATAATTTGAGTACTAACACTTTATTTATTGTTGACGAGGCATCAATGATTTCAAATTCAGGTACTGAAACCACATTTGGAACTGGTAATTTACTTGATGATTTGGTGCATTATATATACAGTGGTACAGGTTGCAGTTTGTTGGTAATTGGAGATGTAGCCCAGTTACCACCAGTGATGCAAACTCACAGTCCAGCCTTAGAAGCAGATAAATTGTCAGGTTATGGATTAAATGTTGTTAGCTATACGCTTAAACATGTTGTACGTCAGGCACTTGAAAGTGGAATTCTTCATAATGCCACCTTGTTACGAAGTGCTATGATAGAAGATAAGACCTTTCAATTTCCGAAATTTAAAATATCGCCTTTCTCAGATATTTTGCGATTAGATGGTCAAGAATTGATTGATGAGATACAACGGTCCTACGATGGAGTAGGAGTGGAGGATACTATAGTGATAACCCGATCGAATAAACGTGCCAATATATATAACAATGGTATTCGTTCCAGAGTGATGATGAAGGAAGATGAATTGACAAATGGTGATCTTCTGATGGTAACTCGCAATAATTATTTTTGGAATAAACCTTATAAGGAAATAGACTTTATTGCTAACGGTGATATCATGGAGGTGATGAGGGTACGAAAATATTATAATATCTATGATTTTAGATTTGTGGATTTGACATTGCGTTCGTTAGATTATGGATGGGAAATAGATGCTCGCGTATGGTTAGATTCACTACAGTCTGAGTCACCAACTCAGATGAATGAATTGACAGGTCAGTTATTTGACTTGATTGCAGAGGATTATCCCGAAATTACGATAAAGAAGGAACGAGTACGGAAAGTGATGGGTAATGAATTTTTTAATGCATTGCAGGTGAAATTTGCATATGCTGTGACTTGTCACAAAGCACAAGGAGGTCAATGGAAGCGTGTATTTGTAGATCAAGGTCAATTGACCGATCAACATTTAGGGGTAGATTATTATAGATGGCTATATACAGCATTGACCAGAGCACAAGAAAAGCTATATTTAGTCAACTTTACGGATAATTGTTTCGAATGATTTTTTGAGAATTCTTTTTAGTATAAATCCAAAAAAATGTATATCTTTGGGTGAAATACATTATATTTGCTAACTTTATATATGGATTTAACAGCTTTTGCAATTTTCAAAAAGAGGTTTGATGCTCTTCTAGTGTTGTTTTTGATATAAATAATTGAGCCCCAATGATGCGCATTATCAAAAAAAAATTATTACTTTTATTACTTTTGGTCTGTCCATTGATTGTTGATTCACAGCAGGTTAATACTCTTTATTATATGGAGAATTTACCTGTCAGAAATATCTATAATCCTGCATTTCAACCAATTAGTGATGTTTATGTGAGTCTTCCTGTAATTGGATACCTCCAAGCTTCCTTAGGGAATAATTCAATTTCATTAAAAGACCTAATATATAAACACCCTGATGAGACAGATCCGATAACTGCATTATATGATGAGAAAGAAAAGCTCGCTTTCTATAACAAGATTCAACCAGTATTTTCGATATACTCAAACCTTCATATTAATTTATTGACAGTAGGATTTAGAAGAAATAGTTCGTTTTGGACAGTTTCGATAAATGAGAAAATTGATGCCTCTAGTAATATCCCAAAAGATTTCTTTCGTCTAATATTAATGGGAACTCGTCAAGAAAATCAAACCAATTTTTTACCAATTCCTGTTTCTTTTGATTTTTCAAGTTTTACTGTTGATCTTAAGGCATATACCGAATTTGCTCTTGGTTATGCAGTGGATATAAATGACCAATGGTCGGTAGGATGTAAAGCTAAGTTTTTATACGGTAATATGAATTTCTCGAATGTTAATTATTTCACCAAGTTCAATTTATCAGCTTTCGAGTATACAGGAAATAGTAATGGGTCAATCAATTCGTCAACACCTTTTGGAATAAGTTATTCTCCTAATCTTTTTCCATTAACCATTAATAATGATATTTCTAAGAATCCAATGTCACTTTTAAAACCTTCTGGTTTGGGGGGTGGCATTGATTTAGGTGTAGATTATTGGGCAACCGATCAGTTGAGCTTGTCGTTGGCAGTTAACGATTTGGGATTTATTTATTGGAACAAAGCAAACAATGTTTCATATGATGCTGTTTATTATTTTGACGGATTTAGAAACGAAACTGGATTTTCATCAAATGATTTTATGTATTTAGGTAGTTTGACCAAATTAGAAAACGTAGTTGACTCGCTAATGATAGGAATGAAATCTAACCAAACGATAAATTCTAATTCGTATGTTACTTATACAAATACAAAATTGAACGCTGGAATTGAATATCGTTTGTTTGATAATAATTTAAGTTTAGGATTATTGTCACGAACCTATTTTACCAATATAAATATATCAGAAGAAATTACACCATCTTTGAATTATCGGCCAACCGACTGGTTTAATGCTGCATTAAGTTATTCAGTATTTAATGGTAAATTTCGAAATCTGGGATTAGGTATAGGTCTTCAGACCTCAATTTTTCATTGGTTTATTGCTGCAGATTATATACCTTTGGAATTTTATAAACCATTTATCCCAGCAAGTACGAGCACATTTAATATTGCTTTAGGTATGAATTTGGTATTCAACTATCCTTCGGCAGCAGAGTTAGCAGCCAAAGGCAAACAAAAATTAGATGATAGATATGGTTGTCCAAGTTGCGATGAAAGGATGCCTGTTAAGAAGTTGAGACGCCATAGAGCAATTTCAAAACAACAAGAATTGCCAACCTATAATAGGAAGACAGAACCTATTGTTGGTCCTATGTATGGTCGATAATAAATAAAATATAAATTAGTTACTTTAATTAATATAAACCAATAACTTATGAAAAAAAAATCTATTGGATATGTGATGTCAATAATGATGGCATTTACATTAATATTTAATTCATGTGTAAGTGATCTTGATATTTCAAAACTAAATACCAATATTGGAATTGATCAATCACTTGTAATGCCATTAGGAAGTTCAACTTTGACATTGAAGGACATTCTTACTCAATTTAATACGGGGAGTATTAAAGCTCCCGATGGAACATCTGAACTCTATTTTATGAAAAATGATACCATATCTGATTTTCAATTGAAGTTCAATTTTGCTGACAACATCACCCCCACAACTATTAATTTCAATTTTACAAATGCTATTTTTCCTCCTAGTATTCCAATTCAGATTCCTATTCCTTCTTCAAATATCGATTTAGGTGTTAATAATGGAAAACCAGGTTCACAATATCTAGACTCTTTGATAGGCAATTCTGTATCTATGGAAATTACTCTAGATGCGTCTTCAGAATTAAAAGGAATAAATCCATCGGACGTTACATTGGAGTTAGATTTTGGAAAACAATTAGTGCCAAATGATGGAAAAAAAATAGTACATACCATTACACAATGGGGTGTAAAAAAAGATTTGAACATTTCCAATTTTAGATTATATGGATTGGATAATGGTAAAACAGGAAAACGAGTAAATACTTTACCACTATCCATTAAAGTATTAGTAAATCCACAAGCTTCAGCATTAACACTGACTCCTGCATCTTTATTAAAGCTAGATGTTAAAGTTAAAAGTATTGATTATGACAGAGTTTACGGTGAATTTGACCCGTCAGTAATTGGAGTAAAACAAGAATCTTTCGCTCCCAACTTGGAAGCATTTGTTCCAAATTCGTTTTTGTGCTTTGTAGATCCTTCATTTAAATTAGTGGTAGAAACTAATGTTGGTACAAATATTAATGTTGATCTTGATTCGCTTCATTCTTTGAACACAGGTGTAGATGGAAAGATGAATCTTACAAAATTTTGTACTTTTATTCCAGGAGATCCAAAATCAACCAAATATTCTAAAGTTATAACTGGACCCACAAAAATAGGTGAATGGACAAAGGATTCTATTGTTTTAAACCGAGCAAATGGTAGAACTGACTTACTATTTGATAGTACTTATAAACCAGTAACAGGTCAACAATTGTATCCTGACTGGATCAAATATAAATTGAGTTTTTCAAAAGATACAAAAAGTACAAGAGTTATAAATTATATCACCAAGGATTCTAAATATAAAATGTCACTAGAGACTAAGATTCCTATGAATTTTAAGAAAAATACTTTTTATAGTTTAGCTGATACTATTGATTCGATAAGCTCTAAAGTTGGTTCGTCCCTTGATCTTCCCGAAAAATATGCTCAAGAAGCAAAATTAGTCTTTAGTTTTAACAATGGGTTACCAGCTAGAGCCGTCGTAACTGCTCGTTTGCTTGATGATAAGGGGGTACAGATTGGAAGCTTTACAGCATCAGATGGTAAAACTTATAATGCAGATGATTTTAAAGGAACTGTTGATCAAGTTACTGGAAAAGTATTGGTTCAAGGCCCAACTTTCCCATTGTATTTGAATGCACCTACTGTGGACGCAAATGGTAATTTTGTAAGTTTTGTACCTCAGCAAGCTGTAGTTAGTCTTACTGCAGGTGGAATAAAAGCATTGAAGATTGCTAAGAAACTTATATTTAATATCGTTATTAATGGTAGTCCGAATAAAAATGATGTAAAAGATGGTTCACCTGTCTTCCCAATTCATTTTTCACAAAATAATTCTTTCAGTGTGAAAATGGGTGTATATGTGAAAGGAAATGGTCAAAAAATTAAGTAATTGCTTGCCATCTATTATTAAAAACTAATTGAAACAATACCCTATATTGCTATACATTATAATACAATAGGGTATCATTATTCAAAACAAATCACTCTTATTTAACTAAATTTATAATAAGACGTAAAAATATATAAAGATGAATAAAAGAAAGAAATCCTTATTAGTAGCATTTGTTTTAGGAGCAATATTCTTCAATTTAAGTGCTCAACAAGTAAATACTATGTATTTCATGGAGAATTCTCCAATGAGACATACATTAAATCCGGCTTACCAACCACTTCCTAGTTTCTATATTGGATTACCTGGTTTAGGTAATTTCCAAGCAGGAATTGGAACCTTACCATTTACAGTTAAAGATGCGATTACTCTTAATGAAACAGGAGACAAAAATCAATTTTATAATAAATTGGCAACAGTCTCTCAAACAGGTATGGATCTGAATCTAACTCTTTTGAGCTTTGGATTTAGAACTAAAAAGTCGTATACAACATTTGCCATTTCTACCAAAGCAGATGGATATCTATCTATACCCAAAGAGTTGTTGTTTTATATCCCTATTTACGGTAATGTTAAGTCACCTAGTACATTCGACCCATTAACAGGTACAAGTTTGTTCGATTGGAGTAAATTAGGAGGAACTGGAAATTTGTATACTGAAGTGGCTGTAGGGATGTCAAACAATATTAATGATAAATGGTCAGTAGGGGGAAAATTCAAATTTTTATACGGACATGCTCATTTATCAGTAATTGCTAATAAATTGGATTATACAGCATCAGCGAATGAATTTTTATTGAATGGAAATGCTGAATTAAACTATTCTGGCCCCTATCGCCCAAAGGATATTAAAGCACTAAACCCAAATTATATTCCACTTGATACAGCTAAAGAAGATCAATATGGGCTTTTAGATTTTTCACAGCCATGTGGTGTAGGTATGGGTGCAGATCTAGGGCTTACTTATAGACCAATTGATGAATTATTACTTTCAGCTGCTGTTGTTGATTTTGGGTTTTTACGTTGGAATAGAAATAATATCACAAAAAACTATTCAATTGTCAACTATCCCTATTATGGTGTTAATAGCGAAAACGGCAAGTCTGCAAGTAATGTACAGGACTCTATAATCAATACTTTCAAAAATGCATCTGTAACGTCCGAATCAAAAAATCCATTCTATACTTATACAACTGCTAAAATAAATATTGGTGCAGAGTATTCATTTGCTAATAACAATTTAAGTCTAGGATTATTATCTAGAACTCTGATTAGAGAAAAAATTTACCAGGAACTTACAACTTCATTTAATGTAAAGCCAGTTGATTGGTTTAATATGGCAATTTCATATTCAGCTATGAATGGACGGTTTTATAATCTAGGTGCTTCAATTGGATTACGAACATGGATAATGCATTGGTTTGTGGCTGCTGATTATATTCCAATGCCTAATTATACAAATATCTATGATTCACATTCTGGAGCACAGCCTACAACTCAATACTTTAAATATACTCCGACCAATACCAATCAATTCAATATTGCATTAGGAGTCAATTTTGTGTTTGGAAATAATAAAGATTCTGATAAAGATGGAGTTATTGATAGAAAGGATAAATGTCCTGATACTCCGTTAGAAGCAAGGAAAAAAGTTGATAAAAAGGGTTGTCCTTTGGATACTGATGGTGATGGTGTGCCAGATTATTTAGATTTATGTGCTAATACACCTGCTGGAGTTCAGGTAGATACTGTTGGTTGTCCATTAGATGAAGATATGGACGGAGTGCCTGATTATAAAGATAAATGCCCTCAGACACCAGTGGCTTCAAGATCCTTGGTAGATACATTAGGTTGTTCTTTAGATACTGATAAAGATGGAGTATTTGATTATTTGGATAAATGTCCAAATACTCCACTAGGAGTGCTAGTTGACAGTATTGGTTGTCCATTAGATACTGACCATGATGGAGTTGCTGATTATTTGGATAAATGTCCTGGTACTTCTCCTGAAGCAATTGGTATGGTTGACTCAACAGGTTGTCCTTTAGATTCTGATGGTGATGGTGTACCCGATTATTTAGATAAATGTTCAAATACTCCAAGTATTGCTATTGGATTTGTTGATAAATTTGGATGTCCAATAGATACAGATGATGATGGAGTCGCTGATTATTTGGATAAGTGTCCTGGAACACTTGCTGGAGCACGTGGATATGTTGACGATCGTGGTTGTCCTCTTGATTCTGATAAAGATGGGGTGCCTGATTTTATTGATAAGTGTAACAATACACCTGCTGAAGCAATAAAATTAGTTGATGCGACAGGATGTCCATTAGATTCTGATGGTGACGGTGTCGCTGATTATTTGGACAAATGTCCTAATACACCACAAGCTGCAAAAGGCTTTGTAGATGAAAAGGGTTGTCCAATTGACACTGATGCTGATGGAGTATTTGATTTTGAAGATAATTGTCCTAAAATACCAGGCGTTTCATCAAATAAAGGATGTCCAGATATTAAGAAAGAGGTTAAGAAATTGTTCCAAAAAGCTTTACAAGGAATTCAATTTGAGACAGGAAAGGCAGTAATTAAACCTAGTTCGTTTGCAATACTAGATCAAATAGCCAAAGTACTTGTTGATAATCCAACTTACCTTGTTGATGTTCGTGGACATACAGATAATGTTGGAAACTCAGAATCAAATATGCAATTGTCTGAGAGACGAGCAGCTGCCGTACATGATTATTTGGTAGGAAAGGGCATTTCATTGAAACGACTTTCTTCACATGGATATGGAGATACAAAACCTGTAGCAAGTAATAAAACGGCAAAAGGTAAAGCATTGAACAGACGTGTAGAATTTGTTGTAACTTTTGAAGAAACAACTTTTGAATAAATCGTAGTTCAACTCAATAAAAGGAGTCTGTATTGATACAGGCTCCTTTTTTATTTGAAAATTATTATTAAAAACTATTGAGTATTGGACATGTTTTAATAATTTTGCGCTCCAATAATAACAATAGAAATCATAAACCAATTAGAATAATATGGGTAGAGCGTTTGAATATAGAAAAGCAACAAAAATGAAACGATGGGGCAATATGGCTCGAGTTTTCACAAAATTAGGAAAACAAATAACAATTGCTGTTCGTGAAGGTGGTGCTGAAGCAGATACAAATCCACGTTTGAGAGTTTTGATTCAACAATCAAAAAAGGAAAACATGCCAAAGGAAAATGTTGAACGTGCTATAAAAAAAGCAACAGCAAAAGATGAAGCCGATTACAAAGAAATAGTTTACGAAGGATATGGACCAAATGGTATCGCTATTGTAATTGAAACAGCTACAGATAATCCTACACGTACCGTTGCCAATATTAGAAGCTATTTAACTCGTCATGGAGGGTCATTAGGTACTTCAGGTTGTTTACAGTTCTTGTTTGAACACAAATGTGTATTTAAAATTGCAAAGAAAGATGGAGTCTCTTTAGAAGATTTGGAGTTAGAGTTAATAGACTTTGGTGTAGATGAATTGGTAGAGGATGATGATGCTATCGTGTTGTATGGTGAATTTCAATCATATTCTTCCATTCAAAAGTATTTGGAAGAAAATGGATTTGAAATTTTCAGTGCCGAATTTGAACGTATTCCAAATGATATGAAAGAGCTTAACGATGATCAAAAAGCTCAAGTAAATAAATTACTAGATAAGATTGAAGAGGATGAAGATGTGCAAAATGTTTTTCATAATATGATAGAATAATTGGATAGTAAAATTTTACTACTGTAAGTTTAAATATTAAAAGAGTTAGGAAAGAATAATTTCCTAACTCTTTTAACCTAAATTACGCATTAGAAAATGCGTAATCGCTATCTGGTTGGTTCCCAAGGCTTTTTTTTACCATGGACTAATTTAGAGCGGGGTTTACCCTCATGGAATCATTTGTGCGTTTTTTCAAAACTTCTAATGATTAATTCGGGTTTAATATTTATATATAGTTAATACTGTTCTTTCTCATTTGGAAAATCACCTGATTTTACATCTGCTACATAATGGCGTATTGCGTCATCCATAATACCTTGCAGATTTGCATATCGTCTGAGAAATCTAGGTGAAAAATCTTGAGTTAAACCAAGCATGTCGTGAATAACTAAAACTTGTCCATCAACATCATTACCTGCCCCAATACCAATTACGGGTATTGATATTTCAGAAGCTACTTGTTTGGCTAGTTTTGCTGGTATTTTTTCCAATACTAATGCAAAACAACCAGCTTCTTCCAGTAAATGGGCGTCTTTAATTAACTTTTCGGCTTCAATTTGATCCTGAGCTCTTACAGCAAATGATCCAAATTTATTTATTGATTGAGGTATAAGTCCAAGGTGTCCCATTACGGGTATTCCAGCACTTAGAATTCGCTTTACGGACTCAATTACTTCCTCGCCTCCTTCTACTTTAAGACAGTCACCATGTGTTTCTTTCATGATTCTGATTGCCGAAGATAGAGCTTCTCTGGAATTACCTTGGTAAGAACCAAAGGGCATATCCACAACAACTAATGCACGTTTTACACCTCTTACAACAGATTTAGCTAAAAAAATCATTTGATCTAAAGTTATCGGAAGGGTGGTTACATTTCCACATATTACATTTGATGCTGAATCACCTACAAGTATTATATCAACACCTGCATTGTCTACTATCGTACTCATCGTATAATCATATGCTGTCAGCATACTAATTTTTTCACCCCTATTTTTCATTTCAAGTAGTCGCTGTGTTGTGACTTTTCTGAAATTTTCTGCTTGTATTGACATGATATTTGCTGTTGAACTTTTTGAATGGCAAAGATAGATATTATATCTTTTTTAAATGTAATTTTATTTGATATTTATCGTTCTAAGTATTCATAAATCAATTTTAATTACTGTTTCTATTATCTGTTTGTTTCTGTTTCAAGTATTTTTTTAGTTTTTTAATATATCTTTGTAGTTAATTATTGTACATGTGAGAATTTTGCATTTTTCTTTCTGTATTTTATTAATCCCACCATTTTTTTTGAATAGAATTTTATGAAGAGTTTATTTAAACATATTATTTCTACTGATATTTTCTCTCATGTCTCAAGTCTGAGTTATTTACCACGCTGGGTTGTTTTGTTATTGGATGTTTTTATATGTGTAATTGCCTATTTAACCTCATATTTGATTTCTTTGAATATATTTACTTACAATCATGATGTTAGTATAGTCTCTGATATTCAGCGTTTTTACATAGTTATTGCATCGCAAATTGTGTTTTTTTGGTTATTTCACACATATTCTGGTATATTAAGATATTCCAGTTTTGTAGATGCAATCAAGTTATTAGTTTCGGTTACTGTTAATTTGATTACTTTGTCGGTTATAGGTTTTATTGTTAATGCAATAACACATCAAATACTATTCTTTCATACGGCATTGTTAGTTTACGGTGTTTTTGCTTTTTCATTTTTGTTTATACTTCGTTTGGTAGTAAAATCGGTGTTTGACTTATTATTGTTAGACCTAAGTCATTGTACAGCTGTAATGATATATGGTACTCAATCAGCAGCAATAGGTATTGCCAAGATGATTCGGTCGAGTGTTGAGCATAAATATAAATTGGTAGGATTTATAGACGATGATAAAAGTTCAACTCAGAGAATGATAATGGGACTAAAAGTTTATCAATTAAATGAAGAAACAGTTAAGAACGTTATAGTACCCAAAGCAAAAGCAATTATAGTTACTCCTTTGAAAATGAGTACTATCAATCCAAAACTGGATTTAGACATATTCCTAAATAATAATCTTGCAATTCTTACATCACCACCAATGAGTATATGGAAAGATGATATGCCCTCATTGAAGCAAATAAAATCTATACAAATTGAGGACTTATTAGAGCGTCCACAAATTGAGATTAATACAGCAAATATTGCTAAACAACTTAAAAATACAGTGATACTTGTGACAGGTGCTGCAGGTTCAATCGGAAGTGAAATTGTTAGACAACTTGTAAATTTTAGTCCTAAATTAATTATATTATTGGATCAAGCCGAATCGCCAATGCATGTATTACAATTAGAATTGGAATCGAAATATCCAAGTCAGAATTTTACTTCATTTATTGGTGACGTAAGAAACAAAGAACGTATGGAGTTTCTTATAGAAATGTTTCGACCTGATTCTATTTATCATGCTGCCGCTTATAAGCATGTGCCAATGATGGAAGATAATCCTGTTGAAAGTATACAAGTCAATGTCAAAGGAACAAAAATTATGGCTGATTTGGCTGTAAAATATGATGTGAAACGATTTGTGATGATTTCAACCGATAAGGCTGTGAATCCAACAAATGTAATGGGTGCATCCAAGCGAATAGCTGAGATTTATGTTCAGTCTATGTCAGCAAAAATGTCATCTAAAACTAGCAATAATACTAAATTCATTACAACACGATTTGGTAATGTACTAGGCTCAAATGGTTCGGTGATACCTCATTTTAAGGGTCAGATTGAGAAGGGAGGTCCTGTAACTGTTACTCATCCGGATATCATCCGTTACTTTATGACTATACCTGAAGCATGTATGCTTGTTTTGGAAGCTGGTTCGATGGGTGATGGGGGTGAAATATTTATTTTTGATATGGGAAGTCCTGTTAAGATTGTTGATTTGGCAAAGAAAATGATACGTCTGGCTGGGTATGTTCCCGAAGTAGACATTAAAATCGAATTTACAGGTTTACGACCAGGTGAAAAACTATATGAAGAATTACTCAACAAAAAAGAAATTACACAGCCTACATATCATCCGAAAATAATGATTAGTTCTGTTCAAATGTATGATTATGATACTGTTAATCAGCAAATAGAAGAGTTGATAAAATACAGCACTATGTGTAAAAATTATCTTACCGTTTCGCAGATGAAGAAAATTGTGCCTGAGTTTAAGAGTAAAAATTCTCAGTACGAACGCTTGGACGTTTAGTCATTAAGTAAAAAACATCATGCATAGAATTATTTCTTTAATACATATTTATCCATTTATCGCTTCTTTGGGGTCTTTTTTAATTGGCTGGGTATTTATGCCTAAGGTAATTGAAATTGCCAAAAAGAGAAATTTTGTGGTAAAACCAAATAAAAGAACATCACACCAAGGAGCAGTACCCAATATTGGAGGAATTGATATTTTTATATCTTTTTTTCTAACTGTTTTTATTTTCTCATTTCAGGCTGTTTCACAGGTTCAGTTCATTATACTGGGTGTATTTATAATTTTAATAGTCGGATTTGTGGATGATTTAATTGATATAAAACCAAAATGGAAATTGATAGGTGAGATTTTATCGGCATTTTTTCTAATCGTATTGGCTGATGTCAAATTGACCAATTTTCATGGATTTATGGGAGTGTATCATGTTTCAATGGAAATGAGTTATTTTGTTTCGTTTTTTGTCTTTCTAGTAATTATCAATGCACTTAATTTGATCGATGGTGTTGATGGATTAGCTTCAGGACTGGGAGGTTTATATTGTTTGTTTTTTGGATGGTATTTTTATTTAACAAATCATATCGAGCTTTCAATTTCAGCATTTTCAATGTTGGGGTCATTGGCTGTGTTTTTTATATACAATGTGTTTGGTAGTAAGCGTAAAATTTTTATGGGTGATTCGGGTTCCTTATTGCTTGGTTTTTTGATTACTTTGTTTGTGTTCCAATTTTGTGAAATGAATATCAATCCATCTTTTGATCAACAATATTATATTTCTGCAGCACCTGCTTTTTCAATTTGTTTGCTTTCTATTCCGTTGTTTGATACCTTGAGGGTTTTTATAACTCGAATAAAGAAAGGTGTTACACCGTTTCGTCCTGACAAAAATCATATTCATCATTTACTATTGAAAGTTGGGCTTAAACATAAGCAGGTGACATTTGTGTTATTGGCAGTTACCATTGTCTTTGTTGGTTTGGGTATAATGGGTCGTAATTGGTGGAATGGTTTTTTAATTGTTGTAGCTTTAGCTTTGGCTTCTATACTAACTTTAATACTTTGGAGAATAGTTGATTTTAAAAATTCTTCAAAATAATATGGTATTATTTTTATTCTAAATGCAGCCTGGATCAGTTGATTTGGCTGCATTCATTTTATAAATATTTTTAACAATGATATCTGTAGAACAACTTACGGTTGAGTTTAGTGGATCACCGCTTTTTGATGAAATTAGCTTTCTTGTAAACTCCAAAGATAAAATTGCTTTGGTAGGCAAGAATGGAGCAGGTAAATCTACCTTACTCAAAATTTTTGCTGGTAAACAATTGCCTTCAAAGGGGAGAATTTCGATGCCAAAAGATTTGTCTATAGGTTATCTTCCTCAACATATGATTCACAATGAGGGTACGACAGTAATGCAAGAAACTGAAAAGGCATTTGAACACATTACTGAACTTCAGTCATTAATTGAAAATATGAATCTTGAACTTTCGGATAGAACCGATTATGATTCAGATAGTTATCATCAATTGATAGATAGACTGATACAATCGAATGAGCATTTGCAAATAATTGGAAACGGTAACTTCTATGGAGAAATCGAAAAAACTCTTTTGGGTTTGGGTTTTCTTCGGTCAGATTTTGATCGCCAATGTTCTGAGTTTAGTGGAGGATGGAGAATGCGAATTGAGTTGGCAAAAATATTACTTCAAAATCCAGAGGTGTTGTTGCTGGATGAACCTACCAATCACCTTGATATTGAGTCCATACAATGGTTGGAAAACTTTCTTTCATCATCCAGTAGTGCAGTAATTCTAGTTTCGCATGATAGGGCTTTTATTGATGCAATAACTAATAGAACCATTGAAATTTCTCTTGGTAGAATCTATGATTATAATGTTCATTATTCAAAATACATTGAGCTGCGCAAGGAACGTCATGAACAACAAGTGCGTGCTTACGAAAATCAGCAGAAATTAATTCAGGAAACAGAAGAGTTTATTGAACGATTTAGATATCAGGCAACAAAAGCTATTCAAGTTCAATCGCGAATAAAGCAGTTGGAGAAGTTAGAACGATTGGAAGTTGATTTGGAAGATAATTCTCGATTGAGTCTAAAATTTCCACCAGCTCCTCGCTCGGGAAATATCCCGCTTGAAATTGAACAATTGGCAAAATCTTATGGAGATAAGCTTATATTTGACAATGTCAATCTGATTCTCAATAGAGGCGAAAAAGTAGCTTTTGTAGGTAGAAATGGTGAAGGAAAATCTACATTGGTAAAATGTATTATGGATGAAATTGAGTTTTCTGGAATGTTAAAGTTAGGACATAATGTCAAAATTGGGTATTTTGCTCAAAATCAGGCTTCACTATTAGATGAAAATCGAACCGTATTTGAAACTATTGATTATGTAGCAGTAGGTGATATTCGTACAAAAATAAGAGATATTCTGGGTGCTTTTATGTTTGGAGGTGAGGCTTCAGATAAGAAGGTAAAGGTGCTATCGGGCGGTGAGCGTAGCAGATTGGCAATGATTAGATTGTTGCTTGAACCAGTTAATCTTTTGATTTTGGATGAGCCTACCAATCACTTGGATATTCGTTCAAAGGATGTACTTAAAGAAGCGATTAAAGCATTTGACGGAACAGTGATAGTGGTTTCGCACGATCGAGAGTTTCTGTCAGGATTGGTGACAAAAGTGTATGAATTTGCCAATCAGAAAGTACGTGAACATTTGGGAGGTATTTATGACTTTCTTCAATACAAGAAAATGGATAGTCTTCGTGAATTGGAAATAAAGAATATATCTCAAAATCAGGTTTTGACAGTTGAAAAAGTAAGTTCAGAGAATAAATTAAGTTATGAGGCTAGAAAAGAACTCAATAAAAAAATCAAGAAGGCTCAAAAAGCAGTAGAAGAAATGGAAGAATTGATTTCAAAAATGGAAGTTGAATTGAAGAATATGAGTTGCCAAATGGAGAAACCAGAAATTGCTTCGGACTCTGATTTTATCCAACTGTATCAAAAAAAACAACGTGAATTGGAACAAAAGGAATACGAGTGGGAGTTGTTGAGCGAAGAATTGGAAAAATTAAACGTACAAAATTATTGAAGCAAAATATGGCTACTTTATTTTTAATACCTACAACACTTGGCGATAGCTCACATCAAAGAGTGATACCAAAGTTTAATGAAGATGTGGTAAATGAATTGCGTTTTTTTATTGTAGAAGATGTAAGAACTGCTCGCAGATTTTTAAAAAAGATGAATCCAGGATTTGATATTGACTCATCAGTTTTTTTTGTTTTAAATCAACATACCTCTGCTCAACAACTGGAAGAATATCTTGTTCCACTCCTCAAAGGACATGACATGGGTGTGCTTTCTGAAGCTGGATGTCCTGCTATTGCAGACCCAGGTGCTGATGTTGTAGCTATCGCACAACGTAAAAATCAAAATGTAGTACCATTAATAGGACCCTCATCAATAATACTTTCACTTATGGCATCGGGTTTTAATGGTCAAAGTTTTGCTTTTGTAGGTTATTTGCCAATTCAACCGTCTGAGAAATCCAAAGCCTTGAAGAAACTTGAAACAAGGGCTTATGCAGAAAATCAATCTCAAATATTTATAGAGACACCTTATAGAAATATGAAAATGTTGGATGAAATAATCCAAACTTGTCAACCTGATACTCGTCTTTGCATAGCTGCTGACATTACTTTAGAGACCGAATTTATCAAAACGAAACCAGTCAAAGAGTGGAAAGCACAAATGCCGGATTTGAATAAACGCCCATGTATATTTATAATCTATAAATCTTAGCTTTTCATTGCTCTATCCATGATTCGTTTGTCTTCTTTTTCTTTTATGGATTGACGTTTATCGTAATTTTTCTTTCCTTTGGCAAGTCCAATTTCAATTTTAGCCAGACCTTTATCATTGATGAAAAGTTTTGTAGGAATGATCGTATAGCCCATTTCTTTGGTGGCTTTGGATAGTTTGTGCAGTTCACGTTTAGTGAGTAAAAGTTTTCTATCTCTACGTACATCATGGTTGTTATAACTACCAAAAAAATATGTAGCTATATGCATGTTTTTTACCCATAATTCATTATTATGAAATGTACAAAATGTGTCTACAAGACTCGCTTTACCATCTCTGATGGATTTTATTTCAGTACCATATAGTTGAATCCCAGCAGAAAAACGGTCACTTATCTCATAATCAAATGAAGATCGTTTATTTTTTATTAATATATTGGATTTTGTATACATTTTTTCGAATATGAATAATAAACAAAGTTACATATAAAAATTAGTATGATCTATGAAGTGCCATAATTTTTGAATCTCAAATCAATATAGCATTCAATCTTACCGCAAATATTCGATAAAAATATATATATTTGTTGTTAGTAATATGAAGTTTGCTAAGGAACAAAATGATAGTATTATTTTAAAAAGTATTGAAATATGTCAGGAGACGTAAAATTAAAAATTTCAGGATTGGTCTATAATCAAACTGTTGTAGGTACTTATGGGCTGGTGCTTAGCGAAGAATTTGGAAAACGAAGGTTCTCAGTAATGATAGGTGAGCCAGAGGCACAATCTATTGCGCTTAAAATGAATAATAAAAGATCGCCACGACCTTTGACACATGATTTAATCAAAAGTATTTTGCATGTATTGGATGCTCAACTTCAAAAGGTGCTGATATACGATATGGTAAATGATGTTTTCTATTCAGAATTATATATCAAAAAAGAAGAAACAACCATCGTTGTAGATGCTAGAACATCTGATGCAGTTGCCATAGCAGTTCGTTCTGAATGTCCCATTTATATTAAACCAGAAATATTGGAATTAGTCGGAACTGTAGTAGACTCTGAAATATCTGAATCCAAAATCGAAGAAAAACAATTGCAGGTTGAAGAGTTAACTAATGAGGATTTGGATTTGCTCTCATTAGAGTCACTTGATGAATTACTCAATATGTGTTTGTCTGAAGAAAAATACGAACTTGCAGTCACTATAAGAGATGCAATTGAACGAAGACAAAGATATTAGACTGCGATATTATTTCAAATAGATTGAATGGATGTGTAAATGAATTGAATTATTACTGTGTTGTTTAAAAAGGAGTTTCCATTCCTCCTGTGCTGTCAAATGTTTGTATAGGTGTATATGGTTTGTCTGAGTAAAAATTAGTGTTACTTTCATTTATTTTTGACGAAATTGTTTGATATCCACCATTTTGCAAATCAAAATCAAACTCATCTTTGTTTGTGAATTTAGCATAAGTATTTTTAAATTTCAGGGCAACATTACCAGTTGCTCCATTTCTGTGTTTGGCAATGATAATTTCAGCAATACCTTGATATGAGTTGCCATCAGCATCTTCTTTAATGCCATAATATTCAGGGCGATGAATAAAGCAAACCATGTCAGCATCTTGCTCAATGGCTCCTGATTCACGAAGGTCAGAAAGTTGAGGACGTTTTCCTTCAATTCCTGTTCTTCCTTCCACCCCACGATTTAATTGAGATAACGCTATAATTGGAATGTCGAGCTCTTTGGCCAAACCTTTGAGTGAACGTGAAATGATACTTACTTCTTGCTCTCTGCTTCCAAAATTCATTCCGCTGGCATTCATCAATTGAAGGTAGTCAATAATTAGACATTCAACACGATGTTCACGTACTAACCTTCTAGCCTTACTTCGAAGTTCAAATACTGATAAACTAGGAGTGTCATCAACATAAATTGGTGCTCCAAGCAGATTCTTAATGTCTTTGTGAAGTTTATTCCATTCTTCTGGGTTAAGTTGTCCGTTCTTGATTTTTTCACCTTCTAATTCACAAACGTTCATTATCATACGGTTAACAAGCTGAACGTTTGACATCTCGAGCGAAAATACAGCAGTTGGTCGATTGTGGTCAACAGCCATATTTTTTGCCATAGAAAGTATAAAGGCTGTTTTCCCCATTGCAGGTCGTGCAGCAATTATTATTAAATCAGATTTTTGCCATCCTGATGTAATTTTATCCAGATCATGAAATCCTGTAGGAACCCCACTTGAACCCTGTTTTTCTGCTGCAAGGCCCATTCGTTTTATAGCTTCATCAATCACTGGATCAATCTGAGTAACATCTTTTTTTAGGTTTCGTTGAGATACTTCGAAAAGCATCCCTTCTGCCTCTTGCATCAAATCGTCTACATCTGATTTATCATCAAACGCTTTGGTTTGTATATCACTTGATATTCGTATAAGTTCACGAGCAAGATACTTTTGTACAATTATTCGGGCGTGATATTCTAAATGTGCGGCCGATGAAACTTTTGCTGTAAGCAAAGTGATGTAGTAGGGACCACCAATTTCATCAATTGTACCGTTCTTTCTTAGTTGCTCCGTTACGGTATGCATGTCAACAGGCTCCATACTTACAGAAAGTGTTACAATTGCTTCATATATTTTTTGATGAGCAATCTTGTAAAAACAATCTGCTTTAAGAATATCTGCTATAATAGAATAGGCATCTTTTTCAATTAATAGTGCACCAAGTATTGCCTCTTCCAATTCTAGTGCTTGAGGAGGAAGCTTGCCAAATTCGTTGGCAGGAATAGGTTCAGGAGTTTTTGGTTTCTTTTGGTAATTGCGTTTTTCTGCCATGGCTAATATGATTTCTGGGGGTGTCAAAAGTACAAAAGATTTCTCAATCTAAAACACAAAAATACAATATAGAATTCATAAAATGTATTTTCGGATTAAGTTATAGAATAATAAGCCAAAATTCAGTATTTTTGCTATTATACAAGAAACAAAATAAATAATTCATGATTTTATACCCCAATGCAAAAATCAATTTAGGTCTCAATGTAGTTGAAAGACGCATAGATGGATATCACAATATCGAAACAGTTATTTATCCTATTGGTTTGACTGATATCCTCAATTTACAGATTTCAGATACATGTGATGAATACAGTTTTACTTCCTCTGGAATACATATCGATGGAGATACAGATCAAAATTTAATAATTAAAGCTTATAAATTATTACAATTAGACTATCAAATTCCACCATTAGATATCAGTTTATGTAAACAAATACCATGTGGTGCAGGGTTGGGTGGAGGCTCGTCAGATGCTGCATTTATGCTCAAAGGTATCAACGAATTATTCCAGCTTAATATATCCGTATCGAAACTTGAAAGTTATGCATCAAAATTAGGTGCTGATTGCCCATTTTTTATTGAAAATGAGCCAGTATATGCCACAGGGATAGGTACACATTTTGAAAAATTTAAACCACTTTTGAAAGGCTATTACTTGCTGTTAGTTAAGCCTGATGTTCATGTGTCTACTGCAGCAGCATATTCCAAAGTTATACCAAAGACTTCTGGTGTGTCGTTAATCGAGTCTTTAGAATTGCCAATTTCAGAATGGAAATACCATGTTAAGAATGATTTTGAACTTTCTGTATTCAGTCAGCATCCAATGGTAGGTTCGATAAAAGAGCAACTCTATTCTATGGGAGCATTATTTGCCTCTATGTCGGGTTCAGGTTCTTCGGTTTATGGTATATTTCAAGATTCAATAGCTGTACATCAGGAATTTGATTCTTGTTTTGTTGTGGGTGGAGTATTAGATTAATGGACTTGAGACTATGAAATTGTAACGATAGTAAGGCTGAATGTCTAGTTTAAAACTTTGAAAAGTATTGTTTAGTCCAATAAAAATAACTAATTTAGTGCGATTTTTTAGAATGTATTAAAATTGAAAATTAATGATTGATCAAGACCGAATTATTAAAGTAAACATTGACGAAGAAATGAAATCTTCGTACATTGATTATTCTATGTCAGTAATAGTATCTCGTGCTTTGCCTGATGTGCGTGATGGATTTAAACCAGTACATCGTAGAGTATTGTATGGGATGAATGAGTTGGGAAATAATTCAGATAAACCTTATAAGAAATGTGCAAGAATAGTAGGGGAGGTAATGGGTAAGTTTCACCCACACGGTGATTCTTCGATTTATGGTACATTAGTTCGTATGGCGCAGTATTGGTCTATGCGTTATCCACTGGTTGATGGTCAAGGTAATTTTGGTTCAATTGACGGTGATAGCCCAGCTGCCATGCGTTATACAGAGGCTCGCTTACGTAAGCTGTCTGAAGATATGTTGGTAGATATCAACAAAGATACAGTAGATTTTCAGTTAAACTTTGATGATACTCTGAAAGAACCTACAGTTTTACCTAGCCGTATTCCCAATTTGTTGGTTAATGGCTCTTCTGGTATAGCAGTAGGTATGGCTACAAATATGGCTCCTCATAATTTGTCAGAAGTCGTAGATGCAACACTTGCTTATATAGACAATAATGATATTGAAATTTCAGAATTACTAAATTATATCAAAGCACCTGATTTCCCAACTGGAGGAATAATCTATGGATATGCTGGGGTGAAAGAAGCATTCGAAACAGGTCGTGGTAGAGTAGTGGTTAGATCCAAGGTGGATATTGAAGTAGATGCATCGGGTAGAGAAAAAATTATTGTAAATGAAATACCCTATCAGGTTAACAAAGTTGAACTCATAAAGGCTATAGTTGGACTTATAGAGGATAAAAAGGTAGAGGGTATTGCTCATATTAATGATGAATCGGACCGAGAAGGAATGAGAATCGTTATAGATATCAAACGTGATGCCAATTCAAGCGTTGTTTTGAATAAATTGTTCAAATATACTGCTTTGCAATCTTCGTTTAGTGTAAACAATATTGCTTTAGTACATGGGCGTCCTAGAATGTTGAATATCAAGGAATTGATACATTATTTTGTAGAACACCGTCATGAAGTAGTAACAAGGCGAACACGATTCGAACTATCAGAGGCCGAAAAAAGAGCTCATCTTCTAGAAGGCTTTATGATTATTCTAGATAATCTAGACGAAGCAATTCAAATTATTCGTGATTCAAAATCGCCTGATGAAGCTAGAAATAGACTCTCAGAACGATTTGGGCTTTCTGAAATTCAATCTCGAGCTGTTGTGGAAATGCGTTTGCGTCAACTTACTGGTATGGAACAAGATAAGTTGAGAGCTGAGTATCAAGAAATAATGGATTTAATAACTCATCTTAAAAATATTCTCGAAAATATTGCATTAAGAATGGATATCATCAAAGAAGAGTTAATCGAAGTAAAGGCTAAATACGGTGACAATCGTCGTACTGAGATTGTATATTCATCAGAGGAGTTTAACCCAGAAGATTTTTATGCTGATGACGAAATGATTATCACAATTTCTCATTTAGGTTATATTAAACGTACAGCATTGTCGGAGTTTAGAGCCCAAAATCGTGGTGGAGTAGGTTCAAAGGGAAGTGATTCGCGTGATGAAGACTTTATTGAACACATCTATCCAGCATCCATGCATAATACCATGTTGTTTTTCACACAGACTGGAAAATGCTATTGGCTAAAAGTGTATGAAATTCCAGAGGGCTCGAAAAATTCGAAGGGAAGAGCAATTCAAAATTTGCTTAATATTGACTCTAATGATAAAGTAAATGCTTTTATACGAGTTAAAGGTTTAAATGATTCAGAATATATTAACTCCCATTATTTAATATTTTGCACTAAAAATGGAGTAATCAAAAAGACTTCACTAGAAGCCTATTCTCGTCCTCGTCAAAATGGTGTTAATGCAATTACCATTCGTGAAGATGATCAAGTTATTCAAGTAAGATTAACCGATGGAAATTCTGAAGTTATAATGGCAAATAGAAACGGTAGAGCCATTCGCTTTCATGAGTCGGCTGTAAGGGAAATGGGTAGAACTGCTACTGGTGTAAGAGGTATGACTCTCGATGAAGACGGACAGGATGAGGTAATAGGAATGGTATGTGTAAACAAAGATGATGGTGAACACATCATGGTAGTTTCACAACAAGGTTATGGCAAGCGTACTATGCTCGACGAACGTGTTGAAGCCGATAGCGAAGGAAATTTACCTACAGATGAAGATGGTAATCCAATAGAAACAATTGCCGTATATCGAGTAACCAATAGAGGTGGTAAAGGTGTTAAAACCATGAATATCACTGAAAAAACAGGTAAATTAGTAGCCATAAATAATGTAACTGATCAATGTGATTTGATGATTATCAACAAATCTGGAATAACCATTCGACTTAAAGTTGCAGATTTTAGAGTTATGGGTCGTGCTACTCAAGGAGTGAGACTCATAAATCTAGAAAAACGAAGTGACGAAATTGCTTCGGTATGTAAAGTGCTATCTGAAACTGAAGAAGTAGATGAACTATCAGAAGAAAATAATAATTCTGAAATCGAAGAAAATGTTTAAACAAAAAATAAATTAGTTAACTGTGAGCGTACATAGCAATTGTGGCTCACTTTAAAAAAAATCAATCAAAAAAAATCAAATCAAAATGAAAAAATTAATTCTACCTTTAATTTTAGTGATTTGTGTAAATACTCTATTTGCTCAAAAATCAAATGTTTCGAAAGCTAGAAATAAAGCCTTAATGGATGAAGCTGATTTTGTAGGAGCACGTGAAGCAATTAAAGCTGCTTTAGTAGATTCTACTACTAAGAACCTAGCTGAAACTTGGTATGTAGCTGGTTTAATAGGATATACTGAAAACGCTAAATTGTATGAAAAAAGTTTATTGCCTGGAGCTAATATTGATAAAGAAACCAAAGGGAAAGCAATTATGGAGTCGTATTCATATTTCCTAAAGGCAGATAGTGTTGGTCAAATTCCAGATGTTAAAGGAAAAATTAATCAAAAAACTCGTAGAGATATCAAACCTAAATTAAAAGAGTATTACACCGATGGTAGCAATTTGGTAAATTACGGATCTTATCTGTTCGATTCAAAAAAATACCTTGAAGCTATGAGAGCGTTTGAAGTTTATACAGCAATTCCATTATTGCCAATGATGAACGGAGAACTTAAACTTGACTCAACTTATTATAAGATTCTTTTTTATCAAGGTGTATCTGCTAGTGCAGCCGAAATGCATGACGATGCAATAAAAGTATTTGAATCATTAAAGGATAAGAAGTATGAAACAAGCAAAGTATTCCAATACTTATTTGGGGAATATCAAGCAAAAAAGGATACAACTAAAATGTTTGAATCGGCAAAACAAGGATTTGAAAATAATCCAAAAGATGTATATCTAATTGGTAACTTGATTAACCTATATATAGCTTCCAAAAAAGACAAAGAAGCTTTGAATTATTTAAATACAGCAATAGCATCTGATCCCAAGAATACTCAATATTATCTAGTTCAGGCTAAGTTATATGAAGATTTAAAAGATTTTGATGCAGCACGTGCTACTTATGATAAAGCATTAATTGTTGAACCTAAATTGGGAGAGGCTTATTCAGGTATTGGTAGATTATACTATAATAAAGCTGGCAAAATATGGATGGATGCTGATAGCAATCTAAAAGATGATAAACTAATTAAGGCTGAAAAAGAAAAGGCAAATCTGATTTTTAAGGAAGCAATACCATTCTTTAAAAAAGCAATTGAAATTTCACCAAATGAAATTGAATACAAACGAAATTTAAAGACATTGTATTACAGATTGGGAATGAATGCTGAATATGATGCAATTGATAAAGAAATAAAATCAATGAAATAGAAATTTTTAAGTGTAATTACTTAATTGTATTATTTCTCTATCATAAATTCTAATTTGATGAGTAATAATTTCAAATTTGTATTAATTACTGAAAAAAAAACAAACTATAAATTCTTGTTTTTAGATTTCTTGCTTTATATTTGTTTTTAGCTAATCTTTGTTATTTAACTGTATATGAAAATTTCAAATTTATGAGAAAAGTTTTAGTATTGATTTTGTTGACATTAGCAATTAATAATGGATATACTCAAACAGCAGGAGATTTATCTGTATCTACAAATACATCACAAACTTCTTCGCCTGATTATGCACCCAAAAATGTAATTGCAATTTGGATTGAAGATAGTAATTCAAAATTTGTTGCATCTCTTTTAGTATATGCAAAAGTTAGAATTTATGATTTGGGAGTATGGGCAGCAGCCTCAAATAATAATACTGTAAACGCAACAACAGGAGCTACCCAATTAAAACATGTTACTAGAACTTGTAAGTGGAATGGTAAAGACGCAAATAATATATTAGTTGCAGACGGAAATTACACATTAAAAATGGAATTATCAGATAATAGTAATATGGTAAGTAATGTAGCAAGTTTTCCATTTGTTAAAGGTAGTAGTAGTCAGTCACAAACCAATTTGTCACAAAATGGATTTTCTGAAGTATCAATTGTTTGGACTCCAACTACAGGTAATAGCGTTTCAAATGTTGAATTTTCAAACAAATATACACTTTATCCAAATCCAACTAAATCAAATGTTTATGTAAATGGCTTTGATATAAAATCCATGGATTTAATATCAGTTACTGGTCAATTATTACTAACAACTGTTGATAAGAATATAAATTTAAGTGCTTTTCCTAATGGGACTTATTTTCTATCAATTACTACTTATTCGGGTAACGTAGTTGTAAAACGAATAATAAAGGAATAAACATTTCTTTTAATAAAAAAGAGCCATTTCATTACTATGAAATGGCTCTTTTTTTATATAGTTTATATTCTAAGATTTACAATTTGGAGATTGATTATACTCCTATTTAAATTTTACTATGTTAAAAAATGTATCTTAATAACAAATTTATTCGTTTTTTAATCCGCGTAATGAACATAAAATTGTAATTTTGTAGTTGCTTAGAAATTTCAAAAAAACAAAAAAATATGGCAGAAAAAAAATTAAATTTATTGGCTGTTTTTCCATCAGTTAGCGCACAGCAATGGATGGATAAGATTACAGCCGATTTGAAAGGAGCTGATTTCAACAAGAAGCTTGTGTGGAAAACCAATGAAGGCTTTGATGTATTGCCTTTTTATCGTTCGGAGGACATTGATGGTCTAAAGACCAAGGATTCGTTGCCTGGCGAATTCCCATACGTTCGTAGTACAAAGCTTGACAATGAGTGGTTTGTACGTCAAGATATCTTGGTAGATGATGTGAAAGTAGCCAATACAAAGGCGTTGGATGTATTGAACAAGGGTGTAAATTCACTTGGGTTCAAATTCCATACTGCTGAGGTGAACGAACAAAATCTTAGTCAACTTTTGAGTGGAATTACTGCTGATTGTGTTGAATTAAACTTTTCAGTATGTCAAAATCACGCAGTAGAGCTAATCCAAATTCTAGTAAAGCTTTTCAAAGCTCAAAATCTAGATTTAGCTAAACTACAAGGTTCGGTTAATGTAGATCCTATTGGTAGAATGCTAGTAAAAGGTAAAAAATATTCGAAAGAAGAAATTTCTGCCTTATCAAAATCGGTTGTAGAAGCTGCTGTAGCTCTTCCTTCATTTAAAGTAATTAATGTAAATGCCACTACTCTTAATAATGCTGGAGCTTTCATTGCGCAAGAGCTTGGTTATGCTTTGGCTTGGGGAAATGAATACTTATCACTACTGGTAGAAGCGGGCGTAGATACATCACTTGCTGCAAAGAAAATCAAATTTAATTTTGGCGTTGGAGGTAACTACTTTCTAGAAATTGCAAAATTTCGTGCCGCTCGTCTGCTTTGGGCAAAAATAGTGGATGCTTATCAGCCACCATGCAAAAAAGAAGATTGCAAACATACAGTAAATAGAATTTGTAAATGTGCTGCAAAAATGAGAATTCATGCTGAAACATCTACATTCAATAAAACCATTTTTGATGCCAATGTGAATATGCTTCGCACACAGACTGAGGCTATGAGTGCATCTATCGCTGGCGTGAATTCATTGACTGTATTACCATACGATTCAATATTTAAAACCTCGGATGAGTTTTCTGAAAGAATTGCTCGCAACCAACAGTTATTGTTGAAAGAGGAATGTCATTTTGATAAAGTGGTTGACCCATCAGCTGGTTCATATTATATAGAAACACTAACAAATAAAATTGCAACTGAGGCTTGGAAACTTTTCTTAGACGTAGAAGAAACAGGTTTCTATTCAGCTGTAATTGATGGTAAAATTCAAAAAACGGTTAAATCAACTGCTACTTCTAGACTAAAAGCTGTTTCTAATCGTCGTGAGATTCTTCTTGGAACCAATCAGTTCCCTAATTTTACTGAGATTGCTGGTGATAAAGTGACAGCTGTAGCAAATCATTCTTGCGATTGTGCACATAGCGATGTAGAAACTTTACTTCCTGTGCGTGGTGCTGAGGAATTTGAGGCGCTACGTTTTGCCACTGAAAAAGCAACGAAACGTCCGAAGGCATTTATGTTGACCATTGGTAACTTGGCAATGAGATTGGCTCGTGCTCAGTTCTCATGTAACTTCTTTGCCTGTGCAGGTTACGAAGTGATTGATAATCTTGGTTTCAGTACAGTAGAAGAGGGTGTTAAAGCTGCTCTTGCTGCAAATGCTGATATTATAGTTTTATGTTCAAGCGATGATGAGTATGCTGAATTGGCACCTGCAGCTTACAACCTCTCAAAAGGTAAAACCCAATTTGTGGTGGCTGGAGCTCCTGCATGTGCAGACGACTTGAAAGCTATTGGTATAGATCATTTTATCAATGTGAAATCCAATGTGCTTGAAACTTTGAAACAATTCAACTCAGCACTTATTTAAAACACTGTGACTACGGCTTAACATAACTAAGTATAATAATCACAGCTCTAAAATCAAAATAATATGAGACCAAATTTTAAAAACATAGATATTCAGAATATTGCAACAGAAAAAGTTGCACCAGCAATGGAGAGCAATTGGCTGACTCCTGAGTTGATTCCCGTAAAACCAGTTTATACTTCAGAAGACATCAAAGGAATGGATCATTTGAGCTATGCTGCTGGTTTGCCACCGTACCTTCGTGGACCTTACAGTGTGATGTATGCCATGCAACCATGGACCATCCGCCAATATGCAGGATTTTCAACAGCTGAAGAATCCAATGCATTCTACCGTCGTAACCTTGCTGCTGGTCAAAAAGGACTATCAGTAGCATTCGACTTGGCTACACACCGTGGCTATGATGCCGATCATGACCGTGTGGTAGGTGATGTGGGTAAGGCAGGTGTGTCTATCTGCTCGGTAGAAGATATGAAAGTTTTGTTTGATGGTATTCCATTGAACAAAATGTCGGTATCCATGACTATGAACGGTGCTGTACTTCCAGTGCTTGCATTTTATATCAATGCAGGATTGGAGCAAGGAGCGAAGCTAGAAGAAATGGCAGGTACCATTCAAAATGATATCTTGAAAGAATTCATGGTGCGTAATACTTATATCTATCCACCTAAGTTTTCGATGAAAGTGATAGCAGATATCTTTGAATATACTTCTAAGAATATGCCTAAGTTCAACTCTATCTCAATTTCTGGTTACCACATGCAAGAAGCAGGTGCTACAGCCGATATTGAGTTGGCTTACACCTTGGCTGATGGACTTGAGTATCTTCGCGCAGGGGTAAATGCAGGAATGGATATTGACTCATTTGCACCACGCTTGTCATTCTTTTGGGCTATTGGAATGAACCACTTTATGGAAATAGCCAAAATGCGTGCTGCACGTATGCTTTGGGCAAAAATCGTAAAACAATTCAATCCAAAAAATCCAAAATCATTGGCACTTCGTACACACTCTCAAACATCTGGATGGTCACTTACTGAGCAAGATCCATTCAACAATGTTGGTCGTACTTGTATCGAAGCAATGGGAGCTGCATTGGGTCATACTCAATCACTTCACACCAATGCGTTGGACGAGGCTATTGCACTTCCAACCGATTTCTCTGCACGTATAGCTCGTAATACTCAGATATATATCCAACAAGAAACTGAAATTTGCCGTGAGGTTGACCCATGGGCAGGTTCGTACTATGTTGAAACTTTGACTAACGAATTGGCTGAAAAAGCATGGGCGTTGATTGAAGAAGTTGAAAAATTGGGTGGTATGGCTGCAGCTATCGAGACAGGTATTCCAAAAATGCGTATTGAAGAAGCAGCTGCTCGTACTCAAGCTCGTATTGACTCTGGAAGTCAGGTGATTGTTGGTGTTAACCAATATCGTTTGGAAAAAGAAGACCCAATCGATATCTTGGAAGTGGACAATACTGCTGTACGTTTGCAGCAAATTGAGCGTTTGAAACAACTTCGTGCTAATCGTAACGAAGCTGATGTTCAAAAAGCTCTTGCAGCTATCACTGAATGTTCAAAAACAGGAAATGGCAACTTACTTGAGTTGGCTGTAGAAGCAGCTCGCGTACGTGCTTCTTTGGGTGAAATATCAGACGCTTGCGAAGCAATCGCAGGACGTTATAAAGCAACAATTAGAACTATTTCAGGCGTGTACTCATCAGAAACAAAAAATGATGCAAATTTCCAAAAAGCTTGTGAGTTGACTGAGAAATTTGCGAAAAAAGAAGGTCGCCGTCCTCGTATCATGATTGCCAAAATGGGTCAAGATGGTCACGACCGTGGTGCTAAAGTAGTAGCCACTGGCTATGCTGACTGTGGATTTGATGTGGATATGGGACCATTGTTCCAAACTCCTGCCGAAGCAGCAAAACAAGCAGTAGAAAATGATGTTCATGTAATGGGAGTTTCTTCATTGGCGGCAGGTCATAAAACACTTGTACCTCAGGTGATAGAAGAACTTAAAAAACTTGGACGTGAAGATATCATCGTTATTGCAGGTGGTGTAATTCCAGCTCAAGATTATGATTACCTTTACCAAGCAGGTGTGGCAGCTATCTTTGGACCTGGTAGCCCAGTAGCTAAAGCTGCATGTACCATTATGGAGATTTTAGTCGAAGAATAATAAATCATCTTGGTAATATATTATTAGAAAGGGCGGAGCAGAAATGTTTCCGCCCTTTTTTGGAATGTAGAGTATTGTTCATTGTAAACTATTCCATGTAAAAAATAGTTTGATATAAAAAGTGTAAATTTGTAATACAAAATAAATTATAAACACATGAAAATTCTATTTGCAGGTTTAGGAGGTGTTGGTGGTTATTATGGGGGAATGTTAGCGGCTAAGTACCACAATTCTTCGGATGTACAAGTCTTATTTTTGGCTAGAGGAGAGCATTTACAAAAAATAAAATCAGATGGGATAGAGATTATTACAGAAAATTCACAGTTTGTAGCAAATCCACATCTTGTGTCAGATAATGTTTATGATTTTGGTACGGTGGATTATGTTGTTATTTCAACTAAAAGCTATGATTTGGAATTGATAATCAATCAAATAAGACCAACAATAGGGGATAATACAGTAGTTTTACCTTTGCTAAATGGTGTAGACATTTCCGAGAGGATTGAGCAGTTACTCCCTAATACAACCGTTTGGCGAGGATGCTCATATATTGTGGCACGTAAATCGGCCCCTGGGATAATAACCACTTCTGGAAAACTCCATCGTTTAAACTTTGGATTTAACAATCAATTTAATGATAAATTACAATATCTTGAGCAAGTCATGACTGATGCTGGAATAGATGCAAAATACTGTAAAGATATTCATAATGAGATTTGGAAAAAATTCTGCTTTATTTCAGTTACAGCTAGTTTAACTTGTTATTACAATGTAGGATTTGCGGAACTTCTTGAAACTCCCGAATATAAAAAAATGTTCGTCAATTTAATAGTAGAATTGGTGAAGGTAGCTAAAGCAGAAGGTGCCGATCAAGATCTGTCTATGATTGATCGTGCGTTTCATAGAATAGGGAGCATTCCACGTGGTCAAACCACATCCATGCATTCAGATATGAAAGCTGGACGTAAAATTGAACTACATACACTTACTGGAATAGTTGTTGATTTGGCTCGAAAACATAGTATAAAAGTACCGCATTATGAAAAGATATACGAATCTTTGTGCTTATACATTTGAATTAAACGATGTGATATATTTCCATTATGTGTTCTAGAATAGTATCAAAATCAATTTTTAAATCAATCAATTTTCCAGATTCAATATCAAATACCCATCCATGAACTGATATTGATTTGGAGATAATTGCTCTTTGAACTTCTGGCGTTTTAATGATATTGACACATTGCTCTTGAACGTTTAATTCTATTAATTTTTTATATCTTAAATTTTCGTCCTCAATACTATTTAATTCATTTTGATGAATTCTATAAATATCTCTAATATTTCTAAGCCAGGGATTTAGTATCCCCAAATCAGATGATTGCATTGCAGCTTTTACTCCTCCACAATAGTAGTGTCCGCAAACAATGATATGCTTTACCTTAAGATGAGAAACCGCATAGTTAATTACAGACATTGCACTCAAGTCCGTATTATTCACCATGTTGGCAATATTTCTATGAACGAAAATTTCTCCTGGTTGAACTCCCATCAATTCTTCTGCAGGAACTCGACTATCAGAACAACCAATATATAAGATACTAGGGGTTTGCCCGAGAGATAGATTTTTGAAATAATTTTTATCTTCTTTTATTCTTTTTTTTACCCAGTGTTTGTTGTTTTGAAATATAGATTTTATGTTCATATTTTTGAGTTTAAAAGTTTACAACAAAGTTACGAAATAAACACTAAAACTTATTCGAAATAGAGTTTTTCAACTTCTGTCCAATTAACAATATTCCAAAAAGCTTTGGAATAAGCAATTCTTTTTGATTGATATTTTAAATAGTAGGCATGTTCCCATACATCAAGAGTTAATATGGGTTTAGCCTTAACATTGGCTGTTGGCATGATGGGATTGTCTTGATTAGGTGTGCTAATGATTTTTAGGCTTCCATCTGTTTCTTTGATTAACCAAACCCAACCTGAACCAAATCTACTCAATGCCGACTTTTCGAATTGGGATTTGAATTCGTCAAAACTGCCAAAGTTTGAAGCTAGTATTTTCTCAAGAGTTGCTGATATTTGACTTTTTGATGCTGGTGTGAGTATAGACCAAAAGAAGTTGTGATTATAGAATCCACCTCCATTATTTCTAATCGCTAATTGAAGTTCTTCGGGGAAGTTAATTGATTTCTGAAACAGTTCTTCAATTGTTAGTTTTTGGAATTCAGGATATTTTTCCAGTGCTTTATTTAGATTCGAAGTATAGCTTGCATGGTGATTGTTATAATGTATATACATCGTTGTACTATCAATGTACGGTTCCAATTCACTATATCCAAAGTTTAATTTCTTCTGAGTAAATTGGCAGTAAACTTTTGTGAAAAGTAATAAAAGAGAAAGAGATAAACATACAATCCTTTTCATGATATTTGAGTTTTATGAAGAGTTAATCCTATTTTATAACATTTTTACGAAGCGAATGTTTGTCATTGAATTGTTTTATTTGATTCATATATTAAGATATAATTTGTTTAAGAATTGTAATTTTGAGATATATTAAAGTCCATTAGATTTTTTGATTATTGTTAAAATTGATGTACTTTTTTTGATATCATCACGTTTGTAATGCATAAATAGTAAAAGAATTTGAAACTATTTAAATTTTGGCAAACTCGTATTTTATCGGTATATTTGTCAGTTTTTTATAATTGAATTAATAGCTTAAGTATTTGATAGTTATAATATATGATAGATTATATAACAGGTAAATTGGTCGAGTTGACTCCCACTTATGCCGTTGTGGAAACATGTGGAGTGGGTTATAGTATACATATAGCATTACCAACTTATTCAATAATTCAAGGTAGTGAAAATATAAAATTATATGTATATGAATTAATTAGAGAGGATTCTCATCAGTTATATGGTTTTTTGAATGTAATTGATAGGCAGTTGTTTCTAATGTTGATTTCTGTTTCAGGAATAGGTGCTAATACAGCCCGAATGATAATGTCATCATATTCTGCCAGTGAAATACAGGACATGATAGCTAGTTCAAATGAATTAGCATTGAATGCAATCAAAGGAATTGGAATAAAAACAGCTCAGCGAATCATTGTTGAATTGAAAGATAAAATAATCAAATTAGGGCTTAAAGATACACAACAGTCATCACCAACCGTACAATCATCATCAAGGGATGAAGCAATTTCAGCATTGGTAATGCTTGGTTTCCCACAGCTAATTTCAGCAAAAACTGTTGAAAAAATCCTTAAAGACGAACCAGCACTTCAGGTTGAACACTTGATAAGACAAGCCCTTAAAATGTTGTAAACCGTCACTTTTTTTGAACCCTTACTAGAATTGATTTTGTCAATAATTGTTGATTTTTAATATGATTTTTAATAAAATAAAAATTTATTTTCTGCTTGTCTTGCTAACAGCCCTTAGTGCTTCATACTTTAATGTAAATGGAGCTGTAAGTGCCGAAATACAAGACCTACTAAATAAGGAAAAAATTAATAATTCAATTCAAAAGGTTCGTGATGTCAAAAACTCTATAAAGGAATTTGTTGACCAACGTTCTCCTCGAGATACAAGTTCCGATTCTATATATCATCAAGCGCATCAAAATTTTCCTATCAAAAAATACACCCAGGAAAACTATGAGGATATCTCTACAAAGTATCCAATGGATACTCAAAAACCATCCAATGTTAAAACCATAGTTGAATATAATACCAAAGGAGGATATTACGTATTACGAACTTTTATTGGAGACTCTGAGATTGCTTCACCATTTATGATGACAGAGCAGGAATATCGTAATTATTCTTCAAAAAAGGATTTACAATCTTATTGGAAAGAAAAAAATTCGAAAAGTAATGTGGGTAATGAGGATAAGTTCTCTATGACCGATATGAAGTTTAATATTGGTGCTGCTGACAAGGTTTTTGGACCAGGTGGAGTTCAAGTAAAAACTCAGGGTTCTGCTGAAATTATTATTGGGTTTAAAACCAATCGTTTAAACAATCCAGCCTTACCTATCAACTTAAGGAAAAATACAATTTTTGATTTTAATACTAAGATTCAATTAAATGTAAATGGAACTGTTGGTGATAAATTAAATTTTGGAATGAATTATAATACTGAGTCAACTTTTGATTTTGATCAAAAAATGATTAAGCTTGCTTACAAAGGAAAAGAAGATGAAATAATTAAGTCCTTAGAAGCTGGTAATGTAAGTATGCAATTAAACAGTTCGTTGATAACTGGTAGTACTGCTTTGTTTGGAGTGAAATCAGAAATGCAATTCGGAAAACTCAATGTAAAAGCAATAGCCACTCAGCAACAATCAGAATCTAAAACAGTAAGTACAAAAGGTGGAGCTCAGACTACAAAATTCGAAATCGATATTGATAATTATGATCTAAATAGGCATTTTTTTCTTGGACATTTTTTTAGGGATAATTACGAAAAAGCTCTTTCAACTTTACCTGTCGTAACATCTGGAGTGACTGTAAAAAGGATAGAAGTATGGGTAACTAATAAACGTGCAAATTTTGAACAAGCTAGAAATATTGTTGCACTTATGGATTTAGGTGAACGAGATTCAATAAGCAAACGTACAATATGGAAGTCTAACGATTCATTAAAAGTGCCGTCAAATAGGACCAATGATATGTATGATAGATTATTGCAATATAACATAAGGGATATCAAACAATCTACTCAAATACTATCTCAACCAGAGTTTACTGGTTTGACCGGAAGTGAAGATTATGAAAAAATTGAAAGTGCTCGAAGACTGGACCAAAATGAATTTATTCTAAATCCATCCTTAGGATATATATCATTAAAGAATACCTTGAATCCTGATGAAGTACTAGCTGTTGCATACGAATATATCTATCAAGGGAAGACCTATCAAGTAGGAGATTTCTCAAATGATAGATTAGGCAATGATTCAATACCTAATCAAGCTCTGATGGTCAAATTACTTAAAAGTACCAATCAAAATCCTAGTTTCAAAATGTGGGATTTAATGATGAAAAATGTTTACAGTCTTGGAGCAATGCAAATTCAAGCCGAAAACTTTTTGCTTGATATTGTCTATCGAAATGATAAGATTGGTACTAATATGCAATATTTATCTGCCGATTGTGGTATCAAGTATAAATCATTACTTAAGGTAATGAACCTCGACCGATTGGACCCTCGTAATAATGCAATTCCGGATGGTAAATTTGACTTTGTCGAAGGTTATACCATTCAAGCTGCTTCAGGTAAAGTGATTTTTCCTGTTTTGGAACCATTTGGTAAACATTTGCATAAAAAAGTTTATGACAATAATCCTGCCTATTTAAAGTATGCTGATAGCTTAGCTTACTACCAATTGTATGATACAACCCTTTTTGTTGCACAGCAATATAGTGAAAAAAATAAGTTTCGATTAGTTGGTCATTATAAGTCTTCTTCAGGTAATGAAATTAGATTGAATGCAATGAATATACCTCGTGGTTCGGTGTCAGTTACAGCAGCGGGGGTTCCTCTAGTTGAAAATCAACACTATACTGTCGATTATACAATGGGGACTGTAACCATTCTTGATCAAGCATTGATCGAATCAGGTACTAAAATTGATGTCAAACTCGAAAATCAATCTATGTTTAGTATCAAGCGTAAATCGCTTACAGGTACTCATTTGGAATATCAATTTAATAAAGATTTTAGTATTGGTGCTACCATGATGAATTTATCAGAGATGCCACTCACAATGAAAGTTAACACTGGTAATGAACCAGTAAATAATACCATTTGGGGATTAAATACATCCTGGAGGGCTGAATCTCAGTGGATAACAAACGTATTGGATGCAATCCCCTTTGTAAATGCTACTAAACCTTCGACCATTGCACTTAATGCTGAGTTTGCGCAGCTTATTCCAGGTCATTCTAGAATTATTGGAAAAACAGGTTTTGCATATATCGATGATTTTGAAGCAACTAAAACAACAGTTGATATTCATATGCCTATCAACTGGTTCTTATCTTCAACACCATCAGGAGCCATTTCTGCTGTAAACGGTACTGAATTATTTCCAGAATCAAAAGTTCAGGATTTGTCGTACAATAAAAATAGGGCTTTACTTGCTTGGTATTATGTTGATCCAATAATGAACAACCCATCCGAAATACCCAAATATTTTTCAGATAATAATTACGAAATTTTATCCAATCATTTAACTCGTCCAGTTAATATTCAAGAGATTTTTCCATTCAAATCAAGAAATCTAAACTTCAGTCAGACAATTACAGTGATGAATCTGTCATTCTACCCAACTGAAAGAGGACCCTATAATCTTGCTACTGATGAGATTCAACAAGATGGTTTTCTAGGAAATCCTAAAACTAAATGGGGGGGGATAATGAGAAAAATTGATCAGTCAGATTTTGAGGTTGCTAATATTGAATATATAGAGTTTTGGCTGATGGATCCCTTTTATAATGGGAGTAAAAACGCAACGGGAGATTTATATTTTAATTTAGGAGATATCAGTGAGGATATCTTAAAAGATAGTAAGAAATCATTTGAAAATGGTCTCCCTACTGACGGTGACTTGAACGGTAAGACTGATACCACCAGATGGGGACGTATTCCCAAAGTACAATCATCTGTTAGAGGGTTTTCAGGTGATAAAAATGCAAGATTGACTCAAGATGTAGGGCTTGATGGGCTTTCAGATAGCGACGAAAAGCTATTTGTAAGTTACAAGAATTATATTACAAATTTTACCTCTAAGATTGATCCAGCTACAAAAAGCAAATTGCTGAGCGACCCCAAATCTCCATTAAACGACCCTTCGGGTGATAATTTTCACCATTTTAAAGGTAAAGATTATGATGATGCAAAACTAAACATTCTACAACGATATAAATATTTTAATGGTACTGATGGAAACTCACCAGACTTAGTTAACGACCCAAATAAACTGGCATCATTTAGCTTTGAACCAGATGTAGAAGATATCAATGGTGATAATACGCTTAATGAGTTTGAACGTTATTATCAATATCACGTAAGTTTGGACTCGTCAAAACTAATCGTAGGTACTAATCATATCATAAATAAGGTAACCAATAAGATAAAACTTAAGAATGGAAAAGAAGAACAAATAAGTTGGTATCAGTTTAGAATTCCTATCCGTCAATCCAGTTCGTATCAGAAAATTGGGAATATTGTCAATTTCAAGTCAATACGTTTTATCAGAATGTTTATGACTAATTTTGAAAAAGAGACTCATCTTCGTTTTGCAAGTTTGGGACTAGTGCGTGCAGATTGGAGAACATACGAAAGAAAGGATTTGGGCTTGTCCTTAAGTGATAATAGTCTAACAGGTTCATTAGATCTACAAGCTGTAAATGTTGAAGAGAATTCAAGTAAAACACCTGTTAATTATATTCTTCCTCCAGGAATAAAAAGAGAAACAGATCCAGGACAGTCAGCTACTATTAAATTAAATGAGCAAGCTATGGCTCTAAAAATATCCAATCTTGCAAAAAATGACGCTCGTGCTGTTTATAAAAACACAAATTTTGATATGCGTCAGTATAAACGTCTTCAAATGTTTGTTCATGCTGAAAAATTAGATAGTGAAAAAATACAAACTCTTAAAAATGAAGAATTGTCATGTTTTATTAGAATAGGTACAGATATGACTAACAATTACTATGAATATGAAATTCCATTAGTTCTTACTTCGCCAGGTAAATATAATGACTCTAACACTAGTGATAAATTGGCTGTTTGGCCAGAACTAAATATGTTGGATATCCCATTCTCAACTTTGACAAATGCAAAATTAGATAGAAATAAACAAAATGTGTCCATACTTGAAATTTTCGAACAACGAGATGTCAACTCTCCATATCAACGTAATCGAATTAGGATAAAGGGAAATCCAACTCTCTCAAATGTTGAAAACATAATGATAGGGGTTCGCAATAGAAGTGATTCGCCTAAATCTGCAGAAATATGGATTAATGAGTTAAGAATGTCAGAATTTGACGAATCGGGTGGATGGGCAGCAATGGGTAATCTTGCTGTCGGTTTATCCGACCTCGGTACCATTAATATGTCAGGACGTTCCGAGTCGGCAGGATTTGGTAGTATTGAAAGTAATGTTTTGGATCGTCGAAAAGATAATTTACTTCAGATGAACATCGCAACATCTATCGATTTTGGAAGATTTTTGCCAGAAAAGGCTAAATTCAAGATACCTTTTTATTTCTCAAATAGTAATGAAACGCTTACTCCTCGTTTCAATCCATTGGACCAAGATGTTTTATTTGTAGATGCTGTTGAGTCAGCTCCAAATCCAATTGAGAAAAAAATTATACTTGATCAAGGCAAAACCATTAATAATATCCAAAGTCTTAGTGTATCAGGTGCTAAAATCAATATTAGAAGTAAAATTCCAATGCCGTATGACCCTGCCAATTTTACAATAAATTACGCAATAAATAAGACCAATCAGCAAAATCAGGAAATTGAATTGGGCTTGATCAAAGAGCAAAAGGGTGGGATAGTTTATAATTATGCATTTGGGTCGAAACCCGTCGAACCCTTTAAGACTGTGAAAGCATTTGATAAGCCTATTTTCAGAATTATCAAGGATTTTAATTTCAATTATTTGCCAGTTTCAATAGGTTTTAATACTAATTTGATACGCTCATTTTCGATGGTTAAAACCAGGGATTTGAATCAGAAGTATTCCGGATTTGCCATACCAGATACACTCTTGCTCAACCATAGCAAAAATTTCTTATGGAACAGACAGTTTGATTTTAAGTATGACCTTACTCGTGCAATCAAACTGAGTCTGCAAACTACTATGAATTCTACCATTGACGAGTCAAGGAACTATTCGCCTGAAATATTAAAACAATATTATAGCGATAATGTAAACAATAATAGGTATTATGAACTATGGAAAGATACTGTTCTGTCAAGTCTTAAAAAGTTTGGTTCTCCATATACCTATCAACAAGTTTTTTCTGCATCATGGATGTTACCTATAAATAAAATTCCATTACTCGATTGGATAAATGTGAATGCAAGTTATAATTCCAATTACGACTGGAAACGTATGGCTTTTGTAAATAAAAAAGATGTAGGAAATATTGCAAGTTCTATGGGATCGTGGCAGGCTGATGCACAGTTCAATTTCGAAACGTTTTATAATAAATCAAAATATCTAAAAGAGGTTAATAAGAGATTTGGTGTTCAGAATACTACTCCTAAGAAATTTGAATCTAAAACTTTTTCACAAAAAATAGTTTTGATCAAAGATCAGTTAGTCTCAATAGAACACAAGTTAGGTTCCGAAAACCTTAAAGTGACTATTATTGATAAAGCTGGTAAAAATATAAATGTACCTTATAAAATAAAAGGAACAAATGCAATTGATATCAACCCAAAGACTAATTCTGATACTTTGTTGTTGTCACTTGCAACGCAGGATCCTACTAGTCAATCAATTGCAAAATTTACACTTGATTTAGTTGTTCGCAGTTTGATGATGGTGCGTCGTGCTTCAATAACTTATCGCGAATCCAATAGTTCAACTCTTCCCGGATTCTTAGGTGAGCCTAGATTTTTAGGGCAGCAAAGTTTAGATGGTCATAGTGCACCAGGCTATTTATACACTTTCGGGATTCAGGAAAAAGGGTTTGTACAAAAACTTGATGATAATAACAAGTTTTATAAAGATGCAAATATTGTTACTCCTATTGGAATAGCATATACATCAGATTTGGATTTGAAGGCAAATATCGAACCAATTCCAGGTTTAAAAATAGACTTAAATGCTAAGCGTTATGAAGCTAAAAATACTTCTGTATTGTTAGTAAATAACTCACCTACAACCTTTACAGGAAGTTATAATATAACACAGATTGCTATTGAAAATCCATTTATGAATAATAAAAAAAATCAAACAAATTATTATTCAGAATCGTTTAATACATTCAAAAACTATTCTAAAATCATAGCCAATAGATTAAATAGTAGTATCAATATTCGTAATACAAAGTTAATAAACCCAGATTCATTACAAATGTATACGTATAAATCAGCCGATGTTTTGATACCTGCTTTTCTAGCTGCTTATACACATAAGGATCCAAATAAAATTGATACCAATCCATTTTTAAGTTTGTTTAATATTTTGCCCAATTGGAGGATGAGTTATGATGGATTTTCAAGATTGGAATGGATCAAAGAAAAATTTAAAACTGTAAGTATTACACATGCATATACTTGTAAGTATGGTGTAGGGTCTTATACATCGTTTGCATCTTGGACAGCTTTTGAAGATAATACAGCATTAGGATTTGTTAGAGAGCAAGCAGATAATTTGCCTTTAATATCTTTACCTTACTCTATTCAAAGTGTAAATCTCTCCGAACAGTTTAGTCCTCTACTAGGTATTAATGCAGTTCTTAAAAACAGTATTACATTGAAAGGTGAGTATCGAAAACAGAGAAACTTGACCTTGAATATAACCAATGTTCAAATGATTGAATCCACTTCCGATGAATATATAATAGGAGGTGGTTATATATTAAAGGATTTCAATCTTATACTCAAACTAAAATCGAATAAACAAACACAAGTAAAAAATGATTTAAAACTAAGTGTTGATTTGTCGTGGAAGGATATTAAAACATTGATGAGAAAAATTGATGAATCACTCATTCAACCTCAAACAGGTAATAAGGTGTTGTCATGTAAGATGATGGCTGATTATGTGTTTAGTTCAAAAGTGAATTTCCAATTGTTTTTTGACTATCAATCTAATACTCCTTTGATATCATCATCGTTCCCAATTTCAACAACTAATTTTGGAATTAGCTTAAAATTTATGTTGACTAGGTAATTGTAATGTTTCAGTTCTATAAAACTTCAAATAAAATGAAACGTTCATAATAAAGTTTAATCTATTTTGACCCTCTGGGGGCAAATTGAATTTTTATTTGTGAGTTCAATGTGATAAAAATCAATTATACACACATGAAAAGATTAATCGAAATAACTCTGTTCTTGATTCTAACAATATCATCGAATTATGCTCAAATATACGATCCTATAAAATGGAAATCCGAATTGAAAATTAAGTCCAAAACCAAGGGTGAAATTATACTTAAAGCAAAAATTGATGAAGGATGGCATCTTTATGGTATGCAATTACCTCAAGATGGACCCAAAGCTACTTTAATTCAATTTGATATTTTGGAACATGCAAAAAAACAAGGTGAAATATTTTCTCCTTCAGTGTTACATGTTTCACACGACGATAATTTTGGAATGGATCTCAACTGGTACCAAAATGAAGCAATATTCATACAAAGTTTAATTTTTGAAGACTCATCAAAGATTAAAGTGGCGGGACATGTTGAATTTATGGCTTGTAATGATATGAGTTGTTTACCCCCTCAACAATGGTCTTTTAAGTTAAGAGGTAATCAAGCAGAAAAATTGCAAGATGATACTACAATGACTGTTCAAACACCTCTTAATCAAGCTTCAAAACCTCATTATTGGGAGCCGGTGTTAGAAGAACTGTCAAGTTTCGGTAGTGAAAATTTAAATTCGCCAGACACTTTTTGGTTTGTGTTTTTTGCTGGATTTTTAGGAGGATTTTTGGCTTTATTTACACCTTGTGTTTGGCCAATAATTCCTATGACAGTCAGTTTTTTTATGAAAAGAAGTGAAACGAAATCGAAGGGTAGGCGTGATGCAATATTATATGGAGTTTCGATAGTATTAATATATCTTGTTTTAGGAATAATTATAACTTCCATTTTTGGAGCAAGTGCACTAAATAGCTTGTCAACAAGTGCAGTGTTTAATATTTTGTTTTTTGCATTACTTGTAGTTTTCGCAATTTCATTTTTTGGAGCTTTTGAAATTACACTTCCTTCGTCGTGGGTCAATACCATCGATTCGAAAGCAGATTCAACAGCTGGATTTGTAAGCATTTTGTTTATGGCTTTTACTTTGGCACTTGTGTCATTTTCTTGCACCGGTCCAATAATTGGCACTTTACTCGTCGAAGTTGCCAGTAAAGGAACTTTTCTAGCTCCAATTATAGGAATGTTTGGCTTCTCACTGGCATTGGCTATACCTTTTAGTTTATTTGCATTATTTCCATCTTGGTTAAAATCATTGCCCAAGTCAGGAGGTTGGTTAAATAAAGTAAAAGTTGTTTTGGCTTTTCTCGAACTGGCTTTGGCTTTCAAATTTTTATCAGTTGCTGATTTAGCTTATGGATGGCATATTCTTGATAGAGAAGTATTTTTGTCCATTTGGATAGTTATTTTTGTTTTGTTGGGAATATATTTAATTGGTAAAATTAAATTCAAACATGATGATAGTGAAAATCATACATCTGTAGGTCAATTGTTCCTTGCAATTGTATCATTTGCATTTGCACTCTATATGATCCCAGGATTATGGGGTGCTCCTTTGAAGGCTATCAGTGCTTTTACACCCCCTATGACTACTCAAGATTTTAAGATACAAGTTGAAAACGAACTTGAACCTTTTACTGACTTTGATCAAGGTATGGAATATGCATTAAGCAAAAATCTACCTGTTATAATTGACTTCTCAGGATATGGATGTGTTAATTGTAGGAAAATGGAAGCTTCGGTATGGACAGATCCTGAGGTTAAAAAACTATTGAGTCATAATTTTGTACTCATTTCATTATATGTGGATGATAAAACACCCTTGGAAAATCCATTCAAGGTTTATGAAAATAATAAGCTATCAGAGATCAAAACAATAGGAGATAAATGGAGTTATCTACAAAGATCCAAATTTGGAGCAAATGCACAACCATATTATGTGATGATTGATAATCAAGGTAAACCTCTGAATAGACCCTTTACTTTTGATGAAAATCCTACTAATTTTATCAAATGGCTTAATAAGGAATGAGTTGAATAGAGAAATTTACTTAGATTATGTTGATATTTTTATCTTCATAATTTGAATGAAATATTCGCAAGTCAATGTAAAATTTAAAACGAATATTCATGTACATTTTGTCTGTTTTTATTTATAAAAGCGATTGTTTTATCTGCCAAACTGCCATAAATTAACTGCCAAACAAAGATTAATTGTGTCTGGCAAAATTATTGTCAAAATTAAAGACGTGAAAAATAATACAAAAAATAAATTTTTGAAATAAATTACTTAGAGTATGAAAACTGATAATGAAGTCACTGAAAATGTTGATGAAAAAATAGCAGAACAAAGTGTTGACAATACAATCGAAGAATCTACCTCAAAGGTTGACTCAGAACAAGTCAATGATGATCAAGCTGCACCCAATGAAGTTGATCCAATGATAGCATTAACAACAAAATGTAATGAGCTGAATGATAAAAATCTTCGCCTGATGGCTGAATTTGATAATTATCGTAAACGTTCTCTCAAAGAAAGATCAGATCTTATAAAAACGGCAGGTGAGAGTATATTGGTCGATTTATTACCATTGATTGATGATTTTGAACGTGGGCTTAAGGCAATGGAATCTTCAGAGGATGTTCAAGCAGTAAAAGATGGAGTAGAATTAATCTATTCAAAATTTTGCGCATATCTCACTCAAAAGGGCGTAAAATCAATTTCTACAGAGAATCAAAGCTTTGATACAGAGTTTCATGAGGCAGTTACAACCTTTCCAGCGCCAACAGAAGATCTTAAAGGTAAGATAATTGATTGTGTATCAAAAGGATATACCTTGCACGATAAAGTTATTCGATTTTCGAAAGTAGTAGTGGGAGAATAGTATTAGGAAAGTAATATAATTTAGAAAACAAAATAGATGTCAAAAAGAGATTATTACGAAATATTAGGTGTTTCAAAATCTGCTAGTGCTGATGAAATAAAAAAAGCATACAGAAAAAAGGCTATAGAATTTCACCCAGATAAGAATCCAGGAGACAAGGCAGCGGAAGAGAAATTCAAAGAAGCAGCCGAAGCCTACGAAGTATTGAGCGATCAAAATAAACGTCAACGATACGATCAATATGGTCATGCGGGTATGGGAGGTGCAAGTGGTTTTGGAGGTGGAAGTATGAATATGGATGATATTTTCTCTCATTTTGGTGATATTTTCGGAGGTCATTTTGGTGGATTTTCAGGTGGATTTGGTGGTTCTAGAGGCGGTGGACAGAGAGTTAGAAAAGGCTCTGATTTACGTGTAAAAGTAAAATTGAATCTTACTGAAATAGCTAACGGTGTAGAGAAAAAAATTAAAGTAAAGAAATTCGTTCCTTGTTCGCATTGTAATAGTACAGGTGCTGCACATGGTTCATCAACTTCTACATGTACTACCTGTAATGGTCAAGGGAGAGTAAATCGTATTCAAAATACAATTCTTGGTCAAATGCAAACAGCCGTTGAGTGTCCTACATGCAGTGGCGATGGTAAAATAATCAAAGAAAAATGTGTCAATTGTGCAGGTGAGGGTATAGTAAAAGAGGAAGAGATAATTAATATTAACATTCCTGCAGGTGTAATGGAAGGTATGCAGCTTTCTATGAGTAGCAAGGGGAATGCTCCAAGACGTGGAGGAGTTAATGGAGATTTGTTGATTTTGGTAGAAGAGGAGTCTCATCCTGAATTGATTCGTGATGAAAATGATCTGATTTATAATTTGCTACTTTCTGTGCCAATGGCTATATTGGGTGGATCTGTTGAAGTTCCTACTGTTGATGGAAAAGTGAAAGTGACTATTAGTCCTGGTACTCAGCCTGGTAAGGTGTTGCGATTAAGAGGCAAAGGTCTCAAGAGCGTTAATAATTATGGCACTGGGGATTTGCTTGTCAATATAGGTGTTTATATACCAGAAAACCTGAATAAAGAGGAAAAAGCTTTCTTCGAAAAGCTAAACAATTCAGAAAATATGAAACCTAATGCCAATGCAAGTAAAAGTTTTTTCTCTCATTTTAGAAATATGTTTGAATAGTATTATCAATCAGAGTATTTCTATATTTAAAACTATTATGCACTGTAGAAGATCATAAAAATCTTTTACGGTGCATTTTTTTAATTGAATTATACCAAATTGTTTTTGAAAAATACCTAATTCAATATCTTTTACAATAATCCCAAATTAATTATTAGACGTTTTGATAAAAACGCAAAAATGAATCGATAAGGGTTAACTCCGCTATACTATCGTTGGCACAAATTAAACAATTCAATTCTGACGATAATTCAATCTACTATATAATTTGTATTACCACGGCATTAATCTTTAGAAAGTTTAATAAGTCCGAGTGTTTTGATAAAAGCCATGAAATCAATTAGACTGTGATTATGTATATTATAATACCTTATTTGTATTGCTAATTTTAAACTCCCAAGCCTGAAATGTGTTTATCAAGTGCAATTGTTTAAATCAATTTTATATATTTGTAAAATTTCAATAATGTAAAATACAGATGAAAATTTATACCCAAAATCTTAAATCGCTTAATAAATTATTAAAAATGAGAAATACGATACGAATTAAAAGTTTATTTGGATTAGTATTGATGTTAAATTTGTTTGTAAATGTGTTTAGAATTTCGGCATTGAATTATTCGATAGTTTTTTCTGGAACCGGTGCAAGTAATGTTGTTGACAGTGTGGTAGTTTATAATTTAACAAAATCAACACAAGTTACTGTCTTATCGGGAAAAGTATTGAATCTTTATGAACAATCTAACAATCTAAAGCTATTAAATGGTGAAACACAAATAGGAATATATCCCAACCCAATAGTAAATACATCAAATGTTGAGTTTTTTGTTAGCAATAATGGTGTAGTTTCAGTTGAAGTGTTTGATTTATCTGGAAAATTAGTTCATGGAACCTCAAAATATCTTCAACAAGGAAGTCATAGTTTTTTATTGTCATTACCTCTAGGTCAATTTATTTTAAAATTACATGAGAATTCAAAATGTTATACATCAAAAATATTGTCAAATGTTAATTCAACTCCTCACATTGAGTTTGTACTACAAGAATCGAAAGTAGTAAATCCTATTCAACATATTCAAGTGCTAAATAGTCCTGAATCATTGATTATGATGGAATACACTGATGGTGATGTGTTACTTTATAAGGCGTTTTCAAATGGTTATTTGTGTTCAATAGTTACAGATGTCCCAAATGGAAGTAAAACAACAAATTTCAACTTTATTGATTGCAGTGATATTGATGGCAATCATTATCCGGTAGTAACCATTGGAACTCAAACCTGGATGGCAGAAAATTTGAGAGTGAAAAAGTTCAGAAATGGTGATACATTAACTTTAGCATCTAAAGGGTCCGAGTGGACAACTATTTTTACTGGAGGATATTGTAACAGTAATAATGTAATGTCAAATGACAGTGTTTTAAAATATGGATTACTTTACAATTTTCATGCTGTGAATGATAGTAGGGGATTGGCACCAAAAGGATGGCATATTTCTACTCAAACAGAGTGGGATACTTTGATAGCATATGTTGATAAACATTATGCAAATTCGCTCAATGGAGCCAAAGCAATTTCAAGTAAGCATGGTTGGAAAAATTCATCAACTTCAATCTTTAATGTTGGAAACAATCAAGTAATAAATAATTCTAAAGGTTTTAATGCTATACCAGCAGGATTTAGAGGTGCAAGTGGAATGTTCTTTAGTCTCTATGAAGGAGCAGTTTTTTGGACCAATACGTTGGATGCCGATCCAACCAAAGCATTAGCATACGGATTGAGCTATGGTAGTAGTAATGTCGTAATAAATAGTGGTTCTTTTTTGATGGGAATGTCCATAAGGTGTGTCAAGGATTAAAAAAAAACTATCCTCACTCTGTATTGGGAGTGAGGATAGTTTATAAGATAGTATCAATTTTCATCAATTTCAATAATTTTTTTCTCAATCTGTTTGCATTCAAGTTTTAAAGCATTTATTTTATCTTCCATTTCTTTGATTAAGCCACCACCTTTTTTGGTTGAAGAACTGAAAAATCCAATATTGTTTTCATAAGTTGCAATTTCCGATTTCAAGCTTTCGTATTGTCTGTATAATTTATCTCTTTCACTTGAGCCTTTATTCTCTTTTTTTCGTCCTTCTTGATGTGAATTTGATTTATTTGAACTATTGTTCACTCGTTTCTTTTCTGTGCTATTGTTTGTTGTAGCATTCAATAACTCAAATTGCTTATCTAAAGCAGTTTTATATTCTTTATATAATTTATCTTTTTCTTTAAAAGGAACATGACCAATCTCATTCCATTGGTTTGTCAATTCTTTCAGTGCTTGTAAGGAATTTTGATAATTGTCCATTTGAACAAATGCATTAATTTTTTCAATCAAATCGATTTTTTTAGCCAAATTATCATGTTCAATTGATTTACTGTTGCTTATGTTCTTGTTTTTTTGTTGGAAAAAATAATCACAAGCTCCAATAAATCTTGACCAAAGCTCATCTGATTGTTTTTTACTTACTGGGCCTATTGTTTTCCATTCCTTTTGAAGTTGGGTAAGTAGTTCACTTGTTTCTTTCCAATTGGTGCTCTCTTTTAATAACTCTGCCTGTTCACATAAACTCTTCTTTTTTTCTGCATTAAGATTTAATTCATTTTTTGATTGCTTATAGAATTCACTTTTTGCTTCAAAGAATTTGTCGCATGCGCTACGGTATCTTTCGAATATTTTTTGATTCACTTTACGAGGTGCAAATCCAATAGACTTCCATTCAGCCTGCCACTCAAGCATTTTTTTTGTAGCTTCGTCCCATTCTTTGTAAGTGCAAATCTCTTTTAAATCAAATGTTTCAATTTTTTCGCATAAATTGGTTTTAAGTGTCAAATTTTCTTCTTCACTTTTTCTAATTGTGTCAAAGTATGCTTGATGTTTCTTGTTAATAGACGAGCTGGCCTCTTTAAATCTTGACCATAAACTTTCTCTTAATTCTCTGTTTACAGGTCCAATATCATGCCATTTTTCATGTAGTAGTTGTAACTTTTGAAAAGCTATTATTACATCATTTTCTTCGTTAAGGTTTTCAGCTTGTTCGCAAATGGAGGTTTTTAATTCTAGATTTTTCTTAAAATCATATTCCCTCATTTCGTTGTTAATTTTTACTAAGTCCCAGAATGCTTCCTGGTATAAATTGTATTGTTTCCAAAGTTCGATTACCGCAGATTGTGGAACTTGTCCAATTTGTTTCCATTTAACTTGTAGTGTTTTGAACTCAGGAATATGAGTTGAAGCATCGCCATCATTCTGCTCAGCTAGAGACTTCATTTGATTAAGCAACTCTTGTTTCTTGAGTAGATTATTTTCTTTTTCTTTTTCTAAATGAGCAGTAAAAGATGCCTTTTTTACTCGATATTCATTTAGAAGTGTCTTGAATTTTTCTTCAATTTCACTGCTTGATGGAATAAAACTATTTTCATCTTCACCTGATTCTAAGAAAGCTTTTTTCTGCTCATCAACTTCGATTTTTCTTTTTTTATAAAACACCTGTTTGATAATTTCAACTTCATCTCTAATTTCAGATACCTCCTTAATAAGAATTGTAGTAAGCAAATTATAAAGTTCTTCTAGAGTACAGTTGTTATAGTTCATGTTTGAACTTGTTGTACTTTTTGCATCTGAATTCTCTACTATTGAATCATTTATTATTGAATCCGAATCGTTGGGTGTTACATTCTCAAATTCAAAGTCCTTGTTTAAATCAAGTGGGTTCATTTTCAAAATAGTTGAAAGTTAAAATTAATTTAATATAGCAGTACTAGAACTGACTATGATTAAAACTTATCATACAAAAATATGGTAATTTATTTAATAAATGCATTTAAAAATTAAAAACTTACAATCCATCCCCTTCTACATATTTTAAATCATGTCCCATGCGTGCCTTTTTAGTATGCATGTAAAATTCATTGTATTTGTTTGGATTCACTTCAATGGCAACATTGCTCACTATAGAAAGTCCATACGCCTCTAATCCAATTCGTTTAATCGGGTTGTTGGTCATTAACTTTATCTTAGTAACACCTATCTCTTTTAGGATGTGTGCACCAACTCCATAGTCGCGTTCATCTGCTTTAAATCCAAGGTGTAAATTGGCATCAACAGTATCCAATCCTTCTTCTTGTAATTTGTATGCTTCAATTTTTTTCATCAAACCAATACCTCTTCCTTCCTGATTCATATACACAATTACTCCTTTTCCTTCTTTTTCTATTAATTCCATTGCTTTGTGTAGTTGTTCGCCACATTCACATCTCATTGATCCAAAGATATCTCCAGTAACACATGATGAATGAACCCTTACTAAGATAGGTTCGTCTTTTTCCCATTCTCCTTTAATTAATGCTACATGTTCTTTGTTATTAGATAATTGTCGGAACGGAATTAATTTAAAATGTCCGTATGATGTAGGCATATCTACTTTTACACCTTTTTCTACAAGTGATTCACTTTTTAGTCTATAGGCAATCAAATCTTTGATAGTAATTATTTTGAGTTGGAATTTTTTTGCAATTTCAACCAAATCAGGAAAACGAGCCATTGAACCATCTACATTCATTATTTCAATCAATGCTCCTGCGGGGCTTAATCCTGCCAATCGCGCTAAATCAACTGCAGCTTCAGTATGTCCAGCCCTTCTTATTACTCCCATGGAACATGCTTTTAAAGGGAAAATATGACCAGGTCTACCAAATGTTTGGGGTGTTGATTGCTTATCTGCTAATGCCAATAGTGTTGCAGCTCTGTCGGCACTAGAGACACCCGTAGTACAGCCTTCAATTTTATCTACGCTTACAGTGAAAGGAGTAGCATGAAGGGAAGTGTTTAATGTCACTTGCATGTCCAGATTGAGTTCTTTACATCTTTCTTCTGTTAGAGCTGCACAAACAACACCACGACCATAAGTGATCATGAAATTTACCATCTGAGGAGTTATTTTTTCGGCCGCACATATAAAATCTCCCTCATTTTCACGATCTTCATCATCAGTAACAATAACGAATTTGCCGTCTTTAATATCCTGAATTGCTTCATCAATGGTATTTACTAAACTCATATATGTGAAATTTGATTTTTTTATTTTTTAAAGTTTACTTTCTTTGATATTTGTAAATATGAATTTTTAATATAACTCCATATTTTTAAATATTGTTCTGAGTCAAATAGAGTAGCATCTGAGGCAGCTTTATAGGTTATGAAAATTCCAATTGGAAGTAGTATTGAAGAACTTAACCACATGCCTTGAAATGTGCTCCAAACTCCTTCTCGGGCTAATTTATACCCTGTGTTATCAATAATGTAATAGATAATAAACATTATTACAGAAATAACAACCGGCATTCCCAATCCACCTTTGCGTATTATAGCTCCTAATGGAGCACCAATAAAGAAAAAAATAAGACATGCAAAGGATAGAGTAAATTTTCTATGTCTTTCAATTTCATGTCGAATGACGTATTTAATTGGCTCATCCAGCATAGTTTTATTATAGCTTATCATGTCTTTTATTGACTTTGATCTGTCAATAGAGTAAGTACTTGCCACTTCCAATGCATTTTGATTCAAAGTCCCATACAAAGAATCAATATCTATGTTTTTAGAATTGAGAATGCTAGTGGTTTGATTGGTTTCATTAGAAATATTTGTTTTCCCTAAGGAATTTGATCGTATCAATTCAATTCCTTGCTGTATACTTTTACTTGATACTTCTTTGTTCACAGAATCAATTGAGGCTGTCAGTTGTAGAAGGTCCTTGCTCAAATTTTGATCCTGTAAAAAACTATCGTCGTATCTGTTGAACTGATTGTTAAAATCAAAGAGAAATTCTTTCATTTTGAAATTTTCTCTTCGATAAGGTATGCTGTTTGCTGAGCCACTAATACTTTGATTTCGTAGGTTCTCAAAACTTTCACCATTATATATGATTAGTTTTAAGTATTTATCATCAGAAGTAAACAATATTCTACCTGAATCGGCAGTCATCACTGTTGCATTTTCGAATCCTTTGGTGTAATCATAAATCATAAGATTTTTTAAAATCTTTTCGTCTTTTTCTCTCACATAGAGGCTTATACCAGTGCCAATGCCGTTGTAAAACTCACCAATTGGGATTTTAAATTCAGGTGATTTTTGTCGTAAAGAAAGTATTAAAGTCCATAGTTTCTTTTGAGATACAGGGAGCACATTGTTTGAAAAGAAAAACGCAGCAATGCAAATGAATGATATGAAAACCATCAGAGGGCGCATGATTCGAAAAAGTGATATTCCAGCTGATTTCATAGCTGTAAGTTCGAAATTCTCACCTAAATTGCCAAAGGTCATTAGTGAGGCTAATAGAATTGCAAGGGGTAAAGCTAAAGGTACAAGTGAACTTACGGCATATAAAAAAAATTCTGCCAAAATGTCAATTCCTATTCCTTTCCCTACTAGTTCTGCAAAATGCTTCCAAAGAAATTGCATCAAAAGTATAAAAACACAAATTAAAAAAGTTAACACAAAAAGTGTCAGAAATCGGAATAGGAGGTATAAGTCTAATTTTTTTATTACAAACATTATGATTTGTATTTAAATCGGAACACAAAGTTACATCAAATTACTCAATATTCAATTGATTATTCAATAAATGATTGGAATCTTGAATGAATCAAAATACATACAAGATAGGTCTTTTATTTAGATATTAAAATCTAAATAAAATGAAATTTAAGTACTAATGCAGAAGTGTATATTCAAAATATTTTTTGAGCAGTTGCCACGAATAAACTCTAATAATATGGATGGAAAATAAGAGAAAAATCAAAAATGATGAAGCTTTTCTTTAAAATACTACTTGCTAGTATGTTTGAGTAAAATAATTACAGAGAATTCGAGCGCTATAAATATGCTTTTACATACAAGGAAATGTCAGTTTGCGAGTATGTTTACGGATAAATAGAGATTAGTTATAAACAGATGAAAATACATGGCATAGTAATAGTTGTCATGTATTTCTCGCTTCATATTTTCTGTATTTGAAATAAAAGAGGAGAGTAATGCTTTGATGATAAAATTGGTTTTAAATCCCTGTTTTTCTACGTAATTCTTGAATTTGCTTATTCCACAATAAAACTAAATCGTCTTTATCTGAAGTGTCAGCAAAATCAGTTACAACAAGCGCCAAATCACCAGATATTTCCAAACTTACTATTTTTAATTCAAAATAGTAATCTGAATTTAAATCTTCTTCCCACTGGAATTTTACGTAAGAATTTACCTTTTTTGATTGAAGAAATGCAAGTTGTTCGTGTTTTTCCCAAGTGAATGTAAATTTGTTATCTTTTTCCTTAACATTGTCAGCAAACCATTCTGCTAGACCAAGTGATGTACTTATCGAATTCCAAAGAACATTAACCGAAGCTGTTTTTAATTGATATTCAATATTGAATTTTTCTTTTTTCATAAACATGTAATAAAAAACAATACAGAAAAAGTCTTTTCTTTTTCTGAAAGCGCAAGTTACGCAAAAAATATCAAATGTGATAATGACTTGTTTATATCAAAGCATAATAAAAGATTATTTAACCTTTAAACCTTCGAATTCAAAACAAAATGGTAATAAATCTTTAATTTTTTGAAAAATTGTAACATTATTCTTTCCATATAGATAACAAACGATATGTTGATCAAATCTGTTTTCAGCTTCAAGTAAAGCCTGTCTACATGAACCGCATGGCGAAATAGGAATTTCTGTAAATTCATCTTTAGTATAAGCTGCAATTGCTATGGCTTTAACTGATTGATCTGGGTGTTGAGCATTTGCATAAAATAGGGCTACTCTTTCGGCGCAAAGTCCAGATGGATAAGCAATATTCTCTTGATTGTTTCCACTGACAATTATGCCATTTTGGAGTAAAACACTTGCTCCAACATTGAATTGTGAGTAAGGTGCATAAGAAGAAAGACATGCTTGTTTAGCGCATTCAATAAGTTGTTTTATTTCGTCATTCAATTCGTTTAAAGTACAAGTTTGTGTTACTATACTATAAGTTTTAGTTTCCATAAGATAATTGTAAAGTTGAAATTCGATTCGTAGGATGAAAATGCTTCGTTGTAAAAAGAACGTAAATTTAGAAAAAAATATAATAATTTTTCGATATCAGCGAATATGTTCTAAATTTGTAATTATTAAATCCAAGTATTCAGAAATATGTATAGATCTATATTGTATATTGTTATGTTGTGTTTGCTCTTTGAGATGAAAATAGTAGCTCAGTCACGAAACCAAGCATATATCAATTACATCCAAAGATATTTTTTATTAGCACAACAGCAACAACAGCAGTTTGGTATTCCGGCTAGCATCACTTTAGCCCAAGGCCTGCTGGAATCTGGTGCTGGATTGGGCAAATTGGCACTGATTTCTAATAATCATTTTGGAATCAAATGCAGTGATTGGCAAGGAGAAAAGGTGTTTCATGATGACGATATGCAAGGGGAATGTTTTAGGAAATACGACGAAGTGGTTCAGTCTTTTGAAGATCATTCAGTATTCTTAAAAACAAAGCAACGATATGCCTTTTTGTTTGACTTGTCACCTACTGATTATCAAGGTTGGGCATTAGGTCTCAAAAAAGCTGGTTATGCCACTGATCCAAACTATGCTGTGAAACTGATTAATATTATTCAAGATTACGAATTGGGACAATATGATGTATGTAGTACAGACCCATCAAAAACAAAAATGAAAAATAATATGCCTGTTACTAATAATGGTAATGGGCAATTTTTTAAAAAGCAAGATGCGATGATTCATGCTTTTTCCAAGCATGAGATTTTTAAAGTAAATGGTGTCGAATTCGTAGTATCATTACCTGATGATACATACGAATCAATAAGTAATGAATTTGAAATTTCTGTTGAAAGACTGTTTAAATACAATGATATTAAGCAAATAGGGAAGTTGAAAGCAGGAACACGGTTGTTTGTTCAACAGAAAAAATGTGGTGCTTCTAGACAATTTCCAACTCATAAGGTAATGCCTGGTGAAACCATTTATAGAATTTCTCAAAATTATGGTATTAAATTGAAAAGACTTTTGAAGTTAAATGGATTGCATGAAGACGATGTGTTGCAGGTTGGACAGATTTTAAAATTAAGAATAAAATTTTTATTCTTTTAAAGACTTACTGATGAGAAAAAATAATACAGAGCATATAAGTGATGTTTTACGACAATTTTTAAAGTTAAACAGACTAGACGGGCCACTTTACGAAAAACAATTAATTGAATCTTGGCCAATTGTTTTGGGAGATTCAATAATGAAATATACTACAAATTTATCTATCAGAAAAAAGATTTTGTATGTCAGCCTGTCATCATCTGTATTAAGACATGATTTGTATTTGTCCAAAACTAAAATCATGGAATCTTTAAACAATCATGTGGGTGTACCAGTAATTATTGATATTGTATTTAAATAATACCAAAGAAAATATCATGATGGATATACGAAATCAATTGACTTTGGTATTAGAAAAAAAATATATTGACAAGTTAGTTGCAGATATATTGACAAAACCAAATGACTTTCAACAAATTTATGATTTGATGTTTGATGCTGAAGAAAAAGTAGCTTGGAGGGCAGGATGGGGCTGTACAAAAATATGCTCAAAAGTGCCAGATTTGTTTTCTGATTTTCATTATGTTGAAATTCTAAACTTAGCTTCTTCTACCAAATTTCATGGAGTTCAGCGAGCATGTCTATCTATCCTCTTTGAGTTGAACCGTCCACAATTATTAACCAGCGATTTTATAAATAATTGTTTTGAGTGGATGATTTCTCCCAAATATCCTATTGCAGTACAAGCATATTCTATGAAAATTTTATTTCAATTCTGTAATCTAGAGCCTGATTTCAAATTTGAGTTCAAAGCATATTTAGAGAATATTGAAATAAACAATTATTCGGTAGGATTTGCAACTACAAGAAAAAATATACTTAAGCTACTGGATAATAGATAGATATAGATTATGATGGAGAAGTATTGATGCAAAGTATAAACTTTTTTGAATTAAAAGTGTTACTTTTGCTCCGATATTTTGTGCGCATAACTTCGCATTACATAAACGTTTAATTAAAAAGAAAGTTTTATGACTTTAAAAAAGAACATTCTAGCTTTACGTCAAAAGAAAGCCATTGTTGAAAAGGGTGGTGGTGATAAAGCCATTGAAAAACAAGTAGCAATGGGAAAAATGACAGCCCGTGAGCGTATTCTTACATTATTAGATGAGAAATCTTTTCATGAATATGACTTGTTTGTAGAACATGAAGAGCGTAATTTTGGAATGGAGGGTAAAGAATTGGCAGGTGATGGAGTAATTACTGGAACAGGAAGTATCAATGGCAATCCAATATGTATTTATGCACAAGATTTTACGGTAATGGGTGGCTCTTTAGGTTTGAAGCATGCTCGTAAAATTACCAAAATAATGGATCATGCATTAAAAATGAAAGTTCCATGCATAGGTATTAATGACTCAGGTGGAGCTCGTATTCAGGAAGGTATTGGCGCTTTGGCAGGTTATGGAGAGATTTTCTATCGTAACACAATGGCTTCGGGTGTCATTCCTCAGATATCTGTTATTTTAGGACCTTGTGCTGGTGGTGCAGTGTATTCACCTGCATTGACTGATTTTGTGTTTGTAGTTGAGAACATTTCCAAGATGTTTATTACAGGTCCAAACGTTATTGAAACTGTTTTAGGTGAAAAAATATCTCAAGAGGATTTGGGTGGAGCTCGTGTGCACGCAGAAATTACTGGTAACGCACATTTTTATGCTTTAAGTGAGTTAGAATGTTTGGAACAAATTAAGGAATTGATATCATTAATTCCTCATAGTAATCAACAAAAAGCTCAAAAGGTTGAACCAAAAGAACCAAAATTCCACAAAAACATTGAGAATATCATACCCGCAGATCCAAAACAACCCTATGATGTTCGTGATATAATTAATGCCTTAGTAGATGATTCAAAATTCTTAGAAGTTCATGAACTTTGGGCAGCAAATATTGTGATTGGTTTTGGTCGTATGAATGGTGAAACAATAGGTTTTGTGGCCAATCAACCGATGTATCTTGCCGGAGTACTGGATTGCGATGCCTCAGATAAAGCTGCACGATTCATTCGTTTTTGTGATGCATTTAATATTCCAATTGTAACTTTAGAGGATATGCCAGGTTATCTGCCGGGTGTAGATCAAGAGCATGCTGGTGTTATTCGTCACGGAGCAAAGGTGCTTTATGCATATTCAGAAGCAACAGTTCCAAAGATTACAGTGATACTTCGCAAAGCATATGGTGGTGGTTATATAGCAATGAACTCTCGCCACTTGGGTGCTGATTTTATGTTGGCATGGCCAGGCGCTGAAATTGCAGTAATGGGACCTGAAGGTGCTGCAAACATTATTTTCCGCAAAGAAATAATGGAAGCAGAAGATGAAGATGCAATGCGTCAGCAAAAGGTACAAGAATATATTGAAAAATTTGCAAATCCTTATGTAGCAGCATCCAAAGGTTATATCGATGCCGTAATTGAACCGTCAGAAACACGAGGTTTATTGTTGCATGCATTGGAATTATCACAAAATAAAGACGATTATCGTCCAGCTAAAAAGCACGGTGTTCCTCCATTCTGATGCATTTGTTTTATTTGTAAAGAATGTAAAACTAAATCAAAAATTGAAATATGCAAATAGATAAACAGGAACTTGTAGATTTTGCTGTTACGGCAAGAAAATATAAAACTCTTTTGACAAATAAATATATGAATCGTAAAACTTGGTCAAATCCAAGTCCTTATGAAATTCAATCATATATACCAGGAACTATTCTTGATATATTTGTCAAAGAAGGAGAAGTAGTAAATGAAGGGGCACCGTTATTGATTTTAGAGGCTATGAAAATGCAAAATAGAATTGAGATGCCTTTTACTGCTAGAATATCAAAAATTAATGTAGAAGTTGGTATAAAAGTACCTAAAGATTGCCTTATGATAGAACTTGAGTCAATTGAATAGACTAAACATAATGTTAAATAAAAAGCTTGATTGAAATTTCAATCAAGCTTTTTTATATGCACTAGATTGCTAATAAGATGCTTGAACTCGTGTGAAAAGTTTGATGTAAAAATATTTTCATTCAAAGATTGGGATATTTCTTCAATTTTCCAGAATCTTCCTTCGCTAATCTCGATGGGGTCAGGAGTAATGATACCATCATATATTGTGTAAAAGCAATAAACCAACTCTGATTCAAATGCAGATGTGTGAATGTATTTTTCAATAAAAATAGGTGAAAATTCAGACATACCTAACTCTTCATATGCTTCTCTGTGTAAAGCATGTTGAATCTCTTCTCCAAAATCTATATGACCTCCTACCGAAGTATCCCATTTACCAGGTTGAATATCTTTATTCATAGATCTCTTTTGAAGATATAGTTCCTTATTTGTATTTAGAACATGAAGGTGCACCACAGGATGAAGTAAAAAAGAACCAGAATGACATTCCTTTCGGGTAGCTTGTCCTATTGTTAGCCCATCTTTATCAACCACTGGGAATAATTCAGATAAGTTTGTTTCCATGCTATTTTTAATATTATTTTATATATATAAATTTATATTCTTTTAGAAATGAACCAGTTTTATTTACATTCTTGTTTTTATAAAATAGTTGATTTTTAGCAAAAGGCCTATGGCTAGCTATTGTATATAATTCAAATACCATCATAAAAAATGCTATTGATATTGTTGTCAATGATGGTATGTGTTTTTCAAAATTAGTTAAAATCAATTTATTAAACAAATTATGATTTTATAAACTTGTCCGTATTGTGATTTCAAATTAAACCCACATCAAATAAGTTATTCTTAATAAAAATAAGTAGTTATTGATTCGATTTTAATATATAAAATGATGATTCATGATTACATTAAACTAAAAAAATGGAAGTTGAAAAGTTATTTTCACATTAAAAATTATACATTATAAGTAGAAATGGTGATCTCATATACTTATTAGCTGTTTAATAGTTTAATTGATTTTACTATCTTTGTAGAATGAATTAAAATAAGTATTGTAGCTATTTCAATTCAATAAATCTTTAGTAAAACTACTTGAATTTCCATTTTATATTGAGTTTCGATGAAAAATAACAATATTGCTGTTATTGGATTAGGGTATGTTGGATTGCCTCTTGCTATTGAGTTTGCGAAAAAATACAAGGTTTTAGGGTATGATATAAATAAGACTAGGGTAGAGGAGTTAAAAGGTGGTTTTGATCATACCATGGAAGCCGATTTGGAAGGCATGAACCATGCAATGTCTATTCGTTCTAATAATCCAGAATTAGGTCTTTCATTCTCTTTTTCAGAAGAAGAATTAAAATTATACAATACTTTTATTGTTACCGTTCCTACCCCTATTAATAAGTTCAATATGCCTGACCTGCGTCCTTTGATTAAGGCATCTCAAATGTTGGGACGTGTGATTAAGAAAGGTGATATTGTTATTTACGAATCCACTACTTATCCAGGCTGTACAGAAGAAGATTGTATACCTGAAATTGAGAAACTATCGGGTTTGAAATTCAATGTGGACTTTTTTGCAGGTTATAGTCCCGAACGTATCAATCCTGGCGATAAAATAAATACACTCACCAAGATAAAAAAAGTGACTTCAGGTTCAACTCCAGAAATTGCTGATCTGGTAGATAAACTATATGCATCAATAATAACTGCAGGTACACATAAAGCACCAAGTATAAAAGTAGCAGAGGCTTCAAAGATTATAGAAAATGCTCAGCGTGATGTAAATATTTCCTTTGTAAATGAATTGGCTTTAATATTTGATAGGGTAGGGATAGATACCAATGATGTGATAGAAGCCGCAGGAACAAAGTGGAATTTCTTGAAATATCGTCCAGGATTGGTAGGAGGTCATTGCATCAGTGTAGATCCGTACTACCTAGCCAGTAAGGCTGAATCATTGGGCTATGTTCCCAAAGTGATACTTTCAGGACGCCATGTTAATAACAGCATTGCACCTTTCTTAGCCAACAAGCTATTGAAGCTGATGATTAAGAAAGTTCAGACCATTAATGGTGCTAATGTTTTGATTTTGGGAGTTACTTTCAAAGAAAACTGTCCTGATATTCGAAATACAAAGGTTGTAGATATTTATAGAGAACTTTGCGATTTTGGATTGAATGTGGATATTTACGACCCATGGGCAATAGCCGAAGAAGTAAAAGAAGAATACGGAGTAGAAATAGTTAAGTCTTTGAACAAAAACAAAAAATACGATGCTGTATTATTAGCTGTAGCACATGATGAGTTCAAAGAATTTGATTTTGAGAAATATTATACTGCCGGTGCCGTAGTGTTTGACGCCAAAGCAGTAGTCGATAGACGCTGGGTGGATGGAAGATTGTAGAATTATATATTAAGAAAATTGAAAAATAGACTTAAAAATTATCTTAAGAAGGATTTAGTAAAAGTAGTAGGATTTACAGCAATTGCAAACTTTTTAAAAATCTTTATTAATCTAATATCTACTAAGATAGTAGCTGTTTTTATAGGTCCTCAAGGGGTAGCATTAGTTGGTCAGTTTTTGAATTTGTTTAACATTGGAAGTATATTCTCATCGGGTGGTATTTCTAACGGAGTTATTAAATACATTTCTGAATATAAGGAAGATAATAATCAATTCAAAGATTATTTAGGAACAGCATTGAGTATAACTTTGTTTTTTTCACTTTTCACTTCACTAATACTTGGTCTGTTTTCAAACTATTTTTGTATTAAAATATTTGGAAGTATATCTTATATTTCGATATTGTATGTAACTGCTTTTACAATTTCATTATTTGCTATTAATAGTTTATTGTTGTCAGTAATAAATGGTTTGAAACTTTTTCAAAAGTTTATATTGATTAATATTATTTCTTCACTATGTAGTTTCATATTTACCATTACGTTAGTATATTTTTATAAAGTTTATGGTGCGTTACTTGCATTAGCTACTTATCAATCTGTTGTCGTATTAATTACAATACTTATCATAAAAAAAAATAATCTTTTTAACTTTAGAGACATAAAAATTAAGTTTGATATTTCGAAGGGAAAACAATTATTGTCATATTCGATGGTTGCATTTGTTGCATTATTATGGCCACTTATAAATATTATTATTCGTACTCAAATAATTAACTCTATGTCAGCATATCAAGCTGGGGTTTGGGAGGGTATGACAAAAATTTCAACATTGATTGTTGCAGTAATTGGAACTTCTATATCAACTTATTATCTCCCTAGACTTTCAGAGATAACATCAGAGCAAACATTAAGAAACGAAATATATTCTGGATTGAAACTGTTTCTAAGTGTGACTTTACTGTTAGTAATACTTCTTTATGTATTTAGAGATTTTGTAATTTCTATTTTGTACACAAAGGATTTTAGCTCTATGTCTGGATTATTTATGTTTCAATTATTGGGAGACTTTTTTTGGGTAGCAAAAATGACTTTGTCGGTAAATATGCTGGCAAGAGCAATGATTAAAGAGTATATAGTAGTTGAAGTGATTTTTGCCATAATCTACCTTTTTTGCTCATTGTACCTTATACATACTGGGTTAGGTATTGTAGGGGTATCAATTTCACACATGATATATAATTTATTATATTTTATTACGATGATATTTGTATTCAGAAGGTTGTTGTTTAGTTCTATTCAAAAATCACCAAAAGGTATTTAAAATTTATTCTAGTTTAGTTCTATATGATTATTTATCCGATTATAGGTATTATACTTTTTTTGATGTCATTGATCGACTCTTATGTATTTGCCAATATGGCTAAAAATAATATGGTAATACAGAGACTCGTATTTATATTTATATCACTGTTTTTCATTTTTTTTGTCGGATTCAGAGAAAATTGTGGTTTTGATTATGATAGTTATGACAATCTTTTTCAAGAGTTTTCCAAATCAAGTCTGATCCAATCATGGAGAAATTCGAATATTGAATTAGGTTATATAATTTTGAATATTATATTAGGAAATTTCAAGTTGTTGTTGTTTTCAATGGCTTTAATCACGATAACTCTTCAATTCTTATTTATTTATAAGTATTCTCCGCTCCCATTTTTGTCATTGTTTTTATTACTTGGAGTAATGATTTATCCTTCAATAATGGGTCAATACCGACAGGCATTGGCAGTCTCAATTATGTGTTGGGCGTTCATATCGAAAGATAATAAAATAAAGTTTTTTTTCTTACTAATAATAGCAATGTTTTTTCATACATCAGCATTATTTGGAGTGATAGTTCTCCTCATTCCTGATAATAAATTACTAAGTTTATGGCTATATTTAATTATCATGTCACTTGCTTTATTAATCAATTTCTTTGTAAAACAACTTTTTGTAGATATTACGAATTATTTACCTGGGATGATAAGTGAAAGGGTTGATTATTACAGTGAAACTGATGATTATATTGTTGGTTTTAATGCAGCAATGGTAATGAGAATTGTGGTTTTCTTGATTTTTTATTATTTTAGAAAAGAAATAACATCATACCCAAAGGGTACTATCTTTTTCAATTTATATTTTGTTTCATTATTTATATATTTAGGGTTTGGCTTTCTTCCGCAAATAAGTCTGAGAGCAGGTTATTATTTTTACATATTTGAGTTTATTCTAACCTCTATGCTTTTATTTAGATTACAAGGTCCCACTAAGTTTATATTGTTTATGTTTTTTGTAGGAATTGGATTCTATCGCCAATTTGTGTTTTTTTCTGATTGGAGTCTTGATTACATTCCCTACCAAAACTCACTCATTGATATTAGTTCATATTATTGACCTTAAATCATTAATGTCCGGTTGTTGAACCGGTTTTTATTCTGAAACTCTTTATTATTAGAGGTTTCAGAGGTTTTTAAAATTTTTCGATTTGAATTTTTTCTTGAATTTTGCCCGAAATTAAAAATTTTGGGATTATGAATCAAGGAAAAACCGTATTTGCACAATTAATGTCAAACATTTCCAAGTACGAATTTGGAAAATGTGTTGAACGTTACAAAGGCAATTATAAAGTTCAGTGCTTTACTTGCTTAGAACATTTTTATGTCATGTGTTTTGCGCAATTGACTTACAGAGAAAGTCTACGCGATATTGCAGCATGTTTGGTTGCTTTTTCAACTAAATTATATCACAGTGGCATAAAGAATACAGTTCCAAAATCTACATTAGCAGAGGCTAATGAAAATAGAGACTGGAGAATTTATGCTGACTTTGCTCAAGTGCTAATTAAAGAAGCGCGTATGTTGTATAAAGCAGACAACGAACTCCTGAATGAAATTGACAACAAGGCTTATGCTTTAGACAGTTCTACAATTGACCTGTGTTTAAGTCTATTTCCATGGGCAAAGTTTCGCAAAAAGAAAGCAGCAGTCAAAATGCATACTTTATTAGACTTACGAGGCTAAATTCCGGCATTTATTGAAATAACCGATGGACTTTGTCACGATGTAAATATATTAGATAAAATTCTCATTGAACCCAACTCAATTTATGTAATGGATAAGGGTTATGTTGATTATAAGAGACTTTATAAAATAACACAGGACAAAGCTTATTTTATAACCAGAGCTAAAGACAATATGGCTTATCGCCGAGTGTATAGCTCAAAGGTTGATAAATCAACCGGTTTAAAGTTTGATCAGAAAGTTAAGTTCACTGGTTACTATACTAAAAAAGATTATCCTGATTATTTGAGGATTGTCAAATTCTTAGACAGTGAAACAGGAATAACTTACGTTTTTCATACGAACAACTTTATTTTACCTGCAATTACGATTGCACAATTATACAAAGAACGCTGGAAGGTAGAATTATTCTTTAAATGGATAAAACAACATCTTCGAATTAAAGCATTTTACGGAATAAGCTACAATGCTGTGTGCTGTCAAATATGGATAGCAATATGTGCATATTTACTTGTTGCCATTACGAAAAAGAAATTAAATTTGGAGCAAAATCTCTACACTTTATTACAAACTTTTAGTCTGTCAGTGTTTGAAAAAACTCCTATAAATCAACTATTTATAAAATAACTTTACAAAACAGAAACTACTTGTGGCTATAATCAATTGACTATCTTTGATTTATAACCGGACAGTCGTGACCTTAAATAGATATTTTAGGATATGGATATATTATATTGTATACCTGCTTTGTACAATGCCGCTGGGATGGAACGAGTACTTACTGAAAAAATAAATTACTTAGCTCGAGTATCTAAGCATAATATTTATATTGTAACTACTGACCAATTAAATAGACCAATCAGGTTTGAGTTAGATAAAACAGTTCGAGTATTTCACTTGGATATTGATTATTTGGATCATTTTAATGCAAACTTAATCACTAAATTCTTTAAACATAAGAAAAAGCAAAAAATCTATAAAAGAAAATTAGAAAATCTAATAAAAGATTTGGAGATTGATATATGTATATCACTATGTGGTAAGGAGATAGATTTTCTATATAAAATGAATGTAAGCTGTAAAATAATTGCAGAAATACATTTTGCTTTGAATAATCGTAAGCAATTTATGACTTCTCATTTTAAAGGATTCATATGGAAAGTGTTGGGTGAAATTCGTACAAAGCAACTCATTAATTCGGTAAAAGGTTTAGATAAATTAGTTGTACTCACTAAACAGGATTTACTTCAATGGGAGCGTTATTGTTCAAATGTTTTACAGATACCCAATCCTAATCCTCTTAAAAATGCTAAAGTTTCATCCTTAGAATCAAAACATGTGATTTCAGTAGGTCGATTAGATGCTCAGAAAGGATATGATCTTCTTATCGATGCGTGGCAAATTGTAGCTAAAAAACATCCTGATTGGATTTTAGATATATTTGGAACAGGAGACTGGGAAGTGAAGCTTTTAAATAGAATTAATGAACTCAATCTGAATCATAATATTAAATTGCGGGGTTTGACTTCTGATGTCGTATCCAATTACCTTGAGAGTTCTATTTATGTAATGAGTTCACGTTATGAAGGTTTACCGATGGTTTTGATTGAGTCAATGTCCTGTGGTTTGCCAGTTGTGTCTTTTGATTGTGAATGTGGTCCAAAAGAAATAATTACTGATGGTGTTGATGGGTTTTTAGTTACACCTTTTGATATAACAGATTTGGCTTCCAAAATTTGTGTTTTGGTGGAGAATAGTCAGTTGCGAAAGGATATGGGTAAGGAGGCTCAAATTAAGTCAACATCATTTTCAAGTGATTTAATAATGCCTATGTGGGTAAAACTTTTTAATGAATTGTGTTTGAATAAGAATTAAAAAGGATAGATGAACATTATTTTTGATAATATTATTTTTGCAATCCAACGCTCAGGCGGAGGATCAGTTTATTGGTACGAACTGATAAGCAGATTTGCACGGACGCACCAAAATATATTTTTTTTGGAGCAAGGTAAAACCTCAAATATTTTTAGAAAAAGTCTGAAGTTAGAGTCTTGTGAATTGGATAGAGCATTTCCACTTAGAATTAATATGTATCTTCCAGTTTATAGAACAGTAAACAAAAAAACAATTTTTCACTCAAGTTATTATAGATTTTCGTTGTCAAAGAATATAGTTAATGTTACTACTATTCACGATTTTACTGCTGAATACTATTTTAAGGGTTTATCTAGATTTGTCAATTATCATCAAAAAAGAATTGCATTAAAGAATTCTCATGGAATAATTTGTATATCAGAAAATACAAAAAGAGATCTATTAAAATTTCATCCTAAGTTGAAAAATAAGGAAATTAAAGTTATTTATAATGGAGTGAGTGATTCATTTTATAAAATTGAAAATCTAGAGGAAGAGATTTTAAAACTTGATGATTTGGGAATAAAAGAATGTTTAAAAACTAAATATATACTTTATGTTGGACATAGAACAACTTATAAGAATTTTGATTTAGCAGTAAAAACATTAGCGGAATTTAATGGTCAATTACATTTTGTAATAGTGGGAGAGAAACTAAAGAGTGAAGAGCAAAAATTTATCAACAATTATTTATCTGATAGTCAATATACAGTATTATCTGGAAAAAATAACGAACAACTAAATTTACTCTACAATAATGCCTTTTGTTTAATTTATCCTTCGAGTTATGAAGGTTTTGGTATTCCAATTTTGGAAGCTATGAAAACTGGTTGTCCTGTAATTACAACAAATAAGTCATCTATTCCAGAAGTTGCAGGAGATGCAGCCATTATGGTCAATGATTTATCGGTAAAGGCCTTTGGTACTGCAATTAATAGTTTATTTGACTTAGGAATCAGAAATACATATATTAATAAAGGCTATAAACAAGCAGAAAAATTCTCATGGGATAAAACATTTAACGAAGTAGTACAATTTTATCAATCACTTTATGATAAAGGATAAAATCAATCAATATGGATATTTTGGTATAATCCAATTAACTATCGATTTTTGTTTGACTAAGTTGTTTTTTTCAAAAGCACGAATTATTAGATTTCCTATTGATATAAGAGGAAATAAATTTATTTCTATTTCAAATGGATTAACTACTGGACGCTATTGTAGAATAGAAGCTTATCCAAATAATAATAAATCAACTGTAATAATATTTGGAGAAAATGTACAAATGAATGATTTTGTACACATTACAGCAATGAATAAAGTTCATATAGGGAATAATGTCTTATTAGCGAGCAAGATTTATATTTCTGATTGCTCTCATGGATTTTATGAAGGAAATGAAAATGATAGTTCACCATTCGAACATCCGATTAATCGAAAATATAAAGTAAGTGAGGTTATAATTAAGGATAATGTTTGGATTGGGGAGTCTGTGTCTGTACTTCCTGGGGTTACTATTGGTCAAAATTCAATAATTGGGGCAAATTCTGTTGTGACAAAGGACATCCCCGACAATTGTATTGCAGTTGGCAATCCTGCGAAAGTAGTAAAGAAGTATAATTTAGACAAGAAGGTCTGGGAGAGAATTTAATAGAAATTTAGAATAAAATAATCAAAAATGAATAAAGTTCTTATTACAGGTGGAGCTGGCTTTATTGGTAGTAATCTAGCTTTGAAATTAATTTCCAAGGGATATGAAGTTACAGTTTTAGACAATTTATCAATTCAAATTCATGGTGAGGATCCAATTAATACATCTCCTCTTTATTGTTCTATTTATGATAAAGTAAAATTTATTAATGGTACCGTAACGTCAAAATTGGATTGGCTATCGGCAATTGAAGGACAAGATGTAATAGTTCATTTGGCAGCGGAAACAGGAACAGGCCAGTCCATGTACGAAATACAAAAGTATGTAGATATTAATGTAGGTGGTACTGCACTTATGCTTGATATTTTGGCAAATACTAAACACACAATTAAGAAACTTGTCGTAGCTTCATCAAGAGCTATTTATGGTGAGGGTAAGTATCAATGTCAAGAACATGGTATTGTGTTTCCTGTTGAGCGAACAAATGAGGATATGTCTAGAGGAGATTTTAATTGTAAGTGTCCCAAATGTGATATTACTGTTGATTTAATGCCAACTTGTGAAGAATCAAAATTACATCCAACTTCGGTTTATGGTATAACAAAACTGAATCAAGAACAAATGGTTTTAACTGTCGGAAAATCATTAGGAATACCTGCTGTTGCCTTTCGTTATCAGAATGTTTATGGACCGGGACAGTCATTGTCTAATCCATATACAGGTATTCTTTCTATTTTTTCAACAAGAATAAAAAATGGAAATGAGATTTCAATATTTGAGGATGGACAGGAAAGTCGTGATTTTGTGTATATTGACGATGTTGTTGATGCAACAATACTAGGTATCGAAAACGAAAATGCCAATTATAATTCATTTAATGTTGGAACTGGAAGGAGAACTGATGTGCTGACTGTTGCACAAACTTTAATTGAGAAATATGGCCAACCTGTTGAAGTTAAAGTCACTGGAAATTATCGTCTCGGAGATATACGTGATAATTATGCAGATTTATCCAAAATATCTGACTTAATAGGGTTTACACCTAAAGTGATGTTTGAAGAAGGAATCTCAAATTTTGTTAATTGGGTGAATGATCAAGAAATTCGTAAAGATAATTACGAAGAATCTATTGAAATAATGAAGAGTAAAGGTCTTTATAAATAAAAGTGAAATGAGAAAAGTGGGGAATTTTGATGGAAAAAGAATTTTATTTATTTCAGTAAGTACTTTTAATTACGAACGTGAAATTGCCTTGCAATTAGAGAGACAAGGTGCGATAGTTGATTTTTATGATGAAAGACCATCTAACTCTACTTTTGTAAAAGGTATTATACGAATAAAAAGAGATTTTTATCAAATTCAAATAAATAAGTATTACAACCAAATTTTAGAAAGAATAAAGTTTGTTAAATATGATTATTTATTTGTCATCAAAGGTGAGGTTGTACCTGTTTTTTTCTTAGAAAAGTTCAAGTCGATTAATCCTAATTGTAAAAGCATTTTTTACACTTGGGATGCTTTTGGTAACAACAAGCATGCTATTTCCATTTTGAAGTATTTCGATGATTGCTTTACTTTTGATCGTCAGGATGCTAAAAAATATAGCATTAAATTTAGACCTTTGTTTTATATTGATAGCTATGGAGCATTATTAAATGAAGATAGTGAAAATAAAAAGTACGATTTATTATTTATAGGAACCGCACATTCGGATCGATATCTGGTAGTTGAATCAATTGTAAAATGGTGTGAAATGTATGATTTGAAAAAATTTGCATACTATTTTATGCAGAGCAGACTAGCTTTTGTGTTTAAAAAGTTCTTTGATCCATCATTTAGAAAAATTGATTACAATAAGCTGTCATTCAATAGTTTAACTAAGGAGAATATTACTGATTTATATCGATGCTCTTCGGTGATTTTGGATATAAATCATCCAAATCAAAGTGGGTTGACTATGAGGACGTTCGAAGCATTGGGGGCTGGTAAAAAACTTATTACAACCAATCCTGATATAGTAAATTACACATTCTTTAATCAAGAAAATATTTGTATAATTGATAGAAATAATCCAATTTTAATAAAAGACTTCTTTTGTACTCCCTTTAAATCTATTGATAATAATCTTAGATATGCTATGTCGCTAGAAGGATGGATAAATGATTTGTTTTTTGAAGATAGAACTATATTTTTACATTAAGCTCAAAGTATTTATAATTGTAGTGATTTTTATCATTTTGTGTTTCCCTACTATTGAAAAATGATTATGATTTACCTTTTCTTTCTTATTATCCTTTTAGTGTCGGAATTAGTTTATTTCAACGTGGCTGACCACTTTAATATAATTGATAAACCCAATCAAAGGAGCTCCCACAGTACTATCACTTTGCGAGGTGGAGGAGTGATATTTTATGTTGGTGTATTGATCTATTTCTTGTTGAATCAATTTCAATATGCTTGGTTTTTTGCAGGGTTGACACTCATAGCTTCAATCAGTTTTGCCGATGATGTGAAGCCTCAGTCGCGTAGGTTGCGATTGTTGATTCATTTTACGGCTATGGCATTGATGTTTTATCAATGGGGATTGTTTACTCAGACTTGGTATTTTGCATTAATAGCATTAGTATTATGCACTGGAATTTTGAATGCCTATAATTTTATGGATGGCATTAATGGTATTACAGGTGGATATAGCTTGGTGGTAGTTGTAAGTTTATGGTATATCAATAGGGAAGTACAATTTGTGGATGTGGAGATGATCTATTTTGTTCTTTTGTCATTAATTGTTTTTAACTTCTTTAATTTTAGGAAAAAAGCCAAATGTTTTGCTGGTGATGTAGGGTCGATATCCATTGCATTTATATTAATATTTCTATTAGGATTGTTGATTTTAAAGACTGGAGATTTCTCCTACATGATTCTTTTAGTGGTATATGGTGTGGATAGTGTGTTGACAATTATCCATCGTTTGATGTTGAAAGAAAATATATTCGAACCGCATCGCAAGCATCTATTTCAGATACTGGCTAATGAGGTGAAATTGCCACATGTATTGGTTTCTTCCATTTATTTGTTGATTCAAGGAGCTATTGTGGTAGGTTTCATATACTTTAAAGATTATTCATGGGAGTATTTCATGATTATTCTCTTAGCTTTGGTTTCAAGCTATTTGTTGCTAAAGAAAAAATACTTTCAACTACATTAACATGAGTATAATTGACAAAGATCTTCTTGATGAAGTGACCAACAGAGCGATAGCTAGTCCTCGGTTGAGAATGAATCATAACTTTCATGAATCATTTGACTCCAAAGCACAACGATTGCTTAATGCATTGGAGCCTGGCACTGAACTTCCGATTCATAGACATCAAAATACTTCTGAGACATATATTTTACTTCGTGGTAAAATGAATGTATTGTTTTATGATGATTCGAAAGTGGTGGTGGACAAATTTTCACTTGACCCTCTTAAAGGTGATTTTGGAATCCATATCCCTGTTGGGCAATGGCACACAATAGAAGTACTTGAAAGTGGAACGGTGATTTTTGAAGTAAAGGATGGACCTTATACACCCATAAGCAACGAAGACATTTTGGAATAACCAATATGTCTTCGTTGTTTTTATTATCTATTTTCGCTCTATTTCTCTGAGATTCTCCATCTTTTTCTTGGCAAGGAAGCCATAGATGTCTTCTAAGTGTTCGGTTACCTTTTGGTTACCAAATTCATATACTTTTGTTACTAGCCCATCTAAAAAATCCCGGTCATGCGATACTACTATTAATGTCCCATCAAAATCCACCAAAGCTTGTTTTAATATATCCTTTGTTTTCATGTCTAAATGATTGGTGGGTTCATCAAGTATAAGTAGATTGACAGGTTCTAGTAATAATTTTATCATGGCTAGACGTGTACGTTCTCCACCCGAAAGCACTTTTACTTTCTTGAACGAATTATCACCTCCAAACATAAATGCACCGAGCAGATCCTTGATTTTGTTACGAATATCACCCACAGCTACATCATCGATGGTTTGGAATACGGTGAGGTTTTCATCCAGAAGAGATGCTTGGTTTTGTGCAAAATAGCCTATCTTGACATTGTGACCTAATGTGAGTGTGCCTTCATGCTCTATCTCTTTCATAATTGCCTTAACAAGTGTGGATTTACCTTCTCCATTTTTACCAACAAAAGCAATTTTTTCACCACGTTCTATCATGAAATTGGCATTAGCAAAAATGCGTTTGTCATCATAGCATTTACCTACTCCTTCGGCAGTAACTGGGTAGTTGCCCGAGCGAGGAGATGGAGGGAATTTAAGACGAAGTGCTGAAGTGTCTTCTTCGTCAACTTCTAGTATGGTAAGTTTTTCAAGCATTTTTACACGTGATTGTACCTGAAGTGTTTTTGAATACGTACCTTTAAAGCGTTCAATGAATTCGGTAGTTTCGGCAATCATTTTTTGTTGATCGTCAAATTGCTTTTGTTGTTGTTCACGACGTTCTTTTCGCAATTCTAAGTAATGTGAATATTTGGCTTTGTAATCATAAATTCTACCCATAGTTACCTCAATGGTTCGAGTGGTGATGTTATCTACAAATGCACGATCGTGAGAAATGACAACCACTGCTTTGGCTGAATTGATTAAGAATTCCTCTAACCATTGAATGGATTCGATGTCCAAGTGATTTGTGGGTTCGTCCAATAAAATCACATCCGGTCGTCTAAGCAATATTTTAGCCAATTCAATACGCATGCGCCAACCACCACTGAACTCAGATGTTTTTCTTGTGAAATCTTTCCGGACAAAACCTAGTCCAAGTAGTGTTTTCTCAATATCAGCGTCATAGTTTATCTCTTCAATGCTGTAAAACTGTTCGCTCAAAGTAGAAACACGCTCAATAATCTCCATGTAACTATCTGATTCATAGTCGGTACGTGTGGCAAGTTCTTCATTCAAAGTGTCAATTTCCTTTTGCATATCGGTAATAGCAGAGAAAGCTTGGGCTGTTTCTTCAAAGACGGTTCTATTGTCTTCTAACAGCAAGTGTTGAGGTAGATATGCAACCACCAAGTCTTTTGGATAGGAAATAGAACCCTTTGATGGTTCTCTAACTCCAGCTAAGATTTTCAGCAAAGTAGATTTACCTGCACCGTTTTTACCCATTAAGGCAATGCGGTCTTTTTCGTTAATTACAAAAGATATGTCTTGAAATAGTGGTTGTCCACCAAATTCAACTGAGAGTGCATCAACTGAAAGCATATGAAAATTATATTTTAGGTTTTTATGTTTATTTAATCGAAAATCTTGAGTTAAATTGATCTGCTTTTAAAATGTATATTTTGTTATGTTCAAGGTGGTCGATAACGCAATGCTTAGATGTAGTATTTTTATTCAAAATTAGTTGTCCGCTAATATCAAAAAGCTGAATACACATATTGGGATTAGGTAAATCTATAGAGATACTATTATTTGAAAGTGAATTAATATCAATAAAATCTAACTGATTATTGATTAATGGACTCTCCATACCATTTTCATTTCCAATCATAAAACTGATTTTTCCGTTCACTTCTTTAATGTTGTTAATACTTTGATTCATCATTGTTCCATTTCTCAAAATAGGTACAAAACTTGTTATATTGTCAGATCCAGGATATGTATCTCCAGTTAGCGTTGAAGATGAACCAATTTGATCAGCTTCAATTATATCAACGCCCATTGCCAAGCTGTCATTGTTTACGGTATTTAAGTTCCAATCATTTTGATTGTAAACTATATGTGTAATCAACATTCCATGACCTGGTAAAAATGTATCCCATCCATTTTTTTGTCTGTTTTCCAGCATGAAAAACTCATTTGTTGATGGAAAACCATTAGAAGAAGGGGATAATAGAAATGAAGTGTTTTTAGAAGATAAAGTATCTAATATGTAAGTTCCATTTGAATTGATTATTGATGGTGTATGCCAATTAAGGAAATATCTGTCCCATGCACTTAATGATGGGGGAGTCATGTTTTGATTTAGGAAAGAACCTAAATCCATTATACTCCAACTAGATACGGTGTGATGACTCTTATTATTGGTATCATAATAATCAGGTAAACCTAATAGATGACCATATTCGTGGCAAAAAGGTCCAATACCACAGATATTACTACCAGATTGAAACTTTAATTCAGATGTACAGCAAAACTCACCAATTTTCACTCCGTTGAATAATGGAGAGTTGGAAATAGTCGAGCTTTGTGACCAGATGCTGTTTGAACTTCCACCTTCAGCTTCGTTATAACCAGCATAAAACACAAATATATTATCGATATATCCATCTTTGTCGGTGTCATAGATTGATAAATCAATACCATTTGTAGAAGTTATATTACAGGCATCGATAATCATTTGTTTTACATTTATATCTCTCCCAAATGAATTATTAGAACCATAAAAATCCATATTGTTTGGAAGTGTTATGGGACCAATAACGTCAAAAATAGGTTGGAATTGCCCCGAAGAATTATCGTTGAAATAATCAAAAACCGAACCAGTAGCACCATTATCACTATATCCTTTTTGGTTGAGTAGATTATTAAATGCTATTTGAGGATTAGGAATAATAAAACTCAAATCCGAAAAATTTGCCAGAATTACTAAGGTTTTGGGCTTGCCTTTATTTGGAATTGATTTGTGCAATGTATTTGTAGAACCAATTAAACGAAATGATTTACATAATCCCTTGATTTTATTAATTGAAATATTGCTGAGATAATTAGTTATAAACAATTTTTCTTCTGCTGTTCTATTTTCAATGTTATGAGCTATATGATTCGAACAATAGATTTGTCCCGATTCGTCAATTGAAGCGTAACATAAATAGTTATTTGTGTCTTTTGCAATTGGAATTCCATCCAAAGTAGTTTTTAAATTGAAAAATTCATCACCTTTCAAAAGATATTGAATCGTACTTTTGTTGGGTTGAATGTATTCAAAACGGTGAGGACATGCTGGTATTGACCATAATCTGAAACATGAAAATGATATAGCTAGATATAGAATTGTCTTTTTTTCTAATGACATTAGCTTAAGCATTTGAAAGTTTTTATTTGATTATTGTTCAATCGATTCATCAATATTGCATAATTGTTTAAACCCAAATTTAGCATTAAAAAATGCGTAATCACTATATATTTAGCTTTCTAGTCTGTTTTTAAAACCCTTGGACTAATTAATCTTACTATAGTTTAATCCAGTGTCAATGTAAAATTATATTGCAGATTGAGATATCGTCGAAATTAGACTGTTTAATTTGAGCATACGGTGTTATAGCTTTGTATTAACCTTATGGAATCATTCGTTTGTTTTTCAAAACTTCTATTGATTAATACGGGATAAAGAAAACATGCAATAAAATAAATTATTTTGTAGTAAAAATTTTTGATTTGTAATCTTCAAATTTGATAATATAAAACCTATTTGCAGCAAGGTTGACGATGGTGTACGGATTGTAGATTGGATTGTTTTCAGTCAATACTAAAGCTCCATTCATATCATATACTTCTAGTAATCCTTTGTTGTGTGGTAGATATACAGAATAGGAGCCATTCCCATTTGATTTTATTGTAAGCTCTTTGCTCGTACTATCTGTTTTCAATAGTTCAAATGAAATAATTCCTTGTTTTTCAGATATATTATTGATCCAGTTGTCCTTAGTTTCAACGTCTCTAAAATCTAGTGTTAATGAGTTTACATTATTTGATCCAGGATATGTATCACCTGCTAATGTTGAGTAACTTGCAATTTTATCTGCCTCTAGTATATCTACATCCATGAGGTTTTTGTCGTTATTAGGACTGTTATCTATCCAATGATCTACGTCGAAAAAAATGTGAGTAACAAGCATTCCATGATTAGGTAAGTATTTGTCCCAACCAACTTTTTGCCTGTTTTCAAAAGTGAAAAGTTCATCAAAATTTGTATCGGATTTAAAATAAAATAAAGCTTTATTACTTGTAGAGAGTGTATCAAGCTTATACAAATTGTTTTCTTTACAAATATCTGGATCCATTATCCAACCTAAGTACAATCTATCCCAAGCAGAATATGCTGGAGGAGTTCTTCCTAAATTAAGGTACGAACCTCCATCCATAACGTTCCAAACTGATAAAGTGTGATGAGATCCTCCGTCAGTAGGATAATAATCTGGTAATCCTAAAACATGTCCAAACTCATGAATAAATGTACCAATTCCACATAAATTTGAACCAGATGAAGACCGTAATTCGGAAGTGCATGCATACCCAGCTACTTTTACATTATTGAAAGTTGAATCAGATTTTACACTCCAGCGATGTGGCCAAATAGTATTCGGATTATCTCCTTCAGCCTCATTATGACCAGCGTAATAAATAAAAACATTATCCAAATATCCATCTTTGTCAGTGTCATAAACAGATAGATCCACTCCACTACGAGAAGCTAAACTACATGCTTCAAGAACCATCTGCCTTGGGTTCTTATCATTGTTATCTTGGTCATTTTCACCATAATATTTCATGTCGTTATTTAGGTTAAATGGACCAAATACATCAAATTGAGGTTTGAATTTACCCATTGAATTATCGTTGAAATAATCAGAAACAGATCCTGTGGCTAAATTCTTGGAATAGCCTTGTTTGTTTAATAGGTCTAAAAACTCTTGCTTAGGATTTGGAGTTACAAAAGCTAAATCCTTAAAATTTACTAAGATTACGATTGATTTTGGATTTCCTTCGGCAGGAAATGATTTTTGAATGGGTGTGCGTTGGATTTTATTAATTGATTTTTGCTTTTTAATTTTAATTTGATGATATATTTCATCCTGATTGATACACTCAAGATATTGTAATTCAGAATTTAGACGGTTTGCTTTATCATTTGCATATATACTTGTAGTTCTTAAAATACCCAAATCATCAAAATTGGCATATCTAAAATTTCCGGAAGAATCTTTTTTTATAATATAGCCATCTGTAGTTGTATGGTATTTGAAATGCTCATCTCCTTGAATGTAATAATGTAATATTGTATTGTTAGGTTGCATGTGTTTAAATTCTTCTTTACATGCAGGTATACTATAAAGCATTGACTGACAAAAAAGTAGTATGGTGCAAAGTGATAATTTACTATTTTCTAGAAATTTCATTATTGGTTTTTTTTATGAGGTAAATACTCTGTTTTTATGTTTTGCATGGCACCTAAAATACTTTGTCTGACATTAGGATTCCATTTTTCTAATTCTGTAATCATATTTTTAGCATCTCTTCTGGAAGAGTCTTTTTCGAAAGGACAGTTTTTAATCTGTTTTTTGTAGTCTCTTATACTTTCCATTTCTTTCATTTCTTGTTCGGTAATTAAAGATAAAGGACGTATAATGGTCATGTCAAATTTGTCCATCTTTAACTTTGGAGGCATAGTACCAAAAGAGCCTTGATAGAACAAATTTAATAAAAGTGTTTCAACCATATCATCCAAATGATGGCCAAGTGCAATTTTGTTACATCCAAGTTTTTGAGCTACTTCGAAAAGTGCCTTTCTACGATGCCATGAACAAAGGAAGCATTTCGATTTGGAGTCATCAATGGTCTCGTCAAAATGAGTAATATGATGAACAAATGGAATGTTGAATTGGTTTGAATGCGATTCTAGATATTTCAAGTCAGATTGATAAGAAATGTTATCAACAGAAATATGAACCGCAGTAAGTTTGAATTTTGGTACGAAAATCTTCATCCTTTCACCCAATAATTCTACCAATGCTAAAGAATCTTTTCCTCCTGAAAGTCCTATTAATATATGATCACCATCATCAATAAGCTCATATTCATTGATTGCTTTTTTGACTTTATTTTGCAGTTTTTGAATTTTTCGAATGTCAACTTTAGAAATTTCCTCCATTTGTAATATTTTACCACAAATTTACAGATATAGTGTGAAATAATATGACTGTTTGATGATGAAATGATGAAAAAAATATAGAATTGAGATATTATTATTGGTATTTGTATATAATCGCAAAAATTAGATTCATTGTTCTAAATATTTATTACAAGTGTTTGTGAATTATAAAAAACTCTATATCTTTGCATCTCTATTTGATTTAGATATTTCTTTAGAAATTTTAAGAAATCAAATTTGAACGGCTCAATTTAAAAATTGGAGATTAAAGTTCGAAGAGTATATTGCGAAAATAGCTCTTTGGTAGAACACTACTTGCCCCAAAGTAATGGATACTAGTCCGACCTTGGCAAAGTTCATAAAATACCAAACATAATTTATTGCGAAAATAGCTCTTTGGTAGAGCACGACCTTGCCCCAAAGTAATGGATACTAGTCCGACCTTGGCAAAGTTCATAAAATACCAAACATAATTTATTG
>Ga0233425_10000079_pt1 | contig 239093 bp, 208 predicted proteins | sample Watercolumn_Towu_2_FD_181712 | JGI IMG/M metagenome (GOLD analysis project Ga0233425, IMG submission 181712) | Freshwater microbial communities from Lake Towuti, South Sulawesi, Indonesia - Watercolumn_Towuti2014_140_MG | ecosystem: Environmental > Aquatic > Freshwater > Lake | place...
TCGCGGTGGTGGCGCAGGAAGTGAAGAGCCTCGCCAGCCAGACCGCCCGCGCCACCGACGATATCGCCGCCAAGATCGCCGCGATCCAGGCCGCGACGCGCCAGACGGTCGACAGCAACCAGTCGATCCGCGCCACCATCACGCAGGTCCGCAACTCGGCGAAGGCGGTGACGGGGGCGATGCAGGATCAGGCGATGACGGTCACCGCGATCACCGCCGCCGTCGACGAAACCGCTTTGGCGGCGGATTCGATGTCGCATACGATCGCCGTGATCCGTCGCGACATGCATCTCGTCGCGGATGACATGGTGTCGCTTGGCTCTGCCCTGGGGCATATCGCCGCCCAATTCGAAAGTCTGCAGGGTGCGGCGGAGGATTTCGCGACCAGCGTGAAATAAGCCGCGGGCGGCGATGGCGCCGCGCGGACGGGCAGCGCGCCGGGCGACGATGGGGGTAGGCAGCATCACCCCGCACCGCCTACACAGCCGCCCCATGACCAATATTCTCATCACCGGGTCGAGCCGCGGGATCGGCGCGGCGATCGCGGCGGCGCTGGCACAGGCGCCCGACGTCACCGTCGTCGGCCATGGCACGGCTACCGGCATCGCCGCCGACTTCACCGATCAGGTCGCGGTCGATACGTTATGGACCAGCGCGCTCGAACAATGCGGCGGCCGGATCGACGTGCTGATCAACAACGCCGGCATCTTCGAGGCGAACCCCCTCGACGCCGCCGACGACGCCTGGCTGGCAGCGTGGGAGCGTACCCTGCGGGTCAATCTGACCGCCGCCGCGACGCTGTCGCGACATGCGGTGCGGCACTGGCAGGGGGGCGCCGGCGGTGGCCGGCTGGTCAACATCGCCAGCCGCGCGGCCTATCGCGGCGACAGCCCGGCGCACTGGCATTATGCCGCCGCGAAGGCGGGAATGGTCGCGATGACCAAGACCATCGCGCGCGGCTATGCGCGGGAGGGGATCCTCGCTTTCGCGATCTGCCCCGGCTTCACGATGACCGGGATGGCGGAGGACTATCTCGCCAGCCGTGGCGGCGACCGGCTGTTGGCGGACATTCCGCTGGGTCGTGTCGCGCAACCCGAAGAGGTCGCCGCCGCCGCGCGCTTCCTCGCGCTGGAAGCGCCCGCTTCGATGACCGGGGCGGTGCTCGACATCAACGGCGCCAGCTATGTCCGCTGAGGTCGACAGCTGGCGCGTCACGCTGCCGTGCACCCGCGCCGAGGCGGAAGCGATCGACGCCGCCGACGATTGGGCGATCGATGCGGTACTGATGACCACCGAAGAGGTGGAGGACGATCGCGAACACTGGCGGCTCGACGCCTATGTCGAGCAGCAACCCGATGACGCGCTGCTCGCCGCGCTGGCGGCGCTGGTGCCGAGTGCGGCGGGGGTCGCGCCGATCGTGACGCCGCTCGGCGCGGAGGATTGGGTCGCGATGAGCCAGCAGGGGCTGGAGCCGATCCGCGAGGGGCGGTTCGTCGTCCACACCAGCGCGCATCCCACCCCGCCCCCGCCTGGTGGCCGCGCCTTCCTGATCGACGCGGGCCAGGCGTTCGGCACGGGGCATCACGCCACCACCTCGGGCTGTCTGGCGATGCTCGACGGGCTCGCGGGCGATGCGTTCACCAATATCATCGATCTTGGCACCGGCACCGGGCTGCTGGCCTTCGCGGCGAAGCACCTCTGGCCACAGGCGCGCGTGACCGCGACCGATATCGATCCCGCCGCGATCCTCGTCACGCGCGAAAATGCCGCGGCCAATCGGGTCGACGATATCGCGCTGATCGTCGCCGATGGCGCGCTGTCGGACGATATCACCGCCGGGGCGCCCTATGACCTGCTGATCGCCAACATCCTTGCCGGGCCGCTGATCTCGATGGCACCGGAGGTGGCGGCGATCGCGGCGCCGGGGGCGGCGATCATCCTTGCCGGGCTGCTCGACACGCAGCGGGCCGAGGTGATCGCGGCGTTCGCCGGCTGCGGCTGCACGACCGAGGCGATCGACCGGCGCGGCGACTGGACGATCCTGCGTCTGACGGCGGGTGCGCAGCGCTACGTGCCGACACGACCGATCGATCCACGCGGACGCGATGGCTGGGCGCTCGATCTCTGACGCGGTGGGCCGGCTGGCGCGGATCGCCGCGTGGCTGGCGATCGGCATCGCGGCGATTTCGCTGGCCTATGTCATCGCCGCCGCGATCGGCGGGGTGATCCCGCGCAACGCCGCGTGGCGCCCCCCGCCGCAGGGCGTGACGATCTGGATCGAGGACAATGGCATCCATACCGGCATCGTCGTGCCGCAACAGGCCGCCGGGATCGACTGGCGCGGCGACTTTCCCGGCAGCGACCTGCGCGACGCGCGCTTTGCCACGCACGCCTATGTCGCGATCGGCTGGGGTGAACGTGGCTTCTACCTCGGCACGCCGACCTGGGGCGATCTGCGCGCGATGACGCTGCTGCATGCCGCGATCGGCAGCGACGATACCTTGCTGCACGTCGAGCATATCCCGCGCCCGCTGACCGGGTCCCAGGTGCGCGCCGTCACGCTGTCGGTGGCACAATACCGCCGTCTGGCCGCCCGGATCCGCGCTTTCCGGGGCTCGGGGGCCGCGCTGCCCGGTTATGACGCATATGACGCCTTCTACCCGGCGCACGGGCGATACGATGCGCTACATACGTGCAACAGCTGGACCGGCGACACGCTGGCGGCGGCGGGGGTCCGCGTCGGCGCCTGGACGCCACTGCCGAGCACGGTGATGCGCTGGTTCTGAGGCGGCACCGGCGCCCGGCCCCGTCATCGCTGCGGCTGGATGAGGGGGAATACGGCCCCCTAGCTTCTCGCCTCGGCAATCGCCTGACCGGCGGCCCAGCCGCTCGCCCACGCCCATTGAAAATTATACCCGCCCAGCCAGCCAGTGACATCCACCGCCTCGCCGATCGCATACAGGCCCGGCACGCTCCGCGCGCCCATTGTCCGTGATGACAGACCGGCGGTGGCGATACCGCCAACGGTCACTTCCGCCTTGGCATAGCCCTCGGTGCCATTCGGACGAAACGGCCAGTCGGCCAATTGCCGTTCCGCCTCGGCCAGCGCGCGATCGGTCGCCGCGCCAAGTTCGCCGATCCCGATCCGCGCCGCCAGTGCTTCGGCGAGGCGCCCCGGAAGGTCGAGCACCGCCGCCAGCGTCGCGCGCGGGCGGGCGCGTTTGGCGGCGAGCAACCAGCCGGCCCCCGCATCGGGCCGGAAATCGATCGCCACCGCCTCACCGTGCCGCCAGTAACTCGACACCTGCAGAATCGCGGGGCCGGACAGGCCACGATGCGTGAACAATGCCGCTTCCGCGAAACGCGCCTTGCCCGCCCGTGCGACCACCGGGATCGCCACGCCCGCCAGGGCACGGAACAGCGCCTCCTCCCCCGGCAGCGTCAGCGGCACCAGCGCCGGGCGCGGCTCGACCACCTTCAACCCGAACTGCCGCGCCAGATCATAGGCCAGGCCGGTCGCCCCCAGTTTCGGGATCGACGGGCCGCCGGTCGCGATCACCAGCGCGGGCGCGCTGACCCAGCCGTCACCGACGCGCACGCGGAAGCGCGAATCGGCATGATCGATCGCGCCGATCGGCGCGCCCAGCCGCCATGCCACCTGCCCCGCCGCGCATTCGTCGTGCAGCATCGCGACGATCTGTCGCGCCGATCCGTCGCAGAACAACTGGCCCAGCGTCTTCTCGTGCCACGCGATGCCATGCCGTTCGACCAGCGCGAGAAAATCCTGCGATGTGTAGCGGCCCAGCGCGGATTTCGCGAAATGCGGATTGGCGGACAGGTAACGGTCCGCCGTCGCGGCGATGTTGGTGAAGTTGCAGCGGCCGCCGCCCGAAATCAGGATCTTGCGCCCCGGCTCGTCATTATGGTCGATCAGCACAACCCGCGCGCCGCGCTGCCCGGCAACGGCAGCGCACATCATCCCGGCGCCCCCCGCGCCGAGCACGATCGCATCATAGTCCATCGCGTTTATCCCGCCGCCCGGGGCAAGGGCTCGTCGCGCAGCGCCCGATCGAGAAAGGCGAACGCCTCGGTCCCGGCGATCGCGCCATCCACCGCGCGCTCGAGTGCGCGATAGGCGGCCAGCACCTCGCGCCCCACCGGGGTCACCGCCGCGCCACCGCCACCGCCGCGCCCGGTCGCGACCAGCCGCTCGTTCCAGCAGCGGTTCATCTCATCGACGAGCAGCCATGTGCGACGATAGCTGATCCCCAAAACGCGCGCCGCAGCGGAAATCGAGCCCTCGCGATCGATCGCTTCCAGCAGATCGGCCTTGCCGGGGCCGATCGCGATCGCGTCGCCACACAGCAATTGCGCCTTCAGCTTGAGCGGACCATGTCGCATCGCGCTCCTGTAGGCGCTTGCCGCACGTCAGGCCAGCATCACCGCGTCGCGGTCCAGCACGCCCGTCTCCGCGGCATAGTCGGCGCAATTGCCTGCCCAGTTCTGATAGATGCGGCCATTCGCCGCCTTGTACCAGCTGCGGCAATGCGGATCCGCCCAGACGGTGCCCGCCAGTTTCTGTTCGATCCGTTCCCGAAATCGTCGTTGCCCGTCGGCGGTAACATCCGCCGAGCGCGCCTGCTCCCTTTCCAGCGCCGCCAGCGTGGCCAGCATGAAATCCACCTGCCGCTCGATCATAAAGCTGATCGAATTGTGCCCCAGGTTGGTGTTCGGCCCGTACAGCATGAAGAGATTCGGGAAATTGTGTACCATGATGCCGAGATAGGCCTCCGGGCCATCGCGCCACGCCTCCTTCAATGACACGCCGCCCCGGCCGACGACCTCCATCGACCAGTTCCACTCGGTCGTTTCAAACCCGGTCGCGAAGATCAGCACGTCGAGATCGTGGAAGCCGGCGCCGGTCCGTACCCCGTCGGGCTCGATCACCACAATTCCGGCGGTGTCGAGCGTGACGTGCGGCTGACACAGGGCAGGATAGAAATCGTCGCAGATCAGCACGCGCTTGCATCCGATCGGATAATCCGGCGTCAGCCGGGCACGCAGTTCGGGATCGGCGACCTGCGCCGCAAGATGATCGAGCGCGGTGCGCGTAAAGGCGGCGCGCCCCTCCGGCGTCCACTGAAACGTCTGCCAAAAAAAGGTATCGGCCTGGTCGAAGATCATCGCACGCTGGGCTGCGCCCAGCTTCATCGCCATCGCGATATCCGTCGCCATCAACGCCTTGGCCTCCGGCGTGATCGCGACATCGTTGCGCGGCACCACCCAATTAGGGGTGCGCTGGAACACCACCAGCCGCGCCGCCCGCCGCGCGACCTCGGGAATGAGCTGTACCGCGCTGGCCGCCGAGCCGACGACACCGACGCGCTTGCCGGTCAGATCCAGCCCCTCGGGCCATTCGGCGGCGTGGAACATCGTGCCCGCGAACGTGTCGCGCCCCTCGATCATGGGCAGTTGCGGACGCGACAATTGGCCTAGCGCCGGCACGATCGCGTCAAAACGCCCGGTCTCGCCGCGCTCGGTTTCCACCGTCCACTGGCCGGCGTCATCGTCCCAGGTCGCGCGCGTCACGCCTTCGCCGAGGTGCAGCACCTCCCCGAGCCCGAAGCGATCGACCAGCGACCGGGTGTAATCGTGAATCTCCGCGCCGCGCGCATAATGGTGGCTCCAGTCCGGATAGGGCGCAAAACTGAACTGGTAGAGGATCGCGGGCACGTCGCACGCCACCCCCGGATAGCGATTGGCACGCCACGTCCCGCCAACCGAATCAGCATGTTCGTATAAAGCGATCTCGTGCCCCGCCTCGCGCGCCTTGATCGCGGCACATAGACCGCCCATTCCGGCACCGACCACCGCGATCCGCTTCGCCATCTCGCTCTCCATGCGCGGTCTGTCGCCGCTCCCTGACAGGATGGCGCGAACCATGGCGGAAGGAAAGCGCGAAAGTCGATCGTTTTAGATCTGAGGAGCACGCAGCGCGGGCGGCCCTCCCCCCTCGCGGGGGAGGATGAACCTGGGGACGAACCTTCCGCGCCGCGCGCCGCCGGGGGACGGAACCGCCCCCCTTCAGATCGCCGCCAGCGCCTGCTCCATATCGGCGATCAGATCGTCGGCATCCTCGACCCCGATCGAGATCCGCACCAGATTGTCGGTGATGCCCAGCGCCTGCTTGCGCGCATCCGCGACCGAGAGATGCGTCATCGCCGCGGGGTGGCTCGCCAGCGTCTCGGTGCCGCCGAGGCTGACCGCCAGCTTGGCGATCGTCAGCGCGTCGAGGAAGCGGAAAGCCTCCGCCTCGCCGCCCTTCAGGTACAGCGAGAAGGTCGATCCGCCGCCGGTGCAATGCCGGCGATAGATATCGGCCTGCCGTCCCTCGGCATCGGCGAGGAAGCCGAGATAGCCGACCCGCTCCACCTTCGGATGATCGCGCAGGAATGCGCAGACCTTTGCCGCATTCTCGCCCGCCCGGCTCATGCGCAGCTCCAGCGTTTCCAGGCTGCGCAGCAGCATCCACGCGGTATTGGGATCGCAGATCGTGCCGATCGTGTTGCGCATCGCACGGATCGTGTCGATCGCCGCCTTAGACCCCAAAACCCCGCCCGCGACCAGATCGGAGTGGCCGCCGGCATATTTGGTGAGACTGTAGACGACCAGATCGGCCCCGTGCTGCAGCGGCTGTGACCATAACGGGCCGAGGAAGGTGTTGTCGATCGCGATGGGCGGCAGCGCCCCGGCATCCGCGAAGATCGCGTCGCGGCTCGCCCGAACCGCCTCGACATCGACCAGCGCATTGGTCGGATTGGCGGGGCTTTCGAGATAGATCAGCGCGACCCGGCCGCTCGCCGCCTCGGTCAGCACGGCGTCGATCTGCTCACGCGTCGCGCCCGCCGGAAAGTCGAGCCACTTGACGCCGAACTGGCCCAGCACCCGCGCGATCAGCGTCTCGGTCGCGGCATAGAGCGGCCCCGAATGAACGATCGTGTCGCCCGGCCGCACCAGCGACAGGAAGAGCGTCGCGATCGCCGCCATCCCGCTGGAAAAGATCAGCGCATCCTCCGCGCCCTCCCAGATGCCGAGGCGATCCTCGAGGATTTCCTGATTGGGGCCGTTGAAGCGCGAATAGACCAGTCCCTCCGCACCGCCCGGGCGCTTGCCCGTGACGCCCTCGAAATGGCGCTTGCCCGCCGCGGCATTGGGAAACACGAATGTCGAGGTGAGAAAAACCGGCGGCTTCAGCGCGCCTTCGGACAGGGCCGGATCATAGCCGTGCCCCATCATCAGCGTCGCCGGCTTCAACTTGCGGCCACCGATCGCATCGACCTCCGGCTTTGGCGATCGGCGCGCGACTTCCACCCCGGTGAGGGCGTCTTCGGTGGGTTCGGTCATATCATCTCGCTCGATAAGGGGTGAAATCGCCCAGCGCGCAGCTGCCGGTCGGTATGCCGGGCGGCAGTGACACGGTCTGCGCGATGTCGCCCCGGCACAGCCTGGTCTGGAACTGCCGCGTGACGAGCGCATCGCCACGCGCAACTCCCTGGCAGCCGCCGGTTGTCTGATTGACATAGACCAGCTTGTTGCTGACCCGATAGATCAGCTTGTCGCGATACGCCGACAATGACGCCCGGTTGAACCGTGTATCGATGCAATCGACCGGCTTTTCCGCCGTCTTGCCGTCGATCAGCCGCTGATATGCCGCCGCCGGCGAACTGTCCCGCCCGGCCTGCGCGCCGGTCAGCGCCACCACGCCGAGGGCCGCCAACGCCGCGAAATGGATTCGAGTCCGCATGTCCACCTCCTCAGGAGAAAATGACGAGCGTTGCCAAACGATCCTTATCACAACCCCCGGTGTCGACCGGGATGGCGACCGCCGCCTTACCCCTTGAACGCATCCTTCCCGGCGCGCAGCCGAGAAAACTCCTCGACGGTGCCAGCGCGCAGGAACGGATTGGTCGCGCGTTCGTCGCCGATCGTCGTCGGCACGGTCGCTTCGCCAGCGGCACGCAGCCGGTCCACCTGCGCCATCCGGGCGACCAGCGCGTCGTTGCCGGGATCGACCGAGACGGCGAACCGCCCGTTCGACTGGGTATATTCGTGCCCGCAGTACACCTTCGTCCCATCGGGCAGCGCGGCGTAACGCTGCATATTGCCGAACATCTGCGCCGCATCGCCCTCGAACAGCCGCCCGCAGCCCATCGCGAACAACGTATCGCCGGTGAAGATCGCCGCCGCCTCTTCGAAATGAAACGCGATATGCCCGGCGGTATGCCCCGGCACCGACAGGACCGCCGCCTGCTGATCACCCAGCATCACGCGATCGCCCTCGCCGACGCCTTGCTCCAGCACATCGATCTTCACGCGCTCCGCCTCCGGGCCGAGGATCGCCGCGCCGGTGGCGTCCCTGATCGCCGCCGCGCCTCCCACGTGATCGGGGTGCCAGTGCGTCAGCCATACCGCCTCGATACGCCAGCCGCGCGCTGCGGCGGCGTCGAGCACCGGCCCCGCTTCCCCCGGATCGATCACCATCGTCGCGCCCGATCCGGTATCACGCACCAGCCAGCTGTAATTGTCCGACAGCACCGGTACGCGGACGATCTCCAGCAGCGTATCGGCCGCGTCCGCGGGCCCGGCCATCACCAGCTTCCCGTATTGGGCATCGACAGCCACGGCTCGGCCGGTTCGAGCACGCCATCCTGCAACAGTTCGATCGAGATGCCGTCGGGCGTCTTGACGAACGCCATATGGCCATCGCGGGGAGGACGGTGGACGATATGCCCGGCGTCCAGCACGCGCTGGCAGGTTTCGTAGATGTTCTCGACGCGATAGGCGAGATGACCGAAATTGCGCCCGCCGGCATATTCCTCCGGGTCCCAATTATAGGTCAGTTCGACCTCCGCATTGGCGCGCTCTCCGGGGGCGTTCATGTCCTCGGGCGTGGCGAGGAAGATCAGCGTGAAGCGACCTTTCTCATTTTCCATCCGGCGCACCTCCTTCAGCCCCAGCAGCTCGAAAAAGGCGATCGTCGCGTCGGGATCGGTGACGCGGATCATCGTATGCAGATATTTCACTTGGCGGCCTCCGGCGTGTCGAATTGTCGTAGCGCGTTGGCGGCAGAACGCCCGGCGGGCGCATCGGGTGCCAATCGCACCGCCGCCTGCCAGGCGGTGCGTGCCGCCTCCGCATCGCCCGATCGTGCGGCGATATTGCCCGCCTCCAGCTGTACCGAGGCATCGTCGGGGGAGCGGCGCAAGGCCTGGGCGATATCCGCACGGGCTCGGTCGAGGTCGCCGCTGCGCCGCGCCAGCGTCGCGGATAGCAGCCATGCCAGCGGATCATCGTCCGCGCTCACCAGCGCCTGATCGAGATCGGTGCGCGCCGCCTTGGCATCGCCCAGGGCGACCAAGGCACGCGCGCGATCGAGATGCGCCTCGCCACGTTGCAGCCCGGTCAGGGTGCCCGCCGCCAGCGCGGCGTCCAGCGCGCCGCGTGCCTTCATCGCCTCGCCGCCCGCCAGCCAGGCATTGCCCGACTGCGCCCAGTAATTCGCGGCGGCGGCGTCATGCGCCAGCTCGGCCGCTTGCGCCGCCGCCGCAAAGGTGGCGGCCCCCTCCGCAAAGCGCTGCTGCCCGACCAGCGCGAGGCCGAGGCACTGGCGCAGCCGGGGCGTCACGCCGGCGACGCGCTGCACCAGGCGTTCCGCCGCAACCGGATCGGTACGCGCCTGCGCCAGGCAATCGCGCTCGGCCGGGGTCGGTGCGGCAGCATCGGCGGGCCGGGGGGCCGGCGGGGGTGCGGCCGACAGCGGCGCGGTCGCCTGTAGCGCGGCGAACAGGATCAGCATCATGGCACGACATCCTCCACCGCACGGATCAGCAGCGCGATGTCATCCTCGCGCGACAGGCGGTGGTCGCCGTCCTTGACCAGCCAGGTCTGCACGTGCGGTGAACGGATCAACCCCGCCAGCGCGACCGTGCGGTGCCACGGCACGTCCGGATCGTTCTGCCCTTGCAGGAAGCGCACCGGGCCATCGAACGTGATCGGCGCGTGCATCAGTCGGCTCGCCTCGCCGGACTGCCAGAAGCGCCGGGTATAGACGGTCGGGCGCGGGCCATAAGGGTTCGGCCGTTCCAGCCGCCCGTGTTGCAGCAGGTACATCTTTTCGTCCTGCGAAAAGCCCCAGTCGGTAAAATCGGGTGCGGGGGCGATGCCGACCAGCGCCGCCACCCGATCGGGGCGCGCCAGCGCCGCGAGCAGCATCAGCCAGCCGCCCATCGATGATCCCACCAGCACCACCGGGCCGCCGACCGCGTGATCGATCATCGCCAGCGTATCGTCGCGCCAGTCGGCGAGCGACTGATCCTCGAACGCGCCGTCGCTTGCGCCGCACCCGCCATAATCGAAGCGCAGGAAGGTGCGCCCCTGCGCCCGCGCCCATCGTTCGAGCGCCAGCGCCTTCGTTCCTGTCATGTCGGAAGCATATCCGGGCAGGAAGACGATCGCCGGCCCGCTGCCCTCCGTCAGGTGATAAGCGAGGTTGGGGCGCGCGGCGGACGGGGGCAGGTTCGACATGGCCTGTAGCTAGGACGCCATGGCCGGCGCGACAATGTCAGCCCCCGCCAATTGGTGCCGCGTCAGCATCCCCCATATCCGTCGCGCCGCCGGACGGAGCCGGCGCGGGGGGCGCGACAGGATCGAACAGGTCGATCCCGCTGCTGCGCCGGCCACGCCCCCCACAGAGCGGTCGATAGAGCGACAGGTTGAGCGGATGCGGCGCGGTCGCCGCATTCACCACCACGCCGAATCGCGACCGCGCATCCCCGAATTCGAGGTACAGGCTGCTGGCGGAGCGCATCGCGCTGCGCCGTGCCTCGCGCGCCATCGTCAACAACGCCCAGGGCCCTTCGTAATGGCGGCGGAACACGCTGCCGTCGATGCGCTGGAGCGTCAGGTCGACCGTTTCCGCGGCGGCCGGCCCCGGCCAGCGGATCGTCGTCGAGCGTGTCGGGCCATGCGCATAGGTCCATCCCTGTCCATCGACATCCAACCGCGCCTGCAATGCGTCGTCGCTCAACAGCACCGGGCGGAAGGTGAAGGTAAGGCCCCCGCCGCCCGGCGGGAACCACGCCTGCCCCACCCGCGTGGCGCGCTGCAACCACGCGATGCCGCGTACCAGATCGGGCCGCGCCGCCGCGCCCGGCGGCAACCGCAATCGCCACGGCGCGCGCGTCGCATCGATCACGTCGCCATGCGCCGCGACCAGTTGCGCGATCCGCCCGTCGGGGGCGAAATCCTTGACGAACGTGCCCCAGTCGAGGGCACCATCACCATAGGGGCTGAGCGGGAACGGCGCGTCGAGCCGGCAGGCGAGATACGACGGCACATTGTCCAGATCGAGCGACAGCACCTCCTGCTGCTCATGCCCCAATTGCCGCCCGCTGTCGTTCGCGAGATCCTGCATCAGGCGGCGAAGGGGCGGGGGCAGGCGCCCGGCCTGCACCTTCAGCATCTTCATGCTCGTCGGGCTGGGCGGACGCCCACCAAATTCCACCGCCGCCTGCTGTCGAGTCAGATAGCGGCCGATCGGCGTGATCGTCTGCAACAGACGGTCACGCGCGGCGGCCTTGCCGCGCGCATCCGGGAAATAGGTCCGCAACAGGCCGAAATGCTGCGCGATCACATAAGAGGGATCGTTCGTCTGCGGCGCGGGGCGCGGCGAATTGCGCCAGCCCAGTTCATATTGCAGCCGCGCCCAATCCGTCGCGATGCGCGTCGTGACGCGCGACCATAAGGTGACGGTCTTGCGCGGCGGCAGCGGCATCGTCTGCTCCAGCGTGTCGAGCAACTGGATGAACGGCGACGCATCGCTGCCGAAGGCCTGCGCCCGATCGACCGCGTCGCCGATGCTGCGCGCGGGCGCCAGTCGCAAGGTATCGAACAATGCTTCCCACGCCGCCGACGCTTCCTGGGCGTAGCGGGCGCGCAGCACGCCATCGAGCGACGCCAGTTCCGCATCGCTCGGGCGCGCCGGGGCGAACTCGCCACGCACCACCCCGCGATACTCCGCGATCCAGTCGGCGAAGCGTGCATGGCCGTCGCGAAAGCCGACCTGCAAGCCCGATGAGGTGAACAGCCACGGAATGGTACGATCCGATTCGAACCAGAATGCACCCGCGCCAAGCGCATCGACCAGATCGAGATCCTGCGCCGTGGCCGGGCGAAGCTCGTCGCGCATGCCATCCCACAATCGGTCGTCGAGCGTGTAGCGCGCCTCGCCCGCCAAAGCGGCACGCCACGCTGCGATATCCCGCCGCGCCGGGGCCGGGACGGGAACGGGCTCGCCACCCTGCTGCCGCGCCAGTTGATGCAACACGTTGTCGAGCATTTCGGGCGTTGCTTCGCAGCGCGCGAAATGCGCCCGCAACAAGGGCTCGTTCACCGGCTGCTGCCCCGTCAGCGACAGCGTCACCGCCAGCGCGCGATACAGATCGCCCGGGCGGGCGGGTCCCGGCTGGTCGACCGACCCGGGGGTCGACCCTGGGACCGACCCTGGGACCGACACCGGTGCCCAAGAGGTACGACCCCCGACAGAGACCGTCAAATCTTTTTTCGACGTTTCGTCGGAATAATGCCGGCGATCGTCCCTGCCTGGTAGCGTGGAGATCCGCCCCGCCTCCGCGCGATTGCGAAACTCGGTCGACAACTGATGGAAAAATCGCCTAACAAAAGCTTCTGGAATGGAGACGACGATGATGGCGCTGACCGAGACCGCCACAACTGCACATGACGAGACGTTCGACGACACTTCGGTTGCCCGTGATGCGCCACAGGATCCCTGGAACGCACTGCTCGAGATGATCGCCCATCGGCCTCGCCGGGTGACGGAGCGCAAACAAGATCGAAGCAAGAGAACCGAGCAGCAGATTCTCAATGCGGCATTGCGCGTGTTTGCGCGCGACGGCATCTCACGCTCCCGAATCGCCGACATTGCCGCCGAGGCGGGGATATCGACGTCGACATTGTACGAATATTACAAAAGCAAGGAGGATCTGGCCTACGACGTCCCGAGCCTTCACCTTGCTGCATTCTTCGACAGCTATCGCGATTCCGTCGCGGACAAGACGTCAGCGCGCGAACGACTGCTTTCCTACCTCTCCATGTCGGCCGATTTCGCCAGAGAGCATGCCGAATGGGCTCGACTCTTCTATCTGGAGATCTGGCCGAGCGTATTCGTCAGTGACACCGAACTACGACACAGCGTCGACGATTTCGCCAGGGTGGTGATTTTCCTTATTCGTCAGGGAATCGACGAAGGGGAATGGGCCGGCGATCGTGACGTCCACGAAACCGCGGCGTTGCTGCTGGGAGGGGTCAACCAGGTGATCATAACGTGGCTGCTCTATCGCCGGCCGAAGAACCTGACCAAGGCGGGCGTCGAGATCGCGGACCGGATCCTGACGATGCTGGCCAACGAGAAGGCGGCCAGAGTCCCGCGGCCGCGCACCAAGCGCCGCTAGTCAGGCCCGTTCCGCATAATATTCTGGCCCGAAAGATCTGCCCACGCACGGGCGCCGGATGACATGGCATGGCAGCCGATAACGCCCTCCATGCGGAAACGGACGGGGGCGGTGCGCACTCATACGCCATCCACGCCCCCGGCTCCATGCGCTTATCCTCGACGATTGCGTCCCGCCGATCGCGGTCGACGCCGATCGCCACCGCCCGGCGGCACGTCAGCGTGTCGCGGCGGCGTCCCACACTAGGTCGAACGGCTTGACCGTTCCGACGATACCGCTCGCGTAACCGACCGCATCCGGATCGGCGAGACGGAACTCGGGAATGCGAGCGAACCACTCCTTGAGGACGATTTTCATCTCCGTGCGCGCGAGATGCGCGCCGGGGCACGTGTGCGACCCTTTTCCAAAGGTCGAATGTCGACGACCGGCGCGCTTCAGCTCGAACGCCAGCGGGTCCCTGTTCATCGCTTCATCAAGCGCGACGACGATCGTGGGCGCCATCACCATGTCGCCGGCCGCAAGCTGTACGCCATCGAACTCCACCGGGTCGCGTACCTCGCGCGCGGACGAGACGACCGGAAAACGACGGAGGAATTCGAGCAGCGCATCGTCGATAAGGGAGGGATCCGCCGCGATGCGGCGACGCAGGTCCTCGTGACGTGCCAGGAACTGCATGGTGAACCCAAGCAAATTGACCACCGTGTCCAGGCCGCCGACCAGCACTTGAATGCAGATATTCTCAGCCTCGACGTCGGTGAGATCCCGGCCGTTTACCTGTCCGCTCACCATTCGGCTGATCATGTCTTCGCCGCCCTTGCCGCGGCGGGCCGAGATCACCGGATTGATATATTCGCGGAAGAGTGCCGAGACCTCCGGATAGGTCAGTGATCCATCAGGACGGGTAAACTGGTCGGCAAGATGCTTGAGCTTGGGAAGATCCGCGATCGGCAGATCGACGATCTGCATGAAGATGCGGACCGGCAATTGTTCCGCGAAGTCATGGACGAAGTTGCAGCGCCCCTTGGAACGAAATCCCTCGATCAGCTCGACCGTAAGATCGGTGATAACCTGATCCACGCCCTTCAGCGCTTTTGGCGAGAGATTGTCGTTGAGCAGATTGCGAAACGGTCGATGCTCCGGCGGATCCAGCGACAGCGGAATAAGCCGATAGGCCTCTCCCGCGGTTTCCTTGGGCACGAGTACGGTCCAGTTCGAAAACCGCTCGTAATCGGACATGACGGTGTCGGAGAGCTCGGCATTGAAGGCGATCCAGTGACCGCCATTGTGCGGTGTCCACATCAGCGGATGCGGAACCTTGCTCATCAGCCCGCGCCAATATTCATGGAAATCAACGCCCGCCGGCAGGTCACCGTAGATGTCGAAATCCATCACACGGTCCGCAGGCACGTTGGCCGGTCGGGCCACCTGCTGGTCGACGGGATCGATCGCTCCAACTTCCATGATGCAATGCCTCTCCGATGGGCGTCCACGCGCCGCTTCTTCACTCCGAGTGCAAAACTACCTTGTCCTCCCCGCCAAGGAAAGAAAAAAGAAAAATCGTCGGTTTTTTTTGCCGAGGAATGCACACCCCCTTCCTTTCGAGCGCAGGGCACGGCAGGATACCCGAACAATTTCCCAGATCAGGAGAGGGTGATGGCTCGGTTGGGGGGCAAGGTGGCAATCATAACGGGCGCTGCCCAGGGAATGGGGGCCGCGCACGCGCGTCGCTTTGTCGCGGAAGGCGCCAAGGTCGTGATCACCGACATCAATCGCGAAGCGGGCGAGGGGCTGGCGGCCGAGCTTGGAAGCGCGGCGATGTTCCACACGCTCGACGTCGCGAACGACGCCGGCTGGGCCGCCGTCGTCTCTGCCGCCAGGGAGCGATTCGGTCCGGTCACGGCGCTCGTCAATAACGCCGGCATCCTCGGCCCGGGCAAGCCCTGCGCCGAGCTGGACGAAGCGGATTTCCTGAAGGTCTGCGCGATCAATCAGACGTCGGTCTTCCTCGGGGCGAAGCATGTCATCCCATCGATGATCGAGGCCGGCGGCGGCTCGATCGTCAACATCTCCTCCATCTCCGGCATCGTGGCGATCTACGGCACACCCAACGTGGCCTATGCCGCAAGCAAATTCGCCGTCCGCGGCATCACCAAGCAGATCGCGATCGAATACGGCAAACAGGGGATCAGGGCCAATTCGGTCCACCCCGGATACATCCGCACGCCCATGATGACGGCGGCGCTCGACGACGAGCAGATCAAGATCGCCAGCGGCTCCGTTCCGATCGGTCGCGTCGGCGAGGTCGAGGACGTGTCGAATCTCGTGGTATTCCTCGCGTCCGACGAATCCGGTTTCGTCACTGGAACCGAACACATCATTGATGGCGGCCTGACAGCACTTTGATCGACGGAGGGCGCGGGCAAGCCCCTGCGCCCTTCCGCTACCCGTCCGTATCGAGGGGCTTCGGATACGGGCCCAGACGCAGCAGCCCCGCTGCCCCGCTCATCAGGAACAGAGCAGCCGCCAGGAAGGCGTATCGATAGCTGCCCGCGCTGTCCCTAATCAGTCCAAAGAGCAGGGGCGCACAACCAGCCGCGATGGCCACGAACACGAACAACCGTCCGTAAATGCGCGGGAAGTCGAATAGGCCGAAGTAGCGGGCGACAAGGAAGCCCAGCAGGTCAAGCTCAGTCCCCGCCGCCACGCCGATCAACGCTGCGGCCAGCGATGCCGTGACCACGCCGGGGGAATGCGCCAGGATCAGACTGCCGAGCGCTGCGGAGGTCAGCACCCCCAGCGCCACCGCCGGCGCCCAGAAACGGTCAACCAGCGCGCCAACGCCGATCCGGCCGGCGATCACCGCGACGCCGAACATGCCCATGACGGTAGCCGCGCTCCGCGGCGTAAGTCCTCCATCGACCAGGAGCGGTACCAGGCTCGGGATCGAGCCACCGATGGCAAGATAGATTGCTGCGGTGGAGCACCCCAATATCCAGAACCGCCGCGTCCGCACCGCCGCGCTCGCCGACATGCCGGCCAGGGAGGTCGCCGGGTGGACGTCGTCGCTGCGCCCGTCCCGCGGCAAAAAGGCGGCGCACAGAGGAAGCACGATAAGCGCCGTTACGGCGGCCAGCGCGACATAGCCGCCGCGCCACCCCCAGAGGGCGATCGCCCAGGAAGCGATCTGCGGCATGACGATGGAGCATATTCCCGTTCCCGAGAGCCCCAGTCCCAACGCCAGACCACGCGACGTCTCGAACCGCCCGGAGATCAGCGTATTCCAGGCGACACCCCCCGCCCCTGCCCCGAGCAGCGACATGGCGGCATATGCGAGATAGAACTGCCAGAGCGCGTCGCCGATCATCGCCGCTCCCAAAACGGCAAGGGCCAGCCCCGCCAATCCAGGCAACAGCGTCCGGCGTATGCCGAACCGGCGCACCATAGCGCCGGCCATGGGCGCACCCAAGACGCCAAGGCCGGTGCTGAACAGGATCGCCGCCTGGATCGCGCCCCGGCTCCATCCGAACTCGGCCCGCAGCGGCGCGACGAACAGGCCGATCGTATAGGGCGGCAGTGTCGTCGGCGCGCATGTAAGCCCGATGGCTGTCAACGCGACGAGGTGGCCACTCCGCCGCCATTCCTGACGCGCAGCGAGACGGGGCGCTGCGTCGGCACTCATGCCCGCAGGAAGGCGAGATCGGCGCCTGACATCATCGCTCCCGCCGCAGGCTGATGTTCAGCCCGGCCGATTTGATCTCGACCACCGGCATGGTGGCGACCTGCATCAACTTGCGGACCTGTTCGAGCTCCGGGCTGGAGAGCAGCGGATAGTCGCGGCGGACCGGCCCGGCAGCGCGCATCTTGTCAATGTCAGCCTGTGGGACGGTCGCACGCATGATGAGTTCGTCCTCGTCATCCGTGGCATATTGCTTCTTGAGGTCTTCCAGGCTGGGATCGGGGGGCGGATTGTCGAGGACCTCCTTCGCGCGGGGCGAACTCATGATCCGATCCATGACGTCCGGATCGACGGGCGCCACCGTCTCGCCATAAAAACCGGCGGCATATTGCACCACCTCGTCGGGAACAGTGCCATAGCGCTTGCCCGTCACGATGTTCAGCACCGCCTGGATGCCAACAAGCTGGCTGAACGGTGTCGCCATGCCGGGATAGCCCAGCTCCCGACGGACCTCGGCGACCTCGGCGAGGACGTCACCCAAGCGATCCATCATGTTGTGCTGGGCGAGTTGCGCCTTGAACGTGCCCATCATGCCGCCCGGGATCTGATGCTCGATCGAGAAGATGTCGTATTCGGCATGCTGATCGACGAGGAATCCCGCCGCCTTGCCCACCGCGCGAAAGTGATCCGCAACGGGCTGGAACAGACTGGTATCGAGCGAATGACTATGCCCCTTCAGCTCGATGTTGCGGGCCATCGTCTCCGTTGCGGGAACCGAAGGCCCGTTCGCCATCGGCATGCTCGCGGTGTGGAGCACGGACACGCCCAGATCGACCGCATCGAGATAGGCCTTCGCGGTTTGACCCAGCAAATTGTTAGCATGGAATTCGATCGGTTTGCCGTTCGCCGCCGCGACGATGCCGGGCAGAAGCGTCGATAGCCGCTCTTTCTCCAACACCCCCGCGGTATCGTAGAGAAGGATCGAGTCGACGTCAGGGCTTGCTGCGAGTTGCCGAACCTTGTCGGCGTAGTAGCTGTCCGTGTGTACCGGCGAGAGCGCGAACATGATGGCGGCGGCGACCTGCGCGTCAGCCTCCTTGGCCACCCTGGCGAGGCGAAGCATGTTATCCATGCCGAACAGCACGTCATAGATCCAGAACGAGCGCACACCGTGCGCGCACAGCCGGCGCACCCACAGATCCATCAACGCGCGCGGCGAAACCGAGAAGGTGACGTTGGCATTGGCGCGAAGACCCGCGCGTACCGGCGTCCGTGGCATAGAGGCTACCAGGAGATCGAGCCCCTCCCAATAGTTTTCCTGACAGTAACGGGTCAGGACGTCGAGCATACCGCCGCCGGTGAGATCAATCGTCTTGAACCCGGTCCGGTCGAGCAGCGGCGAAACCGGCAGTGCCATGCCAGCGCGCATCCGCAGGCCCCACAGACTCTGCTGGCCGTCACGCATAGTCTCGTCGAGAAATTCGATGTGCGCCATGCGCGTTAGTTCCCTTGCGGTTCGATGTAGAAGAGCGGCTGTCCGCCCTCGACCAGTTCGGCGTCCTGCGCGACGATCTCCCGCACGACGCCAGACACGCCGGCGGTGACGGAGGTGAACAGCTTCATGACCTCCAGCAGACAGATTTCGGTGCCGGGCAAGACGGGGTCGCCGACCTCGACGAACGGCGCCGATCCGGGCTTGGGCGAGCGATAGAAAGTGCCGAGGTTGGGTGCGACGATCGGAACCCATATCGGGTCACGGGACGCGATCGATGCCGGCGCTGCGACCGGCGGCATCGTCGGGCTTTCCGCGGGGACGGACGAGGCTCGCTCCGGCGCGGTTGCGGCTTCCGGGCGAGCCGTCGGATCGTCCGACAGCAACAGCGATACCGCGGCCGTCTCGATCCTCAATTCGCGCCAGCCGTGCGCCTTGAACACCTCCACCAACTGAGCAATGTCGCGTGCAAGAGGATCGCTCACCGCCCTTCCCCTGCCTCAGGCGGCATCGAGCTGATGGTCGGCCGCATCACCGGTAGCGGCCAGCGTCTCGACCAGAACGCGCTCGTTATGGAACGCGGCGTCGCCGAAACTATGCTCCAGCAGCTTGGCTCGACGCAGGAAGCGGTGCAGCCCAAGCTCCCAGGTGAAGCCCATTCCGCCATGGACCTGTATGGCCTCACTGCACACTTGCCGCGAAATCTCGCCACAATAGGCCTTGGCCATCGACGCGGCGCGTGCCCGGTCGGGTGCATCCTCCGCCACCGCCCAGAATGCGTAATAGGCTGCCGATCGTCCCGCTTCCACCGCCACCGCCATATCCGCGCAGCGATGCTTGATGGCCTGGAACGCGCCGATCGGCTGACCGAATTGCACGCGGGTTCGTGCATATTCGACCGCCGTATCCAGCATGCGGTGGGACAGGCCGATCAAGGCGCCGGCAGCGAACGTCGCGCAGGTATCGAGCAGCCGGGCGATGGCGCGCTCCGGCGCAGTCGCTCCGATGATGGCATCGCTACCGACATCGACCCGCTCGAACCTGATCGCGCAGGATCCGGCGGACGGATCGATGTCGTCATGCGGGCGCACGGCCACGCCGGCAGCCGTCCGGTCGACGAGGGCGAGCACGGTCGCACCACCCTGCCGCGCCGACACAAGAAAGAACTGAGCATCGGCGGCGTCCGCCACCAGAATCTTCTCGCCGCTGAGCCCGTCTTCGCCGATCGTCGTCGAGACGCTCGCAGGATCGTAGCCCTGATCGGCTTCCAGTGTCGCGATCGCGAACTTGCATGTTCCGGCTGCGATGCCAGGCAGATGGCGACGTTGCTGCTCCTCGCTACCGTGCCGGACGAGAAGATCGGTGACGGCCAGCGTGGAAAGGATGGACGGCGGTGCCAGTCCGGCTCCCAGCGCCTCGACGGCGAGCGCCACGTCCACTGCGTTGAGGCCAACGCCATCGAAGCGTTCCGGTACCATCAAGGCGAAGAGCCCCAGTTCAGCGAGGCCGCGCCAGACTTCGTCCGAATGTGGGCGGACCAGATCTGGTGCGGTCAGCGCAGGATAGTCGACGAGGAGCTTGGCGACCGTATCTCCCAGACTCTTCTGGTCCTCATCGAAGCCGAAATTCATGATTGCCCCCTATCGCGGCAGGCCAAGCATACGCTCGCCGATGATGTTTCGCTGGATTTCAGACGACCCCGAATAGATCGTGAATGCCTTGGACTGCAGCCAGCTAAGCTGGAACAGCCCGGCACGAGCCGAATCCCGGTCATTACCGGCCAACGGCGCCGTGGGCCCGAGTGCGTCGAGCGCGGTTTCGTACATCCGCTGCGCAGCATGGCTCCAGTACAGTTTGATCAGCGACGCATCGGGCCCACGCTCCTCACCGTTCAGATACTTGCTGAAGGTCCGAAGCGAGTTGAGCCGCATCACCTCGACCTCGATGATCGACTTGGCGAGCGCCTGGCGCGTCGATGGTTCGTCGATGGCCCGGCCATTGCCACGACGCTGCGTTGAAAGCGTGTCCAGCAGCTTGTCGAGTTCCTGCTTGAAGCGGATCTGCCGCCCCAGGGCATCCTCGGGACCACGCTCGTAGGCGAGTGTCGTCATCGCGATCCGCCAGCCATCGTTCACTTCGCCCACGATATTCTCGGCGGGCACGATGACGTCGTCAAAGAAAGTTTCGTTGAACTCGCTCTCACCCGAAATCTGACGCAACGGCCGGATGGAGATACCGGGGGACGACATGTCGATCAGCAGAAAGCTCAACCCCCTGTGCTTGGGGGCATCCGGGTCGGTCCGCACCAAGGCGAAGCACCATTGCGAATACTGCGCGAAGCTCGTCCAGATCTTCTGGCCGTTGACGATGAAATGATCGCCGCGCCGCTCGGCACGGGTCCGCACGGAGGCAAGGTCGGATCCGGCGTTCGGTTCGGAAAAGCCCTGGCACCATACCTCGTCGGAAGAGATGATCTTGGGCAGAAAGCGCTTCTTCTGCGCCTCCGTGCCGTGACGCAGGATCGTCGTACCAGCGAGATTGTGGCCGATGATGTTCAGTCCCTCCGGGGCCTGGGCTCGGGCCATCTCCTCCGCGAAGATCGCTCGTTCGATCAGCGTCGCGCCACGCCCGCCATATTCCTTGGGCCAGTTGATCCCGGACCAGCCTCCCGAGTGCAGCTTCCGCTCCCACTGCAAGCGGAACATGGCCCGTTCATCCTCGTCCTCCGGCTCGAAGACCGTCTCGCCCCAGCCTTTCGGCAGCGCGTCGGCGAGCCAGTGCCGCAACGTCATGCGGAATTCGGTTTCGGCGGGCGTGTAGGCGAAGTCCATGGCAGGCTTCCTCAGCGGCGCGCGGCGGCGGCAAAGTCGGGTGCGCGCTTCTCGCGGAACGCGAGCACGCCCTCCTCGTACTCGGGCGTCAGATACGCGATCGTCTGCGCGTAGGATTCATACTCGAGCATCTGGTCGATCGTGGCGTTGGTCGATTTGTCGAGCAGCGTCTTGGTCATCGCGATCGCGGTCGGCGAGGCCGCCGTGATCTTGCTCGCGATCGCCCGCGCTTCGTCCAGCAGGCGATCGTGCGGCACGACATGATTGACGATCCCGAGCGCCTTCGCCTCCTCAGCCGACACCTTGCGGGCGGTGAAGCAAAGCTCCTTCGCCTTGTTGATCCCGATGACGCGACCGAGGAGATACAGCCCGCCCAGATCGGGCACGAGCCCCACGCGGGCGAACGCCTGAATGAAGCTGGCCTGCTCGCTCGCGATGATGAAATCGCACGCTAGCGCAATGTTGAACCCGGCGCCCGCCGCAGCGCCGTTGACCGCGGCGATCACCGGCTTTTCGAGCCTATACAGCGGCTCAAGGATGTCCTTCAGGATCCAGCGATGTCGGGCGCGACGTTCCAGCGGCGTGGCGTCATCCTTTCTCGCCTTGAGATCAGCTCCTGCACAGAAGCCTCGACCGGCTCCAGTGAGGATGACGCAGGCGACGTCGCGATCTGCGGCGATACGAGGGATGAGATCCTGCAGCTCCTGATACATCTCGTCCGTCGTCGCGTTCATGGCGTCCGGGCGGTTGAGAGTGAGCGTCGCGATACGATCGCTGACCTCGTATAGAATAGTCTGGTAGCTCATCGGGATGCCTCCATCGGCGCGTGCGCCAGGTCGCCGCTGGTCGACTCTGGACAGGCGAACCACTCGTCCGGCATCTGCCGGGGTATACGGAAATCATGCGCCGGAACGACGATATCGGCATGAGAGAGAACCCGTCTCATCGACGCTGTGAAATCACGCTCGCTCTCGCTGCGAATGCTGCTCGGCAGCAGGGCCCCCGCCATGAAGCGCATGGGCTTGTCGCTGGCGCGGGGATCGTCCGGGAACCAGTAGCGATAATGATCCCCCAGATCGGTCACGAGCGCGACCTTGCCTTTGGCCGTCGTGATGATCGGCACTTGCATGGCGGGCGTATGACCCGGCGTCTTGAGCAGGGTGATACCGTCGAGAAAGTCGACATCGCCATCGACGAGACGAAGCTTGGCCGGCCGCTTGCGACCGAGAAGCTCGGTAATCGTCTCGCGGAAGTAGTAGATGCGCTGGGTCGGGGTGGGCTCGATCGCATGGAAGAGCTCATCCCGCTGCACGACCACGCAAGCATCAGGAAACAGGTCGAGATTCTGTGCGTGATCGAAGTGAAGGTGCGACAGGACGACATAGTCGACGTCGGCCGGTTCCAGCCCCTCGCGCGCCAGCCCCTCGATCAGGGGGGCATGACCTCCGCCGATCCCCTCCACTTTCAAGCGATGTCGCAATGTCTCGGCATCGACCATCCCGGAATCGACGAGAATGGTGGCGCCACCGCCGCGGACCAGCCAGCAATGGATCGGATCGCGGACGATGGTGCCGCCCTGCGGCACCATCAGCTCGCCGATGCGCAGCGTCGTGATCGTGTAGGTGGTCACTCGTCGATGACCTCGAACCGCTCGATGTCGCGCAACGAGCCAACACGCTCGCCCTCACGCCAGACAGCACGAACGCGCGTGCCCGGCTTGATCCGCTGCTTGGCGGACTCAATGTCATCGATATCGATCATGTGAATCATCTTCGTCGACGCGCCGTCGAGGACGATCTCCGCGTAGACATAGGGCGGCGGCCGGGTCTGACCGAGGAATTCCAGGTTGATGATCGAACAGGCGCGGATCGTCCCGGTGTCGAGACAGGTCTTCCAGGTGCCCGTCCGCTTGTGCGAGATGTCGTCCGCCTCGCGCGGCGGCAACAGCGCGGAATCGCTGTCGGGCAGGCGCACCCCCATGATCCGTCGATTGGTGCGGATTTCATCGAACATCCGACCGTAATAGGGGCCGTAGGCATGCTCATATTGCAGGTCGAGCTTGTACTTCACCACCTCGACCGGGGCCGCGGTGTCACCGAACGGCTTGACCTCACCGACAGGGGCGTCAGCGGCGATGCGGAACCCTTCGATGGCAAGGATCGAGGTATCGACGCCGTCTGCCCACACCGCCTCGACCCGCGCATCGAGCGTCGGTTCCTCGTCGCCCAGGATGCGATGCGCAAAGTCATTGTCGCAGCCGTCGAGCCGGATCAACCCGATGGTGACCCCATCGACGGTCGTGAATCCGGTCAGGACGCCGGTCGCCGGTGCCTCGATGAACTCATATTCGCTTTCGCCATCGATCGGCGAGAAATCCTGTGCCGGCGCGATCACGATGCCCGATGCGAAACGGCTGCCGACGATCCGGCGGGTACCGATCTCGGCCAGGAACGTGCCCGTCGCCCTGCCAGGCGTGAGCGTGTAGGGCATGTTGAGTTCGGCATGCAGCGGGGGCATGTCGATCGCCCAGGTGTCGGGTGCTGACAGCATGTTCTTCGCTCCTTACGCGCCGAGCACGGCACAGCCGCGCAGATTGGCCCAGCCACCACCCGACTGGACGAGGGCGAGCTTGGCATCCTTGATCTGGGTATTCTCGGATTTACCCATCACCTGCGTCGCGCCCTCGATCAGACGGATCAGGCCGCAGGCACCGATCGGATTGGCGCCGAGGCACCCGCCGGAGGGATTGACCGGGATGTCACCATTCAGCTCGGTCGCGCCCGAGGCGATCAATTCGGCCGCACCGCCCGGCGGACACAGGCCAAGGCTTTCGTAATAGTTCAGCTCGAAACAGGTATAGGGTTCCTGCACCTCGACCACGTCGAACTGGCGGCGCGGATTGGTGATGCCGGCGGCACGATAAACGTGCTTCGCGGCAAGCGCGAGTGGCTCCGACAGCAGCAACGAACGCTCGGCGGCATTATCGGCCTCGCAACAATAGGCGATGCCGTGAATCCATGCCGGGCGATCGCACGATTTGTGCGCGACATGCTCGGCCGCCAGGACGATCGCCGCGGCACCGTCGGAAATCGGCGGCACGTCGAGAAGCTTGATCGGCCAGCAGAGCGGCTTGGACTCGAGCACCTCGTCGAGCGTCACTTCCTTCTTCACATGGGCATAGGGATTCGCGATCGCGTTCCTGCGATTCTTCACCGCCACGCGCGCCGCAGCTTCCTCGGTATGGCCGAGGACGTCCATCCGCGCGCGCCAATAGGCGGCGGAGAAACCCATGATGCCGACCGCGAATTCGCGGCCCCAGAAGGGATCGTACAGCGTCGAGATCGAATATTGCAGCGCGCCTTCCGAAAGCTTGTCGTAGGCGACGACGAGGGTTCGGTCAGCAAAGCCGCCCGCGACCTGATAATAGCCGGCAAGGCCACCGGCAAAGCCCGCGCCGCCGCCGCTCGTAACGCGGACGATCGGCTTCAGCTGCGCTCCGATCGCGTCTGCCACCCATTTTTCGGGCTGATTGACGGCGGCAAAAAGCACCGGCCCCGTCGCGATGACAACGGTATCGATGTCGTCCATCGTCAGCTTGGCATCGGCGAGCGCGCGATCCACCGCCTCGCGGACGAGGCCGGCCTGGCTTACGTCAGTACGACGGCGGGAGTGATGCGTCTGGCCGACGCCGACGATCCCGACATGACGTCCTTTGTTCAGATTGGCCATGGTCAAACCTCGAGAGTGAAGACGCAGTTGCTCTGCATGCCGACGCCGCCGGCGCCGTGGGCGATCGCCTTGGTCGGCCCGCCGGCCCCGCCGTTCAGGCCGTACAGCTCCGGAGTGGACAGCTGCCGCGCGGCGTGGGCCAGGCGCAGCAGCCCCGTCGCCATGATCGGATCTGCGGGCAGCGCGCCGCCCGAGCGATTGATCGCAACCTTGCCGCTGGTAGCGACGGACGCACCCTGCCCCGCCCCGGCGAGACCCAGCGCCTCGATCGCCATCAGCTCACCCACCGCGCTCGATCCACTCACCTCCGCCACGTCGGCGTCAGCGTCGGACCAGCCAGCCTTCCCATAAGCCATTCTGGCGGCCGCCTCGGCGGACGCCAGCGTCGCACCGTCCCGCGTTCCGAAGGCGTGTCGATCCATCGACGTGCCCATCCCGGTGATGAAAACCGGTGCGCGCGAGGCGCGACGCGCGATATCCTCGCGAGCGATCAATACCGCGACCGCGCCATCAACCGGGCGAGCCAGCATCAGCCGCGTCAGCGGGGTCGCCCCGGCTCCGGATTCGAGCACCGTATCCGCGTTGGGCACCTCATCGATTGCCACGCCGCCATTTTCTTCCGCCGCCGACCAGCGTGCCGCGACGAGTTCGGCGAGCTGGCGGTCCGAACCGCCATGCGCCTTGAGATAGCGTTGCGCCTGGATCCCGGTCGCCGCCTTATGCCCAAAGCCAACGGGACGCTGGTAGAACGGCTCGACCTGAGCATTCCAGAACGCATCGACGCTCGACTCGGATGGCTTGGAATAAGCGACGATCAGCCCCACGCTCGATGCGCCGGACCGGATCTTGTTCACCCCGTATAGCGCGGCCCACAGACCGTCTTCCTCAACCCGGGCCTCCTCCTTGTGGTGCGCGCCGAGCGCCCCGAGAAAGCCGCAGTTCGAGATGGACCTGCCGTCCAGAACGTCACTGCCGGAGTCGATCACGAAATCCACGTCGTCGAGGCTTATCCCGGTGCCCTTGAACACCGAGGCCACGACCGAGGAAATCAGATCGATATGCTGCGCACCGCTCCAGGCACCGCGCAACTCGGTCTGCGCCGAAGCGACGACCGCCACCCTGCTCAATCCCATCAGTTCACCCTCACCTTGGGGACCATGAATGGCCCCAGCTCCGGTTGCCGGCCACCGAGGTGCCGGTTTCTCGTTCGTCGCCTCAAACTAGGGTTGGTCGTTCACGGCTGTCAATTCGATAATCGACGGTTTGTCGGTTTTTTTCAACTCGGCCTTGCACGGCAAATCACGGCGTGGAATAAGGCTTTCAGCCAGCGCGCATTATCCGACAGTGAATCGGACAAGTCTTAGGAGGGGCGATGAGCCTGGATGTGACCGGCCGGTATCGCTACCCGCCCCCCGACGATGCATGGCTGGCGCTGGACACCGAGGACGTTCTCGATCCCGCGCTGCCGATCATCGACGCGCACCATCACCTCTGGACCGAGGGCGGCGCGCCCTATCTACTGCCCGAGTTATCGGCCGACCTGGCCGATGGACATGCCATCGCCTCCACTGTCTTCGTACAAGCACATTACGGCTATCGGGATGATGTGCCGGCGCACCTGGCCCCGATAGGCGAGACAGAGAAGGTCGCGGCGATCGCCGCGCGCGCCGCTGCCGACGGCATCACCACCCGTATCGCCGAGGGTATCGTCGCACATGCCGATCTGCTGCTCGGCGACGGCGTGGAGGCCGTGCTCGACGCCCATGAGGATGTTGCCGCAGGCGCCCTTCGGGGCATAAGGCACAGCGTATCGCGGGACGAGCACTTTCCCGACGGTATCGTCCTCCGTCCGGCACCCGCCGGCATGCTCGGCGACAGAAGCTATCGCGACGGTCTGGCGGCGCTGGCGAGGCGCGGGCTCAGCTACGACGCGATGCTGTACCACGCGCAAATTCCCGAACTGAGGGCGGTCGCCACCGCCCGGCCCTCGCTCAACATAGTGCTCGATCATCTGGGCTGCGTGCTCGGGGTCGGCCACTATGCAGCCCGGCAGGCCGAAACCCTTGTCGAATGGCGCCGATCGATGGCCGGTCTGGCGGCAAGCGACAATGTCGTCGTCAAGTTCGGTGGCCTGGGCATGATCATCTGCGGGGCCCGCTGGCATGAGGGCGCGAAGCCGCCCTCGTCATCAGACCTGGCTGCAGCGTGGCGCCCCCAATTCGAAACCTGCCTCGAACTCTTCGGCGCCGATCGCCTGCTATTCGAAAGCAACTTCCCTGTGGACAAGGCGATGTATTCGTATCGCACCCTGTGGAACGCCTTCAAGCGACTGGCGGCGGACCTCAGCGACGACGAACGACGCGCTCTTTTCTCCGGCACGGCATCGCGCGTCTATCGACTGCTTGATCCCGCGCATCTTCCGGAGCCGGCAAATGTTTAATCGGTCCGCTCATCTGTTCGCTCGCGAGCGTGATTGCCCCGCGAAGGTGGCGCTCCATTTCGAGGATCAGGCCATCACCTTCGCCGCACTCGCGGCACAGGTGCGAGCCATGTCCGCCGAACTGGCCCGTCAGGGCGTCGAACGTGGCTGCCGCGTCGGCATCATGCTGCCGACGTCGCCCGACTTCATCGTCGTCCAGCAGGCGCTGTTCCTCATCGGCGCGATCGTCTCTCCGCTGAACATTTTCTATCGTCCAACGGAAGTCGCGCATGTCGTCGCCAGCTGCGATCTGACTCACCTGATCGTGCATGCGGACCTGATCGACCGCGCGCCGACGGACTGCATCGGGCTACGCTCGTTGCGGAACGTGCTGATGATCGGCGGGGACGGCGGTGCGGTCACCTCCGGCATCGCTCCCTTGCAACCGGGGATAGCTGCCGGCGAAGGGCCGAAGCCTGCTGAGGTCGCCGCCGACGACATCGTGATGCTGCTGAACACCAGCGCGACGACCGGCAAGTCCAAGGGCGTCATGCTGACCGCAGCCAACCTTGCGGCAAATTACGATCGGACACCCGCCTGGCTCGGCCTTACCGCAGCAGATGTGATCCTCTGCGCGCTGCCACTCTACAACACATTCGGGCTCAACCAGGGCATCAACGCCATGCTGGTAACCGGAGCGACGATGGTGCTGCTGCCCCGTTTCGACGCCAGGAAATGCGTCGAGGCGATTTGCCGTTTCCATTGCACCTTCGTGCCGGCGGTCCCGACCATGCTGCAGAAAATCGTGGACGAGGTTCGACCGGGAAGTGCCGATCTCGAATCGGTCAAGCACGTGATGACGGGCGGTGCGCCCGTGCCGGCGCCGCTGCTTCGACGGGTATTGGCGACCATGGGCCCCGATACGGTCGTCCTGACCGGCTATGGACTGACGGAAGGCACTGCTCTCGTCACGCTCACTGCGGTACGCCTCGACGCCAGTGGGGATCTTGAACACGGCCGCACGATTGGCCGGGTGCTGGACGGCATGGAGCTCGCGATCCGCTCGGAGGGCGGAGAAATCCTTCCTCCGAACAGCGTTGGCGAGATCGTGGTACGCGGGCCGAACGTTATGGCGGGCTATCACAAGGCGCCCTACGACACGGCCGCCGCCATGGCCGATGGCTGGCTGCTGAGCGGCGACCTCGGATACATCGATACCGAAGGCTACGCCTTCATCGTCGATCGCAAGAAGGACGTCATCATCCGCGGCGGACAAAACATCTATCCGGCCGATATCGAGGAAGTGCTCTATCAGTGTGCGGGCGTAGCAGAAGCGGCGGTCGTCGGGATTGCCGATGACATGCTGGGCGAGGTCCCGGTCGCCTACGTGGCGCTGCAGCCAGCGGCCGACGTGAGTGCGTCCCGCCTCATAGAGCATTGCAGGGCCGAACTCGCCCACTACAAGGTGCCGGCCGAGATCGTGATCCGGCCCGAACTGCCGAAGGGCCCCACCGGCAAGATCCTGCGCCGTGCGCTGCGCCCGCAACAGGCGGCCGTCGCCTGAAATGCAGCCCGGTCCACCGAAACGTTCCGATTTCGTCGACGTCGACGGTCGAAGGCTTCACGTCGCGCGCTGGGGCGACCCACGCCAGCCGCCGATCATCCTCCTCCATGGCATGCGCGACCACGCACGAAGCTGGGACTGGATCGCAAGCGCGCTGGAGGATCGCTATCACGTCATCGCGCCCGATCTTCGGGGGCACGGCGACAGCGAATGGGCCGATGCCGCGAGCTACACTCTGGCGGCCTTCGTGCTCGACCTCGCCGATGTGGTCGCTGCTTTGGGACTCGAACGATTCGCCTTGGTGGGTCATTCGCTGGGCGGCGTGATCGCGGTACGCTATGCCGCCACCTTTCCCGAACAGGTTCGGGTGCTGTGCGGAATAGAGAGCATCGAGCTCCCGATCGTCCGCGACCAAATGGCGGAACCAAAAACCTATCCGGTCCGTCTGCGTCACTGGGTCGACGCCGAACGTGCCCGCCGTCGTCGGCAGGTGCGGACATACGCGACGGTCGATGAAGCGGTCCAGCGGATGCGCGACGGCCAGCCGACGCTGGACGATGCAACGATCCGTCATCTCACCGAACATGCCCTCGACCGCGACGCCGACGGAGGCTGGCACTGGAAATACGACAACGCCGCCCGGCTCCGCCCCCCCGACGATGCGTCAGGTCATGATCTCGACGCGGCGCTGACCGCCATCTCATGCCCGACGCTGCTCTTTTATGGCGATGCCAGCTGGATCCCGGTCCCTTCGAAGGAACGGCTCGATCGTATTCCGAACTGCGGCATTCGGATCTTCGCCGGGGCGAGCCACTGGCTCCACCACGAACAGCGCGAAGCCTTCCTCGCCGATCTTACCCCCTTCCTAGCCATGCCAACGGAAAGACCCATTCATGCGTGAAGCCGTCATCGTCTCCACCGCCCGCACGGGCATCGCCCGTGCATTCAAGGGCGCCTTCAACGATACCGATGCACCGGCCCTGACGGCGCACGTCGTCCGCGTGGCCATCGAACGCGCTGGCATCGATCCGGCACGCGTCGACGACATCATCCTCGGCGTCGGTACGCAATGGGGAACACAGGGAGGCAACATCGGCCGCACGACGGTGTTCGCGGGCGATCTGCCGATCAGCGTCCCCGGGACGACGCTTGACCGGAAGTGCGGCTCGGGACTGACCGCTCTCGCCTTCGCCGCGCGCGGCATCATGTCTGGGGACATCGACGTCGCGATAGCGGGTGGGGTCGAATCAATCACCCATACCCGCAACAGCCATGCGCCGACCTATCGCTCGCAGCCCCGGATCGTCGTCGATGGCGCGCGGCACGCCTACATGGCGATGATCGAGACCGCCGAACTGGTCGCGGAGCGTTATGGCATCAGCCGCGAGGCTCAGGACGCCTTCGCTGCCGAAAGCCATCGTCGCGCGGCCGCCGGCCAGGAGGCGGGCCGCTTCACCGCGGAAATTGCCCCGATGACGGTCGAGAAGAACGTCGTCGAAAAGGACGGGAGCGTCTCGGCCCGCGAAACCGTGACCATCGATCGCGACGAGGGCGTGCGCGCCGATACCACCATCGAGGGCCTGGCTCGACTGAAGCCGGTCTGGAAGGACGGGCAGATCGTCAAGGAAGGCCGCTTCGTCACGGCCGGCAACGCCAGTCAGCTCTCCGACGGCGCCTCGGCCCAGGTGGTGATGGACCGGGAGACGGCCGAAGCGGAAGGTCTGCCGATCCTCGGCATCTACCGCGGCTTTCAGTCGGCGGGCTGCGCTCCCGAAGAGATGGGGATCGGACCCGTCTTTGCGATTCCGAAGCTGCTCGAGCGCGCTGGTCTGACGGTTGACGACATCGGCCTTTGGGAGATTAACGAGGCCTTCGCCAGCCAGCTTCTCTATTGCCGCGATCACCTTGGCATCGATCCCGAGACGCTGAACGTTGACGGTGGCGGCATCGCCGTCGGCCACCCGTTCGGCATGACCGGCAGCCGATTGGCGGGACATGCGCTGATCGAGGCGAAACGACGCGGCGTGCGCTGGGCCGTCGTCTCGATGTGCGTCGCGGGCGGCATGGGCTCGGCCGGTCTGTTCGAAATTCCCAACTAAGGGATCTGCACGATGACCGAGATGCGCTTCGACGAGGATGTCGTCATCGTGACCGGCGCCGGCCGCGGACTTGGCCGCGAACATGCGCTCGCCTTCGCCTGTCGCGGCGCCGCCGTGGTGGTCAACGATCTGGCGGACGGGACCGACGCATCTCCCGCACATGAGGTGGTCGCGGAGATCACGGCGGCAGGAGGCCGGGCGATCGCCGTCTGCGGCTCGGTCTCCGACACCGAGGACGCGGCCATGATCGTCGAGGCCGCGCTGCGTGCATTCGGTCGCATCACCATCCTCGTCAACAATGCCGGCGTCATCGACTTCGCTCCGCTGACCGACATCAGCGACGCGGCGTGGGCACGGATGATCGCCGTTACGCTGGACGGCACCTTCAACATGACCCGGGCGGTCTGGCCGCATTTTGTCGAACGGGGCTACGGCCGCGTCATCAACACGACCTCGAACGCCGGCTTCGCCGGGAACGACACGCTTGTTCACTACGGGGCGGCCAAAATGGGCGTGGCCGGCTTCACTCGTGCGCTGGCGCAGGAAACGAAGGGTACCGGCATCCGGTCAACGCCATCGCCCCAATGGCAGTGACCCGCATGAACCGTGAGGCCTTCTTCGGCGGAGCCGAGGTGCAGGCGGACGACTGGCAGGCCGATATCCGCGACGGCAGGGTGCCGATGGGGCCGCCCGCGATCGTCTCGGCCACCGTCCTGTGGCTGGCACATGCCACCACTCACATCAATGGCGAGATCTTCACCACATCGTCCGGCAAGGTCGCGCGCGTTGCCTTCCTGATCGGTCAGGGCTTCTTCGACCCCAATCACGGGCCCGAGGATTTGCGCGACCATGCTTCCCAGATCCGCTCGCTGAACGACGCTTTCGAACCGGCCTGTACCGCGGACGAACTAGGGCTCATTCCCCCGCTGTTCGCTGCGCCCTGACGTTGCTACACTCATTGAAACACTTTACCGAATGTTTGTCGGTTTTATCATGATGGCTTCGGCGAGATTTTCCACGAAGGAACAGCGATGATTGACAAGTCCGTGACCAGCGCGATGGAGGCCATCGCCGATCTTCAGGACGGTGCCGCCATCATGATCAGCGGCTTCGGGGATGCCGGCGCCCCCGCCGAACTGATCCAGGCCGTGGTTGATCATGGTGCGACGAACCTGACGGTCATCAGCAACAACGCGGGCTCTGGCGAGATCGGTATCGCCGCGCTCATCAAGGCGGGACGGGTGCGCAAGGTCGTTTGCTCGTTCCCGCGGATGGCCGCCTCGCATCACTTCGAGCAACGGTATCGCTCCGGCGAGCTCGAACTGGAGCTGGTACCACAGGGGAACCTAGCGGCGCGGATACAGGCAGCGGGATCGGGCCTCGGTGCGATCTACACCCCCACCGGCTTCGGAACGCTCCTCGCGCAGGGCAAGGAAACACGCAACATCGACGGTCGCGACTACGTCCTGGAATATCCGATCCACGCGGATTTCGCGCTTATCAAGGCCGAGCGGGGCGATCGCTGGGGGAATCTCGTCTATCGGAAGGCGGCACGCAACTTCGGCCCCATCATGGCCATGGCCGCGAAATGCACCGTCGCGCAGGTCGGCCATATGGTGCCGCTCGGAGAGATCGATCCCGAAACGGTCGTGACACCCGGCATATTCGTGAAGCGCGTCGTTCAGATCGGCGCCGCCCCCGTCGTCGTCGCTGCCGCCTGAGGAGTCTGCCAGACATGCAACGAATGAGCCGTGAAGCGATTGCCCAGCGGGTGGCGCAGGACATTCCGGAAGGAGCCTATGTCAATCTTGGCATCGGGGCGCCGACGAAGGTCGCCGACTTCCTGCCTCCCGATCGCGAAATCTTCCTTCACAGCGAGAACGGCATCCTCGGCATGGGCCCCGCACCCATGGCGGGCCAGGAGGACTGGGATCTCATCAATGCGGGCAAGCAGCCCGTGACGCTGCTGACTGGCGGCTGCTTCTTCCATCACGGCGATTCGTTCACGATGATGCGGGGCGGACATATCGACATCTGCGTGCTCGGCGCCTTTCAGGTTTCGGTGCACGGCGACCTCGCAAACTGGCACACCGGAGCGGCGGACGCGGTCCCGGCGGTCGGCGGCGCCATGGACCTGGCGATCGGCGCCAAGCGCGTCTTCGTCATGATGGATCTCTTCACCAAATCGGGCGAAAGCAAGCTGGTTCAGCGCTGCACCTACCCCCTGACCGGGATCGCCTGCGTGTCCCGCATCTACTCCGATGTCGGCGTATTCGACGTGGGCCCGGGGGGCGCTTCGGTCGTCGAGCTCGTGCCAGGGTTAAGCCGCGAAGAGCTTGCCCGCCTGACCGGGGTCGCCTTCGTGCCCGAGCCAGTGGCAGCCTGAACGAACTGACGATGACCATGCACACTTGCTCGTTCACGCCCAGCGAGGAAACCCAGCTCGGCTGCTTCAAGATCGCTGTGCGCGACGACGGTGTGACGCTGGTCACCTTCTCCCGGCCGCCGGTGAATGCGGTGTCGCTGTCAGTCTACGAGGACATCGGGCGCCTGGCCGCATATGTCGAAGCCCATGATCGCGTCCGCGTGCTCGTGATCACCGCGCCGGAGGGCAGCAAGGCCTGGTGCGGCGGCGCGGACCTTCACGAGTTCAAGGGCATGACCGCGCAGCGTCGCCGTGAACGCTATGGCTTCATCAACGAGCAACTGCCGCGCTTCCACCGAATAGAGCGTCCCATGGTGGCGGCGATAAACGGCGCGACGGTTGGCGTAGGCGTCATGCTGGCGGGCATGTGCGATATGCGCATCGCCAGCGAACAGGCGCGTTTTGCCTGTCCCGAAGTGGACTATGGCCTCGTCGGCGGTAGCGCCGGGCTTTTCGCGATGCTGAAGATGCCGGAAGCGAAGGTGCGTGAGATGCTGTATACGGGACGGAGTTTCTCGGCCCGTGAACTCGAGCCGACCGGTTTCTTCAATTATGTGGTGCCTCCGGCGGCGGTCCTGCCGCTCGCCCTGGACCTCGCAAGCGTCATCGCTCGAAAGAGCATGGCGACGCTTCGTGCGCGAAAGCGTCAGTCGCTGTCGCTCGAGGGCCCGGATTGGATGCAGGCCTATCTGGAAGCCCAGGAGGCGTCCTCCTCGCTCGTGGAGGAACCGAGCAGCGAGGCGAACATCCGGCGCGCGCTAAGCGGCCGGTAGCACCTGCGGCGCCAGCGGTCCGGGCGCACGCACCGCCCAGTTTACCCACTGGGGTGACGAAGGGGCCAGAAAGCCGGATACATCTCCCCCTGATTGCAAGCCGACAAATAGTCGGAAATGGCCGGGCGCCAGCCTTGCGCCTGTCGCTGTCCTCCCGCCATCGCCACTCACCGACTCGCTGCCCCGGAACGCAGCCTGACTTTTCCGCGATGACGACGATAGCCGCTCCTGCCGGTTGATAGACATCGAATATGCCCGGACCAATCGCGGCGGACCCCCGAGCCGCAGGCGCGCGGCTTGCCGCATGGCGCGGCCTGCGGCACAAGCGGTTCGTCTGACAGGGGAGCGGAATGAACGGCGGCAAGAGGGGAAAGCCCGCTCACATATCGCTTGCCCGCGATATCGGGGTCGCCATCGTCACCGGCCATTATGCGGTGGGATCGGTGCTGCCGGGTGAGATCGAGCTGGCCGAACGGTCGGGGGTATCGCGCAGCGTGATCCGTGAATCGTTGCGGATATTGTCAGCGAAGGGCCTGGTGGAAAGCCGGCCGAAGGCGGGCACCCGTATCCGCGAGCGGCAGGCGTGGAATCTCCTCGATCCCGAACTGCTCCGCTGGATGTTCGAAGGCGCGCCGCCGGTGTCTTTCGTGCGCAGCCTGTTCCAGCTCCGCCTGATCGTGGAACCCGCCGCCGCCGAATTGGCGGCCGTGGGGCGGACCCCGGCGCAACTCGCCCGCATCGGCCATGCCCTGGAGGAAATGTCGGTCCACGGCCTCGCCAGCGAGGCGGGTCGCGCCGCCGACCAGACCTTCCATGCCGTGATCCTGGAAGCGACCGGCAACGAACTGCTGGTCAGCCTGTCGGCCAGTATCGCCGCCGCCGTCCGCTGGACGACCTATTTCAAGTACCGCGCTTCCCGGATACCGCGCGATCCGCTGCCCGAGCATCAGGCGCTGTTCAACGCGATCGCACGCGGCGATGCCGAGGCGGCGCGCGACGCGACGATGATCCTGGTCCGTCAGGCGCAGGCGGACACCGAACAGGCGATCGACCACGAGGAAGCCCGGCCGTCGACCGGCGTCAGGCAGGCGGGTTGACCGCGCCGGCCCGGCCGGTGCGCGACGCGATCAGTGATTGTCGCGCGGCAGCCCCCTGGTCTGGGCGATCCGCTGATATTTCTCCGCGCCCTCCAGGATTGCGCCGGTATTCATCTGGCCCACCACCGCGCGCTGAATCTCCTGCCAGGGGGTCTGCGCGGCGGGATAGGCGTAGCCGCCGTCCGCCTCCAGCGCCGCACGTCGCGCGGCAAGCTCCTCATCCGAAATCAATACGTCGGCCGTACCCCGCTTCAGGTCGATGCGGACGCGGTCGCCCGTCCTCAGCAACGCCAGGCCGCCCATCGCCGCCGCCTCCGGGCTGGCGTTGAGGATCGACGGGCTGCCGCTAGTCCCCGACTGGCGCCCGTCACCGATGCAGGGCAGCGCGTGAATCCCCTCGGTGATGAGATAGGCGGGCGGGCGCATGTTCACGACTTCCGCCGCGCCCGGATAGCCGATCGGACCGGCGCCGCGCATGAACATCAGCGTGTCCGGCGTGATCCCCAGCGCGGGATCGTCGATGCGGTGGTGGTAGTCCTCCGGCCCGTCGAACACGACCGCCGGCCCTTCAAAGGCGTCGGGATCGTCGGGGTTGGAGAGATAGCGATCGCGGAATTCGGGACCGATCACGCTGGTCTTCATGATCGCGGCGTCGAACAAATTGCCTGACAAGACGATGAAGCCCGCATTATCCTTCAGCGGCCGGTCGAACGGGCGAATGACCTTGTCGTCCTCGATCACGGCGTCGCGGCAATTGTCCCCCATGGTGCGGCCGTTGACGGTGAGGGCATCCTCACGGATCAGCCCCTCGCCCATCAGCTGGCTGACCACCGCCGGCACGCCGCCGGCGCGATAATAATCCTCGCCCAGATATTCGCCGGCGGGCTGAAGATTGACCAGCAGCGGCACCTTATGGCCGGTTTCCTGCCAATCCTTCCAGTCCAGTTCCACCCCCGCGTGACGCGCGATCGCCTGCAGGTGGATGGGCGCGTTGGTGGAGCCGCCGATCGCCGAGTTGACGACGATGGCGTTGAGAAAGGCGTCGCGGGTCATGATGTCACTGGGCTTCACATCCTCCGCCACCATCTCGACGATGCGCTTGCCGGTGCGCCACGACACCTCCTGACGGTCACGATAGGGCGCGGGGATCGCCGCCGATCCGGGCAGGCTCATGCCCAGTGCCTCGGCCAGCGAGTTCATCGTCGTCGCCGTGCCCATGGTGTTGCAATAGCCGGTCGACGGCGCGGAGGAGGCGACGAGGCGGATAAACTCGGCATCGTCGATCTCGCCGGCGGCGAGCAGTTGCCTTGCCTTCCAGACGATGGTGCCCGACCCGGTTCGCTCACCCTTGTGCCAGCCGTTGAGCATCGGCCCGACCGACAGCGCGATCGCCGGGATGTTGACGGTGGCCGCCGCCATCAACGCGGCGGGCGTGGTCTTGTCGCAACCGATCGTCAGCACCACGCCATCGAGCGGATAGCCGTATAGCACCTCAACCAGGCCCAGATAGGCGAGGTTGCGGTCGAGGCCCGCCGTCGGCCGCTTGCCCGTTTCCTGGATCGGATGGACCGGGAACTCGAACGCGATACCCCCCGCGTCGCGGATGCCCTCCCGCACCCGCTCGGCCAGGACGAGCAGGTGGCGGTTGCAGGGGCTGAGGTCGCTCCCCGTCTGGGCGATGCCGATGATCGGCTTGCCCGAGCGCAGCTCCTCCAGGCTGATCCCGAAGTTGAGATAGCGCTCCAGATAGAGCGCGGTCATGTCGATATTGTCCGGGTTGTCGAACCAGGCGCGGCTGCGCAGCTTCTGTGTCACGTGATCAGGCTCCAGGATCAGCGCGCGGTGGAGACGCGGTAGATCATGCGGTGGTGATAGGGCTTGCCAGGATCGACCCGCGCCGAGCCGAAGCCCGGCTGGTTGGGGGTGTCCGGAAACTTCTGGGGTTCGAGCGCCAGCCCGTCGCCCATGCGATAGACATGACCGCCCTTGCCGATCAGCGTCCCGTCGAGAAAATTGCCCGAATAGAATTGCACGCCCGGCTCGGTGGTCAACACCTCCAGCACCCGGCCGGAGGCGGGATCCTCCAGCCGCGCGGCGAGCCGCGGCTCGGCGGTCGCGCCCTTGTCGAGCACCCAATTATGGTCCCAGCCGCGCCCGATCACGATCTGTGGGTCGCGCCCGTCGCGGATCCCATCGCCCAGCAGCCGCCCGCGCGTGAAATCGAACACGGTGCCGGCCACCGCTTTCATCTCGCCCGTCGGGATCAGGGTGGCATCGACCGGGGTGAACCGGCGCGCCGGAATAGTCAGCCGCTGGGCGTAGATGCCGCCCGGCGATCCCTCGCCCGCCATGTTGAAAAGCGCGTGATTGGTCAGGTTGACGACCGTGGGCGCGTCGGTAGCGGCGTCCATGTCGATGGTCAGCGAGCCGCGATCGTCGAGCGCGTAAGCGACGGTGACATCGAGCTTTCCGGGATAGCCCTGATCGCCCGCCGGGCTGGTCAGCGCCATCACCACCCTGGCCTGCGCGCCGCTGGACACAGAGACGATCCGCCACACCCGCTTGTCGAAGCCCTCGGTACCGCCGTGGAGCGTATTGGTCTTGTCGTTGAGCGGCGCCTGATAGCTGCGTCCGTCGAGGGAGAAGCGGCCGCCGCGAATGCGATTGGCATAGCGGCCGATCGTCTGCCCCCAATAGTTCGGTGCTCGCACGTAACTGGCCGCATCGTCATAGCCGAGCGTCACGTCCACCACCTTGCCGTCGCGGCCGGGCACTTCGAACGTCTGCAGCGTCGCGCCCAAGGTCATGATGCGCGCGACCACGCCATTGCCCCCCGTGAGGGTGACCCGCTCGACGCGCGTGCCATCGGGCAGCGTGCCGAACGCCGAGCGCTCTGCCGTCGCGCCAAGCGCCGGGGCGGCCAGGAAAGGCAGTATCGCCACCGCACAACGAAAGATCACGCGAACCGGCTGTTCCAAGATGTTCCTCCCCACACGCACGCGCCATCCGGCCCGCGTCAATTCCGCATTGACCACCGATGGCGCCGAATATAGTCAGACATAAATAAACGAGGCAAGGCATCCATGGCCTGAAACGGCCGATAATCGAAGCCCAGGAGGGGGAAATAGCATGGCGGGTCCGATCGGATCGACGGGAGTGGGGGCGTCGCCGGGTGGCGGAACAGGCGCGGGCGCGTCCTACCGTTCCGCGCTGATGCTGCTTGCCAGCCTGTTCTTCATGTGGGGCTTCATCACCGTCATCAACAACACGCTGCTGCCGCACCTGCGCAGCGTGTTCGACCTGAACTACACCCAGACCACCCTGATAGAGAGCGTGTGGTTCATCGCCTATTTCTTCGCCTCGATCCCGTCCGCCAAGCTGATCGAGCGGATCGGCTATCAGAAATCGCTGGTGGTCGGCCTGCTCGTCATGGCGGCAGGCGCGCTGGGCATGGTGCTCGCGGCCAGCCTGCCGTCTTATGGCGTCACGCTGCTGATGCTGTTCGTGATCGCCAGCGGCATCACGCTGCTTCAGGTCGCGGCCAACCCCTATGTCGCGTCGATCGGCCCGCCCGAAACATCCTCCTCGCGGCTCAACCTCGTTCAGGCGATGAATTCGGCAGGCACCATGCTGGCGCCGCTGTTTGGTGCCTATTTGATCCTTGGCCGGTCGCGCGGCGGCACCGCGGCGGCGGGGACCGTGCTGACGCAGGCCGAGCGGCTGGCGGACGCGCAGTCGGTGATCCTGCCCTATGTGCTGGTCGCGATCGTGCTGGTGGTGCTCGCGATGGTGATCGCGCGCTTCCCGCTGCCGGCGATGGGCGGGGCCACCAGCCGGGTCGCGAAGGAGGAACGGCGCCAGCACTCGCTGTGGAAGCATCGCAACCTGGTGTTCGGCATCCCGGCGATCTTCATCTACCTGATCGCGGAGATCGGGGTCGCCAACCTGTTCGTGAATTTCGTGTCGCAACCCGACATCGCCAACGTCACCGCCGAGCAGGCGGGGCGCTATCTCACCTTCCTGTGGGGTGGCATGATGGTTGGCCGTTTCGTCGGATCGGCGGTGATGCAGAAGATCCCCGCCGAAACCGTGCTCGCCGCTTTTTCCGTGGGCGCGTTCGTGGTCATGCTGGTCACTGTCTTCGTCACCGGCCCGATTGCGATGTGGGCGCTGATCTCGGTCGGGCTGTTCCACTCGATCATGTTCCCGACCATCTTCACGCTCGGCATCAAGGGGCTCGGCCCGCTGACGGAGGAAGGCTCGGGGCTGCTTATCATGGCGATCGCGGGCGGTGCGCTCGTCGTGGTGCAAGGTTGGCTTGCCGATCGCTACGGCCTGCAAGCCTCGTTCCTGCTGACCGCGCTGTGCGAGTTGTACATCCTGTTCTACGCGCTGTGGGGCGCCAGGGTCACCGATCCGCTGCCCGAGCCGGTGGTGGTCGCGCCCCGGGCCGAGGCCTGAAAGGGTCGCCTTTGCGGCCCGCCACGCCGGCAGCGCGGGGCGGCGCCGGCTGGGCGGGTCGCGCGCGTATTGACCGTGCGGTCAGGCCCCTTTCGCGAGGCGGGCGGGTGGCAGCCGCTGCCCCGGCACCTCGACACGGAAGCTGAACAGGCCGCCCGCGTCCGGCTGCGCCGCGCGGGCCTCCTGGTCCAGCCCGATACTGGCGGTGGTGGCATAAGCGGTGGTGAGGTCCGGGCCGCCCAGCGCCACCTTGGTCACATTGGCGGCGGGCAGGCGCACCTCCGTGACGATCGCGCCGCCGGGATCGTACAGCCGCGCCCGCCAGCCGTTCCACAACCCCACCCAGACATTCCCGGCCGCATCGACCGTCACCCCGTCGGGCGAACCATCGGCGGGGTCGATGCGGGCGAAGTCGCGCACCGCGCCGATCGCGCCATCCTCGCCAATCGCCACCGCATGAATGACCCCGCCGGCGGTATCGACGTGGTACAGGGTCCGCCCGTCGGGCGACACGCCCGGCCCGTTGGCGATCACCACGGGATCGATCGCTGTCGCGTGCACGCTTCGCCCGTCCCAGCGATAGACGCGGCCCGACCGTTCGCTCTCGCCATCGTCCATGCTGCCGAACCAGACCGTGCCGTCCGGCGCCACCGTGGCGTCGTTGAGCCGGTTGGCCGGCGTGTCGGGTTCGACATGGGCCAGGTGGTCGAAGGCACCGGTCAACGGGTCGAACCGGGCGATCCCGGTCCGCAACCCGGCCAGCATCACGCCACCCTCCGCCGGCAACACCCATCCGACCGGCGCGGGCGCGTCCCACGCATCGACCCGGCCACTTTCCGGGCTGAGCCGGTGAACCCGCCTGCCCTTGATGTCGACGAACCACAGCACGCCCGCCGCGGCATCCCAGACCGGCCCCTCGCCCAGCAGCGCACCGCCGCGCCACACCGTTTCGATCATGTCCATCCCCTCCGGTCTCGCGACACGGTTGCCGCGCCCTGCCGCCTTCCGTATAGCGCCAATCAAGTCAGACATAAACGGGAGCTGGTACGGTGGCCAACGGGCAGACGGCGGAAATCTACGGCATCGCTGCGGCGACCGGCCAGCGCATCGATCCCGCCTACCCGGTCAGCAGCCTTGCCGATGTCGATGCGGCCTGCCGCGCCGCCGACGCGGCATTCGACGTCTATCGCGCCACCGACGCGGAAACGCGCGCCGCCTTTCTGGAGGAAATCGCAGTGGAGATCGAGCGACTGGGCGACTCGCTGATCGAGCGGGCGGCGACCGAGTCCGGCCTGCCCGTCGCGCGGATCACCGGCGAGCGCGGCCGCACGATCGGGCAGCTGCGACTGTTCGCAGCGGTGGTGCGCGACGGGCGCTGGCGCGAGATCCGCATCGATCCCGCGATGCCCGATCGTCAGCCACTGCCGCGCCCCGACCTGCGCCTGCGCATGGTGCCGCTGGGTCCGGTGGCGGTGTTCGGCGCGTCGAACTTCCCCCTCGCCTTCTCGACCGCTGGCGGCGACACCGCCGCGGCGCTCGCGGCGGGCTGCTCGGTGGTGGTCAAGGGGCATCCCGCCCATCCCGGCACCGATGCGATGATAGCCGGCGCGATCGGGCGCGCGGTATCGACATGCGGCCTGCCCGCCGGCGTGTTCGGCCATGTGCGTGGGCCGGGCAACGAGCTCGGCTCGGCGCTGGTCGCTCATCCGCTGATCGCAGCGGTGGGCTTCACCGGATCGCGGGGGGGCGGACTCGCGCTGATGCGGCTGGCGCAGGAGCGGCCGGTGCCGATCCCCGTCTATGCCGAAATGTCCAGCATCAATCCGGTGGTGCTGATGCCGGCGGCGCTGGCGGCGCGTGGTGCCGACCTCGGACGTGCCTTCGTCGCCTCCCTGACGATGGGCGCGGGCCAGTTCTGCACCAACCCCGGCCTGGTCGTCGCCGTTGCGAGCGACGGGCTGGATGCGTTCGAGGCGGCGGCGGCGGCGGCACTGGCGGCGCACGCGCCCCAGCCGATGCTGACCGCCGGCATCCGCGACGCCTATGCCAGGGGCACGGCGGCGCTGGCCGGCAACGCGGCGGTGACGCAGCTCGCCACCGGGCTGGCGGGCGACGGCATCGCCAGTGAGAATGCGCGCCTGTTCGCCACCGACGCGGACGCCTTTCTCGCCGATCGTGCGCTGGGTGAGGAAGTGTTCGGCGCCTCGTCGCTGGTGGTCCGCTGCCGCGACGCCGAACAGGTGCGTGCGGTGCTCGCGGGGCTGGAAGGGCAGTTGACCGCGACCATCCACCTCGACCAGGCGGATCACGATGCCGCCCGGCCGCTGATCTCGGTGCTGGAGCGCCGCGCCGGACGGGTGCTGGCCAACGGCTGGCCGACCGGCGTGGAAGTGGCCCACGCCATGGTGCACGGCGGCCCGTTCCCCGCAACGTCGGATGGACGCTCCACCTCGGTCGGCACGCTGGCGATCGACCGCTTCCTGCGCCCGGTCTGCTACCAGGACCTGCCCGCCGACCTGCTGCCGCCCGAGCTGACCGACGAGGCAGGCGGCCCGCGCCTTGTCGACGGTCACCCGGCTTGACCTGACCGGTAACCTCGGCAATATGTCTTACATATAAAGGGAGAGGGGAACCGGGTGGCCGATGGCGCCTATATCGCCGTGGACTGGGGAACGACCAACCGGCGTGCCTATCTGATCGGTTCCGACGGCACCGTTCACGACGAAATGGCCGATGGCGCGGGCGTCCTCTCCCTGACCCCGGAGGATTACCCCTCAGAAATCGATCGGCTTCGACGGCGGTTCGGTGTCGACCGGGTGCTTGCCGCGGGCATGGTGGGATCGAACCGTGGCTGGATCGTGGCCCCCTATGTCGATGCGCCCGCCGATCTCGACGCGCTGGCGGCGGCGGCTGTCACGCCAGCCGCTGGCGTCCGTCTCGTTCCCGGCATCGCGGTGCGGCGGGGCGGACGGGCCGACGTGATGCGGGGTGAGGAGGTGCAGGCGTTCGGCGCGATCGCCGCCGGTACGGTCGGCGACGAGGCGCTGCTGTGCCAGCCGGGCACCCATTGCAAATGGATCAGGATGGAAGGGTCGCGGATCGCGGACGTCTCCACCGCGCTGACGGGTGAGCTGTTCGCGCTGCTGCGCACTCACGGCACCCTTGCCGGCATGCTCGACGGGACCGTCGCCGACGGCGCGACGTTTCGCGACGGCGTCGCGCGCGGGGCGGGCGCGACCGACCTGCTCGACGCGCTGTTCGAGGTGCGCGCGAGCGTCCTGCTGGACCAGCGCGATCCTGCCGAGGCTGCCGCATATGCCAGCGGCGTACTGATCGGCGCCGATGTCGGCGCGCGCGACCTGGGTGAGCGGCCGGTGGCGCTGCTCGCCAGTGGCACGCTGGCGACGCTCTATGCCGCCGCCATCGCCGCGTTGGGCGGCACCAGCGTCGCCGTGGACAGCAAGGCAGCCTTCGTGGCGGGCGTTCATGCCGTCCATGGGCGGCTAGAATGAAGGACGATGCGATGAACTTCGACACGGCGTTCGCCGCCTGCCCGCTGGTCGCGATCCTGCGCGGCCTGACTCCGGCCGAGGCGCCGGCGATCGGTGACGCGCTGGTGGCGGCGGGCTTTACCCTGCTCGAGGTGCCGCTCAATTCGCCGCAGCCGCTCGACAGTATCGCGATTCTCGCCGACCGCCTGGCCGGACGAGCGATGGTGGGCGCGGGAACGGTGCTGAACACCGGGCAGGTGCGTGACGTGATCGCGGCGGGCGGCACGCTGATCGTGTCACCCAATACCGACCCGGCGGTGATCGGCGCGGCGGCGGCGGCCGGCGTCGCCTCGCTGCCCGGTTACTACACCGCCAGCGAGGCGTTCAGCGCGCTGGCCGCCGGCGCCACCGCGCTGAAACTATTCCCCGCCGACGCGGCGCCGCCGGCGATGCTCAAGGCGCAGCGCGCCGTCCTGCCTGGGCAGGTGCGGGTGCTGGCGGTGGGCGGCATCACGCCGGGCGGCATGGCCGCGTGGCGCGGGGCGGGTGCCGACGGCTTCGGGCTCGGATCCCATCTCTACAAGCCCGGAAAGCCGGCCGAGGCGGTCGCCGCCGACGCCGCCGCCTTCATATCGACATGCAAGGACCTCGCATGATCACCACGCTTCTTCAGCATCGCCGCGAAGACGGCAGCCGCCGCCTGATCCTTGTCGAGGACGGCGAGGCGGTCTTCCTGTCCGGCCCCGCGACCACCCGCGAGCTGGCGCTGGCGGCGATCGCCGCGGGGCGGTCACTGGCGGACATGGCCCGTGAGCGCCGCACCGATGAGCGGGCGGACCCGCGAGCGGAGCTGGAGGCCGGCCGACTGCTACCCGCGATCGATCACCCTGATGCGGCACGGCTGGTGCTGGCGGGCACGGGGCTTACCCATCTCGGCTCCGCCGAGGGACGCGACGCGATGCACAAGGCGGCGGCAAGCGCGGAGAAACCGACCGATTCGATGCGCATGTTCCTGGAGGGCGTGGAAGGCGGCAAGCCCGAGGCGGGCATCATCGGGCAACAGCCCGAATGGTTCTACAAGGGCGACGGCCAGGGCCTGCGCGGGCCGGGCGAACCACTCACCTCCCCCGCCTTCGCACAGGACGGGGGCGAGGAGCCGGAACTGGCCGGCATCTATCTGATCGGCGAAGACGGCACGCCGTGGCGTCTGGGCGTCGCGCTGGCCAATGAATTCAGCGACCATGTCACCGAGCGCCACAATTATCTGTGGCTCGCCCATTCCAAGCTGCGCGAGGCCGCGCTCGGCGCCGAGCTGCTGCTGGGCGAGGTGCCCACCGACATCCGGGGCACCAGCCGCATCGTCCGCAACGGGCACACGCTCTGGGAAAAGCCGTTCCTGACCGGCGAGGACAACATGTCCCATCACCTCGCCAACCTCGAACACCATCACTTCAAATATGCAGCGTTCCGCCGGCCCGGTGACATCCACGTGCACTTCTTCGGCACGGCGACGCTGTCCTTCGCCGACGGGATCGAGACGCGGGCCGGCGACGTGTTCGAGATCAAGGCGGCGCCCTTCTCCCTGCCGCTGCGCAATCCGCTCGCCCGGGCGCAGCCGGTGAGTGTCGCGGTGCGGACGCTGTGACGGCGCCGATACGCCTCGCGGTGGTCGGCATGGGCAAGATCGCCCACGACCAGCATTTGCCCGCGATCGCCGCCAGCTCGAACGTCGACCTCGTCGCCACCGTCAGCCGGCAGGGCGGATCGGTCGAAGGCCGCCCTTTCTTTCATGACGTGCGCGACCTCGCCGATAGCGGGATCGCCGTCGACGCGGTGGCGCTGTGCACGCCGCCACAGGCGCGCCGAGCGATCGCCGAATACGCGATCGAGCAGGGCTGGCACGTCTTTCTGGAAAAGCCTCCGGGGGCGACTCTGGCCGAGGTGGTGGCGCTCCGCGATGCCGCCGCCGCGCGCGGTGTGACGCTGTTCGCCAGCTGGCACTCGCGCTACGCCGCCGGGGTGGAGCCCGCACGTCATTGGCTCGCCGATCGGGAGATCCGGGGGGCATCGATCATCTGGCGCGAGAATGTACGCCACTGGCACCCCGGGCAGGACTGGATCTTCGAGCCGGGCGGATTCGGCGTCTTCGATCCCGGCATCAACGCGCTGTCGATCGCGACCCGCATCCTGCCTCGGCCCTTTTTCGTCGATCATGCCGAGATCGACATTCCCGGCAACCGCGCCTCGCCGATCGCCGCGCGGATCGGATTTCGCGACGCGGCCGGGGCCGAGATCGCGATGGACCTCGATTTCCTTCAGGAAGGCCCACAGAGCTGGGACATCGTGGTCGAAACCGACGCGGGTACGCTGTCGCTGTTCCGGGGCGGCGCCGTGCTGTCGATCGCCGGAGGCGCCCCCGCCGATGCCGCCGAGCTGCACGGCGAATATCCCGGCCTTTATCGCCGCTTCGCCACGCTCGTCCACGCGGGCACATCCGACGTCGACGTGGCGCCGCTTCGGCTGGTCGCCGATGCATTCCTGCGCGCCCGGATCAACCGGGTGGCCGACTTCGATTGGTGAGGCCCGGCGTCCTGATCCGGGTCTTTTGAGCCGCAAGCGCGACCGGGGCGTGACCGATCACCCTGGTCGTCGCGCGCCCGCGGATGTCTGGTGCGACCCTGGCCGTTGCTCGCCCATACAGCGTCCGCCGGTGATGCGGCTCCGGAGGCAGGCCGTGGCCATGACCTCCGGGACGTTTCGGACGGCGTGCAACCGCGCTAGCGCGGCAATTCCTTCGTTCCGCTGACCCGCAAGGTCGTGGCGACGCCGGGAGCATCGGTTCCCTCCTGACCGCCGCCAACCCAGATCCTGTATGTGCCGGGGGTCACCTGCATGACGCCTCGCGCGTCAGCGAAGGCAAGATCGCGCGGATCGAGCGTGAAGCGAAGCTGGCGGGTTTCGCCGGGTGCAAGACGGACGCGCTCAAATCCTTTTAGCGACCGGCGTGGGAGGTCGGGCTGTTGCTCAGGCTGGACGTAGAGCTGCGCCACCTCGTCTCCAGCGACCGCGCCGTCGTTGCGCAACGTCACCGAAAGGGTCACGGGGCGACCGGCCTGCACCGTGGCTGGGCCGGCAAGGCCGGTATAGCAGAAGCGGGTGTAAGAGAGCCCGTGGCCGAACGCATAATCGGGTTGCCCCGTGAAATACCGATAGGTGCGCCCCTTCATCGAATAATCGTCGAACGGCGGCAGCTGGTCGAAACCTGCGTAGAAGGTCACCGGCAGGCGGCCTGACGGGTTGACGGTGCCCGCCAGCACCTCACCGATCGCCTGGCCTGCCGCCTCGCCGCCATACCAGGCCTGCAGCACCGCCTTGGCTTGACGGCCAACCGCGCCCAGCGCGATCGCCGACCCGGTGACGCCGACGACGACCACCGGCTTGCCGCTGGCGATCAGCCCCTCGAGTAGCTGGCGCTGCACCATGGGCAGTTCGATCGCGGTGCGGTCACCGCCATCGAAGCCGGGGGCGTTGACCTTCATCTCCTCGCCCTCCAGCCCGGCGGTCAGCCCGACCATCGCGATGACGAGGTCGGCGTCCGCCGCGGCGGCCACCGCCTCCCGGCGCAGCCCCGCCGGATCGGGCTTCCACGTCAGCGTCAGGCCGGCGCCCAGCCGAGGCGAGTGATGGGTGAAGGCAAGCCGGAAGGCGCGGGGCTTGCCCGCCTCCATCCGGATCGACGGCGTCGACAGCGGTACGCCGGCAAAGCATTTGGAGGTGGCGCGCACGTCGGCCTGCCCCTCGATGCTGAGCACATAGGTCTGCACGTCCTCTGACGGGTCGCACCGACGATCGCCGATCTCGAAGATGTAATCGCCGGTGGCTGGCACCGTCAGCGTGCCGGTATATTCGGCGGAGAAGGCGGTCTTGTCGACGCCGGGCGCGGGCGACACGCCGCCCCAATCGTGATCGATCTCCTTTTCGGTACGGGTCGCCACCACCGGCCCAGCGAAGCCGGTGCCGTTCCAGAAGCGGGCGGTGACGCCCTTTTCGCCGAACACGGTGCGCGGCACGGTCAACGCGACCTGCTCGATAAAGGGCGATCCTTGCGCGAAGCGGACGCGATCGGCGCCCAGCGCGGCGGCGATCCCGTCGACGGGGAGCATCTGGTCGACGGCGGTGCCCTTGTAATTGCCGTTCAGCGCCTCGTGGCTGGCGGCGGCTGGCCCCACCACCAGCACGCGACGCGCGGTGGCGGCAACGGGCAACACGCCGTCGTTCTTGAGTAGGACGATCGATTCACGCGCGGCGCGCAGCGCCACTTCGCGGTTCGCGGCGCTGTGGTTCTCGGCATAGGGGATCGCGGCGTAGGGCACCCGTGCGGCGGGATCGAGCATGCCCAGACGGATGCGCGCGGACATCAAGCGGACCATCGCGGTGTCGACGTCACGTTCCGACAGCAGCCCGTCCTTGACCGCCTTCGGGATCGCCAGATACTCGTCGCGAAAGTTGCAGCCGGTATCGGTGCCTGCCTTGATCGAGACGGCAGACGCCTCCTCCCAATTCTTCTGGGTCTTGTGGCCGGCGACGAAGTCATCGATCGCGCCACAGTCGGATGTGACGAAGCCTTTGAACCCCCACGCCCCGCGCAGAATGTCGTGCAACAACATCGTGCTGCCGCAGGCGGGCGAGCCGTTGACGGCATTGTACGCGCACATCAGCGATTGCGCCTTGCCTTCCACGATCGACCGGCGAAATGCGGGGAGATAGGTTTCGGCGAGATCGCGCGGCGCTACGTCGACGTTGAAGCCGTGGCGCAGCGGCTCCGGCCCGCTATGCACCGCGAAATGCTTGGGTGTCGCGATCGCCAGAAAGTACCGCGGGTCGTCACCCTGCATGCCCTTGACGAACTCGGTGCCGAGAACGCCGGTCAGATACGGGTCCTCTCCCAGCGTCTCCTGCCCGCGGCCCCAGCGCGGATCACGGAAGATGTTGATGTTGGGCGACCAGATCGTCAGCCCGAAATAGCGGTCGACATTCCCCTCACGCTGCGCCTGGTTGTAGCGCGCGCGAGCCTCGGTGCCGATCACCCGCCCTTCGGCCTTCAGCAGGTCCTTGTCCCAGGTCGCGGCCATGCCGATGGCCTGCGGGAACACCGTTGCCTCGCCCGCGCGCGCCAGGCCGTGCAGCCCCTCGTTCCACCAGTCGTAGGCGGGCAGGTCCAGTCGCGGGATCGCCGGCGCGGCGTTCTGCATCTGCCGCGCCTTCTCGTCCAGCGTCATGCGCGACACGAGATCCGCGGCGCGCTTTTCCACCGGGGCCTCGGGATCCTTGTAGGTTTGCGCACCCGCCATCGACGGGGCCATGGTCGCGACGCCGAGCATCAGCGTGTTCAGGAGGTGACGGGTGGGTCGCATCACGGGCATGGATCAGATCCTTACGGGAGCAGGGGCAGTAACGGCGGCCGACACGTCCGACGCGGCGCAATATCGGTCGATGAACTGTTGATGGGTCGGCATCCGCGCGACGGCGGCGGCGATCGTGTTCGCCCGATCGGCGAGCACGCGGCCGAGCTGGCCTGGCCGAAGCAGGCGGGCGAGGCGATGCCACGCCTCGGGCTCGATCCGCTGCCCCAACAACACCTGCACCCAGCTGTCGACGCGGAACAAGTCCTCGCCGCGCTGGAATGCGTGCGCGCCTTCCCGGAACAGCGCGATGCGCGCGGCGAGCGTATCGGGAACCGGCATATCGCGACAATGGCGCCAGAACGGCGTGTCGCCGCGCTCGGTCGCCTTATAGTGGAGCACCACGAAATCGCGGATCCCCTCCAGCTCCGCCCGCGCCTCGTCATTGTAGCGGCGCACGGCCGCCTCGCTGATGCCGTCGAACGGGAACGCCTGAACCAGTCGGGTGACGCCCGCCATGATGAGGTGGATGCTGGTCGATTCGAGCGGCTCGACGAAGCCGGACGACAGGCCGAGCGCCACGCAATTGCGCGCCCACACCGCCTCACGCCGCCCGGTACGATAGCGAATCAAGCGCGGTTCGCCGAGCGGCTCGCCATCGATCGATCCCAGCAACCGTTCGCGGCCCGCGCGCTCGTCCATGAACGCCGAGGCAAAGACGATCCCGTTGCCGACCCGGTGCTGGAGCGGGATACGCCACTGCCAGCCCGCTTCGTGCGCCACGGCGCGGGTATAAGGTAGCGGCGGCTGGACACTGCGCGTCTGCACCGCCAGCGCACTATCGGTCGGCAGCCAGCGCGACCAATCCTCAAACCCGACGCCGAGCGCCGCGCCGATCAGCAGCGCGCGAAAGCCGGTGCAATCGATGAACAGGTCCCCGGCGATGCGCCGGCCGTCCGCCAGCAGCAGTGCGGCGATATCGCCGCTGCCGCTGTCGCGCTCCACCGTGCCGATCGTGCCCGCGATCCGCTCGACCCCCTCGCGCTCGGCAAGGTCGCGCAGGAAAGTCGCGTAGCGGCCGGCATCGAGATGATAGGCATAGCCATCCACACCGCCGTCGCCGAGCGCGAAGCGACCCTGCTCGGCGGCCTGTGTCTCAAGGCTGTAGGCACCGATCGGCAACGCCACGCCCTGCGCGCGCGCCTCCAGCCAGAAGTGCTGGAAATCGCCCATCCAGGTCGTGTGACCCATCCGTCCAAAGGAATGGAGATACCGGTCGCCGGGCCGCGCCCAATCCTCGAAGGCGATCCCCAGCTTGAACGTGGCGCCAGTCGCCCGCATGAACGCCTGTTCGTCGATCCCGGCCAGCTTGTGGAACGTTACCGCCGTCGGGATGGTCGCCTCGCCGACGCCGATCGTCCCGATCTCCTCGGACTCGACCAGGACGATCTCGAGTAGCGGCCCCAGATTGCGCGCCAGCGCCGCGGCGGCGATCCACCCCGCGGTGCCGCCGCCCGCGATCACGACCCGGCGGATCGTACCGCGCCCAGTGTCGGTGCCGCTCATCGGTTAAGTCGCTCGGCAATCTCGGCGCGCAGCCGCCGGGCGCCGACCTCGTCGAGCGGGGCAAGCGCGCCGCGCGCGTGCGGCGGCAGATGATCGCAGGTCGCCCGCGGGTCGCCGAACACATAATGATCGAACAGCGCCCGCCAGGACGCCTTCTCCGCCGCCGGCCGGTCCCGCAGTGACAGCATCGCATGAAGCAACGCGGCCATTGGCGGATCGGACCAGGGCGCGGACCGGCTCCACCAATAGTTGATCATCACGTTGGCGTCATCGAGCGCCTCTACCTGATGCCACCACAGCGCCGGATAGAAGAGCACGTCCCCCGGCTCCAGTTCAGCGACCTGCGCCGCAGCGAGGGCCGCGGCGAAGCGGGGATGCCGGCCCAGATCGGGGGCGGCAGGATCGACCATGCTGACGACCTGTCCCCCCGGCGTCGGCGCGAGCGGCCCGGGATACAGGTTTGCCGCCTGATCGGGCGGGAACAGCGTGAAGCGGCGACGGCCGAGCACGCAACAGGCGAGATTGTCCGACGCATCATAATGGGTCGCGGCAACCGTGCGATTGCCGATCCAGATGCTGACGGTCGGGTCGCCGCCGCCAAAATCGGCGTGGAGATCGTTCTCCCCCCGCAGGCGCGGCAGGAACTGATCGATGTCGGTCGATCCGACGTACAGCGCGCGCGGCGCCGGCGATGCGGCCTCCGCCTCGACATCGGCCAGGTGCCGCGCGAGCGACACCCGCTCGGCGGTGAAGTTGAAGCCGGTGAGCGCCTCGTTGTAAAAGAACCGGCCGTGCGCCTCGGCCGGGGCGACGTAGCGGGTCACCTGATGGCCATCATCCAACGTCGCCAGACGTGCCAGCGCGGCATGCGGAGCATCCATTCCCGCCCGCACCAGCGGCCAGTCACGCACCGCGCCACGCAGGATGACAGGCACGCCGGCGGCGGCGAGCGCTTGCGGATCGACGGCGGCGCCTTCCACCTCTGCCGTGCGCCGGGTGGTGACGGCGATCCCACGATCGGTCACGCGGGCATCCGCATGCGCTTGAGCTCGATCAGCCGCTCGACATTGCCGAGCGACGCGACCACCGCGAAGGCGAGCGCGAGATAGCCGTCCGCGTTGAGCCGCGCCAAAGTGTCGCCGTCCAGCGCGGCAAGTGTCGGCGCGCCGATCGTCCAGTAACCCTCGATTTCATAGCGGCGCTCGGCGTCGACTTCCACGTCGAGCCGCACCTCGTCGAGCAGCCCGGCGGCCTCGAACGCGGCGAACATTGCGGGCGAGGCCTCGGTGCCGGCGTGAAGCTGCGCCAACGCCTGGCGAACATGCCCCAGATAGGGCGCCTCGCCGCCATGGGGCAGGAACAGCGGGTGCCCCGCCCCGTCGCCGACGCGGGGATCGTCCAGCGCGATCCGAACCTTGGGCTCGCCCGCCTCGTCACGACCGATCAGGCAAGGCCCGCGCCGCTGGACGGCGGGGACGTAGCGGCTGGACCATCCCGCCTCGCCCAGAAACAAATTTTCGTCCTGGTCAAAGCCGAGCAGCGCCACCGCCGCCCAGCCTTCCGCCGACCGGCGAAACAGGATCGGGAATTCTCGCTGTGCTTCCAGGAATTCGGTCGGCAGCAACAGCATCTGATTGACGGCGTCACCGAAGGCCGCGCCATGGCGGATCGCAACGCGCAATCCGCCATGGTCAACATTGTTCAGCAGCGCCGTCGTCATCGCCATCGCCCTCCGTCAGAACCGCGTGCGTATTCCGAACAGAAAACGCCGATCGAGTTCCTGCGCGTACCACAGGTTGCTTTCGTCACGGCCATAAGCGCGGATGCTGCTTTGCGTCAGGTTAATCCCCTCGAACGAGATCGAGAGACGCGGCGAGATGTCGTAACTGATATTCGCATCGAGCTGACCGAAGGGAGCGATGAACACCGGGTTGCGATCGACGCCGCGGTTGGTGGCTTGCAGGAACCGGTCGCGCCAATTGTACGCCAGCCGGGCCGAGATGCCGTATTTGTCGTAAATCAGCGTGGCGTTGGCGGTGTCGCTGAGCCCCAGCAGCGCGAACTGGTCGACGGTCGGGTCGGCGCCCACATCGACGCCCACATCCCCTCGAACATAGGTGTAGGCGGCGGCGATGCCCACGCCGGTTTCGCCAAAGAAGTGCTGCACCGCGGCCTCGAACCCGTGGATCTTGCCCTCACGGTTGTTGATAGGGCGAGTGACCGAGAATTGATACAGTGGGTCGTTGGCGTTGGCGATGATGTCCGACGCGGCCAGCGTCTGGTCGATGAAGGTCTGGCTGAGCGCGCCGTTGCGGAAGTTCGCCTGGAACTGCTGGAGCGCCGACTGGATGTTGCCGGTCTGCTGCAACAGCGCGGTCAGCGTGAACAGGTTCACGTCGCTCACATCGGCGCCGATCCCGCGCAGCGCCGCCAGCGCCGTCCCCGAACGGGTGCCCGCCGCCCCCGATGCCGGATCGCGCAGACCGAACAGGTTCTGGCTGGTCTGGCCAGTGCCGATGAAGTTCTGCACCCGCTTGTCGAACACGCCGAACGACACATAGCTGGACGGCTTGTAATACCATTCGATCGAGGCATCGATGTTGTCGGAGATCAGCGGCGCCAGGTCGGCGTTCCCCGTCGAGCCCGGCGCGGTGCCGCCCACGGCCGTGGCGCGCGGCGGGATGCCGACCGAACTGGCCGAGAACAGGTTGCCGAAATCGGGCCGGGCGATGGTGCGGCTGATCGAGAAGCGACCGATCAGGTTGTGCGCGGCCTCGATCTGGAAGTCCATCGACGGCAGCAGGTTCGTATAGCTGCCCGTTTGCGTCACCAACTGCCGCTGGTTCGACACCGTGAGCGTGAAGTCGTTGTCCGCCGACCAGACGACCGCCGACGGCACCGCCACCACCGAGGAGGAGAACACGTCGGTCTTCTCATACCGCAGGCCGGTGACCAGCGAGGCGGAACGCCCGGCGAGTTCGCCCTTCCACGTCAGCTGGCCGTAGACGGCATAGACCTTTTCGCGCACCGCATTGTTCGCCTGCCCGGTGCTGAACGGCTGGTTGCCGCGCGCCGCATAGAAAGGCGACAGCGCGTTGATGAGATCGGTGGCGACGCCGCGGAAGGCGATCAGCGACGGCCCCGTCGCGCCGGCGTCGAATTTGCGGAACTGGCAGGTCAGGCAGAACGTCTGCAACGCTCCCGGTGCCACTCGCTGGATATCGCCCGGATTGGCCACGCCCCAGTCGCCCAGCACCTGCTGGAAGGAGTCGGACCGCTGGAGCATGCGCGAGTTGCGCATGTCGCCACCGAAGTCGAGCCGGCTGCCGGCATCGTCCAGCTGCCAGCCCAGATCGGCCCGGATCTCCTTGAGCGACTGCGACTGCGAGGATCGGATATAGCGCGATTGCTGGGTGCCGACGTCACCGATGTCGAGCACACCGTTGCCGTTCCCGCGCAGGCTGTCGTTGATCGTGATCGACTGCACCGGGATATAGCCCGTGTAATCGGCGCTCTGCGCGGCCACCACCGGCGCGGCGATCGTCGTGATGTTCGAGCTATTGCCGTTGGGGTTGTCGGGCAGGCTTTCCGACTTTCCGTAATGGCCGTCGATCGACAGCGTCAGCCGGTCGGTCAGCTCCCACTTCATGTTGCCGCCGTAATCCTGCAGCCGGTTTTTGACCGCGCGGTCCTGCTGCGCGAAGCCGGCGTCCTTCACGCCGGCGATGTTCTCCTGCAGGAAATCGGTCGTGGCGACCACCGGGTTCGGGGAGAAGGTCACCTGCGCGAAGGGGCGGTTGAACCAATTGCCCTGGTTGGTACGGATGTCGCGCTGACGGTTTTGCGCGAACAGCGCGTCGGCGGTCAGGGTGACGTTGTCCATCGGCTTGAACTGCAACGTCGCGGCTCCGTTGATCCGCTCGCGCGTGCCTTCCGAATAGAAATAGCTGCTGTCGTTCGGCACCGACACCAACGTGCTGCCCGTCGCGGGGGCGCCGGAGATGCGGGTCTGCCCGTTGACGAAGCCGTTGCCCGTATCGCGGAATTGGTCGTAGGTGCGGATATTCCAGTAAGCGACGGTCGCGCCGCGCGTGGTGAAGTTGCGCTTCTGATAGCTGCCGAAGATGGACACGCCGATCGTGCGATCGGCGTTGGACCAGCTGCCCAGCCCGGACACCTCCGGCGTCACCGACGATTTCTTGTCGAGCCGCAGGTCGGCGCTGGTATCGTATAGCGCCTTTGCGCCCAGCGTGCCGCTGAACCCATCTTCGCGCGCCTCCAGCGGGCGCCGCGTCACAACGTTGATCGACGCACCGATGCCCCCCGACGGGATCGCCGCGCGGCCGGTCTTGTAGACCTCCAGCGTGTTGACGCCCTCCGAGGCGAGATTGGCGAAATCGAACGACCGGGACGTGCCCGACGCGAAGTCCGCATTATCGTCCGCGCCGATGGCGCCGACGCTGGCGGCGGGCAGCGTGCGGCCATTGAGGGTCACCAGATTGAAGCCGGGGCCGAAGCCGCGGACGGTGACCTGCGACCCCTCACCGTTGACGCGGTCGATGGAAACGCCGGTCACGCGCTGGAGCGACTCAGCCAGATTGGTGTCGGGAAACTTGCCGATATCCTCCGCCGAGATCGCGTCGACCACGCCCGACGAATTGCGCTTGATGCTGATCGCGCGATCCAGGCTGGCGCGGACGCCGGTGACGACGATGTCCTGCTCCGCGTTCTCGGTCGCGTCGGTCACAGGCGCGTTCGCCGGCCCCGCCTGCGAAGCCGCTGGCGTGGAGCCGCCGGGTTGCGAGAGATCGGCCTGAGCGGTTCCCACGGTATCGGCGGGCTGCGCGCCGGGAGCAGCGCCCGGTGCCGTCTGGGCGGATGCCGCACCGGCGGCGATCAATGCCGCGATCGAGGAACCTGCAAACATATTGAAGACGCGCATCCGCATCGAACCCTCCCCTGTGACGCGCCTTATCGACGCTTTCGTTATCGGTAACATTTTCTTTTCGCGATACGCAAGCCGAAAAGATTCACGGCCCATGCTGTTACGATATCGGAGGCTCCCACCCACGCTATGTCTTGGTTTGGACCCAAAAGCTTCATGGCTGCGCAAGACGTCGTGACTGTCGACCGCGCGACAGGATCGATCGCTTCCGAGAAGCAAATGCCTGACACGCAATTGACCGCTACCAAACCACGGTCGGCAGTGACGCTCGCGCCGATACGGCCGGGCGGATCCCGCCGGTCAGCAACCCGGATCGGCCGGCGAGGGCATCGCTCGATAGGTCACCCCGACCTCCAGCCACCGCCCCGGAGCGAGCCGCACCACGTCCCCCGTGAGCGGCATGCGGTTGAGCGCGTCGGTGGCATGGGTCACCGGCTCAACGCAGAAGAAGTCAGCGTCGGCGGGGCAATAGATCACCGTGTGACGAAGCGCCGAAGACGGCGCGATCGCAAGCGTGATCCCACGATCGGGCCAGACGATCTCGATCGGCCCGCTGCGTTCCTCATAGACGGTATCGACCGACCGGCTTCCCACCGGTGCGCCCTGCCACCAGTCGACGTCACGTGCCGCGCGGGTCAGGCTGAGCGGCAGGCCGTCGTCGCCCGTCTGCCACTCGCCGCGATGACGCGCGCGCAGCAACGTGCGCGGCGTGCGGGGAAAATAGGGATGCAGGCCAAGGCCCGCCGGCATCGCTCGATCGGCCCGATTCTGTACGCGCAGCACATGCGTCAGCCCGCCCGGCGATAACGTCAGCTGCTGCTCGGCCCGGTACGACCACGGCCATGCGCCGGCATCATGATCGTGGATCAGGCGGCAGGCGGCACCGTCCTGCTCGGCGATCCGCCACGGCGCCTGCCAGCCAAACCCGTGCAACGTGTGCGGGTGATCGCTGCCGGGGAAATTGGGCGCCAGCGCAATCGCCTCGCCCTCGAAGGAGAACCGGCCGAAGGCGATACGGTTGGAAAAGGGAACCAACGGGAAGCACGCCTGCTCCAGAATCCCGGGTCCACGACGCGGGTGGAACAGCGCGGCCCCTTGCCACTCGAAGCCGGTGACCGCGCCGCCCCCCGCCGGATCGAGATGCAGCCGGTAATCGCCGGCGGCAAGGACGACCCCGGCGCCGTCCGGCGTTCTGGACATCAGCCCGCCATGTCTTCCAGCTCGCGCCCGCGCGTCTCGTTCACCATCGCCGCGACGAAGAAGAAGGATATCGCCGCGAAGAACGCATAGCCGAAATAGGTCGTCGCGAGGCCTGGCGCGACGGCCAGCGCCGGGAAGCTCACGGAGATCGCCGCGTTGGCGATCCATTGCGCGAATCCCGATACCGCCAGGCCCGAACCGCGGATCTGGTTGGGGAACATCTCGCCCAGCATGACCCACATCACCGGGCCCCAGCTGGCGTTGAAGAAGATCACGTAAAGGTTGGCCGCGATCAGCGCGACGAGGCCGTTGCCGCCCGGAAGGCTGACCGCTCCCGCCGCATCGGTGACCGCGGTCGAGAATGCCCAGGCGACCGTCGCCAGCGTCACCGCCATGCCCGCCGAACCGACCAGCAGCAGCGGCTTGCGGCCGATGCGATCCACCGTCGCGATGGTGAACAGACAGGCCGCGATCGACAGCACGCCCGACAGGATGTTGATCTGGAGCGCGTTGTCCTCGGTAAAGCCGACCGCCTCCCACAGCACCGCACCATAATAAAAGACGACATTGATCCCGACGAGCTGCTGGAACACCGCAAGGCCGATACCCGTCCAGAGGATCGGGCGGATCCGGCCGGTCACGCGATCCCGGAGATCGGCGAGCCGCGGCCGGTGATCGCTCGACAGCGAACCGCGGATGTCAGCGACCTTGCGGTCCGCCTCGACGCTGCTGAACAGGCGCGACAGCACGGCATGCGCTTCCGCCTCGCGCCCCTTGGCGACCAGAAAGCGCGGGCTTTCCGGAATGACGAGGAGCGCCAGAAGGTAGATCGCCGCAGGCGCCGCCTGCAGCCAGAACATCCAGCGCCACGCCGGGAAACCCAGCCAGAAGCTCGCCGTCGAGCCGCCCGCGTAGCGCGCGACGAGGAAATTGACGAGGAAGGCGCCGGTCAGCCCGGTGATGATCATGACCTGCTGGACGCTGGACAGTCGCCCGCGGATCGAGGCCGGTGTGACCTCTGAGATATAGACGGGCGAGATCACGCTTGCCGCGCCCACCCCCAGGCCGCCGATGATGCGTGCGACGATGAAGACGAATGAACCTCCCGCCGCCCCTGCCAGCAGCGCCGAGACGAGGAACAGCACCGCCGCCAGCATCATCACCCGACGCCGGCCGATCGCATCGGCGAGCCGCCCCGCGACGAAGGCGCCGATCGCCGAACCGACCAGAATGGCACCGACGTTCACCCCGATGCCGAGCCGCCCAAGCGCGAACGCTGACTCCAGCCCCTTCTGCGTACCGTTGATGACGCCCGAATCGTAGCCGAACATGAAGCCGCCGATCGTCGCCACGACGACAATGGCGGCGATGAAGCCATGATTGATCTTCGCGACCCCGGTCGCATCCTGCGCGGTTACCGACACTCGATTCCTCCCCCGGCGCATCGTCTGTCGCGAGTACGCCCCCCATTCTGGTAACGCTACCTTAAAGCGAGTTCAGGTCAAGCCGCTTTGACGTGGACGGCGGCGCGGCGCGGCATCGGACTGACGCCGGATCAACGCGAAATCGACGACGCGGTGACGCTCCCCGATCGGGGGGAGATTCTGCCGGCGGACCGCGGAAACGAGCAGGTCCACCGCCTCGCGCGCCATGGCGGCGATGGGCTGGCGGATCGTCGTCAATTCGGGCCAGACGGTGGTTGCCAGCGTGGTGTCGTCGAACCCGCAGACCGTGAGGTCGCCCGGCACGTCGAGCCCGCGCCGGTGCGCCGCCGCGACCGTGGCGGCGGCCATGTCGTCGTTGGAGGCGAAGATGGCGGTGGGCGGGTCGGGCCGGTCCAGAAGCTCCTCCGCCGCATCGAGGCCCGAGCGATAGGTGTAGAGCCCTGAGGCGATCAGGTCCTCGTCCAGCGGCAGCCCCGCTTCCGCCAGCGCCGCGGCATATCCCTCCTGCCGGCGGCGGCTCGCGGACAGGGTGGCGGCGCCCGAAATGAAGCCGATCCGACGATGATCGAGCGAGACGATGTGGCGAACCATGGTCAACGCCGCCTCGCGATCGTCGATGCGGATCGCCAGCGCGTCGTCGGCGGGGCACGCGGTAGCCACCATCACCGCCGGAACACCCGCCTCCGCCAGCAGGTCGAGCACGGGTTGCGCTTCGCACAGCGGCGGCGGCAGGATGACCCCCTGGATGCCGCCGCTGATCAGGTGGCGCACCGCCGCCAGCTCATGCTCGTCCGTTTCGCATCGCTCGATCACCACCTGCACATCGAGCCGCGAGGCTTGGTCGAGGCTGCCGATCAGCAATTCGCTGAGGAAACTCGCGCTGGGATTGCTGTAGAGTAGTCCGATGCGGGTGTTGGATGCCCCCGCCAGACTGCGCGCGGCCGGATTGGGCGCGTAGCGCAAGGCATTGATGGCCTCGTTCACTGCTTCCCGCGTGGCGGGGCGGACATTGGATTCGCCGTTGATGACGCGCGACACGGTCATCGACGATACGCCGGCGCGCCGCGCGACGTCGCTGATCGTCGGTGCCGCGCCTGCGCGACGGGATGTTCTTTGCGTCATGGCACTGAGCGTACCCGGCAGCGTCGATCCCGCCAAGGCTCTTGCCACCTTCGCTTCACGCTCTATGATAGCGCTAATCTACAGCGCCACAGAGCCGACTGGGGAGGAAGTATGTCAACGCCACCAGGCGCGCGCGGCGCGCCCCATCCGTCTTTCCGTCGGCAGCCCGCCTGAACGCAATGTTCCTGGGCATCGACATCGGCACGTCGGGCGTGAAAGCAGTCGTCATCGACCCGATGGGCGTCGTGGTGGATCAGGGGACCGCCGCGCTCTCCGTCCAGCGTCCCCACCGGCTATGGTCTGAGCAGGAGCCCGCCGCCTGGTGGGCAGCGACATCCGCGGCGGTACGTGCGATCGATCCCGCGGTGCGTCGATCGGTGCGCGGCGTCGGGCTGGCCGGACAGATGCACGGTGCGACGCTGCTCGACGCGGCGGACGCGCCATTGCGCCCCGCGATCCTGTGGAACGACGGTCGCAGCGCGGCGCAATGTGCCAAATTGGAACAGGCGGTGCCCGCGCTGCGGACGATCACCGGTAACATCGCCATGCCCGGTTTCACCGCCCCCAAGCTCGCCTGGGTCCGTGACAATGAACCGGAGCTGTTCGCGCGCATCGCAACGGTATTGCTGCCCAAGGACTACGTGCGCCTGATGATGACCGGGGACAAGGCATCCGACCTGTCCGACAGTGCCGGCACGCTGTGGCTCGACGTGGCGCGCCGCGACTGGAGCGACGTCCTGCTCGACGCCTGCGGGCTTCACCGCGGACAGATGCCGCGCCTCCATGAGGGATCGGAACCGACCGGCGTGCTGCTGCGCGAGGTCGCCGACCTGTGGGGCATGGATCAGGTGCCGGTGGCGGCGGGCGGCGGCGACAATGCCGCGGGCGCCATCGGGATCGGCGTGGTCGCGGACGGCGACGCGCTGCTCTCGCTCGGCACCTCGGGTGTGATCTTCGTCGCCACGCGCGCGTTCCGGCCCAATCCGGATCGCGCCGTGCACGCCTTCTGTCATGCGTTGCCGAACCTATGGCACCAAATGTCGGTTCACCTGTCTGCGGCATCGTGTGTCGACTGGGTGGCGCGATTGACCGGCACCGCCAGCGTGGCCGAGCTGTTCGCCCGCGCCGAAGCGACCGGGCCTGCCAAGGGCGCCGAGCTGTTTCTTCCCTATCTGTCCGGCGAGCGGACCCCGCACAACGACGCGGACGTGCGTGGCGCCTTTTTGAATCTCGATCACGACACCGATCCCGGCCGGCTCGCGCAGGCGGTGCTGGAAGGCGTCGCTTTCGCGCTGGCCGACGGACTCGACGCGCTGGGCGACGCCGGCACCCGCCTCAGCCGCCTCGCGGTGATCGGCGGCGGTGCCCGCTCGGCCTATTGGGGACGAATTCTCGCCGCCGCGCTGGGCGTCGAACTGGCCTATCTCGAAGGCGGTGAGGTCGGTCCCGCGCTCGGCGCGGCGCGGCTCGCCCAGCTTGCCGTCGACGGCGGCGAACCCGCCGCCGTCTGCGTCCCGCCGCCGGTTCGCCAGATCATCGCCGCTGATCCCCTGCTTGCCGAACAGCTCGCCCCCAAGCGAGCCGCGTTTCGCGAAGCCTATCCCGCTCTCAGTACAAGGACTGCCTGATGGCCGACTTCTTTTCCGACGTGTCCACGATCCGCTACGAGGGGCCAGACAGCGACAGCGAGCTCGCCTATCGTTTCTACGACAAGGACAGGATGGTGCTGGGCAAGCGGATGGAGGACCATCTGCGCTTCGCCGCCTGTTTCTGGCACGGCTTCTGCTGGCCCGGCAGCGACGTATTCGGTGGCCCCACCTTCGATCGCCCATGGCAGCGTGGTGCCAACGATGCCGCCGCAGCGGCCATGAAGCGCGAGGTGGCGTTCGAGTTCTTCACCAAGCTCGACGTCCCCTTCTATTGCTTCCACGATGTGGACGTGATGGCGGATGCCGACAATATCGCCGACCATCGTCGTTCCTTTGCGGAGGCCGTCGAGCATCTCGAGCGGCTTCAGGCCTCGTCCGGCCGTCGATTGCTGTGGGGCACCGCCAACCTGTTCAGCCACCCGCGCTTCGCCGCGGGCGCAGCGACCAACCCCGATCCCGAGGTATTCCTGTTCTCCGCGATGCAGGTACGCGAGGCCCTGGAGGCGACCCAGCGGCTGGGCGGCGCGAACTACGTGTTGTGGGGCGGCCGCGAAGGCTATGAGACGTTGCTCAACACCGATCTGCGTCGCGAGCTGGACAATCTCGGTCGTTTCCTCAGCCTCGTGGTCGAACACAAGCACAAGATCGGGTTCGAAGGCACGATCCTGATCGAGCCGAAACCGATGGAACCGACCAAGCATCAATACGATTTCGACACCGCCACCGTATACGGTTTCCTCCAGCGCTACGGGCTTGAGAAGGAAGTGCGGGTCAATATCGAGGCGAACCACGCGACCTTGTCGGGCCACAGCTTCGAGCATGAGATCGCGACCGCGTCGGCGCTTGGTATCTTCGGCTCGATCGATGCCAATCGCGGCGATCCGCAGAACGGCTGGGATACCGATCAATTCCCCAATTCCGCCGAAGGCATGACGCTGGCAATGCTGGAGATCATCCGTGCCGGCGGCTTCATCACGGGCGGGTTCAATTTCGACGCCAAGGTCCGTCGCCAGTCGATCGATCCGATCGACCTGTTCCACGGCCATGTCGGCGGTATGGACGTGGTCGCGAAGGGCCTGCTCAACGCCGCCGCGATCATCGAGGATGGCCGTCTGGATCAGACGCGCAACGAAAGGTACGCCGGCTGGAACGGCGAGCTTGCCACGGCGATCGCCAATGGCGACCTCGCGACCCTCGCCGATCTGGCCGTCGATCGCGCGCTCGACCCCAAGCCGCGATCGGGTCAGCAGGAGCGGCTGGAGAATTTGGTCGGCCGGTATTGTTGACCGGCTGACCACGCCATCTGGTTCCAAGGAGACGTTCGTCGGTGACGTCGATCCGAGCGGGGCTGACCGCCAGCCCTCGCGGACGGAAGGACATGGGGTGGCCGGGCTGAGGCCCGGTCGCCAGGCGCACGCTGTGCGACGCCGTACAGACCATGGTACGGCGCCGTGTCGTCTGCAATGGACATGCGGCAAGGGCCAGATCCGGCCCCCGACGCAACGCGAAGAGCCGTCGGTCAGCAGGTTGTTACCCCGCCCTCAGAAGCGATAGGCCACGGTCGCGCCATAGGTGCGCGGCGGCGCCTGGACCAAATAATCGTAGCCGAACGAAGCACGCAGATCGAGGCCGTCGGCGAACGTCTTCTCATTGGTCAGGTTCGTCACCCAGCCGCGCACGGTGTAGCTGGGCGTCTCATAGGCCAGTTGCAGGTTGACCTTCGTATTCGCGTCCTGCCGCAGATTTCCGTTGCCGGCCACCCGATTGTATGGAGTGAAATAGACCAGCCCGGTATGCACGAACGACGGGGTGAAGACGACTTTCGCAGCGCCCAGCCTTGCCAGCGTCCAGTCGAGCGATCCGGTGGCGGAAAAGCGCGGCGCATAGGGCAATCGCCGTCCGGTCAGGTCGCCCGCGCTCAACTGCAGCGCCTGGTATCTCGCATCGAGGAACGAAGCCGACATCTGGATCCGCAGGTCGGTAGCCGGCGTCAGCGTGCCCTCGATCTCGACGCCGCGGATGCGGCTCTTGTCGACATTGCGCAGGATCGTCTGCGCGCCAATCTGTTCGTTGATCTGCTGGTTGCTGTAATTCATCCAGAACCCGGCGACCGAGAGCGACAGCATATCGTCCAGCGTCCGACCCTTCGCGCCGATCTCATAGGCGTCGACCTGCTCCGGCCTGGTCGTGTTGATCGGGCCGAAGAAGCACTGCCCGCAAAAGGCGGCGGCGCGATAGCCACGGCTGTAGCTGGCATAGACGATCTGTCCGGTGTCGAACGTGTAGTTGAGTGCCGCGCGCCCGGTGACCGCGTTGCTGTCCAGCTTTAGCGTCGGGCCGGAGACGAATTGTCCGGTCGTGGCATCATAGCCGCCCAGGAAATAAGTGCCCTGCGCCGGTGGGAAGCTGCTGATGTCGCGCGTGCCGGTGTACAGGCTTTGCGGCACCGCATAGGATGCGTAATTCTGATAGCGCCCCCTGTCCAAGGTGTAGCGCAGGCCCAGCGTAATCGAGACATGGTCGCCGAACTTCTGATCGCCCTGTGCAAAGGCGGCGTAGGAGCGACGGATCTGATCGTATTTCTGACGCACCATCGCGGCGCCGTCGAGCAGCCAGTAATAGCTGTCCGATGCGTCCTTGTCGTAACCGTAATAGACGCCCGCCTGCACGTTGGTGCGGTCGTTCGAATAGGCAACGCGCAGCTCCTGATTGAACATGTCGAAGACGTTGCCGTACAGCGTATCGAGCGGCTGGCGGAACACCGGCGATTGCAGCCCGGCGCCTTCCTGCGTGAAGGCCTGCTTCAGATGGTCATAGGACGTCAGCGACGTCAGCTGAATATCGTCGGTCAGGTCGTATTTGACGATCAGCTCGGATCCATATGCCTCGACGAAGCTGCGCCCGACGCGCTGACTGTCCGCCTCGAAGAAACCCAGCCCCTTTTCGGCGCGACTGGTTCCCAACACCGGATTGAACCCGTTCGGACCGGTGCCGAGGTTGAAGACCGCTGCCTGCCTCGGGTTCGAACGGCCATAGGTGCCCTTCAACAATATTTCCAGCCGATCGGTCGGCTTCACGCGCAGGATCGCGCGAGCCCCCAGCATGTCGGTGGAGTTCATATCGGGCTCGTTGGCGGCACGATTGTTGATGTAGCCGTTGCCGTGCGCATAGTTGAACGACACGCGCAGCCCCGCCACGCCTTCCTTCAGCGTGGCTTCCGCCGCACCCTGCGCGGTGAAGGTGTTGAAATTGGCGTAGCCGGCCTGGATATTGCCCGTCGATCCCGACAGATCGGGCCGCCGCGAAATGAAGTTGATCGTGCCGCCAGTGGTATTGCGGCCATATAGCGTCCCCTGCGGCCCACGCAGCACCTCGATCCGCTCCAGATCATATAATTGCAGCCCGTGCTCGGCACGCGCCGCGATATAGGCGTCGTCAAAATAGACGCCGACCGGCGATGCCTGGTTGGGATTATGTTCGTTGGCGACACCGATGCCACGGATCGTGAAGTTCGGCTGCGCTTCGCCATAGGGGCTGTTGACCTGCAACGACGGAACGGTGCCGGTCAGTTGCGCGGTGTTGATGATGCCGCGCTTGGCGAGATCGTCCTGCGAGATGGCAGAGATCGCGATCGGCACCTTCTGCAGCGACTCCGAGCGGCGCTGCGCGGTGACGATGATATCGCCAGACGACGGCGGCGCGGGTTCGGGCTCCGCCTGTGCGGTCGCGTCCGTCGCATCCGTCGCGGTCGCCCCCGTCGCAGTCTGAGCCTGCGCCGACATGGTGGCGGACAGCACGAGTGCCAGCGCGACGCCCACGAGATAATGCGACTTCATCCTTCCCCTCCCGAGAATGACCGATAATCCGGCTCCATCATCGATGACTAAGCGGGTGCCGGCGCTGCGGCGATGGACGGAAACCCGTAATCAGCGTCAGTCGCGCACGCTGCGGCGGAGGATCTTGCCCGTGGCGGTCGTCGGCAGCGCGTCGATGATCTGGACGATCCGCGGCGCCTTGTACGCGGCCAGTCGCTCGCGACAGAAGGCGATGAGTTCCTGTTCGGATAGCGTGGCGCCACCACGCAGGCTTACCACTGCCTTTACTGTCTCGCCGCGATACGCATCGGGAACGCCGACGACGGCCGCCTCGCGCACGGCGGGATGGGTGTAGAGCACGTCCTCCACCTCACGCGGCCACACCTTGAAACCGGAGGCGACGATCATGTCCTTCTTGCGGTCGACCAGGAACAACCAGCCGTCCGGATCCAGTATCCCAATATCGCCGGTACGAAAGCCATCGGCCCGCATCGATTCCGCCGACGCCTCGGGTGCGCGCCAATAGCCGGCGACGACGCTGGGGCCGCTGACCACGATCTCGCCCGGCTCCCCGATCGCGCAGTCGCGCCCCTCGTCATCGACGACGCGCAGCCGCACCCCTGACACCGCCTTGCCGACCGAGAGCGCGCCGGTCTTGGCATCGACCGGTGCCGGCGGCTCGATCGGACAGGCGGCGACCGGCGCCACCGTTTCGGTCAGGCCATAGACGTTGCGCAGCGTCACGCCGGTCGCGGCTTTGACCCGCGCGCGCATCGCCGGCGCAACCGGCGCGCCGCCGGAAAAGATGGTGGTGAGGCTCGCGGCGCGTTCGGGGGTGAAGGCCGGCGCATCGATCAACGCCGACAGCGCGGTGATCGCGGCGACCGTGAAGACGGGGCGATGCCGCTCGATCGCATCCAGCACTACATCGGGCTGGAAGCGGTGACACAGGATGAGCGGCGCGCGCGCCGCCAGCGCCGCGCCGATATGCCCGCTGATCCCGGTGACGTGGAACAGCGGTGCGGCGCCCAGGATCGGTACGCCCGGGCGCAGCGCGGCGGCCTCGCGGTAGAAGGCCGCGCCGGCCAGCAGATGGCGATGCTCGATCACCGCGCCCTTGGGCTTACCGGTCGTACCGGAAGTATAGACGAGCATCAGCGGATCGGCCGGCGTGTCCGCACCGATGGGGCCGCCGGTGGCGAAGCTGCCGCCCTCCCCCACCGTGAAGCGGCACAAGCCGGGCAGTGCACCCTCCGCGTGCCCGACATCGCAGACGATCGCGCGCGGCGTGCAATCGGCGGCGAGCTTCTCGATCTCCGCAGTGGTATACATCGGGTTCAGCGGCACCGTGACCACGCCGGCGCGCGCCGCGCCCAGCAGCGCGACGACGAACTCCGGCACGTTCTGAAGGCACAGGAACATCCGCTCGCCGGTTGCGATACCGGCGGCGCGCAGCGCGCCGGCAAAGCCTGCGCTTTGTCGGTCGAGATCGGCGAAGGTCAGGCGTTCCTCGCGATAGAGGATCGCAGCGGCATCGGGGTCGGCCGCGACGGTAGACGCAAGCAGGTCGATCAGCGTCGCGGCCATGTCTTACTGGCCCGCGGGGGCGTAGCCCAGCACAGCCTTCACCTCCAGGAACTCCCCGAAGGCATGCGCGCCCCATTCGCGCCCGTTCCCCGACTGCTTGTAGCCGCCGAAGGGCGCGGTCATGTCCAGCTCGGGATAGTTGAGATAGACCTGCCCCGCGCGCAGGCGCGACGCGACGTCGCGCGCCTCCTGCAGATCGCCCTGGACATAGGCGGCGAGCCCGTAATCAGTGTCGTTCGCGACGGCGATCGCCTGTTCGACGTCATCATAGGCGAGCATCGTCAGCACCGGACCGAAGATCTCCTCGCGCGCGATCGTCATGTCGTTGGTGACGTCCGCGAAGACCGTCGGCTTGACGTAATAGCCGTCGTCCAGGCCATCAGGCCGACCGGTGCCGCCCGCGACCAGCGTGGCGCCCTCGTCGATGCCGGCCTGGATCAGTCGCTGGATCTTGCCCCATTGCAGCTCGCTGACGACCGGACCCAGCCTGGCATTGCTGGCGGGCGTGCCGACGGTGTTGGCCGCCGCGGCCTCGGCGGCGATGGTCTTGGCCTCGTCCATCCTCGCCGCGGGCAGCAGCATGCGCGAGGGCGCGTTGCACGACTGGCCGGAGTTGACCATCATGGCGTCCACTCCGCCAGCGACCGCGGCGCGCAGATCCGCGGACGGCAGCACGATATTGGCGGATTTGCCGCCCAGTTCCTGATGCACGCGCTTGACGGTGGGCGCGGCGGCGCGCGCCACCTCCACACCCGCGCGGGTCGATCCGGTGAACGACACCATGTCGACCTGCGGGTGTGACGACAGAGCCGCCCCGACTCCCGGTCCGTCGCCATGGACGAGATTGAACACGCCAGCGGGCACCCCCGCCTCCGCCATGATCTCCGCAAAGATATGCCCGGTGAAGGGCGCAACCTCGGATGGCTTTAACACCATCGTACAGCCGACCGCGAGCGCGGGCGCGACCTTGCACGCGATCTGGTTGAGCGGCCAGTTCCACGGCGTGATGAAGCCGCAGACGCCGACCGGCTCCTTCGCCAGCAGCGTCGCCCCCCGCACCTCGGTGAAGTCGTAATCGTCAAGCAGCTGACGCGCGACCTGGAAGTGCGCGATGCCGATCGGCACCTGTGCGCCGCTCGCCAGCCACATGGGGGCGCCCATCTCCGCGGTCACCGCCCCGGCAAGGTCGCCGCTGCGCTTCGTGTAAACGGCGATGATCGCGTCGAGCAGCTCGGCACGCTCGCGCACGCTGCTGCGCGAGAAGCCGTCGAACGCCCGTCGTGCCGCCATGACCGCGTCGTCGACGTCGCTGGCGTCGCCTAGCGCGACGCGCCCCGCGATGCCGGCATCGGCGGGGTCGATGACGTCAATCACCCGCGATTTCCGGGGCGCGACCCAGCGGCCGTCGATATAGAATTGCAAAGCCTCACGCATGTCGCTCTCCTTGGTCTGTCGCGCTCCCGTCAGGTGGGGCGAACCATCATCTTGATCTGTTCGCCGCCCGCCGTCAGGCTGGCGAAGGCATCGTTCACATTCGCGATGGTCACCTCGCCCGTCACCATCGGCGCCAGCGCGTCGGGCGCGGCGACGATCATGTCGAACGCCGTCCGGAACTCTTCCGCGGAGTAAGCGAAAACGAATCGTAGCTGGATCGCCTTTTGAATCAGCAACGCAGGCTCGATCGCGTCCACCTCCATGCAGACGCCGACAACGACGATCGTCGCACCGACCGGACCACCCTCCGCCAGTGCGGTAAGCATGCCCGGGCGTCCAACGCATTCGAAGATCACCGCGCGCTTCGATGCGTCACCGGACGCCATGCTGTCGGACAGGCCGGCATAAAGCCCTTGCTGCGCCCACCAGCGCGTCACCGCATCCCCGTCCGGCGCCATCACCACGTCCGCACCCATCCGCTCCGCCATCGCGCGGCGCGAGGCGACGGGATCGACCGCCAGGATCGGCCCCAGCCCCATCGCACGCAGCCGCGCGATGACGAACAGCCCGACCGGGCCACAGCCGTGGACAGCAAAGACGCAGCCCGGCCCCACCTCCGCCTGGTTGACCGCATGGACCGCGACGGCCAGCGGCTCGGTCAGCGCGGCGATGTCGGTCGCGACATGGTCGGGCACCGCGAGCAGCGCATCCTCCTGCAACAGCATCCGCTCGGCAAAGGCGCCGTTGTACGTGTTGGAGAAACCGATCAGCGCCACGCCCTGATCGCCGACCAGGAATGGCTGCGACACCACACGCGCCCCACGCGGCAGGCCTGCGGCGGGCTCGACCAACTCGGCGCAGAATTCATGCCCCATCACCACCGGGCTGGCCGGATCCATGAAGCCGCGGAAACCGGCGCGGTGGAGCAGGTTGCACAAATGCACCGCATGGTCGCGCGCATGCAGGTCGCTGCCGCACACCCCGCAGGCGAGCGGTGCCGCCAGCGCCAGCCCGGTCGCCGGAACGGGCTCGGGTACGTCTTCCAGCGTCAGTCGCCCGTCGAGCAGAACCGCGGCCTTCACAGCTTGAAGTTCTCGTAATAGGGCACCATCACCTCGTCCGGCCCCGCCTCGCCCAGCATCGCCGAGGTCATCGGCAGCACCAGGTCGGCGTCGATCACCACGTCGATGCAGCCGGGCTTGCCCGATGCGAAGGCGCGCGCGATCGCCGGGCCGATGTCCTCCAATGTGGTGACACGCTCGCCGTACAGCCCGAACCCTTGCGCGATCTCGTGATATTTGATGTCGCCCAACACCGAGAGGCAGTTGTAATTGGGGCCGTACAAAATCTGCTGGCCGTGAATCGACTGCCCCCAGCAGCTGTTGTTCATCACGACGGTGACGATCGGTAGCCGTTGGCGCACCATCGTCTCGAATTCCTGCAGGTGGAAGCCGACCGCGCCATCGCCGGTGATCTGCACCACCGGCTTGCCCGGGCGCGCGTAAGCCGCACCCAGCGCGAAGCCGAACCCGATGCCGAGCGCGCCCAGCTGCCCGAAGGTCAGCACCCCGCCCGGATGGGCGACCCGCGCGTGATAGCCCGCCCAGAGTCCGGCCTCACCGCCCTCCAGCACGAAGCTGGTGCCCTCGGGCGAGCCCTCAACCGCGGCGCGGGTGGCGAAATAGGGGTTGATCTTGCCCGAGGCAGTCTCCTCGACGAACTCGGAGCCGACCGTGCTGGCGGCGGTGCGCAACACGTCGCGCCACGAATGAAAGCGCGCGGCGGGCTCATCCCAGGCGGCGGCGACCGCGTCCATGAAGGCGCCGACCTGCGCGGTGGTGGCGACCGCGGGTTCATGGATCAAACCGAACTCCGCGACATCGGCATGGACCTGCACGATCGGCGCATCCTCCGGGAAGAAGGTGCGCGTGCGCCCCCCCAGGAACAGTCCGAAACGCGAGCCGAGCATCAGGATCAGGTCGGGCGACTGCCCCTCCGCCCCCGCCACCGCGATGGCGCTGGGATCGTGCGCATAGGCCGGATGCGCCGGATCGACCAAGCCCAGCGCGCGACTGGAATGGACCACCGGGATGCCCAGCGTGTCGAGGAAGGCGGCGACCTGCGCCTGCGTCGCCTGATAGCGCGCCAGCCCGCCCAGGATCGCGACCGGACGCCGCGCCTTCTTCAGCAGCGCGACAACCGTATCGACCTGCTCCGGCATCGGCGCGGTGGGGACCGGCGCGACGGGCTTGGGCATCACCTCCGGCAGCTCCGCCGACTTCGCCAGCACGTCGATCGGCAGCTCCACGAACACCGGACCTGGCCGTCCGCCCAGCGCGATGGTGATCGCGTTCGCCAGTTGATCGGCGATGCGGTGCGGGTCGGTGATCCGGATCGCATGCTTTACCACCGGGCGCGCCATCGCGATCTGGTCGACCCCGCCCTGAAGGACGTTGAGCGCTTCCTCACGCAGCGGCGGCGCGCCCGCCATGAATAGCACCGGCACACCGTCCAGCCGCGCATTCGCCATCGACGTCAGCGCGTTGGTGAACCCCGGCCCGGCGGTAATCATGCACACGCCCAGCCCGCCGGTCACACGCGCCCAGCCCTCCGCGGCATGCCCCGCGCACGCCTCGTGCCGGGTATCGACCAGCGTGATGCCTTCATCGAGGAAGCCCTTGAACGCGGCGTCGAGGTGGCCGCCGTGAAGCGCGAAGATCGTCGTCACCCCCGCCGCCTTCATCGCCCGTGCGACGGCCATCCCGCCGTCGGTCGTCCGGTGCCGATCATCCGCGTCAGCCATCGCTCATTCCCATCCTTCACATTGCGGAGGCCATGCTAGTATGAAGCCGCGCTGGCGGGGACGGACGGAAATCCGTAAGCTGCATTGCGCGGAGGCGCGCGCTACATATCGAAAAGTCGAATCGACCCGACCAGAGCGGGCGGTCCAAGGAGAGCGAGATGGAACTGACGTTATCGGGCGATGCGCGCGTGTTCACGCGGCACATCGTCGACAGCTGCAGCCTCGACAGCGCGTCAATCTTCCTGTGCGACCGCACGGGGGCGGCGCCGCGCATCTGCTACCTCTTCCACCACAATATATCGCGCGAGTTGCAGGATCGGTATGAGCGGCATGCGATCTTCCATGAGGATCCGTTCACCGATCCCTCGATCCAGGAGCGCAAGGACATCGCCGACGATGACGGCGTTCTCCTGGCGAATGACCGCCGTTTGCGGGCCGGGCCTTCGCCCGCGCGCTACTGGCATTTTATGGTCGAGCATGACGTGCAGGTGGTTGGCGCCTCGACACGGCGCCTGCTGCCCGGGCTCTATGCGACCGTAGGGCTGCACCGCCGCCGCGCCGCGAAGGCAAAGGGCGACATCGTGTTTCCGCAACTCGACATGCTGACACGGCGGTTGCAGGATCTGATCGGCGGGCAGATGCTGCGCCAGTTGCTCAGCAGTGCGAACGGCCTGAGCAGCTTCCGCTCCAGCTATTTCGATCGCAGCGACGGTGCTTCCGCGCTTGTCGTCCAGCGGCTGTCTCCGCGCGAAATGGAGATCGCGACGCTGGTCTGTCAGGGCAAGCAGAACAAGGAAATCGCGTACTTGGCCGACCTGACCGAGCATACGGTCGAAAACCATTTGCGCCGCATCTATGCGAAGCTGTCGATTCACAATCGTTCGGCGCTGGTGGCGGCGATGGTCGCCGCCGGCACCGCCCCACACTGACGCGGCGCGCGCCGGCCGCGATCAGCGGACCGCAGTGTCCGCGCCCGCGAGGTGGCTGGCGCCGCCCAGCAACTTGGTGAAATTGGGCTGGCCGGTATGCGCGGTCATCCCGCCATCGATCACCAGATTGTGCCCGTTGATATAGGAGGCGTCGTCCGACGCCAGAAAAGAGATGGCCGCGGCGATTTCGTCCGGCCGCGCCGGTCGTGCCATCGGCAACACGCCATCATAAGCCTGCATGATCGTGGGGTTCCCGGTCAGTCCGGTTGCGAGCGGGGTGGCGGTGAGCCCCGGGCTGACCGCGTTGACGCGCACCGCCGGCGCATGGTCGATCGCCATCGCGCGAGTCAGATTCAGGACCGCCGCCTTCGCCGCATTGTAGGCTGCGAAGCCGTAATCGGCCGCCATACCGGATGCCGATGCGACGTTGACGATCGATCCGCCGCTACGGGCAAGATGCGGGATCGCCATCCGGCTCGCCCAGAATACCGATGAAACATCGACGCGCATCACTTCGTCCCAATGCGCAAGATCAATGTCGGTGACACGACCGAACGATCCCATGCCGGCATTGTTGACCAGCGTATCCAGTCGCCCGAATTGCGAAATGGCCGCCCCGATCATATGCTCGATCGCCTCAGGATCGATGACGTCGATCGTCAGGCCCAGATGCCGCGCGTCGCCGAGGTCGGCGATAACACGCCGCCATGCGTCCTCTCGAACATCCGCCACGACGACCGATGCGCCCTCGGCGGCAAACCGGCGAACCGTCGCCTCGCCGATCCCAGACCCGCCGCCCGTCACGATGACGACCTTGTCGCTAAACCGCATGTCCGCTTTCCCTGCTTCGTGCCGTCACAAAGCATGCGCCACAATGCCGGTCCATCGACGGAATTCCGTCAGCGCGGCGAGATGCTGGAAAGCGACCCTGGACATTGCGGTCGTGCGGAGCGTTGCTGCGGCGCTTTCGATCGCAAAACCGCACCATCATCGTTCCGCGGCCAGCCGCGACGATTCCCCTTCCTTACCGTGCGACGGTCCTGCCGCCATTCCAAAGCAGGATCGTGGAAAGCCCATAGACGATGAAGAACCCGACATTGAGGGCAGCGGCGAAGAACCATGGCCCGACCGGTGTCGGTAACGCCGCGCCCATGGCAGCGAGCAGCAGCGGCACAACGGGATTGAGCACCACCGCCGACCAGCGGGGATAGCGGGTCGGGCGGGCAAGGATCGTCGCGCACAGCAGCAGCATGCCGAGCGCCAGCGGGATCACTGCCAGGAACCATGCGGCAGCCTGCATATGGCTGAACTGCGCCCCCAGCGTCAGCAGCGCGGGGTGCGCCGTGACCGGAAGCGCCGGGATCGTCTTGTACACCATGCCGGGGTAATAGAAGGACGCATGACCAAGCGGCGACCAGGCATTGGCGCAGAAAAGCAGCGCGAACGCGGCGAACGGCAAAGTGCCCCCCGCCGGTTTCACGCCCTGATACAAATGCCAGCTTCCGGCTAGATAGAGCGGGATAGACAGGTTGGCGATCATCGCCCCCGCCGCCAGCCTCAGCTCGTCGAACGGCAGCATCCAAGCCAGCGCCTTGAACGGAATGCGGTCGGCATAGTCGCGCAGCAGCAGGGGGAATTGCTCGGCCGGCGCCGACCCGCCGACCAGCAGGACATCGCCGATCGCCCAGCAGATCGCGCCGACGATACCGGCTATCCCGGCGGCCCGTAGGGCGACGAGGTTCATGCCATTCTCCTATGTGGTGGCGAGGGACGGGTCGGCCCAGACACTGTCACGCGGCCCGGCCATAGCCCGTCGCCGCGCCGCCCTGGCCATCGTAGCGAAACCGGCCGCGCCGACGACCGCGACCAGATCAACCAGTCGGCTTGCGCCGGGATGGCTCCAGCCATGCGCCAGCACAGGGGACAGAATCGTGGTGAGCGGAATGGCGGTGGTGGCCCCTGCCGCTGCCCATAGCAACGCCGATCCGCTGCGCGCCGCACCGCGCAACAGCGCCCAGATGACGGCGGCGACGAACACGAGATAGTAGATAGCGCTATGCCATGCGGCGAGATCGGCCCGGCCGACCGGCAACCACTTCGCGGCGGCGATCGTCAGCGAGATGCCCGCGATGCACCCCAACGGCACCCCCACCGTCAGGCTTGCCAGGATCCGGGTGGCACGGCTCTGCGTCACCGCGCCCGCCTTGCGCTCCTTGCGACGGCGGCTCTCGATCCAGAGCAGATTGCCCGAGTAGAACATGAACGCCCCAGCTAGCCCAAGCAGGAAATAGGACCAGCGCACGGGCGCACCGCCGAAGCTGCCGAAGTGCAGCGTGAAGAAGGACGTGACCGCTGCGAACCACGGCCCCTGCCGCCCCGGCATATAGTTCGCCTCTGTCATCGCGCCGGTGCGGGTGTCGATCTCCGCCCGGCCATAGGTCGGCGCGCGCATCCCATAGCGCGGATCGACGCCGGTGATGTCGCCATGCGCGCCCTGCTTGGCATCATAGCGGTAGGTGATCGAGCGCAAGGCGAAGCCGGGTGCCTGGACCGCAATGCGCCGTTGCACATCAACCGGCGACAGCGTGTCGCGCACCGCGTCATAGGCGGGCGGGCGTGGCGGACCGGGTGGCGGTGGGGGACGCCGCCTGACCGTCGCGGTGCCGACCTGGTTCACCGCGCCTTGAACGTCGTAGATCTGGTCGTGGAAGGCGAAGATGACGGCGGTGATCGCCATGATGATGTGGAACGGCAGGCTGAACAGCCCCAGCAGATTGTGCAGGTCGAGCCACATCCGCTTCACATTCTTGCCGAAACGCAGCGCGAACAGATCCTTCGTCAGGCTTGGCAGCAGGCAGATGATGCCGGAGATGATGGCGACGGCGTAGAGCAGCGAAATCACGCCCATGATCGGCATCGCGACCGCGCGACTGAACGGCAGACCGACCTGCTGATGAAGCACGTCGACCAGCTCCGACACCGGCGACGGATCCTGCCGCACCACCTGCAACACCCCGTCAGGCGTCTGCGCGGCGAGAAAGGTCGGGCCGGGCGCCCGGCGGGTGCCGGTGGTCCAGCTTAGCCGCGCGGGCTGATCGGGGCCGGTGTCGAAATGCACGGTATAAGCGGCGCGCGCATCGGGCCGGGCGCGCAGCACCTTGTCGATCAGTTCGGGCGTGTGATCCAGCGACGGCGGCGCGGCGATACGGGTCGGCCCGGAGGCCCAGCGATTCAACGGCTCGGCGAACATCGTGATCGCCCCGGCATAGAAAGCGACGAACAGCGCCAGTCCGGCGATAATGCCGACCCAGCTATGCACGTCCTTATAGGTCTTCACGATATCGGTGCGCATCGACGATCACCCGAGAACAAGACGCGCGGCGGCATAGATCGCCCAGGCCAACAGATTGGCGAGTGCGAGCCAAGCCCATGCCCGCGCGCTGCTGCGGAACAGGAAGCAGAGGCCGAGGATCGCGCACCAGATCGGCGACGCCAGCCACATGGCGAGTTGCCGCTGCGCGCTGAACACGTCCGCGTCGGTCGAGACCAGAGTCGCGAAGGTGCAGGTCAGCGCCAGCGTGAGGGTGAAGCCGAGCACGGCAGCGGCCGACACCTTGCCGAACCAGTCGCGGCTGGTCAGCAGCGGGCGGCTCATCGCGGCGCTCCCCGCCGGAAACGCCACCAGCCGATCGCGACCGGCACGATGCTCCACACCAGCATCGCGGCCGTGGCCCAGGTGAAGACGGCGGTCGCCGGCCCCTGCACCGTCAGCAACAGCGCCAGCGCGATCAGCAGAAGCAGCGCCCCGACGATCCGACAGGGGCGTGCCGCCACGCCCGGACGGATCAGTGCCTGATGCCGCGTGCCGGTATAGAGACACATCGCCCCGGCGATGATGGCCGCCGTCGCACACCACGCCGCGATCATCGGCCTGGTCCCGCAAAGGCGAAGCGGATCGCCGCTGCCATCGCCGCCAGCATCGTCGTCCCATGCGACTGCCCTGGCAGCGACAGGAACCGCGCCCGGTCATGCTTCGCACCACCATCGAGCGAACCCACCAGTGCGGCCGGAAGTGCTGCCGCGCTATCGCCCTCGGCGATCAGGATGGGCGGCGCGTCCTTCACTGCGGCGGCCTCGCGCGTGATCAGGCCGTCGCCAAACCACAGCGACGGGCTGACCGCCACGATACCGTCGAACATCGCCGGGCGGGTCAGCGCGGCATGCAGCGCCAGCAGACCGCCGAAGCTATGGCCGAGCAACGTCTCCCGCGATCGATCGACCCGCCAGCGCTGGTGGACGAGCGGCTTCACCTGCCGCTCGACAAGGTCAAGAAACGCCTCGGCCCCGCCGGTCTTCAACCCGCTGGCGGGCATGGTCGCGGGGATCGTCCAGCCGGGCGCGGCGGGCGTATAGTCGCGGACCCGACGTTCCAGGGGCCCCGCCGCGATCCCGACCACGATGCCGTCCATCACTCCGCTTCTGGCACCCGCCTGCGCCAGGCGGCGCGCGGTCAGCGCCGTGATCGCGAAATTGTCCTCGCCGTCCAGCACATAGATTATTGGATAACCGGCAGGCGGCGGTGGTGCCTCCGGCCAGGCGATCAGGATGCGATACGTCTCGCCGCCTGCAGCCTGGACGACCTGCTCGGCGCTGCGCGGCAGCGTGTAGGGCGTCTCCGCTGGTGACCCGGCGGCGATCGGAGTGCCGGGTGCCGCCAGCGCGAGCATGATGGCCGAGATCATGCTCACCACCGGTATTGCAGCCGCAGGTTCAACGTCCGTCCCGACCCATAATAGCAGGACGCCGGCGACGAGCACAAAGCGACATAGCGATGGTTGGTCAGGTTGCGCGCATTGACCGACAGGATGATGCCGCTGGCAAAGGCCTTGCGCAGAAACAGGTCGTACAGGGTGTAGCTGGGCACGCGATAGGCATTGGCCGTGTCGCCATAGGAGACACCGACATAGCGCACGCCGCCGCCCAGTCCGACGCCGCCCAGCGGCCCGCCTTCGGCGAAGCGATAATCGGCGAACAGCGACCCCATCCAGTCGGGCACCTGTGCCAGACGGTTCCCCTGCTCCCCGGGCTCGCCCCGCGTGATCTCACTATCCATATAGGTGCCGGTCGCGATCAGGCTGAGCCCGCCGACCAGCGTCGCCTTGCCTTCCAGCTCGACGCCACGGATGCGCCCCTGCCCGGTCTGGACCTCACATGTCGTGCCGGCGCAGACATGGTTCTGGTCCGGGTCTGGGCTGGCGAGATTGTTCTGGGTCAGTTGGTACAGCGCCGCGGTGAGCAGCGCGTTGCTGCCGCGGGGCTGATATTTGACGCCCGCCTCATATTGCTCGCCGGTCGTCGGCTGGAAGGGCGTGCCATCGAAATACTGGCCCGTCGTCGGCTCGAACGAGGTGGCGTAACTGGCGTAGGGTGCCACGCCACTCGGCGAAACCCAGGTGGCACCCGCCCGCCAGGTCGCCTTGTCCGCCTTGGTTAACGTCACCGGATCGGTCGCGCCGGTCGCCAGTTCGTTCACCTGATGGTTCTTCGCCCAGTCATAGCGCGCGCCCATGGTGACATGGAGCTGTCCGACCGTGACCTGGTCCTGGCCATAGACGCCGACCTGCTCCAGCCGCGCGTTCAGATGGACCTGCGGGCTCAGCGTCTGGAGAACACTGCCGATGCCCTGCGACACGGGATTGAAGATGTCGGGCATCGGCGGGACGTTCGTCGACAGGTCGCGCAGGTGACGCCATTCGGTATCGAGCATGTCGACGCCGACCAGCACACGGTGCTCCATCGGGCCGGTATCGATGCGGCCTTCGACCTTGGTATCCAGGCCATAACCGTCCGAATGGCCGACGCCCTGCACCGCGCGACGATTGATCGTCTGTCCGTTGGCCAGCGTGCCGCCGCGCAGCACCGTTCCCTGGAACAACGTCTCGACCCGCGTGTACCGACCATTCTGCCTAAGCTCGAACCGATCGGAGAAGGCGTGGCGCAGTTCGTAGCCGACCAGATACTCGTTCCGGTCGTAGGTGTTGAACTGCGGCTCGCCCAGAAAGGCGTCGAGGCGGATATGCTGCCCCCCCGCCCCCGGTTGCCGCGACCCGATATCGGGCAGGAACTGGAAGGTCGATCCCCCCTCGTCCCGCTGATGCTGGGCCATCAATGTGATGCTGGTCGCGGCGTCGGGCACCCAGGTCAGGCTGGGTGCGATATAATAGCGGCCCGTCTTGATCGCATCGATCTGCGCATCGCCATAGCGCGCTAGCCCGACGAGCCGCGCGCGGACCGTGCCGTCGGCGGTGAGCGGGCCGGACACGTCGGCAGCGCCCTGATATTGCCATTTGCCGAGGTTGGTGAACCCGGCCCCCTGCAACATGATCTCGCCACGCGGGCTCGCGGTCGGGCGCTTCGTCACCAGATTGACGATACCGCCCGGCGCCACTTGCCCGAACAATACCGCAGAAGGGCCTTTCAGCACCTCGATCTGCTGAAGCGCGAAGGGATCGAAGGCGGTGCGCGTCCATTGCCCGCCGGCGGGCAGGCGGATGCCGTCGAGGAACAGATTGTCGCTGAAGCTGCCGGCGGCGAAGCCGCGCACCGAAAAGCTGTCGGCCCGGCTGTCGATACCGTCCTGTTCGGCCTGAACGCCGGCGGTATAGGCGAGCGCCTCGGTCACGCTATGGACCGCACGAACGTCGAGTTCCTCGCGCGTGATGACCGAGATGGATTGCGGCACCTCGATCAGCCGGGTGGCGGTCTTCGTCCCCGACGTCGCCTCGGTCTGTCCGGTGGCCGTCACGACGATCTCGCTGTCGCGAAGCGCGTCGCCCTGACTCTCCTGCGCCGCGACCGGCCACGCCACCGATGACAGCAGCAGCCCGACAACCCAATACATCTTCATAGCTTCCCCGCCCCTGGTCACCGCCCCCCGGCGGCGCTTCCTCAAAAGGTTCGAAGGGGCCTCTAAGCGATAAGGATAATGCGAGTCAATCGCATCTCTGCGGTGCTGTAGTGCTGCTACAAGGGGGGCGCACCGACAAGGGACGGCAGGTGCGTACTACGGCCGTCGGCCCGTTCCCCGCCAACGGCTGGGGCCTGAACGACGTGATCGGGAACGTCTGGGAATGGACCGCCACCCATTGGGACAAGGGCGTGGCGGAAGGATGCTGCGGCGGACAACCGCACGGACCGACGCGCTTTGTGGTGAAGGGAGGTTCATTCCTCTGCTCCGACCAATATTGCGCGCGATACCGTCCGGCGGCTCGGCAGCCCCAGTCGGCCGACACCGCAACCAGTCACATCGGGTTTCGCTGCGCACGTTAGCCGAGGACGTTGCCCGGAGCCTGCGCAGGTTGGCGCAAGCGGGTCCGCCCCCTGCCCTTCTTCTGCCGGGCCTGAGTGCGCGTACCAGCCTCGCCTCTTCGGACGGCGAATACACCAACTACCCCGCCGGCCGGTGCCCGCTGGAGGTGCAGACCGCCGCCACGACGCGGTGCAGCCTGACTGGCCGCCGTCTCGCCTCGTTGCCACGCTTTGCGATCACCGCCGGGCTGGATTACCAGCGGCCGGTCGGTGACGCGCAGGTGTTCGTCCACGTCGACACCGCCTCGCGCAGCGGCTTCAATGGCGACCCCAGCCTTTCGCGATTCACCTACATCCGCGGGTACAACCTGACCAACGCCAACATCGGCTACCGCTTCGCGGACGGGCTGGAAGTGATCGTCTGGGCGCGCAACCTGCTCGATGCCGACTATATCCAGAACCTGACGATTCAGGCGGGCAACTCCGGCCTGATCGTCGGCACTCCCAGCGATCCGCGCATCATCGGCGGGACAATCCGCTTCCGGATGTGATGCGAAACACGGCATGCGCAACGGCCTTGTGAACGCACACGGCGACAGCGTTTTCGGCAGGACCTCTTTCACCGAATCTGACATGAGATGCGGACTCATTTCGAGCGGAGACAATGGCTATCTCCGGAGTACGAGTGATGAAGACCAGTTTCATTCGCCCGGCATCGGATCTGATCGGGATTGTGGCCGGCTTTCGCCAGCGCAGTTCGCTGTCATCCAGCCCGCCGATGACCGTGGCGCTTCCCGCACGACCCGAGCTGTTCGTCGAGTTCTATTTCGGGACGCCTTATCGAACGCGATCCGGTCATGCCCCGTCCACCGTGCTCGTCGGTCCCACCACGCATCATCATACGGACATCGAGATCGCGGGCACGATCGATACCTTCACGATCAAGTTCCAGCCCACGGCGTTGCACCGGCTCTTCGGTCTGCCGGGTCCCCTCCTCGTCGACATGGCGGAAGAGGCTGCCGCCGTCGAAGCCGGATTTCAGGACTTGCGGGAACGGTTGCAGGTGACGCCGCATGTCGCCGAGCGGATCGATATCGCGCAGACATGGCTGCGCAGGCGAATGCTGTCCGCCCGATCTCCGGACGGGATCGATCGGGCTGCCCGGCTGATCCGACGATCGGCGGGCGGTATCCCTCTCGCGCATCTGGCAGAGGGATGTGCGATGGAGCCGCGCAATTTCCGCCGCCGATTTGCCGAGGCGGTGGGTATGTCCCCCAAGCTGTACAGCCGTATCGCCCGGTTTCATGCGGCGCTGGAACTGAAGGGCCGGCAGCCGACGCTGACATGGACCGACATATCGCAATACTTCGGGTATTTCGATCAGTCGCACCTGTTGCGCGACCTGTCCGAGTTCGCGGACGGCATGGCCATTCCAGGACGATATCGGGCAAGGGACACATCCGTCGCTGCCGATATTTCCTATTCCGACCGCCAGGCCGGTGGCATCGCTTCTCCAGCTGCATGGAGATCCGATCGATGCCCCTGACGTCCGACGCCCCCGCCGATATCGTCGCCTGGCTGGAAACGCATTGCCGTGCGTGGAACGAAGATGACGTGCCGGGCATGTTCTCTGCTGCTGCGGACGATCTCCACTGGGTCAATGTGGTCGGCATGCACTGGCAGGGCCGGGATGCGTCGCTCGCAGCGCATGTCGCCTTCTTCCGGCAGATGTTCGCGGGCGTGCCGCTGACGCTTGCGTCGATCGAGAGCGTCACACCTGTTGGTGAAACCGTGCGGGTCGCCGTCGTGCGATGGCTGGTCGGCGACTATATGGTGCCGACTGGGGAAGTCGTGGCCGGGGAGGAAAACCGTATGAGCCTGGTGTTCTCCGGGTCGGACGACACACTTCGATTGCGGCACGTCGCCAATGTTCGCATCGATCCCATCGCCGCTGCGCATGACCCGATGCACCCCGGGAACGTCCGCCCGACCGTCATGTAACCGGGTCCGGGATCGTGTCCCGCTTTCCGAAACTCTTTCCCAATCGGACGATCGCGAGCGGCGGCGAGCCATGTACCGCTCACCAACCCGCCGTCGACGTGCTGGACGCGGGCGCCTGATTGTCACCCGACACCGGCGGACCGGGAGCAGGTCAAGGTATGCCGACGCCCGACCTGGGAACGGACTTACGAGTGTTGGTGCGCTGCCCCGAAACGCCAGCTTGGTCCGGTCGAAGCATTTCTTCTTAATCCCCATCTATTCGGTAGGGTATCTCGGTCACGGAGGCTTTGTGACCGACCGCCAGCGTGAAACATCCGTCCGGAGTGAGTTGCGATCCGTCCCTGCCGGGCCGGTTGGCGAGGCGCTTTCTGCCTTACGCGCGGCGCGGGAGAACTGGCGCACCCGCCAGGACGAGGCGCGCGACGTGGAAAGTTTCCCGTCGCGCGGCGCGCTGGAGCGTATTGTCCAACTGCTGTCGGCGGCACTCTATCCACGCCGGATCGGATCTTATCGGGGAGCGGCCAGTGACGAGGATGGCTTTGTTGCTGCCAAACTCCTCGCTGCGCTGTCCGAACTCGAACGCGAGATTGACCTCGAACTGGGGTATTGGCAGCACGAAACCGGCGCGTTCGAGCCCGATCATGCCGCCACGATCGTCCGCCTTTTCATCAGCACGCTCGGCGATATTCGCCGTTTGATCGACAGCGATGTGGAGGCTGCCTTCGTCGGCGACCCCGCCGCGCGCAGCGTGGACGAGATCTTGCTATGCTATCCGGGCGCGATTGCCAGCCTGCACCATCGGATCGCCCACCAATTATACAGCCTCGGCGTGCCGATTATCGCGCGGATCATCTCCGAGCTCGCCAACGAGCGCACCGGCATCGACATTCATCCGGGCGCGACCATCGGAGAACGGTTCTTCATCGATCACGGGACGGGCGTGGTGATCGGCGAAACCGCGGTCATCGGCGCACGTGTGCGGCTCTATCAGCACGTTACGCTCGGGGCGCGCAGCCCGGCGGGCGCCGCACGGGATGATGTTCGCGAGCGCCATGCGCGACACCCGATCGTAGAAGACGATGTGGTGATCTACGCCGGCGCCACCATTCTTGGCCGGGTACGGATCGGCGCGCGATCCACGATTGGCGGGAATGTTTGGCTCCTCTCGGACGTGCCGGGGGACAGTGTCGTCGTGCAGCCGGAAGCGCGCCGGCTTGAGCGGTCCGCGGGGCTCGACCTGCGCGAGACGCTGTTTCGGGCGACATCACCATGACTGTTGCCGCGCGACCCATTATTGGCGTTCTGTGCTGCAACGAAACGATCGATCGCGCGGTCCAGACCGTCGCGACACGCTTTGTGGCGCCGCTGTCGCGTTTTTCCCACGCCACCGTGGTGCTGGTGCCTGCAGTGCGCGATGCGGTCGATACCGCCGCGTTCGCCGGAATGCTCGACGGATTGCTCCTTACGGGCTCCCGCTCCAACGTGTCTCCAGAGCGTTACGGCGGCAGACCCTTGCCCACTGGCCAGCGTTGCGACCCCGAACGCGATGCCGTCGCGCTGGCGCTGGCGGAGCGGATGATCGAAGCGGGCAAGCCGGTCCTCGGCATTTGCCGGGGCTTGCAGGAGATCAACGTCCTGTTCGGCGGCACGTTGTCGAGCGATTGCGGCGGCGCGCAGCATCATCGTGGATCATGGGATGATGGTTTCGACGCCTTGTTCGACCATTGCCATGACGTTCATCTGCATGCCGACGGCCTGCTCGCGCGATCTACCGGGCACCAGCGCATTTCGGTCAACTCGGTCCATGAGCAGGGCATTGACCGGCTGGGCGCAGGGCTGTCGATCGAGGCGACGGCGGCGGACGACGGACTGATCGAAGCCGTACGCGCCAAACCGTGCGGCGGCGACGTGCTGGCGGTGCAGTGGCACCCCGAATGGGACGTGGAAAACCGCCCCGAGAGTCGCGCCTTCTTCACGCTTGCAAGCGACCTGTTGCGCGCCTCGGCGGCTGCACGATGACATTTGGCCCGCCATCCGTCGGGCCGCGCAAGGACACGCCTGGCTAGCTCCCTAGCGTAAACTCCCGGCCCGACGTCACCGCGTCGGGCCAGTTTTTTCCAACGTTTTGAACAGGTTTTCTTCGTTACGGATTTTGGGGAAGCGGTAGGCAGGTCAATCCAAACCGCGGAATTCAAACACAAAAGCGTACAACAAAAGGGATTGTAGTGTGCCCCACCTTCGCGTGCTCGCGCTCAGCGCTTCGACACTTGCTTTGTTTCACGCCGTTGGCACCAACGCGCAAAGCGCCCCCGCCACGCCGCAGCCCGCGTCCGAGCCAGCGGCGGAAGCAAGCGACATCGTCGTAACCGGCACGCGGACGGTCGGCCGGTCGCGGCTCGACAGTTCGGCGCCGGTCGACGTGCTGAGCGCCGCAAGCCTGCAGCGCCAGGGCACGACCGAACTCGCCACGTCGCTCGCAGCGGTCGTACCTTCAATCGACTTTCCGCGCTCCTCCGCGGTCGACGGCACGGACTCGATCCGCCCGGCCACGTTGCGGGGCCTGTCCCCGGATCAGACACTCGTCCTTATCAACGGCGTGCGCGCGCACACGTCGGCACTGATCAACACCAACGGATCAGTGGGCCGCGGTGCCGCCTCGGTCGACCTCAATACCATCCCCTCGGTCGCGCTGGACCGGATCGAAGTGCTGCGCGACGGTGCGGCTGCGCAATATGGCTCGGACGCGATTGCCGGCGTGGTCAATCTCCGACTCCGCGAAGCGCGGACCGGCGGCGGGGCGAGCGTCACCTATGGCCAGTACATCACTGACGTGGACACCGCGCGCGGATCGCGCAGCGAGCGCGATGGCGAAACGGTCACGGCATCAGCCTGGCAGGGCATCGGGCTGGGTTCCGACGGGTTTCTCACCGTGTCGGGCGAGTATCTGAACCGCAACCCGACCAGCCGCGGCGACTTCGATCCGCGCAAGACGCCAATCCGCGTCCGCTCGCGCTTCGGCGATCCCGATGTGGAGCAATATAGCGGCTACATCAACGCCGGGAAGCCGCTCGGCGACAGCGGCTGGACGCTGTACGGCTTCGGCGGATACCAGCACCGGGACAGCACGAGCGCCGCGACGCCGCGCATCAACGGCGGCACCGACAACAATCTGAGCGCCGCGGCGCTTGCGAGCATCTACCCCGATGGCTTCACCCCGCTGATCGCGGTGACATCGGACGACCTGACCGCTACCGGCGGGATTCGCGGAGCGCTGTCAGGCTGGAACGTCGATCTCAACCTGTCGTACGGCCGCAACGAGCTGACCTTCTTCACCCGCAATTCGGGGAACGCGACCTACGGTGCCGCGTCTCAGACCAATTTCTACGACGGCAAACTGACCTACGACCAGCTTGTCGGCGGGATCGACGTATCGCGCGAACAGCCTCTGTTCGGTGATGGGACGATCAACATTGCCTGGGGCATCGAATATCGTCGCGAGGGCTTCCAGATCGGCGCAGGCGAGCCGACGTCGTACAACCGCGCCGTGGGCGCCAGTTCGACGCTTGGCTCGGGCGCGCAGGGCTTCCCCGGCTTCCAGCCCTCCAACGTCGTCGACCAGCACCGCGACAACGTCTCGGGCTACCTGGATCTCGAGGCGAAGCCGGTCAACAAGGTGACGCTGGGGCTGGCGGTACGCGGCGAAAGCTATTCCGATTTCGGCGAGACGGCGACGGGCAAGCTGTCCGCCCGCTATGAATTTGCGCCGTGGTTCGCGGTGCGCGGCACTGCCTCGACCGGCTTCCGCGCGCCGTCGCTTCAGCAGCAATATTTCACCTCGACCGCGTCCGTGCTGACCAATGGGGCGATCGTCGAGACCGGGCTGTTCCCCTCCACCAGCCCGGTCGGCATCGCACTTGGCGGCAAGCCGCTGCGGCCGGAGCGCGCGCGCAACCTGTCGGCCGGCATCGTCCTGCGATCGGGCGGGTTCGATCTGTCGATCGACGCCTATCAGATCAAGATTCGCGACCAGATCGCATTGTCGGAGAACTTGGGCGGCGCGGTGGTGGCGGCGCTGCTGGCGGCCAACCCGACCACCAACAATGTCACCGCCGGGCGGTTTTTCCTCAACGGCATCCGCTCGACCACCAAGGGTATCGATGTGGTCGCGCATTACCGCACGACGACGTCCAGCCTGGGGACGTTCGACCTTACAGCGGCCGCCAACATCAACGATATCAAGATCACGCGCGCACCGGCGTCGGCGACCATCGTGTCCTCGGCCGGCAGCGCGACGCTGCCGATCTTCAGCCGGCAGCGGATCGTCTCGTTCGAGCAGGGGACGCCCCGTGAAAAGGTGGTCGGCACGATTGACTGGTCGCTCGACAAGATCGGCGCCACGGCGCGGGCATCCTATTACGGCGATGTGACCCAGCCAAACAACACCGGCTTTGCACAGGACGATATCCACACAGGGCGGCACACCATCTTCGACCTGGAGGCCAGATATACCGTCACGCGCACCGTGACGCTTGCGGTGGGTGCGAACAACCTGCTGGACACCTATCCCGATTACGTCCGACTGACTTCGTCGCGCGGCGTCGCCCTCAACAGCACCGGGCTGGTCGGCTTTCCCTATTACTCGCCGTTCGGCTTCAATGGCCGATATGTGTACGGCCGCATCGGCGTGACCTGGTAGTCGCTCTTGTCCGGGGGAGCGTCCTGCACCCCCGGACCGCTACAGCCCTTCCGCTACCCAATGCGCATTGGATAACCGCCGCGCGAGCGTCCAGGCCTGGTTGCGGATGTCGGGTACGGCAACAATCTCCCAGAATGCGCCGCGCGTCATCGGGCCGAGCGCAAAGATCCGGTCGTTGGGCACGCCATCGTACCCGATCACGCGCATTTGCTCATCGACGTCGATACCGAGCCGGGCACTGTCCGGCTGGATGACCCCCGCTTGCGTCAGACGATGGAGAAGCGGTTCGGACGTGCGATGCAAATGCCCCTGCGGCCCGGTGCAGTTGATGATGCGCTGGACGACGATTCCCTGTGTGTCGCTCCGGCCTCTGGGGCGCCAGTCCACCGCCACGCCTTCCTGGCGTTCCGTTGCGAAGGCGATCTTGCCCGCGACGACACGAAGCTGCCCGCTTTCCTGCAAGGCCGCGATCCGCGTCGCGACGGCGGGAGCGAGGCGGTGCCGGTGTATGTCCCACCAAGGCCGCGCATGCCGGATGAACCGCTCGCGCTCGGCGAGCGACGCCGCGCGCCACATGTCCTGCGTGAACGGTCGCAGTTCGTCGATGGCGCTGCGCCAGCCGATCGCGGCCGCGCGCTCGCGGAGCGTCCGCACGAGGCGGGATAGAACCGGCGCGGGGCGTTCCTTGATCGGCACCCAAGGCTCCCCCGGTGCGGCATGCGCATGCGGCAACAGCCCACGTCTCGACAGTGCGACGATCCGGCCCCGGAATCCCTTGGCGTCCAAGAGGAGAACGACATCGACCATCGTCAGGCCCGTCCCCAGAACCAACACCGTGTCGTCCGCACCGAGTTCGGCGGTTGCCGCCGGGTTCCAGCAATCGGCCGCGTAGCGTGCTGGCGCCAGCGCCGCAGCGTCAATCTCAGGCGGCGTGTGTGGCGGCAAATTGCCGACCGCGAGGATCGCGGCATCGGCGATGACACAATCCCCATCTGCCAGTTTGATCGTAACCCTGTCCTGGGCTTCGACGTCGCTGGCGTCGCCCCGCACGATGCGAAGGCGGCCGGGGAAATCCGCCGCAGCACGGTCGAGCAAATCGCGCAGATAGTCACCGTAGGCCAGCCGGGGCACGAACGTCCGTCCCGCCTCGCCCAGCCCCCTTCTGTCGAGCCAGCGAACGAAATGGTCCGGGTCATCTGGAAACGCACTCATGTTGGCCGCGCGCACGTTGAGGAGGTGAGACGGATGCGCGGCTCCATAGGCAAGGCCCGCTCCGGCATCCGGCTGACGATCGATCAGGGTCGCGCGCGGGCCGTCATGGCGAAGAAGGTTGATGGCCGCCAGCGAGCCCGAGAAGCCGGCACCAACGATCGCGACATGATCGATCAAGTGCGCAGCCTGCTGCTGTCATGACGCATTCGATGCTTCATCCGCTTTCTCCAGTTCCTGTCGCGCATCAACCCGCGGCAGGCAGAAACCTGTCCGCGCTCGGCCCGCACGGCCGGCCGCTACACCCCGAAAATAGTCCAGCTTGCCCCATCGATAGATTTGCACGGCTTTAATCCCTATCATTATGATGGAGTATTCCAGGATGACAGGAGAAAGCCAATGTCGCTGAAGCTTGGAGACACGGTTCCCGATTTTACGCAGGATTCAACCGCAGGCCGGTTCGCCTTTTACGATTGGGCAGGCGACAGCTGGGTCGTCCTTTTCTCGCATCCGCGCGATTTCACCCCCGTCTGCACGACGGAACTGGGCGCGGTGGCTGCTCTCAAACCGGCATTCGACGCGCGCGGCGTCAAGGTCGTCGGCTTGTCCGTCGATCCGCTCGAAAGCCATGAGCGTTGGGCGGACGACATCGCCGAGACACAGGGCCACGCCCTCAACTTTCCCCTGATCGCCGACGCCGACCGCCGCGTCTCAGAACAGCTTGACCTCATCCACCCCGGCGCGTCCGACACGACCACGGTGCGCACCGTGCTGGTCATCGATCCGCAGAAGAAGCTTCGGCTGACGCTGACCTATCCGGCCTCAACAGGTCGCAATTTCGCGGAAATCCTGCGCGCGATCGACAGCCTGCAACTGACCGACCGCCACAAGGTCGCGACCCCGGCCAATTGGGAGCAGGGCCAGGATGTCATCATCGTTCCGTCGATTGGCGACGAAACGGCGGCCGCGCTGTTTCCAGATGGCTGGCAGACGATCAAACCCTATCTGCGCGTCGTCAAGCAACCGGCATGAACCTCGACGTGCCCGCCGCAGACGCAGCAGCCCCGCGGAAGGTCGAGGCCCCGACCCTTGTCGTCGCTGCCGCCATCTACGGCGGCTGGCTGGCCGCGACATACTGGCATGATGCCATTCCCGTGCCGCTGCTGGCAGTGGCTGGCGGGTGGCTGATCGCGTGGCATGGTTCGCTGCAGCACGAGACGATCCACGGGCATCCCACAGGATCACGCCGGGTGAACGCGGCAATCGGCTTTCCGCCCCTCGCACTGTGGCTGCCTTATGCGATCTACGCGCGAAGCCACGTCGCCCATCACCGCAGCCCGGCGATCACCGATCCGCTGCATGATCCGGAATCGCGCTACGTGACTCACGCTCGCGGCGTCGCGGGCATGGCCGCACGCGCGCAGGCAACGCTCCTCGGACGCCTGTTGCTGGGGCCGCCGATCGCGGTCCTGACCCTTTTGGTCGAGGAAAGACTGCGGGCGAGACGTGCCCCCGTCGCTGTCTTGCGTGACTGGGTGCCGCACTTCCTGGCCGTCGCACTGGTGGCGGAATGGCTGGCGTGGGCGCGGTTCGGCATCGGCCACTATATCCTGCTGTTCGTCTATCCGGGCATGGCCCTGACCCTGTTGCGATCGTTCGCAGAGCATCGGGCGGATCTTTCGGCGCCCGGTCGGGCCGCGACCGTGGAACGCGCCCGCATCCTCGGCTTGCTGTATCTCAACAACAATCTGCACGCCGCCCACCATGACCGTCCTGATCTCGCCTGGTATCGGCTGCCCGCGCATTACCGGACGAACCGAGCGCGCCTCACCGGCGATGCGCGCCCCGCCTATCCCACGTATGGCGCTATCGCTCGGGCGTTTTTTCTGAAGCGGCATGACATGCTGGTTCATCCCGCGCATCGCGATGCCGCGCCGTGAACCGGCCCGTCGCCTCGCTGGGGATGTACGAGCACGCGGCCCAGCGTGCCGCTAACGATCGGCTGTGGGGCGAGATCGCCCGTCACCTGACCGCGCGCGGTATCAAGGCACCCGCCGCTCTCGACCGAAGCCGCCCCGTCGAAGCGACCTGGCGCGACCCGGCACTCCTGTTCGGCCAAACGTGCGGCTATCCACTGGTGCAGGATCCCAATCTCGCGCTGCGGGTGATCGGCATACCCGTCTATGTCGCGCCGGGTTGCGACCAAGGCCGCCACCTGAGCTACATCGTTAGCCGATCCGACGACCATGAGGCGGGGCTTGCGGCGTATCGCGGCCGCCGCGCCGCCATCAACGCTCGCCATTCGAATTCAGGACATAACCTGCTCCGCGCCGCCGTCGCACCTCTGGCCCGGAACGGGCGCTTTTTCGCCGATGTTGTGGAAAGCGGGTCGCACCGCGCGAGCGTGGACGCGATACGGCGCGGTGATGCCGATATCGCGGCCATCGACGCGGTCACCTATGCCGCGCTGCGTAGGTTCGAACCGGACGCGATCGTTGGCCTTCGCATCATCGCCACGACGCCCCCCACCCCGACGCTGCCATTCGTCACCTCGCGATCGACTGGCATCGAAACCGTCGCGGCGCTCCGCATCGCGCTTGCCGCCGTCATCGCCGATCCGGCGCTCGCCGACGCCCGCGACGCGCTGTTTCTTCACGACGTGATCCCGGCGGGAGCGGAGCGCTACGCCTCGGTCCGGGCGCTGGAACTGGACGCGATCACCGCCGGCTACCCTATCCTGCAATGACGGAGGATCCCCATGCGCCGTATACTCCTATCGCTTGGATTGATGCTTGCCGCTCCGCTCGAAGCGCAGACGCTGACCTTCGACGCGCATCTCGACCTGCCCAAATCCGCATCGCAACCCGGCTGGAATGGGCTAACGGACGCTTCTTCGCAGTTCGATCTCGACAAGGCCAAAGCGGGCGGGCTCAACGCGGCCGCTATCGCATTGTTCGTGCCGCAGGGCCCGCGCGACCCCGCGTCGCTTGCAAAGGCGCAAGCGGACCTGCGCAGTCGCGATGCCGCGATCCACGCCATTGTCGACGCCAATCCGTCGCGGGCAGCGCTTGCGCTGTCGCCCGCGGAGGTGCGGCGCATCGTGGCAAGCGGACGGTTCGCGCTGGTGGAAAGCCTGCTGAACGCCTGGCCGCTTGGCGATGACCTGGGCCAGTTCGATCGCTGGTATGCCCGCGGCGTCCGCATCGTCGGATTCGTCCATGCCGGCCACAACCAGTTCGCCGATTCCTCCCGCCCCGCGCTGGCGTTCGGCGACAAGCCGGTGGACCACAATGGCCTCTCTTCGCTTGGCAAGGCGGCGGTCGGTCGCCTCAACGATCTCGGTGTCCTCATCGATGTGTCGCAATTGTCCGACGCGGCGTTCGATCAAGTCCTGGCGCTAACGCGCGCGCCGGTGATCGCCAGCCATTCCGATGTGCGCGCGCTGGTCGAGACGTCCCGCAATCTCACCGATGCGCAGCTCGACGCGCTGAAGGCCAATGGGGGCGTCGTCGCAATCAACGCCTTCAGCGCCTATCTGCGCGCCCGGTCGGCCGCGACCAAGGCTGCGGTGGCGGACCTACAGCGCAGCTATGGCCTTAGCCCGGAAGGTGGGACGGCGCTCCCGCCCGAGCAGCAGGCGGACTACGACCGACGCTATCACGAGATTGTCGGAAAGGAGCCCAAGGCGACCGTCTCGGACCTCGTCGATGCGGTGGATTATGCGGTGAAGCGTATTGGCATCGACCATGTCGCGGTGTCCTCCGACTTCAATCACGGCGGCGGCGTCATCGGATGGAATGACGAAAGTGAACTTCCAAACGTCACCACCGAGTTGAAACGACGCGGCTACACGCCAGCTCAAATCAATCAATTGTGGAGCGGCAATATCCTCCGCATATGGCAGGCAGCCATCGACGCCCGGAAACACAGCTCGTGATCGCCGCGCGCGCAGCATGTCTCGCATCTGCCCTGTTTCGTCCTGGCGCGACCGGAATGCGTTCTGGCGCAGGCACATTGCCCATCGGAGCAGTAGGAATATCTTTGGCGTCTGGGGCGTGATCCGACTCGGCCCGCGTTGATGGCCGAAAGCTACGCCGCCTCCTTCAAGGGAGAGCAGTCATGGACTTTGTTGCTGACCTGCTGACCGAACCTTCCGAGCCTGTGTTCGTAACGGTTAAGGGCGATGTATCGCCCTCATCCCAGCAACATGTAGAGCTGGACATCGCCAAATTTCGCAGCGGCCGGTGGGCCATGCAGCTCGACGCTGCGTTCGCGCGCCGTGAGGCACCAGCCGTGATCGTTGCACAGGGCGTCGCGTGTCTGGCGGTCTCCTGGTGGGCCCAGCTGTCACCACGGAGCTATTTGCATCGCATCGGCGGCGCCGTGTTTCGCGCGCCATTGAGCATCGGGGTAGGCCAGCTAGCGACTGCGGCCGCAGTTCGAAGCGGTCCGACCTATCGCCTGCCGTTTCCTTCCATCGTGCTGAACGACGCTTCTTTCCGGATGGCAGAGACTCTGTCGCTTGCCGATAAGTGGGGAAGCCGCTTCGTCGTCGGGGCTGGTCCACAGCCGGGCCGGCCAAGCAACCAGCACAATAATGGGGCGGATGCGCGGGATTTTCTTCTTGCATACCTTCCCCTGCTGGAGCGCGTCTCCCCTGGAGAGACAGTTCCACCAACAGATGCTTTCGCCCACCAGCCCGGCACGCAAGGCTGACTCGGGCCAGCGCGAGCAACCCACGCAAAGCGCTCCGCGCGTCGGACATGCGTCACGATAACTGTCATTTCACTCCGGGCTAGCCGGCGTACTCGCGCGTAGATCGACACCGGCTTGGCCTTGAAAGGCACGATATCGAAGCTGTCGGGATCGTGAATCAGCCCAAAGCGTCCCTTCGACGCGATCAGTTCCGCGATCGCGCGGCGATGCCGATCGGAATGGATGCTCGAGAAGACGAGCGCCGGCGCGCCGCTGCCGAGCGCTTCGACCTGCGGCGGCAAGGGCGTCGCGTGATCGAGGACATGGTGGGCGCCCATCGGTTGAGCCCAGGCGCGCGTCTCCGGTCGGGGGGCGGTCGCGATCACCGTCAGGTCGGTCAGCTGTCGTGCCAGTAGGATCGCGACCGACCCGATGCCCCCCCCCCCGCCCGCAACGGGCCGATGCACGTCGATCCGGTCGAACAGCATTTCCCACCCGGTCACCCCCCGTCAGCGGCAACGCGGGGGCTTCCGCCCAGTCGAGGGTGACAGGCTTGGTGCCGACCAGTCAGTCTTCGACGATATGCAACTCGGCATTCGTGCGCCAAGCGTCTGATCGATGGCGCGTGACGTGATTCATTCGGTGCTTGCCGTCCGGTTCGCGGTGACGAAGAAATCGATGGTCGCCCTTACCGCCGGGCGCATCTGCCTGCGGCTGGCATGGTAGATGAAGAAGCCGGGAAAGGGCGGGCAGTGCTGGGGGAACAGTTCGACCAGCCGCTCCGACGCCAGATCCTCGGCGATGACGCTCTCGATCATGAACGCGATGCCCGCCCCGTTGCACACCGCCCGCCGCAGCAGCGCATCATCATTGACGATCAGCGTTTGCGGCAAGGCGTCGAGCACCAGCTCGGCGCCGTCCCGCGTCACTTCCCAGCGATAGATGCCCGCGCCGAGGCGGCGATATAGGCAGCGGTGTTCCGGCAGGTCTTCCAATGTCCTGGGCCGCCCATGACGCGCGAGATAGGCGGGTGACGCCACCGCCGCCATCCGCAACGGGCCACCAATGCGCGTCGCGATCATGTCGGGCCGCAGCGTTTCGCCCAGCCGCACGCCCAGGTCGTATCCCTCCGCCACCGTGTCGACGAACCGGTCGTCGATCACCAAATCGAGCGTGATGCGCGGATAAGCCTCCACGAAGGCGGCGAGATGCGGAGCGAACAATGCGTGTGCCGACAAAGGCGTCAGTGTGATCCGCACCGGCCCCGCCGGCGTCGCGTCGCTGTCACGGGCATCGGCCACCGCCGCGTCGATCTCGCCAAGCGCGGGACCGACCCGATCGAGCAGGGCGCGCCCCGCATCGGTCAGCGCCAGGCTGCGCGTCGACCGGTTGAACAGCCGCACCCCGAGCGCCGCCTCCAGTTCCGCGACCGCATGGCTAACCGCGGAGGGCGACAGCCGCAGCACCCTGGCCGCCGCCCGGAACCCGCCCGCCCGCGCCACGGCGGAGAAGATGCTCAATCGTGCCAGTCGCTCGCGGTCCATTGTCTCACCTGGTCGAACAGCGTGTCCGACAAGCACCATCTACTCCGCACAATGCAGTGCGCCAATAATGCGCTCACTGTTGAAATGAGGAGCGACGACGATGCAACAGCGCAAACTGGGCGAGCTCGATGTATCCGCGATCGGCCTCGGCTGCATGGGCTTCACCGCCGCCTATGGCGGGCAGGACGAGGCGGCCTCCGTCGCCACGCTGCACCATGCGGTCGACCGCGGCATCACCTTTTTCGACACCGCCGAAGTCTATGGCCCCTACGAGAATGAAGAGATCGTCGGCCGCGGCCTGCGCGAGGTCCGCGACAAGGTCGTGATCGCCACCAAGTTCGGCTTCGACATCGCGCCGGAAGGCGGAACCGGGTTCGAGCGGATGCGCGGCGCCGACGGCACGCCGGACAATGCCCGCCGCGCGATCGAGGGATCGTTGCGACGGCTCGGCACCGACGTGATCGACCTGTTCTACCTCCATCGACCCGATCCAAAGACGCCCATCGAAGAGTCAGTGGGGGCGATGGCCGAACTGGTGCAGGCGGGCAAGGCGCGCTTCCTCGGCCTGTCGGAAGTCACCGCCGACCAGCTTCGCCGCGCCCATGCGGTGCATCCGATCACCGCCTTGCAGAGCGAATATTCGCTTTGGGAACGCTATGTTGAGGATGAGATACTGGCGACCTGCCGCGAGCTCGGCATCGGCTTGGTGCCCTACAGCCCGCTCGGCCGTGGCTTCCTGTCGGGCCGGATTCGCAGCAAGGCCGATTTGGAGACCAATGACTTCCGAGCCACGCTGCCGCGTTTCGACGACGCCCATCTCGACGCGAACCTCAAGCTGGTTGATCGCCTGCGCGCCATCGCCGACGAGAAGGGCGTGACGGCCGCGCAACTCGCGCTTGCCTGGGTGCTGGCGCAGGGCGACAACATCGTCCCTATCCCCGGCTCGCGCAAGATCCCCCATCTTGAGGACAATATCGCCGCGGTCGACATCGTGCTGACGCCCGAGGACCGTATCCGGATCGCGGACGCCATGAACGGTGTGCAAGGGGCCCGCTACGCCGAGCGCGAGATGGCGATGTTGCCGCGACGATAGGCGACGTACCTGCAAACGGGGATGGGGAAAGCCGATGGGCTGTCGTGCGGACCCTGTCCACAGGCCCAGCACCGATCATATAGAAGAGCGGGCGTCGTAGTGGGAAGTGGTGAACATGGAGACGGCATCGCCCGAACGGCGATGGTTCGGCGCACTTCGCCACCATTGCAGTCGTGCCGCCTGTGGCGTGAGTATCAAACGACCGTAGCCGCGATGGGCCGTGTCCGCCCAGCGCAGTTCCGGATTGGCAGCGATCAGCGTCCTGGCAACAGCGGCCGGCTCCTGCTCGGGAAACCAGCTTTCGAATCCGGGCGATGTGACTGATGGAACCGACAGTTCGACGCCGGCCTGTCTCCCGCGGCTGTCGGCAAGCTGATAGAACCAGCTGTTGTGGCTGTCACCCGACAGGACGATCAGCCGCGCGCCAGTCGCGCTCGCCGCGTCGAGGATGCGGGCCCGCTGCGCGGGATAGCCATTCCAATTGTCCATGTTCATCGGCACGCCGGCGCGACCTGCATCGACCAGCAAGGTCACCTCGTCGCGCGCGACCGCCCCACCTGCCGGCGTCCATTCCAATGCCGCTTCCGGCAACACCGTCATCCCCATCGGCACCGATTGGATCAACACTTGATAGCGGGTGCGTCGTTCGGCGGCAGGCAGAGCGTTGAGCAGGCTGGCGAGCGTGCCGACATCGCGCACGCCCTAGCAGGTTTGTTCCGGGGGTGTGGTGGTGCCGCTTACAGGACTCGAACCTGTGACCCCATCATTACGAATGATGTGCTCTACCAGCTGAGCTAAAGCGGCCCGTCGTGGCCCCACGGGGCGTCGAGGAGGGGGCGCTTAGCAACCAATCGGAGGGCTGGCAAGCGCCTTCGCCTTTACGTCGCGTTTACTACGGCCGGTGCATCACGATCGCGATCAGCGCCGCGGGTGCGGCCTTACCGGCAGGAACGACGACGATGGATACCGCGCGCGGCTACGACGAGCTTCCCGACGCCGAGGCGAACGCGGACGGCGTCGGCGCGCCTGAAGTGAAGATTGGCGGCGACGAACGCCGCATGCATGTGCGCGCCTACAATCATTGGGTATCGCTGCTGCGCGACCGCCCCTATCCCGCGATCGCCGATCTCGATCCGGAGCGGATCGCCGATTTCGGCCCCAATAGCGTGTTGCTGGATTTCACCGGCGGGCTGGACGATCCCGCAATCCAGTTCATCGGCAGGGCGCTGCGCGACGAATGCGGGGGCGATCAGGTGATCGCCCGGATCAGCGACGTCCCCGCGCGATCGTTGCTGTCGCGGCTGACCGACCATTATCTGCAGATCATTGCCAATCGCGCGCCGATCGGGTTCGAGGCGGAGTTCGTCGGCATCCGGGGGCACATGATGCTGTATCGCGGCATCCTGATGCCGTTTTCCTCCGATCACGAAACGATCGACTACATCTACGGCGTGGTCAATTGGAAGGAACTGGTGGACAGCGACGACGGCGCGAACGCTGGCCTTGCCCCCGCAACCGATTCGCACGCCACCACGCCGCGTCACGATCCGATCCCGGCGCCGGTGACCGCCGCCACCTGGGCGGACGGCCCGGGCGCGGGCAGCATCGATCCGGACGGTAACGCGCCGACGTCGCTGGACGATCGCCTCGCCCTGGCGCGCGAAAGCGCCGCCTCGGCGCGCGCCGCGGCGACGCGCAGCCACGCCGCCCTGTACCGCGCGCTGGGCCGGGCACATGATTTCGCGCTCGCCGCCGCCGCCGCGCCCGAGGCGCTGGAAGCGATCCTGCACGCCGCCGATATCCGTCCGCAGGCACGCGCGCCGATGACCGCGATCGCCAAGCTGGTCTTCGGCCGCGACCATGACAAGACACGGCTGACCGAGGCGGCGACGGTGCTCAGCTTCGCGCAGCGCACCGGCGTGCCGGAGGGCGGCCTGCCGCGCGTGATCGACAGCGTGCCGGGCGGGATCAAGGGCATCGTCGCCCACGAGCGCGCCGCCCGCAAGCCCGCCACCCCGCGCACCGAATCGACGCCACGCGCGCTGATCGCCGGGCGGACGACGCTGGCGGAGCTGGCGATCGACAGCGGGCTGGACGATGGCGCCCCGGTCATCCTGGTCGGCCGCGCTACCGCCGCGGGCGGGATCAGCGTGGTCGGCACGATCACCAATGACGACAAGCTCGCCGCGCGCGTGCTGCGGCGGCTGGGCTGATCCTTCGCACGTGATCGCAGGCGTTTCCGCGGTGCAGCAAGGGTTGAGCTAGCGCCCCGGCGCGCGCATAGCCGCGCGCATGGTGGAAAAGTCTCTCGCGATACTGTCTTCCGCGCTGGCGGAGCGGCTCACTCATCGGGCGTTGCCAGGCGAACTGGTTGGCTTCGGCGCGAATCAGCGCGCGGAGGCGGCCGAATTCCTGGCGCAGACCGCCGCGCGGCGCAGCGCCGGAACCGCCGCGATCGCGCTCGAGGCGCTGCCCGGGGATGGCGCCCGGCGCCGGATGCGGCTCGCGATCGTCAACGACGATATGCCGTTCCTGGTCGATTCGGTCGCCGCGGCGATCGGTGAGCGCGACGTCGCGGTCGACCGCGTCATCCACCCGGTGATCCGTGTTACCCGCGACGCCGACGGCATGCTGACCGGGATCGAGGACGCCGGCGGCGCGAGCGAATCGATGATCTACATCGAGCTGGAGCGGATCGACGCCAAGGACCGTCGTGCGCTGACCGACGATATCGAGCACCTGCTGGCGGATGTGCGTGTCGCGGTGGCGGACTGGCGTACCATGCAGGCGGCGCTGGCCGCCGATGCGGGCATGCTCGACGATATCGGCGGCGACAGCGAAGGGGCGTCGCTGCTGCGCTGGTTCCTTGACCGGCATTTTACGCTGCTGGGTCACGAACGCTGGTCGGTCGACGGCAGCCTCGCCGCGGAGCCGCTGGGGATCGCGCGACACGAGCATGAGGTACCGCTGCTCGCCGAGCGATCGAAACGTCTTTCCATCGACTATTTCACCGCCGGAAATGCCGCCCCGCTGCTGCTGAAATCCAGCCTGATCTCCCCCGTCCACCGCCGCGTGCCGCTCGACCTGCTGGTCGTGCCGTTGCAGACCGGCGGTCGCGTGGTCGGCTTGTCGATCCACGCCGGCCTGTGGACCAGCGCCGCGCTCAACGCCCCGCCGCGCAGCGTGCCGGTATTGCGCCAGCGGCTCGCCGCGAGCGAGGCGAAGTTCGGTTTCGATCCCACCGGCCATACCGGCAAGGCGCTGACGCATGCGATCGCGACATTGCCGCACGATCTGATGATCGCGGTCGACGCCGCCGGGATGGAAGAGCTGGCGCTGACCGCGATGAGCCTTGCGGATCGGCCGCGCCCGAAGCTGGTGCTGGTCCCCTCGCCGCTCGGGCGACACCTGTACGCCTTCGTCTGGCTGCCGCGCGACGAGCTGACCACCGCGCGCCGCACCGCCATCGCGGACATGCTGTCGGAGGCGGCGAACGGCCAGGTGCTCAACTGGGCGACCAGCATCGACGATGGTCGGATCGCGCTGCTGCGCTACACGATCGACTTGCGCGGCACCGGGCGGCTGCCCGATCCGCTGACGCTCGATGATCAACTCGAAAAGATGGTGCGCGGCTGGGCGCCGTCGATCGAGGCGGCGCTGGCCGACGAGGTCGGGCCCGCCCGCGCCGCGCGGCTGGCGTTGCGCCATGCCGCCGCCTTCCCGCCGCGCTATCGCACCGGCGCCACTCCGGACGAGGCCGCGCGCGACATCGTGTCGATCGCCCATCTCGATGGCGAAGGCGATCGCGAAGTGCGCTTCACCGCCGGTGGGGACGGCATGCTGCACCTGAAGGTCTATCGCCAGGGCGGCCCGCTGGCGCTGTCCGATGCGGTGCCGGCGCTGGAACATTTCGGTTTTCGCGTGATCGAGGAGATGCCGACCGCGCTGACCGATGAGGAACGCTCGTCGATCCACGATTTCACGCTGGAAACGCAGGCCGACGTGCCCGCCGTGCTCGCCTCCGCCGACATGCTGCAGGAGGCGCTGGCGCAGGTGCTGGAGGGGCGCGCGGAGGATGACGGCTTCAACCGGCTGATGCTGGAAGCGGGCCTGTCCCCCGGCGCGGTGGTGCTGTTCCGTGCCTGGTATCGCTATCTGCGTCAGGCGGGGATGAGCTACGGCCCGGCCAATGTCGTCGATACGCTGGCGCGCGTCCGCCACGTGACGCAGGCGCTGGTCGACCTGTTCACCGCCCGGCACGATCCGCGATCGACGCTCGACGCGGCGGCCGCCGAGGAAGCGATCGTGAGCGGGCTGGATGCGGTGACCGGGATCGACGACGATCGCATCCTGCGCGCCTTCCGCGCGGTGATCGACGCGACGCTGCGCACCAACGCCTTCACCCCCGCCGCCGCCCCCGAAAACGGCGGTGCGCTGGCGTTCAAGCTGGACAGCGCGAAGATCCCCGGCCTGCCCGCGCCGCTGCCATGGCGCGAGATCTGGGTCTATTCGCCGCGCGTGGAGGGAATTCACCTGCGCGCCGGCCCGGTCGCGCGCGGCGGGCTGCGCTGGTCCGACCGGCGAGACGATTTCCGTACCGAGATCCTGGGGCTGATGAAGGCGCAGCGCGTCAAGAACGCGGTGATCGTGCCGACCGGCGCGAAGGGCGGCTTCTACGCCAAGCAGCTGCCCAGTCCGTCGAACCGCGATGCATGGCTGGCGGAGGGGACCGAGGCGTATCGCATCTTCATCCGCGCATTGCTGTCGCTCACCGACAATATCGTCGGCGGCGCGGTGGTGCATCCGGAGGGCGTCGCGATCCACGACGGCGAGGATCCCTATTTCGTCGTCGCCGCCGACAAGGGCACCGCGACGTTCAGCGATATCGCCAATGCGATCGCGCTGGAACACGCCTTCTGGCTGGGCGATGCCTTCGCCAGCGGCGGCTCGGTGGGTTATGATCACAAGGCGATGGGGATCACCGCCAAGGGCGCGTGGGTATCGGTGCAACGCCATTTCGCCGAACGCGGGGTCGACGTGCAGACGCAGCCGATCCGCGTCGTCGGCTGCGGCGACATGTCGGGTGACGTGTTCGGCAACGGCATGCTGCTGTCGAAGGCGATCAAGCTGGTGGCCGCGTTCGACCACCGCCATATCTTCCTCGATCCCGATCCCGATCCGGCGTCAAGCTGGGACGAGCGCGCCCGGCTGTTCGCGCTGCCGCGGTCAAGCTGGGCCGATTACGACACGTCGCTGATCTCGCGCGGCGGCGGCGTGTTCGCACGTGACATGAAGTCGATCCCCTTGTCGCCGGAGGTGCAGGCGGCGCTGGGGATCACCGCGGAACGGATGGAGCCGACCGCGCTGATTGGCGCGATCCTGAAGAGCCCGGCGGACCTGATCTGGTTCGGCGGCATCGGCACCTATGTAAAGGCGGCGGCGGAGAACAACGCCACGGTGGGTGATCCGGCGAACGATCGACTGCGCGTCGATGCCGAGGAGCTGCGCGCGATCGCGATCGGCGAAGGCGCCAATCTTGGCGTGACGCAGGCGGCCCGGATCGCCTTCGCCGCGCGCGGTGGTCGGATCAATACCGACTTCATCGACAATTCGGCCGGCGTCGATTGTTCGGACAATGAGGTCAATATCAAGATCGCGCTCAATCGCGAGATGATCGAGGGACGGCTGGCGTTCGAGGATCGCAACACGCTGCTGGGCAGCATGACCGACGATGTCGCGCATCTGGTACTGGAGGATAACCGGCTGCAGACGCTGGCGTTGTCGATCGCCGAGCGCGACGGGGCGCAGGCGCTGCCGAGCTACGTGCGGCTGATCGAGGTATTCGAGGAGGCGGGGCGGCTCGATCGCCGCGTGGAGGGGCTGGCGACCGCGGTTGACCTGCTGCGCCGCGCCGGCGAAGGGCGCGGGATGACCCGCCCCGAACTGGCGGTGCTGCTCGCCACCGCCAAGCTGACGCTGCAGGACGCGATCGAGGGTTCGACGCTCGGGCAGGAATCGATCCTGCTGCCCGATCTGTTCGCGGCCTTCCCGCCCGCGATGGTCGAGCGGTTCGGCGCCGCGATCGAGCAGCATCGCCTGCGTGGCGAGATCGTCGCCACCAAGCTGGCCAATCGCATCGTCAACCGCATCGGCATCCTGCACCCGTTCGAACTGGCCGAGGAGGAAGGTGCCGCACTGGCCGATATCGCGGCGATGTTCGTCGTCGTGGAGCGGCTGTTCGGGCTCGACAGCTTGTGGCAGGCGATCGAGACCACCCCGATGCCGGAGGGCGCGCGGCTGGCATTGTTCGATGAGGTCGCGGTGGCGGTCCGCTCGCAGATCGCGGACCTGCTGCGCGCGACGATCTCTGGCGTCACGCCGTCCGAGGTGCTGGCGCGGCTCGAACCGGGGATCGCGCGACTGTCCGATGCCACCGACGAACTGCTGCTCGACGAGGCGCGCGCGCATAGCCGTCGGATCGCGGACACGCTGGAACAGGCCGGTGTGCCTGGCGACCTGGCGGCGAAGGTGGTGCGGCTGTTCGAACTGGATGGCGCGGTCGGCCTCGCCGAGCTGGGGGTGCGCTCCTCGGTCGACGAGACGCGGCTTGCGCGCGCCTTCACCCGATTGGGTCAGGCGCTGGGGCTCGACTGGGCACAGTCGACCGCGACGCGGATCTCGCCGAGCGACCCATGGGAGCGGCTGCTGATCGCCGGGCTGGCGCGCGATTTCCAGCAATTGCGGCTCGACTTCCTCAATCGCGTCGCCGAGGCGGAGCCGGAAGGGCGCGTCGACCAGTGGCTCGCGCAGAATGCTACCCGCGTTGGCCAGTTCCGCGCGGTCATCGATCGCGCCCGGCATGCCAGCACACCCAATGCGGCGATGCTGGCGCAGATCGCGAGCCAGGCGCGCGTGCTGCTGGGGCGGTAGGCGTTATCACCTTCCCCTGCGGGGGAAGGTGTTCGCGCGACCCGCTTCGATGCGGGTGCGCCCTATGCCCGCCAGCGCAGCGGTTCCGCCGCCACCGCCCGGTGCAGTTCGTCGACGGCGACCGGGCGCCCGAGGAAGAACCCCTGCGCATATTCGAACCCGGACAGGGTCGCCTCGATCAGTTGCGCCTCGGTCTCGATCCCCTCGATCACGCATTCCAGCGAAAGTGAGCGCGCCAGCCCGCGGATCGCCGCGACCAGCCGGCGACCGACATCGTCGGCGAGCCGCACCGCGAAACTGCGATCGACCTTGACGATATCGAACGGCAGCTGGTGAAGCGTGCTGAGACTGGAATAGCCCGTCCCGAAATCATCGAGCGCGAGCCGTGCTCCCGTCGCGCGCAACCGCTCCAGCATCGTCCGCGCGGCGTGGATGTCGGTGATCAGCGCATTTTCGGTGATCTCGAACACCAGCCGCGTGGGCGACAGGCCCGACGCGGCGAGCCGGCCGACGAGCAGATCGATCGTCAGCGGGTCCGCCAGATCCGCGGGAGACAGGTTGAAGGTCATGCGGATCGGCTCGGGCAGTGTCGCCAGCACCGTCACCGCCTTGTCGAACAGCACCCGCGTCATCTTGCGCGCGATGCCCAATTGTTCGGCGACGGGGATGAACAGGTCGGGGCGGACCGCGCCGAGTTGCGGCGAATGCCACCGGGCCAACGCTTCCACCGCGACGATGCGGACCGCCGCTGTCGCGAAGACCGGCTGAAACACGAGCGACAATTCGCGTTCGAGATCGGCGGCCTGCAGTGCCGCTTCCATCACCTGGCCCGACCGGATCATCTGCTCCAGTTCGGGCGAAAAGGCGATGCAGCCGCCACGATGCTGGGATTTCGCGCGATACAGCGCGAAGTCCGCGCGATCGAACAATTGGTGCGCGTCCGATCCGGCATCGGGAAAATGCGCCAGCCCCGCCGAACAGCCGACACTCACTGTCGTGTCGCCGATCGCCACCGGCTGGCGAACGAGGTCGCACAAACGCTGCCCCTCGCCGGTGGCGTCCCCGGCCGGGGCGCGGATGATCACCCCGAATTCGTCGCCGCCCAGCCGCGCCACCATGATTCGTTCGCTGACCGTGCCCCGCAATCGATCGCCGATCGCGGTCAGCAACCGATCGCCATGGCTGTGGCCATAGGTGTCGTTGACCGGTTTGAAGCCGTCGAGGTCCAGCACCCCCATCGTGAAGGCGGCGGGGCCGTCCTCCCGCGGCGTCATCAACCGTTCCAGCTCGGCGAAGAACTGACGACGATTGGGTAGCCCGGTCAGCGCATCGGTATTGGCGAGCTTGAAATTCTCGTCGCTCAGCCGCTCCGCCGCGCGTCGTTCGTGCAGCAGCGCTTCCTGCGATCGTTCCAGTTCGATGAATGCGGCAAAGGAATCGTACAACACCTTCAGGATCACCGTCCCGACCAGCGCGATATTGATCGCGGTGGCGACCCGCTCCTCGCCGCCGTCGCGCAGGCAATAGACCAGGAACGTGCCGATCACGATCACGCACACCGCCGTGGCCGCGCGCGGCAGATAGCCGAGGCAAAAGACGCAGCCGAGCACCGTGATCGCGATGAAGATCGCGATATGCCCCTGTTGCGCCGGCCCGCCATATTGGTCGAGCGCCAGCGCCCAGGTGACGAAGGCGATCGCCAGCGCCACCGCCAGCCAGGTCGTCCCCGCAACCGTTGCAACGCTTCCGCCTCGGTGACCCGCGCCTCGTCCAGCGGCATCAGCCAGCGCAGCAGACGGATCACGCAGACGACGCACAACATGCTCGGCAGCACGATCGTCAGCAGCGGCGGTGCAAGGGCGCGATGCGTATAAGCCAGGATCCCCGCGTTGGAGGCGAGCAGCGCATAGAGCGGCGGCACCTGCCGGTGCAGATGGCGCAACTGTGAGCGCGCATACGCACCCTCGGCAGGCGCGCCCCGCAGCACGCGGGCAAGAAAGCCGTCGTTCTCCACGACCGCCACCATGCCACGCAATCGGTTGACGTTTTCTAGCCAGCCCCCCGGTCTAAAACAGCATTTATTTACAAAATCACCTGCCGCAACATTCGGCTAGCAGCCAGCTTCGCAGGGCGCTCGCCAGGTTCGGCGGGTCCGGCGCGATAATCCGCAGCGCGTCAATCTGCCCCACCAGCGCGGACAATGGCAGCGCGCGCGCCACGGCGGCCCGTTCGAGTGCCTGCCAGAAGACCGGTTCCAGGCTGATCGACGTGGCATGGCCGGCGATCGTGATCGACCGTTTGACCGGGCCATGAAATCCCCCCGGCGGGGCGGTGACCGTCATTCCGCGTCGAACAGCGCCGCCAGCTGCTCGATGATCGTCCCGCCCAGTTGCTCGGCATCCATGATCGTGACGGCGCGACTGTAATAGCGGGTCACGTCATGCCCGATGCCGATCGCGATCAGCTCGACCGGCGATTTCTTCTCGATCCAGCCGATCACCTGACGCAGGTGCCGCTCCAGGTAGCTGCCCGAATTGACGCTGAGCGTGGAATCGTCGACCGGCGCGCCGTCGGAAATGACCATCAGGATGCGCCGCTCCTCCGGCCGCGCCATCATCCGCTGATGCGCCCACATCAATGCCTCGCCGTCGATATTCTCCTTCAGCAACCCCTCGCGCATCATCAGCCCCAGCGAGTTGCGCGCCCGCCGCCACGGCTCGTCGGCCATTTTGTAGACGATGTGGCGCACATCGTTGAGGCGGCCCGGCTGCGGCGGCCGGCCGGCGGCGAGCCACGTCTCGCGACTTTGCCCACCCTTCCAGGCGCGTGTGGTAAAACCGAGGATCTCGGTCTTCACCCCGCAGCGTTCCAGCGTGCGCGCCAGAATGTCCGCGCTGATCGCCGCGATCGAGATCGGGCGGCCGCGCATCGACCCGGAATTGTCGATCAGCAGCGTCACCACCGTGTCGCGAAAGTCGGTATCGCGCTCGATCTTATAGCTCAGCGATTGCATCGGGTTGACCACGACGCGCGCGAGCCGCGCGGCATCGAGCAGCCCCTCGTCCTGATCGAAATCCCAGGACCGGGACTGCTGCGCCATCAACCGGCGCTGCAGCCGGTTGGCCAGCTTCGACACCGCCGATTGCAGATGCACGAGTTGCTGGTCGAGATAACCGCGCAGCCGCGCCAGCTCCTCCGCGTCGCACAATTCGGTCGCGGCGATCACTTCATCGAATTGCGTCGTCCACACGCGATAGTCGAATGCCTGCGACATATCGGCATTGGGCCGGTTGGGGCGGACGGGCTGCATCCCCTCCTCACCATCGTCGCCCGGCTCGCCCTCGCTGTCATCGAGGTCGTCACCCTCGACCTGCTCGCTCTCGCCCTCGCTTTGCTGATCGTCGCGCTGCTGGCCGCGCTGCTCCATCTGCGCGTCGCCATCGGCGGAATCGGCATCGCCCTCATCCGTCTCGTCGCCGTCCTGGCCCTCCTCCTGCTCCTCCTCGTCGCCGCCCTCGTCGCTTTCCTGCGGTTCCTGCTCACCCTCGACCAATTCCAGGTCCACCAACAGCTTGCGCGTAAGGCCCTGGAACGCGCGCTGATCGTCGAGCGCGAGCGCGAGCGCGGCCAGATCGGTACGCTCGCCGATCCAGTCGCGCACCAGCGCCAGCCCTGGCGCGGCGACGGCTGGCGCGGCCTCGCCCGTCAGCGCCTCGCGCACCAGCAATTGCAACGCGGTCGACAACGGCACTTCACTCTGCGAGCGGGCGCGCGTGATCGGATCGGCGCGCAGCTTCACGTCGAGCGCGGTCGCCAGGTTGCTCGCGATGCCACGATAGCCACGGCTGCCCAGCGCCTCGATCCGCGCGGTCTCGACCGCGTCATAGACCGCACGTGCGGTCGCCTCGGTCGGCGCCCCGCGCCCATGCAGCATGGTGTCGTGCAGGCGGAGTCGCAACGCGAACCCGTCGGCAAATCCCCGCGCCTCCGCCACCTGATCGGCGGGCAGCGTGCGCGCGGGCATCGGCACCTTCAGATGCTTGCCCGATTGTGCCGGCGCATCGGCGGTGAACGCCAGTTCCAGTTCCGCCTCATCCGACAGCGCGCGCGACGCGCCGCCGAGGACGTTCTTGAACCGATCGAGGGGGGTTTCGCTGGCCATTTAGCCGTCCATTCCCAAGGCGAGTGCTGCCGCGACACGGATCAACGGCACCTCTTGTCGCGCGATATCACGATATTCACCGCGGAGCCGATGACCAAAGGCGCGTATCCCGGCGACCGGCACGTCAGGCCCAAGCCGGCCGGGATCACGCGGCGGAATACGCGCGGCGATGACACGCGCCGAGCGACCGCCACGGTCGACCATATCGTATGCCCGCGCACGGGATCGATCCCCGTTGCGGGCAGATCCGCCCGATGGATCCGCGACCGCCGCAATGCCGCGGCGCGGGTTCATCCGCGTCCCACCACGCTCTCCGGCAGATCCTTACCGAAGACGCGCTGATAATATTCGGCGACCAGCGCGCGTTCCGCCTCGTCGCACTTGTTGAGGAACGACAGCCGGAAGGCGAAGCCGATATCGCCGAAGATCAGGCTGTTCTGCGCCCAGGTGATGACGGTACGCGGGCTCATCACGGTGGAGATATCGCCGTTGACGAAGCCCTTGCGGGTGAGGTCCGCGACGCGGACCATATTTTCCACCACCTTCTTGCCCTCGGGCTTGTCATACTCGCCCGACTTGGCGAGCACGATCTGCGCCTCGGTGACGGCAGGCAGATAGTTGAGCGTCACGACCACGTTCCAGCGGTCCATCTGGCCCTGATTGATCTGCTGCGTGCCGTGGTACAGCCCACTGGTATCACCCAGGCCGATCGTGTTCGCGGTCGCGAACAGACGGAAATAGGGGTTCGGGCGGATCACCCGATTCTGGTCGAGCAGCGTCAGCTTGCCCTCGGTTTCCAGCACGCGCTGGATGACGAACATCACGTCGGGGCGGCCGGCGTCATATTCGTCGAACACCAGCGCGGTCGGCGTCTGCAGCGCCCACGGCAACAGGCCCTCGCGAAACTCGGTCACCTGCTGCCCGTCGCGCAGCACGATCGCGTCGCGGCCGACCAGGTCGATACGGCTGATATGCGCATCCAGGTTGATGCGGATGCACGGCCATTTCAGCCGCGCCGCCACCTGCTCGATATGGCTCGATTTGCCGGTGCCGTGATAGCCCTGCACCATCACGCGACGATTGTGTGCGAAGCCCGCCAGGATCGCCAGCGTCGTATCCGGATCGAACACATACGCCGGATCGAGGTCAGGGACTCGCTCGTCCGCCTCGCTGAACGCCGGGCATTGCATATCGCTGTCGATCCCGAACAGATCGCGCACGCTGACCATCTTGTCGGGCGCGTCGAGGATCGTTGTATCGCGGCTGTCGGGCTGCGTGTTCGGGATATCGGTCATCGAATAAGCCGTTCGCTGGAGTGGCCTGTACCAGTGAGAAGGGATCGCGTGCGCGTCAACCCGCCGTAACGGGCTTGGCGGCCTTCTCGGGCAGGTGGAAGAGAGCGATGAACGCGGCGGCGGCGTCGCGGTTGCCGTCGAATCGCATCAGCCCCGCCGCCTCGGCGTCCTCGACCGGCATCTTGCCATAAACGATCGCCGCCATCGTCTCCGGCGTGGCCTCGAACACCGCCTCGCCCGCCGCCGCCGGCACACGCGTCGTCGTGAGCCTGCCGTCCGCCACCTCCGCCACGAACGAATCACGCCCCAGCCGGAAGCCGATCCGTAGCGGCGCGCGCGGTGCCAGCGCCGGATCGAACATCGTCCGGAATGACATCATCAGCGAGGCGGCCGACAGGGGCAGCGTGGGATCGTGATCAGGCGATCGCGCCGCCCAGCGCCCCAGCGACTGGATCGCCTCCTCCGCCTCAAGGCCCCAGGGCGTGAGCTCATACGCGGTCGCATTGACGGGCGACGGCAGCGCCAGCCGCTTGACGATCCCGGCACGCGACAGTCCTTCCAGCCGTTGCGTCAGGACGTTGGCGCTGATCCCCGGCAGGCCGGCGCGCAATTCGGAAAAGCGCCGGGCCCCGAACATCAGCTCGCGCACGATCAGCAACGACCAGCGCTCCCCGATCAATTCCATCGCCAGCGCGGTGCCGCACGCATCGTCATACCAGCGTGCCCGCGCCTTGCTATCCGCAGTTACTTTTATTGACTTCATGGTTTGTTTTGATAACCTTCCGCCACACGAAGCGCAAAGAATCATCGACAGGAGAGTGACGCAATGACCCGGATGATCTTCATCAACCTGCCGGTCGACGATGTGGCGCGCGCCACCGCCTTCTATGAAGCGATCGGCTTCACGAAGAACCCCGCCTTTTCGAACCAGCAGGCCAGCGCGATGGACTGGTCCGACGCGATCAAGGTGATGCTGCTCGACAAGGCGTTCTATGCCACCTTCACCGACAAGCCGATCGCCGATTCGCACGCTACCAGTGCGATGCTGTTGTGCCTGTCGTTCGACGGTCGCGACGCGGTCGACGCGATCCACCGCGCGGCGATCGACGCGGGCGGGCGCGAAGCCAGGCCGATCGCGGACATGGGCTTCATGTATGGCGGGGCGTTCGAAGACCCCGATGGCCATACGTTCGAGACGATGTTCATGGAGGCCAATGCCGAGACGATCGTCGCGGCGCAGAACGCCACCGCCTGAGCATCGCGGAGGAGAGGACCCATGGCACTCCCGACGATCACCGCGTTCGACTGGGTGCCCGATGTCGCCAGGGGGCAGGTGCGCGATCTGCGCGTCCGTTGGGCGCTGGAGGAGGTCGGCCAGCCTTATGCCGTCCGCTATCTGTCCCAGGGCGAGCAGAAGCAGCCGGCGCATCGTGCATTGCAGCCCTATGGCCAGGTGCCGACGTTCGAGGACGGCACGCTGACGCTGTTCGAATCCGGCGCGATCGTTCTGCATGTCGCCGAACGCGGTGCGCTGCTGCCCGACGACGCGGCGGGACGCGCGCACGCGCTGGAATGGTCGTTCGCCGCGCTCAACTCGGTCGAACCACCGATCATGGATCATGCGATCGCGACCCTGTTCGAGGCGGATGCGCCCTGGTCCGCGCCGCGCCTGCCAGCGATTGAGCAACGCATTCGCGAGCGATTGTTCGACACGGCGCGCCGCCTGGGCGATCTGCTGATGATCGCGGTGCTGCGCATCCTGCGCGACGATCCGCTGCTGGCGGAGCAGCCGACGTTGCTGGCCTATGTCGAACGCGGCGAAGCGCGACCGGCCTTCGCCAGGGCGCTCGCGGACCAGATGGCAGGCTTCACTGGATCACCCCCGCCCGAAATCGTGGCGTGGCTGGAACAACGGCAACAGCGCGAGGAGATACGTCGATGACCTATGTCGAAGGCTTTTTGACCGCGGTGCCGGTCGCGCACCGCGAGACATACCGCGAGCATGCGGCGCGCGCGGCCGACCTGGTGATCGATCTGGGCGCGTCGCGGATGGTGGAGGCATGGGGCGAGGACATCCCCGATGGACAGCATACCGACATGCGTCGCGCCGTCCGCGCCACGCCCGATGAAACGGTGGTATTCAGCTGGTTCGAATATCCCGACAAGGCAACCCGTGATGCCGCCAACGCGCGACTCGCGGGCGATCCGCGCATGGACGAGATGATGAAGGACATGCCGTTCGACGGCCGGCGGATGATCTATTCCGGGTTCGCCGTGGTCAGCGATCTGGGCGACGCGGCCGGGGCGGGATTCATCGATGGCGTGGTGCTGCCGGTCACGGGCGGCGCGGACGCCTATACCCGTCACGCCGTGTCGCTCGCGCCGCTTTTCCGGGAATATGGCGCGGTGCGCGTGGTCGATACGATCGGGGACGACATCCGGGCCGGCGAGGTCACCGATTTTCCACGCGCGGTCGATGCCGCGCCCGGCGAGGCGATCGGCTTCGGCTGGATCGAATGGCCCGCGCGGGATCAGCGCGACGCGGCATGGGAACGGATCATGGGCGACGAGCGGATGACGGCGGCGGGCGCGCCGCCATGGGACGGGAAGCGGATGATCTTCGGCGGCTTCACGGTGCTGCTCGACCGGCGAGGCTGATCGGCACGGGGAGAGGCGCTGGCCAGATACCCCCTTTTCCATTGCAATCGCCTCTTGAGCCGCCCGACTTAGGCGTTACTTAGGCGCGTGTTGGGCGGAAGGTTTGCGGTGGATGTCGCGATGCTGTACCCGCCTCCCCGAGGAACGGCGCCGGCGCGCCTTTTGCCCGCCGGTTCGCCCGAGACGAAGACGAGACGCGCATGGCTGAGTTCACGCTCCCGAAGAACAGCAAGATCAAGGGCGGTCGCAAGATCCCGTCGCCGCAGCCGGGCGGAACGATGCGCAATTTCCGCGTCTATCGCTACGATCCCGACTCGGGCGAAAATCCGCGCTATGACGTGTTCGAGGTCAATCTCGACGAATGCGGCCCGATGGTGCTGGATGCGCTGATCAAGATCAAATCCGAGCAGGACAGCTCGCTCACCTTCCGCCGCTCGTGCCGCGAGGGGATCTGCGGTTCCTGCTCGATGAACATCGACGGCAAGAACGGCCTTGCCTGCACCACCGCGATCGAGGACGTGAAGGGCGAGATCAAGATCACGCCGCTCCCCGCGATGGACGTGATCAAGGACCTCGTTCCCGATTTCACGCGCTTCTACGCGCAATATGCGTCGATCACGCCGTGGCTGCAGACCGTCACCCCGCCGCCCGCCGGCAAAGAACGGCTGCAGTCGCCCGAGGAGCGTGCGAAGCTCGACGGCCTGTACGAATGCATCCTGTGCGCGTGCTGCTCGACGTCGTGCCCCAGCTACTGGTGGAATTCGGACAAGTTCCTTGGCCCGGCGATCCTGTTGCAGGCGTATCGCTGGCTGGCCGACAGCCGCGACGAGATGACCGGCGAGCGGCTCGACGCGCTGGAGGATCCCTTCCGCCTCTATCGCTGCCACACGATCATGAACTGCGCCAACGCCTGCCCCAAGGGCCTGTCGCCGGCGAAGGCGATCGCCGAGATCAAGAAGATGGAGGTCGAGCGGATCGTCTGATCCGGTCGCCTTCATGGAGCAAGAACGCCCCGAGTTTCTCTACGAGGACCATCCCGATTACCCAGGCTGGAAACGCTGGGGCTTCAAGGATGCGACCCGGTATAATGCGTTTCTGGGCGAGACGATCGTGCGCGCGGACGGGCACCGCGCCTTCGTGCGCATGACGCCGGGGCGGCAGCATTCCAACCTCGCCGATCGCGTGCATGGCGGCGCGCTGCTGGGGTTCATTGACGTGGCGCTGTTCGCCGCCGCGCGCAGCTTTGGACTGATCGGTGCCGGGCGGCGGTAACGCTGGACCTCAACACGCATTTCATCGGCGGCGGACGGATCGGCGAACCGCTGGAGGCGCAGGTGGAGCTGCTGCGCGCCACCGGGCGGCTGCTGTTCCTGCGCGGACTGGTGGTTCAGGGTGAGCAAGAGGAACCGGTGAGCGAATTTTCCGGCACGATCCGGCGCCCCACGCCCGGCGGGTAAGGATGCCGCCGGTTCCTGGCCAGCCGCCTTCATGTGGCCATTTCCCGGAATTGACCCCTGCCCCCTTCCCCACCCGCGACGATGAAAGTGGCGGGATCGCGGTCCGGCCGGGAATGACGAACGACAAGCAAGGGAATCGCGATGGGCGCCGTCCTTTCCGCCTATGATGCGTTGATCGCCGCCGGCGAGTTGCGTCCAGACCCCGAACAGCGCGCCGCCGCGGAGCGGCTCGATGCGCTGGCGCGGGAACTGGAGCATCCGCGCACCACCGGCTTCCTGCGCCGTCGCCCTGTGCCCGCGCGCGGGCTGTACCTCTGGGGCGGGGTGGGGCGTGGCAAGTCGATGCTGATGGACCTGTTCTTCAACCATGTCGCCATCGCCGCGAAGCGCCGCGTGCATTTCGGCGAGTTCATGCTGGAGGTGCACGCACGTATCGCGGCGGAGCGCAGGAAGGAACTGGGCGACCCGATCCCCCCCGTCGCGGCGGCGCTCGCCGAGGATGCCCGGCTGCTGGCGTTCGACGAGATGATGGTGACCAACTCGCCCGACGCGATGATCCTGTCGCGGCTGTTCACCGCCATGATCGAGAGCGGCGTCACCGTCGTCACCACCAGCAACCGCCCCCCGCGCGACCTGTACAAGAACGGCCTGAACCGCGAGCATTTCCTGCCATTCATCGCGCTGATCGAGGCACGTATGGACGTGCTGGCGCTCAACGGCCCGGTCGACTATCGCCGCGACCGCCTGGGTCAGCAGGATACCTGGCTGGTCCCCAATGGCGCGACCGCGACCGCGCAGCTCTCCGCCGCCTTCTTCCGCCTGACCGACTATCCGCCCGAAGACAGCGCCCACGTGCCCGCCGAGGAACTGACGGTTCAGGGGCGCGCGCTACATGTCCCCAAGGCGCTGAAGGGCGTCGCGGTCTTCAGCTTCAAGCGGCTGTGTGGCGAGGCGCGCGGCACCGCCGACTATCTGGCGATCGCGCGGCGCTATCATACCGTCATTCTTGTCGGGGTGCCGATTCTGGGGGCGGAGAATCGTAACGAGGCTGCCCGCTTCGTCAGCCTGATCGACGCCCTGTACGAGCATAAGGTGAAGCTGCTCGCCGCCGCCGATGCGGAGCCCGACCAGCTCTATCCGCGCGGCGACGGAGCGTTCGAATTCCAGCGTACCGTGAGCCGACTGGAGGAGATGCGCTCCGAAGACTATCTGTCGGCGGGGCATGGCGCAGAGGGCGGCACGGCGTGACGTCACCACTATTGCACTTGCGAACAATTATCAATTAAAGTTTTGATACTCTCGCTGTAGCGGGTTGCCGTCACGTCGTTATGGGCGTAGGCGGCATGACCATTCATGCCTCAACGACGGAAGGGGATGGGATGGCCCGCAAGAAGATCGCGCTGATTGGCGCCGGGAATATCGGTGGCACGCTCGCGCACCTCGCAGCATTGAAGGGGTTGGGCGACATCGTCCTCTTCGACGTGGTGGAGGGCGTACCGCAGGGCAAGGCGCTTGACCTGTCGCAGTGCGGCCCGGTCGAAGGGTTCGACGCCCGCATCACCGGCACCAACGATTACAAGGATATCGCTGGCGCCGATGTGATCATCGTCACCGCCGGCGTGGCGCGCAAGCCCGGCATGAGCCGTGACGACCTGCTCGGCATCAACCTGAAGGTGATGAAGGCGGTCGGCGAGGGCATTCGCGACAACGCCCCCGACGCCTTCGTCATCTGCATCACCAATCCGCTCGACGCGATGGTGTGGGCGCTGCGCGAGTTTTCCGGCCTGCCGATCAACAAGGTCGTCGGCATGGCCGGCGTGCTCGATTCGGCGCGCTTCAGCCATTTCCTCGCCGAGGAATTCGGCGTGTCGGTGAAGGACGTGAACACGTTCGTGCTCGGCGGGCATGGCGACACGATGGTGCCGGTGCTGGAATATTCCACCGTCAGCGGCATCCCGGTCAGCGACCTGATCGAGATGGGCTTCTCGACCCGTGAAAAGGTCGACGAGATCATCAAGCGCACGCGCGGCGGCGGCGGCGAGATCGTCGCCCTGCTGAAGACCGGTTCGGCCTATTACGCCCCCGCCACCAGCGGCATCGCGATGGCCGAGGCGTATCTGTTCGACCAGAAGCGCATCCTGCCGGCGGCGGCGCACCTCTCCGGCGAATATGGCATCGACAACCTCTATGTCGGCGTCCCCGTGGTGATCGGCGCGGGCGGTGTCGAGAAGGTGGTCGAGGTCAAGCTGTCGGACGAGGCGAAGTCGAACCTTCAGGTATCGGTCGACGCGGTCAAGGAACTGCTCGTCGCCTGCAAGGGGATCGATGGATCGCTTGCCAAGTAAGTGACTGATGATCGTGCTCCGGCGAAGGCCGGGGCACGGTTGGGAGAAGCCTCCCCGTGGAGAAGGCCGGGTTCGCCTACATCATGGCGAGCAGAGGTGCCGTGGGTGGTTTCACCACACAATATAATTGTCATCTCCTCGTATGGTACGAAGCGCATGACAGTATCGACGCAGCCCGCCATCGCGAGTTGCAGATGAAGGAGTGGAAGCGGGCTTGGAAGTGGCGGGAGATCGAAGGGCTTATTCCCGGATGGGACGACCCGAACGATCGCATCGCACGACCGTGACCGTCACCGTAACTGGGCCCCGGCCCGCGCCGGGGAACTAGGGAGACGATATGAGCATCCTCGTCGACAAGAACACCAAGGTCATCACGCAGGGGATGACCGGCAAGACCGGCACCTTCCATACGAAGACCGCGCTGGATTACGGCACGCAGATGGTCGGCGGCGTGACGCCGGGCAAGGGCGGCACGACCCATGAGGAACTGGGCCTGCCGAACTTCAACACCGTTCACGAAGCGGTCGAGAAGACCGGCGCGACCGCTTCGGTGATCTACGTGCCGCCGCCCTTCGCCGCCGACTCGATCCTGGAGGCGATCGACGCCGAGGTGCCGCTGATCGTCGCGATCACCGAGGGCATTCCGGTGCTCGACATGGTCAAGGTGAAGCGCGCGCTGTCGGGCAGCAAGTCACGGCTGATCGGCCCGAACTGCCCCGGCGTGCTGACCCCGGGCGAGTGCAAGATCGGCATCATGCCGGGCAACATCTTCAAGAAGGGCTCGGTCGGCGTCGTCTCGCGCTCGGGCACGCTCACCTATGAGGCGGTGTTCCAGACGTCGAACGCCGGGCTCGGCCAGACCACCGCGGTCGGCATCGGCGGCGATCCGGTCAACGGCACCAACTTCATCGACGTGCTGGAGCTGTTCCTGGCCGACGACGCGACCCAGTCGATCATCATGATCGGCGAGATCGGCGGTTCGGCGGAGGAAGAAGCCGCACAGTTCCTGAAGGACGAGGCGAAGCGTGGCCGGAAGAAGCCGATGGCCGGCTTCATCGCGGGCCGCACCGCGCCTCCGGGCCGTCGCATGGGCCATGCCGGGGCGATCGTCTCGGGCGGCCAGGGCGGCGCCGAGGACAAGATCGCCGCAATGGAAGAAGCCGGGATCAAGGTCGCGGCGAGCCCCAGCGAGCTGGGCTCGACGCTGCTGAGCGTGCTGAACGGCTGATCCACGAGTACGCCAGCCCGGCGAAGGCCGGGATCCAGGGCGGCCAGCGGGCTGCTCGCGGCTCTGGACCCCGGCCGTCGCCGGGGTGGCGATGTTGACAAAGACGAGCGGCCGGAGGTGCGTATCATGGGCTACGAAGGTCAGGATTTCGGCGACATCGCAGGGCATGTCAGCCCGGCATTCATCGACGCGCTGTACGCGCGCTTCAAGACCTCGCCCGACAGCGTCGAATCCGGCTGGCGGCAGTTCTTCGAAGGGCTGGAGGGCACGCTCGACGCGCCCTCCTGGTCAAACGAGCGTTGGCCGCTGACGACCACCGACGATCTGACCGCCGCGCTCGACCCGACGCAGATGGAGCCGGCACCCAAGCCCGCCAAGGGCGCCAAGCCGGCCGCCCCCGCCGCGCCGTCGGCCCCGTCGCAGGACGATATCGTCAAGGCGGCGGGCGACGCGATCCGCGCGCAGATGCTGATCCGCACCTATCGCGTGCGCGGGCACCTCGCCGCCAACCTCGATCCGCTCGGCCTGTCCGGCCCGCGCGATCTGCCCGCGGATCTGACCACCGAATATCATGGCTTTTCCGACGCCGACATCGATCGCCCCGTCTATCTCGGCGGCACGATGGGCATGCAATGGGCGACGGTACGCGAGATCGTCGACACGCTGCGCCGCAATTACTGCGGCAATGTCGGGCTGGAATATATGCACATCGCCGATGTCGAGGAGCGTAAGTTCCTCCAGGAGCGGATGGAGGGCAAGGACAAGGCGATCGAATTCACCGTTCAGGGCAAGAAGGCGATCCTGAACAAGGTGATCGAGGCGGAGCAGTGGGAGAAGTTCCTCGGCCGCAAATATGTTGGCACGAAGCGGTTCGGGCTCGACGGCGGCGAGAGCATGATCCCCGCGCTGGAAAGCCTGATCAAATATGGCGGCGCCGCCGGCGTCAACGAGATCGTGTTCGGCATGGCGCACCGCGGCCGCCTCAACGTGCTGGCCAATGTGATGGCGAAGCCGCTGCGGGTGATCTTCCACGAATTCGCGGGCGGCTCGGCCAATCCTGACGATATCGGCGGCTCGGGTGACGTCAAATATCACCTCGGCACCTCCACCGACCGCGAATTCGACGGGCACAAGGTGCATATGTCGCTGGTCGCCAACCCGTCGCACCTTGAGGCGGCGGACCCGGTGGTGCTGGGCAAGATTCGCGCGATCCAGACGATATCGAAGGATCTGGAGACGCATTCGCGCGCGCTACCGGTGCTGATCCACGGCGACGCGGCGTTCGCGGGCCAGGGCATCGTGTGGGAATGTTTCGGCTTTTCCGGGATCCGCGGGTACAATACCGGCGGCTGCGTCCACTTCGTCATCAACAATCAGATCGGCTTCACCACCAGCCCGCAATTCGCGCGCTCGTCGCCCTATCCGTCGGATGTGGCCAAGGGGGTGCAGGCGCCGATCTTCCACGTCAATGGCGACGATCCCGAGGCGGTGACCTTCGCCACCAAGATGGCGATCGAATATCGCCAGAAATTCCATCGCGACGTGGTGATCGACATGTGGTGCTATCGCCGCTTCGGCCACAATGAAGGCGACGAGCCGGGCTTCACCCAGCCGTTGATGTACAAGGCGATCCGCAGCCACCCGCCGGTATCGGAGATCTACGGCAAGCGCCTGATCGCGGAGAAGGTGATCGATCAGACGTGGCTGGACGACAGCGTCAAGCAGCTTACCGCCCTGCTCGAAGGCGAGTTCGAGGCGGGCGCGAGCTACAAGCCCAACAAGGCGGACTGGTTCGCCGGCCGCTGGTCGGGGTTGCACGCCCCCGCCGACGCCGAGACCGCGCGCCGCAGCGTCGACACCGGGATCGAGCCGAAGCTGTTCGACTCGATCGGCCGCACGCTGACGACGGTACCCGACAGCATCGCGATCCATAAGACATTGGCGCGTGTGCTGGATGCCAAGCGGCAGATGTTCGCCAGTGGCGAGAATTTCGACTGGGCGACCGGCGAGGCGCTGGCGTTCGGCGCGTTGCTGCACGAAGGCTATGGCATCCGCCTGTCGGGCCAGGATTCGGGTCGCGGCACCTTCTCGCAGCGACATGCGGTATGGGTCGACCAGAATGACGAGCACAAATATGTGCCGCTGTGGACCGTCCCGCACGGCAGCTTCGAGGTGCTCGACAGCCCGCTGAGCGAATATGGCGTGCTCGGCTTCGAATATGGCTATGCGCTCGCCGATCCCAAGACACTGGTGTTGTGGGAAGCGCAGTTCGGCGACTTCGCCAATGGCGCGCAGATCATGATCGACCAGTTCATCGCCGCGGGCGAGGCGAAGTGGCTGCGGGCCAACGGCCTCGTCATGCTGCTGCCGCACGGCTACGAAGGCCAGGGGCCGGAACATAGCTCCGCACGCCCGGAACGCTTCCTGCAACTGTGCGCGGGCGATAATATGCAGGTCGCCAATTGCACCACGCCGGCCAATTACTTCCACCTGCTGCGCCGGCAGATGCACCGCAGCTTCCGCAAGCCGCTGGTGGTGATGACGCCCAAGTCGCTGCTGCGCCACAAGCTGGCGGTCAGCCGCGCGGAGGATTTCCAGGGCGACAGCCATTTCCGCCGCATCCTGTCCGATCCGTCGGCGCCGGCCGATGCCGATACCCGGCGGGTGGTGCTGTGCACCGGCAAGCTGGCCTATGACCTGATCGAGGCGCGCGACGCGGCGGGCGATCGCAACACGCAGATCATCCGTATCGAGCAGCTCTATCCCTTCCCCACCGAGGCGCTGGCCAGCCGTCTGGCGCGGATGCCGAACGTGGAGGACGTGATCTGGGCGCAGGAAGAGCCGCGCAACAACGGTTACTGGTTCTTCGTCGAACCGTTCATCGAGGAAGCGCTGGGCATGGCGAAGGGGCGCGTCGCGCGGCCGCGCTATGCCGGACGCGCGGCGGCGGCATCGCCCGCCACCGGCCTGATGAAGCGGCACCAGGCCGAGCAGGGTGCGCTGATAGCGGACGCGCTGGGCCACAATGTGCGCGACGAGATCCGTCGCACCCGCGAAATCGACACGACCAAGAAGGCCGCCAAGCCGGCGAGCTGAACCATCATCCTCACCACCCACCCCTCCCGGGGGAAGCGTGGCCTGCCCGCGCGACAGTTGAAGGCGAAAGACAATGGCAACCGAAGTGCTGGTGCCCGTGCTGGGCGAATCGATCACCGAAGCCACGGTCGGCGAATGGCTGAAGCAGCCGGGCGATCCGGTCGCCGCCGACGAGCCGATCGCGAGCCTGGAGACCGACAAGGTTTCGGTCGAGGTGCCCTCCCCCGTCGCCGGCGTGATGGGGCAGCATGCGGTGAAGGTCGGTGACACCGTCGAGGTCGGCGCGATGATCGCCACGATCGAATCGGGCGACGGCGCCGCCGCCGCGCCCGCCGCCGCACAGGCCGCCCCCGCGGCACCGGCCAGCGGCAGCGATCCGGTCGCGGGCGGCTATGGCAACCACGGCGAGGCGCCGGTGACCAGCGATACGCCCGCGGCGCTGTCGCCGTCGGTGCGGCGCGCGGTGCTGGAACATGGCGTCGATCCGTCGACGGTGAAGGGCACCGGCAAGGACGGCCGCCTGACCAAGGAAGACGTCGCCGCCGCCGCCTCGTCGAAGCCCGCCGGCGCGAGCGCGACGGGCGCCTCAGACGCCACGCCGACCCCGTCGGTCGCCGCTTCGACCGCGCGCAAGGAGGAGCGCGTGAAGATGACCCGCCTCCGCCAGACGATCGCCAAGCGTCTGAAGGAAGCGCAGAACACCGCGGCGATGCTGACGACGTTCAACGACGTCGACATGACCGCGGTGATCGAGGCGCGCGCCAAGTACAAGGACCTGTTCGAAAAGAAGCATGGCGTGCGGCTCGGCTTCATGGGCTTCTTCGTGAAGGCCGCGACGATGGCGCTGAAGGATATCCCGTCGGTCAACGCCTCGATCGAGGGGGACGAGATCGTCTATCACGACTACGCCGACATCTCGGTCGCGGTCAGCGCGCCGAACGGTCTGGTCGTCCCCGTGATCCGCGATGCGCAGGACCTGTCGGTCGCCGGCATCGAGAAGACGATCGGCGACTTCGGCAAGCGCGCCAAGGAAGGCACGCTCAAGATGGACGAGATGAAGGGCGGCACCTTTACCATCTCCAACGGTGGCGTCTTCGGCTCGCTGATGTCGACCCCGATCATCAATCCCCCGCAATCGGCGGTGCTGGGGCTGCACCGTATCGAGGATCGCCCGGTCGTCCGTGACGGCCAGGTCGTCGTCCGCCCGATGATGTACCTCGCGCTCAGCTACGACCATCGCCTGATCGACGGGCGTGAAGCCGTCACCTTCCTCGTCGCGTTGAAGAATGCGATCGAGGATCCGACACGCATCCTGATCGACCTGTGAGACATGGGCTCCTGCGAGCGCGGGAGCCCGGAGTCACACGGGCAAACGTCCGTGGCTCCGGGTTCCTGCGTGCGCCGGAGCACGATATTGTCATGGGGCGGGCAGGACCGGCCTCGTTTACCTGATGGCCGGTCAGCGCAAGGGCACCTTGTGCCGCGGGGGTACCAGCGACCGGATTCGCCGGGCATATCGACCCCGTACCGGCGCGATCGACGGCTTTTCGAAGGAACATGGCGGCACGCTCCTTGTCTGGTTCGAACGCTACGACGACATACAGGGCGCATGCGCACGCGAACTGCGGTTGAAGAAGTGGAAGCGGAGCTGGAAGATCGATCTGATCGAACGGGCGAACCGCAGTGGAGGATCTGTACGTGACGCTGGTTTGACGCGTGTTCCTGCCACGCAGGAGCCCAGAACGACAAACGGTGCCGCGCCTAACCCTGGGTTCCTGCAGTCGCAGGAGCACGATGGAGCAGAAGAATGGCAGACCAGTACGACTATGACGTTCTCGTGATCGGCGCCGGGCCGGGCGGCTATGTCGCCGCGATTCGCGCCGCGCAGCTGGGGCTCCGGACCGCCTGCGCCGAAAGCCGCGAGACGCTGGGCGGCACCTGCCTCAACGTCGGCTGCATTCCGTCAAAGGCGATGCTGCATGCGTCCGAGCTGTTCGACCACGCCGCCAACGGCACGATGGCGAAGCTGGGGATCAAGGTACAGCCCAAGCTGGATCTGGAAACGATGCACGGCCAACGCCGCGACGCGGTCAAGCAACTGACCGGCGGCATCGAATTCCTGTTCAAGAAGAACAAGGTGACGTGGCTGAAGGGCCGCGCCGCGTTCAAGGACGCGCATAGCGTCGAGGTGGCGGGCCAGACGGTGACGGCGAAGAACGTCGTCATCGCCACCGGCTCGTCGGTCACCCCGTTGCCGGGGGTCACGATCGACCAGAAGGTGGTCGTCGATTCGACCGGCGCGCTCGAACTGGCGAAGGTGCCGGAGCATCTGGTGGTGATCGGCGGCGGCGTGATCGGGCTGGAGCTGGGCAGCGTGTGGCGTCGTCTGGGGGCGAAGGTGACCTGCGTCGAATTCCTCGACCAGATCCTGCCCGGCTTCGACGGCGATATCCGCAAAGAGGCCAACAAGATCTTCAAGAAGCAGGGCATCGAGTTCAAGCTGTCGACGAAGGTGACCAACGTCGCGGTCGATGGCGATACCGCGACGCTGACGCTGGAGCCGGCGAACGGCGGCGAGGCGACGACGCTGCAGGCGGATTGCGTGCTGGTGTCGATCGGACGCAGGCCGAACACCGACGCCCTGAACCTGGAGGCGGCGGGCCTATCGGTCAATCAGCGCGGCCAGATCGAGATCGATCACGACTTCCGCACCAAGGCGGACGGTGTGTGGGCGATCGGCGACGTCGTGCCGGGGCCGATGCTGGCGCACAAGGCCGAGGACGAAGGGATCGCGGTGGCGGAGAATATCGCGGGCCAGCACGGCATCGTGAACCACGATATCATCCCGTCGGTCGTCTATACCTGGCCGGAGGTCGCCGGCGTCGGCCTGACCGAGGAGGCGGCGAAGGAGCGAGGCGAGATCAAGGTCGGCAAGTTCCCGATGGTCGGCAACAGCCGCGCGAAGACCAACCATGAACCCGACGGGCTGGTGAAGATCATCTCCGACGCGAAGACCGATCGCGTGCTGGGCACATGGATCATCGCGGTCCCCGCGGGAACGATGATCGCGCAGGTGGCGCAGGCGATGGAATTCGGCGCGACCAGCGAGGATATCGCCTATACCTGCCACGCGCACCCGACGCATTCGGAAGCGATCAAGGAAGCCGCGATGGCGGTGCGGGGCAAGCCGATCCATATCTGATCGGCCATCGCCGCCCCGGTGTCGCACCGGGGCGGTGGCCGCCCGCGATCGCGAGACCACCGCTTCGCAGCAGGAGGCGAGCGATCATTACCGACCGCGCGGATCGCGAGCGACACTGGCTGGCCCTCACCCGCGTCACCCTGCCCGCGCTCGCCGCGTCGCGGCGCTGGCCGGTGAAGGCGGATCATTGTTTCCAGCGCATCCTGCTCGATCATGCCTGTGGCGGTCGCTGGTATGATCAGATCACGCGCCGGCCCGCCTATCGCCATGCCTGCGATACCACGCTCGACCGCGCGATCGCGCTCGGCGAGGCGGTGGCAGCGGGAACGACGGATCTTGCCGCGCTCAACCGTCAATCGCTGATCTGGCGCGGCAAGGCCTGATCCCGCCGCGCGCGGCGATCAGGCGTCGCAGCGGTCGGGATGCTTGCGGCATTCCTTGTCGCGCTGTTCGCGCTCCTTGGCCTCGGCCTCGTCGCGCTTGCGCATCGCGCGGACGTATTTCTCGTCCTTTTCCTTTTCGCTGGTCGTCATCATGTCGACGGTGCCGCCCACCGCCTTGCCCGCCAGCCGTACCGGGGCGGTGACGACCCCGGCGACGGTGCGGACGCAACCGCCCGTCGCCAGCAACGGCAGCGCCGCCGCCATCATCATCATCGCCGACCTGCCCCGCATCACGCTTACTCCCGCCCTGCTATCGCCGCTCTGCCTATAGCAGGGAAATCAGTGAATAATCCGTCGATACCCTGATCGAGCGCCGAACGGATCTCCCCTGCCACATCGCCATGCGCGCGCGGATCGGCGCCGCGCCGGAAACGTTCGGGGAGGAAGTAATTTTCCGCGCGATAGGTCCAGGGATGGACCTTCAGCCCCGCCGCATGCGCCGTCGCGACCAAGGCGCTGGGCTGCGCCGGCGTGTCGCGGTCCCACAGCATCGCCTTGTTCGGGCCGATGCCATAGGCATAGGTAGCCACCTGCCGCAGCCCCTCAGGCGTCGTCATCGCGGCATAGCTGGGGACGGCGCGATCCGCTGGCGCCCCCTCGCCATCCATCAACTGGATCAGCCGCACCTTCGTCATGGTGGCGAGCCGCTTGAGATTGTTCACCTCGAACGACTGGATGAAAACGGGCGCATCGGCACGATCCCAGCCCGCCCCGCGCAGCCCCGCCACCACCAGCGCGTCGGTGGGATGGCCGATCGAGGCGAAATAGGTCGGATGCTTGGTTTCGGGATAGATACCGACATGATTCGCCTGCGCCAGGGCGATCACCTCGGCAAAGGTGGGGATCGGTTCCTGCCCGTCATAGGCGGCGTTCCCGGGGCGCAACTGCGGCAATCGCTCCTTCGCGCGCAATGTCTTCAACTCGGCCAGCGTGAAATCCTCGACGAACCAGCCGGTCAGCGTCTGGCCGTCGATCGTCTTGGTGGTGCGGCGATCCGCGAATTCGGGATGCCGGGCCACGTCGGTGGTGTCGGAAATATCGTTTTCGTGCCGTGCGACCAGCACATTGTCCTTGGTGGGCACCAGATCGGGTTCGATGATATCCGCACCCTGCCTGATCGCGAGCGTATAGCTGGCGATGGTATGTTCGGGCCGCTCCCCACTCGCGCCGCGATGCGCGATCAACAGGGGGGTCGACGGGCGGGGCGGGGCGGCGGCGGCAGTCATGACGCGATCGTGCACCGGCGTGCATGCCGCCGCCAGCCCCACGCAGCCGATCTGGATGAGAGTCGTTCGCACGGACCTGATCCTTACAGTCCGCGTTGGGCGTTGGTCAGCGAAAGGCAGCTTCATGCGCTTCACCATCAATGGAAAATCCTACGAGGCGGATGTCGACGTCCGTACCTCGCTGCTCGATCTTGCCCGTGAGCATCTCGGGCTCACCGGCAGCAAAAAGGGCTGCGACCACGGGCAATGCGGCGCGTGCACGATGCTGGTGAACGGACGCCGGATCAACTCATGCCTCTCGCTCGCCGTGATGCATCAGGATGACGAGATCGTGACGATTGAGGGCCTCGGCACGGTGGAGAACCTGCATCCGTTGCAGGATGCCTTCGTTCGCCACGACGGCTATCAATGCGGCTATTGCACGCCCGGGCAGATCTGTTCGGCGGTGGGCATGCTCGACGAGGCGGCGAAGGGCTGGCCCAGCCATGTCAGCAGCGACCTGTCACAGGTTTCGCTCGACGATGCCGAAATCAGCGAGCGGATGAGCGGCAATATCTGCCGCTGCGCCGCCTATCCCAATATCGTCGACGCGATCCGCGAGATCGCCGGCCAACAGCCGAAGGTGGACGCATGAAGACGTTCGACTATGAACGCGCCAGCAGCATCGACGCGGCGGTGCGCGCCGGCGGCCGGTTCATCGCCGGCGGGACCAACCTTCTCGACCTGATGAAGCTGCAGGTCGAGACGCCGGACAAGCTGGTCGACATCAGCCGCCTCGATCTCGACCGGATCGAGGAGCGTGACGATGGCGGGCTGACCATCGGCGCGCTGGTGCCGAACAGCGATCTGGCCGCCGACCCGCGCGTGATCGAGCGTTACGAAGTGCTGAGCCGCGCCTTGCTGGCGGGTGCCTCCGGCCAGTTGCGCAACAAGGCGACGACGGGCGGCAACCTGCTCCAGCGAACACGCTGCTATTATTTTTATGACACCGCCGCCGGCTGCAACAAGCGCGAACCGGGGTCGGGATGCGAGGCGATCGGCGGGTTCAACCGCATCCATGCGATCATCGGCACCAGTGACCAGTGTATCGCAACTCATCCTGGCGACATGCCGGTGGCGATGCGCGCGCTGGATGCGGTGGTAGTGACGCAGCGTCGCGACGGCGACAAGCGCCGCATCTCGCTCGGCGACTTCTATCGCCTGCCAGGAGATACGCCGCAGATCGAGAATGTGCTCGACGCGGGCGAGTTGATCACGCATATCGAACTGCCCCCCGCCCCCGCGGGCCGGCAATTCTATCGCAAGGTGCGTGACCGCGCCTCTTATGCCTTTGCACTGGTTTCGGTCGCGGGCGTCGTCGATGTGCAGGACGGGCGGATCGCATCCGCCGCGCTGGCCTTTGGCGGGGTCGCGCACATGCCGTGGCGCAATCCGGCGGTCGAACAGGCACTGGTCGGACAGGCACCCTCGACAGAGGTGTTTGAGGCCGCCGCCGACGCGCTCCTGCGCGATGCGCGCGGTTTCGGCTCGAACGACTTCAAGATTCCTCTGCTGCGCCGCACGCTGATCGCGTGCCTACGGGATGTGACGCTATGAGCCTGGTCGACAAATTGCTGGGCCGCGACGAGACGCGGCACCTGACGATGGACAAGCCGCACCCGGACAGTCTGCTGGATACCGGCGCGCAGGGGGTGATCGGCAAGCCGGTCGATCGTGTCGAAGGGCCATTGAAGGTATCCGGCCGCGCGACTTACGCCGCCGAATACCCCGCCGAGCGATTGAGCTATGGCGTGCTGGTGCGGGCGCCGTTCGGCTCGGGCAGGATCCGCGAGATCGCGACTGACGCCGCCCGCTCGGTGGCGGGGGTGATCGACATCGTCACCGACCATCGGACGTTCATCCGCAATCCGCAACAAGGCGGCGAAATGACCGCGCCGACCCAGGGCGTCGAGCAGGTCGATTATTTCGGCGAGATCGTCGCGATCGTCGTCGCCGAGACGTTCGAGGCCGCGCGCGAGGCCGCCGCGCTGGTGGTGGTCGATCACGAACCCAGCGAAGGCGCCTACGTGTTCGCCGCGCATCGCGACCAGGCCGACACCCCGCCCCCTGACCAGATCCCGCCGACGAGCCGGCAGGGCGATATCGACAAGGCGATGGCCGACGCTGCGCTGACCGTCGATGTCACCTATACCACCCCCAGCCAGACGTCCGCGGCGATGGAGCCGCATGCATCGATCGCGGAGTGGAAGGACGACGGCTCGCTGTTGCTTCACGGCGCCTATCAGATGGTCGCGTCGGATCAGATGCAACTCGCGAAGACGCTGGGGATCGCCACCGATAAGGTACGTATCATCGCGCGCTATGTCGGCGGCGGTTTCGGGTCGAAACTCGGCATCGCGCCGGAAAGCGTCGCGGCGGCGATCGCGGCGAAGCGGCTCGGGCGCCCGGTGAAGGTGGCAATGAGCCGGCAACAGGTGTTCGACGCGACGGTGCGTCGCTCGAACACCGAGCAACGTGTCCGGCTGGGCGCGGATGCCGAGGGTCGGCTGATCGCGATCGGGCATGAAACGCTGACCAGCAACCTGCCGGGCGAAGACTTTTTCGAGCCCGCCGGTATCGGCACGCATTTCGCCTACGCCGGGGAAAATCGGCTGATCGATCACAAGATCGTGCGACTGAACTGGCTGTTGGCGGGGTCGATGCGCGCGCCGGGCGAGGCGGTCGGGATGCTGGCGCTGGAAGGCGCGATGGACGAGCTGGCGGAGAAAGCCGGGCTCGATCCGATCGAGCTGCGCCGTCGCAACGAACCGGGCGAGGATCCGGAAAAGAACATTCCCTTTTCCTCGCGCAGCCTGATTCCCTGTCTCGACAAGGGCGCGGCGCTGTTCGGCTGGTCGAACCGCAAGGCGACACCGGCGAGCGACCGGCGTGGCGAATGGCTGCACGGCATGGGTGTGTCCTCTGCGGTGCGTTCCAACATGCTGCAAAAGTCATCCGCGAAGGTGGAACTGACCAGTGACGGTCGCGCGATCGTCTCCACCGACATGACCGACATCGGCACCGGCACCTATACGATCCTGTCGCAGATCGCCGCCGAGACATTGGGCCTGCCGCTCGATCGCGTCACCGTCCATCTCGGCGACGGCGCGGCGCCGCCCGCCGCCGGCTCGGGAGGATCGTGGGGCGCGGGATCGGCGGGTTCGTCGGTATATCTCGCCTGTGAAGGGCTACGCGAGAAGCTGGCCAAGGCGATGGGTGTCGCATCCGATGCGATGACGCTGAAGGACGGCCGCGCGATCGCGGAGAATCGCGCGGTCGAGATTTCCGAGCTGGTCGGCGACGGGTTGAGCATGGTCGGCGAAATCGCGCCCGGCAAGCAGGAGAAACTGTTCAACCAGGCCAGCTACGGCGCGCATTTCGCGGAAGTGAAGGTCAATGCCGTCACCGGCGAGGTGCGGGTCGAGCGCATGCTGGGGGTGTTCACCGCTGGCCGCATTCTCAACGCCAAGACGGCGCGGTCGCAATGCCTCGGCGGGATGACCTTCGGGATCGGCGCGGCGTTGACCGAGGAACTCGTCCACGATCCGCGCAACGGCAAGGTCGTCAACCGCGATCTCGGCGAATATCACGTGCCGGTGAACGCCGACGTCCCCGCGCTGGAGGTTCACTTCCTCGACGAGCGCGACATCCACGCCAATCCGATCCACGCCAAGGGACTGGGAGAGCTGGGCATTTCGGGTGCGGGCGCGGCGATCGCCAATGCGGTCTACAATGCCACCGGCGTGCGTGTTCGTGACTTCCCGATCACCTGTGACAAGCTGTTGGACGGTTTGCCGGATTGACCCGACGCCCTATATCACGCCGCGAACCGGGCCCGCCGTTCGCGCTGGAGACATGAGCCCCACCGCATCAATGGCGGAGGACATGCGGCGGAGGCATCATCATGAGCGAACAGGCAATCGATACGGCGGAACGGCCCCGCGGATTGGCGCGTGCGCGGCAAGGCGTGCTGGGCAGTCCATTGCCGCGCATCGAAGGCCCCCTGAAAGTCACGGGCGCGGCGGCCTATGCGTATGAACAGGCGCCCGAGGGCACGTTGCACGCCGCGATCGTCGGCGCGCCGGTGGCCGCCGGGCGCGTAACGCGCATCGATGCGACGCACGCCGAGGCGCTCGACGGCGTCGTCGCGGTGATCCACGACGATCCGCGCTTCCCGTCTGGCGAGGCCAATTCGCGGGGGATGCCGACGCAGGGCGGCGATCGCATCTTTCATTATCACCAGCCGGTTGCCATCGTATTGGCCACCACCCTGCCGGTCGCCCGGCAAGCGGCGCGACTGGTGGCGGTGGAGACCGTTCCGGGCGAGGGCCGCTTCGACATGGCGGCAGAGCCGGTGCAGCGCGACCACCAGCTCGGTTTCCTGACAGCGATCGACATCGGCGACGTCGATGCCGCCATGGCGGAAGCGGCAGTGACGTTCGACGCCACCTATACCACGCCAGTGCATTTCCCGGCGGCGCTGGAGCCGCATGCCTCCACCCTGTGGTGGGACGGCGATCTGTTGACGGTGCGGTCAAGCAACCAGGTGATCGGCGGTGCGAAAAGCACGATCGCCACGGCGCTCGGCATCGCCGAGGAGCAGGTGCGCGTGTTGGCGCCGTTCGTCGGCGGCGGCTTCGGGGGGAAGACCGGCGTCGGCCCGGAAGTGATCATGGCCGCGGTCGCGGCGGAACGGCTCGGCCGTCCGGTCAAGGTCGCGCTGCCGCGTCGTGATACCGCCTATATGGTCCACCACCGCAGCGCGACGACGCAGCGCATCCGTATCGGCTGCGATCGGGAAGGCCGGATCACCGCCATCGCGCATGAGGGGAGCGCGGCGCAGAATGACGATAGCGTGTTCCTCGAACCGATCCCGTTCGGCTCTCTGCCACTCTACGAGGGTGCGGCGCGCCGTTTTCGTACCGATCTTGTCCGCCTCGACCTGCCGGCGACGGGCGCGGTGCGCGCGCCGGGCGAGGCGATCGGCACCTTCGCGATGGAATGCGCGATGGACGAACTGGCCGGACGCCTCGGGCTCGATCCGATCGAGCTGCGCCGCCGCAACGAGCCGGCGCGCGATCCGACCAGTGGCAAGCCCTTCTCCACCCGGCGACTGCTCGATTGCTATGACGAGGGCGCGCGCCGCTTCGGCTGGCCCGATCGTGTCCCGGATCCCGGCACGACGCGCGATGGCGAATGGCTGATCGGCATCGGCATGGCCGCCGCGCTGCGCGGTAATTTCACCGTCGAGGCGGCGGCGACGGTGCGGTTGATGCCCGACGGTCGTGCGGCGGTGGAATGCGACATGACCGATATCGGCACCGGCACCTATACGATCCTGGCGCAGACGGTCGCGGAAGTGCTGGGGCTGTCCCCCGGCGCGGTCGAGGTGCGGATCGGCGACACCACCTATCCGAAGAGTGCCGGCTCGGGCGGGTCGTTTGGCGCTGGCAGCGCCGCCGCCGCCAGCGTGCTGGCGTGCGAGGACATCTTGGCGGAGCTGGCGCGGCGGATGAACGCCGCGCCCGAGGAACTGTCACTGCACGACGGCCGCGTCGCCGCTGGCGCGCGCGAACTGCCGCTCGCCGATCTGCTGCGCGGCGATACGCTGGTCGGCGAGGGCAAGAGCGTGCCCGGCGCGCAGGCGAAGAAGACCAGCCAGGCCAGCCATGGCGCGCATTTCTGCGAGGTGGCGGTCAATGCGGTGACCGGCGAGGTGCGGGTCCGGCGGATGCTGGGCGTGTTCGATGTGGGGCGCGTGCTGAACCGCGCCACCGCCACCAACCAGATCGTCGGCGGGATGGTCTGGGGCATCAGCTACGCGCTGGGCGAGGAAGCCGTGCCCGATACGCGCTCCGGCCGCTTCGTGAACCCCGATTTCGGAGAATATCACGTCGCGGTGAACGCCGATGTGCCGCAGATCGAATGCCATTTCATCGAAGAGATCGACGACGCCGCCAATCAGGCGGGGTCGAAAGGCGTCGGCGAACTGGGCATTTCGGGGGCGGGCGCGGCGGTGATCAACGCGATCCACAATGCCACCGGGGTCCGCATTCGCGACGTACCCGCGACGCTCGACAAACTGCTCGCCGCGCTGCCGCCGGTGTGACGCCCCCTTTCAATGAGATGTGACCCTCATGGCCGACAATGATTCCGTGCTGACCGCCGCCCGCGAGTGGAAGGGCGCGCGCATGGCGCTGGCCACGGTGGTATCGACCTGGGGCTCCGCCCCGCGTCCCAAGGGCAGCCATATGCTGGTGCATGAGGATGGCCGCTTCGAGGGTTCGGTATCGGGCGGATGTGTCGAGGGCGATATCCTCGATACCGCCGCGCGGGTGATCGCCGGCGAGCCCTTTGCGGTGAAGAGCTATGGCGTCGCGGACGACAGCGCCTGGGAGGTCGGCCTGCCATGCGGCGGCGAGATCGCGGTGATGGTACAGCCGGTCGCGGCGACCGGCTTCGACCCCGCGCTGTTCGAACGGATCGCCGCCGCCCGTGACGACGGGCGCGCAGTGACGGTGACGACTGACCTCGCCACCGGCCGTTCGGACCTGCACGCGCCGCAGGTTGGACCGGCCGGCAGCGGCGCGGCCTTCGTGAACCGCTACGATCCGCCGCGACGACTGCTGATCGTCGGCGCGGTGCAGATCGCGCAGAGTCTGGCCGCGCTGGCGACCACATTGGGGATCGAAACGGTGGTGATTGACCCGCGCGGGCGTTTCCTGACCGAGGAACGCTTCCCCGGCGTGACGCTCGACGATCGCTGGCCCGACGAGGCGGTCGCGGCATGGAAGCCCGGCCCTGCCAGCGCGGTCGTGACGCTGAGCCACGATATCAAGATCGACGATCCGGCGCTGCTCGCAGCGCTTGCGAGCGATGCCGCCTATGTCGGTGCGCTCGGCAGCCGCAAGAGCCACGCGGCGCGGCGGGAGCGGCTGTCGCAGTCGGGCGTTACCCCCGAACAACTCGATCGCATCGACGGCCCGGTGGGAATCGATATCGGCGCGATCGGACCGGCGGAAATCGCGCTGTCGATCGCCGCCGCCATGGTGGGAGCGTTCCATGATCGCGGTTGAAGATATCGTCCTGATCCTCCTCGCCGCCGGCAAGTCGGAGCGGTTCAGCGACATCGGCAGCAAGCTCGACCAGCCCTTTCTGGCGCGGCCGCTGGGGCTGCATGTCGCGGTAGCGCTGGAGGATATGCCATTTCGCGAACGGCTGGCGATCGTCGATGGCTGCCAGCTCGATTATGGCCGGCACGGCTTTCGCGTGCTCCACAACGACGATCCGGGCCGCGATATGGCATCGTCGGTGCGGATGGGCGTGGAGGATGCGCGCGCACGCGGTGCCGAGGCGGTGCTGATCGCGCTGGCGGACATGCCGCGGGTTACCGCGGCGCATATCTATCGCCTGATAGACGCCGCTGACAGCGCGGACGCGGTCGTGGCGTCGAGCGACGGCGTTTCGCCGCGCCCGCCAGCGCTGTTCGGACGCGCACGATTCGATCAGTTGCTCGCGATCACCGGCGACCAGGGCGCGCGCGACCTGATCCGGTCAGGCCGGCACGTCGTCACCAATGCCGCCGAGCTGATCGACGTCGATACGGAGGAAGATCTCGAGAAGCTGCGCCGGTTGGTTCACGCGCCCGAGGCGTTGAACCGTATCGACTCGCACGCGCTGCGCAGCGACGACGTCATCGCCCGAACCGAAGACGAAGCGGACTGATCCGTCACTCGTGCCGCAAGGCGTCGATCGGGTTCAGCGCCGCCGCGCGGCGCGCGGGGAAATAGCCGAACACCACGCCGATCACCGCCGAGATCGCAAAGGCGATCAGGTTGATTTGCGGATCGAACGTCCACGGCACCTGCATCAGCGGGGTGAGCCCCAGGATCACCGCCTGCGCGATCACCAGGCCGATCAGCCCGCCCAGGCACGACAGCACCACCGCCTCGACCAGGAATTGCAGCAGCACCTCGTTCGCTACCGCGCCAATCGCCAGACGGATGCCGATTTCGCGCGTGCGCTCGGTCACCGACACCAGCATGATGTTCATGATGCCGATACCGCCGACGACCAGGCTGATCGCCGCCACGGCCGCGACGATCCGCGTCAATAACGTCGTCGTGCCGGTCAGCGTGTCGGAAATCTGCTTCGTGTCGAAGATGTTGAAATTGTCCTCGCGCTCCCCGCCGATATTGCGGCGTTCGCGCAGCAGCCCGGTGATCGCGGCCTGCACCGTTGCGGTCGAATAGGCCTGGTCCACCCCGACCAACATCAGACGGATGTCGCGGGTGCCGGTGAAGCGGCGTTGCACCGCCTTTATCGGCATGATCACGACATCGTCCTGGTCACCGCCGAACCCCGCCTGCCCGCGCGTCGACAGCACGCCGATCACGTCACAGCTCACATCGCCAAGCCGAAAGCGCCGGCCGACCGCGTCCCCGCCGCGAAACAGGTTCTGACGCACGGTATTGCCGATCAGGCACACGGCCTTGCCCGCCTGTTCCTCGGTCGACGTCCATTGGCGCCCGCTGACCAGCGGCCAAGGCTGGACCTGGAAATAGGCGGCGGTGGTGCCGTTGATCGTCGTCGACCAGTTCGCGCCTTCGTAGATCGCGGTGGCGGAGGATTGCGCCTGCGGCGCGACGGCGGTGACGCCCGCGATCTGCTCCGCGATCGCATCGACGTCTTCGGGGGCGAAGTCCGGCGGGCGCGGGCCGCCGCCGCCGCGGCCGAATCCCTGGCCGGGGCGGATCTGCAGGATGTTGGTGCCCAGTGCGGCGATCTGCGTCTGCACCGCGGCGGTGGTGGCCTTGCCCAGCGTGACCATCGTCACCACCGCGCCGACCCCGATGACGATACCGAGGATCGTCAGGAACGATCGCAACAGGTGTCGCCGGATCGACCGCACCGCGAGCAGGAAGGTGGTGCCGAGCATCAGCGCGCTCCCGCCGTGATCGCCGATCGACCCGTCACGATACCGCCTCCCCCTGCGTATGGCGCGTGTCGATCCGCTCGACCAGCCCGTCGCGAAAATGCACCACGGTGCGCGCGAAGGCCGCCATATCGGCTTCGTGCGTCACCATCAGCACGGTGATGTCACGATCGCGATTGAGACCGGTCAGCAGTTCCATGATCTCGATCGAGCGTTCCGAATCGAGGTTGCCGGTCGGTTCGTCCGCCAGCAGCACATCGGGCTCGGTGACGATCGCGCGCGCGATCGCGACGCGCTGTTGCTGCCCGCCGGACAGTTCGGCCGGGGTATGATCCCACCATTGATCCAGCCCGACCTGTGCCAGCGCCGCCATCGCGCGCTCACGCCGCGCGCGCTTCTCGTCGCCGCGATACAGCAGTGGCAGTTCGACATTCTCCAGCGCGGTGGTGCGCGACAGCAGGTTGAAGCCCTGGAACACGAAACCCAGGTAGCGCCGCCGCAGCAGCGCACGCTCGTCGCGGCCGAGCGATTCGACGTGATGACCGCGGAACAGGAACGTCCCGTCCGAGGGCACGTCGAGGCAGCCGAGGATATTCATCGTGGTCGACTTGCCCGATCCAGACGGCCCCATCACCGCGACGAAATCACCCGCCGCGATATCAAGGTCGACACCCTTCAGCGCATGGAATTGCGTTGCGCCCTCGCCATAGGTCTTCGTCACGCCGCGCAGGCGGATCAGCGGTGCGGCGGCGGCGTCCATCGTCACTGCCCCCCGGCGGCCCCCGATCCGCCGCTACCGCTGCGTCGCGCACCGCCCGCAGCGCCGCTGCGCGACGCCTGGTTCGCCGCGAGCTGCCCAGTGATGACCTCCATCCCCGGTTTCAGTTCACCCGACAGCACCTCGGTCTGCGTACCGTTGGTATCGCCGATGGTGACCTGGATCGCGCGCGGCTGGCCGTCATCGCCCTTCACGTACAGTGTTTGCGTGGCGCCACGGCCGACCTGCGCGGTACGGGTGGCGCCGCCCTCGCCACGGCGCGGCCCGCGCGGAATGATCGAACTGGCGATGCCGCTCCCCGAATCGGTCCCGCCCGTGCCCGGCTTGAACCGGAAAGCGGCGTTGGGGACGAGCAGCACGTTCCGTTTGTCGGCGGTGATGATATCGGCGGTCGCGGTCATGCCGGGCCGCAGCTGCAGCGAGGGATTGGCGACGGTCAGGTCGGCGGCATACGACACCACCTGCCCCGAGGTGCTGCTGGTCGACGAGGTGCTCGACGACGACGAGGACGCGGTGGCATTGCTGACCGTCAGATTGCTGCCCAGGTCGACGCGCCGGATCTGCGCCGGAAAGGTCTTGCCCGGAAAGGCGTCGACGGTGAAGGTCGCCTTCTGACCGACCTGCACCTCGCCAACGTCGGCCTCGTCGATCGCCACCTCCAGCTTCATCTGCGACAGGTCTTCGGCGATCACGAACAAGGTCGGCGTGTTGAACGACGCGGCAACGGTCTGCCCCGGATCGACCTGCCGTGCGAGCACGACGCCGTTGACGGGCGAGCGGATGATCGCCCGCGCGCGCTGCGTCTGCGACTGGGAGAGCGTCGCGCGCGCGGCGCTGACATTGGCCTCGGCGACGCGCAGCGCGGCGACCGCGCGCTGGGCGTTCGCCTGTCCGGTCTGTAGCTCGGTCTTCGACGGCACGCGCCCGTTCGACAGACGATACACCTCCTGCAACCGTTCCAGCTGCGCCTGTGCCTCCGCCAGGGTGGCGCGCGCCTGCACGACCTGCGCCTCGTTCGCGGCGAGCTGCGCCTGGCCGGCGCGGATCTGATCATCGATCTGCTCGGGGTCGATCAGCGCCAGCGGCTCGCCGGCGACGACGCGATCGTTGACGTCGACCACGACACGCGTCACCAGCCCCGACAATTGCGAGCCGACCGTCACCTGGTTGGTCGGCGCCAGCTTGCCCGTCGCCGAGACGGTGACGGTCAGATCGCCGCGCTGCACCGGGACGGTCGCATAGGCGGTCTCGCCCGCCCCACCGAACACACATCGCGACAGCAACAGCACCAGCAGCACCGCACCGAGCGCGACCAGCGCCCATTTCGCCCACCGCCGCCACGTCGGCTGCGGCTTCACCCCCAGAAAATCGTCGAGTGCGGTATCGGCCATCAGGGATTTCCAGCGGTGGGGGCGGGTTGGGTGAGGGGCGCGGCGGCGGCGGCGCGTGGCGGTGCCTCGGGCACGGCCGACGCATCCCAGCCACCGCCCAGCGCGCCATAGAGCTGCACCAATGCGGTGGCGGCATCGGCGCGCGCCTGCGCCGCGCCGTTGCGCGCAGACAACAGCGCCGCCTCCTGCTGGCTGAGCGTCGTGAAGTCGGTCAACCCGGTGTGATACTGGCTGCGCGACAGGATCGCGGCGGCATCCGCGGCGCGATAGGCGGTGGTCAGTTCCACCTCGCGCCGGCGTGCGGTGTCGAGCGCGACGACCGCATTCTCGATATCCTCCAACGCGGTCAGCACGGTCGATTTGTACGCGGCCAGCGCGGCATCCGCCGCCGCCCGCTGCCCGCGCACCTGGCTGCGCAGCTTGCCGCCGTCGAAGATCGCCTGGGTCAGCCCCGCGAACAACCCGCCGGTGACCGTGTCCAGGATGCTGCCGACGGTGTTGGCGCGCGCGTCGATATTCCCGCTGATCGCCAGATTGGGATAGAGCGCCGCCTCGGCCACGCCGATCCGTGCGGTCGCGGCGGCCAGCGAGCGCTCCGCCGCGCGCACATCGGGCCGCTGACGCAACACGTCGGCGGGAATGCCGGCGCCGACCAGCGCCGGACCGTTCGGAATCGGCCGTGCCGCCACCAGCAGCGGCTTCAGCGCGCCCGGCGCCTGTGCGGTCAGCACGCCCAGCCGCGAAACCGCCGCATTATATTGCTGTTCCAGCGTCGGGATCGTCGCCGCGGTCTGCGCACGCTGCCCCCGGGCCTGTTCGAGATCGAGCGACGACACCAGCCCCGCCTGGACGCGGAAACCGGCGATTTCCAGATTATCCTCCTGCAGCGCCAGGCTGGCGCGCGCATTGGCGAGCTGCGCCTGATACAGCCGCGCGAGCACGTAATTGCGTGCCACTTCCTGCTCGACCGACAGCAGCGTGGTCGCATAGTCGAAGCCCGACGCCTGATAGTCGGCGCGGCTCGCCTCGACCGTCCGCCGCACCTCGCCGAAGATCCCGAGCTGGTACGACCCGCTCAGCCCCAGCGAAAAATTGTTCGCGCCGCCGCCGCCGCCGATATTCTGCACCGTGCCATCGGGCAGCGTGATCGTCTGCCCGCCGCCGCGCAACGTTTCCGAGCGGCTGTACCCACCGCTGCCGCTGAGCGAGGGGAGCAGGCTGGCACGCGACTGGATCATGGCCTCGCGCGCCTGGCGCAGCCGCGCGATCGCCTGCGCGACGTCCAGGTTGGCGCTCGCCGCCTGCTCCACCAGCCGCCCCAGCACCGGATCGTCGAAGCGCTGCCACCAGCGGGTCAGGTCCTCCGGCGTCGGCGCCGCGCGCACGGACCATGTCGGCGGCACGCCCAGGTCCGCCGCGCTTCGGGGCGTATAGTCCGGCCCGACGCTGCACGCCACCACGGCCAGCGCGGCGCCCGGCGAAATGACCGCGATCAGGAATGCCCGCCTCATACCGCGCTGCATGAAGACGGATACGGCGCAGGTAAAGCCGTAAACTGTCGCAACATGTGTCTGCGTTACGGCATCGTCACGTTCGCGGCGTCAGCTTCAGCAGGCGGCCCTGCGACCCATCCTTGCCGTCCTCGATCACCCAGATCGCGCCATCGGGTGCCTCCGCCACATCGCGGATGCGCGCGCCCATCGACCATTGGTCGCCCTTGGTGGCGGTCAGGCCGTCAAGGTTGACGCGGACCAGCGCCTGGGACGACAATCCGCCGATGAACGCATCGCCCCGCCATTGCCGGAACAACCGCCCGGAATAGATCATCAGTCCGCCCGGCGAGATCACCGGATTCCACCACACCCTGGGCGCTTCATAGCCGTCGCCCGCGCGATGATCGGGAATGTCGCGGCCGTCGTAATGCGAACCGTTGGAGGCGTTCGGCCAACCGTAATTACGCCCCGGCAGGATCAGGTTGAGTTCGTCGCCGCCCTTCGGCCCCATCTCCTGTTCCCACAAATTGCCCTGGGCATCGAAGGCGATGCCCAGCAAGTTGCGATGCCCGTAGCTCCACACCTCGGGGCGGAACCCTTGCGCCGTCAATGGATTGCCCGGCGCCGGCTGACCATCGAGCGTCAATCGCAATACCTTGCCGAGCGAGGCGGCCTTGTCCTGCGCGGGGGTGAATTTCTGCCGGTCGCCGGCGGTGAAGAACAGGTGCCGGCCGTCGGGGGAGAAGGCGATCCGCCCCGAAAAATGGCCGTCGCCGGTCACCAGCGGGGTGGCGCGATACAGCGTCTCGATCGCCCGCAATCGCTCCGCCCCAGGCGTTTCGTCGAGCACACCACGCGCCAGCACCACGCCCTTGCCGCCATCGCCCGCCGCCGAATAGCTGAAATAGACGCGCTTCGATCGCGCGAAATCGGGGGCGAGCACGACGTCCATCAACGCCCCCTGCCCCGCCGAGCTGACCGGGATCGTCGCCAGCGTGCGGATTTGCCGTCCGTCGGCCGACAGCAGCAGCAGGCGACCATCCTTTTCGGTCACCAGCATACGATTGTCCGGCAGGAACTCGATTGCCCAGGGGGCGTCGAGATCGGCCATCGGCGTCACCACGAAGGGTGTTTTCCCGGGCGATTCGCCGGCGGCCGGCGCAACGGGTTCGGTCGCACCGGGGGCGGGGCCGGCCGGCGTGCCGGCGGAGCAGGCACTTGCCGCCCCCAGCGCGGCGATGAAGACGATCCGTCGAAGCATGAGCGCGTGCCCCCTTGCATGCCCGCGGCGATCCGCCGCATCCCCCGTTCAAGCGCGAATGCGGGCCGTGGGTTCCGCCGGTTCGGGCTTATGCGCTCGAAGCTTGCGATACCATCGCAATACCGCTATATCCGCCGAGCTTTCTCTTACATCGCAAGGTGCAAGGGGCCGCGGGAACCTCTTCCGCGGCGGCAACAAACGCATGCCTGGTAGGTCCGCTTGAACGATATCGATGCCCTTATCCGCCTGATCGCACCCGAGGCCGACGCACTCGGCTTCGCGCTGGTGCGCGTGCGGCTGTATGGCAAGGATGACGAGCGGACGTTGCAGGTGATGGCGGAGCGGCCCGATACGCGCCAGCTGACGATCGACGATTGCGCGAACCTGTCGCGCCGCCTGTCGGACAAGCTGGATGCGCTGGAAGAAGCGGGGCAGGATCCGATCGACGGCGCATACCGGCTGGAGGTGTCGTCGCCCGGCATCGACCGTCCGTTGACGCGCCGGCAGGACTTCGCCGACTGGACCGGGCATGAGGCGCGGATCGTGCTGACCGAGGCGATCGACGGGCAGAAGCAGTTCAAGGGCGAGCTGGAAGGGATCGACGGCGACGACCTGATCGCGATCCGTCACCCGCGCACCCAGGACATCGCACAGGTGCCGTTCGCGCTGATCGCGGATGCCAAGCTGGTGCTGACCGACAAACTGATCGCCGCCACCGTGCCGCTATCGATGGACGGCGCCGACGAAGAGATTTTGGACACGTCCGCCACTGCGGATGAAGAAGAGGATATCCACTGATGGCCACCGGCGTCACCGCCAACCGCGCTGAGCTGATCGCGATCGCCAATTCGGTCGCGTCGGAAAAGATGATCGACAAGGGCATCGTCATCGAGGCGATGGAGGATGCGATCCAACGCGCCGCGCGGACCCGCTACGGCCAGGAAATGGACATTCGCGCCAAGCTGGACCCGAACAACGGCGACCTGCGGCTGTGGCGCGTCGTCGAGGTGGTCGAGCTGGTCGACGACATCTACAAGCAGGTCGACGTGAAGGGCGCGCAAAAGCTGCAGCCGGGCGCCACGGTCGGCGACTATCTGGTCGATCCGCTGCCCCCGATCGAATTCGGCCGCATCCAGGCACAGGCCGCCAAGCAGACGATTTTCCAAAAGGTTCGCGATGCCGAGCGCGAGCGTCAGTATGAAGAGTTCAAGGATCGCGCGGGCGAGATCATCACCGGCGTCGTCAAGCGCGTCGAATTCGGCCATATCGTCGTCGATCTGGGCCGCGCGGAAGGCGTCATCCGGCGCGACCAGCAGATCCCGCGCGAAGTGGTGCGCGTCAACGATCGCATCCGCAGCCTGATCCTGAAGGTGGTGCGCGAGAATCGCGGGCCGCAAATCTTCCTGAGCCGCGCGCATCCCGACTTCATGAAGAAGCTGTTCGCGCAGGAAGTGCCCGAGATCTACGACGGCATCATCGAGATCAAGGCCGCCGCGCGCGATCCGGGCAGCCGCGCGAAGATCGGCGTCATCAGCCATGATTCGTCGATCGACCCGGTCGGCGCGTGCGTCGGCATGAAGGGCAGCCGCGTTCAGGCGGTGGTGCAGGAAATGCAGGGCGAGAAGATCGACATCATCCCCTGGTCGCCCGACACCGCCACCTTCGTCGTCAACGCCCTGCAGCCGGCGAACGTCGCGCGCGTGGTGATCGACGAGGAAGAGGACCGGATCGAGGTGGTCGTCCCTGACGATCAGCTGAGCCTGGCGATCGGCCGTCGCGGGCAGAATGTGCGGCTCGCCTCGCAACTGACCGCCAAGGCGATCGACATCCTGACCGAAACCGACGCCAGCGAGAAGCGCCAGCAGGAGTTCGTCAAGAATTCCGAGACGTTCCAGAACGAACTGGATGTCGACGAGACGCTGGCGCAATTGCTGGTGGCCGAGGGCTTCGGAGCGCTGGAAGAAGTCGCCTATGTCGAGCTGGACGAGCTGGCGGGCATCGAAGGCTTTGACGAGGATCTGGCGCAGGAGCTGCAGAGCCGTGCGCAGGAAGCACTCGACCGTCGCGAGCAGGCCAATCGCGAGGAGCGTCAGGCACTGGGCGTCGACGACGCGCTGGCCGAACTGCCCTATCTGACCGAGGCGATGCTGGTCACGCTCGGCAAGGCGGGGATCAAGACGCTCGACGATCTGGCGGATCTCGCCACCGACGAGCTGATCGAGAAGAAGCGCGCCGAGCCGCGCCGTCGCAACGACGACAATACGCGCCGCAACGAGGGCCGCGAGCAGCGCGGCGGCGTGCTGGGCGAATATGGCCTGAGCGAGGAACAGGGCAACGAGATCATCATGGCCGCGCGTGCGCATTGGTTCGATGATGGCGATGCCACCCAGACGACCGAGGAGTCGGAGGAAGCCTGATGCCGTTCGTATCGATCCGGATGGCCGGCACGGCAAGCGTCGAGCAGAAGGCGGGGATCGTGGCAGACGTCACGGCCTCGCTGGTATCGCGGCTGGGGAAGAACCCGGCCGCGGTGCAGGTCGTGATCGAGGAAGTCAGCCCGGAGAATTACGGCGCCGGCGGCGTGCTGATCGCGCACCGCGACGCGCCCAAACCGAGGGAGGACGCGCATGCGGTTCCCTCGCAATGAGACGGTAGCGCTCCACCACGTCCATCGCCACAGCGATACGTCGACCGTTTGTCATGCCGGGCCCGTCCCGGCATCCAGCGCATCGTACGCTCTTCGATCGCATTCCGCTCGTAGCGGCGCGGCCATTTCCCGATCCGCGTCTGCTGGCGGTGGCGGCGTCCATCGTCTCCGCCACCTCCTGCCAGACGAACCCGTGGACCGTGTACGGCAGCGTGCGACGCCCCTAATACCGGACAAGCCCGGCCTCACGGAGGCGCGCAGTGACTGACACGACGCGCTCCTGCATCCTTACCCGCGACCGGGCGTCCCCGGCGGCACTGATCCGGCTGGCGCTGGCGCCGGACGGACGGGTGCTGCCCGATGTGCGCGGCAAGGCGCCGGGGCGTGGCGCCTGGATCGGCGTGACGCGGGACGTGCTCGAACAGGCAATCGCGAAGGGCAAGCTGCGCGGCGCGCTGGCGCGCGCGTTCAAGACGGGCGCGATGACCATTCCGGACGATCTGCCCGCGCTGGTCGCGGCCGCGCTGGAGCGCAATGCCCTCGATCGCCTTGGCCTCGAATCGCGCGCCGGCACGGTGCTGACGGGGTCGGAACGGATCGAAACCGCCGCGCGCGCGGGCAAGCTGCACGCGCTATATCATGCCGCCGACGCCAGCGACGACGGCGCGCGCAAGCTGGCGCAGGCATGGCGCGTCGGCAGCGAACGTGAGGGAAGTTCGTTGAGGGGCTTGGCGTTGCCGGTCGGTCGCCCCATATTGTCGTTGGCGCTGGGCCGCGAGAATGTGGTACATATCGGCGTCATCGACCGCGCTGCTGCTGGTCGGCTGGGTGAAGCGCTCGGCCGCTGGCTGCACTTTATCGGCCCTGATCCTACACCCGCACCTTGCGCTACGGCCGCGCAAGGCGCATCGGCGCCCGGTCATCCCCGGGCGAGGCCGACGGTCATCGGGGCCGTGACGACAGACGAGGAATGTGAGTGAGCGAGACCGACAACGATAAGCCGAAACTCGGAATGCGTACGCCCTTGGGTTTGAAGCGTACGGTCGAGACCGGCAAGGTGAAGCAGAGCTTTAGCCACGGCCGTAGCAATACGGTGGTGGTCGAGGTGAAGCGTCGCCGCGTGCTCGGCCCGCAGGGTGGCGCGCCAGAAACGACGCCGACGCCCGCCCCCGTCGAGACTGCGCCGGTGGCCGCGCCGCCACCGCCGCCGCGCCCCGCGCCGCGCCCGCCGGTTTCGAACGAAACCCCGCAGGAGCGTCAGGGACGCTTGCTGCGCGAGGCCGAGGAACAGCGCATGCAGGCGCTGGAGGATGCGCGCCGCCGCGAGGAGGCCGAGCGTCAGCGCGCGGCCGAAGAAGAGCGCCGCCGCGTCGAGGAAAAGGCCGAGGAGCGCGCACGCGCCGAAGCCGAGGCGGCGAAGGCCGCAGCCGAGCCTGCGCCTGCGGCGGAAGTCGCGCCGGCACCGCCCGCGCAGGCGACCCCCACCGCCCCGGCGGCGGCCCCCACCGCCCCGACGGCGGCCACGTCCGCTCCGGCAGCGGCGACGGCGACGCCCACCCCGGCTGCAGCCACTCCCGCTCCGACGCCGGCTCCGGTCGCGGCCGCGCCGCGCCCGACGCCCGCTCCCGCGCCCACGCCGCCGGCCCCGCCGCCGGTGGTGGAACTGTCGCGCGATCCGTCGATGCCGGCGCCGCGCCGCTTCTCGCCGGTCGCCCGGCCAGAAATTCCCAAACCGAAGCCCGAGCCCAAGCCCGAGCCGGCGGCCCCCGCGGCCCAGGCTCCCGCGCCCAGCGCAGCGGCATCGGGATCGTCGGCGCCGTCGCAGCCTCGCAGCATGCCGAGCGGTCAGGCGACCCCACGCAACGCACCGCCGTCGCGTCCGCAACAGCGCGATCGCAAGGGCGACGAGCGCCGCGGGGGCAAGCTGACCGTCAATCGCGCCCTCAACGAGGATGGTGCACGTGCCCGCAGTCTCGCCGCACTGAAGCGTGCGCGCGAGAAGGAAAAACGCGGCTTCGGCGGCCCGCGCGAGCCGCAGGCCAAGCAGGTCCGCGACGTGCAGGTGCCGGAGGCGATCACCGTCGCCGAACTCGCCAATCGTATGGCGGAGCGCGGTGCCGACCTGGTGAAGGCGTTGTTCAAGATGGGCTCGCCCGTCACCCTGACGCAGACGATCGACCAGGACACCGCCGAGCTGCTGGTGACCGAGTTCGGCCACAATATCGTGCGCGTTTCGGATGCGGACGTCGACCTGGCGATGGACGTCAGCGAGGATGCGGCGGAGACGCTGCGGCCGCGCCCGCCGGTCGTCACGATCATGGGGCATGTCGATCACGGCAAGACCAGCCTGCTCGACGCGCTGCGCGGCACCGACGTGGTGAAGGGCGAGGCCGGCGGCATCACCCAGCATATCGGCGCCTATCAGGTGACGCTGAAGGACAAGTCGAAGATCACCTTCCTCGACACGCCGGGCCATGAAGCCTTCACGCAGATGCGCGCCCGTGGCGCGGACGTCACCGATATCGTGGTGCTGGTCGTCGCCGCCGACGACGGGCTGATGCCGCAGACGATCGAAGCGATCAACCACACCAAGGCTGCCGGCAAGCCGATGATCGTGGCGATCAACAAGATCGACAAGCACGATGCCAACCCGCAACGGGTGCGCGAGCGTCTGCTCGAACACGACGTGCAGGTCGAGGCGATGGGCGGCGAGACGCAGGACGTCGAGGTATCGGCGCTGAAGAAGACCGGGCTGGACGATCTGATCGAGAAGATCCAGCTGCAGGCCGAACTGATGGAGCTGACCGCCAACCCCGATCGCGCCGCCGAAGGCAGCGTGATCGAGGCGAAGCTGGACAAGGGGCGGGGCCCGGTCGCGACCATGCTGGTCACGCGCGGCACGCTGCGCGTTGGCGACGTCTTCGTCGTCGGGGCGGAGAGCGGCAAGGTCCGTGCACTGGTCAACGACAAGGGCGCGCAGCTGAAGGAGGCGGGTCCGTCGATGCCGGTCGAGGTGCTCGGCATTTCCGGCACGCCCTCCGCGGGTGACAAGCTGCAGGTGGTCGAGAACGAGCAGCGCGCGCGCGAAGTGGCGGAATATCGCCAGAGCGTGCTGCTGCAGAAGCGCACCACCGCCGCGCCGGCCAGCCTGGAGAGCATGTTCTCCGCGCTGAAGGCCAATCAGGCGATCGAGTATCCGCTGGTTATCAAGGCGGATACGCAGGGTACGGTGGAAGCGATCGTCGCCAGCCTCAACAAGCTGTCGACCGACGACATCCGGGTGCGCGTCCTGCATGCGGGCGTCGGCGGCATCACCGAAAGCGATGTGACCCTGGCGGGCGCCAGCGGCGCGCCGATCATCGGCTTCCACGTCCGCGCCAATGCGAAAGCGCGCGAGATTGCCGAGCGGCAGAAGGTGGCGTTGAAATATTACGACGTCATCTACGACCTGATCGACGAGATCCGCGCCGGCATGGCGGGCGAACTGGGCCCCGAAGCGTTCGAGACGGTGGTCGGCCGCGCCGAAATCCGCGAGGTCTTCTCGGCGGGCAAGCACGGCAAGGCGGCGGGTCTGCTGGTGGTCGAAGGTGTCATCCGCAAGGCGCTCAAGGCGCGCATCACACGCGACGATGTCATCATCTACAATGGCGAGATCGCCTCGCTGCGCCGCTTCAAGGATGATGTCGCCGAAGTACGCGCCGGCCTGGAATGCGGTGTGACGTTCACGCAGAACTTCACCGACATCAAGGCAGGTGACTTCCTCGAAACCTTCGAGGTCGAGCTGCGCGAACGCACGTTGTAAACGATCCGTGTCACCCCGCCGGCCTGCGGCGGGGTGATACCATCGAGGCCGTGTCATGACCCATCAACCCGAACAATCCGTCCGCACGCTGCGCGTCGGCGAACAGGTACGCCACGTGCTGTCCGAAATCCTGCAGCGCGGCGACGTGCATGACGACACGCTCGCCAGTCACATGGTCAGCATCACCGAAGTGCGCATGTCACCGGACCTGCGCCATGCCACGGTGTTCGTGAAGCCGCTGCTGGGCAAGGACGAGGAAGCGGTGCTGAAGGCATTGCGCACCAACACCGCCTATCTGCAACGCGAGGTCGCGCATCGCGTGAAGATGAAATATGCCGCGAAACTGAAATTCCTCGCTGACGAAAGTTTCGACGAGGGCAGCCATATCGATGCGCTGCTGCGCCGCCCCGAAGTGGCGCGCGATCTTGATGCCGAATAAGGCAGAACGCACCTTATCGTTATTCCCATGGCGGCGAATTGGCCGATGACATCCACCTGGCGACCGCACATCCGATCGGCCGCTTCGCGACTTTTGGAACCGGCTTGTGGAACGCGCCGGGCGTGACACGCCAGCGATGGTAGAGACGCTCATCTAATGGCCAAACTCTATTTCTATTATGCCAGCATGAACGCCGGCAAGTCGACGACCTTGTTGCAGGCGGACTTCAACTATCGCGAGCGCGGCATGACGACGATGTTGTTCACCGCCGCGATCGACGATCGCTTCGCGCCGGGGACGATCACCAGCCGGATCGGCCTCGCCGCACCGGCGACGATGTTCGACGCGACCACCGATCTAGCCGCGCTCGCCGCCGCGCGTCATGCCGAAACCCCGCTGGCATGCGTGCTGGTGGACGAAGCCCAGTTCCTCACCGCGGCGCAGGTTGACCAGCTTGCCTGGCTCGCCGACAGCGCCAACATCCCGGTACTCGCTTATGGCCTGCGCACCGATTTCCAGGCGCGGCTGTTCGAGGGATCGGCCCGATTGCTGGCGCTGGCGGATGCGATCGAGGAGATCAAATCGGTTTGCGCTTGCGGCCGCAAAGCGACGATGAACCTGCGCATCGATGCGCACGGCCACCCGGTGGCGGAGGGGCGGCAGACCGAGATCGGCGGCAACGACCGCTATGTCGCGCTGTGTCGCCGTCATTTCAGCGAGGCACTGGCCGCCGGTTGACGCTCCATCCGGCGGCACCACCACAAGACCTAGCCGAATATGGCCGGCGGGCCTATCTGGCGCATATGAATCCCAACGGCATCATCTGGTCGGCGGCGGTATGGTTGATCCCGCTGGTGATCGCGATCGTCTTTCACGAAGTGGCGCATGGCCTGGCCGCACGCGCGCTGGGCGACCGCACGGCGGAGCGGCTCAACCGGCTGTCGTTCAATCCACTGCGCCATGTCGATCCGGTCGGCACCGTCATCCTGCCGCTGATGCTCGCGATCGCCAAGGCGCCGGTGTTCGGCTGGGCGAAGCCGGTGCCGGTCGATACGCGCGCCCTGCCCGATCCGCGCCGCGCGATGATGCTGGTCGCGCTGGCGGGTCCGGCGATGAACCTGGCGCTGGCGCTGGTCGGCGCGGTCCTGCTGGGCCTGTTCGCGCAGACGATCGAGACCGCCCCCGAGGGCGGGGCGGCCGCGTTCATCGCCTCCAATCTCGTCAACTTCCTGCTGATCAACGTCTTTCTTGCGGTGTTCAACCTGATCCCGTTGCCGCCGTTCGACGGCGGGCACGTTGTGGCCGGGCTGCTGCCCGAGCCGCTGGCGCAAAAATGGGACGGGTTGGCGCGCTTCGGCTTTCCGTTGCTGATCATCCTGCTGCTGGTGTTGCCGGCATTGATCCCGTCGGCGAACATCGTTCAACGGCTGGTCGCCCCGCCCGCGCAGGCGCTGACCAACGTCTATCTCGCGATCGCCACCGCGATCGGGGGCTGACGCAATGCATGGCTGGCTGATCCTCGACAAGCCGCTCGGCCTCGGCTCGACGCAGGGTGTCTCCGCGGTGAAGCGCGGTCTGCGTACTGGCGGCTATGGCAAGTTCAAGGTCGGGCACGGCGGCACGCTCGATCCGCTTGCCACCGGGGTGCTGCCGATCGCGATCGGCGAGGCGACCAAGCTTGCCGGACGCATGCTCGACAGCGACAAGGTCTATGACTTCACGATCCGCTTCGGCGAACAGACCGACACGCTCGATGCGGAGGGCGCGATGATCGCGACCAGCGATCTGCGCCCGACCGGCGCGGCGGTCGCGGCGATCCTGCCGCGCTTCACCGGCGCGATCACCCAGATGCCACCGGCCTATTCGGCGCTGAAGGTCGACGGCCAGCGCGCCTACGATCTGGCGCGCGCGGGGGAAGCGGTGTCGCTGGCGACGCGCGACGTGACGGTTCATGGTCTGTGGATACGGCATCCCGGCGACGACCGGGATCTGCCCGTGGATGCCGCTGCACCGGATCACGGCCTGAGCGGGGGCGACGATCCACTCCATGACATTACCCTGACGGCGCACGTTTCGAAGGGGACGTACATCCGCAGTCTGGCACGGGATATCGCACTGGCGCTTGGCAGCGTCGGGCATGTCACCTATCTCAGGCGCGTCAAGGCCGGCCCGTTCACGCTGGATCAGGCGATTACGCTGGACAAACTGGACGAATTCGCTAAGGCGCGCAGCCTTGAACACTTACTCCTGCCGTTGAGCGCGGGGCTGGACGACATCCCGGCTTTCGCACTCTCCCCCGACCAGGCAGGGGCGCTTCGACAGGGGCGCGTGCTGGCGGGGATCGCCGTGGATGACGGACAGGCCTTTGCCATGCTCGGGAACACGCCCGTCGCGCTGGTGGAAGTCGAGGGCGGCGACGCCCGCGTCGTCCGGGGTTTCAATCTGTAACGGATGTCGAACAAGGAAGACGAATGACGATCACCGCCGAACGCCGTCAGGAAATCATCAAGGACAACGCCCGCGCCGATGGCGACACCGGGTCGGTCGAGGTCCAGGTCGCGATCCTGACCGAGCGGATCAAGAACCTGACCGATCACTTCAAGGGCCATGCGAAGGACAATCACTCGCGTCGCGGCTTGCTGATGATGGTCAACAAGCGGCGTTCGCTGCTTGATTATCTCCGCAAGAAGGACGGCGATCGTTACCTTGCCCTCATCGCGAAGCTCGGTCTTCGCAAGTGAAACAAAGGCGCCGCAAGGCGCCTTTATTTCATCCCGAACATCGATTCGGGATCCAGCATGTACGGGCGCGGGAGCGCCTAGACCGGCCCGCTGGAGCCGGGCCCCGGATCAAGACCGGGGTGACGAAGGAAGCGCACAATCCGGTACGCTTCCCACGAGCCGCCGATGGCTCACTCGCAGGCCCCCCGGTGATCCGCACCGGGGAGTGAAGGAAAAGATATGTTCGATACCAAGAAGGTGCAGATCGAGTGGGGCGGAAAAACCCTCACTCTGGAGACGGGCCGCGTGGCGCGTCAGGCCGATGGCGCGGTGCTTGCGACGCTCGGCGAAACCGTCGTGCTGTGCGCGGTAACCGCCGCCAAGAACGTCAAGGAAGGGCAGGATTTCTTCCCGCTCACCGTCCATTACCAGGAGAAGTTCTCCGCCAGCGGGCGTATCCCGGGCGGCTTCTTCAAGCGCGAGCGCGGCGCGACCGAGCGCGAGACGCTGATCAGCCGTTTGATCGACCGTCCCGTCCGCCCGCTGTTCCCCGAGGGGTTCTACAACGAGATCAACTGCATCGCGCAGGTGATGTCGTATGACGGCGAGAACGAGCCGGATATCGTCGCGATGATCGCCGCGTCGGCGGCGCTGACCATCTCGGGCGTGCCGTTCATGGGCCCGATCGGCGCGGCGCGCGTCGGCTACAAGGATGGCGACTATATCCTCAACCCCACCGATACCGAGGCGCTGGAAGGTGATCTCGATCTGGTCGTGGCGGCGACGCACGACGCGGTGATGATGGTCGAATCCGAAGCCAAGGAGCTGTCGGAAGAGGTGATGCTGGGCGCGGTCATGTTCGCGCACAAGGCCTCGCAGCAGATCATCGACGCGATCATCGACCTGGCCGAACAGGCAGCGAAGGATCCGTGGGAGCTGAAGCAGGCCGACGATCAGAAGACGGTGAAGGCCGAACTGAAGAAGCTGATCGGCAAGGACATCACCGCCGCCTACAAGCTGACCGACAAGCAGCAGCGCCAGACCGCGCTGGGCGAGGCGCGCGCCAAGGCGAAGGCGGCGATGGCCGATCGCACGCCGCAGGAGCAGCTGGCCGCCGGCAAGCTGGTCAAGAAGCTGGAGGCGGAGATCGTCCGCACCGCGATCCTGAAGGACGGCCGCCGCATCGACGGCCGCACCACGACGCAGATCCGCCCGATCGAATCGGAAGTGCACTTCCTGCCGCGCGCACACGGCTCGGCACTGTTCACGCGCGGCGAGACGCAGACGATCGCCACCACGACGCTGGGCACGCGCGATGCGGAGCAGATGATCGACGGCCTCAACGGCCTGTCGTACCAGCATTTCATGCTGCACTATAACTTCCCGCCCTATTCGGTCGGTGAAGTCGGCCGCTTCGGCGCGCCGGGCCGTCGCGAAGTCGGTCACGGCAAGCTGGCGTGGCGCGCGCTGCACCCGGTGCTGCCGACGAAGGAGGAGTTCCCGTACACCATCCGCGTCACCAGCGACATCACCGAGTCGAACGGCTCCTCGTCAATGGCGACCGTCTGTGGCGGCAGCCTGGCGCTGATGGACGCCGGCGTGCCGATCAAGCGCCCGGTCAGCGGCATTGCGATGGGCCTGATCCTGGAGGGCAAGGATTTCGCGGTCCTGTCCGACATCCTTGGTGACGAGGATCACCTTGGCGATATGGACTTCAAGGTGGCAGGCACGTCGGAAGGCATCACCAGCCTTCAGATGGACATCAAGATCGCCGGCATCACCGAAGAGATCATGAAGGTCGCGCTGACGCAGGCCAAGGAAGGGCGCGCGCACATCCTGGGCGAGATGGCCAAGGCACTGTCGTCAACCCGCACCGAACTGTCGGCGCATGCGCCGCGCATCGAAACGATGCAGATCGACAAGGCCAAGATTCGCGACGTGATCGGCACCGGCGGCAAGGTGATCCGCGAGATCGTCGCGCAGACCGGCGCGAAGGTCGACATCGACGACGAAGGCGTCATCAAGATCAGCTCGTCCGACGGCGCGCAGATCGAGGCGGCGATGAACTGGATCAAGGGCATCGTCGAAGAAGCCGAGGTCGGCAAGATCTACAACGGCAAGGTCGTCAACATCGTCGACTTCGGCGCGTTCGTGAATTTCATGGGCGGCAAGGACGGCCTCGTCCACGTCTCCGAAATGCGCAACGAGCGTGTCGAGAAGCCGGGCGACGTCGTGTCGGAAGGCCAGGAAGTGAAGGTCAAGGTCCTCGAGATCGATCCGCGCGGCAAGGTGCGGCTGTCGATGCGCGTCGTGGATCAGGAAACCGGCGCCGAACTGGAAGACACCCGCCCCGCGCGTGAGCCGCGCGGCGAGCGCAGCGAGCGCGGTCCGCGTCGCGACGGCGGCCGTGACGGCGGTGGACGCGACGGCGGCGCGCGTGACGGTGGAGGCCGTGGCGACCGTGGCCCGCGTCGCGAGGGCCGTGGCCCCCGTCGCGAAGGCCGTGGCGAACGTAGCGAGGGCGGCAAGGACGAGGGCGACGCCCCCGCCTTCGCCCCGGCGTTCCTGACCGGCGACCGCGACTAAGCGAGCCGGCCCGAGCGGCTGATATTGGAAAGGCCCCGGCAGCCATGCCGGGGCCTTTTCATTTCGGCCAACGCGAGGCAGTCGCGAGCGACGGCTGCTCCCACTATCGCGCGCCACGATCCGCCGCATTCGTGGCGTGCCTACATCGGTAACTTGGTATCGATATCGATCCCGAGAGGGTCGATCTGCCGGATCGGCTTGTCACCAAAGTAACCGCGCGCTTTCTCATAGTCGCTATGCTCGAAATAGTGGAACAGTCGCGATTGATCCTTTCTGTTTTCGGCGTAGGTATATTTCGCGCTGAACTTCTTGTCGCGTACCAGGAATTCCATGATGCACCAGCGAGGTCGCGATGTCTCCGCCTGCCAAAGATCGTTGATGGCCGGATAGAGATCCTCTGAGTAACCCCGAATATTGACAGCCTTTCGGATGAATGACCCATAATCTATGAACAGATCAGGTCCAGTCATCCCACCTGCGACGTAACAATATAGAAATACGTTGTGATGATGATTGTCGATATAGTATAGAATATTGCCAAGATTGTTCAGGCACTCCTCATATCGTGCGTTGCGGGCCGCCTCATCGCTCATTGCCGATGTCCTTCTCTTTGCGTGTTCCATTGATGTGATAGACGACGTTCAGGCTATACGGCCTGATGGATGAGCCCCGGAAACGGGGCGTGATGTCGACATCGACCCGCGCCCCCTGTCGCGTGGCGGCCGCCCATTCGTTTTCGAGTTCGCGATATGCCCCGCGATTGAAGTGACGATCCTGCGCGAAGTGATTGAACGCTTCGGCTGGCCCTCCAAACCGCGACGCGATGTAATGGCCTCCGTCATCGAGCGGTCGGCGTTCCGCGCCACCGGCCGCCGCCTGTAACGCGCGCGATCGCACCGGCTTTTCCGCCAGATGTATCTCGCCGGTCACTTCGCGGGTTCGCTGCTGGTCGTCGAGGTGGAACGTATAGCCGTTCCGCTGAACGACATGGTCCCCGTGCCAGGTCGGTATGTGCTGCTCGATGGTCGGCGATGCGGCGTGCCGCGCATGTTGCCGGATCGCGGGCAAACCAACGGCATCACGGCGTGGCGGCGCTGACGGCCGGCCGGACGGACGCCTCTCGGGCCGGGTGGGCGACCAGCTTCCGGAGGCACCGCCCCCGCCGAAATATCGCCCGCTGCCGCGAAACGTGAACCGCCCGTCCTTCGGGTCGTGCCACGGGTTGAACTTGAGTTCGATGCCGTCCGGCGACCGGACGCGCGGAAGCCGACCCGTTCGCAGCCAGCGCGCGAACGGTCGATCATCATCAATGGTGGATAACAACTCATTGCTCCCCGCTCATATCGCAGCGGGGAACATATCAGGAACAGGCTAGACCAGGGGTCGTGGCATGCCCATTCCGGGCATGCCCGTCACATCACTCGCGATAGCTCGGATCGATCCGGTCCAGCTTGCGCAGCAGCGCCGGCCACGCCAGCTTTTGTGCCAGCATCCCCATCCCCTTGGGATTGGACTGGCCGGCGACCTTGTGTTCGACGCCCTGGGGCGGATTGTTGAGCGCGTCCCTGCCCGCCGACAACATCAGCACCTGTGCCTCGCACGCGCGCTCTAGGAAATAGAGCCGCAGGAAACACGAGGCGACCGTGTCGCCCACCGCCAGCGTGCCGTGGTTGCGCAGGATCATGACGTTCTTCTCGCCGATATCCTGCATCAGCCGCTCGCGCTCTTCCAGCTCGGTCGCGATGCCCTCGTAATCGTGATAGGCGACGTCATGCCCCGCGATCATCGCGGTCTGGGTATGCGGCAACAGACCGCATGCCATCGCGCTCACCGCTTGGCCGTGCGGTGTGTGAAGATGCATCACCGCATGCGCATCGTCGCGCGCCATATGGATCGCGCTGTGGATCGTGAAACCCGCCGGATTGACGGGATGCTCGCTCGCGCCCACCGGCTGGCCCTCGACATCGATCTTGACCAGCGACGAAGCGGTGATCTCCTCGAACATCATGTCATAGGGGTTGATGAGGAAATGATGCTCGGGGCCGGGCACGCGCGCCGAGAGATGCGTGAAGATCAGATCGTCCCAACCGTATAGCGCGACCAGCCGATAGGCGGCGGCGAGATCGACCCGCGCCTCCCATTCGCCGGGCGCATATTGCGGGGTATCGACCCTAGCCAGCGTCGCCATCATCTCTCTCCTGCGGCTCGTTTCGTTTCGCAACGGGGATACCGGATCGCGGGACGGGCGACCACCCCCAAGATGGGGGCAAGATGCGGGGATCGCGCCGTTATCGGATCGCGCGAAACGTCGTGCGCACTTCCTCGACGAACAGCGCGGGTTGTTCGAACGCGGCGAAATGCCCGCCGCGCGGCAATTCGTTGAAATGCACCAGTCGCGGATATTTCCCTTCCGCCCACGCACGGATCGGCCGCGATATCTCCCGCGGGAAGATGCTGCATCCGACCGGGATCGAGACCGCCGGCGCATTGAAGGTACGAAAGCTCTCCCAATACAGCCGCGCCGACGAGGCCGCGGTCGCGCTCAGCCAGTAGAGCGTGATATTGTCCAGCATCGCATCGACCGACAGCGCGCTGTCGTCATCGGGCGCGCAATCGGTCCATTCGTGAAACTTCTCGACGATCCACGCCGCCTGTCCGACCGGCGAATCGGTCAGCGCATAACCCAGCGTCTGCGGGCGGGTGGATTGCTGGATCGCATAGCCGTTGCCCCATTCGGCATAATAGCGCCCGGCATCGATCGCCGCCTGCTCGCGCGCGGTCGGCGGATCGCTCAACGGGGCCGGCGCGGTGATCACCATGTTGAGATGGATCGCCGCCACCGCGGGATCGCCGCTCGCCCCCAATACACTGGTGACCGCCGATCCCCAGTCGCCGCCCTGCGCGAGGAAGCGATCATAGCCCAGCCGCCGCATCAACACGATCCACGCCCGCGCGATACGGTCGACGTTCCAGCCGGTGGCGGTCGGCTTGCCGGACAGGCCATAGCCAGGCAGCGACGGCAGCACGACATGAAAGGCATCCCCGGCAGCGCCGCCATGCGCGCGCGGATCGGTCAGTGGAGCGATCACGTCGAGAAACTCGATCACCGAGCCGGGCCAGCCATGCGTCATAATCAGCGGCCGGGCGTCCGGCTCGGGCGAACGGATATGGAGGAAATGGATGTCGAGTCCGTCGATCGTCGTCATCGACGGGCCGAGCGCGTTGAGCCGTGCCTCGCATGCCCGCCAATCGTGGCGATCGCGCCAATGCTCGCACAGCGCGCGAACCCGGTCGAGCGGCGCGCCCTGAGACCAGTCGCCGACCGTCTCGCGCTCCGGCCAGCGAGTGCGGGCCAGCCGGTCCCTCAGGTCGACCAACGCGCTATCGGGAAAGGCGAAGGGATGCGGAGTGACGGCATCGCTCATGGCATGGCCTCTAATGTGGTTGCGGCACGTTGTAGCCAGAGGAGCGGGGGGCGACGCAAGCGCGATTGAACCGCCGCCCACGCGCTTCCGCTTGGCCAGGGCATGACAAGCTCATGATCATATCCCGGTGGATACAGTCGGATACCACATGGATTAATTGCGTTACCTCTTATGGTGCCCTGTGGGGACCACCATTCACATCGGGGCCGAGATGAACGATATTCCGGGAATTGCGATCACGCGCCGCGGCGCGCTGGTGAGCGGGGCGGCGGCCGCTGCCGCCGGCGTGGTACCGCTTGCATCGGAAGCGCAGGCGCTGCCCGCCGAACAGCCGGCGGCGACGATGCCGGTGACGCTGACGGTCAACGGCAAGCCGCGTACCATGGACATCGATCCGCGCGTCACGCTGCTCGACGCGCTGCGCGAACACCTGCAACTGACCGGCAGCAAGAAGGGCTGCGATCACGGCCAGTGCGGCGCCTGCACCGTGATCGTTGAGGGCAAGCGCATCAACTCCTGCCTGACGCTGGCGGTGATGCACGACGGCGATTCGGTCACCACGATCGAGGGGCTGGGGCGACCGGGCGATCTGCATCCGATGCAGGCGGCGTTCGTCCGTCACGACGGCTATCAATGCGGTTATTGCACCCCGGGCCAAATCGTCAGCTCGGTCGCGATGCTGGACGAAATCAAGGAGGGCATACCGAGCTATGTCTCCGCCGACCTCAATGCCAGCGCCGCCGTCACCGGCCAGGAAATTCGCGAGCGGATGAGCGGCAATATCTGCCGCTGCGCCGCTTATTCCAATATCGTCGCCGCGATCGCGGACGTCGCCGGGGCGAAGGACGTCGCATGAAACCGTTTACTTACGAGCGCGCCGCCTCCCCCGCCGCCGCCGCTGCCGCCGTGGCGCGCACGCCGGGGGCGAAGTTTATCGCCGGTGGGACCAATCTGCTGGATCTGATGAAATTGCAGGTCGAGACGCCGGCCCACCTGGTCGACGTCAACCGCCTCGGCCTCGATACGATCGAGGCGACAGCGGAGGGCGGCCTGCGCATCGGGGCGCTGGTCCGCAATACCGCGCTCGCCGCCGATCAGCGCGTGCGCCGCGATTATGGCGTCTTGAGCCGCGCACTGGTGTCGGGTGCCTCGGGCCAGTTGCGCAACAAGGCGACCACCGCCGGCAACCTGCTGCAACGCACGCGCTGCCCGTATTTCTACGACACCAACCAGCCGTGCAACAAACGCAAGCCTGGGTCCGGATGTGCCGCGATCGGCGGGTTCAACCGCAATCTGGCGATCATGGGCACGAGCAAGGATTGCATCGCGACCCATCCCAGCGACATGGCGGTGGCGATGCGCGCGCTCGACGCGACGGTGGAGACGATCAATCCTGCCGGCCAGACCCGGCGCATCGCGATCGCGGACTTCCACCGCCTGCCCGGCAACACCCCGTGGGTGGAAAATGCGCTGACGGCGGGGGAGATGATCACCGCGGTGACGCTGCCCAAACCGATCGGTGGCACACACGTGTATCGCAAGGTACGTGACCGGGCGTCCTACGCCTTCGCGACGATATCGGTCGCGGCGGTGCTGCGCCCCGATACCGGGGCTGCGCGCTTCGCGTTCGGCGGGCTGGCGCACAAGCCATGGCGCGTCGAGGCGGCCGAGCAGCGTGTCGACGGCGGCGCGAAAGCCGTCGCCGCCGCCGCGCTGGCGGGTGCGTGGACGACCGAGCAAAATGGTTTCAAGGTGCCGCTGGTGGAGCGAACGCTCGCCTCGGTCCTCGCCGAAGGAGGCGCGGCATGAAGTTCGACACGCCAGCAGGCATGAATCCGATCGACCAGGGGCGGATCGTCGGGAAGCCCACCGAGCGGATCGACGGCCCGTTGAAGGTGAGCGGCACCGCGCCTTATGCCTTCGAACGCAATGACGTCGCACCCAATCATGCCTATGGCATGATCGTCGGCAGCGCGGTGGCCAAAGGCCGGATCACCCGGATCGATACCACCGACGCGCAACGCGCGCCCGGCGTGATCGCGATCGTCACGCATGAAAACGCCGGCAAGCTCGGCAAGGCCAAGGCGCATACCGCGACGATGCTCGCCGGCCCGACGGTCGAACATTACGATCAGGCGGTGGCGATCGTCGTCGCGGAGACGTTCGAACAGGCGCGCGACGCCGCCAAGCGCGTGCGGATCGATTATGCACGCAGCAACGGCCGCTACGATCTGGCGGCGGAGAAGGCGGGTGCGCCGATCGCGCCGGGCGAAAAGATGAAGACCGGGCGCGGCGATTTCGCGGGAGCGTTCGCGAAGGCGCCGGTGACGATCGACGCAACCTATACCACGCCCGATCAGAGCCACACGATGATGGAACCCCATGCCACGATCGCGGCATGGGACGGCGACCAGCTGACGCTGTGGACGTCGAACCAGATGATCGCCTGGGCAGTGCGCGACATGAGCGAAACGCTGCTGATCCCGAAAGAGCGAATCCGCGTCGTCTCGCCCTATATTGGCGGCGGTTTCGGCGGCAAATTGTGGGTGCGGTCGGATGCGGTGATGGCGGCACTGGCGGCGCGCGCGGCGAAGCGCCCGGTGAAGGTTGCGCTCGCGCGGCCGCAGATGATGAACAACACCACCCACCGTCCCGCGACGATCCAGCGTATCCGCATCGGCGCTGACAAGAGCGGCAAGATTACCGCGATCGCGCACCAGACGTGGTCGGGCGACCTGCCCGGCGGCGGGCCGGAGACGGCGGCGAACCAGACGCAGCTGCTCTATGCCGGCGACAACCGCCTGACCGAGACTCATCTGGCGGTGCTCGATCTCGGTGAGGGCAATGCGATGCGCGCACCGGGCGAGGCGCCCGGCCTGATGGCGCTCGAGGTCGCGATGGATGAGATGGCGGAGAAACTGGGCATGGACCCGGTCCGCTTCCGCATCATCAACGATACGAAGGTCGACCCCGAAAAGCCCGACCGTCCGTTCTCCGACCGTCATCTGGTACGCTGCCTTGAAGAAGGTGCGCAGCGTTTCGGCTGGGCGCGGCGGAATGCGAAGCCGGGGCAAGTGCGCGACGGGCGCTGGCTGGTCGGCATGGGCGTCGCCTCCGCCTTCCGTAACAACGTCAATATGAAGAGCGGCGCGCGGGTCGGCGTCGATCGCAAGGGCGTGGTGACGGTCGCGACCGATATGACCGATATCGGCACCGGCAGCTATACGATCATCGCGCAGACCGCCGCCGAGATGATGGGCGTGCCGCTCGACAAGGTCGTCGTGCTGCTGGGCGACAGTCGCTTCCCCGAATCCTCGGGATCAGGCGGCCAATGGGGCGGCAACAGCTCGACCGCGGGGGTCTATGCCGCCTGCGTCGACCTGCGCCGCCGGATCGCGCAGAAACTGGGGTTCAACTCCGACGACGTCGTCTTTGCGGACGGCAAGGTGCGCAGCGGCAATCGCTCGGTCGACCTGGCCAAAGCGGCAGGCGATGCCGGGATCAGCGGCGAGGATACGATCGAGTTCGGCACGCTCGACAAGCAATATGCGCAGGCGACCTTCGGCGCGCATTTCGTCGAGGCGGGCGTCGATCGCTTCACCGGGGAGATTCGTGTCCGGCGCATGGCCGGGGTGTTCGATGCCGGTCGCATCCTCAACCCCATTTCGGCGCGCAGCCAAGTGATCGGCGGCATGTCGATGGGGATCGGCGCGGCACTGATGGAAGATGCGGTCGTCGACCAGCGCTTCGGCTATTTCGTCAATCACGATCTCGCCGAATATCATGTGCCGGTGCATCTCGACGTGCCGCATCAGGAGGTGGTGTTCCTCGATACGCTCGACGACAAGACGTCGCCGATGAAGGCCAAGGGCGTCGGCGAACTGGGCCTGTGCGGTGCCGGCGCGGCGGTGGCCAACGCCGTTTACAATGCCTGCGGCGTGCGGATTCGCGAATATCCGCTGACCCTCGACAAGGTACTGAAGGGAATGGCTGCGGTATAATCGGCCGCCCCGGCGTGTCGTCGGATCGGTAGCGGCGCCCTTACGGGCGCCGTGCCGGACCCTGATGCCGGGGCCCGCCCGCGCAGGGGCGGCCGACGAGGATAGCTTCCTCGGGCCACCACTCTCCCGCTTTCGCGGAAGCGCCAGCCCTCAGCCCCCGCCCCCCTGCGTCAATCGACGAAAGCGCGCTCGATCACGAATTGGCCGGGGTTCGCGTTGGATCCCTCCACCAGCCCGGCCGTCTCCAGCATCACGGCGGTTTCCTTGATCATGCCGGTCGAACCGCACAGCATCACGCGGTCGGTCTCCGGGTCGAAGCGACGCTCGCCCAGCACCGGGGCGTCGAACAGCCGGCCGTCCTCGATCAGCGTGGTGATGCGGCCCGTCGTGTGGAAAGGCTCGCGCGTGACGCACGGCAGATAGTGAAACTGCAGCAGCGCCTGATCCGCCACCAGAGGATCATCGGCGAGCTGCGCGGTCAGCATCTCGCGCCACGCCAGATCGTCGACACGGCGCACGCCATGAACGATCACCACCTGCTCGAACCGCTCATAGACCTCGGGATCGCGCGCGACGCTGAGGAACGGCGCCAGGCCCGTGCCGGTCGACAACAGGAACAGTCGCTTGCCGCCCAGCAGCGCGTCGAGCACCAGCGTTCCCGTCGGCTTCTTGCCCAGATACAGCTGGTCGCCCGGCTTGATCGCCTGCAATCGCCCGGTCAGCGGGCCGCCTTCCACCTTGATCGACAGGAATTCCAGCTCCTCCGCCCAGGACGGGCTGGCGATCGAATAGGCGCGCATCACCGGCTTGACCGGCTTGCCGTCCTCGCCCCCGCTGCTCTCCCCCGGCAGGCCGATCATCACGAATTCGCCCGAGCGGAAGCGGAACGACGCCGGCCGTTCCACCGCGAAGCTGAAGAGATGCTCGTTCCAATGCCGCACCCATTTGACCGCGACCGTCTGGAAGGCGGCATTATCCGGGATCAGCACGGGGGCGCGGACATGCATATTCACTGACTTCATTCTCCAAGGGTGGCGACAGCCATTCGAACGACCAAACGGCCGCGACGGGCTCAACGCCATGGCGCGCGTCCCTATCGAAAGCCAAACCGTGCCGCAACGCAGCATGCCCGCGATGACGCATGGCCGGGCCAATCGCAAGAAACCGTTGTCATACCCGACACAAGGATTCTTTTGCGAATCGCTCGCAGGCCGTCGTTCCCCTTTCGCCCCGCGCGATCACCGCCCATATTCGCGCAATGGCGATCCAGATCCGTACCAGCCTTGCCGAACCTGAAACCGGCGATACCTTCGTTCCGCATCGGCCGCAACGCCCGGAAAAGGTGGAGGGCGGGAAGAAGTTCAAGCTGGTCAGCGATTACGAGCCGTCAGGCGATCAGCCGACCGCGATCCGTGAGCTGGTCGGCGGCGTGCGGGAAGGGGAACGCAATCAGGTGCTGCTGGGCGTCACCGGCTCCGGCAAGACCTTCACGATGGCCAAGGTCATCGAAGAGATGCAGCGCCCGGCGCTGATCCTCGCACCGAACAAGATCCTCGCCGCGCAGCTATACGGCGAGTTCAAGTCATTCTTCCCCGAAAATGCGGTCGAATATTTCGTCAGTTACTACGACTATTATCAACCCGAAGCCTATGTGCCGCGCTCGGACACGTATATCGAGAAGGAAAGCTCGATCAACGAAGCGATCGACCGGATGCGGCATTCGGCGACGCGCGCGCTGCTGGAACGCGACGATGTGCTGATCGTGGCCTCGGTATCGTGCCTGTACGGTATCGGCTCGGTCGAGACCTATTCGGCGATGATCTTCGACCTGAAGAAGGGGCAGACCGTTGACCAGCGAGAGATCGTGCGCAAACTGGTCGCGCTGCAATACAAGCGCAACGACGCCGCGTTTCAACGCGGCAACTTTCGCGTCAAGGGCGACAATCTCGAAATCTTCCCCTCGCATTACGAGGATAGCGCGTGGCGCGTGTCGTTTTTCGGCGACGAGATCGAGGAGATCGTCGAGTTCGATCCGCTCACCGGGAAGAAGTCCGCCAGCCTCGCGTCGATCCGCGTCTATGCCAATTCGCACTATGTGACGCCCGGGCCGACGATGAAACAGGCCACCGAGGCGATCAAGCACGAGCTGTCCGAACGGCTTAAGGAGCTGGAGATCGAGGGCAAGCTGCTCGAACGCCAGCGGCTGGAACAGCGAACGCATTTCGATCTGGAGATGATCGCGGCGACCGGCAGCTGCAACGGCATCGAGAATTACAGCCGCTTCCTGACCGGGCGCCTGCCGGGCGAGCCGCCGCCCACGCTGTTCGAATATCTGCCCGAGAATGCGATGCTGTTCGTCGACGAAAGCCATCAGACGGTGCCGCAGGTCGGCGCGATGGCGCGGGGCGACCACCGGCGCAAGATCACGCTGGCCGAATATGGCTTTCGCCTGCCCAGCTGCATCGACAACCGCCCGCTGCGCTTCAACGAATGGGATGCGATGCGCCCGCAGACGATCTGCGTCTCGGCGACCCCCGGATCGTGGGAAATGGAGCAATCCGGCGGTGTCTTCGCCGAGCAGGTGATCCGTCCCACCGGGCTGATCGATCCGCCGGTGGAAATCCGCCCGGTCGAGGAACAGGTGCAGGATTGCATCAACGAATGCCGCAAGACCGCGGAGGCGGGCTATCGCACGCTGGTCACCACGCTGACCAAGCGCATGGCGGAAGACCTGACCGAATATATGCACGAAGCGGGGGTCAAGGTCCGCTACATGCACTCCGACGTCGAAACGCTGGAGCGTATCGAGCTGATCCGTGATCTGCGCATGGGCGTCTATGACGTGCTGATCGGCATCAACCTGCTGCGTGAGGGGCTCGATATTCCCGAATGCGGGCTGGTCTGCATCATGGATGCCGACAAGGAAGGATTCCTGCGCTCCGAAACATCGCTGATCCAGACGATCGGGCGCGCCGCGCGCAACGTCGATGGTCGCGTGATCCTGTATGCCGACCGGATCACCGGCAGCATGGAGCGCGCGATGAACGAAACCTCGCGCCGGCGCGAGAAGCAGCAGGAATATAACGTCGAACACGGCATCACACCGTCGACTGTGCGCAAGAATATCGGCGATATCATCGCGCATGTCGCGTCGAAGGATCAGGTGACGGTCGGGCTGGATGATGCCGATGCCGGCGGGCGACAGCACATGGTCGGCCACAATCTGCGCGCCTATATCGAGGATCTGGAAAAGCAGATGCGCAAGGCCGCCGCGGACCTGGAATTCGAGGAGGCGGGCCGCCTGCGCGACCAGATCCGCTCGCTGGAGCAGGAGGAACTCGGCTTGCCGGTCGAGCAGCAGAAGGCGCCGCTGATGGGGCGTTCGAACGAGGGCAAACCAGGCACCCGCAAGACGCGCTTCGGCAAGGTGCAGCGCAAGTTCGGCGGCCGGGGCGCGCGCTAGCTCCCGCCGGCACGGGCTGCCATCGGGGGCGGGTCGGCATGCGGCAGGCGCCGCCCCACTCCTGTCGCGCCTTCCCGTTCAGCCGCGACATCCCATATCCCGATCATGTACGCGCAACCTCGGCAGGAACGGATCGGCGCCGCGCTGGCGGCCGCGGCGGTGACCGCCGGGCTCGGCTGGGCATTGTTGCACGGCCTCGCCGGCGGGATGGTGCGACAGAAGGTCGACGAAGGCCTTGCATTGTTCAGCATCGCGCCGCCGCCCCCGCGCCCACCCCGGAAAGTGACCCCGAAAATGATCGCGACGTCGCGCCCCTCGGGTCGCGCCGCGCCGCCCAATATCCGCTCGCAAGCGACGCAGATCGCCGCCCCGCGCCCGATCGTGGTGATTCCCGTGCCGCCGCCGCCGGTCATGGTGACGCTGAAGCCGTTCGCCGGCAATGACGCGACCCAGGGAGCGACTGAACGGCCCGGCCCCGGCACCGGCGCGGGCGGCATCGGTGACGGCACCGGCAGCGGCGGCTGGGGTGACGGCGATGGCGGTGGCGAGGCAGACGAAACGCCACCGCGCTGGCTGCGCGGACGGCTCAGCGATTCGGATTATCCCGGCGACGTGGGCGAGGCAGGGCTGCAGGGCACTGTCTCGGTCAAGTTCCTCGTCTGGACGGACGGGCGGGTGCGCCGATGCGAGGTGACCGGGTCAAGCGGCAACGCCACGCTCGACGCGACGACGTGCCGGCTGATCCAGCAACGCTTCCGCTATCGCCCGTCGCTGGACGCACAAGGCCGCCCGGTACCCGCCTGGCTCATCGAAAACCACCAATGGGTGATCGAGGGTGACGGGCGACGCTAGGACGTCGCCACCGCAACGTTATCGCCCGTCCTTCGCCGCATCGCCCGGTTCCGCATCGCCCGGTTCCGCATCGATCGTCTGCGGCGGGGTCTGCCCCGTGTCATGCTCGGGCGAATTGGGATCGGTCAGCAGTTCCTCGACTGCTTCCTCGACGCCGTTCTGACGCTTCTCATCGCTCATCACGATCTCCTTATCCGGCCGCGAGGTTCTCGGCCGCGACCTGGTAATAGCTCGCGACGCGGTCGGCATAGGCCTGGTCGAACACCGGGGCGTTGTTCGCCCAGCTCGGCCCGCCCTCCAGCATGCGGCGATCGATCGTCACCACATACAGGTCGCGCACCGGATCGAACTGCAGCAGCTCAAATGGCAGCGGATAGTAGCTTTTCCCCATACCGAGGAAACCACCAAGGCTGAGCACCGCATGCGTTACGCGCCCCGAGCCTTTATGCACCATGAAGGCGTGGACCGATCCGATGGAATCGCCATCACGGCTATCGACCTTCATCGAACTGGGTATCGTGGCCTGGACCAGGATCTGGGTCGGCGCGTCGTCGGACATGAAGCCTCCGCTATATTGTGCTGTCGGCAGACAAAGCGTTCGTCCGCTGCGGCGGTTCCGGCGCATGTGGTTGAGCCACCGGAAGCGATCCGGCATAGCGCGCGGGTGACCGATACCGATCCCCGTCCGACCGCGCCCGCGCCGTCGCTGCATCGCGGCTGGTGGGCGCTGGTGCTGGCCACCGCCGCCTGCGTCCCGCCCGCTCCGCCGCAACCCGCGCCCGCGCCGACAATGCCCGCGCCACGGCCGCCGGCACCGCGCCCCACGCCTACCCCCGCCAATTGGCAGGAATGGCCATGGACGCCAGGCACCTGGCGCTATGCGCAGGATCCGCGCGGCAGCCGTGCCTCCTTCGGTGCGGCAAGCGGTGACCCGCTGGTGGTGTGGCGGTGCGACCGCGCGCAGCGAGCGATCATCCTGTCGCGCGCGGGCGCGGTCGCGGCCCCGTTCACGATCCGCACCTCGGCGACCACACGCACCGTCGCGACGCAGCGGACGGGCGGCGCGCTGCCCTATGTCGCCGCGCGCTTCGCAGTCGACGACCGACTGCTTGATGCGATGATCTTCAGCCGCGGCCGCTTCACGATCGAACAACCCGGCACAGCGCCGCTGGTGCTGCCGCCATGGGCCGAAATCGCGCGCGTCACCGAAGATTGCCGGGGCTGACCGCCCCGCGGACAGACCGTGGAGAATCGTGCAAAACGGCGCGCATTACAAGCCTTGTATTGCTGCGCCGGCTCGCTCACATAACAGGTGCGGCCACAAGGTCGCGCTCGTTATCAACCAGCGAAAGGAGGTGATCCGATGTCTCATGGTTCAGCAATGGGGTCGGTTCAGTTCGTTCGGGGGACGCGCTTCTAAAACCGGCGATCCGAGGCGGGGGGGTATTCTCCCCCAGCCAACGCATCGGGTCATAGGTAGCAGAGGCCTGCATGGTCTCCCGGGCTGGAGCTCTCCGGCCGCTGACCATGTTTAGGGGTTGTCGGGTGTCGCTATGGCGGCATTCGGCAACCTCTTTTCATATCCGGCTCGTTTTTTATCCGGGCGGCAGGCGCCTGACGCACCAGGCGCGCACCGCCGCCGCCAGCGCGATGTTCACCGCCGGCCGCCATCGCAACGGATCACCGCACCGGTGACGAACGACGAAGCGGGCGAGGCGAGCCACAGCGCGGTGCCGACGATCTCCTCGGGCCGTCCGGGGCGGCCCAGCGCATTGTCGGCGCGCTCGCGCATCTCCTCGCTCCAGGCCTTGGCGATATCGGTCAGGAAGGGGCCGGCGGCGATCGCGTTGATCCGCACGCGCGGCGCATATTCCACCGCCATGCCGGCCACTATCGCGTTGAGCGCCGCCTTGGCGCCGGCATAGGGCACCACCGCCGGCATCGGCTCCATCGCCGCGATCGAAGAAGTCGCGATCACGACGCCGCCCTCCCCCGCCACCATCCGCTGCGCGATATTCGCGATCAGCCGGAACGGTCCCTTGAAGTTCAGCGAGACGACGCTGTCGAACAGGCTTTCGCTCACCTCATGGCTGGGCATCATCGGGCCCATGCCGGCATTCGCGACCAGCAGGTCGATCCCGCCGAACGCGGCCCAGGCGCGATCGGCCAGTGCATCCATCTCGTCCCAGCGACCGGCATGAGCCGGCATCGCCTCCGCCCGGCGGCCGCGCGCACGGATCTCGGCGACGACCGCGTCGCACGCCTCGGCCTTGCGGCTCGACACGATCACATCGGCCCCCGCATCGGCGAACGCCAACGCCATCTCCCGCCCCAGCCCGCGCGATCCCCCGGTGATCAGCGCGCGCCGCCCCGACAGGTCGAACATCGGATGCGTCACCCTCTCCTCCTTTTGGCCAGCCGTCGGCAACGCCGGCATAACAATGGTTATGCACATCCGCGCCGCCGCGCCAAGCGGGCGGATCGATCACGCCTGTGTTGCAATTGCGGCATGATCGCCACATCCCCGCCATAATGGACGAATGCCGTTAATCCGTTGGAAAGAAAGCGTGTCGGTTCGGCAACAGTAACCGACTTCGTACCGTTCGTTGTGCAATTGCGAGCAACCAACCCGCCGCCGTGCGGTTCAGCCAGTCCCAAGCCCAACGGACACCGCGTGGTGACGTAGGGCAGCGAAACAAGACTGAGGAATCGTATGCGTAAGCTCGTTCTGGCGGCCGTTGCCGCTTCTGCCGCGTTCGTGGCGACCCCGTCGATGGCGCAGGACACGATGGCCGACAACGGTACCGCCGCGGCAGCACCGGACGGCACCAAGGCCTTCGGCATCGAGCCATATGTCGGCGTCCGTGGCGGCTGGGAGGAATTCTCCAAGGACAGCGTGCCGGGCGCTCCGGTCGGCGACAAGCTGAACGGCTCGCTGCTCGAAGGCCTCGTCGGCGTGAACGTGCCGCTCGGGCCGTTCTTCGTCGGCGCGGAAGGCAACGTTGCCAAGGGCGTGTCGGGTGACATCGACTGGCAATATGGCGCCGCTGGCCGGTTCGGCCTGCGCGCCGGCGAAAGCGGCATGATCTATGGCAAGGTCGGCTATCAGTGGGTGAATTTCGACAAGCGCGTCGACACCAACCGTGATTTCGACGACGTCACCTATGGCATCGGCTTCGAAGTCGGCCCGAAGGAGATCGGCCTGGGCGGCATCACCGGCAATTCGGGTATCCGGCTGCGCGGCGAAGTCTCGACCTTCGGCTGGACCAACAGCTTCCGTCCGACGCTGGGTGTGATCGCCCACTTCTGACGCCGCCCGACCTTCGGGCAAGGCTTTAGGGTCGTCAAGGGAGCCACGGACGACCCGATCCGCACCAGTAGCGTTTCGTGCGGGGAGGAAGAGGCGGTGCCGGCCGGCGCCGCCTCTTTTCGTGACACATGCCTGTCAGTGGATCGCGCTCGTTCCCGCTCGTGCGGGCCCGCTCATGCGTCCGGCAGCCACTCGGCCAGGATCGTGTTGACCGCCTCGGGCGCCTCCTGCTGTACCCAGTGCGACACCCCGGGCAATCGCCTGACGGTCAGGTCGGGCACATACAATTCGGTGCCGTCCAGCGTTTCCAGTCCCAGCGCCTTATCTTGTTCGCCCCAGATGATCAGCACCGGCACCGCGACACGCCCGCCGTGCGACAGCGTCAGACGATCGCGATGCCGCGCCGCCGCGCGATACCAGTTGATCATCGCGGTCATCGCGCCCGGACGCTGGGCGTTGCGCGCATAGACGTCGAGCACATCGGCGGGAAAGCGCCGCTTGTCGACCGCCATCGCATGGAAGGCGCGCCGGATCGCCGCCGCATCCCGCGCCAGCATCATCCGTTCCGGCAACCACGGCAGCTGGAAGAAGGCGATATACCAGCTTCGCCGCCGTTGCGGCCAATGCCGCAGCGCGGCCGCGAAGCACATCGGATGCGGCAGGTTCATCACCACCAGCCGCTCGATCGGCCGGACGCGATTGATCGCGAACATCCAGGCGATCGCCCCGCCCCAATCATGCGCGATCAGCGTCAGCGTGCGCGCGCCGCTGGCGTCGAACAGGGCGGCGGCATCCGCGACGATGCGATCCGCGCTGTAATCCGACACGCGCGCCGGGCGTGACGTCGCCCCATAGCCGCGCTGGTTCGGCGCCCAGACGCGATAGCCTTTCGCCGCCAGCAACGGCATCTGATAGCGCCAGGCGAAATTCAGCTCGGGGAAGCCGTGCAGGCACAAGGCGAGGTGATCGCCCTGCCCCGCCTCCGCCACCTCGAAGGTCAGTCCGTTGGCGGCGACCTCACGGATCGTGATGCCGCTGCCGGGATCGGGGCGCCAGCCGCCGGCGGCATCGATCATCGCTCAGCCCGCGACGCGGCTCAGTTGCATCATCGGCGTCACCCCCGAAAAGCGCGGTACATCGGCCTGTACCTCGGCGCTGCGTGGATGCGCCATCGCCTGCTGAAAGGCCTCCATCGAGGCGAACTCGATCTGCGCGATCGTGGCGAACGGCGGATCGCCCGCCAGCCCGGCGAGCGCGTGATGCACCGTCACCCCGGTGACCGCATCACCCCACACCTCGCGGCACAGCGGCACGTGGGTGGCGCTGTAATAGGCTTCGTCGAACGGCTTGTCGGCATCATAGGGGTAAATGACGGTGAGCGTGACCATGATATGTCCTTTTCGGGCGTCGGTCGGCAGAAAGCGGGTCACGTTCGGCTGCCCGGTCCGGGCGCTGTGGCCGCCCTCGCCAGCCATCGAGCGCACGGTTGATTCGCGTCGCGTCCCGCGTCATCATAACTTTCGTTACGGGACAACCACAAGTGGACCGGGCGGGAGAGGAGCGGGTCGATGGCCACAGCGGAAATCGGGGCGCCGCGCGCCTGCATCATCGGGGCGGGATGCTCCGGTTTTACGACCGCGAAGCGGCTGAAGGACGAAGGGATCGCCTTCGACTGCTTCGAGATGTCGGATGAGATCGGCGGCAATTGGTATTATCGCAATCCCAACCGCCGCTCCGCCTGTTATCAGAGCCTGCATATCGACACGTCGAAATGGCGGCTGGCATTTGAGGATTATCCCGTTCCCGCCGACTGGCCGGACTTCCCCAGCCACGCGCAATTATGGCAATATTTCAAGGATTACGTCGACCATTTCGATCTGCGGCGACATATCCGCTTCGATACGGAAGTGACGCGGGCGATCCGCCGGGCGGGCGGCGGCTGGCGCGTCACCCTCGGCGACGGCGAGACGCACGATTACGACATCTTGTTCGTGTGCAATGGCCATCACTGGGATCCGCGCATTCCACACTATCCCGGCCGCTTCGACGGCGCGCATTTCCACGCGCACGATTACCGCACGCCTTATGATCCCATCGACCTGCGCGGCCGGAACGTCGTCGTCGTCGGCATGGGCAATTCGGCGATGGATATCGCCAGCGAACTGTCACAGCGGCATCTAGCCAGGAAGCTGTGGGTCGCGGCGCGGCGCGGCGTCTGGGTGCTGCCCAAGATGGCCGGCGGCAAACCGATCGACAAATCCGCGATCCCTACCTGGATCCCGCGCAAAGTGGGCAAGGCGCTGGCACGGCGAAGGATCAAGCAACTGGTGGGGCGGATGGAGGATTACGGTCTGCCGACCCCGGACCACGAACCACTCGACGCCCACCCGTCCGTGTCGGGCGAATTCCTGACCCGCGCGAGCTGCGGCGACATCGCGTTCAAGCCCAACATCAAGGCGCTCGAGGGCAGCTATGTCCGGTTCGGGGACGACAGCGTCGAGCCGGTCGACGCGATCATCTACGCCACTGGCTATCGGATCAGCTTCCCCTTCTTCGACGATCCTGCGCTGCTGCCCGATCGCGACAATCGTTTCCCCTTGTTCAAGCGGATGATGATCCCCGGCATCCCCGACTTGTTCTTCATGGGACTGGCACAGCCGCTACCGACGCTCGTCAATTTCGCCGAGCAGCAAGCGAAGCTGGCAGCACGCTATCTGACGGGGCGTTATGCGCCGCCGCCCGACGAGGAAATGCGCCGGATCACCGCGCATGACGAGGAGGTGGAACTGGGCGATTATTATCGCTCCGCTCGCCACACCATTCAGGTCGACTTCGCGCGCTATGTCGCGGATCTGCATAAGGAAATCGCCCGCGTCGAAAAGCGCGCGGCCACGTCGCGCGCTCGGGTGACGGCGTGACGACGACGAACCGTCGCCGCGGCGCGCTGCCGGCGGGCAGGCACGTTTCGCCAGCCGCTTTTTTCCGAACAGCCTGCCGGGGCGCCTGAAAGCGGGTATCGCGGCGACGATGATAGCGATCCTCGCCCCATCGGGGAGATGAGGAAGGCGGCATAACGTGCGTCTTCACCCCCGACAGCGATAGGGCGCTTGACCGCAACGCCGCAATCTCCTTTCCCTCACTGCTGTCTAGCGGGAGCAATCGATGGCCAAGCGGCTGACCTTCTATATCCTCATCGGGCTGGGGCTCGGGCTCGTCACCGGGCTGGTGCTCAACGGCTGGCTCGATGACGGCACGCCTGCGGCGCAGGCGCTGGTCGAGCGGATCGCTGGCTATTTCTCGATCGTCACGACGTTGTTCCTGCGCCTGATCAAGATGATCATCGCGCCACTGGTCTTCGCCACGCTGGTGTCGGGGATCGCGCAGATGGGCGATACCGCCGCATTGGGCCGGATCGGCGCGCGCAGCCTGGCGTGGTTCATCTCCGCCAGCCTGCTGTCGCTGTCGCTGGGGCTGTTGCTCGTCAATCTGTTCCAGCCCGGCATCGGGATCGGCCTGACGCTGCCGCCAGCGACGGGATCGAGCGGACTGGAAACCGCCGCGTTCAATCTCAAGGACTTCGTCACCCATATCGTCCCCGCCTCGATGGTGGACGCGATGGCGAAGAACGAGATCCTGCAAATCGTGGTCCTGTCGGTGTTCGTCGGTGTCGCGATCACGGCGGTCGGCGAAAAGGCCGCGCCGCTGGTCAAGGGCATCGACGCGCTGGTGCATGTGATGCTGCAGGTGACCGATTATGTCATGCGGGTTGCGCCGCTTGCAGTGTTCGCGGCGGTGGCGGGCACGCTGACCGAGCGCGGCCCGGCGGTGATCGGACAACTCGCCTATTTCATGGGCAGCTTTTACCTGACGCTGCTGATCCTGTGGGTGATCCTGCTGTCGATCGGTTTCCTGTTCATCGGCCCGCGTATCCGCGACTTGATCCGTTATGTGCGCGAGCCGCTGCTGGTCGCTTTCTCCACCGCCTCATCGGAGGCCGCCTATCCACGCATGCTGGAGGCGCTCGACCGGTTCGGCGTGCCGCCGCGCATCGCCAGTTTCGTGCTGCCGCTCGGCTATTCGTTCAACCTCGACGGCTCGATGATCTATATGACGTTCGCGTCGATCTTCATCGCCCAGGCCTATGGCATCGACATGTCGTTGGGCCAGATGATCACGATGCTGCTGGTGCTGATGGTCACGTCGAAGGGCATCGCGGGTGTGCCGCGCGCCAGCCTGGTGGTGATCGCGGCGACGCTGCCGATGTTCAATCTTCCCGAGGCGGGGCTGCTGCTGGTGCTCGCGATCGACCATTTCCTCGACATGGGGCGCACCGCCACCAACGTGATCGGCAATGCCGTGGCGAGCGCGGTGATCGCAAAATGGGAAGGCGGGTTCGACCCGCCCGAGGCGGTCGCGGTCGCAACCCCCGCCGCTCCCTCGGGCGATGGCCCGGCGCGCGACGTGGACAGTTTCCGGGAGGTGTGATCGGCACCTTCCCGGCCGCGCGCGGCCTGTCCCCGGGCTATCCGATCTCGGCGATCCAGTCCGGCAGGTCCGCCAGCCGCTCCAGCCGGCGAAAGCGCGGATGCGCCGTCGGCGCCGCCGCCGCTTCATGCGCCCAGGCGAGCGGCTGCGGGATGAACGCGCCCCACGCCCCCGCCTCCAGCGCTGGCAGCACGTCGGAACGCATCGAATCGCCCGCCATCACCGCCGCCGCCGGTGCACAGCCGTAGCGGTGAAACACCCGCACGAACGTATCGGCACGTTTGTCGCTGACGATCTCCACCCCGGTGAACAGCCCACCCAGCCCCGAGGCCGCGAGCTTCACCTCCTGATGCAACAGGTCCCCCTTGGTCACCAACACCAGCTTGCCCTGCCCCGCCAGCCGATCCAGCGTGTCGCCGATGCCGTCGAGCAACTCGACCGGGTGATCGAGCAACTCGCGCCCGATCCGCAACAGATCGCGCACACTGGCGGCGGGCAGATCATCGCGTGACAGTTCCAGCGCCGTCTCGATCATCGACAGCGTGAAGCTCTTCGCACCATAGCCATAGCGTTTCAGGTTGCGGATCTCGACCGCCTGCATCCGCGCCAGCGCATCGGGGCGGTCGGCATAGGGCGCGACGACATCCGCGAACGCCTGCTCCGCGGCGGCGAAGAAGCGCATATTGTGCCACAAGGTATCGTCGGCATCGAGGCAGATGAGATCGATCGGCATGGCGAGGTCCGGTGCGCTTCCTGCGGCAAAGAGAGTCCCTGACGGAGGCTTCGGCACCTAACCTGTTCCGGCGGGAGCCGGAACCCCGTGGCATATCGGACGGCGCCGATCATCATGTCAGGGCCGGGGCAGCGTTCCTTAATCTCTTCCCGCTATGGTGCACGGGTGTTCGCCTCGCCCGCCGCCCCCGCTCCACCCGGCACGCGCGTCAGCCCGCGCGTCCGCGATGCGCTTGACGTCGTGCGGGCGCTGGCCGCCTGCTACGTCGTCGCACATCACGTCGCGGAGGCGCATACGTTGCCCGGCCGGCTGGCGCTGGCATTCAAGTTCGGACAGGAGGCGGTGCTCGTCTTCTTCCTGCTCAGCGGTTTCGTCATCTTCGCCAACGAGCGCGACCGGGCAGGTGACTGGCGCGCCTATGCGTGGCGGCGTATCCGCCGGATCTATCCGCCGCTGCTGTTCGCGATGCTGGTCTCCAGTTGCGTGATCGCCGCGTCCGGGCAATGGGCGGCGCTGTTCAGCTGGCGCGGCCTGTTCGGGACGCTGCTCGCGCTGCAGGATGTCGCCAAGCTGAAGCCGGGGGTCATCACCGATCCGTATCTGCTCAACTATCCGCTCTGGTCGCTATCCTACGAACTGGCTTTCTATGCCGCCTTCCCGCTGGTGATGATCGCGTGGCGGCGATGGCCGTTGATGACGAACGTGGCGGTCGGGGCATCCAGTTGTGCGGCCTATGCACTGTACGTCATGCAGCCGAACCACTTCCTGCTGGTTGGCGCCTATTTCCTGATCTGGTGGAGCGGCGCGATGGTCGCGGCGGCATATCAGCGCGGTGCGCGCTCCATTCGCGCGATGCCGGTGACGATCGGTTTTCTGGCGCTGCTGGGCACGATCGCGATCATCGTCACGTGGCGCAGCGGATTCACCGGCCGATTCGACTATCCCGCGTTGATGGCGCGGCACTTCCTGTTCGCCCTTGCGATCGTGGTGATCGGTTTCGGTCCGATGGGGCGTGCCCTAGTGACGCTGCTCCAGCGTGGGGGGATCAGGCTGACCGGCGTGGCGGCGATCTCCTACGGGCTGTATGTGCTCCACTATCCCTTGCTGGTGCAATCGCCGCTGGCGCGCACACCGCTGGGATTCACCGTCTCGCTGGCGTTGCTCGTCCTGCTGGCGTGGTGGATCGAGCGGTGGTTGCCGCTGGCCTGGCGCGCGCCCGGTCACGCGCCGGGCCGACGCGGTGCGGAGGCGGCGGGCTGATCGTCACGATGGCCGCCCGATAGCGAAACGGCCGCCCCTTTCGGGACGGCCGTCGGATGGGCTTATGCCGCTTCCTTCGCGCGGCTGGCGCGCTTGCGCTCGTGCGGGTCGAGATGGCGCTTGCGCAGCCGGATCGACTTGGGCGTGACTTCGACCATCTCGTCGTCGTCGATATAGGCGATCGCCTGTTCCAGCGTCATCTTCTTCGGCGGGGTCAGGCGGATCGCATCGTCCTTGCCACCCGAAGCGCGGAAGTTGGTCAGCTGCTTCGCCTTCATCGGATTGACCTCCAGGTCATCCGTCTTGGCATTCTCGCCGATGATCATCCCTTCGTACAGCGCCTCGCCATGGCCGACGAACAGGATGCCGCGATCCTCGAGCGGGCCGAGCGCATAGCTCTGCGCCTCGCCTGCGCCGTTCGAGATCAGCACGCCGTTCTTGCGGCCTTCGATATTGCCCTTGTGCGGACCATATTTCTCGAACAGCCGGTTCATGATGCCGGTGCCGCGCGTGTCCGACAGGAACTCGCCATGATAGCCGATCATGCCGCGGCTGGGCGCGGAGAAGGTGATGCGCGTCTTGCCGCCGGTCGACGGCCGCATGTCCGTCATCTCCGCCTTGCGCAGGTTCATCTTCTCGACGACCGTGCCCGAATATTCCTCGTCGACGTCGATGATGACGGTTTCATACGGCTCGGTCTTCTTGCCGTTCTCGTCCTCGCCGAACAGCACCCGCGGGCGGCTGATCCCCAGTTCGAAGCCTTCGCGGCGCATCGTCTCGATCAGCACGCCAAGCTGCAATTCGCCACGACCGGCGACCTCGAAGCTGTCACGGTCGGCCGCCTCGGTCACCTTGATGGCGACGTTGGTTTCCGCTTCGCGCATCAGGCGATCGCGGATCATCCGGCTGGTCACCTTGCTGCCCTCGCGCCCCGCCATCGGCGAATCGTTGACCGCGAAGCGCATCGACAGCGTCGGCGGATCGATCGGCTGCGCCTGGATCGGGATGCTGACCGACGGGTCCGCGATCGTGTTGGCGACGGTCGCGACGGTCAATCCGGCGAGCGAGATGATATCGCCCGCGCGCGCCTCTTCGACGGGAACGCGCTCCAGCCCGCGGAAGCTCATCAGCTTCGACGCGCGGCCGGTCTCGATCACATTGCCCTGATTGTCGAGCGCGTGGATCGGCTGGTTCAGTTTCACCACGCCCGACTGGACGCGGCCGGTGAGGATACGGCCGAGGAAATTGTCACGATCCAGCAGCGTTACGAGGAACGTGAACGGCGCATCCTGGTCCAGCGCGGGGGGCGGCACGTGATCGACGATCTTCTGGAACATCGGGGTCAGCGTGCCCTCGCGCCGGTCCATATCCTCCGAGGCATAGCCGTTGCGGCCCGAAGCGTAGAGCACCGGGAAGTCGAGCTGCTCGTCATTCGCCTCCAGCGCGACGAACAGGTCGAACACCTCGTCGAGCACTTCCTGGATGCGCGCATCCGAGCGATCGACCTTGTTGACGACGACGATCGGGCGCAGGCCCAGCGCGAGCGCCTTGCCGGTCACGAACTTGGTCTGCGGCATCGCGCCCTCGGCGGCGTCGACCAGCAGGATCACCCCGTCGACCATCGACAGGATCCGCTCCACCTCACCACCGAAGTCGGCGTGGCCGGGGGTGTCGACGATGTTGATGCGCACGCCTTCCCATTCGATCGAGGTCGGCTTCGCGAGAATCGTGATCCCGCGCTCCTTTTCCAGATCGTTCGAATCCATCGCGCGCTCCTCGACGCGCTGGTTATCGCGGAAGGTGCCCGACTGGCGGAAAAGCTGGTCGACGAGGGTCGTCTTGCCATGATCGACGTGCGCGATGATGGCGATGTTGCGCAGGTTCATACGGGTTCCTGAGGGTGGCCCGCGGGCGCCGCAGGCAGTGTTCGGCCGCGCGCATAGCGGAAACCGCGCGCGATGGCCAGTGGGGCGTTCGCGCGCGAGGGACGGCGCGGGATGAGGGCGGACGGCCTCAATACCGCGCCGACACCTCCACGCCGTAGAAACGCGGCTCGCCGGCGATATAGGTCGGCGCGCCGAAGCCGCCGCCGGTGTTGCCCGCGTCGAGCAGGTAGCGTTTGTCGGTCAGGTTGCGCGCGAAACCGCCGATCGTGTAGCGCCCGGCCGCCAGTTCCACCCCCGCGCGCAGGTTGATCAGCGTATAGCCGCCCTGGCTGATCGCCTCACTATTGGGCAATTCGAAGAACACCTTGCTCTGATAGGTTGCCGATGGCGTGGCGTAGAAGGTCATGCCGTCACCGACCGGCAGGCGCAGCGTCGCGCCGCCCGATGCGGTGTATTTCGGCTGCAGCCGGAAACGCGCGCCGGAATAGGCGGCGGCGAGCGAGCTGTTGCGATCGATCTTGCCGTCGATGAAGGCGAACGCGCCAAACAGCGCCAGCGGGCGCACCGGGCGCCATTGCGCCTCTACCTCCACACCCGGGTTCTTTGCCGAACCGGCGCTCTGCGTGCGCGAGACGCCGCTGCTGTCGACCACCGACACCTGGAAACCGCGATAGCTTTGGTAGAATGCCGACAGCGTCCCCGTCAGGGTGCTGCTGGCCACTTTCAGCCCGGCCTCGAAATTCCAGACATTCTCCTCCGGCACCAGCTGCAGCCGCGGGATCACCCCGCCGACGCTGTTCTGCGCATCGAGCTGTACCACCGGCGAGCGGCGGCCCTTGGAGATCGTGCCGTACAGGTTGAGCGCATCGTTCAGGCGGAACAACGCATTGAAGCGCGGCAGGATCGCCGAATAGCTTTGCCGTGCGTTGAACTGCCGTCCGCCGGTGCTCGCGGTGCCGAGCAGGCTGCTGTTCACCCCGGCCAGCGCCGCGAGCAGCCGCGAGTTCGGCTGAACGCTGCTATACCCCGACTCGCGCTTCTCGATCAGTACGCGCGCGCCGGCGGTCAGTTCGAGGCGCGGGCTGGGCAACCAGGTGGTGTCGGCGAAGACCGAATAAGCGGCGTTGCGCCCGAAGTTCGTGAACACCGACTGATAGGGAATTTGCGTCGCCGCCCCGCGGGTCAGCAGCGCGGTGGCGCGGGTGGCCGGGATCGTGCCGTTCGCGGCGACACAGGCGGTGCCGGTCGGCAGCCCGGCGGCGTTCAGCGCGGAGCGGATCGCGGCGAAGGTGGGCGACACCGAACAGGCGAGATATGTCCCCTCCTCGGTGGAGAAGGGCACGCGCTGATAACCGTCCTCGAAGAAGCCGTTCCATCCGAACGCCGCCCGGAAACGATCGCCCTGGAAATTGAACCGGCCTTCATGGCTCCACTGGTCGCCATGCGCATCCTCGGCGAATTCCAGATACCAGGCCGGGCCGCCATCGGCATCGAACACTTCCAGGCTGTCGAACTTGCGATAGCCGTTGACCGTGGTGAAGGTGACCCCCGGCGCGATATCGATCGCGATCGTCAGGTTCGCGTCATAGACGTCGCGGTCCAGCCCGAGCTTGCGCTTGCCCAGCACTTCGCGGCTGTAGGGCGAGCCCGACAGTTCGGCATAGCCAAAATCGCCGTTGAGCCCGCCGGTCGGCGCGAACACGCGGCTTTTGAACGGCGTGCCGGTGTTGCGCTGCCCGTCATAGGTCAGCACCAGGTCGGCGGTCACCGCCGTGGTGGGGGTGTAGCGTAGCGACAGGCGCGCGCCCGCCTGTTTCTGTCCGTACAGATCGTCCTGATCGACACGGCCCTGATTCTGGTTCGGCACGTTCGGATCGCCCGCGATATTGCGAACATAACCGTCGCGATACTTCACCCCGAAGGCGAGCCGCGCGGCAAACGTATCGCTGCCCGCATTGACGAAGCCAGACACCTGCGCGCGATTGTAGTTGCCGTATGAGGCGGTAATCGCATCCGAAAACCCTGGCCGGGGCTTGGCGGAGATGATCGACACCGCACCGACGGCGGCGGCGGTGCCGAACAGCGTCGCCTGCGGCCCCTTCACCACTTCGATCCGCTCGACGTCGTACAGGTCCTGATACGCCCCGCGCGAGCGCGAGATGTCGATACCATTGTAGTAGAGCGTGACGCGCGCGCCCTGTTGCGAGGATCCGGAATCGGACGTGATGCCACGGATCACGAAGCCCGGGTTGTTCGCGCTCTGCTCCTGAATACGCAGGCCGGGGACGTACATCGCCAGTTCCGACAGCGAATTGACGCCGATCTGCGCCATGCGCTGCCCCGTCACCGCCGACACGGTCAGCGGGACATCCTCGATCCGCTGCTCGGTCTTTTGCGCGGTAACGATGATATCGTCGTCATTCGGCCCGGCCGTCGGCTGCACCGACGCCTGGGCGAACGCGGCAGGCGATACGCCGACGAGCAGCAGCGCGGCAGCGCCGCCAAAAAATTGACGCGACATCGAAGTTCCCCCGAACATGCTATGGGAGCGCAACTATTAGGCTTTCGTGACAAGGTCGTGTCGGTCCGCAAGTGAACGCCGGGATGGCTGGACGCTGTCACGGCAGCGTCTTACATAGGCAACACAGACGATGAGGAACGGCGGGCCGGTGACAAAAGTAACGCGCATCGTTCCGACACGACGAGGGAAGGAAGACGTTCGATGGCCACGACGCCCGATACCGTGCCGAACACGCTGACGGCCGAACCGGCGCTGGTGCTGACCCCACCCGATCCGGTGCCCGCGGTCCCCGCCGAGCGGGCCGCCGGCCTGGTACCCGTCGATCAGGGCACCCGCACCGAGCTGGAGCGGCGTGTCGACCAGTTCGTCGCCGAACTGGTGGCGGAAGATGCCAACAGCCCCGCCTTCGGCAAACGCGTCGATGCGATCACCGCGATGGGGCAAAAGGAAATCCGCGATGCCGCGGGGCAGTCCAACCGCTTTCTCGATCGCCCGGTGAAGGCGATGGATCAGGAAAGCGGCGTCGGGCGGGACCTTGCGCAGTTGCGCCGCGTGGTCGAGGATCTCGACCCCGGCAAGCGTGGCAAGTTGACCGCGCCGCAGAAACTGTTCGGGATCATCCCGTTCGGCAACCGGATGCGCAATTATTTCGACAGCTACAAATCGAGCCAGACGCACATCGCCTCGATCCTGAAGAGCCTCGGTTCGGGCAAGGACGAGTTGCTGATGGACAATGCCGCGATCGACACCGAACGCGCCAATCTGTGGACCGCTATGGGGCGGCTGGAGCAGATGATCCATCTCTCGCGCACGATGGACGCCAAGCTGGAGGAAACCGCCAACGATCTCGATCACAGCGACCCCGCCAAGGCGAAGGCAATCCGGGAGACCGCGCTATTCTACGCCCGCCAGCGCACCCAAGACCTGCTGACCCAGATGGCGGTGACGGTGCAGGGCTATCTGGCGCTCGATCTGGTGAAGAAGAACAACGTCGAACTGATCAAGGGCGTCGATCGCGCCAGCACCACCACCGTCGCCGCACTGCGGACCGCCGTCACCGTCGCGCAGGCGTTGACCAGCCAGAAACTGGTGCTCGACCAGATCACCCAGCTCAACACCACCACCGCGAACATCATCGATTCGACCGGGAAGCTGTTGCGCCAGAATACCGCGCAGATCCACGAGCAGGCCGCCGCCTCGACCATCCCGCTGGAAACGCTGCAGCGTGCGTTTCAGAACATCTACGATACGATGGATGCGATCGACACCTTCAAGCTGAAGGCGCTCGACAGCATGAAATCGACGATCGACACGCTCGGCAATGAGGTGGAAAAGTCGCGCGGTTATATCGCCCGGGCGGAGGGGGCGAGCCAGAATCGCGTCGCCGGGCCCGCCGACCAGTTCAAGCTGGAGGCGCTGTGACGCTCCCCCCCAGCAGCGAGACCGATCAGGCGATCATCGCCGCACGCGCGACGGCGGATCGCGTGGCAGGCCGCACGACCGATGGCTTGATCCCGCTCCAGCGCAGCCCGCGTCGTGGCCGTGGCGGGGCAAAGGCGCGCGCGCTGGCGATCGCCGCGGCCAATCTGACGATCCTGATCGCGGCGGGGCTGTTCGGCGCGATCATCATGCCACTGGGCATGTTCGGGGCGCTGGCGGTGATGATGGCGATGATCGCGGTGACGCTGGTGATCGCCTTTGCCCCGGCCACCCCGGTTCCCACCCCCGAGCGGATCGCACGCGCCGAGCTGAAGGCACTGCCGATGCAGACCGCGCGCTGGCTCGACGCGCAGCGCCCGACCCTGCCGGCGCCCGCGATCGCGATGCTGGATCGCATCGACCAGCGGCTCGATACCCTGGGGGTGCAAATGGCGGCACTGGCCGAGGAAAGCCCGGCGGCGGCCGACGTGCGACGGCTGGTGGGGGAGCAATTGCCCGATTTCGTGCGCGACTATCAGCGCGTTCCCGCCGCGTTGCGCGCCACGCCGCGCAACGGCAAGACCCCGGATCAGCAATTGGTCGACGGTCTGGAAGTGATCGAGCGCGAGATCGGTGCGATGAGCACGCAACTGGCGCAGGGCGATCTTGATGCGCTGGCGACGCGGGGGCGGTTCCTGGAGATCAAATACCAGGGCGAATAACGCGCTCCGCCGCCCCCCGGTCAGCCCGCCACATATCCCCACAACAGATAGCCATTCAGCGCGACGATCACCGCCGCGATCCCCCAGGCCACCGCCGCCAGCCAGCGCGGCGCGGCAAACTCGCCCATCAACCCACGATTGGCGGTGAACGCCACCAGCGGGATCACCGCGAACGGCAATTGCAGACTGAGCACCACCTGACTGAGGATCAGCAGATCGGTCGCGCCGCGATCCCCCGCGCTGGCGACGACGATCACCGCCGGCACGATCGCGATCGCGCGGGTCACCAGCCGGCGCAGCCACACCGGCAGCCGCAGGTCAAGGAACCCCTCCATCACGATCTGGCCCGCCAGCGTGCCGGTGACGGTGGAATTCTGCCCGCTCGCGAGCAGCGCGATCGCGAACACCACGCTCGCCGCGCCGACGCCCAGCATCGGCGCCAGCAACGCATGCGCCTCCTCGATCTCCGCGACCTCGAACCGGCCGGCGCTGTGAAACGTCGCGGCGGCGAGGATCAGGATCGCCGCATTGATGAAGAACGCCAGCCCCAGCGCGACGGTCGAATCGATCGTCGCCAGCGTCAATGCCTCGCGGCGCCCCGCGCTACTTCCCTTGAAGGCGCGGGTCTGGACAATCGAGGAATGCAGATACAGATTGTGCGGCATCACCGTCGCGCCCAGAATGCCGATCGCGAGATAAAGCATCGCCGGATTGGTGACGATCTCGGCCCGCGGCACCAGCCCGCTTGCGGCGGCCGCCCAGTCCGGGCGGGCCCAGAACAACTCGAACGCAAAACACCCCGCGATGATTAGCAGCAGCGCGGCGATGAACGCCTCGAGCCGCCGAAACCCGAAGCGTTGCAGCGCGAGGATCAGAAAGACGTCGAGCCCGGTGACGATCACGCCCCCCACCAGCGGCAGGCCGAACAGCAGTTTCAGCGCGATCGCGGTGCCCAGCACCTCCGCGAGATCGCAGGCGATGATCGCCACCTCCGCCAGCAACCAGAGCATATAGCCGGTCGCGCGCGAGGAGCGCTGGCGGCACGCCTGCGCCAGATCGAGGCCCGCCCCGATGCCCAGCCGCGCCGATAGCGATTGCAGCACGATCGCCATCAGGTTCGACAGCAGCACCACCGCCAGCAACGTATAGCCGAACGCCGAGCCGCCCGCGATATCGGTGGCCCAATTGCCCGGGTCCATATATCCGACCGCCACCAGCCAGCCCGGCCCGACGAACGCCCCCAGCTTCCGCCAGAATCCCGCGCCCTCCGGCACCGGGATCGAAGCGAACATCGGGTCGAGCGGACGGGCGCGTGCGGTCATCGCCCCCTGAATGCGGGAGCGGGGCGACGAGTTCAACCGTTTCCGTGGCAATAGGTGCGCGGCCGTACCTTCGCACATCGGCGTTGCGGCGATCGAAAAATTATCCCATGTTTTGCGCGATGTTACGCTTTGCCCGCTCTGCCCCGCTCGCGGCCGCCTCGTTTGCCGCCGCCGTTTTGCCGGCGATCCCCGCCCATGCCGCCGCCCCGATCGCGGGACGCTATCTGACGCAGGACGGGTCGGGAATCGTTCAGATCGGGCCGTGCGGGGGCTCGGTGTGCGGCCGGCTCGTGACAATCCTGAGAAGCACGCCCGGCGCGGCCAAGACGGATGTCAACAACAGCGATGCCGCGCTGCGCTCGCGACCGATCCTGGGCATGCCGATCCTGTCGAATTTCACCGACAGCGGAAAGGACTGGCGCGGCCAGATCTACGATCCGCGCAACGGCAAGACGTACAAGTCGATCGTCACCCGCAATGCCGACGGGTCACTCAACGTGAAGGGCTGTATCGCCTTCTTCTGCCAGACGCAGCGCTGGACCCCGGCCAGGTAACTGGCGGCCCGTTCAGCCCGGCACGAAGAACCGGCTGACGTCGGCATCGACTGCGTGCAGCAGCACGCTCAGCCGTCCGGCCGCGTCGTCGGGCGCCTCGTCCGGCAGCGCCGCCATCGTCCAGTCGCCGAATTGGCGATCGACGCACATATCGTCGCGCAGCACGCTGACCTCGGTATGACGCGGATCGCGCAGGATCCGGTCAAAGGTGCGCGCCACGCTGTCGGGCGGGCCTTCGAGCAATTGCAGATAACGATCGCCATCGGTCCACAAAATGCCCGTGATCCCGTCGATGCCATTGTTCGGCCGCGACTGGCGCAAGATCGCGTGGCAATCGTCACGGATATTGTCGCCCGTCGCGCGGCTGGCATACATCAGACGGCGGATACACGGCTCGGTCGGCATTCCGGTTAATTAATACGGCCCCTGCGCGGTGATAAGGGGTTGTTTTATACTGGTGCGGCATCAGGCCCGGCACCATAATGATGCCAGGTGAAGATCGCCGCCGCGCCGCGATACGGCCGCCATGCCTCCGCCAGCGCGCGCGTCTGTTTCTCGCTTGGACGTTCGGTATGCCCCAGGATACGCCCGGTTTCGATCTGCACCGCCAGATCGCCGGCGGGCCAGATATCGGGCCGCCCCTCCGCGAACAGCAGGTAGATTTCAGCGGACCAGCGCCCGATACCCTTCACGCGCGTCAAGGCGGCGATCGCGGCCTCATCGTCGTCGGGCAGGTTCGCCAGATCGAGCCGCCCGGTGGTCACTTCGTCGGCCAGGCTGCGCGCATAGCCGGCCTTCTGTCGCGAAAAGCCGCACGCGCGCAGATGCTCGTCGCTCAGCGCGGCTACCACCACCGGGTCGCCGGGATCGCCCAGCACCTCCAGCTTGCGCCACACCGCGTCGGCGGCCTTGACGCTCACCTGCTGCCCCAGGATCGTGCGCAGCAGCGTGGCGTAACCGCGCTCGCGAATCCGCGGCGCGGGATAGCCGACCCGCGCCAGCGCGGCGGCGAAGGCGGGTTCGCGCGCAGCCAGCGCATCGATCCCGGCATTCAGATCTTCGCTGCTTAGCCCCATTGCGCACCACGCACGCAAACGGCATGGGAAAGGCGGTTTATCGGAGAGAGCATGATGCCCAAGCTTATCGTCGTGACGCGTGAAGGGGAAGAACGCGAGATCGACGGCGACGCCGGCCTGTCGGTGATGGAGATCGTCCGTGACGCCGGGATTGACGAAATCCTGGCGCTGTGTGGTGGTTGCTGCAGCTGCGCCACCTGCCACATCCATGTCGACCCCGCCTTCGTCGACAAGCTGCCGCCGATGAGCGAGGATGAGAACGACCTGCTCGATTCCTCCAGCGATCGCGACGAAACCTCGCGCCTGTCGTGCCAGATCGACTTCGGCCCGGCGCTCGATGGCATGAAGATCCGCATCGCCGCCGAGGATTGAGCGCGCGGGCACCGGCCCGACCGCAGCATGATCCACACCCCCCGGCGCCGTGCCGGGGTGGGGCGGCGCGCGCATCGCCGCCGCGCCGGGGTCGATGTGCCGTCGTTCAGCGCGCCGCCACCGCGTACAGCGCGATCGCGGCGGCGTTCGACACGTTCAGGCTCTCCACCTTGCTGGAAATCGGCAGCTTGGCCAACTCGTCGCAATGCGCCTCGGTGTTCTGACGCATCCCCTCACCCTCGGCGCCCAGCACGATCGCGATCCGCTGCGATCCCATCGCCTGCGCCAGCGTCTGCGTCGCATGGCCGGTCAGCCCGATGCGCCAGAAACCCGCCTCCGCCATCTCCTCCAGCGCGCGCGCCAGATTGACGACGCGCACCCACGGCACCGTTTCCAGCGCGCCGCTGGCCGCGCGCGCCAATGCACCCGATTCGGGTGGCGAATGCCGGTCCTGGGTCACGATCCCCAGCGCATCGAACGCCGCGGCGGAGCGCAGGATCGCGCCGACATTGTGCGGGTCGGTCACCTGATCCAGCACGATCAGCGGACGCTGATCCGCCGCGCCCTGATCCAGCAGGTCGCCCAGCCACACATCCTCCAACGGATCGACTTCCGCCACCAGGCCCTGGTGCGGCGCGTCGCCGGGCACCAGCCGTCCGAGATCGGCGACATCGGCATAGACGATCGGCAGCATCGGCGGCAGATCGAGCGCCGCCAGCGCCTCGCGCGTGCCCCAGATCTTGCGCACGGTGCGTTCGGGGTTGGCGAGCGCGGCGATCACGGGGTGACGCCCCCACAGCCGCGGGCGGGCACCCTGCTGCTGGCTGGGACGGTGGCCACGACGCGCCATCAGCGCGATGCTCCGCGGCGGCGGACGGACGGAAGAGCGAACATGCCGCCGATATGCGTCGCGCAGACCGGCCACGCAACCACGCGATCGCCCAGCGCAGCAGCATCGCCACGCCCTGTAACAAAGCGACATTGGGCCGTTGACAGGGGCGACCCGGGCGGGCATTGGGCCCCCTCGCTTTTGGCAAGCGCCGCTCGTGGAAGGGTGGCCGAGTGGTTAAAGGCAGCAGACTGTAAATCTGCCCACGCAAGTGTACACTGGTTCGAATCCAGTCCCTTCCACCACCCTTCGCGCACGAAAGCGCTCGCGACGAGTGATCGTCGGCTGGTTCGTCGACGCTGCTCAGCCGCCGCTCACTCCTCCGCGTCCGACCGGGATGATCGCCGCCGTCATGCGAGCGATGCACACCAGCCGGCCATCCTCGTCCTCGATCCGGATCGACCACACCTGGCTCGTCCGTCCGCGCGCCTCGGCACGCGCCGTGGCATAGACATGGCCATCGCCGGCCGGGCGGATGTGATTGGCGTTGATCTCCATCCCCACCGCCGCCGATACCGCCGGATCGACCGACATCGCGGCCGCGATCGACGCGACCGTCTCCGCCAGCGCCACCGACGCGCCGCCGTGCAGGCGGCCATAGGGCTGCTTCGTCCGTTCGCTCACCGGCATGCGCGCCCGCAGCCAATCATCGCCCACCGCGACGAACTCGATCCCGAGGAAGCCCGCCATCGACTGCGCACCCAGGCGCGTCATCGCCGCCAGATCGGGTACCCCGCCGTGCCAGATCGTCGTCATTTCACGCCTCCGAAAGGTAGGATCGTATCATATACCGACAGCGCCGGTGCGCCGGGGACGCGCACGCCCCGCCGCAGCAGAAAGGCATGACGGACGATCTCCGCCTGTTGCTCGATGCCATAGCGCTCCAGCCGCCAGCCGGGCCGGATGCCGTAATGATAGCGGCAGAAAGGATGCCGGGCGAGCGGCAGGCATATGCCGCGCTGATGCTGCCAGATATGGCACATCTCGTGGATGAACAGGCCTTGCAGGTCGACAGCGGCGGATGCGAAATCATCGCGCCACAGGGTTCCGCGCGGATGAAAATGGATCGTGCCGCGCGGCGCCATCACCGTCTGCCGCGGCTGGAAGAACGCCCAGCGGGTCGGTGCCAGCGCCACCGCATCATAATCGATCGTCTCGCCATAGACCGACCGGGCGAGCGCGCGTTCGCCCTCGGTCAGCCCGCGCCGCGTCATTCGGGTGCCGCATCGCCGGCGGCGATCACGCGCGCGTTCACTTGCGCCACGGTGCCGTCGTCGAAGCGGAACGTCATCGGCAGCGTCGATCCAGCGGTCACCGTGGCGGGCACGCCGAACAACATCGCGTGATAGCCGCCCGGCGCGAGCTTCGCCGTGCCGTGCCGCGCCACCGGCACCCCGGAGACGGCGTCCATCGCCATCATATTGTTGCCGGTCATCCGGCTGGTGTGCAATTCGATCCGCGCGACGCCCGGGCTGGCGATCTGGGTCAGCTGCGCATCCTTCGCGCCGCCATGCAGAATGGCATAGGCCGCGGCGGGCCGTCCCGGCACCGCCGCCAGCCGCACCCAGGCATCGCCAACGGCCGGCGTGTTCACACCCTGGGAACAGCCGGCGATCAATAGCACGGCGGCGATCGTGGCGAAGCGGCGCATCGTCTCTCCTTCGATAAGGCCCCTGGATTAGGGAGCCGCGGCGACGGCGGCAACCGCCCCGTCATGCGGAGGGCGACCCGAACGACCGCGCGCTATCCGCGCCGCCGCGCGTCGGCGTTCTTGGTACGCAGCGTCGCGCTCGCGGCGGCGGGATCGTCGGGCCAGGGGTGGCGCGGATAGCGCCCACGCATCTCTCTGGCCACCGCCTGCCAGCTGCCATGCCAGAAACCGGGCAGGTCGCGTGTGGTCTGGATCGGGCGCCCGGCGGGCGAGGTCAGCGACAGAACCAGCGGCACGCGCCGTTCGCCCACCACCGGATGATCGGTGACGCCGAACACCGCCTGCACGCGCAGCTCGACGGTCGGCCCCGCCTCCGCGCCATAATCGATCGCATGCGTCGAACCCGCCGGGCTGGTGAAATGCGGCGGCGCGAGCCGGTCGATCTGTCGCAGCGCGTCCCAGCCGAGCAATTGCCGCAATGCCTCGATCAACTCCGCCGCCGGAATCGTATCGAGCCGGCGTCGGCGCGTCACCAGCGCCGGCAGCCATTCGTCGAGCCGAGCGATCAGCGTTGCCTCGTCAAGTGGCACGCCCGCAAAGGCCGCGCGCGTCCGCAGCGCCGCCGCTCCCTCGGGCCAGGGCAGCACGCCGGTGCCGTGCCGCCGCACGCCCTCCACCAGCGCGGCGGCGATCGCCTCCGGCGCGGCGTCGCTGTCCGGGCCACTCGACAGGCGGACCGCGCCCAGCCGGCGTTCGCGCAGCGCCTGCACCACGCCGGTCGCCGGATCGAACGTGGCGGTGCGCTGCGTGACGATCCGGTCGGCGAAGATCGCCTCGATCTCGTCCTGCGACAGCGACGCGGCGGACAGGATGCGCGCGCCCGCCGCCATGCCCTGGGTTTCCGCCACCGCCAGCCATTGCTGCGAGGCCAGCGGATCGCTGGCGTCCAGCCGGAAGCCGCGTCCCCCCGCCGATGCCCAGCGCTCCCCCCCGGCGTCCCGTCGCCGTGCGACCCGATCGGGGAAGCCGAGCGCCAGGCAGGCACCGATCGTCATCGCGCCGGCCGACGCACCGCCCAGCGTCGCCCAGCGCCGCGCCAGCCCCCGCGCGCTCTCCGCCCGCGCCGAACGATCGCCGCGCCAGCGCCACCAGCGCGTCTCCAGATCGGTATCGGAACCGCCCAGCCCGCGTTCCTGCAACAGCACCGCGACCTCGGCCGCGAGGCGCTTGTCGGCCGCGAGCAGCAGCATATGCGCGAGGCGCGGCGCCATCGGCAACGCCGCCATCGCGCGGCCGTGGGCGGTCGGGCGGCCGTCCGCATCGATCGCGCCCAGCGTCGCCAGCCGCTGCCGCGCCTCCGCCACCGCCGCTTCGGGCGGGGGATCGATCCACGCCAGCTGACGGGGATCGCCGACGCCCCAGATCGCGGCGGCGAGGAACAGCGCGGACAGGTCCGCCTCCAGAATCTCGGGCGGGTCGAAGCGCGGCATGCCCGCGGTCGCCGCCGCTTCCCACAGGCGATAGGCCACCCCCGGCGCCTGTCGCGCGGCGCGCCCCGCGCGCTGGGTCGCCGCCGCCTGGCTCTCACGCTCGGTCACCAGCCGGGTCATCCCGGCGGCGCGATCATAGCGCGGGCGCCGCGCCAGCCCCGAATCGACGACGATGCGAATGCCGTCGAGCGTCAGGCTGGTTTCGGCGATCGATGTCGCCAGCACCAGCTTACGCGCCCCATCGGGCTCGGCACGGATCGCGGCGCGCTGCGCGGCGGGATCGAGGCTGCCGTGCAGTTGATGCACCCGCACGCCGGGCAGATCGCCCAGCCGCTCCGCGGTGCGCGCGATCTCCGCCACGCCCGGCAGGAACGCCAGCACGCCCCCGGTTTCCTCCGCCAGCGCGCGGCGGATCGCGCCCGCCATTGCCTCCTCAATCCGCGCCTCCGCCGCACGGCCGATGTGGCGCACATCGAGCGGATAGCTGCGCCCCTCGCTCTCGATCACCGGGGCGCCGCCCATCAACGCCGCGAAGCGCGCGCCATCGAGTGTCGCCGACATCGCCACCACGCGCAGATCAGGCCGCAGCGCGCCCTGCGCATCCAGCGCCAGCGCCAGCCCGAAGTCGCCGTCGAGGCTGCGTTCGTGCACCTCGTCGAACAGGATCGCGGACACGCCGGTCAGCTCTGGATCGTTCTGCAATCGAGCGGTCAGGATGCCCTCGGTCACCACCGTTATCCGCGTGGCGGAGGAGCGTTTGGTGTCGAGCCGCGTCGCATAGCCGAAGGTGCGCCCGACCGGCTCGTCGGCCAGCGCCGCCATCCGCTCGGCCGCCGCACGCGCGGCCAGCCGGCGTGGCGAGGTGACGAGCACTTCACCCGCGCACCATGGCTGGTCGAGCAGCGCGCGCGCGACCGCGGTCGTCTTTCCCGCACCCGGCGGCGCCACCAGTACCGCCGCCGCCCCGCCGCGCAACGCGGCGAGCAGATCGGGCAGGACGGCGTGGATCGGCAACATGCTCATCCCCCTCCGTCGCCGCTACGCGCGCCACGCGCAAGCTCGTCAGTGCCGCCAGCATGAACCTGCGGCCTGACAATGTTCGGACGGTGGAGTTCAGGCGGTGGATCGTGGCCACCGACCCGTCCGCCCCGTGAGCCCCCGTCCCGTGGCCACGGGATGGGTTCGGGGGCCGACGTGGCGGGGAAATAGGGTGAGCTACACCCCCGCGACCAGCGCCTTCAGGTCCGCGACCGGACGCGCGCCGAAATGCTGGATCACCTCGGCGGCGCAGATCGCGCCCAGCGTCAGCGACGCCTCCAGCGACTGACCGCGCGCCTGGCCATGCAGGAAACCGGCCGCGAACAGATCGCCCGCGCCGGTGGTGTCGACCACCTTGTCGATCGGCTGCGCGGCCACGCATACGCGCGCATCACCCGCGATCGCGCACGCCCCGCGCTCGCTCAACGTCACCACCACCAGCGGCACCTTGTGGCGCACCGCGTCGATCGCGGTTTCGACATCGGTCGTCTCGGTGAGCGACATGATCTCGGCCTCGTTCGCGAACAGCACGTCGATCAGCCCATGATCGATCAGGTCGTGGAACGCCGCACGATGACGGTCGATGACGAATTCCGCCGACAGCGTGAACGCAACCTTGCGCCCCGCGGCGCGGGCGACGTCGATCGCGACCCGCATCGCGGCGCGCGGTTCCTCCGGATCCCACAGATAGCCTTCAAGATACAGATAGCGCGCATCGGCGATCAGATCGCGGTCCAGCGCCCCCGCCGGCAGATAGTGCGACGCGCCGAGGAAGGTGTTCATCGTGCGCTGCCCATCGGGGGTGACGAAGATCAGGCAGCGCCCCGTCGTCGGCGCACCGGCGCGCGCGGGCGTGTCGAAGCGGATCCCGGCGGCGCGAATATCGTGCGCGAACACCTCACCCAACTGATCGTCGGCAACCTGCCCGATGAACGCGCAGGACGCACCCAGCGCGGCCATGCCCGCGATCGTGTTCGCCGCGGAGCCGCCCGACACCTCCTGCCCGGGGCCCATCCTGGCATACAGCGCGTCGGCTTCCTCCGGCGAAAAGACCAGCGCCATCGCGCCCTTGGTCATGCCATTGTCAGCGATGAAGTCGTCGGTGGCGGGGGCAAGGATATCGACGATGGCATTGCCGATCGCGACGACGTCGTAACGGGGTTCGGACAAGGGACTGGCACCTCAAGGATCAATCGGTTGCCTCCGCGTAGATGGGCGTTCCCGCTTGCGCAACCGTGCCCGCTACCGCATCGCTGATCCCCGGATGGTCACAGCGTTTTTCCTTTCCCTGGGGCAATTGGGCGACCCGTCGGTGCGCGGCGTGCTGTTACGGTCGCTGACGATCACGCTGGCGATCTTCGTGCTGGCCGGCGCGGCGCTGTGGTGGGGAATCGATCGCGCGCTCGCCGGCTGGACTTGGCATGGCGCGCTGGCGGGCGTGGCGGCGACGCTGGCGACCGTGCTTGCGCTGTGGCTGCTCTTTCGCGCCGTCGCGATGCTGGTGGTCGGGCTGTTCGCCGATACGATCGTCGCGGCGGTGGAGGCACGCCATTATCCCGATCGCCTGCGCACCGCCCGCGCGGTGCCGCTCCATCGCAGCGTGGCGATGGGCCTAGGATCGGCGGCGCGGTTCGTGATCGCCAATCTGATCGCCGCGCCGGTCTATCTGTTGTTATTACCCACGGGGGTGGGAACGCCGATCGCCTTCTTTATCGTCAACGCATGGCTGCTCGGCCGCGATCTGGGCGACATGGTGGCAACGCGCCACCTTGACCGCGCGGCGTTGCCGGACTGGCGGCGTGCGACCGCCGGACGCCGTTTCGCGCTGGGGCTGATCGGGACCGGCTTGTTCGTCGTGCCGCTCGTCAATATCCTGGCGCCGATCATCGGTGCGGCCATGGCGACGCATCTTTTCCATGGGACTGAACGATGAAGCCGCTGCCGCCGCTTGCCGTGCTGACGATGACGCTGGCGCTGGGCGCCTGCGCCACCACCGTCCCCGCCGCGCGCCCCGCCGCGCCGGTGCCGATCCCGCTGCCGACGGCGGGGTTGCAGGCGGTGATGGGGCAGGACGCCGCCGCGCTGGTCCGCGCCTTCGGCCAGCCCGACGCCGACGTGCGGGAGGGCAGCGCGCGCAAGCTGCAATTCTCCAGCGCGATCTGCGTGCTGGACGCCTATCTCTACCCCGCGAAGGACGGCGCCGAGCCGCGTGCCACCTGGATCGATGCGCGGCAGCGGGACGGCAGCACCATCGACCGCGCCAGCTGCGCCGCCGCGCTCAGCCGGCGCGGGGGCGGCAAGTGAGCGATCCGGCGGTCGCCGCGCAAGGCCTGGTGAAGCGTTACGGCGCACGGCGCGTCGTCGACGGAATCGACCTGGTGGTGCCGGCGGGCGCCATCTATGGAGTGCTCGGTCCGAACGGCGCGGGCAAGACCACGACGCTCCGCATGCTGCTCGGCATCATCGAACCAGACGCCGGCCAACGCACGCTGCTGGGCGCCGCGCATCCGCGCGACGCCGGCGACCGGGTGGGCTACCTGCCGGAGGAACGTGGCCTGTATCCGGCGATGACCGCTCGTGAGGCGATCGCCTTCATGGGCGCGCTGCGCGGGCTGGACTGGCGCACCGGCCGCGCCCGCGCGGTGACGATGCTGGAGGCGGCGGGGCTATCGCATGCCGCCGACCAGAAGATCCGCAAACTGTCGAAGGGCATGGCACAGATCGTCCAATTGCTCGGCGCGATCGTGCACGAACCCGATCTGCTCGTGCTCGACGAGCCGTTTTCGGGTCTCGACCCGGTCAATCAGGAGCGGTTGGAAGGACTGATCCTGGCGGAGCGGGATCGCGGCGCGACCGTGCTGTTCTCGACCCATGTCATGGCGCATGCGCAGCGACTGTGCGACCGGCTGGCGATCATCGCCGGCGGGCGGCGCCGCTTCGAGGGCACGGTGGACGAAGCACGTGGCCTGTTGCCGCAGCAGGTATTCTACCTGCCCACCCGCCCCGACGCCGGCGTCGCGGCGGTGCTGCCCGGCGATGCGCACGCCGACGGCGACGGCTGGCGCTTCACCCTTCCGCCCGACGGAATCGAAACGGTGCTGACGCGCGTGCTCGCCGCCGGCTACGGGATCGCGGCGCTCTCGATCGAGCGGCCGGGGCTGCACGAAGCGTTCGTGCGGATCGTCGGGGAGGCCGCCGCCAACGCGCAGGAGCAAGCGGCATGACGCGCATCGGCCGCCAGTGGCGACAGACGCTGACGATCGCGCGGCGCGATTTCACCGCCACCGTCTTCACGCCGATCTTCCTGCTGTTCCTGTTCGCCCCGCTGATCATGGCGTCGTTCGGCTCGATCGGCGCGCTGGGCGCGGCCAATGTCGCAGACGGCGGACGCGGGCAGCAGGTGACCGCCGCGATCGTCGTCGCGGACGAAGCCACCGCGCTGCACGGCGTGGTCGAACGCTGGCGGCGGCTGCGCCCCGATCCCGCGCCCGCCCCGTTCGACCTCGTCGCCCCGCACGGTGATCCGGCGCGTCAGGCGCGCGCGCTGCTCGCCCGGCATCATGTCGATACGATCGCGGTGCTGCATGGCCCGCTTGCCAGCCCGACGATCGTCTATGCCGCCGGGCATCGCGACGCCGCCTTTCAGCTCGCCGCTTATGCGCGGGAAGCGGAGTTGCGCCGCCGCGCGGGCATGCCGCAGCTCGCCCCGCCGCTGTTCGAACGGATCGCCGCGCCGCCACCACCGGCCGCGCGCCGCGGCGCATCGGCATTCGCCGCGGTGTTCGGCATCTTCTTCCTCACCTTGTTTCTGTCGGGCCAGATGGTCGGCACGATGGCGGAGGAACGCAACAACAAGGTGATCGAGGTGCTGGCCGCCGCGGTGCCGCTGGAAAGCGTCTTTCTGGGCAAGCTGCTCGGCATGTTCGGTGTGGCGGTGCTGTTCGTCGGCTTCTGGGGTGCGGTCGTCAGTCAGATCGGCGCGGTGCTGCCCGCCGACATGGGGGCCGGGTTGACCGCGCTGTCGCCGGCGGTGGGCACCCCCGCCTTCGTCCTGCTGTTCGCCGGCTATTTCACCACCGCCTTCCTGCTACTGGGATCGCTGTTCCTCGGCGTCGGCGCGCAGGCGTCGACGATGCGGGAAATCCAGCTCCTGTCGCTGCCGATCACGGTGATGCAGGTGGCCATGTTCGCGCTCGCCTCCGCCGCCGCCTCGCGCCCCGGCAGCTGGGTGGCGACGGTGGCCGAGATATTCCCGCTGTCATCGCCGTTCGCCATGGCGGGTCATGCCGCCAGCCGCGCCGAATTATGGCCGCATGCCGCCGCGCTGGCATGGCAGTTGCTGTGGGTGGTGATCTTCATCGCCACCGGCGCGCGGCTGTTCCGGCGCGGCGTGCTCCAGTCCGGCAGCGCGCTGCCGCCGTGGCGGCGGCTGTTCGGGCGCGCCGGCTGACGAACCGACCGGGACCGTTCGCAAACCCCATTGACATGGGTGTCAGTTAGGTTTCTCATCGCAACCAAAAGGTGGTGGAGAGGAAATATGGCGACTCTGGCGCGCGATACGCAGATGACGGTCGATCCCTTCGATGTCAGCCGACCGGACATCTACCGGGACGATAGCTGGCACGACATCTTCCGACAGCTTCGCGCCGAAGCCCCGGTGCACAAGGTCGAACAGTCCGATTTCGGACCCTATTGGTCGGTCAGCACCTACAAGCCGATCGTCGAGGTCGAATCGCTTCCGGACCTCTATTCCTCGGAAGCCAACGGTTTCACGATCTCGCCGATCGCGAATGACGAGGTGCGTATGCCGATGTTCATCGGGCGCGATCGTCCGATCCACACCGCGCAGCGGCGCACCGTCGCCCCCGCCTTCACCCCCAGCGAGATGGTGCGCCTGTCGGAGGATATCCGCCGCCGCAGCGCCGACATCCTCGATGATCTGCCGTGGAACACCGGGTTCGACTGGGTCGAGCGGGTGTCAATCGAGCTGACCACGCAGATGCTGGCGATCCTGTTCGATTTTCCGTGGCACGATCGTGCGAAACTGACGCTGTGGTCGGACTGGATGGGCGATATCGAGCTGGCGAAGAGTGAAGCGCTCCGCCAGCAGCGGCTCGAGAAGATCTACGAATGCGGCGCCTATTTCCAGCAACTCTGGGCGACCAAGGCGAAGAGCGCGCCGACCCCCGACCTGATCTCGATGATGATCCATTCGGACGCGATGAGCCACATGGATCACAATGAATTCATGGGCAATCTGATCCTGCTGATCGTCGGTGGCAACGATACGACGCGCAACACCATGTCGGGGCTGGTCTATGCGCTCGACCAATTCCCCGATCAGCGCGCGAAGCTGGAGGGTGATACGGCGCTGATTCCCAATGCGGTCAGCGAGATCATCCGCTGGCAAACGCCGCTCGCGCATATGGCGCGTACCGCGCTTCGCGATGCCGAGCTGGCCGGGCAACCAATCGCCGAGGGCGACAAGGTGGTGATGTGGTACATCTCCGCCAATCGCGACCAGAGCGTGTTCGGCCCCAATGCCGATGATTATCAGGTCGATCGCGCCAACGCCCGCCGCCACCTGGCGTTCGGGCATGGCATCCACCGCTGCGTCGGCGCGCGGCTGGCCGAATTGCAGGTGTCGATCCTGCTGGAGGAAATGGCAAAGCGGCGGATGCGCGTCCATGTCGAGGGCGCGCCCGAGCGGGTGGCCGCGTGTTTCGTCCACGGCTATCGCCGGCTGCCGGTGCAGATCGAACGCTACTGACCGCCGGCGCGCGGCGCCCCCGCCGCGCCCGGCCGCAGCCGTCGCGGCGGACGCCATGATGTCGCATTTTTGCAACTCACAAACAATGTGTTGCCGCCCTGTTGCCGACTCTCTCAATTGTCACGGGAACGACATATAAGCGGAGCAGGGGCCCCTCAGAGATAAACGCTGCATTAACAGCCGTGCGATCCAAGGGGAAAGATTCGATGCGAAACAACCTATTTATGGGTGTGGCTGCGATCGCGCTCATCGCGCCCGCCGCCGCCATGGCCCAGGAAACCACCTCGACGATTCGCGGCACGGTCACCAGCGGTGGCGCCCCCGTCGCAGGGGCGACGGTCGAGGTCGTCAACGTGCCGTCGGGTGCGCGCAACACGGCGACCACGGACGCAAATGGTTCGTTCACCACCGGCGGTCTGCGCGCCGGCGGCCCCTACACCGTCTCCGTCACCGCGCCCGGCTACAGCCCGGCGCAGGTAACCGACATCAATACGCTGGCCTCGCAGACCTTCGAACTGCCGGTCGAACTGACGTCGGAATCGGCGGGTGGCGGCGAGATCGTCGTCACTGCCAGCCGCCTGCCGACCGCGCGGTCGCTGTCGCAGGGGCCGGCCACGGTGCTCAACGCCGAGCAGATCGCGAACGTCGCCACGGTCAATCGTGACATCCGCGATCTCGAGCGTCGCGATCCGTTCGCGCGCCTGGACGACACCCCCACCGGCGGCCGCGCAGTGTCGTTCGCCGGCCAGAATGCGCGCTTCAGCCGCTTCTCGGTCGATGGCGTGCCGATCACCGACAATTTCGGCCTCAACACCGACGGTCTGCCGAGCCGCCGGTCGCCTATCCCGCTGGACGCGATCGGCCAGTTCCAGGCGAAGATCGCGCCCTATGACGTGCGCGAAGGCAATTTCACCGGCGGCGCGGTCAACCTCGTGCTGCGCTCCGGCACCAACACCTTCCAGGGCACCGGCTTCTACGCCCAGCAGACCGATGGCCTGACCGGCAGCCGCACCAAGGACCTGACCGTCACCCTGCCCAAGTACAAGCAGGAGAATTACGGCGCCGAGCTGTCGGGTCCGCTGATCGCGGACAAGCTGTTCTTCATGGTGGCGGGTGAGCGTATCCGTGGCGGCTTCCCGCAGCAGCAGGGCCCGACCGACAACAATGCCGGTATCGCGATCCCCAACTTGTCGCAGGCGCAGGTCAACCGCGTGATCCAGATCGCGCAGTCGGTCTACAACTACAACGCCGGCGGCGTCGTGACCGATTCGGGCGACAAGGACGATCGCCTGGTCGGCAAGATCGACTGGAACGTGGCCGACGGCCAGCGCTTCTCGCTGACCGGCACCTATGCCAAGGACGAGATCAACATCAACTCGTCCAACACCTTCACCACCGCCAGCCCGACGACCGGGCTCAGCCTGGCGTCGAACAATTACATTTCGGGCAACCGGCTGTGGACCGTGGTGGGCCAGTTGAACTCCGACTGGTCGAGCGATTTCTCGACCGAAGTTCGTGGTTTCTACAAGGATTATGAGCGCCTGGCGCAGCCGCTGCTCGGCCGCGGCTTCGCCCAGTTCCGCGTGTGCGTGGCAGACCAGTCGGATCGCACCACCAACACCGCCAGCAACGCCTCGACGCAATGCCCGGCCAATTCCTCGATCGTATCGATCGGCCCGGACAACTCGCGTCAGACCAACGAGCTTACGTCGAACACCTGGGGCGGCCTCGTCCAGGCGCGCTACAACCATGGCGCGCATGACCTGCGCATCTTCTCGGAAGTGCAGAGCACGCGCATCTTCAATGCGTTCCTGCAGAACAGCGCCGGCAACTATTACTTCGACTCGCTGGCCGACTTCTCGGCTCGCAACGCCCAGTCCCTCAGCTATGCGAACGCGATCCCGTCGCTCGATCCCAATCAGGCGGCGGCACGCTTCAACTATCAGCAATATACGTTCGGCATCCAGGATAATTGGCGCGTCACCGATACGTTCGACCTGTCCTATGGCGCGCGTTACGACCTGTACGGCGGCCACACGTTCCCGACGTTCAACTCGAACTTCGCGGCGCGTTATGGTGCGGGTGCGGTCGTCAACGGCGAGCAGACCGCGATCGGCGTCAACAATGCCTATATCAACGGTCTGGGCGTGTTCCAGCCGCGTGTCGGCTTCAGCTGGCGCCCGGATCCCCGCCTGACGCTGCGCGGCGGTGTCGGCATCTTCGCCGGCGGCGCGCCGGACGTCTATGTCTCGAACAGCTTCTCGAACACCGGCGTGCTCAGCAACTCGGTGGCGATCACCCAGCTGAACAGCGGCGCGTTCAACGGCAACCAGGGCACGTTGCCTGCGGGGGTCGGCGCGGCGGCGTTGCAGGGCGTTAGCGGGACCAGCATTCCGGGGGCGGTCAACCAGTATCTGCTGAACGGCACGGTATCGGCCAATGCCACCACCAACGCGCTGGACCCGAACTTCAAGCTGCCGAGCCAGTGGCGCTCGACGCTGAGCGCGGACTATCGCTTCGACCTGCCGGGTGGCGAGTTGACGTTCGGGGCCGACGCACTGTTCATCGGCATCCGCGACCAGGTGTATTTCACCGACCTGCGCTCGCAGCCGGTGTCGGGGGCGTTCGCGCTCACCCCGGATGGCCGCCAGCGTTACCGCCCGGCCACCACGGTCGCCGCGACCGGCCTGCCGAACTATTCGGACACCGGGCAGGACATCCTGCTGACCAACACGCACAACGGTCGTAGCTGGATCGGCGTCGCGCGCTTTGACGCACGCTTCGACATGGGCCTCGCCGCTTATGGCAGCTTCACCTATCAGGACGTGAAGGACCAGGCGCCGGCGACCTCGTCGACCGCCGGCTCGAACTACAGCAATGGTGCCTTCGTCGACCCCAATAACGTGTCCTACGGCATCTCCAACGACCAGGTGAAGTATCAGTTCAAGTACGGCGTGACGTTCGATCATGCGTTCTTTGGCGAGTACAAGACGCAGATCGCGCTGTTCGGCGAAACCCGCAGCGGCCGGAACTACAGCTTCACGTTCAACGACCAGGTGCCGTCGGGTTCGCGCAGTGCCAATTTCGGCACCACCGGCACCTCGACCCGCTATCTGCTGTACGTGCCGACCTTCGGCGGCGACAGCAAGGTATCGTACGGCAGCGCGACGCAGCAGCAGCAGATCGAGAATTATTTCCGCTCGGTCGGTCTCGACAAGTATCAGGGCAAGATCGCGCCGCGTAACGCCTTCCGTTCCCCCTGGTTCACGCGCCTTGACCTCCATCTGGCGCAGGACATCCCGACCTTCGTCGGCAAGTCGCGGATCCAGATCTTTGGCGATATCGAGAACTTCACCAATTTGCTGAACCGCAAATGGGGCCAGATCTCGGAATACGTCTTCCCCTACAACGTGGCGCCGGTCCGCGTGACCTGCCTGACCGCAGCAGCGGCAACGGGCGTCGCGGGGACGCAAACGGCGAACACCGGTCAGGCCTGCGCGCAATATCGCTACACCCCTGCGCAGACCGACGCGAACGGCAACTTCGTTGCCCCGGCCCAGACGGTCTATGGTCGTCAGTCGCTCTACACGATCCGCATCGGCGCGCGGTTCACCTTCTAACACTGGCCGCCCGTTCCGGGCCGCATCGGGCCGCCGTCCTTCACGGGACGGCGGCCCTTCCTTTTGCGCCGGCCGCGCGAGCCGTGTAGAACCGCCGTGATGGCCACTTCACCTGCTACCACCGGGCCGGCATCGGCCGCATCGTTCGGCTCCCCTTCGTCCACGGTCGTATCGCAGGGCGTATCGCTGGCCCCCGAACGGCCGCTGTTCGTGCGGCCGTTCTTCGAGGACAAATCACGCGCCTTCTGGAAATTGCAGGCGGCGGGATGGACCGGCTATCTGGTACTGCGCTCGGTATCGTCGCTGTCGGTCAGCTTCACGCTGAAATCGATCGTGCCGGTGATCATCGAATCGATCGTCGGCTATTGCATCACGCTGCTGCTGTCGACGCTGTACGGCTTCTATCGCCGGCTGCCGCGCGTGACGGGGATCATGCTGTCGATCTTCACGCTGGCGGCGGCGACATTCCTCTACGCCACGCTCGATGCCTTTTCGTTCAGCTTCATCAAGCTGGCCGCACCGGGGATCGACCTGTCGGTGCTGCTGGCGACGCTGTTCCTGAATTTCACCGTGCTGGCGGGCTGGTCGGCGCTGTATTTCGGGATCAACTTCTATCTGATCGTCGAGGACCAGATCGACCAGATGGAGCATCTGGAGAACCAGGCTTCGTCGGCGCAGCTGGCGATGCTGCGATATCAGCTCAACCCGCATTTCCTGTTCAACACGCTCAACTCCATCTCCACGCTGGTGCTGCTGAAGCAGACCGAGCGCGCCAATGCGATGCTGTCGCGGCTGTCGTCGTTCCTACGCTACACGCTGGCCAACGAACCCACCGCGCACGTCACGGTCGCGCAGGAGGTGGAGACGCTGAAACTGTACCTAGAGATCGAGAAGATGCGCTTTGAGGATCGCCTGCGCCCGAGGTTCGAGATCGATCCGGGGGTGGAAAAGGCGCGGCTGCCGTCGCTGCTGCTGCAACCGCTGGTCGAGAATGCGATCAAATATGCCGTGACACCGCAAGAGGACGGCGCCGAAATCAGCGTCACCGCGCGGCTCGTCGGCAACCGGGTGCTTCTCGGCGTATCCGACACCGGGCCGGGTTTGATGCCAACGAAAACCCGGCCAAGCCTTTCAACCGGCGTTGGTATCGCCAATATCAGGGAGCGGCTGGCGCAGGCTTATGGGCCTGATCACCGCTTCGATGTGCGTGCCATGCCGACGGGCGGGTTCGGGGTCGAGATCGAGATCCCGTACCAGCTCGAAGTACCGAACAGAGAGGTGTGATGACCATTCGTACCATCCTCGTCGACGACGAGCCGCTTGCGATCCAGGGGCTCGAATTGCGGCTGCAGCCGCACGACGACGTCGAGATCATCGCCAAGTGCCAGAACGGGCGCGAGGCGATCAGCGCGATCAAGACCCATAAACCCGACCTCGTCTTCCTCGATATCCAGATGCCCGGCTTCGATGGCTTCTCGGTGGTGCAGGGGCTGATGGATGTCGAACCACCGCTATTCGTCTTCGTTACCGCTTATTCGGATCATGCGATCCGCGCGTTCGAGGCGCAGGCGACCGACTATCTGATGAAGCCCGTCGAGGAATCGCGGCTCGCCGATACGCTGGATCGCGTCCGCCAGCGGCTGGCCGAGCGGCAGAGCGTGGGCGAGGCGGAGAAATTGAAGGAAGTGCTGGCCGAGCATGCGCCCGAGGCGGCGGCGGAGATGGGGGACGGCAATGCCGAGCAACCCAATGCGAGCCGGTTCGAGAAGATGATCAACATCAAGGATCAGGGCCAGATCTTCCGCGTCGACGTGGACACGATCGAGCGGATCGACGCCGCCGGCGATTACATGGTCATCTACACCGGCGACCGGAACCTGATTCTGCGCGAGACGATGAAGGATCTGGAAAAGCGGCTCGATCCGCGCCGGTTTCAGCGCATTCACCGCTCGACGATCGTCAACCTCGATCTGGTCAAGCAGGTGAAGCCGCACACCAATGGCGAATGTTTCCTGATCCTCGATTCGGGCGCGAGCGTGAAGGTCAGCCGCAGCTATCGCGACGTGGTGGCGCGCTTCGTCCATTGAGCATCGAACGCACGCGCGTTTCCGCGCTTTATCGTTTCGCACGCTTCGACGATCCAGCCGCGCTACGCACGTCGCTGCTCGATGTCGCGCGCGCGGCGGGGATCAGGGGGACGCTGCTGATCGCCGGTGAGGGGATCAACGGCACGATCGCGGGCGCCCCCGAGGCGCTCGATCGTGTGATTGCGCATATCCGCACGCTGCCCGGTTGCGCCGACCTGTCGCTGAAGCATGGCTGGGCCGATGCCAATCCGTTCCACCGCCTGAAGGTGAAGGTGAAACGCGAGATCGTGACGATGGGCCAGCCGGTCGATCCGTTGACCGACGCGGGCACCTATGTCGCACCGGACGAGTGGAACGCGCTGATCGCCGATCCGGCGACGCTGGTGATCGACACCCGCAACGATTATGAGGTTGCGATCGGCACCTTCGCCGGCGCGGTCGATCCGCACACCGCCAGCTTCGCCGACTTTCCGGACTGGTTCCGCGCCCACCGCGACACGCTGATGGCGGAAAAGCGCCGTGTCGCGATGTTCTGCACCGGGGGGATCCGCTGCGAGAAATCGACCGCCTTCCTGAAAAGCGAGGGGGTCGAGGCGGTCCACCATCTCGACGGCGGGATCCTGCGCTATCTGGAGGAAATGCCGGCATCCGACAGCCTGTGGTCGGGCGAATGTTTCGTCTTCGATCAGCGGGTGGCGGTGGGGCATGGGCTGGCGCCGGGGACATATGGCCTGTGCCACGGCTGCCGCATGCCGGTCAGCGCCGCCGACCGAGCGTCGCCATTGTATGTGGAGGGCGAAAGCTGTCCCGCCTGCCACGGAACCCGCGACCCCGTGCGCCGCGCCGGCTATGCCGAGCGCCATCGCCAGCAACGCCTCGCCGAGGCACGCGGCGAGGCGCATGTCGGGCGCGTATTCGACGCGCACCACGCCGACGAATAGCCGCGCCTGCACCCCACCCTTTCCGCTCCGCCCGTGATGCGGTACAGGCGCGCGCATGCTCAACCTCAACGGCATTACCGTCCGCCTCGGCGGGCGCACGATCCTCGATGGCGCCAGCGCGGCGCTGCCGCCCGGCAGCCGCGTCGGCCTGATCGGACGCAACGGCGCGGGCAAGTCGACGATGGTGCGCGTCATCGCCGGGCTGCTCGAGCCCGATAGCGGCAGCGCCGACATGCCGCGCGGCGCGCGCGTCGGCTATATCGCACAGGAAGCGCCATCGGGCACCGCTACGCCGTTCGACACCGTGCTGGCCGCCGATACCGAGCGCGCGGCGCTGATGATCGAAAGCGAAACCTGCGAGGACCCGGATCGGCTGGGCGATGTGTATGAGCGGCTGATCGCGATCGATGCCTATACCGCGCCGGCACGCGCCGCCCAGATCCTGCTGGGGCTTGGGTTCGACGAAGATATGCAGCAGCGCCCGCTCGACAGCTTCTCCGGCGGGTGGAAGATGCGGGTGGCACTCGCGGCGTTGCTGTTCTCTCAGCCAGACCTGCTGCTGCTCGACGAGCCGTCGAACCACCTCGATCTCGAAGCGGTGATGTGGCTGGAGGATTTCCTCAAGAACTACAAGGCGACGATCGTCGTCGTCAGCCACGAGCGCGACTTCCTGAACGGCGTCGTCGACCATATCCTGCACCTGCAGGGCGGCAAGATCACGCTGTACCCCGGCGGCTATGACGCCTTCGAGCGGCAGCGCGCCGAGCGGATGGCGCAGCTCGCCGCCGCCAAGGCCAATCAGGAGGCGCAGCGCGCCAAGCTGCAGGACTATATCGCGCGCAATTCGGCGCGCGCCTCGACCGCCAAACAGGCGCAGAGCCGTGCCAAGATGCTGGCGAAGATGCAGCCGATCGCGGAACTGGCGAACGATCCGACGCTGTCGTTCGGCTTCCCCGATCCCGATCCGCTGCGCCCGCCGCTGATCACGCTTGACCTCGCGTCGGTGGGCTATGCCGACACGCCGATCCTGAAGCGGCTGAACCTGCGCATCGATCCTGACGATCGACTGGCGCTGCTGGGGCGCAATGGCAACGGCAAGACGACGCTCGCCCGGCTGCTCGCCGCCCAGCTGACGCCGATGGAGGGCGCCATGGCCGCGTCGGGCAAGATGCGCGTCGGCTATTTCACGCAATATCAGGTCGAGGAACTCGACGCCGACGATACCCCGCTCGCGCATATGACACGGGTGATGCGGGGGGCGACCCCGGCGGCGGTGCGCGCGCAGCTCGGCCGGTTCGGCTTCTCCGGCGATCGCGCCACCGGCAAGGTCGGCAAGATGTCGGGCGGCGAAAAGGCGCGCCTGGCGCTGGCGCTGATCACCCGCGACGCGCCCCATCTGCTGATCCTCGACGAGCCGACCAACCACCTCGACGTCGATGCGCGCGAGGCACTGGTGCAGGCGCTGAACGACTATAAGGGCGCGGTCATCCTCGTCAGCCACGATCGCCATATGGTCGAGCTGACCGCCGACCGGCTGGTGCTGGTGGACAACGGCACCGCGCGCGAATTCGACGGCAGCCTCGACGATTATGTCGCGATGATCCTGGCGGGTGACGACAAGCCCGCCGACGCGCGGGTGAGCAAGAAGGATCGCAAGGCCGCCGCCGCGCAGCGTGAGGCGGAGAAAGCCGCGCGCAAGCTGGCCAAGGATTGCGAGGCGGAGCTGGCCGCGCTCAATGCCGAACGATCGGCGGTGGATCGCGCGATGTTCGATCCCGCCACCGCGGAACCGCCCTTCGCCGGGCTGACGATGACCGAATTGATGAAGCGCCGCGCCGAACTGACCGAGGCGATCGAAGCCGCGGAGGCGCGCTGGCTGGACGCCAGCGAGGCGCTCGAGGCGGCGTGAGCCCGCTCGCCACCCGCCTCGCGCTGTCGGTGCCGCTGCTGCAGGCGCCGATGGCGGGGGTATCGACCCCCGCGATGGCGGCGGCGGTGTGCGAGGCGGGGGCATTGGGGGCGATCGCGGTCGGTGCCACCGACGCGGCGGGCGCGCGTGCGATGATCCGGGCGGTGCGCGCCGCCACCGATCGCGCGTTCAACGTCAACGTCTTCGTTCACGCCGATCCTTCACCGGATAGCGCACGCGAGGCGGCTTGGCTGAACGCGCTCGCGCCGCATTTCGCCGCCGTCGGCGCGGCGCCGCCCGCGACGCTGCGCCCGCTGTATCGCAGCTTCGCGTGCGATCATGACATGCTGGCGATGCTGCTGGAGGAACGACCCGCGGTGGTCAGCTTTCACTTCGGCCTGCCGCCCGCTGCGACGATCGCGGCGCTGCGCAACGCTGGAATCATGCTGTTCGCCACCGCGACCAACCTCGCCGAGGCCGAGGCGGTGGAACGTGCCGGGCTCGACGCGATCGTCGCACAGGGGATCGAGGCGGGCGGGCATCGCGGGCTGTTCGATCCCGCCCTGCCCGACGATGCGTTGACCACCGTCACGCTCACCCGGCTGCTGGCGCGTCGTGGCACCTGCCCGGTCATCGCGGCGGGCGGAATCATGGATGGCGCGGGAATCGCGGCGGTGCTGGCGCTGGGGGCGGCGGCGGCGCAACTGGGCACCGCCTTCATCGACTGCCCGGAAAGTGCCGCCGACGCGGGCTATCGCGCCGCCCTGCATGGGCCGGGCGCGGCGCATACGCGGCTGACGTCGGCGATCTCCGGCCGTCCCGCGCGCTGCCTCGCCAATCGCTTCACCGCGCTGGCCGAGGCCACGACGACGGTGACGCCCCCCGCCTATCCGATCGCCTATGACGCGGGCAAGGCGCTGCATGCCGCCGCCATTGCTCGCGGCGAGCATGGCTATGGCGCGCATTGGGCGGGTCAGGGGGCTCCGCTGGCGCGCGCCTTGCCCGCCGGTGCCCTGGTGACGACGCTGGCGGCGGAGATGACGACGGCGGGCTGGTCCCCCGCCTGAGCCGCGTCGCGGCGGGTGTTTACTGCGCCTCGCCGTCGGCGGCGTCCGCCTGCGCCCCACGTTCGAACCACGCCTCGACCGGGCCGGTCAGCTTGATCGTCAGCGGACGGCCGCGGCGATCGACCTTCTTGCCCAGGGCGACGCGGATCCAGCCTTCGCTGATGCTATATTCCTCCACGTCCTTGCGCTCGACGCCTTTGAAACGGATGCCGATGCCGCGCTCCAGCGCGGCCTGGTCGAAATACGGGCTCGATGGATCGATCGAGAGATGGTCGGGAGGGGTGTCGCTCATGGCGCGCGCCTTTGCCGCATTCGGCGCGTCGCGGCCACAAAAAAACGGAGCGGAGGGTCACCCCTCCGCCCCGCGTCCCGTTGCCCGACCGGGTAATGGGGGACGTTACCAGCCGTAGCCGTAATAGCCGCGCGGCTGGCTGTAGTAATAATCGCGCTCATACACCCGTGGCGGGGGCGGCGGCGGCGCATAATAACGCTCGCGATACACGACGCGCGGGGGCGGCGGCGCATAATAAGGATCGTTGTAATAGCCGCGATTATAGTAACCCCGGTCATAATAACGATCGCGATTGCTGGAGGCGATCGCCGCGCCGATCCCCAGACCGAGCACGCCGCCCAGAATCGCGCCTGCCGCGACATCACCGCCGCCCCGACCACGATGCCAATAACGCTGCGCCTCCGCCGGCGCGGCGGTGGCCAGCACCGACGCGGACAGCGCCACCGCCAGTGTCGCCTTCTTCCACATACCCATCATCTCGGACTACTCCTCCGGTCTACAGGGTTCGCATGCTGGCCAGAACGCACAGGTCCGCGAGCCTGTTGCATGCTTTGCCCGATTCGGGCTGAACCAGGCCGGAACGCGATATTCATGTGGGATGCAGGAGGCGCACGATGGCCGGCTGGCTGATGAAGACCGAACCGGGCAGCTACGGCTGGGCCGATCTGGTTCGCGATGGCCATACCGCCTGGGACGGGGTGCGCAACCATGCCGCTGCGGCGCATCTGCGGGCGATGGTGCCGGGCGACCGGATATTGATCTATCACAGCGGCGCGGAGAAAGCCGTGGTGGGCATCGCCGAAGTGACCGAATATCCCCGCCCCGACGGGGACGACGGCGGATGGGTGGCGGTGACGATCCGTGCGATCGATGCGCTTGCCCGGCCAGTGACGCTGGCCGCGATGAAGGCGACCCCGGCCCTGTCGACGCTACCGATGCTGCGCCAGTCGCGACTGTCGGTCAGCCCGGTCGACACCGATCAATGGGACGCGATTATCGCCTTGTCAGGCGGACATAATTCGTAACATTTCACGATCCCGACATAATTCGAGGGTAGCGACGCCCGGTAAGCAGGGGGATCATAGACAGTCAGACTGGCACCATCGCGCGCAGCGCGAGGGGGGCCGGCGCGCGCCCTCTGCCATGATTTTACCAAGGGGCTTTCATGCGCAACCATTCGACCTCCCTCCTGCTCGCCGGCACCGCCGTGCTGGCGCTGTTCGCCTCCCCCGCCATCGCCGCGCCCACCGCGACGCAGACGGCGGTGGCGCAGGCCGGCGATGAACGCGCCGCCGCGCCGGGCACCGACACCACCGATCGTGGCGAGGGGGTGGGCGAGATCATCGTCACCGCGCAGCGCCGTAGCGAGAATATCCAGCGCGTTCCGGTGTCGGTCGCCGTGGTCGATGGCGACGCGCTGCGCACCTTCCAGGCAGCCGGCGACGACGTGCTGGCGCTGGCCGGGCGGGTGCCCGGGCTGTACGCGGAAACCACCACCGGCCGCATCTTCCCGCGTTTCTACATTCGCGGGCTGGGCAACGTCGATTTCTACCTTGGCGCGTCGCAGCCGGTGTCGATCATCCAGGACGATGTCGTACTAGAGCATGTCGTGCTAAAGTCGAACCCGGTGTACGACGTCGCACAGGTCGAGGTGCTGCGCGGGCCGCAAGGCTCGCTGTTCGGGCGCAACACCACCGCGGGCATCATCAAGTTCGATACGATCCGCCCCAGCCAGACCTACAGCAGCCGCATCAACGCCAGCTACGGCACCTATAATACGGTTGCGCTCGACATGGGCGTGGGCGGCCCGATCGTCACCGACAAGATCGCGTTCCGCGCCTCGGCGCTGCTGCAGCACCGCGACAATTGGGTCGACAACACCTTCACCGGCGTCGGCGCGGACGGCACGCGCGGCGGCGCTGACACGATGGGCGGGTTCGACGAACGCGACGCGCGCCTGCAACTGCTGTTCACCCCCAGCGAGACGCTGTCGGTGAACGTGTCGGGCCATGTCCGCGATTATAAGGGCACGTCGACCATCTTCCATCGCGGCGCGCTGCAACGCGGATCGAGCAATATCGGGCGGGAACCGCGCGACCGGGTCAGCGCGGACGAGGCGAACAACAATCCACAGGCGTACAAGACCTATGGCGGGTCGGTGAACGCCGCGCTGGATCTGGGTCCGGCGACGCTGACCTCGATCACCGCTTATGAAACCACCCGTGGCTACAGCCGCGGCGATACCGATGGCGGCGCGGCGGTCAATTTCGGGGGGGTCGGCTTCGGCCAGAGCGAAGGACGTATCGCCGATCTCGATCAATGGACGCAGGAAGTGCGGCTCGCCAGCAACGGCGACACCGATTTCAAATGGCAGGTCGGCGGCTTCTATTTCGACAATCGCGACATCACCGAATTCTATCAGCGCAGCTTCTTCCTGCTGCCGGGCGTGACCGGGCGCAATCCGAACAACTGGGTACGGCTGCACGATGCCAACACCAGCTGGGCGGTGTTCGGCCAGGCCAGCTATCGCATCGGCGACCGGCTGACGCTGACCGGCGGCGCGCGCTATACCGAGGATCGCAAGCGGACGACCTTGATCAAGCCGGTGCTGAACGCCGCCGGCACATCGGACGAATTCGCCCGCCTCAACCCGACCGCGCCGAAGGACGTCCGGCTGGTCGGTAAGGAGCCGAGCTGGGACGTGTCGGCGCTGTACGAGATCGATCCGACGACCAGCATCTATGCCCGCATCGCGCGCGGTTTCCGCGGGCCGACGATCCAGGGCCGATCGGCGGTGTTCAACACCCCCTTCTCCACCGCCAACAGCGAAACGATCGTTTCCTATGAAGTGGGTGTGAAGACGCGCCCGACCTCCACGCTGCGCTTCAATGCGGCCGGCTACACCTATCGCGTCGACAACATCCAGCTCAACGGCAATGACGCGAATGGCAATGGCGTGCTGTTCAACGCGGATCATGCCAATGCCTATGGCGTGGAGGCGGACGTATCATGGCGCCCGATCCGCAACCTCGCCTTCTCGCTGGGCGGCAGCGCGATCCACACGGAAATCCGTGATCCGCGGGTTTTCGCGCAGGTGTGCGCCTTTGGCGGGGCGGTCACCTGCACCGTGCAGGATCCGACGCGCATCGCCCTTATCTTCGGCGCACCCGCCGTCCTGGCGCAAATTGACGGCAATCCGCTGCCGAACGCTCCGCGGTGGCAGATCGATGCGGCGGTGCGTTACGACATCCCGCTGACGGAGAACGGCAATCTGTTCGTAGCCAGCGACCTGAACATGCAGGGTTACACCAATTTCGTGCTGTACAAGACGCGCGAATTCTACGCCGACGGCAATCTCGAACTGGGGTTGAAGGCCGGCTACACCACCGCCGACGGTCGCTACGAACTGGCGCTGTTCGCGCGCAACATCACCGACGAAAAGAACTTGAAGGGCGTGATCGAGAATTACAACGCGGCGGTGTTCAACGAACCCCGTATCGTCGGCGTGTCGTTCGCGGGGCGCTTCCAGTAGCGGCAGCGAGCATCGGGGTTACGGGCGGCGGCGCTTCTTCGCGCCGTTCGCCGCCGCCTGTTCCTCGAGTTGTTCCAGCAGCGTCCTGGCGGCGCTTGTCTCCGCGTCCTGCTTGCTCGATCCTTCGGCCTCGACGCTGTCCTTGCCGACACTCACACGCACGGTGAAGCGCGGCGCATGGCCGGGGCCCTGGCGCTGGACGATCGCATAAGCGGGCACCGCGCGGCGGTTCGCGGCCGCCCATTCCTGCAAGGCTGACTTGGGATGCTGCGGCGCACGCGCCTCGGCATGCAGCCGGTCCGCCCACAGCAGCCGCACCGCCGCGCGTGCGGCATCGAAGCCGGCGGTGCGATAAACCGCCCCGAGCAACGCCTCCAGCACGTCACCCAGCACATTGTCGCTATGCTGCGCGCCGTCGCCCTGCGCCTGCTTGCCCAGCCGGACATGCCGCTCGGCGTCGATCGAGCGCGCGACATCGGCGCATACCGCCCCAGTCACCAACGCATTGAAGCGTTTCGACAACAGCCCCTCTGGCTCGTCAGGAAACGTCTCCCACAGCCATTCCGCCATCGCCAGGCCCAGCACGCGGTCGCCCAGGAACTCCAGCCGCTCGTAACTGTCGCCGTGCTGCCCGTCGGCGTGGCTGGAATGGGTCAGCGCGCGGACGAATGGGGCGATGTCGGCCGGGCGGACCCCGAACGACCGTTCGACCCAGTCCGCCAGCGCCTCGCTCAAAAGCCCTGCCCGATCCGGCTGAACCGCGCCGCGGAGAACCACGTCCACGGCAGCAGCCACGACGCCGAGCCATCGGTCGACCAGAAGGTGACGATCGCCTTGCCCTGGATCCGTTCCATCGGGATATACCCCATGCCGACCGGCGGGGCGAAGCGGCTGTCGGCCGAATCGTCGCGATTGTCGCCCATCAGGAACACCCGCCCGGCGGGCACGCGATAGACGTCGGTATCGTCCGCCTCGGGGATATTCTCCTGATCCAGCACCTCGTAGCTGCGGCCGCCCGGCAGCGTTTCGCGGAAGCGCGGGTAGCGGCAGATCGCCTTGCCGTTGGCATCGACGTCCTGAAACGGCGTGCCGCACTTCTCGGTCGGGAAATTGGGGGAGATCGGGACGATGAAGTCCGCCACGCGCTGCTTCGGGATCGCCCGGCCGTTCAGGAACAACTGGCCGTTGCGCATCTGCACCCGATCGCCCGGCAGGCCGATCACACGCTTGATCACATCATGATCGTCCGGCCCCATCGAGCGGAACACCACCACGTCGCCGCGCGCGGGGTCACGCGGCAGGATGCGGCCCGGGATCAGCGGCAGGCCCCACGGCAGCGACCAGCGCGAATAGCCGTAATTCCATTTCGAGACGAACAGATAGTCGCCGATCAGCAGCCGCGGCAGCATCGATTCCGACGGAATCGAGAAGGGCGAGAAGATAAAGCTGCGCAAAATGAAGACGAACAGCGCCAGCTTGAGGAGAAAACGTAGCGTCTCGCCAGTTTCGGATCGTGCGGTTTTCACCGGAGGTGTTCCGGTATCAGCAGGGGTAGCCATGATGCCCCGCGTCGCCTAACGGCGCGTGCGCGTCAAGCATCGCTTGGGCCGACGAAGATAGGGAAGACGACTGATGGCGGACTGGTCTCGAATCGAATCCCTCCCCTCCGACCGGCTGGAGGCGCTGTTCGCCGCCGACCCCGACCGGCTGAAGCGGCTGTCGCTCGACGTTGCCGGTATCCATTTCGACTGGTCGAAAACGCATCTGACCGGGGAGGCGATCGACGCTTTCGAGGCGCTCGCGAAGCAGATGGACCTGTCCGGCCGGCGCGAGGCGATGTTCGCTGGCGAGCACGTCAACGAGACCGAGGATCGCCCCGTCGAACACACCGCCGAACGCGGCGAGGGCAAGGCCGATAGCGTCGCCCGTGCGGCCTCCTATCACGCCCGGATGCGCGCGGTGATCGACGCAATCGAGGCGGATGCGTTCGGCCCGGTGCGACACGTGCTGCACGTCGGCATCGGCGGATCGGCGCTGGGCCCGCATCTGCTGGTCGATGCGCTCGGACGCGACTCGGAACGGTATGACGTCGCGATCGTCTCGAACGTCGACGGCATGGCGCTGGACGACGTGTTCGACCGCTTCGATCCGGCCGCCACGCTGCTGGTGGTCGCATCGAAGACCTTCACCACCACCGAGACGATGATGAACGCCGAAAGCGTCATCGCCTGGATGTCGGGCGCGGGGGTGGAGGACCCCTATGGTCGCGTCATCGCGGTCACCGCGTCACCCGACAAGGCGATCGAATGGGGCGTCGACGAAACCCGCGTGCTGCCCTTCTCGGAAGGCGTTGGCGGTCGCTATTCCTTGTGGTCGTCGATCGGCTTTCCCGCCGCGATCAAGCTGGGCTGGGACCAGTTCGAGGAATTGCTTGACGGCGCAGCGGAGATGGACCGCCATTTCCGACTGTCCGCGCTGCGTGAGAACGCCCCCGCGCTGGCCGCCTTCGCCGACCTATATTACACTCAGGTCCGCCATTGCGAAACGCGGGCCACCTTCGCCTATGACGAGCGGCTGCGGCTGCTGCCGTCCTATCTGCAACAGCTGGAGATGGAATCGAACGGCAAGGGCGTTACCGCAGACGGCACCCCGGTGACGCGCCCGACCGCCCCGATCACCTGGGGCGGGGTCGGCACCGATGCGCAGCACGCGGTGTTCCAATTGCTGCATCAGGGCACGCATATCGTCCCGGTCGAGTTCCTCGCGGTGATCGAGGCGGGCGATACCCTGCCCGAGGAGCATCACCGCCAACTGCTGCTCAACGCCTTCGCGCAGGGCGCCGCGCTGATGAAGGGCAAGCAGGTCGACGATCCGGCGCGCAGCTACCCCGGCGACCGCCCCTCCTCGACGCTGCTGCTCGAGCGGCTCGACGCGCGGACGCTGGGCGCGCTGATCGCCTTTTACGAGCATCGCACGTTCGTGAACGGCGTGCTGCTGGGGATCAACTCCTTCGATCAGTTCGGCGTCGAGCTGGGCAAGGAAATGGCCAAGGCCGCGGCGAAGGGCGGCGGCGATTTCGACCCCTCCACCACCGACTTGATCGCGCGCGCCGGTCTCGCCTAGGTCAGTCCGAACGACGGTGTGTATGGCTTCACGCCACGTATCCATCGACGCATGACCGCTGGCGAGGCATGATCCTGACGGAAGTGCCGTAACGCCATCGGACGGATCGGCTGCTCGAACGACTGCGAACGGTGATGGCCGACGGCGCTGATACCAGCACGGCACCTTCCGGCCTTCCGCCGGTTCAATGCGCGAGACGCGATCATCGCATGATATATTCCGGAGCTGCCCATGTCCGACTATGACTATGACCTGTTCGTGATCGGCGCCGGTTCCGGGGGAACGCGCGCCGCGCGCGTGGCGGCGGCGCACGGTGCGAAGGTAGCGGTGGCGGAAGAATATCGCGTCGGCGGCACCTGCGTGATCCGCGGCTGCGTGCCCAAGAAGCTGCTGGTCTACGGCGCGCACTTCGCGGAAGATCTGCGCGACGCCCGCCATTTCGGCTGGGACGTGCCCGACGAGTGCAATTTCAGCTGGCCGCGCCTGCGCGACAACGTGCTGAAAGAGGTCGATCGCATCAATCAGGCCTATACGACGACGCTCGAATCGAACGGTGCGCAGATCATTCCGCAGCGCGCGACGGTATCGGGGCCGAATGAGGTCACGCTGGCCGATGGCACGACGAAAACGGCGAAGACGATCCTGATCGCGGTCGGCGCGCATCCGGCGGTACCCGAATGCCCCGGGCACGAGCTTGGCATCACCTCCAACGAGGCGTTTCATCTCGACGCGGTGCCCAAGCGCATCCTGATCGCGGGCGCCGGCTATATCGCCAACGAATTCGCGGGAATCTTCCATCAGTTCGGCGCACACGTCATCCTGATGAACCGCACCAGGGAGATCCTGCGCGGCTACGATCTGCAGATCCGCGATCGCTTGTTGCAGATCAGCATGATGAAGGGCCTGGAATTCCGCTTCGACGCGACCTTCCAGGGAATCGAGAAGATGGATGACGGCTGCCTGAAGGTCAGCATGTCGCATCACGAACCGGCGATCGTCGACATGGTGATGTTCGCCACGGGGCGTAAACCGAACACCCACGGGCTCGGTCTCGACACGGCCGGGGTCGAGCTGGACGATCAGGGCGCGGTGAAGGTGGACGAGAACAATCGTTCGACCTGTCCGTCGATCTATGCGGTGGGCGACGTCACCAATCGCATCCAGCTGACCCCGATCGCGATCCGCGAGGGGCAGGCGTTCGCGGACAATATGTTCGGCGGCAAGAACACCGTCGTCGACTATGATTGCGTGCCCTCCGCGGTCTTCAGCCACCCGCCGCTGGCGGGGGTTGGGCTGACGGAGGCCCAGGCCCGGCAGAAGTTCGGCTCGGTACGGGTCTATTCGTCGGACTTCCGCCCGATGAAGAACGTGCTGGCGGAGCGCGACGAGCGCGCGCTGTACAAGATGGTGTGCGAGGGCGAGACCGATCGCGTCGTCGGCATCCACATGATCGGCCCCGACGTGCCGGAGATCATCCAGACCGCCGCGGTGGCAGTGAAGGCCGGACTGACCAAGGCGCAGTTCGACGCGACGGTGGCGCTGCACCCGACGATGGCCGAGGAACTGGTGCTGCTGAAATAGCGTGGGGCACGCGGACGGCCCCGTCCAACCTCAACCGAACGGATCCCCCTCACTCATACGCGCCGCGCCGCATCACATAGTCGCGCGTTTGATAGGGCGGCGACAATCCCTCCACCCATGCGCCGTGCGCATGGGTGAGCGCCACCAGCTTCATCGCCGGGTCGCCGGGCCAGCATTGCACCCGCACCTCATGGCGATGAAGATCGCGGTTCGGCTCCATCATCACCCAGGCGAGCGGGCGTTCGACGGAAGCGCGCGCCCCCGCCGCCGCCATCGCCTCGCGGATCCGATCGCGATCGGCGACGGTCAGATATTGCCATACGACCGAATGCATCAGCACGCGGGTGACTCCCGCCATCTGCGGCAGGGCAAGCTGCGCCTCCACCCAGTCGGCGGCATTGCCCCTGACCAGATCGACGGGATCGGCGCGCACCATCGCGATCGCGGTGGCAAGCCGGGTCAGCCGCTCCTGATGGTCGGCCCAGACATAGGCCTCCAGCCGTGCCGCCTGTCGCGGATCGGCGACATCGACCGGAGCGATATCGACGCCGCGCGCGGCAACCACCTCCAGCTCGCCCGGCGGCGGCGGCGGCCCGCGCCATGCCGGGCGGATCGACAAGGGCGAATCCGGTGGCCCCGTCATCACCCCGCCCAGATCGAAGCGCATTCGCCCGATCAACAGGTTGAGGCCGGCGCTGGAGCCGATCTCCAGCACCTCGACGCGCGGCCCCAGCGTGGTGGCAACGTGCAGCAGGCCGGTCATCAGCCCGGCCGAGCGCGCCGCCTCGTTGGTCTGCGGCGGGCCATCGAGCCACGGCAGCAGCAGCGCGTCATGCGTCGCGATCGCGTCTGCGATCGCCGCTTCGACCTTATCGGAATCGGTGGCGCGCCCGTCGAACGCCGCCGACAGCCCCGCGCCGCCGGTGCCGCCGCGATGCAGCGCATGCAGGCCGCCCACCAGCCGCAGCACCACCGCATCCGCCACCGGCTCGCCTGGCCAATTGAGCACGCGGCGCCCCGTGGCGGTGTCACGGGTGAGCGCCCGCCCCACCGCGCGGCTGATCCGCGCGGTGATCGGTGCGGCCATCGCGTCGCAATATTGCGCCTGCACTTCGAACGCGGCGCGATTGTCGGTCTCGTTCGCCATCCACTGGCCCTCCCGCTCCGCTTTCTGCCTCGCCACCGCCACCGTCAAGCGTTGCGCCGTCACGCCCCCTTTCGTAAGGCCGCTCCGCCATGTCCGACAGTGCTTCCGCCGATCCCGCCCGCGATCCGATCGTCATCGCCGTGCCCAAGGGCCGTATCCTGAAAGAGGCGCTACCGCTGCTCGCACGCGCCGGGATCGTGCCCGAGGCGGCGTTCGGCGACGAGGACAGTCGCGCCCTGCGCTTTCGCACCCAGGATGCCGGGATCGAGCTGATCCGCGTGCGCGCGTTTGACGTCGCCACCTTCGTCGCGCACGGCGCGGCGCAGCTCGGCATCGTCGGGTCGGACGTGATCGCGGAATTCGATTATGCCGAGCTTTATGCCCCGGTCGATCTCGACATCGGCCATTGCCGGCTGTCGGTGGCGGAGCCGGTCGATATGGCGGCGAAGGACGATCCGCGCGGATGGAGCCATGTTCGCGTCGCGACCAAATATCCGCACGTCACCGCCGCGCATTTCGCGCGCCGCGGGGTGCAGGCGGAATGCATCAAGCTGAACGGCGCGATGGAGCTGGCGCCGACGCTGGGGCTGGCGGCGCGGATCGTCGACCTCGTCTCTTCGGGGCGCACGCTGAAGGAAAACGGACTCGTCGAGGTGGAGCGGATCATGGACGTGTCCGCGCGCCTGATCGTCAACCGCGCGGCGATGAAGACGCGCGCGGCGGTATTCCCGCTGGTGGGGGCATTCCGCACCGCCGTCACACCCCGGGCAGCGGCATGATCCGGCTGGACAGCGCCGACGGTGATTTCGCCGCGCGCTTCGATGCGCTGGTCGACGACCGGCGCGAAACCGCGGTGGACGTCGCGCGCGACGTCGCCACGATCATCCGGGCGGTGCGCGACGATGGTGACGCCGCGCTGCACGCCTTCACGCAGAAGCTCGATCGCCACGATCTGAACACCACCGGCTGGCGTGTCGAGGCCACCGCCTGCGCCGCCGCGTTCGACGCGCTGGAACCGGAATTGCGCGCCGCGCTGGATCTCGCCGCGCAGCGCATCCGTGCCTATCACGAACGGCAGCGGCCCGAGGATACCGCCTTCACCGACGCCGCCGGCGTTCGGCTCGGCGCGCGCTGGCGTGCGGTCGACGCCGCCGGCATCTATGTCCCCGGCGGACGCGCGGCCTATCCCTCGACCCTGTTGATGAACGCCATCCCCGCGCGGGTCGCGGGGGTCGAGCGGCTGGTGGTGGTGACGCCGACGCCCGATGGCACGATCAATCCGCTCGTGCTGGCCGCCGCGCATCTGGCGCAGGCGGACGAGGTGTGGCGGATCGGTGGCGCGCAGGCGATCGCCGCGCTTGCCTATGGCACCGAGCGGATCGCGCGCGTCGACGTGGTCACCGGCCCCGGCAATGCCTGGGTCGCGGAGGCGAAGCGCCAGGTCTATGGCGTCGTCGGCATCGACATGGTCGCGGGGCCGAGCGAGATCGTTGTCGTCGCCGATGGCGCGAACGATCCCGACTGGATCGCGGCCGACCTGCTGAGTCAGGCCGAGCATGATACGACCACGCAGTCGATCCTGTTCACCGACGATGCCGGCTTCGCCACGCGCGTCGCCGATGCGGTCGAACGCCAGTTGCAGGCGCTGCCGACCCAGTCGGTGGCGCGGGTGGCGTGGGAGGACAATGGCGCGATCGTCACCGTGCCGACGCTGGCGGACGCGATTCCGCTGGTCGACCGGCTGGCGCCGGAACATGTCGAATTCGCCTGCGACGATCCCCAGGCACTGTTCGATCGCCTGCGCCATGCCGGTTCGGCGTTCCTTGGGCGCCACACGCCGGAGGCGATCGGCGATTATGTGGCCGGGCCCAACCATGTCCTGCCGACCGGGCGCCGCGCGCGCTTCGCCAGCGGCCTGGGGGTCACCGACTTCATGAAGCGCACCAGCTTCCTGCAGCTCGACGAAACCGCATTGGCGGAACTGGGCCCGGCCACCATCGCACTGGCGCAGGCGGAGGGGCTGCCCGCGCATGCCAGGTCAGTCGCGCTACGGCTGCGGACGAACCGCTAGGCCGGGTCGACGTTCGGCTTTTTCTCTCCTGCCCTTTCCTCGTCCACCAGGAGGGGACAGGCTCCCTTCCGCAGACGCCTCATACCGGCACGCCGACAGACAGGAGGGATCGTGACGCGCGGGGGTGACGTCGCCGTCGGATCGGCGTAGAGCGCGCCGCCATGTCCCAGATGTCCGTTTCCTCTTCCGCCCGGTCGCGCGCGCGCGCCGCGGCGCGGCTCGCCGCCGTACAGGCGCTGTATCAGCACGAGATGGAGGGCACCGCGATCCCGGCGCTGCTCCACGAATTCCACCATCATCGCATCGGCGCGACGATCGAGGATGTCGAATATGCCGATGCCGACGTCGCATTCTTCGACGATATCGTGCGTGGCACGCACGCGCGCGGCGACGAGATCGACCGGCTGATCGGCGGCAAGCTGGCGAAGGGCTGGACGCTCGACCGGCTGGACCGCCCGATGAAGGCGATCCTGCGCGCGGGCACGTGGGAGCTGCTCGCGCGGCAGGACGTGCCCGTCGGCGCGGCGATCAGCGAATATGTCGATGTCGCGCACGCCTTTTACGAAAAGCGCGAGGCCGGGTTCGTCAACGGTCTGCTCGACGCGATCGCCAAAGAGGTGCGCGGCTGACGATGGCGGAGGTCGTCAACCTCCGCCGCTTTCGCCGCGCCAGGGCGCGCGATGACGCTGCGGCGCAGGCGGCCGCCAACCGCGCCGCCTTCGGTCGCACGAAGGACGAGAAGGCCGCCACCAGCGCCGAGATCGCCCGACGCGACGCACTCCTCGACGGCGCGAAGCGAGAGGAATAAGATCAGGAGATGGTGAAGACCCCGGACGAGATCGCGCTGATGCGACAGGCGGGCGCGCTGCTCGCCCGCGTATTCGAGATGCTCGACGATCAGCCGCTTCTGGGACGATCGACGCTCGATATCAACGACTTGGTCGAGCGGTTCATCACGATCGAGTGCGCCGCGCGCCCCGCCAGCAAGGGGCAATATGGCTTCGCCTACGTCCTCAACTGCTCGATCAATGCGACCGTCTGCCACGGCGTGCCCGACGCCGGCACGATCGTGCGTGACGGCGATATCATCAATCTCGACATCACGCTGGAAAAGGACGGGTTCATCGCCGATTCCAGCAAGACCTATCTCGTCGGTGCGGTCGCGCCGTCCGCGCGCCGGCTGGTGCAGGTGGCGCAGGAGGCGATGTGGAAGGGGATCGCGCAGGTGCGGCCCGGCGGCCATGTCGGCGATATCGGCTTCGCGATCGAGCGCCATGCCAAGAAGCACGGCTATGCCGTGGTGCGCGAATTCTGCGGCCATGGCATCGGACGGGAAATGCACGAGGAACCACAGGTGCTCCATTTCGGTCGCCCCGGCACCGGCGTGCTGCTGCGCGAGGGCATGACCTTTACCGTCGAGCCGATGATCAACCAGGGCACGCGCCGCGTCACCACCGCCGACGACGGCTGGACCGTCACCACCGCCGACGGTAAATTATCCGCGCAGTTCGAACATACCGTGGCGGTAACCGCGACGGGCGTGGAGGTGTTGACGCTGCGCCGCGACGAGCGCGTACCCGCCGCCCGGCGCGCGTGAACGAAGCGGCGTTCCTGGCCCGGCTGCGCGCGCTGCCGCTGCATCCGGGCGCAGCCGGGCTGGGCGACGATACCGCCGCACTCGCCGGGCTGACGATCACCACCGATACGCTGGTCGAGGGGGTGCATTTCCTGTCCGACGACCCCGCCCCCGACGTCGCATGGAAATTGCTGGCGACCAACCTGTCGGATCTCGCCGCAAAGGGCGCGCTGCCGATCGGCGTGTTGCTCAATTATCCGCTCCGCGACGCCGCGTGGGACGCGGCCTTCCTCGACGGGCTGCACGTGGCGCTGGACAGGCTGGGGACCAGGCTGCTGGGCGGCGACACGGTCACGCTGCCGGCGGGCGCGCCCCGCATCCTGACGCTGACCGCTTTCGGCCACGACGCCCCCGCCCCGTCGCGCTCGGGCGCATGCGTGGGCGACGCCTTATGGGTGACGGGCACGATCGGCGATGCCGGCGAAGGGTTGCGGATCGCGCAGGCCGGCGGCAACGGCGATCCCCGCCTGCTGGCGCGCTATCGCCGGCCGGTGCCGCGCCTGGCGGAGGGGCGCGCGCTCGCGCCCCTCGTTCATGCGATGATGGACGTGTCGGACGGATTGCTGATCGACGCCGAACGGATGGCGGCCGCGAGCGGAGTGGCGATTACCGTAGATCTCGGCGCGGTGCCGCTCGCCGCCGGGATCAGCGATCCGCTGACCGCCGCGACGGCGGGCGACGATTACGAGCTGCTGTTCGCCGCCCCGGCGGCATGGAAGCCCCCGGTGGCGGCCACGCAGGTGGGCATCTTCGCGGCGGGCGACGGCCTGTCGCTAACCCATGATGGGCGATCAGTGCCGCGCCCCCCCATACTGGGCTATCAGCACGGCTTGCGCTGACGCTTCCGCATGTTAGCCTTCCCACCTCGCGAGGCGCACGGCGACAGACCGTGCCCCGCAACAGGAGGGATGTGAGGCATGACCATCGTCTACCTTGCCATGGTCTGCGGCCTGATCGCCGTACTCTATGGCTTCGTCACCAGCCGGCAGGTGCTCAGCGCCTCGCCGGGCAATGAACGCATGCAGGATATCGCCAGCGCGATCCAGGAGGGCGCCCGCGCCTATCTGGGGCGGCAATATACCACGATCGCGATCGTCGGCGTCGTCGTGGCGGTGGTGCTGTTCCTGACGCTCGGCACGCTGTCCACCGCCGGCTTCCTGATCGGCGCGGTGCTGTCGGGGGTGGCGGGGTTTGTCGGCATGAACATCTCGGTGCGCGCCAACGTCCGCACCGCGGAGGCGGCGCGCGGCTCGCTGCAGGGCGGGTTGACGATGGCGTTCCGCTCCGGCGCGGTGACGGGCATGCTGGTCGCCGGGCTGGGCCTGCTCGCGATTGCCACCTTCTTCTGGTATCTGACCGGCCCGGCCGGCCGGCTGCCCAATGATCGCGCGATCATCGAGGCGCTGACCGCGTTGGCCTTCGGCGCGTCGCTGATCTCGATCTTCGCGCGGCTGGGCGGCGGTATCTTCACCAAGGCGGCGGATGTCGGCGCCGATCTGGTCGGCAAGGTCGAAGCGGGCATCCCGGAGGACGATCCCCGCAACCCGGCGGTGATCGCGGACAATGTCGGCGACAATGTCGGCGATTGCGCGGGCATGGCGGCCGACCTGTTCGAAACCTATGTCGTCACGCTGGGCGTGACGATGGTGTCGATCGCGCTGCTGATTCAGGCCAGCCCGGCGGAGCTGATGCGGTTGATGAGCCTGCCGCTGATCGTCGGCGGGGTGTGCATCATCACCTCGATCATCGGCACGTACATGGTGCGGCTGGGATCGAACGGCTCGATCATGGGCGCGCTGTACAAGGGCTTCTGGACTTCGGCGATCCTGTCGATCCCGGCGATCTGGGCGGCGGCGCACTATACGCTGGGCGACATGAACGCGGTGATCGGCGGCGCGGGCTTCCTCGACGCGGGTAACGACGGCGCCACCGCCGCGGCGGGCTTCACCGGCATGGACCTGTTCTGGTGCATGATGATCGGCCTGGGCGTGACCGGGCTGATCGTGTGGATCACCGAATATTACACCGGCACCAATTATCGCCCGGTCAAGTCGATCGCCAAGGCGAGCGAAACCGGCCACGGCACCAATGTCATCCAGGGGCTGGCGATCTCGCTGGAGGCGACCGCGCTACCGACGCTGGTGATCGTCGTCGCGGTGGTGGCGGCGTACAAGCTGGCCGGAATCATCGGCATCGCCTTCAGCGCGACGTCGATGCTGGCGCTGGCGGGCATGGTCGTCGCGCTCGACGCTTATGGCCCGGTCACCGACAATGCCGGCGGCATCGCCGAAATGGCCGGACTGGAGGATGAGGTGCGGCACAAGACCGACGCGCTCGATGCGGTCGGCAACACCACCAAGGCGGTGACCAAGGGCTATGCGATCGGCTCCGCCGGGCTGGCCGCGCTGGTATTGTTCGGCGCCTATACCACCGACTTGCAGACCTATTTCCCGGACCTGACGGTCGATTTCTCGCTCAGCAACCCCTATGTCATCGTCGGCCTGCTGCTAGGCGCACTGCTGCCCTATCTGTTTGGCGCGTTCGGAATGACCGCCGTCGGTCGCGCGGCGGGCGCGGTCGTGGAAGAGGTGCGCGGCCAGTTTCGCGACAATCCGGGCATCATGGCGGGCACCAGCCGCCCCAATTACGGCCGTACCGTCGATCTCGTCACTCGCGCCGCGATCCGCGAGATGATCGTGCCGTCGCTGCTGCCGGTGCTGTCGCCGATCGCGCTTTACTATATCGTCACCGCGGTCGACGGGCAGGCCTCGGGCTTTGCCGCGCTGGGGGCGATGCTGCTGGGCGTGATCGTCTCCGGGCTGTTTGTCGCGCTGTCGATGACCAGCGGCGGCGGCGCGTGGGACAATGCGAAGAAATATATCGAGGATGGCAATCACGGCGGCAAGGGTTCCGAAGCGCACAAGGCGGCGGTGACGGGCGATACCGTCGGCGATCCGTACAAGGACACCGCCGGCCCGGCGGTGAACCCGATGATCAAGATCACCAATATCGTCGCGCTGCTGCTGCTGGCCGCGCTGGCGGGTCACGGAGGATGATCATGGCGTGAGCATGCCGGCGGCGCGCATGCGTCGCCGGTTGCATCTGCCGGACCGGCGACAGCTTGCCCAATAGCGCCGGTCCCCTCATATCGCATTGCGGACAGGCGCGGATCGTGCCAGCCAACTCGCGCGCTTGCCTTCCCTTTTCCTGCCGTCTCGGCTAAGGGCGCGCGCATTCAACGCGAAAGAGACACCGTTTGGCGAAAGAAGAACTCCTCGAAATGCGCGGACAGGTGGTGGAACTGCTGCCCAACGCCATGTTCCGCGTCCGGCTTGAGAACGATCACGAAATCCTGGGCCACACCGCCGGCAAAATGCGCAAGAACCGCATTCGCGTGCTGGTCGGGGATGAGGTGCTGGTCGAACTGACCCCCTATGACCTGACGAAGGGGCGGATCACCTATCGCTTCATGCCGGGCCGTGGCGGCCCCGGCCCGTCCTGATCCACGCCGTTCTTCGTTGAGCCGTGCCCGGCGCCATGCCGGGCCTAGCGATCATGGCGGATCTCGTCCTTGCCTCCTCCTCCCCGCGCCGCCGCGACCTGCTGGCGCGGATCGGTGTCGTGCCCGCGCGCATTCACGCGCCCGATATCGACGAGACGCCGCGTGCCCGTGAACTGCCGCGCGCCTATGCGCTGCGGCTGGCGGAGGAGAAAGCGCGCGCCGTGCCCCGCGCCGCGCACGAGGCGGTGATCGCGGGCGACACCACGATAGCGCTCGGCCGCCGCATCCTGCCGCCCGCGGGCGACGAAGCGACGCAGCGGGCATTGCTCACGCTATTGTCCGGACGGCGTCATCACGCCCTGTCGGCGATCTGCGTCATCGCCCCCGACGGCAAGCTCCGCACCCGGCTGGCGGATACGATCGTCGCGTTCAAGCCGCTCTCCCCCGACGAGATCGACGCCTATGTGGCGTGTGGCGAGGGGCTGGGCAAGGCCGGCGGCTATGCGATCCAGGGGCGCGCGGAGGCCTTCGTGCGCTTCCTGCAGGGCAGTCATTCCGGCGTGATCGGGTTGCCGCTGTTCGAGGCGCGCGCCCTGTTGGTGGCGGCGGGCGTCGGCGTTGATTGAATGGCTGTACGAAGACGGGATCGGCGAGGCACGGGCCGCGCTGGTCGATGACACCGACATCATCGCGGCACGAATCGAGCTGCCCGGCGCGCTGCGGGTGGGGACGATCGCCCCCGCGCGGCTGACCGAGCGACTGATCGCGACGCTGGACGACGGACGCGAGGTGATGCTCGACCGTGCGCCCGCGGGCGTGACGATCGGCGCTCGGCTGATGATCGACATCGTGCGCGAGGTGATTCCCGAACCCGGGCGCGCCAAACGCGCGCGGGGGCGGATCAGCGACGCGACCGTCGCGAGCGACGGCGCCGATCTGCTGGCGCGGATCGGTGCGACCGGCATCCCGGTCCGGCATCTGCACGCCCATCAACCCGACGCGCTGGAACAGGCGGGGTGGTCGGAAGTGCTGGAGGAAGCACGCACCGGCGAGATCGCCTTCCCCGGCGGCGTGCTGCGGATGTCCCCCACCCCCGCAATGACGCTGTTCGACGTCGACGGCGACGCCGCGCCGGAGGGGCTGGCATGCAGCGCGGCGGTGGCGGTGGCGCGGGCGATTCGGCGCCACGATATCGGCGGCTCGATCGGTATCGACTTCCCCACGCTCGCCGGCAAGGCGATCCGGCAGGAGGTGGCGGCGCTGATCGACAAGACACTGCCGGCGCCGTTCGAGCGCACCGCGGTGAACGGCTTCGGCTTCCTGCAGATCGTCCGCCCGCGCCCGCGCGTGTCGCTGCCCGAGCGGGTGCGCGACGATCCCGTTGGTGCCGCCGCCCGTGCCGCGCTACGAATCGCCGAACGTGCCCCACCGGGGGCGCCGCTGCATCTATCGGTCCCGACGCCGGTCCGCGACCGCATCCTTGCAACCCCGGCATGGTGCGATGCCCTGGTGACGCGCACCGGCCGGCGCCCCATATTCGCGGCATGAAGCAACAATGCCCGATCTGCGGCGCGCCACCGCTCGCCGCCATCGCCCCCTTCTGTTCGCGCGGCTGCAAGGATCGCGACCTGCTGCGCTGGCTGGGCGAGGGATACCGCCTGCCGGGTCAGGCGGTCGATCCCGAAGCGATCGATCACACGCAGGGGCTGGACAGCCGCACCGACACCGATTAGGGACCGCGCCTCATCGCTGTTCGCGATAGGCCCAAGTAGCTCAGTTGGTAGAGCATACGACTGAAAATCGTAGTGTCGGTGGTTCGATCCCGCCCTTGGGCACCATTTTCCAGATCTGACAGCAGCGCCGGGCGCCTCGCATCGCGACAGCGGGGGCACCGCCCCCCACGTTCGGCATCGTAGAGATCGGGCGCCGGCCACCACGAGCGATCACCCGCCGCCGCGCATCAATCGGCGGGTGATCGAGCGGGTTCGGCCGTCAGTTGGCCGGCGGCGCGGCGATCACGCCGCCCGAGGCGGTGAACAGGGCGACCGTATCGGAAAGGCGGCCGGCACGCGCCTGGATCACCTGTTGACGGGCCTGCGCATCCGCGGCGGTGGCATTCAGCAGGGCAAGCGTGCCGACGCTGCCGAGCGCGAGCTGTCGCCGCACGAAGGTCAGCGCCTGCCCCGCCGCCTGGGTCGAGCGCGTCGCGGCATCGAGCTGCTCGGCATCGGTACGCAGCGCCGTCAGCGCGTCGGATACGTCGGCAAACGCCTGAAGCACCGTCCCGCGATATTGCGCCTTGGCGCCGTCCAGCGCCGCCTCCGCCGCGCGCTGCTGATGCTTCAGCTGTCCGGCGTGGAAAATCGGCTGCGTGATGCCGCCCAGCAGCGCCCAGAACGGGTTGCCGCTGCGGAACATGTCGCCGAAGCGTTGCGCCACGCCCCCCGCATTCGCGCTGAGCGTGATGCTGGGCAGCCGCGCCGCGATCGCCGCGCCGACATCCGCACCCGCGCCGACCAGCTGCGCCTGCGCCGCGCGCACGTCCGGGCGCCGCGCGACCAGATCGGACGGCAGCGTCAGCGGCAGCCGCGCGGGCAGCGCCAGATCATCGAGCGTCGGCAGCGCGGGCAGCGGATTGCCGGCCGCGACCCCGATCAGCGTCGCGATCAGAACCTGCTGGTGCGCCTCGGCGCGCTCCAGCGGCGGCAGCGCGCTTTCGGCGGTGGCAAGCGCGGTCTGTTGCGTCGCCACGTCCGCCAGTCCGACCGCGCCCAGCCGCTGCTGCAACTGGATTCGCGACAGGATATCGCGGTTGACCGCGATACTGGTCCGCGCCGCCTCGATCTGCGCCGCCAGCGAGGCGCGCGTGATCACGGCCTGGACCAGGTTGCCGACGACGCTGGTGCGCGCCGCGTCGAGACGATGGCGCTGCACCTCTGCCGCGGCGCGCGCGGAGCGGATCCGCTGACGCACACCGCCGAACAGATCGGCGTCATAGTTCACCGTCACCTGCGCGGTATGCAGTGTGTAGAGTTGCTGGTTCTGGTTCGCGATATTCGGCGACAAGGCGTCCGACACGCGCACCCGCTCCGCCTGGTAGCTGGCATCGGCCTGCGGGAACGCGCTGGCCCCGGTGGCGAACGCCTGTTCACGCGCCTGCCGCAGCGTCGCCTCGGCCACCGTGAGGTCGTTGTTGTGCGCCAGCGCCGCGCTGACGAGCGTATCGAGCCGCGTGCTGTTGAAAGCGTGCCACCATTCGGACGGAGCGGTGGTGTCGACCACCGCCTGCGCCGGGCCGGCAGCGGGGGCGATCGTCTCCGGCCGCGCCGCCGTCGCCGGGGGCAGATCGGCATGCGCGTTCAGGTCGCGCGGGCCGACGGTGCAGGCGGCGGTGCCCGACAGCGCCGCCCCCGCGATCAGCATCTTCCACCGCCGCGTCATGCCAGCGCCTCCCCGCCCTCGGCATTGGGCGCGCCATCATGCGGAGGATGGCCCACATCCTTCCCGTGCGCCCCGCGGTTCCCCGGTGCCACGCGCCGTGAGAACAGGTCGATCAGCACCGGCAGCACCAGCAGGATCAGCATCGGCGCGAGCGTCATACCGCCGACCACGACCAGCGCGAGCGGCTTCTGCACCTGACTGCCGATCCCGTGCGACATGGCCGCCGGCAACAATCCGATCGCGGCGACCAGGCAGGTCATCACCACCGGGCGCAGGCTGTTGCGCACTGTCGTCGCCAGCGCCTGGCGCCGGTCCATATCCTCGTCGATCGCATGATTGTACGTGGTCACCACCAGGATCCCATCCATGACCGCAATGCCGAACAGGGCGACGAAGCCGATCGCGGCGGAGATACTGAACGCGGTGCCGGTCAGCGCCAGCGCCAGCACGCCACCAATGATCGCCATCGGGATGGCGGAGAAGGCGAGCAGACTGTCTCGCAGCGACCCGAAATTGGCGTAGAGTAGCAGCAGGATCAGCAGCAGGCTGATCGGCACCACGATCTCCAGCCGGGCGACGGCGTTCTTCAGATTGTCCAGCTCGCCCGCCCATTCGAGGCGATAGCCCGGCGGCAGGTGGACGTTTCGCGCGATCCGCGCCTGCGCCTCTTCTACCGCGCTGCCGAGATCGCGGCCGCGCACCGAGAATTTGATCGGGATGTAACGCTCCTGATGCTCGCGATAGATGAACGACGCGCCGGTCGTCAGCCGCACATTGGCGACTTCCGACAAAGGCACCTGGATCGTGCCAGTGCCATTGGGCGAAGGCGCACCGACGGTGATCCGCCGGATCGCCTCCAGCGAGCCACGCTGTTCGGGGCGCAGCCGCACGACGATCGGGAAATGGCGATCGGTGCCGGGTTCGTACAGGTCAGCGGTCGACTGCCCGCCGATCGCCGTCGCCACGGTCGCGTTGACGTCATCGGGGGTCAGGCCGTAGCGCGATGCCCGCGCGCGATCGACGTCGATCCGCACCGTCGGCTGACCGAGCGACTGGAACACGCCCAAATCGGCGATCCCGTTCACCTTCGACATCTGATCCTTGATCTGGTCGGCGTATTTTTCGAGCACGTTGAGATCGGGGCCGAACAATTTGATCGAATTGGCGCCCTTTACGCCCGATGCGGCTTCCTCGACATTGTCCTCGATGATCTGCGAGAAGCTGAAATCGACGCCGGGATAGCGTTTCGACAGTTTGGCGGACAGTTCGTCGATCAATTTCTCCTTCGTCATCCCGTTCGGCCAGGTGTCGAACGGCTTGAGCGGCACGAAGAATTCGATGTTGAAGAAGCCGGTCGCGTCGGTGCCGTCATCGGGGCGGCCGTGCGCGGACAGCACTGCGGTCGTCTCCGGATAGGTGGCAATGATCTTGCGCACCTCGTTCGTCACCCGCTCACCCGCGTCGAGGCTGATCGAGCCCGGCAGCGTCGCGCGGATATACATGTTGCCTTCCTCGAGATGCGGCAGGAACTCGATACCCAGCGACCGCATCCCCACCAGCGCGCCCGCCATCAGCAGCAGCGCGCCACCGATCGTCAGCACCCTGTTGCCGAGCGCGAAGGCGGCGGCGGGTTCATAGGTGCGCCGCAGCGCCGCGACGACCTTCGTTTCCACCTCCGACAGTTTGTCAGGCAGCAGCAGCGTCGACAGCACTGGCGACACGGTGAAGGTCGCGATCAAACCGCCGGTGATGGCATAAGCATAGGTCTTGGCCATCGGCCCGAAGATATGCCCTTCCACCCCGGTCAGCGTGAACAGCGGCAGGAAGCTGGTGATGATGATCGCGGCGGCGAAGAAAATGCCGCGGCTCACCTCGTGCCCCGCGCCCAGGATCGCCGAGAAGCGCGTCGCGAGCGAATAATGCCCGCGCCCGTTCTCCGCATGCGCGCTTCGCTCCACCATGTGGCGGAAGATATTTTCCACCATGATGACGCTGGCATCCACCACCAGCCCGAAGTCGAGCGCGCCAACCGACAGCAGGTTCGCGCTTTCGCCCTGCAGGACGAGGATCAGCACCGCGAAGGCAAGCGCGAAAGGGATCGTCGCCGCGACGATGACCGCGCTGCGCAGATTGCCGAGGAACACCCACTGCAGCGCGAAGATCAGCAACACGCCGGCGACCAGATTCTCCATCACGGTATGCGTGGTCAGCTTGATGAGGTCGGATCGGTCGTAGATCCGCTCAAGATGGACGCCGGGCGGCAGCACGCCGGTCGAGTTGATCGTCTCGACTTCCTTCTGCACCGCCTGGATCGTCGGCATCGACTTGGCGCCGCGCTGCATCAGCACGATGCCCTGGCGCGGCTCGTTGCCGATCTTCACCGTGGCGATGTCGCGCACCAGCACCGGCTGGCCCGCGTTGGTGCCGACCAGCACGTTCTGGATACCGGCGACCGACTGGATCAGCCCGACGCCGCGAACGACCGCCGCCTGCGCGCCGAAGTTGATCGTCTGGCCGCCGACGTTGTTATCGCTCTTCTGCAGCGCCTGCAGCACCTGCGCGACCGAAACATTGTGCGCCGCGAGCCGGTTGTTGTCGATTTCGACATCATAAGCGCGCAGCTTGCCGCCCCAACCGGTGACGTCGATCACGCCGGGGATGCGCTTGAACCGACGCTGCAACACCCAGTCCTGCAACGTCTTCAGATCCATCACGGAATAGCCCGGGGGCGCGGTGATGCGATAGCGGAAGATTTCGCCTACCGGGCTGGTCGGCGACAGCGTCGGCTGCGCTCCCGGCGGCAGCGGCGGCATTTGCGACAGGCGGTTGATGACCTGTTGCTTCGCCTCATCATTGGTCAGGTCATAAGTGAACTGCACCTTGATGTCCGACAGCCCGAACAGACTGATCGCACGGATCGCGGTTTCGTGCGGGATGCCCGCCATCGCCACCTCGATCGGGATGGTGATGTTACGCTCCATCTCTTCGGCGGACAGGCCCTGGGTCTGCGTGATGATCTCCACCATGGGCGGAACGGGATCGGGATAGGCCTCGATATTGAGGTTGGCGAAGCCGATCCCCCCCGCGACGATCATCGCGATGAAGATGCCGACGATCAGCAGGCGCTGGCGCAGCGCGAACGCGACGATGCGGTTCACGAACCGAGCCCCGCTTCGTTCACGAACAGCGCGCCGGAGGTGACGATCATTTCGCCGGGGCGCAGCCCCGACAGGATCTCGATCCGCCCGTCACGCTCGTCGCCCACCGTCACATTTCGAGCCGCGAGCAGCTTGTCGGGCCGCATCACCCAGACGCGGGCGGTATCGCCCTCGTGGATCACCGCCATCGACGGCACCAGAATCGCATCGCCCTCCACCGCCTTGCGGATCGAGAAGCTGGCGAACATCTGCGGCTTCAGCGCGCCGTCCGGATTGGCGATCGTCGCGCGGACCGGCAGGCGGTGGGTATCAGGATCCAGCCCCGCCCCGACCACCTCGATCCGCGCCGAGAAGACGCGCCCGGGCAACGCCGGGGTGGTCACGTCGACGACATCGCCGACATGCACCGCATCGGCATCGGTTTCGGCCACCTGCGCGATCAGCCACACGCGCGACGGATCGGTGATGAACATCACCGGCTTGTCGCCGCCCTGATTGACATATTGTCCCGCCGATACGTCACGCGAAGCGATCAGCCCGCTGATCGGTGCGCGCAGCGTGGTGACGTCGTGGATGCCGGACATCTCGCCCACGCGCTCCAGCGCCGCGATCTCACCCTGCGACTTGCCGAGGATCGACAATTTGTCTCGCGCCGCACCCAGCGCCGCCGCGGCGGTTCGCGCGGTCGCCTGCGCCGCGGCCAGATCGGCCTGCGCCTGCTGGTAATCCTTCAGCGCGCCGCCCGCGGTCTGATAGATCTGCCGCTGGCGATCCGCATTGCGGGTGGCCGTGGTCAATTGCGCCTGCGCGTTCTGCAACGCCGCGCGGGCGGCGAACAGACCGTTACGCGCGTCGACGAAATCGCCGGTCTTGATCAGCAGCAGCGGCTGCCCCTGCCGGACACGCTGCCCGGCATCGGCCAGCACGCGCACGACCTGACCCGAATAGGGCAGCAGCACCGGGGTCGACTGATCGCCGTCGACGCTGATCGAGCCGCTGGCCAGCGTCCGCTCATCCGATGCGCCATATCCTACCTTCATCAGCGACATCTGCGCCAATTGGTCGTCGGTGGCGCGGAACGTGCCGGGCGGCGTCTGCACCGGGGGCGGCGGTTCGTGATGCGTCAGTTTCGCGATCAGCGAGACGAGCAGCACCACGCCGATCACGGCGCCGGCGACGATCGCCAGCCAGCGGATCTGTGCCCCACGGGGCAGGCGGCGGGCTTCGGGCAGAGTGGCAGGGGCTTCGGCGCTGTGCATGGATCGTCCTGAAGGTTCTCACCTTCGCCGATAGCCGGACGCGATTACCCATCCTTTGCGGCAACATTACCGATTTGTCGGGATTGCACCCGATGACCGTTCCCCGCTCAGCCGCGCGGCGCCGGAGCCCCTTCCCACGCCGCGATCAACGCATCGCCCGTTTCGGGCCGCAGCTGGAAAATGCCGCTGTCGACATGCCGTGTCGGGTGGACACGATTGGTCAGCAGTGTCCACGCCAGCTCGCGATCGGGATCGATCCACAGGCCGGTACCGGTAAAGCCGGTATGCCCGATCGTCGTCGCCGAACATGCCTGGCCGCCGGACCAGCCGGGGTGGCGGATTTCCCAGCCGTGGGTGCGATGCCCCTCCACCGGCGTGCGGATCGCGTGCCACATCGCGGGCGAGGCACCACTGCCGTCGAGCAGCGCGCGCGCGAAATCGAGCACGCCCGCAACGGTGCCGAACAGCCCCGCGTGCCCGGTGCGCGCGCCCATCGCCGCCGCATTCTCGTCATGCACCTCACCCTGCAACACGCGATCGCGCCAGCGGCAATGCTCGGTCGCGACCGCGGGGCCGGGTGGCGGCCCCCAGCTCAGCCCAGCCCCGAGCGGCAGCGTATCGAGCCCCGCGCCGATCAACCGCTCGATCGCGATCCCCAGCAGGATGAAGTTGATGTCCGAATAGACCGGCGGGCCGTGGCGCCATTCGCGTTGCAAAACGAAGGCACGCAGCCGCGCGGGATCGTCGCCATAGGTGTAGATCGGCTCGACCGCGGGCAGAAAGGTGCGGTGCACCAGGCAGTCGCGAAACGTCAGCCGCCGTTCCGCCGCGTGCAGCACATCATATTGCCGCAGGTCGGGGATCGCATCGGTCAGCGGCCGGTCGAGATCGATCCGCCCCTCGTCCGCCAGCCGCAGCACGAAGGTGGTCGTCGCGATCACCTTGCTGACCGAGGCGAGGTCGAACCAGTGATCGAGCGTCAGCGGCTCCTCGCTCGGCACGCGCCGCGCCAGCCCGGTACAGCGTACCGCGCGCTGCCCATCGGCGGTGACCACCCCCAGCACCGCGCCGGGTATGCGCCCGGCGGCGACATAGGCAGCGGCAGGGCCGAAGGCGGCATCCGCGATCCGTTCGATCATGGTCATGCGTCCGGCTCCCGCGCGACGATCCGCGCCAGCGCCGGCAGGAACAGGATCGCGGCGAGGCTCAACACCCCCGACAGCAGGAAAAAGCCGTCATAGCCGATCACATTGACCATCGTGCCCCCCGCCCCCGCCAGCAGCCGTGGCAGCAGGAAGGCGAAGCCGGTCAGGAACGCATATTGCGCGCCGGGGTAGCGCGGATTCACGAGCAGCGAGAGATAGACGACGAACACCGCCCCCGCGAATCCGTTGCCGAACTGGTCGCCAGCGGTGGCGACATACAGCAGCGCCTCGTCGACGCGCTGATGCGCCAGCCAGACGAACCCGAAATTGCCCAGTGCCGCCACCACCGCGCCCAGCGCGAGCAGCCATGTCATCCGCCAGCGCGTCGCCAGCCAGCCACCCAGCCCGACCCCGATCATGCTGGCGAGCAAGGCAACCAGCGAATCCGCCCGCCCGATCTGCGTCAGCGAATAACCTAGCCCCTTGATCATCGGCTTCGACAGGTTGAGCGCCAGCACATCGCCCATGCGATAGATCGACACGAACGCCATCAGGATCAGCGCGGCGAAGCCATAGCGCCAGAAGAAATCGACGTAAGGCCCCAGCACGGTCGAGCGGCGCAGTGGCGAATCGGGCGCGGCACGACGGATCTTCGGCAGCGCCGCCGCCATCGCCAGGAACGGCAACATGCACAGCACCAGCACATAAGGGGTAACGTTGCTGTCCGCGCCGATCCCAGCGCGCTGCGCGAGGCCCAGCACGATCCAGCCGATCAGCGCGGTCAGCGCCGCTCCGATGCCGATGATCACGGTGCTCGCGCCGACGCCGGTGGCAAGCGCGACCCCACGACCGCCGCCCTCGCCCTGCGCCCTCATCCCCGCCAGCACCGGGAAGGGCAGGAACGCCGCGACCGCGATCAGCAGATAGGCCGCGGTCCAGCCGGCGGTATCCGCGACCAGCAAGGCCCCCGATCCCGCCGCCACCATCGCGGTGCGATAGCCCCACAGGTTCGCCGCGACGATCGGCCCCTGCTCGTCCTGGGTCGGATACAATTCGATGCGCCAGGCATCGGCCGCCACCTCCAGCGTCGTCGTCCAGAAGGCGAGCAGCACCGCAAACAGCGCGGTGACGGCGAGGCTGCCGTCGCCGGCGGTCGCCGCCATCGCCAGCATCGCGCTGAAAATGCCCAGTTGCGACAACATGATCCAGCCCGGCCGCTTCCCCCAGAAGCGCCCGAACCCCGGCACGTCATAGCGGTCGAGCAAGGGCGCCCAGACAAATTTCAGCGTCGGCAGCAATTGCACCCAGGCGAAGAAGCCGATCACCGCCAGGGCCACGCCATGCGCCTGCAACCGCAGCGCCAGCACGGTCGAGAACATGTAGAAGGGCAGTCCGGCGGCGAAGCCGAACAGGCCGTACAGCGCCATTCCGCGCCGCCCCGGCGCGGCGGCGGGTGCGGGGACGGCGGGCGTCATGGCAAGCGCATCGGGCATAGAGCGCATGACCGTCCCCGCTTCGCGCGGCCTCGTCAATCCCGAACGATGGCCTGCGGTTATAGGGAGATAGGCCAGGGGACGCGCGGTCGCGGCGGGCGGCTGCGGTCCCGGCCGATCGTATTGGTCCCGCCCGCAAACGACTTGACCCGCCGACCGGCTTTGCGCCTACACGAGATGTTCCGGCCCAGATTTCAGGACGCTCCCATGCCCGCACGCTTCTTCCTCGGTATCGATGCCGGCGGCAGCCACTGCCGGGCGCGGTTGGTGGATGGCGCGGGGCGCGTACTCGGCACCGGCGCAACCGGGCCGGCGAACATGCGCATCGGCATCGACGCCTTTCGCACGGTGCTCGACGTGGCGATCGCTCAGGCGCTGGCGGAGGCGGCGTTGCCCCCTGCGGCGCTTGACGACACCAGCGCCGGCATGGGCATCGCGGGGATCAGCAGGCCGGGCGCGATGGAGGCGCTGCGCGAGGCCGCCTGGCCCTTTGCCAACGTCACCTTCGTCAGCGACGCGGTGATCGCCAATCTCGGCGCGCATCGCGGGCGCGACGGCGCGATCCTGATCCTCGGCACCGGCAGCATCGCGCAGCTTCGTATCGGGGGCGCGGACTTCTCGATCGGCGGCTACGGCTTCCCGATCTCGGACGAGGGCAGCGGCGCCGCGCTGGGGCTGTCGGCGGTGCGCCACGCGCTGCGCGCGCTCGACGGTCGCAGCGAGCGGACCGCGCTGGCGCTCGCGGTTGCGGATCGCTTCGGCCATGCCATCCCGCAGGCGATCGCGTGGATGGATCGCGCCACCCCGCGCGATTATGCCGCGCTCGCCCCGCTGGTGATGGATCATGCGGAGGCTGGCGACGCGATCGCGCGCTCGATCGTCGAGGATGCGGCGGGGCATGTCGAGCGGTTCATCGAGACAATCTTCGAACGCGGCGCCCCGGGCTGTGCGCTGATGGGCGGCCTGTCACCTCGACTGCGCCCATGGCTGCGCGCGCGCACCGTTGCCCGGCTCAGCGAGCCGGATGGCGACGCGCTCGACGGGGCGTTGCTGCTCGCCGGGCTGCGCTGAGCGCGCGGGGAAACGGTGTAGCCGCAGCCACGGGCTGCCGCTGCGGATGACGGCCGGCCGCGCTCCCCTTTTAGATCTGCTCGTCCTCGCGCGACAGCAACCACGCGACGATGCGATCCGCCGCCGCCTCGGCATCCTCCCGCGCGGTATCGACACGCACCTCCGGGGCAGCCGGGGCTTCATAGGGGCTGTCGATCCCGGTGAAGTTCGCCAGCTTGCCCGCGCGCGCCTTGGCGTACAGGCCCTTGACGTCGCGCGCCTCCGCCGCCGCCAGGGTGGTATCGACATGCACTTCGACGAATTCGCCCGGGCTAAGCATCTGCCGCACCATCTCCCGCTCGGCGCGGAACGGTGAGATGAATGCGGTCAGCACGATCAACCCCGCATCGGTCATCAGCTTCGCGACCTCGCCGATACGGCGGATATTCTCGACGCGATCGGCGTCGGTAAAGCCCAGGTCACGGTTCAGCCCATGGCGGACATTGTCGCCGTCGAGCAGGAAGGTGTGGCGGTTCATCCGCACCAGCTTCTTCTCGACCAGATTGGCGATCGTCGACTTGCCCGCGCCCGACAGGCCGGTGAACCACACCACCGCCGGGCGCTGATTCTTCAGGTCGGCCCGTTTCTCGCGGGTGATGTCGAGATGCTGGCGATGCACGTTCTGCGCGCGCCGTAGCGAAAAGCGGATCATCCCCGCCGCGACCGTGGCATTGGTCGCCTTGTCGATCAGGATGAATCCGCCCAGCTCGCGGTTCCGCTCATACGGGGCGAACACTAGCGGCCGGTCGAGCGCGAGCGTGACGACGCCGATCGCGTTCAGCTCCAGCGTGCGCGCGGCGGTCTGTTCCAGCGTGTTGACGTTCACCTGATATTTCGGCGTGCGCAGCGTGGCGGAGGCGGTCTGCGTGCCGAGTTGCAGCGTATAGCCCCGCCCCGGCAGCATCGCCTCGTCCGCCATCCACACCACGGTCGCCTCGAACTGGTCGGACACTTCGGGCGGATCGTCCGCCGCCGCGATCATGTCCCCGCGCGAACAGTCCACCTCGTCCGCCAGCGTGAGCGTCACCGACTGGCCCGCTTGCGCTTCGGCCAGGTCACCTCCCATCGCGACGATCCGCGCGACGCTGGTGGTGCGCCCGGAGGGCACGATCCGCACCGCGTCCCCCGGCCGGACCGTTCCGCTGGCGATCGTCCCGGCGAAGCCGCGAAAGTCGAGATCGGGTCGATTGACCCATTGCACCGGCAGGCGGAACGATCCGCGCGCATCGCGATCGGCATCGACCGGCACCGTTTCCAGATGCTCGATCAGCGTCGGCCCTTTGTACCATGGCATCGCGTCGCTGGCGGTGGCGATATTGTCGCCGCCCAGCCCGGACACCGGGATGGCGGTGAAATCGGTGATGCCAATCTCGCTGGCGAAGGCGCGATAGGCGAGCCGGATGCGGTCGAACGTCGCCTTGTCGTAGCCGACCAGGTCCATCTTGTTGACCGCCAGCACGATGTTGCGGATGCCGATCAGCTGGGCCAGATACGAATGCCGCCGCGTCTGCGTCAGCACGCCCTTGCGCGCATCGACCAGGATCACCGCCAGGTCGGCGGTCGACGCGCCGGTGACCATGTTGCGCGTATATTGTTCATGGCCGGGGGTATCGGCGACGATGAACTTGCGCTTCTCGGTCGCGAAGAAGCGATAGGCGACGTCGATCGTGATGCCCTGTTCGCGCTCGGCGGCGAGGCCGTCGACGAGCAACGCAAAGTCGATATTCTGCCCCTGCGTGCCGACACGCTTGCTGTCCGCCTCCAGCGCGGACAGCTGATCCTCGAAAATCTGCTTCGAATCGTACAACAGGCGACCGATCAGCGTCGATTTGCCGTCATCGACCGAGCCGCAGGTGATGAAGCGCAGCAGCGACTTGGCTTCGTGCTGCGCGAGATAAGCGGCGATATCCTCTCGGATCAGCGCATCGGGAGCATAGGCGGTCATCAGAAATACCCCTGCTGCTTCTTCTGCTCCATGCTGGCACCGGCGTCCTTGTCGATCGCGCGGCCCTGACGTTCGCTGGTGGTGGTCAGCAGCATCTCCCGAATGACGTCGTTGAGCGTCGCCGCCTCGCTCTCCACCGCGCCGGTCAGCGGGTAACAGCCCAATGTGCGGAAGCGGATCGAGCGGTCGACCGGCACTTCGCCGGGTTCCAGCCGGAAGCGATCGTCATCGACCATCAGTAGCAGTCCGTCGCGCTCGACGGTGGGGCGCGGCGCGGCGAAATAGAGCGGGACGATCTCGATCCCCTCACGCGCGATATATTGCCAAACGTCCAGTTCGGTCCAGTTGCTGATCGGGAAGACGCGCATGCTCTCCCCCTTCGCGTGGCGCGCATTGTAGAGATGCCAGAGCTCCGGGCGCTGCGCCTTCGGATCCCAGCGATGCGTCGCGGTGCGGAAGGAGAAGATCCGCTCCTTGGCGCGGCTCTTTTCCTCGTCGCGGCGCGCCCCGCCGAACGCGGCATCGAAACCATGCTGGTCGAGCGCCTGCTTCAGCCCCTCGGTCTTCCACATGTCGGTATGCAACGCGCCATGATCGAACGGATTGATCCCCTGCGCCAGCGCGTCGGGATTGCGATGGACCAGCAATGCCATCCCCGCCTCGCGCGCCGCGCGATCGCGCAGCGCGTACATGTCGCGGAATTTCCACGTCGTATCGACATGTAGCAAAGGGAACGGCGGCGGCGCGGGATAGAAGGCCTTGCGCGCCAGATGCAGCATCACCGCCGAATCCTTGCCGATCGAATAGAGCATCACCGGCTTCTCGGCGACCGCGGCGACCTCGCGGATGATGTGGATGCTCTCCGCCTCAAGGCGGTCGAGATGCGTCAGCGTCATGGCAGGAACGGCCGCAGCGGGGCCGGTTCGTAACCGCCGGTGGCGACGAAGCCGGCGTTGCGAAACCCGGGCTTGCCGTAACGGAACGGCGCACCATCGGCATCGAGCGTGCGCCCGCCCGCCGCGCGCAGCACCGCGTCGCCCGCGGCGGTATCCCATTCCATCGTCGGGCCGGTGCGCGGATAGACGTCCGCCTCCCCGCTCGCCACCAGCACGAACTTCAGGCTCGATCCGACCGACACGCGCGCCGCGATCCCGCCCGCATCAAGCCAGTCGTCGAGGCCGGGCATCGCATGACTCTTCGACGCCACCGCGCACGGCGCACCGACGCAGGAGCGAACACGGATATCGCGGGTATCGTGGCGTTCGCCATCGGGTTCGCGTACCGCCTGCCATGCGCCAAGCGCGACATCGCCCCAATATACCGCGTGGCGCGCGGGGGCATAGACGACACCCATCGTCGGCACTCCCCCCTCGACCAGTGCGATATTGACGGTGAAATCGTCGCCGCGCTTGATGAACTCCTTCGTCCCATCGAGCGGATCGACGAGGAAGAAGGCGCCGTCTCCGCAATCGCCGATGGCGTCGGGCATCCGTCCGGCGGCCGCTTCTTCCTCCGCCACCACCGGGATCGCCGGGGTGATCGTGGCGAGCCCGGTCAGGATCACCGCCTCCGCCTCGCGATCGGCGACGGTAACGGGGCTTTCGTCCGCCTTGTGCATCACGGTGCAGCCGGCGACGAAATGCCGCCATACGACGTCGCCAGCGGATTCGGCGAGCGTCACGAGCAGCGCCATCAATGCGCGGCGGTCGGAGAAGTCGATCATATCAGCGTATGTGGCGCGCGTGCCCGGGTCTCGCCAGCAAGTTGTGCGTGTGCGGCCGAAAGAGGGAGTTGGCCGTCGGGCCGCGCCGGGATCGACGTTACGCCGCCGCCCTCCGCTCCGGCGTGAACTCCACCTCCAGTCGCCGCACCGCATGGACGAAATTGTTCGGCGCGATGTCGATCTCGCCCGACCAGCGGATATCGGGGAACCGCTGGAAGATCTGGCGATACGCCTCCTCGAGTTGCAATTGCGCGGTCATCCGGCCGATGCAGATGTGCGGACCGTGACCGAAGGCGATATTCTTCTCGGCATTGGCGCGACGGATATCGAAGCGATCGGGATCAGCGAACATCGCCGGATCGCGATTGGCGGCGCCATAATACATGATCACCTTTTCCCCCGCGGCGATCATTTGCCCGTCGACCTCCACATCGCGCGTCGCGGTACGGCGCATGTAGATCACCGGCGACACCATGCGCGTGATCTCATGCACCGCATTGGTCAGCAACGTGCCGTCGGCCTGCAGCAGCGCCTTCTGCTCGGGGTTTTCGGTGAACAGCTTCATTGCCCCCGACAGCGAGTTGCGCGTCGTGTCGTTGCCCGCGAACACGATCAGCAGCCACGCCCCGTCGAGATATTCGCCCGGCAGCTTCTCGCCCTCCACCTCGGCATTGGCGATCGCGCTCATCAGGTCCGCCTGCGGGTCGGCGCGGCGCTTGGCGAGCATGTCGCGGCCATATTCGAACATCTCGGCGACGTTCTTGTTGAACAGTTCGATAAAGGCGGCGATCTGCGGGCTCGGCTCGGACAGGCCGGCAAGCTGCTCGATCTGCTCCATCGCGATCTGCTGCGCCATCTCCAGAAAGTGGATCCAGCTGATGAAGCGTTCGCGGTCGGACGGTGGCACGCCCAGCATCTCGCACAGCGTGAAGATCGGCAGCCGTTGCGCGAATTTCTCCACGAAGTCGCATTTGCCCGTCGGCGCCATCGTCTCCAGCAGCCGCGTCACCTCTGCCGACACGCGATCGCGCAGCCCCCGCATATAGGTGGCGGTGAAATAGGGCATATGCTCCTTGCGGAGCTGGCGGTGCGGGCGGCCGTCGAGGTTGATCATCGAATTGGTCGAGGCGGAGAATAACGTCGGGTGGCGGGTCTCCTCGGGCCCGAGCGCCATCAGGATGCCGCCGGTTTCGGACGAAAACGTCTCGGGATCGCCGTTGACGCGCTTGACGTCCTCATAACGGGTCAGCGCCCAGAAGCCGGTGCCGCCGCGCGGCTCTGGATGCCACATCACCGGCGCCTGTTCGCGCATCGCGGCGAAGCCCGCCCATGGCTGGCCACGGGTGAAGGCGCGGATATCGGTCAGATCGATACCGGGCAGCGTGGGATAGCGCTGGCCCAGACTGGGGCCGGCGTGACCCTCGACGATATGATCGCTGACGAGATGCATAGCGGCCTCCTACGGGCGGGCGGGGATCATAGGGTGGCGGTGCGCGGCAGAAGATCGCGCGCGATCACCCCGCCGGCGGCAGCGTGCCGCGCGCCCAGCTCCAGCCGATCGGCCATGCCCTCTCCTCACCATAAGTTTTGTTCTGGAACCGAAAGCTATGCGCTTCGACGACGGAGTCAAAGCAAAAACGTCAACGCCGGCGTCGGAACGTCCCCCGCGCCAGCCACGCGCCCGCCAGCAGCAGCAGCAACGGCGCCAGCCACAGCGCCACTGTCGCCCGCCCCAGCGGCGGATCATAGCTGACATAATCGCCATAGCGCGCGATCAGCCAGTCGCGCACGTCACGCGGGCGCTCCCCCGCCGCGATCCGCTGTCGTACCAGCGCGCGCATCTCGCCCGCCATGTCCGCATCCGAATCGGCGATCGACTGGCCCTGGCAAACCAGGCAACGCAGCGTCTCCATCAACTGCCGCGCCGCGCGCTCCTCGGCCGGATCGCGCAATGGCGTATAGGCCAGCGCGGCGGGTGGCGTTTGCGCGATCGCCTGAACGGGAAGCAGCAACAGCAGCAGCAGCGAGGACGCCAGCGCGCGCTTCATCGCGCGTCCGCCAGCGCCTGCAACAGCCCCGGGACATCGTCCGCGCGGATATCGCCGACATGCTGCGCGACGATCACGCCGCGCCCGTCGATCACGAATGTTTCGGGCACCCCCGAAGAGCCGAGCGCGAGCTGCACCCGGCTATGCACGTCGCTGCCGATCCGCGCATAGGGATCGCCATTGGCCCGCAGGAAGCCGGTCACTGCGGGGGCCGTGTCCTTGATCGCGATCGCGTCGATCGGCACCCCCGCCGCCTTCAATGTCATCAGCTGCGGTGCCTCCGCGATACACGGCACGCACCAACTCGCGAAGACATTGAGCAGCCGCGGCTTGCCCTGCCGGAAATCGGCGCTGGTCAGCCCCGGCTTGCCCGGCAGCAGCGGCGCCAGCGCAAAATCGGGGAGCGGCTTGCCGACCATCGCCGAGCGCACCGTTCGATCCGCCGGCTGGTACAGCCCCCAGGCGATCACCGCGATCACCACGCCGAACGCGCACAGCGGCAGCCACAGCAACCAGCGTTTCACCACGCCTCCTCCTCGCGACGGCGACGCTGCCGGAACTGCCGCCACTGATGCCCGGCCAGCGACAGCGCGCCGCCGATCGCGATCAGCGCGCCGCCCGCCCAGATCAGCGTCACGAACGGTTTCCACCACAAACGCAATTGCCAGCGGCCATCGTCCCCCAGCGCGCCGAGCACGGTATAAAGCTGCCCGTCCCAGCGCGTTGCGATCGCGCTTTCGTTCGTGCTGGTCACGGGTTGCGTGAAATAGCGTACCTGCGGGCGCAGCACGAACGGCGCATCCTCACCGCGCGTCACCGACAGGCGCCCCTCGAGCGCGGTCCAGTTCTGCCCCACCACCGGGCGCACGCCATCCAGCCGGACGGTGAAATCGGAGACACGCGCCGGATCGCCGGTGCCCACCGCGATCAGGGTTTCCTGCGTCCAGGCGCTGCTGATCGCCATGCCCGCCAGCACCACCGCGATGCCGAGATGCGCGATCACCATGCCATACAGATGCAGCGGCGCGCGGCGCAGGTTGCGCCGCGCCAGCGGGGCAACGCTCGCCACCGCCAGGCCCGCCGCCAGCGCGATTCCCAGCAACGGCAGCACGCCGACGGGACCACCCAGCACGAACGCGCCCGCGCCCGCGAACAAGGCGGCGGCCAGCGGAGCGAACAGCCGCCCGGCGACCTCGTTCGGGTCATCGCGCCGCCAGCGCAGCAGCGGCCCCGCCGCCATCACGGCGACGAGGATCAGCGCGATCGGCCCCGTGGTCGAGTTGAAGAACGGCGGCCCGACCGACAATTGCGTGCCGAACGCCGCCGCGACGATCGGATAGAAGGTGCCGATCAGGACGATGCCGAGGATCACGGTCAGCAACAGGTTGTTCGCGACCAACGAGCCTTCACGACTGAACGGCTCGAACAGCCGCCCCTGCCGCACGGTGCCGATCCGCGCGCCGAACAGCGCCAGCGCGCCCCCGATGTACAGCACCAGCAGCGCCAGGATGAACGTGCCGCGCGTGGGATCGACCGCGAAGGCGTGCACGCTGGTCAGGATCCCCGAGCGCACCAGGAAGGTGCCGATCATGCTCATCGAAAAGGCGACCACCGCCAGCATCACCGTCCAGGCGCGCAGCCCGTCACGGGTCGCCAGCACCGTCACCGAATGCAGCAGCGCGGTCGCCGCCAGCCACGGCATCAGGCTGGCATTCTCGACCGGATCCCAGAACCACCACCCGCCCCAGCCAAGCTCGTAATAGGCCCAATAGCTGCCCGCGGTGATCCCCAGCGTCAGGAAGATCCACGCGCCCAGCACCCATGGCCGCATCGCGCGCGCGAACGCCGGGCCGACATCGCGCGTGACCAGCGCCCCGACCGCGAAGGAAAAGGCGACCGACAGGCCGACATAACCCGCGTACAGCGTCGGCGGATGGAAGGCGAGACCGGGATCCTGCAACAGCGGATTGAGCCCCGCGCCGTCCGGCGGCGCCGGGCTCAACCGCGCGAAGGGATTGGAGGCGAACAGCAGGAAGGCGTAGAATCCCAGCGCGATCGCCGCCTGAGACGCGAGCGTGGCGACCAGCGTGGATCGCGGCAGACGATGCTCGAACCGGGCCACCGCCGCCCCCGCGAGGCCGAGGATCGTCACCCACAGCAGCATCGAGCCTTCGTGATTGCCCCAGGCGCCGGCAAATTTGTACAGCCACGGCTTCATCGAATGGCTGTTCGCCGCGACCAGCGCGACCGACATGTCCGATGCCATGAACGTCGCGATCAGCGCGACCATCGCCAGCGCGGCGAGCCCGCCCTGCACGATCGCCACCGCCCGGATCGCCACGGCGGCGTCGGCATGTCCACGCCGCAGCGCCAGCACCCCCAGCAGCAACTGCAACGCCGCCAGCGCTGCGGCGAACCACAAGGCCGCCAGCCCGCCCTCGGCCATCATGCGAATATGTCCCGGAACGGCGCCACCGCCTGCCTGTAGCGACGCGAGCGCGCCGCCGAAAGATGACTTATGCGCCCGGCAGATGCGAAGGCACCCGGCACCGGGACGAGCGGCACCGCGATCGCGCCGGCGTCAGTCGCACCGCGACACCCATTATGGGCAAGCACTTGGCGCCTGGCAGACAGCAACCCTCGCCATCCACCCGCCCTTTTCAAATGGAGAGAGCGGACCACCGTTGTTCTTTTGTGAGGAAACGGACCTTTATCAAGCAAATGTCATGATACCAACATCATCAAGATATAGGGGCTTACTGGCGAAATATCCTAAATCATCAAAGATGAAATGAGGATGAAATTTCCTCGTCTTCGTCTTTCATGAAATTGTCACCGGGATGCCCTCGAATCCTTTTATCGCCCCCTCGCAGGCCATCGAGCCCAAGGGGAATCACATAATATGACTTATTGTTCGCGCCATCGGCTGCGCCTTCTGTCGGGTATCGCCCTGCTGGCGACGCTTCCGTTCGCGCCGTCCGCTTCTGCGGCCGCTGCGGCCAGTCCCGCTGCTGCCGCCGATCCCGCCGCCCCCGAAGCGGCACCAGCCGAGCCGGCCGAGAACGCCCAGCTGGGCGATATCGTCGTCACCGCGACGCGCCGCGAAACCAATCTGCAGAAGACGCCGATCGCGATCTCGGTCATCGATCCGACGGTCATCAAGGACCGTCATATCCAGTCGCTGATCGACCTGGCGGATGGCTCCGTACCGTCGCTGCGGGTCGCCACCTTCGAAGCGCGCCAGTCCGCGCTGACGATCGGCATCCGCGGCATCGTTCCGTTCGACCAGAACCAGACCGCGCGCGACAGCGGCGTCGGCGTCTATATCGACGGCGTCTATCTCGGCCGTTCGCAGGGCCTGAACGCCGCGCTGTTCGACGTCGAGCGGCTTGAAGTGCTGCGTGGTCCGCAGGGCACGCTGTTCGGCCGCAACACCGAGGGCGGCGCGCTGAGCATCGTCACCAAGGGGCCGAGCGGGGAGTTCGGCGGCCGCGTGACCGGCGGCGTCGGCAATTACGGCAGCTACAACAGCGAAATCCACCTCGACCTGCCGGCAGTGGCGAACGTCGCGGTCAAGGTCGACGGCGTCGTCCAACATCAGGATCCGACCACCCGCAACCCGCTGAGCGGACAGGCGGGCTGGAACCAGTATCAGCGCGCCGGCGGACGCGTCTCGGCGCTGTGGAAGCCGTTCGACGGCTTCTCGGCGCTGTTCTCCTACGATCAGGCGCGTGACGAAAACACGCCGTTCTACAGCCAGTTGGTCAGCTACAATCCGAACGGCTACAATGTCGGCACCTATAACGCCTCTAACGTCCTGACGTTCGGCGGCAATCGCTGCAACGTGGCGGCCAATGGCGTCACCACCAATCCGTGTATCGCGCCGCTCAGCCCGCTGGTGCGGGTCGCCGGCGAGCGCGTGTCGGATGCGGACATCGGCGTGCCGCAGCAGGTGAGCGTGGACAAGACGCACGGCTTCTCCTCGACGCTGAAATACGATGTCGCCCCGCATCTGCAGCTGCGCTCGATCACGGCATGGCGTGGCGTCACCACCGACCAGTGGGACAATTCCGGCGGCGCACACCGCTCGATCTACGCGCCCAACACCAGCTTCAGCCGCTACAGCCTGTCCTATCTGCGCCAGACGCAGTTCAGCCAGGAATTCCAGGCGGTCGGCAGCCTGCCGCAGCTCGATTATGCACTCGGCCTGTATTATTTCACCGAGGGCGCGCGCGAATATGCGGCGACGCCGGTCACCAACAAGTGGAACGCGACCGGCACGGGCTATACGATCAACGATGCGCAGACCTGGCAGCCCGCCAACTGGCTGCGCCAGCGTGACAGCAACGCGACCGCGCACAGCTACGCCGCGTTCGGCCAGGCCACCTGGACCCCGGTCGATCCGATCCACCTGACGGTGGGCGGGCGTTACACCAAGGACAAGCGTCGCGGCGCGCTGACGGTGATCTCGGGCGTCGCGACGCCTTACACCTTCCTCTATGACAATAGCCGCTTCGACCCGATGGTGACGCTGGCGTTCGATGCCACCCAGAACGTCAACCTGTACGCCAAATATGCCACCGGCTACCGCGCCGGCGGTGCCAATGACCGGTCGAGCAACTTCGGCGCGTTCGGCCCCGAATCGGTGCGATCGTATGAAGTGGGCGCGAAGATGGATCTGTTCGACCATCACGCGCGCCTGAACCTTGCGGGGTACATCATGGACCGCAAGGGAACGCAGATCGACTTCGACTTCGTCGATACCAATCCGTTCCTCGCCGACGGACGCACCGCCAACCCGAACTACACCAAGCACACCGAGAACACCGGCAATGCGCCCGGCACCTCCAAGATCCGCTGCA